>Ga0187866_1000035_pt1 | contig 193012 bp, 189 predicted proteins | sample June2016WEW_11_1_3_FD_133013 | JGI IMG/M metagenome (GOLD analysis project Ga0187866, IMG submission 133013) | Peatland microbial communities from SPRUCE experiment site at the Marcell Experimental Forest, Minnesota, USA - June2016WEW_11_150 | ecosystem: Environmental > Terrestrial > Soil >... | reverse complement strand
CGTCAGTCGAGCATGATAGTGATAGTCCATTCGGTCTCCTGGGATTGCTTTTGTTTCGCAACTTCAGCTTCCCAGTTCTCGACCGAATGGACAACAACCTATTGAAACTTCACATTTAGCCCCCGAGGAGATGTATTTTCAACTACTTGCACTCCCTCAGCGGCTAAAGCCGCTTCTCGTTTTGACTGCTTCGACGGCACGGCTAAAGCCGTGCCCTTTCAAAGCAACGAGTTTTTAGACAGCTTCTTAGTCCAGCCGGGTGAGGAAGGCCTCGCCCTCGCTGGGGCGCAGGTGGCGGGCAATGGACTCGGCCTGCTCGCGGTCGTCGCCCTCGGGGCGGATGCGGACCCAATAGCTGTCCTCGCCGGGGAACTCGATCACGTTGGCGCCGGGGTACTTGCGCATAAGCTGTTCCTTGAGCCGGTTGGCCTCGCGCTCGCTGTGGAATGCGCCGATCTGCACGCACCAGCGGCCGCCCGTATGGATGGGTTTGGGGGTCTTGTAAACGTCCACGCGGACCTGGACCAGGCCGGCCCGGTAAACGCCTGTGGCTTTGGCTGAAGCGATGGTGAGATCGATGATCCTGCCCTCCACAAAGGGACCGCGGTCGGTGATGCGCATGGCGCTGTGCTGGCCGGTCTTCAGGTTGGTGACCACGATCAGCGAACCCATGGGCAGGGTGCGGTGCGCTGCGGTCAGGTCGTGATCGCTGAAGACCTCGCCGTTGGCGGCTTTGCGGCCCTTGGGCGCGGTATACCAGGTGGCCAGGCCCACCTCGGTCAGGATGGGCCTATGGGTAGCCACGTAATCCAGGTCTTCGGCGCTGACCCCGCCCGGCGGCGCGGGCGTGGGGGGAATGATCGCGGGCGGCTGGGGCTCCTCAGAGTACTGCTCCTGAACCTCCGGCGCCATCTCTTCGGGTGGGGGTTGTTTGGCCGCTTTGTGGTGATGCCCGCAGCCGCACAAGAACACGAGCGCCAGGGAAATTACTCCCCAGCCTGCCCAGCGCCGTAGATTCCGCAGCAGGACGGAGAAGGTCATCAGGGGCGCGGGTCCTTTGGCGGACTGGGCTGCCGGTCAGACTGCCCGTCCAGGCGGTCGGCGAAGTTGCGCAGAGAATCGGCCACCGTGCGCAGGGCGGAGATTGACTCGCTGCGGACCTGCGGGATCACTGCATCGTTCACATAGGCGGCGGCGTGGCGCAGCTCCATCTCGATCAGTTCGATGGCCTCTTCAATGCGTTGGCCCACGCTGCCCGCACCGGGGCCGGAAGGGGGATAAGTGCTCAAGGCGAGACCTCTCCGGCTGGTATTGTCTTACGAGTAACCCCACCCTCAGTCTGGAGGGGCGCGGCGAGGCGCGTCAATGGCGGAAGACCCAAAGGTGCCGCAATCGTCAATACGGGGATTCGCTGCCGGAGTTCGCTTCCCGTTTGTATTAATCTGGACTCATTGTGATGGTCTTGAGTTACTATTGATTGAAAATCTGCGTCAGACTTTTATTGCGGGCGTTGATGGCCGTTCTCCGGCGGCGATTGCGGTCGACCGATCTGGAAGCGGACCTGTTTTGCACACAGTATGTGAACAGCCCGACCTGCGACCAGCGAGGACCGGCCTTTGCAGAGCCGTTTAGCAGAAGACTACCGTAAAGGGTGCGCCGGCACGCATCGCCGGATGCGGGGGCTACGGATTGCCCGCCTGGCCGTTTTTCTGGCAGCGCTGCTTTTGAAGGCCGGCCCAGGCTGGGCCGGACAGGCTGAGAGCCCCAAACCCCAGCCGCCTCTGCCGGAAACCCCTCAACCGCAGCTCCCGGTCCGCGCCAAAGCCCCGGCTATCGAGCCTTGTCATATCAAGAGAGACGGCACTGCCGTATTGGAGGCGGGAGCCGCGGCGGCCATGGCTCTAAACCCCGCCAATCCGGTGTTGAATCAGAGCCTGAAACCGGCGCCGTGCCCGCCCCTTGAGCCTTTTATTGACTGGTATGCCCGATTCCTGACCGGACCGCAGGTGAAGCCAATGAAGGCCAGAGAAAAGGCCTGGCTGGCGGTGCGCAATGTGGTCGATCCATTCAACGCCGTCACCATTCTGGGCAGCTCCGCCATCGCGGTGGGTTCCAATGCCCACTCTCCCTACGGCCCCGGAATGACCGGCTTCGGGCGTTACGTGGGCGTCAGTTATACCCAGGATATTACCGGCGAGTTTTTTGGCACTTTTGTGATTCCTTCCATCGTCCACCAGGACCCGCATTACCACCGCTTGCCCAACGCCACCATGAAGCGCAGGATTGGCCACGCCATCTATCAGGTCGTTTGGACCCAGGGCGACAACGGCCGGGAGATGCTGAACTACGCCAACCTTGGTGGCTACGCCATCGCCGTCGCGATCGGCAATCTCTACGTGCCCGGCCAGCAGACCCACTTCTCCGCCAGCGTGGAGCGCTATGGCACCGGGCTGGCTTCTGCGCCCATCGAAAACTTCGTCAATGAGTTCCTGCCCGACGTGGCCCGCCGCATTCACCTCCGCGTAGTCCTCTTCCAGCGAATCATCAACCAGGTGGCCAAGACCAGCGGGCCGTAGGCGGCGGCAGGCCAGGGGCTGAACGCTGCCAACCTGGTCCAACCGTTCCCTGCGCCTTGCTGCCGTTCGCTGGCAGATACTGCCGTTCACTGCAACCTCTTTGGGTTGACCGGGATGCGCGGTTACCCTAGAACTGGAATTTCAGACACTGGATTTCCCCACCTTCCGGGAAGCCGAGGTCTGGACCGGGCGAGCATCCGTCGCCGGTAACACTTCAAACTGAGGAGACCATAGATTATGTCCAAAGCCATCAAGTATGCCGAGAAAGCAGCCGTCTACGCGGCCAGGGGTGCGTGGTTCGTTTATGAGCGGCTGAACCGCATCAGCCCGAATCCATCGTTTACGCCCAAGTGGAGCGACAAGCCGCTGCAAAAGAGCTACGAGAAGGAAAAGCCGCCGCTGGGCTGGCCGCGCACCACGGACTCGCTGTGTCCCAAGTGCGTGCCGGAGATTCGCAAGCAGATTCTGGACGGCAAGCTGCCGCACGAGGTTCTGCTGAACGAAAAGGTGGGCGAGATCAAGGCGCAGATCATCGAGCGCGACGGCAAGATCCTGATGGTCAAGGATTGCCCCAAGCACGGCCACTTTGAAGACGTAATGTCGATCGACACGGCCTTCTTCAAGCACCTTGAAGAGAGCTTCCCCGGCCGCGATATGCGCGCGCATGGCCAGGGCGACGAAAAGCTGCACCATCACGGCACCTCGACCGTCACCCACGGGCGCGGTTCGGTGCTCACCATCGACCTGACCAACCGCTGCAATATGATGTGCGATCCCTGCTTCATGGACGCCAACCAGGTGGGCTTCGTCCATGAATTGACGTGGGACGAGATCAAGACCATGCTCGACAACGCCATCACCATCAAGCCCAAGCGGCAGATGAGCGTGCAGTTCAGCGGCGGCGAGCCCACGCTGTCGCCTTACTTCCTTGACGCGGTAGCCTACAGCCGCAAGGTGGGCTACAACAGCGTGCAGGCTGCCTCCAACGGCATCGAGTTCGCCAAGAGCAAGGAGCTGTGCCGCGCCGCCGCCGAAGCCGGCCTTCGCTACGTCTATCTCCAGTTCGACGGCATCGGCAACGCCGCCAACTCGCACCGCAAGGTGGGCAATCTCTTCGACGTAAAGCTGCAGGCCATCAACAACCTGCACGAAGCCGGCGTGGAGATTGTGCCGGTGACGACGATCATCAACGGGATCAATAACGAGCAGGTGGGCCGCATCATCCAGTTCGCCCTCGACAATCCCAAGACCATCAGCTTTCTGAGCTTCCAGCCGGTCAGCTTTACCGGCCGCGACGAGGATATCTCCGACGAGCGCCGCATCGCGCAGCGCTACACGCTCTCGCACATGGCGCACGACGTAAAGAGCCAGGTGGGCGTCGGCGAGCCGGAACGCGACTGGTTCCCCATCAGCTTTATGAGCACTTTCTCCGACTGGGCCGACCTGATTCACGGGCCCGCCGCCGAGTGGGGCCAGCTCAGTTGCGGCTGCCATCCCAACTGCGGCATCGGCATGGCGCTGATGATCGACAAGGAAACCAAGGAATCGGCGCCCGTAACCGCCTTCCTGAACATGAACAAGGTGGCCAAGGACCTGGCCAAGGTCAACGACGCGGCCCGCGGCAAGTGGCTTTCGGTCATCGGCTTTGGGTTGGCGCTGTTGCGCAACTACGATCCCTTCCAGTCGCCCACCCACTTCAAGATCACAGACATGATGAAGAAGATGGACAAGACCTTCAACGCCACCGGCAAGAACTACGGCAGCGTGAAGGGCGACCGGACTTTGGAAGATATTAAGAAGCGGCGCCAGGACCGCTGGAACTTCCTCTTCATCGCCGGCATGTGGTTCCAGGACCTGTTCAACTACGACTTCCGCCGCACCGAGCAGTGCATCATCCCCTACGCCACGCAGGAAGGCGAGATCAGCTTCTGCGCCTATAACACGGGCATCGGCTGGCGCAACATCATCGAGAAGATGCACATGACGGCCACCCTCACCAAGTGGTATGAGGAGCACGGCCGCCATGAGATCTTCGCCGGCGGCAAGAAGGTAGGCATGACGCAGGTGGGCCACGGTCTGGCGCTGAACATGGAGCACGTAAACTCCGAGGCCAACCACACGCTCGACGAGCTGGGCATCGCCAAGAACGCCCGCGAGGAAAGGCTGCGCGCCCGCGATTTGAAACAGGAAGCGGAGAATGCCCACATGGCCAGCCTCTATCGCGAGCATGTGCTGGGCGAAAAGCCGATCGAGGGACTGGTTACTCTCAGTTCCATCGGCCCCGCCAAGCCCGTCGAGCAGCTGGAAGCCGAGCCGGTAGCCGGAGACTGATCCTCATTGGTCTGCGGTAAATTTGTCTGAGACTCAGGCCGGGACATTCAGTCCCGGCCTGAATCGTTTGTGCGTAAATGCGCGTTTGCGCGCACAGGTCAATATAGCTCTGTAATTAACCATCGAGCGCGTCACACTAAGGTATGAAAAAGTTTTTGCTTGGATTGGCTCTCGTCTTCTGCTTCGCTTTACCTTATGCGGCGCAGGCGCAGGTTGTGGTGGTAGTAGACCACCACCACCACCACCACTATCGTCACCATCGCCACAACTATCTCAACCAGTAATCGGTTCAGACAGAAATCAAAGAACGCTCGAGTTGGCAGATTGAAGCGAGATGTTATGCATCAAACGGCGTTTCTCTTAAGCGCCAGACGACGGCATCTCATGCCTGCCCTCGCGGACATTGCCATATATAGAGCGTGAGGCAGAGACCAATTCATCGGTCGCGAACATCGCCTCGGCCTTGTATCGGCCGTTCAGCCATCGACTTTCAGGTAAAGGCGATAATGCTCGTCCTGGATGGAGGCGAAGGGCCGAAGTGTTAGTTTGCCCTTGACGGTTTGTGCCTGCCAATCGGTTGAGCTGGCGGATACCTGGCCTGCGGTGAGAAGTTCCTGCCTGCGAATCTTTGCCGGAATCGCGCCGACGCTGAACAGCGCCAGCGGTCCATGCACCGGCGCCACCAGATCGGGATGCTGCGGGTCCACGGCTTCCAGCACTGTAGGCATATCGAACTCGATTTCGATCCGGTCGCCGGTCATCCAGGTGCGGTCCAGACGGGCAAACTGGCCGGGCGTGGGACCGGAGAGAACCTGCTTCCCGTTGACTGCGACTGTGGTCTTGGGTCCGGCCCAGGCGGGAATGCGCAGATAGACCGGGAATTTGCTGGGCATTGCGGCGTCGATTGAGATCTGGGTCACCGGCTGATGAGGGTAGTTTGTCATCTGGGTAAATGAGATAACTTCCCTGCCCCGCGACCATGTCAGGCGCGACGGCACATACAGGTTGATATAAATTCCTTTGGAATCGCCGAAGTAGGCGCTGATGCCGTAATCCGCGGTGATCTGGGCAAAGGTCCCTGTGCAGCAGGACCACTGGTCGGAGTAATAGACCTTGGAACCATCGTTGTTATAGTCGGAGTAATAAAAACCGTGACCATCCTTCTTCATCGGCTTGGCGCCCAGGATGGTGTTAAAGAGAATCTTCTCCATGCTGTCGCCATAGCGACTGTCTTTCGTTACGCGCAGAAGATAGCGGGTGATCTTGAATTGGGCATAGGCGCCGCAGGGAGTTTCAAAACTCTCGTGGGACTTAATCAGGCTTTCTCCCATCTCGCCGCTGCCGGGCGCGCGGAATAGCTCGTCCGGACCCCAGCCGCCGGTGGCAAAACTTTGCGTCGTGCGCAGAAAATCGAAGCCATTGCGCGCTGCTTGAAGATGCATTTCGCTGCCCAGCACAAGATAAGCCTGCATGGCGCTCGAGAGCGCGTTCACGTGGCTGTAGGCATGCTTGCCGGGTAGAACGTTCTGCCCCGCGGCCAGAGGGCCAAAGTACCAGTCGTCGGCCAGAAAGCGTTTGGCCAGATCGCGATAACGGTCGCCCGCGCCGCACTTGTAGGCAAGGAAGAGATTTTCCGGCAAGGTATAAGGCTCGTCCCAGCAGAACGAATCATCGGTGTGCGGCCGCGCGTATTGTTCGGCGCGCGACAATCCCCTGGGCGGCAGGTAAGGCAGGGCAGCATCCACCGTGGCGTCCAAAGTTTGGAGAGCCGTGTAGTCCATGCCAAACCGATGCGCGTCGAGCAGGCCGATGGAAACTTTGTCGTAGATGTAGGCGGGAAAGCGGTTGCCTTCGTAGAACCTGGGCGAAATAGCGGCAGCATAGCCGCGCACCAGACGTTGCACCTTTTCACGCGTAGGCTTGTGGCCGGTGGCGGCATAGTTGCGCGACAATCCGGAGAGATACTGGCCAAAGGTATGGCCGGGGCAGAAACCGTGACTGTCGTTGAGATGAATGCCGTCCACCCAGTCGTACCATCCGCCCATATCGTCGCCGGGCGCGGGCAATCCGGCGCGCTGGCGATACGGCTTGAGCAGCATATCTTCATCCAGAGCCAGATAGAAGGCGTGATTGGTCTGGAACTGCTGGCAGAGCGGTCCGTCCAGCAGCTCGATCTCGGCGTAGCCGAACTCGCTGAGCGGGGCAGGCGTGGTGGGCTCTGCAGCGATGGACTTGCGCGGGGCGAGCACGGAAACTGCGGCCAAAGCCGCGCTGCTCTTAAGAAAGGTACGACGGGATTGGGTCATGGAGGAACTCCCATCGAATTGTAGCGCGGGAGTAGGAAGACCGTCACGGGGAGTGGGCTGCAGCCCTTGCGGCAAAAATCTGTGCGAAGGATCAGTCATCCGGAAACAGGCGAGTTGACGACGGCAGCGCACGGACGACAAGATGAGATATGCGCGCATTCCTGGTCGTGGCAGCCGTGTTGTTTGCGGTACCTACCTTGGGCGTTGAGCCGGCGGCGGATACCAGCCGGGCGTTCGATCAATACATTGCGGCGGCAGAGAAGCAACTTCGCGACGGGGTATTCCTCTACTCCGATGCGCACCCTGAGGCAAAGACAGCCGCCCGCAAAGGCCAGACTGTCGTCGTGAAGCAGAGAAGCGGAGACGTTCAAGTTCCCGGCGGGCTGATTCACGACTGGCTGGGTTTTTCTTTCTTTCCCGGCGCCCATATTGCGGAAGTGCGCACGCTGATGCAGGACTACGGGAGTTACAAGCGCATCTACGCGCCGGATGTTATCGATTCGAAATTGCTCGCGCAGGACGGCGGTCGCTTCCGGGTGTTTCTAAAGATGCAGAACAAGCAGTTCATCACTCTGACTTACGACTCCGAATACGAGGTGAGTTACAGCGCGCCGGCAGCGGATCGGATGGAAATCATCTCCCATTCTTCGCGCATTCAGCAGGACGGCACCGACCAGGGCTTTCTGTGGCGGCTGAACTCGTATTGGCGCTTTGAAGAAGCCGATGGCGGCGTCTACGCCGAGTGTCGTAGTGTTTCGCTGTCGCGCGGCATCCCGTTTGGTTTCGGCTGGCTGCACGAACCGCTGGAGAAGTTCCCGCGCGACTCCATGGTGCGCACCATGGACGCAACCAGGCTCGCTGCTACGAGTGGACTCGCACACCATTAGGGCCTGTTCACGCTCTACGGCGAAGGAAGACAACCCGGTTCGTCCAGTCCCATTTCCCGGCCTCTTTTTGGAGTGTCGCCAAAGCCCAAACCAACCCGCCGATGTCCGCCGGCGAAATGGACTTCTCGTCAATGAAAATTACGCCGCCATGCGGGCGCTTTTCCTCCGCCCAGGCTTTGAGCAGGGGCGGAATCGTCCGCCGGTCATAGGTGACAAGGGTCATTCCCTGGGCGGCGGCTTCCCGCAGGCAGGCGGAGTCATCCTGCCCCAGGAAGTTTCCGCCCTCCCATTCCACCAACGCGTAAACGACGATCACCCGGCTGCGGCGGCGCAAACCGCCGGATACCTCAGGCGAGATGTGCTCATCGAGAAGCAGCTTGAGCATTTCAGCGCTTCGACTCTTTCCCGGCAACGGACTCGACGGCCTGCGGCAGCATGCGTTTCAGCGCCTCAAAATCCATCGCGCCGTTATCGGCGATTGCTTCTTCGATCTCTTCGGGAAACGCCTCCGCATAGTGGATTGCAGCCTGAACCTTCACGTGCGGCCATCGTAGATGCTTGGCCACGGCAGCGGCGTCTCCTTTATAGCCGGGCAGGAGCATCATGATCTCCCATACGGCGAGCGAACTGCCCTGGATACAGGCTTGCCGGCCCGCTGGTGTATCGCGAAAGTCGATGAATGCGAACTCCGAGCGGCGCAAGCCCTCTTCGACCAGACGCGCGCTTGCGTCGCTGGGGGTCCATCCATGCCGGTTGGCCATGCGCTTGAGGCGCTTTCCGCTTTCCGTTGGGATGCGCATGCTGACGACCATCGAAGGGGCTGTTTTCATGTTGCAATCCTTACCTTGTCACTGTTGTAACTAGTATAGCGCATTTGTGCGAAATTGTAAGGCCTATTTGCGCGCAGCGCCTTGTCGCAATGAATCATAAACGGACCGGAAATGTTCGAGCTATGCTAGTTGGCTGACCTTGACCGCCAACTTCTCGAAGTCTACGGTACCCAGGCCGCGGGCGGCGGCCATCTCCAGATAAGGCAAATGCTCGGGGTCCAGATTCCAATAAGCCTTGGCGACATAAGCGTCGAGAGCCACGGGATCGGTTCCGGCGACCATGGTCTTTTTCAGGGCCACGTCTTCGAGGTTGCCGCCGGTGGGGCCGTTGCGCAGCAGGATGCGGTAGCAGTCCATCAGAGTGACCGTGGGCAGCATGAAGTTGGCCAGGTCGGCCAGGCTCTGGTGAATCTGCTGGTGCAGGCGGTTGCGCTGGCCGCCCAGGATGCCGTACCAGTTCTTCATGCCCAGCGTGACGCCGACCAGCCCGTGGTGTTTGGCGATAGGCAGGTTGAAGACTTTGTCGGCTTCAAGAAACGGCGTAAAGACCGGCCAGCTCTTGAGCACCACGCCGCCGAGATCGACTTCGCGATACAGCTCGGGATCGGGAAGAATGACCTCCGCGCCTTCGGCGCGCGCCGCAGCCTGAATGCCGGAGCGCTGAAAGCAGCGGCGCGGCTCGTTGCAACTGACGTCGGTGACGATCACGCGCTTGGCCCCGGCCTGCCAGCACTGGCGCACCACCTCGGCGACCACTTCGGGATTGGTGTTGGCGGCCTGCTCCGGGGTGCGGTCCCAGGCGATGTTGGGTTTGAGGACCACCACGTCCTGGCGGCTGACGAAGCGGCGGATGCCGCCCAGGTCTTCGAGTGCCCGCTGTACCAGAGCGCGCGGCTCTCCGCCTTGCACCACGGTAAGTTGAGGTAATTGAGAATCGGAAGTCCGCCGCGGCGGACGATGGTCGCGCCGCGCCTGCTCGGCCTGTGCCGGAACCGGCCGGAAGCTGTGCTCGCTGAGCCAGACGCCGGCGCCCGCCGCGCCCGCGGCTACGCCGCCTACGCGCAGCAGTTGCAGCATCGCCTCGCGGCGCGTGAGCCCCGGCGCCTGCGTCTGTTTCCCGTCCGCCGTCGGTTCGTTTTCCCCGGCCATGTTCATCCTCCCGGTCAAATTTCGAGCAGCTAGACTTCCAGCAAATGGATGTGTTGTGGATCGTTATAGCCCAACCCGTGCGCCGGGTCGGCGGCGGTGGCGATGTAGAGCGGCGGACGGCCCACACCCTCAAGAGTCGGCATCCCCACCTCGGCGCGCTTGCGCTCGATCATCTTCCACGCGGTGTGATCGAGGGCCACGCGGTCTTCGCCCACGATGAGGGCGTTGGGCTGCCAGAGGCGCTCGGGATGAAAGCCGGGCCCGCCGTCATAGACGGAGGTCATCGCGTCGCCAATGGTGAAGCGAACCTTCTGGCGGACGACCGGAATACAGTTCAGGTCGGCCACGCCGGGGTTGCAACCGTCGGCATGCAGTTCATTGGGATGCTTAACCACGCCGAACATATTCTTCATGGAGAAGGTAACGCCCGCCATCTCGTGGTCCTTGAGGATGGGCAGGTTGAGCACCATGTCGCATTCGCGGGTAAGAATTTTGGCCAGCTTCACATTGACTGCCGAGCCAAACGCTACCGGCTGGTCCTCGAAGCCTGCCACATCGGAGCCGTAGACGCGGATGTGGTTGGGGTCGGTGGAGATGGTAAGCCCGCACGCCTGAAGATCGCGGGCGGTTCGGTCCCACACCAGGATGTTGCCTGGCTTGACGCCGGCCTGCTGCAGCCGCTCGCAGACGGCCATCACCAGCGCCGCGTGGGTGGAAATTCCCTTGCCGCCCAGACCGTTTACCTTGAGGCCGATGACCTTGTCCACAGGCACAATCCGCTTCCAGGCCTCGACGGGTTTGTCGTGTCCGGTGTAAGCGGCGATGGCGCGGTCGAGCAGAGCGAGCACGCGCTTTTCGTCCAGTTGCCCGTCTTGTCCATGAAGGGCCGCATCGCGGGCAACCACGACTTTGGACTTGCCGGTTGCGGCGTGCCGGGCGTTTTGGTCGAGCATGGCGGCCAATCCCAATTTGTCCGCCGCGGCGGACGAGCCCAGCAGCAGGGCTCCGGTTGCTGTGGTCTTGATAAATTCCCGGCGGCTTTTCATCCCAATTCTCACCTTTCGTTCTGCTCCGGCCGGAGCTCCGGCCACTGTCTTTACAGTTTCGCCTCCACGCCGTGCGCCAGTGCAAGCAGAGCCTGCGGCGTGCCGGGCGTGGACTCATAGGCAACGATGCGCACCAGATACGGGCCTTTGCGAAAGATGACGCTTTGTGCGTACGCGACGCCCGCATCGCCCAGTTGAATGGGCTTGGCGTCGCTGGTTCCAGTCTCCAGAATCTTGCGCGCGCCCGCCGCATCGCCCATGGTGTGCACGTCCACGGTAGCTTCCAACTGGTTCTGATATTTGTAGTCGGAGGTCGAGGTGGAGACCACGCCGGCGGAGATGTACTGTTCAGCGTCGCCGTCGATGTACTGCCAGAGGTCTTTGGCCGCAAAGGTGCGGGTATCGCTGGTTTTTTGCCAATCAGCGACCGCACCCGATGCCGGGAAGGGGTCGAACTGGTGCTTTTTGCATCCTGTACCGGCGGTTGCAGCTACCATCACAACGGCCGTGGTGGCCACGATCCAAATCCTCGAACGAATCATGCGGAACGGTCTCCTTTACTTACGGTTGAGCAAAATCTGGCTGCCCGGCGATCGGCTTTCGCCGATGCTGGTGACGTAGACGGCGGGGCGCTCCTGCAGCGGGCAGGCATACTCGCAGGCGCCGCAGCCCACGCAGCGGCTGGGATCGACACGCGGCTGCTTTAGCGTCTTAGTGTTTCCGGCCGAGTCGATCACTTGGGCTTCTTCAACATAAATGGCCTTGGGCGAAACCGGGCACCACTCCTCGCAGACGATGCAATCGGTGGCCTCGGCCCAGGGCAGGCAGCGGCCGCGGTCGTAAAACGCGGTGCCCAGGCGGACCGGGTTCTGCGTGCCCACCCCCACCACCCAGCCTTTTTCTTTGGGCGTAATCTGCCAGATGGCGCCGGTGGGGCAGACCTCGGAACAGAGCACGCAACTGGGCTCGCAGTAGCCGATGCGCGGCACCAGCGTGGGCGACCACAGCCCTTCCAGGCCGGCCTCTTCGAGCGTGGGATGGAGCGCGGTATTGGGGCAAACCTTCATGCACTCGCCGCAGCGGATGCAGCGGGAGAGAAAATCGCGCTCGTCGAGCGCGCCGGGCGGACGCAGCAGCCGTTCGTGGCGGCTCTTGCCCAGGCCGGTGTTGGCGCGCATCAGCGGAACCAGCGCCGCGCCGGCCGCCAGGCCCGTGATCGTTCTGCGCCGGCCAAGGTCCGGCGAGGCGACCTCCTTCTCCTTGCGGAAGAAGCGGAATTGGAGGCCGTCGTGCGGGCAACTGCCCAGGCAGTTCATGCACATCAGGCACTCGGCCTTGCGCCAGGGCACGCCGCCAATGGGGTTGTCGCCGCCCTGGCAGTCGAGCAGGCAGCGGTTGCAACTGTCGCACGCGTCAGGGTCCTTGTGCAGCCCCAGCACACTCCAGCGGGAGACCGCGCCCAGGAGAGCGCCCAGCGGGCAGATCGCCCTGCACCACAGGCGCGTAACGCGCAGGCTGGCCAGGAGAATGGCCACGAATAAAATTCCCAGGATCAGGCTTTGCGCAAAATGCGCCTGGCGGAAGTCCAGCACCGTGAATTGCAGGACCGTGTGCAGCGTCTCGCCCGTCGCCTTGATGGCCGTTACGTGGCTGTGCTCAAGCGGCGAGAGAACCGAACGCACGGCGAAGTTGAAGGCCGGCAACAAGGATAATCCAAAGGACCGGACCAGCAGGCTGAAAGGGTCGAGCCAGCCGATGGCCGCCGAACCGAAGCAGGCGGCCGCCAGCCCGGCGATCAGCACCACATATTTGACCGTCTGCCAGCGTTTATATCTATTTGAGTCGATGCGCTGCTTGCCCCTCTTGGCCTCCGAGGGCAGGCTGCCGGCGAAGTGTTGCAGCGTGCCCATGGGGCAGATCCAGCCGCAGAAAAAGCGCCCCAGAAAGAGCGTGGGCAGCAGGATGAGCAGGCTCCAGATCAGGCCGCGATAGAGCGCGTGGCCGGCCAGCGCGTTGACCACGGCCACCAGCGGGTCCCACTCGAAAAACAGGCGCACCGGGGCGCGCAGATGAATGTCGCCCGTGGCGCCGGGCGTGGAGCGTAGCGATGTAAAGGTCAGCAGCGCAAGAAACAGGAGCAGAAAGAAGATCTGCGAGATTCTGCGCCACAGCGGCAACCTGGAACGGGCCACAATTCTCCTCCACACGCCGCGTGCGGGCGTTACCTATATAGGAAGAATGATCGGCGCACAGGCAGGCGCCAGACTGTGATCTGCATCACAGATTGGAGACTTACCGCTATCTCTTGTGTCTGGAGATTGTCAAGAAAACAACTTCCTAATGATTGCGTTCTTTGGGGAACCATTATTTTTGTTGATTGGTTGTTTCTTTGGTGCACTCCATCTCCTTCGATTTGCTCGACTCGGTCCCCTTATACCGGAACGTCTTCCGTTTCCACTGCGGCCAGGAACTCACACGTTCGCTCGCCCTATCCAGAGTTCGCATGTGGTCTAACGAGTAGTGTTCTTTCAATTTCGAGTCAGTCATGTTTGGCTCCTTGCAATTTCCGTAAAACATCCCCAAAATCATCGAGCAGTTTATCCTCGCGCTCCAAATAGCTTAGCGGCACCATTGGCACACGAGGAGGTCGCATTGATCTCGCCGGTATGACTGGAATTCCATTATCATCCTTGCGTTCAATAACACGCCCGCTGCTTAGGTCTAGTGAAAAGAGATCGAGGTAACGCCGCGGTCCGATACCTACAAAAGGAAGGAACGGAATCTTCCCCGTCTTCTTTGCCTCCCGCTCATCAAAGCATATCGCATCCGAATGAAGATCGCGTGCTCTGCTTTTCGGATACGGCTCGATGTAGTAAACCTTCTTGATACCTGCAGCAAGAATGTGTCGCGTGCAATTGTGACAAGGAAATGTTGTCACGAACAGATATTTGCCTTGGACACTGACTCCGAGCCTGACGCACGTCAGGATGGCATCCATTTCTCCATGTACTGCTCGGCCGTACTCTGTGATGTCGCGGAGGTCACTTGAATGTATCGCCTCGGAAACATCCGTGTTACTTGCAAGTGAACTACTGTTTTTCCCAACCTCTTCGTTGGCAAGTTGATCGATAGTATCCGGTAAGGCTTGAGGTTTCAGATTGCCTACGACCTTCCTGATTATAGGCAATATATTGGCAGATATTAGAAGCTTGCCGCCGAGATTATCGACGATACTTTTGACTATCCGATTGCGATGTTCAATATTAGAGTCGATTCTCTTCGTGTGATCCCGATGGTCAATAGGATCGCCATCCCAATAAGGGCCACCATCTTGCGATGGAACCTCATTCATACCGACCGCGACCACATCACCTTCTGGGGTCGCAATTGCAGCACCAACTTGACGTCCAAGTTGTGCAGATCGAGCTGCTGAGGCATACGCCATGAACATCGCATGCTCTTCTCGAGTCGGTGTCTTGAATGGATGACCGAAGATCAGGTCTAAGAAACGCTCCAATTGTTTTTTATATGCTTCACTTCTGCGCTGGACGAATACATCTGCCAAGTAAAAGGTATTTCTCGTGCGTTGCCCAAATGTAAGTTGCTCATCTTGGTCCCTTATTATTAGTTGTTCGGCTTGATTGACTGTCAGCCCAATTTCCTTGGTCAGGTAAGCCATCTGCGAATCGTCGTCGTCAGCGATCCCGATCAGAAAAAAGCCTGGTCTGTATACTTGTCGCAATAGCTGAACTTCTTCAGGTCTCTTTAGAGAGCGAATGAGATGAGCGGTTCGCTCCATCATCACTGGCTTTTTCTCTTCATCCTCTGGACGTTGGGAGGCAATCTCATTAATCGCCATTACTGCAAGTATGCTGTCGTCTGAAGCACGCTTGCATGCTTCATCTCCTGCATCCATCAGAGCGTTCATCCTGTCGAATGCAGACAGCCCTTTGAAAGAAATATCTAAATCGAGTGTTTACAGTTTCTCGCTTACTCGAAACTCCTTGGATTTGTACTTGTATTGCGTGAGGTAATGATCCAGCACACGGACAACAGGATCCGCGTCAGTTCCCACGGTATACACAAACCCAAAAACAAGTTCGGCAAATGAATCGCTTTCCATATTGATGACGTCCAATTTTAAGATGAATTGTACGCCTTGAAATATCCCAAGCAAATAAAAATAGAATCACGTTCCGTCCGAGTGTTCGGAATTGTGGAAATGTGGACAGAAACCGACGAAGCACATGTCAGTCTCAGTACCTATTCGGGAATAACGTCTCAATATACCCAGCAGCGCGGCTACTCCTCCAAACGACGTGACATCACCCACACTGATTGGCATAGCTAGTATCGGTGCGTTCACCATTCCAGCCATCACGGTGGGCAGAACGGCTGTTGTTTTGACGAGAGGGTTCATTCCTCCGCAAATTCAGCGGTAATCTCAGCCTGGATAGGTTCCGGCTCGGAAGAAGAAAATATCGGCGCTTTTCCCGTAGCTACAAAATCGACCATCTGCCTCGGGGGCAGATACTTGATGCGCGCCGAAACCTGCCCGTCCGTCTGTTTGACCAGCGAGCCGTTGGGATAATACTTCTTCCAGATGTTATAGACGATAGAAACATTGACCAACGCCTTGTCGCCGGAGTTGTATACCTTGCCAACAACCCGGTAGTGGAAGCCGTCCTGCGACTCCATCAACTGGTCATTGACGATATGCGCAACCTTTGAAGCGGCATTGCGGACGGGAGGCTGTGCGGCGACGACGTCAGACGGTTTAGGCGCCTCCTGCGCCGCCGCAAGCCCGAGCCCAACCGCCAGAATTGCACCCAGGTATGCGATGAACTTCGAGCTTACCGGTACGTTCTTCACGGGAACCTCCTCGCCGGCTCCAACCGCACTGATTATACGGCTCTTTAGCGGGTTCTCAACTCCCCGGTCTACAACTTTAGACGAAAAACGAAGCGACTTTCCTGCCACTTAGAACATATTCCCTTCAATCCTCCTGAACAGGCTCTCAGAGGCGATTGATGAGCGAAGCGATGCAGGCCGCGCCGAAGCCATTGTCGATGTTGACCACAGAGACGTTGGGCGAGCAGGTATTCAGCATTCCCAGCAGCGCCGCCACTCCTCCAAACGACGCGCCATACCCCACGCTGGTGGGCACGGCCAGCACCGGCGCGTTCACCAGGCCTGCGACCACGGTAGGCAGCGCGCCCTCCATGCCGGCGCAGACGATAAGCACGCGCGCGGTCTGCAATCCGCTCTTTTGCGCCAGCAGGCGGTGAATGCCGGCCACGCCCACATCGGCAATCAACTCGACGGTATTGCCCATCAGCCGCGCGGTCACCACGGCTTCTTCAGCCACCGGCAAATCGCTGGTGCCGGCGCAGACCACGGCGATGGTTCCCTTGCCGGGAACGGCGGGAGCCTGTTCAAGCGTAATGGCGCGGGCGGTCTCGTGGTACTGGGCGCGCGGTTCGACGTCGCGGACGGCTCGAAACACATCAGCGGAGGCGCGGGTGGCCAGCACGTTGCCGCCCGCCTGAGCCATGCGGGCAAAGATTGCAGCTACCTGCGTGGCGGTCTTGCCTTCGGCAAAGAGCACCTCGGGCATTCCGGTGCGCAGGGCGCGGTGATGATCGAGCTTGGCAAAGCCAAGGTCCTCGAAGGGCAGATCGCGCAGGCGGTCCAAGGCTTCGTTCACGGCGGTGCGGCCCTCGCGCACTTCGTTCAGCAGCGCCTCAATTGCGGCACGATCCATCAGTTCCGCTCCTTTCCTGCATTCAAGGCCGCGTAGGCCCGCATGACATCCTGCATCACCTGCTTGAGGGGAACCGAGTGCTGCGTGGCCAACAGGCGGCAATCCTCATACTCCGGCGAAGCGTTGGCGACAGTGCCGTTGGGCCAGCGGGCTATCTTGATGGTCACTTCGCCCCAGGCGGTTTGCACCTTTTTGAACTCGCGGGCCAGCGACCGCTTGTTTTCCAGCCTCCAGCGCAGGCCGATGGTGGTGGTTTCGCGGAAGAGCAGGTCCTCGAGCGCCGGCGCGAGATCGGGACGGCAAAGAACGGTCATTTGCACGCCCGTGCGCCCCTTTTTCATCTGCACAGATGCGCGATTAACGTCCCACGCGCCGGCGGCCAGCAACAGCTCGCTGACGTAGCCCAGCAACTGGGGGCTGGAATCGTCGATAACCGTCTCAATCACCGCGACGGATTCAGCCTGGTCAGCCTGCGCAGCTTCTTGCTCGCCCACCAGCAGACGAAGCAGGTTGGGCTCCCCCGGCGTTTCGCGGCCTCCGGCGCCGTAACCGGCAGCTTTGACGCGCATGGGCGGAAGCGGCTGGTAGCGCACATCGAGCATCCGCAACAGGGCCGCACCGGTAGGGGTTACACGTTCCATGGGCGCGCCGGCGGCATAGACGGGCGCATCGCCGAGCAGGGCCAGCGTGGCCGGCGCCGGCACGGGGAGGGTTCCGTGCCGGCACTCGACCGTTCCGCTGCCCACATTCAGGGGAGACGAGAGCCAGCGATCCACGCCCAGCGCCTCCGCACCCGCCGCCGCGCAGACGATATCCACGATGGTATCCACCGCTCCCACCTCGTGGAAGTGCACTTTTTCAATGGAGATGGAATGGATGGCCGCCTCCGCCTCGCCCAGCAACTGGAAGGCGCGGATGGCGCGCTCTTTCACAGCATCGGCAAGCGGAGCGGAACGAATGATCTTGAGAATCGCCGACAGGGGGCGATGAGGCGCATGCTTATCTTCGTAGGTATGTGAATCATGCGAATGCGCCTGATGCGAGTGCTCCGTATGACCTTCGTGGGAGTGGGCCGGCTTGCTTGCCGGTTTGTCCGAGGTGAGCACGTCCACCTTGGTGGCGGCCAGGCCGCCGCGGCTCACCTTGCGCATCTCCAGCCGCGCGCCTAGGTTCAGCGCGGCGGCCGTTTCCTCGAGACGAGCAAAGGGAACTCCGGCATCCACCAGGGCGCCCAGCAGCATATCGCCGCTTATGCCGGAAAAACACTCCAGGTATCCAATCCGCATGGCTGAGATTCTAAATCGCCGGCTAGGCGCCGCGCCGGTTTAAAACGTCCGCGGGCAGAATTGCGTTCATTGAGCCGGAACGGAACCCAGTGCAATCCAGCGCGACGTACTGGAATCCGGCCTGCCGGAGAGCCGCCGAGATGGCGTCCAGCATCTCCATCGAAAGCGCGCGGGGCAGCTCCGCTCGCGCAATCTCCACGCGGGCCAGTGGGCCGTGATGGCGGACGCGCAGCTCGCGAAAACCCAACTGCCGCATGCTTTCTTCGGCCTTCTCCACCTGTTCCAGCACCTCGCGGGTTACGGTGCGGCCATACTCGACGCGCGAGGAAAGGCAGGGCGCGGCCGGACGGTCCCACAGCGAGTAGCCGGCCGCTTTGGCCAGCGCTCGTACCTCGATTTTAGTCAGCCCGGCCTCAGCCAGCGGCGCCAGCACGGCGTGCTCCTCGGCGGCGCGCTGGCCGGGACGAAAATCGCGAGTATCGTCGGCGTTCATCCCGTAGGCGATGCGGGTAAAGCCCAGCTTGCTGCCCAGCGCCTCCATCACCGCAAAGAGCTCGTCTTTGCAATGGAAGCAGCGGTCGGCCTGGTTGCGCGCATACTCGTGCCGCTCCAATTCCTCGGTCGCAATCACGTGCAGCGGCATCTTGAGCGCGCTTGCAAAGGCGCAGGCCTGCTCCAGGTCGCGCCGGGCAAGGCTGGGCGAATCGGCCAGCACGGCGAGCATCCGGGTGCCCAGGACGCGATGCGCCGTTCCGGCCAGAAACGCGGAGTCCACGCCGCCGGAGTAAGCCACCATCAGGCTGCCCAACTGCTCCAGGCGCGCTTCCAGGGCCAGCAGCTTTTGCGCTGTTCCCGCCGCGCTTTGCGCAATCTCAGCTCCAGCCGGATTCGTTTGTGTACTCGCCGCCATAGGGCAGATTATAGTCTTTTGCCGCTTGAAATGCCCCGGTTGCGGCCTCTGGGTAGTGGGCTACTTTGAATTCAAGCGCCCAATCGTTCCGTTTGGTGGCATACTGGAACTATGCCAAAGCGTTTAAGCAGTACCGCACATTCCCAAGACGTGAACAAGGCCGCTTTCCAGATGGTTCGCCATTTGACCGGCACCGAAGAACCCACACCGGCCAAGGTCAGCAGCTCCGACATATCCCGCGTCATGGCCGCCATGGGCCGCCGTGGCGGGCGAATAGGCGGCAAGCGCCGACTAATCACTATGACGCCCGAACACCGCCGCAAAGTGGCTCAAAAGGCCGCTCAAACACGATGGGCGAAAAGCACCGAGAAAGGATAGGAAACCGCATGCCAAAGATCACACCTCCGCCTCCGTCACCCTGCATTTAGACCGGAAAATCCGGCACAAAGTACACCTATTACGACTATCCGATTCTTCACGTTTTCGACGCAAACGAAGACGGCAACTACATCTTCGTAAGGGTTGCAGATAATCAGTCCCGTCCGGTTTACATCGGTGAGGGTAATCTCACTGATCGAAACTCGGAACAACATCACCAGTCCGCTTGCATAAAGTCAAAGGGCGCAACCCGCTTCCATGCCCATCCCAACCCGGTCAAAGCAAATCGAAAAGCCGAAGAGGATGATTTGCTTGCAAACTACACTCAGGCATATGCCCCAACCGGTTGCAACGTGAAAGAAGGCGGCTAGGTAGCTGCTGGCGGTGTGCCCGGCACATGCTTGATCTGTTCCGTGTTGACAAGATGCTGATAGAACCTCAAGATCCGCACGGTAATCAGCGCGTCAATCCGCGACTGGAATAAAAGAAAAATTTTGGTGAGCATCATTTTCTCCTTGACAATGCTAAAGCGTATTAGTATACTGTACTCATTATGAACCGCTTATCCGGCGACACAAGAGCACAAGTGATTAATTGCTTGATCGAAGGCTGCTCGATCAGGTCCACCGTCAGAATGACCGGCGTTGCGAAGAAAACCGTAATGCGTTTGCTTGTGGAAGTTGGTGACGTGTGCGCCGACTACCAGGACAAAGTGTTCCAGAACCTCAACTGCCGTCGCTTGCAGCTTGATGAGATGTGGGCATGGGTCTACTGCAAAGAGAAACACCGCACGGAAAAGATTGCGAAGGATCACCCGGACGCGGGCGACATCTGGCTTTGGGTTGCGATCGATGCCGATACCAAGCTGGTTCCGTGCTGGACTCTCGGCAGCCGTGACCTTCGCACCGCGACGCACTTTGTTGACGATCTGGCGAGCCGGTTGAAGAATCGCGTACAGATCACCAGCGACGGCCACAAGCCCTATGTCGAAGCGATTGACCGGGCCTTTGCAGGGTTTGTGGACTACTCGATATTGCAGAAAATCTACGGCAAGCCTTCCGAAAATGAAACACGCTATTCGCCCGCGCAGTGCATCGGCATTGAAGAGCGCCGCGTCTGCGGCAACCCGGACCCCGAGCACGTCTCTACCAGCTACATCGAGAGACAGAATTGGACCGTGCGAACCAAAATGCGGCGCTACACCCGCCTCTCCAACGGATTCAGCCGCAAGCTCCGCAATCATGCGGCGGCAACCGCGCTGAATTACTTTGCTTATAACTTCATTCAGATTCACAGGACGCTCCGCTGCTCACCGGCAATGGCCGCTGGCGTTACTGGCAAACTATGGGATGTAAAGGACTTAGTTGCGCTTTGGGAATCCTACGAAGCAGAGCATATGGCGGCTTAGAGTTGATACAATCTGAGCCATGCCTGACCCCTTCGACAGTTCGCGGCGCAAGATCGCATGGGCTGAGGAAAACCTCTTTCCCGATCTCGACCGGAGAATCCGGGAATTCCATAGTCTCAACCCATACGCAAAAGTTGTCGAACCCGATCCGCAAACATCGGATTGGGAGATTCACAAGATAAAACTTGTTCAGCCCTTCCCAGAAGCGTTCGGCAACATCACCAGTGACATCGTTGTTAATTTGCGAAGTGCTTTGGATAATGCCGGGTACGCCATCGCTGTCGCTACTGGTAAACCCGATGCCAGGAATTGTGCATTTCCGTTTGCTAACGATGTAGGCAACATGGGGCGTTCTATCGGGCGTTCCGCTGACCTCCCGAAAGAGATTCAATCGTTGTTTTGTGGGTTCCAACCGTACAGAGGAGGCGATGACCTCCTGTGGGCATTGAACGAATTGTGTAATGGGAATAAACATAAATTCGTCACGCCCATGCAAACTGTCTTGTGGCGGGGACGCGCTTCTGTTCAAGGATTCGGTAGACCGTTCTCTATGCCCGATCCCCATAAATGGGACAGTGCTAACGATGAGATGGTAGTGGTCAGGTTCGGCCCCATCGTCGTTCCTGATGCAACATGGGATTACGATTTCGACTTCATTTCGTTTGTAGCGTTCAACGAAATCCCTGTCGTTGTAGGCCAACCAGTCCTTGGAGTCCTCTATAATCTTTGCCTGAAAGTCGAGAGTATCCTGCTGGCTATCGAAGCGGAGTCCCGCCGTCTTGGGTTCATTCAGTAGCTTTTCCATAGTCCCTCGTTTCAAAGTAGCCCACTACCGGCCTCTGCCAGTAAGCAGACCAGCCAGGTGCGGTAGGCTACTTATGCTGTTCACACTGCCATGGACAAAGAACCGCTTTCCCTGTGGTGCGCATACCCCGACGATCTATTAACGGACCGGGCCGAGCAAGCGTGCGCGCAGTTGCTGAGCGAAGACGAGCATGCACGCTGGCAGGCGTTCAAGTTTGACCGGCACGCCCGTGAATATCTGGCCACCCACGCCCTGGCGCGCACCGCTCTCGCCCACTATCATCCTCTTGCTCCCCAGGACTGGCGTTTTACCTTGAACAGCTACGGCAAGCCTATCGCCGAACCGGAGTGCGGCCTGCGCTTCAATCTCTCCAACTCCCCCGGCCTGGTCGTTTGCCTGATCGCCCGGGGGGCTGAAGTGGGCGTGGATGCGGAGCCTTGCGAACGCGCCGGAGAGATCGCCGAGCTTGCCCCTGATGTGTTTTCCCCGCTGGAACTGGCCCAGCTTGAGGCCTTGCGCGGGCAGGAAAAACTCGATCGCGTTCTTCGGTTGTGGACTCTGAAGGAGGCCTATATCAAGGCGCGGGGCATGGGGCTCACCCTGCCGCTGAAAAAATTCTCTTTTCTGTTTGGCGGCGCGGAGGGAATTCGTCTGGAGCTGGACCGGGATGTGGACGATAAACCTGGACGCTGGCGGTTTTGCCTGCTGGAACATGCCGGGCACCGCATCGCGCTGATGGCCGGGCAAGCGGCTGCTCCCGAGCTGCAGATTTGGGAGGCGCGGCCTTTAAGTGCGCCGCCCGCTCGGCTGGCTGCCGGTGGAGAGTTGTGGTTTCCGCAGGTTTGAGCTGACCCTACAGCAGAACGGCTTTGAGCATCTGGGCAAACGTCTCAACATTGGGCGCAAAGAGCATATTCATGTGCCCAGTAGGAACGTCATGAATCTCCAGCCCGCCGCCCGCAAGCGGACCCCAGCCCAGAGTCGGGTCCTCGCGCTTGCCAAGAACCTCGGGTCCGCGGTCCGAGGCCCGCATGAGCGTGATCTTGCCTGCATACGGACGGAATGTGTAACGCCTCAGGGCTCGCCAATGCGCTTCTTCCACCTCAACATAGTGAAGGTCGAGCGGAAGGGGCTTGCCAGCCAGCCGGTAACAGGCGCCGGCCGCGACTTGAACGCGGCGCAGCAATATCTCCCCCCAGTATTTCCTCTTGACCGCGGCTTTTCGAGTTAGATAGGGTAAACCCTCTTTGCGAAGATTTTGCCAGAAGGTAAGTGCTCGATCTTTGGGATCCACGCGTTGCTCATGCCCCGGTATAGCGGTATCGAACATAATCAGCAACCCCGGCCCCAGGCCTTGCGCATGGAGTTGCTGCGACATCTCAAAGGCAACCAGTCCGCCATAGGACGCGCCCCCCAGCAGGTAAGGCCCTTGCGGATAGAACGCCCGCATCTCCTTGATGTAAGTGGACGCCAGTTCTTCCATGCTTATCTCGCGCATCTCCGGCCGGGTAATGAGCGGAGACTGGAACGCATAAAAAGGCTGATCGGGACCCAGAGCCTTTGCCAATTGCTCATAGAAAAGAACGTCCCCTCCTACAGCATGGACACAAAAGAGGGGAATGCGCGAACCGTTGGGCTGAATGGGCCGCAGGGAAGTCCGGATTTTCTGTTCCGCCACCGACTGTTTCGACCTGGTGATCACATCCGCGAGCTGGCGTACGGTGCGTGCTTCAAAGAGGACGGCAAGTTCCAGGTCCACCTGCCAGGTCTTCCTGATCTTGGCAAACAGGCGCACGCCGACCAGAGAATGACCTCCAAGCGCAAAGAAGTCGTCGTCCAATCCCACTTTTTCCACTCCCAGCAACTCCTGCCACCACGAAGCCAGCGTACCCTCTACGCCTTCACCAGGCGCGGCCCCGGAAAGCGCGGGATGGTGCGCGGTGGCCTCGTTTGCCCGCGGCGATGGCGTTCGGTTGCGCGCGTCCAGCTCCTCGGGAGGTTGAGCGACGGCGACCACCGCTGTGGGAGTCGCCGCGAGCAGAATGCGCGTAAGAGCCCGCGCGCCTTCGAGCGGCGGTATTCTTGGGCGATCGACGATTTCAATCGGCTGCTCCCCGCCTGTGTGAGCGGCATAGCGAGCCAGCCTGTTCTCCTCCAGGACCTTCGCGAAATCGCCGATGCGGCGCATCGCGAATCCTTCGATCTCCGCCAGCACCTGGTCCTGCTCGTCGAAGAGCGTGATATCGAAGGTTTCAACTTCGTTGCGAAGCGGAGTTTCCTGCCGGGAGCGGATGTGGCTGAACAGCTTGGCGGGAATCGGACGGTAGACGCTCATCCTTTTGTACGAGATGGGAAGGAAAAGATCGTCGGAATGTTCGTAGTCTTCCGTCAGGTAGAGCGAAGCCCCTGTAGCCATATCGAGCAGCGCGGGATGCACGCGGAGGGTGGAAAAGTCCGCGGCGAACCTCTCATCCAACTCAATCTCAGCCAGGCCCTCCTGCCTGCTCATGCTCAGCCGCCTGAGCGATCGCCAGCGGGGGCCGAAGTTCAATTGGCGCTCCTGACGGGTCCGGTGTTGATCGTCGAATACGTATTCACGTCCGCGGCAACGCGCGGCGATAGCCGCGCGATCGACCTTTGCAGTTGGACGCGAAAGGCACGGCGCTATGGTGCCGGTAGAGTATTCGACCCACTCGCCGGCCTGCGCGAAAACTGAGAAGCGGAAGGCGCCCTTCTCCGTTCCGGTGTCCTGAACTCGTTTTAACTGAACCCGCACCTCTCTGCTTTCAGACTCGTCGAACATCAATGGAGTGAGAAAGAACACGTTGCGGAATTCGATTGCCCCCTGCGGCTTGCCGTGCGCAAATGCTCCGGCGGCCATTTCCATGTGACCTGCTCCGGGGATTACAGCATTGCCTGTAATCAGCCTGTGCTCGGAGAGCAACCACTGCCGTTCAAGTGAGAAGTGGCTGGCGTACACAATATCATCGGGCGTTTCAAGCAGTCGCTGTTCCAGCCATGGATGCGGAGAGGCGAAGCGCGCGCCCATCCCCACCTCGCGCCAAACGCCCCAGTTGATCACAGTCACCGGATCCTTGCGGCTGAGCGCGTAGGCATCGAGAAAGGCGTTGGCGGCCGCATAGTCCACCTGGCCCGGGGGCGGAAAGATGGAACTGATGGAGGAGAACAGGACGAAGCAGCGCAGCGGCTCATCGCGGAGGGCCTCTTCCAGAACCAGCGTTCCACGCACTTTGGGATCAAGCACCCTGGCTGCGCTTTCGGCGGTCTTCAGCATCAACGGTCCGTCGTCCAGAACTCCCGCGGCATGAAAAACGCCGTCGATTTTTCCATAACGCCGCCGAGCCTCGGCAACAATGCTGCGCATCTGGCCGAGATTCGTAACATCTCCTTGCGCAACCATCAATCCGCCCGCGTGGGAACGAATTTCAATCAGTTTTCGAATGATCCGTTTGATGGCTTCGGACTGCGCGGCATCGTCGAGAGAGGCCTCCCATTGCGCCTCGGGGGGTAACGGCGAGCGGCCCACGAGAACCAGCCGGGCTTTGAATTCGCGCGCCAGATGCTCGGCGACCACCAGTCCTATACCGCCCAATCCGCCGCTGAGAAGGTAAACGCCTCCGCGTTCCAATCGGCGACGTTCGGGAGCGGCAGACAGATCATAGGGCTCAAGCGTCTCAACAAACCGCTCGCCGCGGCGGTACGCGACGGTCGCATTCTCGCTGATTGAGGCCATCTCGGAGACAATCTGCCCCGCGCATTCCGTCACCTTGCTGTTTTCGAGATCCAAGTCGATGCTGCGGCAGGTGATTCCCGGCAACTCTTTCGGAATCACTCGCGCCGGACCCAGCAGCACCGCACGAGCCGGATCGCGAACCGGTTCCTCGGCAACCTGTTGCATCCGGTTAGAGACCAGAGCAATATCCACATCCGCAATATCCTGATTAGCCAGCGCCTGGGCAAGATAGAGAGGACTCAAGAAACTGAGCTCCAGCGTTTCTTCGAGGGCCACATCCGCACTGTCCTTTACTACGGACCATAGGTGGAGGATCTTCCAGGGCGCGTCTCCGCTCTTGAAACAATCTCCGACCAGCGCATCGTAGTCTTCGCGAACCCCCGGCCTAACTGTATAACTTCCTCTTTTGACTGGCTTATAACTGGAGCCCGCGGCGACCACAATCACATCCTGCTTGTTTGCCCTGAGCTGAGCGGCGATTTTGTCGCCCAGGCCAGGCGAGTCGCTGAAAATCATCCAATTGCCGGCCTCGTTCAATGAAGCAGGAGTTATCGCAACTGGTTTCCAGACGCGGCGGTAGAACCACTCATCGGCGACGCGCTCAACCGGCGGCGCAGGTGCAGGCGTGGCCACAGGTTGAACTTTATCCGCCTCGATCCAAAACTTCTGGTGTTCAAAAGGATAAGTTGGCAAAGAAACTCGCCGGGGAGAGTCTGGTTCATGCAGCTTCGCCCAGTCGACATTTACCCCTGAAGCCCAGAGCTGGCCCAGCGTTTGCAGCGCACAACTGAGGCCGGAGACTGTGTCGCGCGGATGAGGCAAGGACTGAAATGCCTTTGCCGTCCTGCCGCCCTGTTGGCGAGTGAAGGTTATGAGCGCGTTGCCCGGTCCAACCTCGATATAAATCTGCTCCGGCTTGCGGAAGATTTCTGTCAGGCAGTCGGAGAAGCGGACCGTCGAGCGAATGTGGCGCGCCCAATAGGCCGGATCTGCGGCTTCCTCGGCTTTGATCCAGGTTCCGCTCACATTGGAGAGATAAGGGATACGAGGAGGCTGGAAGGCGATGCCCTTCAGCCGCTTTTCAAAGGCGCCGAGAATGGGGTCCATCATCGCCGAATGAAATGCATGAGAGGTGAACAGCCGGCGGCTGGCGACGGACTGTTTGGCGAGGCTCTCTTCCAGCGCCGCGATCTCAGGCGTTGGCCCGGAGACCACGCACATCTCCGGATTGTTGACGGCGGCCAGCGAAAGCGCGCCGCTCAATTTAATTTCGCCGGCGGCTAGCGGAACAGCGAGCATGGAGCCGGGAGGAAGATCGTAGATCAGGCGTCCGCGTGTGGCGACGATGGCCAGCGCGTCTTCGAGCGAGAAGACTCCAGCCAGGCAGGCAGCCACATATTCACCGATGCTATGGCCCACCATGGCCGCGGGCTCCAAGCCCAGCGAGATCCACCAGCGTGCCAGGGCGTATTCGATGGAGAAAAGAGCAGGCTGCGTGAGCCAGGTCTGATTCAGCTTTTCGGCCGCTGCCTCCTTTTCCTCTTGCGGCGGATAGAGCGCCTGGCGCAGATCGATTCCCAGAGGCTTAAGAAGGTATTGCGCGCAGAGATCCAGCGTCTCGCGAAAGACCGGCTCGTTCTCGTAGAGCTCGCGGCCCATGCCGGGATATTGCGAACCTTGCCCGGAGAACAAAAACACAACCGGAGGCGCGGTCGCCGCGGCAACGCCGGAGGCGATCTGTTTGCGCTCTGCCTGCGCCAGCCTGCTCACAGCCTCGCGCGTATCCTCGACGGCCAGTGCGCGGCGATGCGGAAAGGCGTGGCGGCCAAGCTGGCAGGTGAAGGCAACGTCAGCCAGGGTCAGCTCGGGATGCGCGTGCAGGTAATCGGCGAGATTGATAAAGGCGCGATCCGCCGCAGCCTCGGTCTTTGCCGAGACCGTCAGCAACTGCCAGGGCTTTGGATTTCGCGACTCGGCCGGCCGCGGCGGCGCTTCTTCCAGCACCACGTGCGCATTGGTGCCGCCGATGCCCAACGCCGTCACGCCGGCGCGCCGGGGCGCTCCGTTGGCCGCCCATTCGGTGAGCTTACTGTTGACAAAAAACGGACTACCCTTCAACTCGATGTGGGGATTCAGCTTCTGAAAATGCAGGCTGGCGGGCAGTTGCACATGCTCGAGCGCGAGCACGGTTTTCATCAGTCCGGCCACGCCAGCTGCTGCGTCCAGGTGGCCTACGTTGGTCTTCAGCGATCCGATTCCGCAGTAGGTACTGCTTGCAGCAGTCTTTCGGAAAGCATTCGTGAGGGCCCGCACCTCGATCGGATCGCCGACCACCGTCCCGGTTCCGTGCGCCTCGACGTAGGAGATCTCCTCGGCGCCAACCCCGGCAAACTCCAGAGCCTCGGCAATCACCTCGGCCTGGCCTTCAACGCTCGGCGCCAGATAGCCCACCTTGCGCGCGCCATCGTTATTGATGGCCGATCCCAGAATGACGGCGCGGATATTGTCGCGGTCTTCAAGAGCGTCTTCAAGGCGCCGCAGTACCACAATGCCCACTCCGCTTCCGAAGACAGTTCCGCTCGAACTTGCATCGAAGGACCGGCAATGACCGTCGGAGGAAAGAATCTCGCCCTCCCGGTACAGATAGCCGAGCCCATGCGGAATTTCGATGGTAACTCCGCCCGCCAACGCCATATCGCACTCGTGATTGAGCAGGCTTTGGCAGGCCAGATGAATCGCAACCAGCGAAGTGGAACACGCGGTCTGCACGTTGATGCTCGGACCGCGCAGATCAAGTTGATACGAAACGCGCGTGGACAGAACGTCCTTGTCGTTGCCCGTCTGTTTCAGTTGGAACAATCCCGCGCTTTCAAGCAGCCGCCGGTTGGCCAGCAGGTTATGGATCAGATAGGTGTTCATGCCCGACCCGGCAAAAACTCCGATCGATCCATCAAAGCCTTGCGGCGTGTGCCCGGCGTCTTCCAGAGCCTCCCATGCGCACTCAAGAAAATGCCGGTGCTGCGGATCCATGATGGAAGCGTCTCTCGGACTGAAGCCGAAAAATGATGCGTCGAACAGGGGAACATCGTCGAGCACCGAGGCCCGTTTCACGTACTCCGGGCTGGCCAACTCCTCGGGCGTAGCGCCCGCTGACCTCAGCTCCGCATCGGAGAGGTCGCGGATCGACTCGACGCCATCGTGCAGGTTTTGCCAGAACTCCCGAATGTTACGGGCGCCGGGAAAACGACCAGCCATGCCGACGATTGCAATTGTGGAGGGCTTCATCGCTTTCCTTTCAGCGCTGCCGGGCCAGCCTGCGGCGCTGTGCGCGGTCTGAAACCTGGGTCGCCGCGGCGACCGGTTGAGTTCCGGCAAGGTGGCTGGCAAGCGTACTTACCGTGGAGTACTGAAACAGGTCCAGGATTGAAATTTCGCGCCTCAATGCATCTTGCAGCTTTGCCTGCACCTCGGCGACTGTGAGAGAGTGGGCGCCGAGGTCGAAGAAGTTATCGTTCATGCCGACGCTCGACACTCCCAGCGCATCCTGCCACGCGGCGGCCACAACGCGTTCCATTTCGTTGCCGGGTTCGTATTGGGGCTGGCTCGCGGCCGTGCCGGCGGCAAGGTTTGGCGGAGGAAGTTTGAGCAATGCCTTGCGATCGATCTTACCATTCTCAGTAAGAGGCAGCGCGGGAAGAAATACGAAGGCTGAAGGGACCATGTAATCGGGCAGCTTCGACTCCAGCGCGTTGCGCAGAGCGCCGGCCGCCTCGGCTTCAGCAGCTTCGGCAACCAGATAGGCAATCAGCCGCTTATCGCCCTCCCTGTCTTCGCGAGCCACGACCACAGCCTGCCGGACTCCTGTGCAGTGCTCTAGAAGGTCTTCGATCTCGCCGGGTTCGATGCGGTGCCCGCGCAGCTTGATCTGGTAGTCGGCGCGCCCCAGAAACTCAATGTTCCCGTCGGCTAAAAATCGCGCCAGGTCGCCGGTGCGGTAGATACGTTGCGCGGAAAGTGAAGGAATCATAAGAAAGCGTTCGGCGGTTAGATCGGAACGGTTCCAATAGCCGCGGGCCACTCCGTCTCCGCCAATGAACAGCTCGCCTATTTCACCCACGGGAACCGGTTGTAACTCCGTGTCCAGCAGATAGATCTGCGTGTTGGCGATGGGCCGGCCAATCGAAACCGTCTTCTCCGGCTCGCCCACGCGATAAGTTGTCGACCAGATAGTAGTCTCTGTCGGCCCGTACATGTTATATATCGCGCCTTTGAAGACCTGGCGAAGATGGTGGATGAGAGAGGCAGGCACAGCCTCTCCGCCCAACAGCATCTGCTTCAGCGAACCCAGCGCGGCAAACGCGCGCGCATCCAGCGTCAACATGCGCGCCAGAGACGGCGTCATCTGCAGATGCGTCACACCGTGGCGGGCGATCTCATCGGCAATTGTGCTCGCCCCCTCGTCGCCATGGACGATCACCTTGAAGCCGCGGGTCAAGTTCCACAGAAGCTCCAGCACCGAAATATCGAAGGAAACACTGGTGACGGCAAGCCAGACTCCAGGTTCACAACCGATAGCCCGGTCCATGCCGGTAAAAAAGTTGACCACATTCCGGTTTTCGATCATCACCCCCTTGGGCTTGCCGGTGGAACCGGAGGTGTAGATCACGTAGGCCAGGTTGTGGCTTTCCGCATTGGAGACGACTGCGTCAGGGCTGTGCGCGGAGAGGCCGGAATCATCGGCGTCCAGCACGGTAAGTCGGCTGAGATCCAATGGAAGCCGCTCGCGTGTCTCCGCCGTGGTGAGCAGAACCGCCATTCCCGAGTCTTCAATGACCAGGGAAAGACGCTCTTTGGGATGGGTGGGATCCAAGGGAACATACGCCCCGCCGGCCTTCAGAATAGCCAGAAGGCTTACCACGAGAGTTTCCGACCGTCCCATGGCAACGCCAACCAATGTATCCGGTTTCACGCCCAGAGTCTGCAAATGCCGGGCAAGGCGATTGGAACGCTCGTCGATCTCGCGATAACTCAACCGGCGGTCCTTCGCTACCACGGCAATCGCGTCCGGGGTCCGGGCGGCCTGCTCGAAAAACAGTTCAGCGATGGTGCTCAAGCGCGGATAATCGACTTCGGTTCGATTCCACTCAAGCAACTGAACGGGTAACATGGAAGTTCTCCAGGAATAGGAACTCAATGCCGGTTCCGAGAAAGGTCTCGATCGCCTCGGCGGGCGTATTCACGATCGGTTGCCCCTTGACGTTGAAGCTGGTGTTCAGCACCATCTGGCGGCCTGTGGTCTTTCCCACGGCCACAAGCAGCGCGTGAAAATCCGGATTGTCCTTCACGCTCACCGTCTGCAGGCGAGCCGAACCGTTCACGTGGGTGATGGCGGGAAGCTGCGCCCGCGCCTCGGGAAGAACATCGACCACGCTGATCATGTAAGGGTGTTGCTCGCCGGGAATCACATCGAACCACAGGTGCGCTTCTTCCACTGCGCAGGCGGGCGCAAATGGACGGAAGGCCTCGCGCTTCTTGACCATGGCGTTGATCCGGTCCCGCATCTCCGGGTGGCCCGGATCGGCCAGGATGCTTCGATTGCCCAGCGCCCGCGGACCGTACTCCATGCGGCCGCGATACCAGGCGATCACCCGTCCCTCCGCAATGAGCTGGGCTGCGGACGCACACGTGGCTGCGAGGGAATCGAAGCGCTGCCATTTGATTTTGTCGTTGAAGCGGTGAAGAGCGGCCTCAATATCGCTGGTGGAGTAGTGGGGCCCAAAGAGCGGGGCGGGCAGCCGGTGGTTGGGAATCTCCTGGGTAAGCGAGCTGCGATAGAGCGCAGCTCCCAGCGCCACGCCATCGTCGCCGGCCACGGGCTGCACATAAACTTCATCGAACAAACCCGAATGCATCAGCTTCCCGTTGGCCGTGCAGTTCAGGGCAACCCCTCCGGCCAGGGCGATCCGCCGCAACCCCGTCTTCTCCGCGAAGTGCCCGCAGACGTGAAGGATCACTTTGTCCAGGCACTCCTGAAGAGCGGCAGCCGCGTCCTCATGGTCCGTTGTAACAGGGTCGGCCGGAGCTCTGCGCGGGATCAGATTTTCGTCGAGATATGCGCGCGTGGCCGTATAGTTCTCCCGCTCTTCGCGGGTGCGGTTCAATTTCAGCATCGGGATGCGAATCGAGCCGTCGTCGCGAAGTTCCACGGCATTCTCGAAGAACGCCCGGAAGCGGGCGGGTTTGCCGTAAGGAGCCAGCCCCATGATCTTGTATTCATCGGAATTGAAGTCGAAGCCCAGATGGAGCGTGACCAGCGAATACAGAATTCCCATCGAGTCATTGGCGCCGACGGTGTGGATTTTCTCCAGATATCCGTCTTCAAAATCGTAGACGCTCAGGCTCTCGACTTCGCCCATCGCATCGTTCACAACCACCAGGCATTCGTCCCAGCCGGAGGTATAGGCCGCGCTGGCGGCGTGGGCCAGATGGTGGCCCACCGAAAACACTTTCTCTGCCGTAAATCCGGGCAGATCGCGGCGCACCTGGGCCAGCAACGCTTCTCTCGAGAAAACCTTGTTGTAGAGCTTGGCGGATACTTCATCTTTCAGGTACAGGTCGCGATACGGAGCATAGTTGAATCCGTGGGCGATCTCGTCGATCTCATCGATCGAGATGCCCGACTCGCTCAGGCAGAAGCGAATTGCGTCAATGGGAAAATCGCCGGTATGCTTTTTCCCGCTGAAGCGCTCCTGTTCCGCGGCAGCGACCAATCGGCCGTCGACCACCAGCGCGGCCGCCGCGTCCATCCCCTGGGCGATCCGATACTCGCGCTCCTCCAGGCCGGGCCACGTCGCCTGCTTGAAGGGCATGGAGTTTTCCAGCCCGCTGATCCCTATGACCTTCATCCTCGTCCCTTCTTCATTTGTTGAGCACTGGACTCGCCGCGCGGTCGCACCCCGGCAGGGTCATTCTATTGCAGGAAGGCTTCACTATAAGCCTATTTTGTTAAGAGTGTATCTGTCTTGCACATCAAAATCGCCCCATTTGTCCGATAGCAAAACCAGGGATGAAGCATCCCGGAGCCACCGCGCTTCAGTTGACGCGACCATAAACCGGGGCCCCCGCGGACAGGTCTTCGTCCGTGGGGTGGAGCGTGCGGCAACCCTGAATAGATCCGGCAAGGACGTATTATCCCTGGTTTTGCCGTATCCTCAAGAAATGCAATTCCGTTCGGCCAATTCCTTGAGCGACCCCGAGCAAAGTGAACAGGCCCTGCTCCGCCACATCCGCAGCCGCGCGGCCCAAACCTCCCTGAGCACCGTGCGCCTCGGCATCGGCGATGACTGCGCCCTGCTCCGCCCGCGCTCCGGCGAGGAACTGGCCGTCACCACCGACCTCTCCATCGCCGGCCGCCACTTCCGCCTCGATTGGCACTCCCCCGAATCCATCGGCCATCGGGCTTTGGCTCGCGGTTTAAGCGACCTGGCCGCCATGGGCGCACGCCCCATCGCCGCCTTTCTTTCCCTGGGCTTGCCGCGCGAACTGAGCACTGCTCCAGCCCGCCGCCGCACCCAGCCTACTCAATCATCCTGGATTGCCCGCTTCCTCGACGGCCTGCTCGCCCTGGCCGCGGCCTACAATACTCCGCTGGCCGGCGGCGACCTCTCCGAGTCGCCCATCCCCATCGCCGATATCGTCCTCATCGGCGCGGTTTCCCGCGGAAAAGCCCTGCGCCGCTCCACCGCCCGCCCCGGCCACCTGCTCTATGTAACCGGCGCCCTCGGCGGAGCCGCCGCCGCCCTGGCCCGCCTGCAAGAGCTGGCTGCAGCCCGGCCGGCCCGCCGACAGCCTCCCCGCATCCCCAAGAAGCTGGAAGCGCAGCTCGCGCCGCACCTCTATCCCCATCCCCGCGTTCCACAGGGCCTCTGGCTGGTGCGCCACGGCCTGGCCTCCGCCGCCCTCGACCTCAGCGACGGCCTCTCCACCGATTTAGCACACTTGTGCGAAGAGTCCGGCGTAGCCGCCCAGGTCGATGCCGCGGCCCTGCCCATCCACCCCCCCGCAACCCTCGACCAGGCCCTCAACGGCGGCGAAGACTACGAACTCCTCTTCACCGCTCCACCCACGGCCCGCCTGCCCCGCACAATCGGCGGAGTTTCCATCACCCCAATCGGCCGCATCCTCAAATCCCGCCCCGGCCGCCCCGCCGTCACGCTCCTCACCCCGCAAGGCCCCCAACCCCTCAAACCCCAGGGATGGGAGCATTTCTCCTGATACCGTCTATCATCAGTACTGTGATGACCACCAAACCCCGCGTCCGCTTTGCCCCTTCCCCAACCGGCCTCCCCATCCCCGGCGTCCGCGACCGCATCCAGCAATTTGCCCAATTCGTAGGAGTCTGAAGGCCGTGGCCGCCAATTCACTCGTCCCCGTCTTCGACTTCAGTTTTCCCCACCACTGGCAGGCTGAAGTTCTTCCCGCGCGCCCCATCATCCTGCCCACGCGCCACTTCGTCTATCCCCGCGAGGCGGAAGAGGTCGAACGCGGCGCCCTCGAAGTGCTTATCCGCCCAACCGAAGAACCGGGCGAAGAATCCAATCCAAAACGCCCGCCCTCCGCGAAGGAGTTTTTGGCCACCTGCGCCCTCGGCTTCCACGACCCGGTAGTCCCAACTGGCATTTGGTCTACTCCAAATCCAGAAGAAATCTGCGCCGTCTCCGGCGGCTATGCCTACCTGATCGATACCACCGCTCCCGAGCGCTTCACCATGATTGCTTACCGGCCAGTGCTGGAGATTCGCCCACTGCCCGCGCAGGGTCTGCTGCTCTTCGTCGGCCACCACTCCATCCTGGCCTGGGGCCGCGACGGCCAGGCATGGCAATCCGGCCGGCTCTCCTCTGAAGGCTTGACCATCACAGCCATCGAAGGCAGCGTCCTGCACGGGCTGGGCTGGAACCTCATCACCGACAAGGAAACCCCCTTCGCCCTCGTCCTGCGGACAGGGCTCCGCCTCGCATAAATTCACTTCCGCCTGGGTTAAGGAGAATTCCGGCCCTATCCAGCCGCTGCGCTTTCACACACCGCGGGCAGAACCGTCTCATACCCCGCATAGACCCCTTCAAAGACCGAGTCCCAGCTCATGGTCAGCGCGAAGGCACGCGCCGCCCGCCGCATCTCTGCATGTTTTTCGGGGTCCGCCAGCACTGCCGCCACTGCCGCGGCAAATTCGCTGTCCGGCACAATCCGTCCCGTCTCGCCGTCGCGGACGATGGTGCATGGGCCGCCGTCGGGAGTGACAATCGCCGGCACGCCGCTGGCCAGAGCCTCCAGCACCACGTTCCCAAACGTATCGGTATGCGACGGAAAGACAAAGAGGTCCATATTCGCGTAAGCCGTGGAAAGCGCCTCGCCCTTGAGCACTCCTGTAAACTCCGCCCGCGGCAGCCGTTTACGCAGCCAGTCCTCTTCGGAGCCATGGCCCACAATCAGAAACCGGAAGCTCTTGTGGCCAAGCCGCTCCAACTCTTCCTGCACCTGGGCCAGCAGCGCCACATTCTTCTCGACTGACAGCCGCCCCACATAGCCCAGCACCTGGTCGCGGTCTTTGGGCTTGCGCTTCCGTTTGTCCGGATGGAACAGCTCCGCGTCCACTCCCCGCGGCATCAGGAAGCACGGCCGTCCCGTCGTCCGCTCCAGCAGCCGGCAGAGCTCCGGATTGGGCGCAAACAGCACCCGCGCCACCGAGTAGAACCTGGCCGTCATCGCCATCGCCAGGTCTTCAATCTTTTGCCCCGTCGCATCCGATTGCCGCCTGGGCAACAGGCGCAGAAACCACTTCGACCGCCGCGCCGCATATTCATGGATGTTGGTGTGCCAGCTCGCCACCAGCGGCAAATCCAGATGGTGCGCAAGCCACGCGCCTATCATCCCTATCTCGCTGGGGCCTGTAATGTGGATCAGATCGGGCTTGAACCGCTCCAGCGTCTTGCCGATCAGCGGCATATGGCGCAGAAACGCCGGGTCGAAGCGAAGGTCCTTTTCGAGAGCAAACGACAGAAAGCCGCGCGGCATCTCCAGCGACCACAAATGGTCTTCTTCGAGGATGGCCTGCGCCCGGTCGCCGGCGCACACGCAGAGAAAGGGAAGATTCCGCCGCCGCGCAAAGGCCTCAAAGTGCCGGCTGGTATGCGCAACCCCGTTTACCTCGTGGAACGAGTCGGGAAAGTACGCCACCCGCGGCACGCGATCCGTCATATCTCTTAGAATATGTCCAGCCCGTACCCTTCACCTAAAGTAAGTTATTGGAAAGGCGCCGGAATTCCCGGTCCGCATCAACTTCAGCCGTCGTTCTCGCCCAGCGCCAGCCGCAACTGGTGCGCCTCACTCCACGCCATCCGCAGCCCGCCTGCAACCAACCCTCTGCCCATCATTTGCACCAGCCCCACGCCCAGGCGCATGGCCCGCGGCGCCTTTCCATTGGGCCAAAGTTCGCTCAGCGGACGGATCACCCCGTTCAGGTCGGGATGATAGACGCGCTCGTCCCAGGTCCGCGAACCCTGCGGGAACTCAGGATAGTGCCGCACCGCGTCGATCGCCGACTGCAGAATGCGATGCTTCCACGGCTCCGCATACTGCGGCAGAAACAGCATATTGCTCTTCTTTTCCCGCCGGATCTCGTGCACAAGCTCGGTAAAGCTGGTGGCGTTGGTCAGGTTGATGTTGGCGTTCGGCTCAACCCCGTGACGGTCCCCGCCGCTGATCAGCAGCATGTTCCACTTCTCCGCCAGCCGCCGCGTCCTGCGGTTCTCATCCCAGTGCCGCAGCCCGTTCAGTTCCATCGCGTGCAGATGCGCGCCGTTCTTCTGCAGAAACTCGTTGACCAGGAACTCATGCTTCTCCGCGCCCACCAGGTACAGGTCCCACATCGGGTGGTTGAAGATCACCAGCACGTTCCGTTCCTCGTTCAGCGCAATCAGAATCTCGGTCAACCGCGCGCCGCTCGGGTTCGTTGTATAGTCCGCAAGCGTGCTCATCCACTCCGTCGCCCGCGCGCTGGGCAGGTTGTGAATCCCCAGGTGGAACGACTGCTTTCCATACGGCGCGCTCCACTCCACCGATACCGGAATCTGCCGCGCGCTGGGAACCGTCCGCAGCAGCATCGGCGCCCTGATGTTGTCGTGGTCGGAGATGGAGACCATGGCCGCAATGTCCAGCTTCTCAATCTGCTCCCGCTCCAGGTCGAAGGCCAGCTTGGGGGTCATGGGCGGCGTCCAGTAGGCGGCCGCATAGTTCACCCGCACCCCGTAGATGGACTCCGACCGCCGCTCCAGCCGCGACAGCAGCGGACGCATCACCGGGTACTGGTTGCCGAAGTTGGCCAGAAAATCCAGCGTCTCCTGCGACTGGTTGGTATGGCTGTGCAGCGAAACTCCGGTCCGGAAGCCTCGTGTCGCGTTGGAGTCGCGCCACAGATACGAGATGGTCGAACTGGCCATGCCTGCTCCTTCTCCGCGGTCGTGCACGGATTACCGCACCCAGTATCCTTTGCCAACCATAAACACCGCGTTAAGATGGCGCGAATACAAGTTCAATTCACGAAGGAATCAAAGGAGTTACTTGAAAGCGGTCAAATAAAATCCATTTATCCCTAAGAAGTCCGGAGAAAATCCGGAAAGCGCCGCAGCCGGGCGCATTATTTACTGGTCCTGGCCAGTTCCGGCCCCAGAAAATCATCAAGCGTCAAGCCCGCCATCAGGTCCTCGCCCACTACCGGGAGGGCGCCCTCTGTGTCCGCCGGTGTCTCCTGGCTCTTGGTGCGCGCTTCCGCCGCCTCGGCCAACAGGTAATTCTCCGTCAGGCCCTTGCGCAGAAGCTCGAAGGCCTGCTCGGGCGTGTCCGCAAACTGAAACAGCTCCATGTCCTTGGGCGAAATCGTCCCTTTTTCAACCAGTGCATCCAGATTAATTACTTTCTTCCAATAATCCTGTCCATAAATGACCACTGTGATCTTTTTTGCCAGTTTCTGGGTCTGCGCCAGCGTCAGGATCTCGAACATCTCGTCCAGCGTCCCGAATCCGCCAGGAAAGACCACCAGCGCCTTCGACAGGTAGGCAAACCACAGCTTGCGCATGAAAAAGTAATGAAACTCGAAGTTCAGGCCCGGCGTAATGTAAGGATTCGGCGCCTGTTCGAAGGGCAGCCGTATATTCAGTCCGATGGTCTTGCCGCCGGCCTCGGAAGCCCCGCGATTGGCCGCCTCCATGATCCCCGGCCCGCCGCCCGAGGTGACCACAAACCGGTGCCGCCGCGTAGGAATCCTCTTGGCCCATTGGGTCAGCAGCCCGGCCAGCCGCCGCGCGTCCTCGTAGTAGCGGGCCATCTCCACCGCCGCCTCGGCGCGCTTGATCTGCAGTTCCGTGGCGTTGCCCGCCGCAATCTCCGGAACGCTTGCCGGCTGTTCGTGGCTGGGGGCCGGCTGGCTCGATCCGGTGTTCTCCAGCAACTCCAGCTCATGAGCGGCCTCTGCCCGCCCGCGAAACCGCGCCGACCCGAAGAACACTACCGTGTCCTGTATCTGCTCCCGCCTGAAGCGCGCCAGCGGCTCCAGATACTCGGCCACAATGCGAATCAATCGCCCGTCCGCGGAGTTCAGAAACCCGTGATTCTCATACGCCAGCGAAGCTCGCTCCGGCGGCGCAGGCGCAGATATTTCTGATCCCTGATCTCTGATCTCTGATCCCTGTCTTTTGTCGCTCATCGCTCATCCGTCCCGATGCCGGATCGCATCGTCAAATGCAATCCACAAATTCAATAGCCCCAGCCCCGAGACGATGCCCCGCACCGCGCCATGGGCGGCAAAGCTCCCCAGCGTGGGGAAATGCAAAAAAATCGGGTTCTGGTCCCAGAACATCCTCGACCACGGGGCATAACAAACCGCCAGCCCGATGTACATCCGCAGCAGCACACGCAGGAACAGCTCCCCGCGCTCCAGCCAGCGCGGAATCCGCTGCGGCGCCGGCCCAGGCGTGGGAGCCGGGCTCGCGGGCAAAGAAGGCGTTGTCAACTCCGGCTGCTGGGACATTCTTTGTGTACGCACTTCGCCCCCGATTCCCGCTCGACAGCGGAACCAGAGTATCTATTCCCCGAAAGCAAAGCCGCCCAAGTGACTTTTTCCTTAAGAAAAGCCACACTGAAGACTCTCTGCATGGGCACGTTAACTCTGGTTCCGCTCAAATCGCAGGCATTCACTACAGGCCGGCTAACCCCGGCCCGGCGCAGGGACGCCGTATTGCAACGGTATCACAGCAAGCGCAGGCGGCATCTCGGCGCCTCCGTCTCCCGGATACCCCTCAAAGTGATCTTGCAGAGTTTTTCCCCAAGTTGAGCAATATTGAACAGATAATTCCCATATAAATGGTTCAATCTTTTAAACGTGCGTTCACCTCGCGCTCACAACAGGGCGCTAGAGTGAGAAGAAGCGGAGGATTCAGCCCTCGTTCCGCACCAGGGCCCCAGTAGTTGAGCAGACCTCGATGGAACCGCCGCAACCCATGCGCCGGAATCTCCTGGTGAGTAAGCTGCTATTACGCATCGTCCTTCCCCGGTCATGCAAGTCGATGTGCAAGCCTGCGATTTTGGGGGATCGCAGGCTTGCATCGGGTAACCCCTCCCGGTCGCCTCCTCCATACGTAGATTTGCTTTTAGCCCGTAATCCCGCCTCCCGCTCTATGCCATGATCCCTGACCCCTAACCCCTGCCTGTGCTCTCTCCGCGCCCTCTGCGCTACCATAAGATCAGCGTTCTCGAAGACGGAATCGGAGCCAAGCATGTTCGTCGTGGTCTGGAAATTCGATATAGCCGAGGAGCAGGTTGCCGCCTTTGAGGCCGCCTACGGCCCCCAGGGCGCCTGGGCCGAGCTGTTCCGCACGTCCCCTGACTATCTGGGAACAGAGCTCTTGCGCGACGCCTATATCCCCGGCAGCTACCTCACCATCGACCGCTGGGCCAGTGAAGACGCCTTCCGCGCCTTCCGCAAAGACCACGATCCGGAATACGAATCCCTCGACCGCTCCTCGGACGCCCTCACCAGCCGCGAAACCCGCATCGGCGCTTACACTGTCTGAGATTCAAGGCGCGGACGGTTCGACGATAAGGACGTTCCGGCTGAATTCTGCTCCGGCCATATACCTGATCCCGCGGTCGAACGTGACCAGCACGCCGTTTTCCTTGATTGCCAGCCCCAGCAGATAGGCGTCGGTCACCTGCTGGTGGCCGAAGATCCGATCAGCAAATGCCGCGGTGAGAGTGACCCAGCTTTCCTCGATTACCCAATACCAATAATCAGGGTGGCCCTTCTGCACTTGAAGAATAGCGATCGCTTGCTCCAAAGTCCGTGGGCCAGGGCGAAATGCGGGATTCGTCGTTATGCGGATAAATCCTGCCTCCGTCAGCGGGCAGACTCCCCAACTGCCCTTCCTTGAGGAGTTAAACCATTCCTGCGTCATTCGGTAATGATCGTGCCCCGGCTCGGTAAGCGCGATCAGGACGTTCAAGTCAAGCAAATTTTTCCGGATCAAACTCTTCCTCCTCGAGCTTCTTCACCATCTCGGATGTGATCGTTCTCCCCGTCGGAGGAAACATCGGTAAGCCGTTCGGAGCTCGCCGAATGTCTGGTTCCGGCTTCGCAGGGGTCTGTGCCTTGCGGATCAGCTCGTCGATAGCCGCGCTGAGCTTCAGTCCACGTGCGCGAGCGTAATAGGAAACGAAATCGTGGGTCTCATCATTGAGTGTGATTGTGGTTCTCATTGATTAATTATGCATCATTTTACAAATTGATGCAACATACAGCAGGTGATGCATGTTTACGGATATTCCTGGCGGATTGCGCTTTTCACCGTATCTTCGCTTTTTCCCTATCATTGTCTCTCCAGCCCTGCTACAATCCCATCGAAATCCAATCCAGCCGCCGTGCCGTTTCCTGTGAAGAGAAGCATGGCGAGCATCGTAAGGAGCCCTCCCAATGGCCATTGCCGACGACCGCACAAAAGCCGTAGAACTAGCTCTCGCACAGATCGAAAAACAGTTTGGCAAAGGATCGATTGTGCGGCTCGGATCCAAGGAGGCCCTGCTGCCCATTGCGGTCATCTCCACCGGTTCCATCAGCTTTGACGCGGCTCTGGGCGTGGGCGGCATCCCCCGCGGCCGGGTCAGCGAGGTCTTCGGCCCCGAGTCCTCCGGCAAGACGACGATCTGCTTGCAGATCATCGCCGAGGCCCAGAAAGCAGGCGGCCTGGCGGCCTTTGTTGACGCCGAGCATGCCCTGGACCCCGGCTACGCCAAAAAGCTCGGCGTGGATGTGGACAATCTGCTGGTTTCACAGCCCGATAGCGGGGAGCAGGCTCTGGAGATCACCGAGGCCCTGGTCCGCTCCGGCGCCATCGACGTGCTGGTGATCGATTCGGTGGCCGCGCTGGTGCCCAAGGCCGAGCTGGACGGCGAGATGGGCGATTCTCACATGGGTCTGCAGGCGCGCCTCATGTCCCAGGCCCTGCGCAAGCTCACCGGCACGGTTTCCAAGTCGCGCACCGCGCTGATTTTCATCAATCAGATTCGCGAAAAAATCGGCGTCATGTTCGGCAACCCTGAGACCACCACCGGCGGCCGCGCGCTCAAGTTTTATTCCTCGGTGCGCGTGGATATCCGCCGCATCGCCGCCATCAAGGAAGGCGAAGCGGTCACCGGCAACCGCACCAAGGTAAAGATCGTCAAGAACAAGGTGGCCGCGCCCTTCCGCGAGGCGGAGTTCGACATCCTCTACGGCGAGGGCATCAGCAAAGAGGGCGACGTGCTGGACCTGGCCGTAGCCAACAACATCGTCGAGAAGTCCGGCGCCTGGTACAGCTACGCCGGCGAACGCATCGGCCAGGGCCGCGAAAACACCCGCGCCTTCCTCAAGGAGAACAAGGACATCTTCACCAAACTGGACTCCGAAGTGCGCAAGAAGCTGAACATCGGCGGCGTCAAAGGCGATGTGCCCGAAGTCCCCGCCGCCGGTCCCGCCGAAGCCAAGGAAGCCGTGCGCGGACGCCGGGGATAATCTTTTCAGATCAAGAGTGGATGACGGCAGCCTTCGGGCTGCCGCATTTCTTGACAGCAGGTAAATAATGTATGTATAGTTGTGAATGCTGGATATTGGGAGGGTACATGAAACCTACTGAACAAACCAAAAGGCACGTGATTTCAACCTACGTGCAGCCCGCACGCTTGAAAGGCGAGAAGACCATTCAAGTCAGAGTTGGAAATGTCCAAAAAGAACTGGGCTGGACCAACAGGACTCCTTCAGTTTTTTCGACTTTGTCGTCAAAGGATTTCCAGCAGGAAGCTGGCGTGGAGTTGATCGAGAAGAGAGGCGGTCCGCCGTCCGGAGGGCCAAGCACAACCGTACATTTCGTGTACCAGGTGCTCGACGAAACTGCACAGACCCCTCCGAAAGCAAATACGATCCCCAATGGAGCCGGGTTGAGGGCGCTCTATGGACTCTGTGCCGAGACGTTCAAGGCGCTAGGGGGCGGTGAGGAGTTTTTGCGGCGTGAACGGGAATGGGGGCCGGACGTGTGGGAAAGATACGAAGCGGAGAAGCTTGAGCAGCAGAATACCGAGGCAGCAAAGTGAACCGGGTTTACTGGGACTCAATGCTTTTTATTTATCTGCTAGAAGGAAATCCGAAGTACGGCGGGCGGGTGCAACGAATGCATGAAGCAATGCTGCGGCGAGGCGACATCTTGTGCACGAGCATTTTTACCGTTGGTGAAGTGCTTACGGGGCCGCGAAAACGGAACGATGTTGCGGGAATCAACGGTCTGAAGAAGTTCTTTGACAGCAAAGACGTTGAGATTCTGCCTTTCACTATCGAAGCCGCTGACAGGTACAGCATGATCCGAGCCGAAACGCGTGTGAGCCAGGCAGATGGGATTCATCTGGCGACGGCTGCTGCTGCAGGAGTTGACCTCTTCATTACCAACGACGAAAAGCTGCGGGCGCTTACTATTCAGGGGATCAGATTCTTTGCGGACCTGGACGGGAAAGTTATTTGATCTTTCAACTTAGGAGTGCAATGCAATGAAAAAGTTTGCTTCTGATGTGTTTATTGCTGCCAGAACAGGCAGGCTGACGGAGCCGTTCGACGCTGTCATGGTGAAGAAAGCCTGTCCTGGATGGGCCGAACATACTTACCACACGTTTTTGGGCAAGCACGCGCTCGGGAGTGGGGCTACGACAGAACACTTTGTTCGTGTTGATCTTGGCCAGTACAGACTCCTGAGGCCAAAATGATCCCCAGCGCAAACCGCGCACCGTTTCCCGGTCAGCCTTTCCCGTCACGCGCTGCTAGAATCCGAATAGAGCATCATGAGCGTAAACGCCCTTTATCCCGGCACCTTCGACCCCCCGACCAACGGCCACGTTGACCTGATTCAGCGCGGGGCCAAGCTGTTTGGTCACCTGACGGTCGCCATCCTCAACAATCCGGGCAAAAATCCGATGTTCACCGTCGAGGAGCGGGTGGAGATGCTCACCGAGGTCACCAGTTCGCTGGAAAACGTCTCGGTGGCCACCTTCGACGGGCTGATGGTGGAGTTTGCGCGCAAGCAGGGAGCATCGGCGGTGCTGCGCGGCATCCGCGCCATCTCCGACTACGAGTACGAGTTCCAGATGGCGCTGATGAACCGGCGCCTGGCCCCGGAGATCGAGACCGTCTTCCTGCAGCCGGCCGGACGCTACTCATTTGTCAGCTCGCGGATGGTGAAGGAAGTCTTCAGCCTGGGCGGCGACGTCACCGGCCTGCTGCCTCCCAACGTACTCAAGCGCCTGCGCGACCGGATCAACAAGAGCTAGTTGCGAGGCCGACGATGAAGAAACTGAAGATCGAAGAATTCGCCAACGTTTGGGATGCGATTGCCGACACGCCGGAAGAGGCGGCAAACCTCACCGTACGGTCGGATCTCATGATGAAGATTGAGGAGATCGTCAAAGAGAACGGCTGGACTCAGGCCGAGGCCGCGAAGCGCTGCGGAGTGACGCAGCCGCGCATCAACGACCTGCTGCGCGGACGCATCTCGCGCTTCTCGCTCGATGCGCTGGTCAATATCGCTTCAGCGCTCGGGCGCAAAGTTACGGTTAGTCTCGACGACGCTGCTTGAATTTCGCTTCTATTATCGAATCCCAAGTCTCAGAAGCGAGACCTGGGCAGCCGGCAACCATCTGCAATGGGGTAGACTCCTGATTGTTGTTTGGGGAGGCTAGTATCCTTCTTATGGCTGCCCGATCTGGGAACCGACCGAATTGGTCGAGTATTCCACAGAAGGTACATGATTTGCCAATATCCACAGCTTGTATCCGCATAGGAGAGGAGGTGTAATCGGAGTATGGAGAGGGGACTGCAAGCTATACGCTCTAACGGGTTGAACAGCACGAATTGTAAAGCTACTAAGCCGCTTCGCGCCCTATCGCTTTTTTCCGGCGGTGGTGGGCTTGATTTAGGATTTTCAGCTGCGGGCTTTGCAGTCTGTTGTTCAACCGACATAGACCCCTTTTCCTGCAAAACGCTGCAGATTAACAATGGCAAGAAGCCGTTTTACGCGCATACGCATTCCATTCCTGCCGACATCAGAAAAATATCTGCAGCTCACCTGCTCAAAGAAATTGGCCTAAAGGGGCAGATCGATATAGTTCTTGGCGGACCCCCATGCCAAGCCTTTTCCGTGTTCGGGCAGCGCAAAGGCATGGGCGACCCAAGAGGTAATCTGGTTTGGGAATACCTGCGGATTATTCGCGAGGTTCAGCCGAAAGCATTCTTGTTCGAGAACGTGGCGGGCCTCAAGTCAATTCACGGCGGAGAATTGTACGAGAAAATCCTTGAAGAATTAACTGCGTGCGGGTACAGAGTATCTGCGCACAACTACCAAGTAGCTGATTTCGGTATCCCACAATTCCGCGACCGAGTGTTCTTTATCGGTGCTAGAAATGGCGCGCTTGTTCCGCCGATGGAACCCACACACGGCAACAGCCATCTATTCATTGCCCAGTATCGCACCGCGAATGAAGCGTTACGCTTCTTGCCTGATCCAGGCCCCGGCAGCGGCTTACCCAACCACATAGGCCGAAAACACAGCAATAGGATAGTAACACGCTATAGGGGCCTTGAGTTCGGGGAGCGCGACCCGAAAACGCGTATTAACAAGCTTGAGCCTTCACGCCCAAGTTTCACAATCATTGTTGGTTCTGACAAAGGCGGTGGGAAAGGCCATGTGCATCCGTTCGCGCCCCGCGAAGTTACTCCCCGCGAATCGGCCCGAATGCAGACATTCCCTGATTGGTGGGAGTTCTGCGGTACCGGTCGTCACGTTATCCGACAAGTTGGGAACGCTGTGCCTCCCTTATTTGCAGCCCTACTTGCGGAACATGTGAAGATGCACGTATTTGGCGCGAAGCAAAAGAAGAGCTATGAAGAGCTGGTCAAAATCCTTGGTCTCGACTATCTATGCGAATAGGAATTGGCCCCAGCATGATCACTGATCTTTTTAGCCACAAAATACATTCGAGCGGAGACGAGTGGCCTGAAAAGCTCGCGGAGCTTGCCGCGATTTTCTCCGAGTTCGATGGCAGGCCGTATGACCGCGACGCATTTGAAGAGCGCCTCCAACGTATAAGCCCTCGCGCTTCCTATGCCGCAGAAACACTTCGCGACGCGTCAAAATTCCGGGACGAAATAAGCGCGTATCCCGCGTACTTGGGCCTGTATTACCTTGAACAATCTCCCGCCGGGTGGATTTTGAGGCTCAGCGAAACCGCGAAACGTTTTCTCGTTTGCGAAGAGCCTAATGTCGCATCTTTCCTCCGCCTCCAATTGCCTCTATTCCAATATCCGAGCGCAATGGGAGCGGCCTATCGAAGTCGTTCAAACCTTCTGCGCATCCAAGCCAATTCCCGCGACCGGACCCTTGAGTTCATCAGACAAGATATACATTTTTCCCCCGTCCGGTTAATAGCTGTTGCGCTCAAGGCGGATGCACACATCCGGGGCGCGAGCGTTTTGCAGGCATCTGTCACCTACGACGAAATTTTCGGTCTTGCAAACACGCCGGAAATAAACCAGCGTGCGCTTCCTTCGATTGGGGATGTAGCGAACACCCTGAGCGCGATCCGCGTGGGAATCATAGGCATTCCCGAAAAATACGAGAGCCGTTTTCACACCCTCCGGCATACGGAGATGTTTTTACTTGGCGGCAGAGCCGTTCGACTTCGAGACAGCGTGAATGAGGCCGACCGAGAACAATTACTGCGGCAGCTAAACGCTATTTGCAGCATAAAGAGCCAATTCAATGGCTTTGACGGATGCGCTACTGGCACGGACCTTAAAGAAGTGATTGCAAGCGGGGAATGGGGAAGGTATTTCGATGGCGTGCGCGTTCTCCCGTCCAATATCGTGGAAGCGTTGACTAACGATAAGGCACTTGAAGCAGCCATGCCGCTCGAACCTAATGCGACAGGAGAAGCCTTGCTTATCCCGCAACCTGTTGCAGAAATTTATCCCTTCCGTGAACGCACGAATACTTTGCCGCCCGTTAAGCCATACAGCCGTCGCCAGGAGATGGCAGACCCGGAGCTTACTCGGATCAAGATGCAGCGCAGGAACCTCACCCACAAAGAACTCATCGATAAAATGGATGGTTGGCTTCGCCGGCTTGGGGCGACGCCCAAGGAGAACGACCACATTGATTTGTTCGCAAAAATCCCAGATGACGGCTCCTTTATTTTCGAGATGAAGAGCGGCGGGGAGAGCATTCTTGAACAAATCCGCAAGGGCCTAAGCCAACTTTACGAGTACAGGTATAGGTATCGCGATACCATTGGCGAACCTGATATTTCCCTGTGCCTCGTTCTGCCCGGATCGCCAGCTATACCTTGGATAGAGGACTATTTGGTTAGGGACCGGGACATTAACGTCTGCTGGTTTGAAGAGGGTGACAACCTGGCGTGGCCGCAATTGTGTGCGGAACGCATGGCGGCCTTAACTACTCCTGGGGATGCCGCTCCGTCGTAAGGTGGTCGCATGGACAGAAGCCAAATGATGGCGGCGGTCCGGTCGAAGAACACAGCGCCGGAAATGAAGGTGCGTCAGCTTGTGCATTCAATGGGCTATCGTTATCGGCTTCACCGCCCCGATCTGCCAGGAAAACCAGACTTAGTTTTTCCTGCCAGAGGCAAGGTGATTTTCGTGCACGGTTGCTTTTGGCATCAGCACGGATGCAAAGGTTCACATCTCCCCAAGTCGAATGTGTCGTATTGGGCTCCAAAATTAGAACGTAACCGCACGAGGGACATGGAACACCTCAAGGCATTGCGCGCGAATGGATGGAAGTGCCTTGTGTTGTGGGAATGCGAGTTAGTGGATAATGGCCAGTTAAGGGGCCGACTTCGCCGCTTTCTTGGATAATCTTACATCAGCGAAATGTGAATGGGTAAAACCTATCCCTACCAAGCCGTGTTAATTTGGGCTTTATACTGGGGTGAAACCCTCGACTCCCTCCGAATTGAGTTTGCCGCAGCGTGATAAAGTCCATCCCGTGCCGCACTCGCATTTTGTCATTGGGGGGAAATCTGTAAAGATAGAGGTGCTATGACAGTCTCAACTTCTTCTCAAGTCTTTGCCGACCGGATTGGCCGGATCGAGGTTTCTGCAACCATGGCTGTGGCTGCGGAGGCCGCTAAACTGCGTGCGCAGGGCGCTAACCTGGTGGATTTTGGGGCCGGGGAACCGCATTTTCCCACTCCACGGCACATCAAGGATGCGGCGATTGCCGCCCTGGAGGCCAACTTTACTCGCTATACGGTGGTTCCGGGGATTCCTGAGCTGCGGAAGGCGATTGTGGAGCGGCATGCTACCGACTTCGGGTCGGACTACGGGGTGGACGAGGCGATATTTACCGCGGGCGGGAAGCTGGCGCTGTTTAATACGCTGCAAATCCTGGTGGACCACGGCGACGAGGTGATCCTGCCCGTCCCCTACTGGGTGAGCTTTAAGGACATCATCCAGTACGCGGGCGGCAAGGTGGTCTATCTGGAGACCAGCGAGGCGGAGAGCTTCCGCATTACCGCCGACGCCATCGAAAAGGCCATCACGCCCAGGACCAAGGCCATCATCCTCAACTCGCCGTCGAATCCGGCGGGGTCGGTGGTCTCCGCCGAGGACCTGGAGCGGATCGTCCACCTGGCCCACGATCGCGGGATTTTCCTGCTTTTGGATGAATGCTACGTCTATCTCAACTATGCCGGCAAGCCGGTCAGCGGGGGCTCGTTTACCTGGGCCAAGGATCACCTGGTAGTGCTGGGGTCACTGTCGAAGACCTATGCGATGACCGGCTGGCGGGCGGGGTTTGCGCTGGCGTCGAAGCCGGTGGTGGCCAACCTGAGCAAGCTGCAGTCGCAGTCCACCTCCAACGCCACCAGCTTTGTGCAGAAGGCCGCCATTGCCGCGCTGGCCGGCTCGCAGGAGTGCGTAAGCGAGTTTCGCGCCGAGTTTATCGATCTGCGGGATTATATGCTGGCCAGGCTGACGGCTATTCCCGGCATCACCTGCACCAAGCCCGAGGGAGCCTTCTACGTTTACCCCAATATCTCGGCCTATCTGGGCAAGGGCGGCATCAAGACGGCTACCGAGCTGGCAACGCGGCTGCTGCACGAGGCGCACGTGGTCACCGTCCCCGGCGAGGCCTTCGGCACCGGGGAGCACATCCGCATCTCCTACCCGGTGACCAAGCAAAACATCGACGAAGGGACCCGGCGGATGGGAGAATTCCTGACCAAGCTGGTTTAGAGCGGAGTGACCATTCAGCCGGCTTTGCCGGTGGTTTCTGGGCTACAGCGACTGGGAATTCACTTTGGCCAGGCCTCCGGCTGGGTGAAACTCCGGCAAAAAGAACATTCACCCTGTGCAAACGTAGTGTTGGTCGAGTAGGATGCTCTTCGATGCCGAAGTCAGTCGATTTTCGTCCTGTGATTCTTGCCGGGGGCAGCGGTACCCGCTTCTGGCCCCGTTCCCGCCGCGCCCACGCCAAGCAGGTTCTGGCGCTTGACGGCGAGCGCTCCATGATCCAACAGACCGTGGAGCGGCTCAAGCCGCTCGCCCACCTGGACAAGACCTGGGTCATCACCAACGAGTATCTGGCCCACGAGATCGCCGACCAGTTGAAGGGCCTGCCCGCCGCACAGATCGTGCAGGAGCCGGTGGCCCGCAACACGGCGCCGGCCTGCGGACTGGCCGCCTTTCTCATCGAGAGGCAAAATCCCGAAGCGGTGCTGGGGGTCTTTCCCTCCGACCACGTCATCGCCGACGAGCCGCGCTTCCTCAAGGCGCTGCAAAAGGGCATCGCCGTGGCCGCCGCCGGTGAAAACATCGTGGTGCTGGGCATTGAGCCCACCCGCGCCGAGACCGGCTACGGATACATCGAGACCGGCGACCTGACCCCCGACGACGCCGCACTGCACGTGCGCCGTTTTATCGAAAAACCCAACCAGAACCGCGCCGAGGAGTTCGTGGCCGCGGGCAACTACTTCTGGAACTCGGGCATCTTTCTGTGGTCGGCGCGCACCCTGGCCAACGCCGTCCGCGAGCACCTGCCGGAGACCGCTCCGCTGCTGGAGACCATCGCCGCTGCTTACGGCACGCCCCAGTTCGACGAGGTCTTCCACGACGTCTACCCCAAGTGCGAGAACATTTCGGTCGATTACGCGGTGCTGGAGCCGCGCTCGGCCAAGGGCGTGCATCTCTCCCATCTCTACTGCATCCCGGCCGAGTTCAGTTGGAACGACCTCGGCTCCTGGACTTCGCTCTACGAGTACCAGCAGCAAACCAGGATGCGCGGAGACGCCGAGGGCAACGTCGCCGAAACCGAGGGCCTGATGGCTCTCGAAGCCGCCAACAACTATATCTACAGCCCCAGAAAGTTCGTGGCCCTGGTCGGCGTCGAGAACCTGGTCATCGTGGATACCGAAGACGCTCTGCTCATCGCACACCGCGACCACTCTCAGGATGTGGGAAAGATCGTCAAGGAACTGGGACTCTCCGGCCGCGATGAGCTGATCTGAAGCCTGCTGCATATCGAGTGAATCCAGACGGGACACAGAAGTAACGTAATGACAATGTCATTACGTTATGATATGCTGGTCTTTTCAGGGAGGAATTCTCATGCCTACGCTTCAACAGGCAAAGGGCAGGCGCGATGCGCTCAACCTGCGCATCAAACCCGAGCTGCGCGGGCTTATCGATCGGGCGGCGGAGCTGACGGGCAAGAATAGGACGGATTTCGTGCTCAATGCCGCCCGTCACGCCGCCGAGGATGCGCTATTGGACCGCACGGTATTTGCGGTTAACTCCAAAGCCTATGCCGAGTTTTTGGCGCGGCTCGATGCGCCGCCGCGACCCAATGCCCGGCTGCGCCGCTCCCTGCAGACGACCGCGCCATGGGAGAAGTAAGCCGGCTCCAGCCGCCCGAGCCGCTCGGGGATGGCCACGAATGCGGGGATTTCAACTGCGGCGAGGCCTCGCTGGACGATTGGCTGAAACGCAGAGCGCGCGCCAATCAGGTGAGCGGCGCTTCGCGTACCTATGTTGTTTGCTGGGACAAGCGCGTGATTGGCTACTATGCGCTGGCTTCCGGCGTGGTTACGGTGGAAAATGCTCCCGGACGGTTCAGGCGGAATATGCCTAATCCTATCCCGGTAGCCGTGCTGGCGCGCCTGGCCGTGGATCTCGATTGGCAGGGGCAGGGCATTGGCCGCGCCCTGTTCCGGGACGCCGCGCGCCGCGTGGCGCATGCGGCCGACGCGATCGGAATTCGCGGCATTGTTGTTCACGCACTATCGGATAAGGCGAAGAACTTTTATTTGGCGCTTGGCTTCGACCCCAGCCCGCACGAGCCAATGACGCTCATGGTAACCTTGAGCGACATTCGAGCGGTTATTTGACAATAGGGGAGCGGCGATGAGAAACGCAGCAGAGGATTTGCTGAGCAGAAGAAGGTTGATACAGAACGGATTGTTGTTGGCGGCCGGCTGCGCGTGCAAGCCTTCACTCTTCGCCGCTGAGCAGAACGTGGTGGCCAATCCGGCTTCCGATGCCGCGGCGAAAACCTGGACCATCGGCAATGACCGAATTGGAAGAACACTCGCCTTCCAGCCGAAAACAGGACTCTTCACTCAGCAATTGACTGACCTGTCGACGCATGCGGAGTTCATCCTGCCGGGGAAGATCATCACCAGCACGGCCCCGGAGTTCTCCTTCCTGTGCAACGGGCGCCTGTGCGCGGGGACCCATGCGGATTTCGACCTGGTGAGCGCCGGCGAGGCCGCTCTTACCAACGGAAAGTCTCTGACCATCCGGCTGCGCCACAAGGACCTGGCTCTGGAGGTCGCGGCGGTTTACTGCGTCTATAACCATCATCCGGCCATCCGCAAACATCTGGTCCTGCGCAATACCGGCACGCACGCGCTCCATATTACCCATCTCAATATCGAGGCCATCGGGGTTGCGCTGGGGCCGGAGAATGAAACCACGCTGCTTACGCAGTACGGAACCATTCCCCGCGAGATCTTCTTCACCGGGCGCTCTGAAGATGCGGGACTGCTGGTGGCCAACGGCCGAACCGGCATCGGCGTGGCCATTCTCAGCGAGGTTCCCGGTGCAATGAAGCGCACCGAGATTGACGGTTGGTATATTCCGGGGAGTGTGGGCATCGGCGTCCTCTACGACACCGATCTCATGCCCTTTGAACGCGCTCTCGCCGGCCAAGAAGAATTCACCACCGCCAGCGTCTCGCTGGTGACCTACCGCAACGGCGACGGCTTCAACGATCCGCATTGGCTGCTGCCTTATTACACGGCGCAGGTGCTGGAGCGGCGCGTCGACGCCGAGGGTCCGCCGTGGATTTACAACACGTGGGAGCCCTTCGAGCGCGGAATCAATCACGATACGGTGCTGGAATTGATCGATGCCGCGGGCGCCATGGGGCTCGATATCTTCACCATCGACGATGGCTGGCAACAGGACTACGGCGAGAACACGGTGAACCTGACCGCGTTTCCCGGCGGGTTGCAGCCCATTCAGGATGCCGTGGAAGCGCACGGAATGCGGCTGGGTCTGTGGATTCCCATGGCCGCCATCGGAACCACGACCGCGGTCTATCGCGATCATCCCGAGTGGGCCGCGCTGGACCAGGAAGGAAAGCCCAAGATCACCTATACGGCGGCAGGCGCCAAGGCGGTGATGTGCATGGCCAGCGCTTATCGGGAAACCGTAGCCGCGCGCATCATCGACGCCATCGACCGTTTCCACCTGGCCTATGTGAAGCTTGACCTGACCACCGTCTTCAATGCCTATGGCGAGGCTCCAGGCTGCTGGGCCAGGGGCCACGACCACGGCAACTGGGCCCAATCGCTCAACATGATCTATGAAGGCATCTCCTGGGTGACCGGCAAAGTTTACCAAAAGCATCCTGACGTTCTTCTCGACCTGACCTTCGAGCTCTGGGGACAGAAGCACATCATCGACGCGGGCCTGCTTGCCGCCGGCGATCTTGACTGGATGAGCAACGTAGCCGACGGAGAGCCGGATTCAGCCGGTCCAAGGCAGGCGCGCCAGTTGCTCTACCAGCGCGCGGCCTCCATGCCTGTCGAGGCCATGCTGATCGGCAACCTCCACGCGGAGCTGCCAACCATCGAGGAGAGTTTTGCCACCGCCATCGGCTCGGCGCCTCTGCTGCTCGGCGACCTGCGCAAACTGAGCGCCGCCGACCGGCAGTGGTACCACGAAAAGACCGGCTGGTTCAAGAAACTGAGAAGGAGCACGAAGATCAGCGAGAGCTTTTTCCCTCTCGGCAGTTGGCTCCAGCCCTCGCCCGCCGCATGGGACGGCTTTGCGCGTTTGGCGCGCAGCGGCAATGGGGTGATTGCGATTTTCCGCAACAAGTCGCAGGAAGCGGCTGCCACTGTGCGGTTGTCTTTGATTCCCGCGGGAAAGTACAGCGTCCGCTCCATCATCACCGGCAAAGATCTCGGCGTCTTCGCGGACTCCGATTGGGCTCAAGGCGTATCGATCGGGTTTTCGGATGCGCAACTGGTCGATGTTCTTGAAGTTTCTTCCTTCAATGGATGAATGCATCGAGGATTTTACAGACTGCGGAAAAACTAGCTGTTTTGAAAGGGCGCGGCTTCAGCCGTGCCGTAGAACGATCCATACAGATCCCGGCTTTAGCCGCCGAGGGAATGCAAATTGTTGAAAATTACATTCCCTCAGGGGCTAAAGCCCAAATTCCCCTTGTTCCCGGCTGCTGGCGCGGCTAAAGCCGCGCCCTTTCAAAGCAGAGAAATTACCCGCTCAGAGGAGTTCTTCCGTAGCCTCTTTAGCCCTCGCCTCCGCCATCCTTTACCCTAGACTTCAGGGAGAACGAGAACGCATCCATGCCTCATCCCGTAATCAAGTTCGGCACCGACGGCTGGCGCGGCGTCATCGCCGACGATTTCACCTTTGCCAACGTGCGCATCGCCGCCGAGGCCATCGCCGCCTACGTTCACTCGAGGGAAGACCCCGCCAAAGGCCTGGCGATTGGTTTTGATACGCGCTTCGGATCAAGAGATTTTGCCCTCGCCTGCGCCGAGGTGGTGGCCTCCACCGGCATCCCCGTGCAACTGGCCAACGCCATCACGCTAACCCCGGCCCTGAGCTGGGGCGTCCGCGAGGGCGGCCTGGCCGGCGGCATCATGATCACCTCCTCGCACAATCCGGCGGAATGGAACGGCGTAAAGTACAAGGCCTGGTACGGCGGCTCCGGCAAGCCCTCCATCATGGCCGATATCGAGTCCCGCCTGGGCCAGCCGGTTGCTCGGTCCGCGCAGCCCGCTCCCGTCAGGCAAGTCGATTTCCTGCCTACCTACATCAAGGCCATTGAGAACTTCACCAGCCTTGACGCGCTCAAAAAATCCGGCATGAAGTTCGGCATCGACTCCATGTACGGCGCCGGGCTGACCATCCTCTCCGGCATCTTTACCCGTCTGGGCGTGGCCCACGTGCAGATTCGCGGCAATCCCGATCCGCTCTTTCCCGGCATCAATCCCGAGCCCATCGAGCCGCACATCCGCGCCCTGGCCGAGGCGGTGGTGGCCAACGGCTGCCAGGCCGGCCTGTGCACGGACGGCGACGCCGACCGCATCGGAGCGACAGATGAACATGGAAACTTTGTCGATCCGCACAAGATTTTCTGCGTACTCCTGAGCTGGGTGCTCAAGCGCAAGGACTGGCCCGGCGCTGTCACCCGCGCCTTCAATACCACCAAAATGCTGGACCGCATCTGCTTGAAGCACGGCCGCGAGTTGATCGAGCACGGCATCGGCTTCAAATATGTGGTTGACCTCATGCTGGAGCGGGAGATCCTGATGGGCGGCGAGGAGTCGGGCGGCATCGGCTTCCAGCGCCACCTGCCGGAGCGCGACGGCCTGCTCAACTCGCTGCTGCTGGCCAACGTCATGGCCGAGGAAGGCAAGACCCTGGGCGAGTTGGTCGCCGAACTACAGGCCGAGTACGGCGAGCACCAGTACGGCCGCGTCGACCTGGCACTATCCGATGAGATCAAGGACGGCGCCATTGCACGGGCGAAAGCACTTGAAGTCGGCGACCCGGTCTTTGCCGGCATGCCCATCCTCCGCCGGCAAACCCTCGACGGCGTCAAGTTCTTCCTCGATAACCCCGAAGCCAAGACCAAGCCCAACGCTGCCGAGACCTGGCTGCTGCTGCGCGACAGCGGCACCGAACCCCTGATGCGCATCTATACCGAGTCCTGCTCGAAGCAGTCGGTAGCCAAGCTGCTGGAATCGGCGCGCGCCTTTGCTATGGGTGGGTGAGAGCGCTATTGTTGGGCGTTACGAAAGGAACACGCGTTTCGCCTTTTTTCCTAGACGGACCTGCAATTTAAAGTAGAGCTGATTCGAAGGTCGCCCAGGGACCGTAGAGGGTGGACCTAAGTTCGCTAGAGGCATCGCGGCATTGCTCCAAATCTGACTGTTGATGCGAACCGCTCCCTCTTTGAGCTTGCGTTGGGCTTCGGCGTTTGAGCTCGTGAGTCCACACGCCGTGAGCAAGTTCGCAACCTTCAGAAAGGCTCCCTCTCTTATAAAGGGGTCGGAGGGTGATACGCCGTCAAGCATTTGAACAATCTGAGCAATTTCAAGCTCACTCCCTGGCATAAAGGCAGCTATCCGCAAGTTCACTTCATCCACATCCTCCGAAAACTCCTTCTGCTGAAACATCCGCGCCCAGTTCTCGTCTGCGCTGCGCGCCGCGGCCTCGCCATGAAACCCCGCGGTAATCGTCCGCGCCAGCCGCTTCTTCGCTTCCATGGGATGCAATTTGCCGGCTGTCACGTCAGCCTTGAGCGCTTCAACCTCACTCTGGCGCAGGTCGGTCAAAAGCACCCAGTACTTCCACATCAATTCATCCGAGATGCTCATCAGCTTGCCGTACATCTCCCCCGGCGGCTCGTTAATCCCAATCGCGTTGCCCAACGATTTCGACATTTTCTGCGCGCCGTCCAGGCCTTCGAGGATCGGCGTCATGAGCACGATCTGCGGCTTCTGCCCGTAGTGCCGCTGCAACTCCCGCCCGCACAGCAGATTGAACTTCTGGTCCGTCCCGCCCAGCTCCACGTCGCACTCGAGGGCCACGGAATCGTACCCCTGCATCACCGGGTAGAGCAACTCGTGCAGGCTGATGGGCTGCTCGGCCTGGAAGCGCTGATGAAATTCGTCGCGCTCCAGCATCTGTGAGACAGTAAAGTGCGCCGTCAGACGGATGGTACCTTCATAGCCCAGCTTTCCCAGCCACTCGGAGTTGTACCGGACCTCGGTCGCCTTCTCGTCCAGAATCTTGAAGACCTGCTGCTTGTAGGTCTCGGCGTTCTCGTCGATCTGTTCCCGCGTCAGCGGCTTGCGAGTCACGTTGCGGCCGGTGGGGTCGCCGATAAGCGAAGTAAAGTCGCCCACCAGAAAAATGACCGTATGCCCCAACTGCTGGAAGTGGCGCAGCTTGCGCATCAGCACCGTGTGGCCCAGGTGCAGGTCGGGCGCGGTGGGGTCGAAGCCGGCCTTGATGCGCAGCGGGCGTCCCGTTTTGCGGCTTTCTTCCAGGCGCTCGCGCAGGTCGCTCGCGCGGATGATCTCCGCCGCGCCCTTTTGGAGCAGGTCCATCTGTTCGTCTACGGGTAAAAAATTACTCATGCCGTCTTTTAGTATAAATTCGCGGGCACGGGCGCACCGGCGGCGGAGTGCTCCGGCGCCGGCTTTCCTCTATTGGCCGTCTGTTTCGACAGGCAGGCCTTTATCAATGGATGCCGTCAGGATGGGCAACTCCACGGCCTTGGAAAGCCTGCGCGTGATCACCTGCAAGTGATAGCCCATCACCGCCAGGGTCATGGCCGCGCCCACGCAATGACGATAGCGTGTGGCCACCGCCAGCAGAAACTTCCAGTAGCTCCAGCGCTGCCGGCCGAAGATGCCCTGGCGGACAATCGAAGTAACAAAAGCCCGCGCATTCGCGCGCGTCACCCACTGCTGCCGCGACACACGCTCTCCGCCGAATCTTTTTTCAGGCTTAGGCTGCGTCCGGCTCAGGTAGAGCTTCACGCGCTCATAGTAAGCCGCGCTCGAGTAAATCCGCTTCAGCACCGAGCGGTAACCCTCCACCAGCCTGGCAGCGTCCATGTGGGGAAGAAAGTTCAACCTGTCGCCGGTGTTGTCGCCGCCGCCCGCGTCCACAATCCGCCCCTCCCGGCCCAGGCGCCGGAACAGTTGTGTTCCCGGCATGGCCTGCAGCAGGCCGACCATGGCAATGGGTATGCCGCTCTTCTGGATAAATTCGACCATGCGGTCGAAGATGTCGTCGCGATCCGTATCGAAGCCCAGGATGAACCCGCCCATCACCTGCATTCCATAGCTCTGGATGGTGGCCACGCTGTCAAGCAGGCTGCGCCGCGTGTTCTGCAGCTTGTTCGTGGCGATCAGGCCCGGCACATCGGGGGTCTCGATGCCCAGGAAGACGGAGATGAAGCCGGCATCCTTCATCAGTTGCATCAGCACCGGATCGTCTGCCAGGTTGAGCGAAGCTTCGGTGAGGAAGTCAAAGCTTTTCTTGTGTTGGCTGCGCCATTCGGCTAACGCTTTGCATAGTTCCCTGGCGCGGGCCCTGTTGCCGATGAAGTTGTCGTCGACGATAAACACCGCTTCGCGCCAGCCGGCCGCGCGCAACTGGTCCAGCTCGGCCAACACCTGCGCCACGGCCTTGGTGCGCGGCCGCCGGCCATAAATTTCGATGATGTCGCAGAACTCGCAGTTGAAGGGGCAGCCGCGCGAGTATTGCACCGCCATGGTCGAGTAGCGATTCATCTTGATCAGGCTCAGGTCGGGCAGCGGGCTGGCGCTCATCTCCGGCCTTGCTTCGGCCTGATAGACTGCCTTCGCCGTCCCCTGCTCCAGATCCCGCGCCAGAGTGGCAATCAACTCCTCGGCCTCGCCGATCACCACGTGGTCCGCCTTCAGCTCGGACGCCGGCACGCTACTGGCAATCGGCCCGCCCACCACCGTGCGCAGCCCGCGCGCCCGGCACCGCTCCACAATAGCCAGCAGCGGATCGCGCTGGATGTGCATCCCGCTCAACAGCACCACGTCGGCCCAGGCCAGGTCGCGGTCGCGCAGCCGCTCCACGTTGGTGTCCACCAGCCGTTTTTTCCACTCGCCCGGCAGCAGCGCTGCCACCGTCATCAGCCCCAGCGGCGGCTGCGCGGCACGCTTGCCCAAAAACTTCAACGCATGTTTGAAGCTCCAGTATGTATCGGGAAATTCCGGATAAACCAGAAGGGCGTTCATGGGGTACCTGTCAATAAAGAGGAGCGGCTGCGCGAGCAGAAATCGGAAACTTCAGACCGTATTTCCCCAGCTCGGAAACAAGTGCGGCCTCGCCCGTTGCGGCAAACCGCTCCCACATCCATATTTCCCATTGTGCGATTTCATTTCTGGTCAAAAAGAACCACATTTGCGAAAATTAGCGCGCTTTAACCTGCCCCGGCCCCGAAATCCAGCCGATGCCCGCGCCGGGCGCCCGTCTTCCTTGCCTTAAACTGGATCGATGGAAGAGTTCAGCAGAATTCAGCGCCTGCCGCCTTACGTCTTCAATATCACCGACGCCATGAAGCGCTCCGCCCGCCACCGCGGAGAAGACATCATCGACTTCGGCATGGGCAACCCCGACGGGGCTACGCCCAAGCACATCGTTGACAAGCTGGTGGAGACGGCGCTCAAGCCCGGCACCCACCGCTACTCGGTCTCCCGCGGCATCCCGCGCCTGCGCAAGGCCATCTGCAACTGGTACAAGAGCCGCTACAACGTCGATCTGGACCCGGAGACCGAGGCCATCGTCACCATCGGCTCCAAGGAGGGCATCGCCCACCTGTGCCTGGCCATTCTGGACTCGCGCGACACGGTGCTGGTGCCCAACCCCAGCTATCCCATCCATATTTACGGCCCGGTCATCGCCGGGGCGCACGTGGTCAGCGTGCCGGTGCACGACCGCGAGCAGTTCCACGCCCAGCTTGAGGACCTGATTCCGCGCATGGTGCCGCGGCCCAAGGCGCTGATCGTCAATTTCCCGTCGAACCCCACCACGGAGTGCGTGGATCTGCCCTTTCTCGCCCGCCTCGTGGAGCTGGCCAAGGAGTACGGCTTCCATCTCATCCAGGACCTGGCCTACGCCGATATCGCCTTCGACGGCTACAAGCCGCCCAGCGTGCTGGAGGTCCCGGGCGCCAAAGACGTTGCGGTCGAGTTCTTCACCCTGTCAAAGAGCTACAACATGCCCGGCTGGCGGGTCGGCTTCATGGTCGGCAACCCGGTGCTGGTCGGTGCCCTGGCCCGGCTCAAGAGCTACTTCGACTACGGCACCTTCACCCCCATCCAGGTAGCGTCGATCGCCGCTCTCGAAGGCCCGCAGCAGTGCGTCCGCGAGATCTGCGAGAACTATCGCAAGCGCCGCGACGTGCTGGTCGAGGGGCTAAACAAACTCGGCTGGCCGGTGGCGCTGCCCAAGGCCACCATGTTTGTCTGGGCGCAGATTCCCGAGCAGTACAGGAAACTCAGCTCGCTGGAGTTTTCGAAACTGCTGCTCACCGAAGCCAAAACCGCAGTTTCGCCGGGGATCGGTTTTGGCGACTACGGCGACGGGCATGTGCGCTTCTCGCTCATCGAGAACGAAGAGCGCACGCGGCAGGCACTGCGGGGCATCAAGCAGATGTTTGCGAAAGGGTAGCTAGGTTGGTGCAATCCCATGTCTCGTAAGGAGAGGATACCTGTCAAGTGCAATCAGGCTGGGATATTAACTACGATGCGATACCGACCAGTACGATGTGGACGGATGGATCTTGAATGGAAGTATCGCTGCGCAATTTTCATACTTGCCTATATTTCGGCAAAAAGGCTCAGATCACTATTTTGGCTATGATTCGAATACGTACCCCAGGAAATCTCATATTCGTCCGCTTGATTACCCCAGCTTGTCCATCCCTTGCGGCTTCCCCTCGCGAATAGTTCAAGATATGGACCAGGCGAACAGGCTTCGATCAGTGGATACAACTCGTCGGGTTTGCGGCTGTGCTCTCTTTTGCGGGTCTGGATAATGTTAACTTGTCTGCGCCCTGGCGCAAGCGTTCGAGCGTTCTTGCCCCTGATGCCGAACAACACCACCTCCGTGACGTTACGGAAATAGAATCCTACACCCCGTCCATCTGGGCCACCGTCCTTGCGGATCTTGTGCCAGACAATATTGCTCTTGTATTGAAATCCCCAAGCTTTCATGACCTCCAACCCCTCGGGAAGCATCGCGTTAGGGACCCAAAGATACAGATGCGCCACTTCTTTTACGACCTTGCTTACGGGCAGTGCTTTGATCTTTTCTAACGACATCGTGTTGTAGCGATTTAGGCGTTTGTGCTCCGGAGCCATTTTCCCGGTACGGTTCTGGAATTGCCATGGTGGATCAGCGAGCACGGTGGAGAACTTCAGCCGACCAACCCGTTGCAACAGTTCTTGTGCCGCTAATTCCATTTATTTTCCTAATCCTTCTTTCCAATCGCTAATCAGGCGAGGTGTGATGCCGAAAACCAAGATTGGGCAACCACCGCCACGACCGGCATTCAAACGAGGCAGCAGCTTGCCCATCCAGGTCGTAGATGCCCCGTATTTTCCCGCTTGTCCTAATGCTTCGAATACGGGATTCAACTCTGCGCTTCGCGTGAGGAGAACACCTGCGCTGATCCTCCCATTATCGTGGAAACTCCTAAAGGCGAATAAGTCTCGATCAAATGTTTGATCTTTCGAGTTCCATTCTAGGTCAAATGCGACTCTTCCCTTTATGTAATCCACCTTGTGCGAATCCGAACGAACAACTGTCCCGTCCACCACCATTTCTGCTTTCAGTTGGTCCTCCTTCCAGCCAAGAGGCCGCAAAATTTTGGAGATAATCTTTGGAATATTCGACTCGTTCCCTCCACTTTTTGTAATATCTGTGGTTGTGATCCGAAAAGCCCGCAACGCATCAAGAATCTCGCCAAATTCCTCTGGGAATTCTGACGCGAGTATACACGCCGCGTGCCTGAAGTCATGCACCTCGAACAGGTTGCGCACATCCTCGGGAATATAGTCTTGCCATGTCACGTGGCAACGCTATCACGTTTAGAGCGGCCATCCCAGTCCCTTTTTGGATGCTCCTGTGGGAATCAGGACAGTTTATTTGCCGGATGCCCCAGGTCTCGCCTTTAAGACCTGGGATTCCATGCTAAGAATCCCGCAGATATACCTCGATTCGATTACTCGTCCATGTGGCGATGCCAGAACCGAAGAAGTCCTGATCTTCCGTCCAGATGGGAGCTGCAAGCATTAAGGCTGTAGCGACTACTGGCCAGTCCTCGGGATCTCTGGACGCGATGCGCTGACGAGCCAACTCTTCAAACTCTTCAAAAAGGCTCCGGTCGAGGCTTCCACAATGCGCGAGATCTGATCGAGCAACTCCAAACCAACCTCGGTGTCGAAGTTGCGGCGTTCAGCCAGTGCGGGAATATAGCGCCGCGCGTCCTGAAAACACACGTCGGGACTATAGAAAGCGGCCAGATCCTCATAGGATTCGAGGATGCCGCGCACCTTGATGCCAAAGACAGCGCGCAGCAGAATATTGGCATCGAGAACCAGCGGCCTGGACGATCTCATTTGCGGCCACCAGCGCGCCAGTTCTTGTAGTCCTGAAGGACCTCCTCTTCCGAGATTCCTTCGGCGGCCAGCATTTCTTGCATACGCGTCGCCACCTGCCGGAGCGCATCCCGTTCACTCTCACTGCGCCTGCGGCGTGCCGGAATGTAATAGCCCACCGTGTCCCCATGCCGTGTGATCGCAACCGGAGCATCGGATTCCAACAGGTAGTTGGAGAGCTTGTCCCGGAATTCTCGAATTCCGACCTTGCTGGCCTCCATCGGCGCCTCCTGCATTTGTGTACGCAAGTGTACCATAATATACGCACCTCGATCAAACAGATTGCCCTGATCTCGCTGACGAGACCGTGGGCGGGGCTCAGGGTTTCCGCAAAAGGCAGAAGAAAAAAAGCTCCAGCTTTCCCTGCCTCTGCCGCCGAACAAGTACACTGTCCACTGTCCACTGACAGGAGGCCTCCCCATGCAGACAAAGATTCAGGGCACCACCATGCCCGTGCTCGATGTGCAGCTTGACCCCAACGAGAGCGTCTTTTCAGAGAGCGGGGAGCTTTCGTGGATGACCAGCTCGATCCAGATGACTACGCATACGCAGATGGGCGGGGGCGGGGGGATCTTTGGGGCTTTGAAGCGGGTGGCCGGGGGCGGGAGCTTGTTTATGACCGAGTACCGGGCTGTGCAGGCTGCGGGGACGGTGAGCTTTGCTACCAAGGTGCCGGGACACATTGTGCCGGTGGAGATCGGCCCTGGGAATGAGTACATGGTTCACCGGCACGGGTTTCTGTGCGCCACGGATCAGGTGACCATCGGGATTGGGTTTCAGCAGTCGCTGGGGGCGGGGATTTTTGGCGGGAATGGATTTGTGCTGCAACAGGTGGGCGGGCGGGGAACGGCATGGCTGGAGCTATCGGGCGAGTTGATTGTGAAGAACCTGGCGCCGGGCGAGACGTTGCGGGTGCATCCGGGGCACGTAGGCGCGTTTCAGAGTTCGGTGGCCTTCCAGATCGCCATGGTTCCGGGGCTGAAGAATGCGATCTTCGGCGGGGATGGGCTGTTTCTGGCCGTGCTGACGGGGCCGGGAGCGGTGTGGCTGCAGACCTTGCCGATTTCGCGGCTGGCCCACCAGATCAACGAGTATCTGCCGCATAACGACAGGCGGGATTTGGGTAATGCGGCGGGCGGGGCGGTGCTGGGCGGGATTGTGGGGTCGATTCTGGGTGGGGACCGGTAGGGCAGTTATTAGCGGCTCCCAGGTTTCAAGGGCGAAGAAGCCTATCGCTTGAGATCTACCCGTCAGGGAATGCGCAGCCTGGCATTCTTCGGCGCAGCGGCCAGGACTCTTTTTGAGTGCCCGCTATTGTTTCATGTGGCCGTAGCGGTCGATACGTCCGCCGCGAAAGAAGCGGTGACTCACCATGCTTTGGCCAAGCAGAAAAACGGCGACCGCCAACACGACAAGAAACAGGATCAGGCCAATTTGGAACCAGGGAGAATTTTGACTTTCCGGGGATGGCGTCTTTGAATTGGTTGTCATCTGAGATCCCTCTTCGACTGGTCATGAGCCTGCCATGGAGATGTGCGCCAACCATCGGCAGAACTGCCCGCCAAACGATCGAGGCCACGCCGGAGTTGCCCTCCGGCGTGGCCTGAAGCTTCCCGATAAGCCGCGCGCTACTTCGGTTGCGACTGCGCCGGAGCAGTCGAAGCGGCAGGCGTTGCCGTTGTTGGCGTCGCAGCCGGAGCAGAAGCCTTGGGAGCTGCCGGAGTAGCGGGCGTTCCCGGCTTCGACGCGTCGGGCTGGGGCGCCCGTTTCGGATGGGCGTACGGATCTGTCACATCCAGCAGTTCGACGTCAAAGATGATATCGGACTTGGGAGTAACCCCCGGATGGGCAGCATTCGGCCCGCGACGCCCAAGCACGCCATAGGCCATTTGGTACGGAATGAAAATGCGGCGTTTTCCGCCCACCTTCATGCCTATCACTCCCAGGTCCAGGCCCGGAATCACCTTGCCCTCGCTCTCGGTGAAGGTGAAAGGCATCGGCTCTGGGTCCTGCTTGTATTTGCCGTTTTCACCCATCACCGGCTTGCCGTCCTTGTCCTTGAGATTACCGTGATGGTCGTAGGTCGAATCGAACTTGATTCCACTGGCCGCATTCCAGCCGGTGTAGTGGAGCGTGTACTTTTTGCCGGGCAGTGCCTCGACGCCGTCGCCAATTTTGATGTCCTGGTAGCGCAAGCTAAAGGAGTCGTGCAGGCGGGCTGTGGCCGGAGGAATTCCATGGGGCAGCTTGATAACGCAAGGGGTGTTGATGCCGCAGTGGATGTTGGCCAATTTTTCGGGGGCCTCCGGATGGTAGATCGGGTTGCCTTCATCATCCTCGTCGACCGGGTGCTTGGGGGCCGGCTTGGCGTCCGCCGGTGCGGCGCCAGTTGCGGCTGTTGCTGCCGGCTTGGCTGCAGGAGTTGCGGTGGCCGCCGGTGCGGCAGGAGCTGATGTTGCTGCCGGTGTGGCGGCGGGAGCCGTTGTTGGCGCCGGGTTGGTTGTGGTTTGGGCAATTGCGGCAGCTGTGCTTGCCGCCATGATCAGAATCAAAAATGTGTGCTTCATTGTGCGATTGAACTCCAGCGTGATTCTTTACAAAAGTTTAGGACGCTCTGCCTTCCGGCGATGGTGAGATTGCCATCCATCTCAGCGGAGCGAGGGTCAACTGTGTATTGCCCCATGCAATTTGAAATGGTATGAATCATTTCGTTAGCATTCCTTTTATTGCTTTACGATGCTCCTGTCAACACAACTTCACGTCTCAGTATAGCAGGACGAAGAGGTTAACCTCACGTTGCCGTTTTGGGGCCTCAGATGATCTTCGCGCAGTGTGAGCCCGCACCCGGCTTGCTATGATTATGTTCTATTTTGCCGGAGGTTTTCGCATGGTCTCTTTTGCCAGAGCTTTGATGATCGGCTTGGTCTCGCTGGCTTTGCCGGCCTTTGCTTCTTCTCAGGCGGCGGATTTCGTCTACCGAATCGACGGTCCGGCCAGTGTTTCGGTCCTGCACGTTACCGGCGCTTCCGCGGAATGGTCTCGAACCACGGAAGACGGCGCGGCGATCGAAGCCGTCCCGGAGAAACTGCCCCCTATCCAGAATGGTGCAGTTCATCTGGTGCTGGCGCCCGGCAACGCCTCATCGACCGTGGAGTTGAATGCGGAATCCGGATTGGCCTCCGACTGGTCCGGCCACGGCAAACTCGTATTCCATCTGTGCAACGCCTCTGAGTTCATGATCCCATTCACGCTGACCATTCGCGACGCGGCCGGCGCAACCTTCACGGCCAATCGTCTGTGGATGTTCAGGGCCCGCAATCGCTTTGAGATTCCGCTCGCCGACATTCGCACCGACGACGGTACGCCGCTCGATCTGAGCCGGGTGCGCTCGCTCCAATTGGAGATTCGCAGCGCGGAGAAGTTTGAGCGCGACCTGTGGCTCTATAACCTCTATATTGCCGGGAGCGGCAGTCCTTCCAGGCCGCGCAGCGAACTGCTTCTGAATTTCTCGCCGCAGGGAGCGCCGCTGCTGGATGGTTCGCGGCCCATCGACGAACGCACTGCGTATGCGAAATGGCGCGGCTACGGCTGGACCACCGCCATGGATAAAGCGAACAGCGCGCAATTCAATCAGCCCAAGCCCGACCCCATGCTGAGCAGCATGGTCTGGGCCGATCTCGGTTCGCGGAAAGCCACGTTGCAAGTGGATCTGCCCGACGGCGAGTATCGCGCCCGATTCTGGGGCGGGAACTATACATCGAAGGCAGTTGCGGCGCGGGCCTTCGCGCTTGCCGTCAATGGCGCTGTGGTGGCGGAGCGCCGCGCTGACCCGGCCACTTTCTATACTGCCGCTGAATATTTTCGCGGCATCGACGACTGGTACGAGCCCGGCGAGGACACCTGGGCGAAGTTCGGGCGCAACCTCTATTCGCATTTCGATTTTCGCTTCACCGTGCGCGGCGGCAAGGCGGAGTTCACATGGTCCAGGACGCTGGCTGCCTTTGGTCTCCTCATCGCGCCCGCTACCGATTTCAATGCGGCCATCGAGCGCGTCGAGTCCGCACGGCGAGAGGCCTTCGAGGCGAATCTCAAGCTCCCGCAGCCGGCAACGGCGAACCAGCCTCCGGAGCCCGCCGACCAGCGGCGAGGATTCCTGCTGTGGAGCCGTGACTGGCAGAAGACTGTGCGGCCCTATGACGCACCGGAAGCATCCGAGCGCAATCCATCCGCCTTGCACGCCATCGCCGCACAGGGCCAGCGCGTTCACTCCACCATTACTCTTACGCCGCTGCGCTCGCTTGGCTGGGTAAGCGCCTCTGTGAGTGCATTGCGGAATCCCTCCGGCGCTGTGTTGCCTCATTCGGCCGTCGAGGTGCGAGCGGTGAAGTATCTCTGGGACGGCTGGCCGGCCAGCCTGGATCGCTACTGCCTCTTTCCCACCTCACGCGCGCCGGCGTACTTGAACCTCAACCAGACCTGGTGGTTCACCATCACCCCGCCGGCCGGCGCCAGACCCGGCGTCTACACCGGAACCGTGCGCTTGCTCGCGCAGAATGGCGGCGCTGTCTCCGTTCCCATCAGCATCGAAGTTCTTCCCTTCCAACTCGCCAACGCGAAGCAGCTCGGCGCTTCCTACAGCCTTTGGCGCAACAGCGATTACAACATGGGTTACGCCCTGCGTTACTTCATGCCCGCGAAGATGGATTATTACCGCCGACTCTTGCGCGCCGAGGCCGCGGACATGAAGGCCCACGGCATGACCGCCTTCCACTTCACCCCGCCGGCCATCACCGGCGTTGAAGGCGATCACGTCACTCTGGACTTCAGCCTCGTCAAGGAAGAGTGCCGCGTGGTGAAGGAATACGGGCTCTATGGTCCTGCGCGTCCGGCGCTCGTCTTTCTGCCCATTGAGATCTCCCGCAAGCTGATGAAGGAGACGCGCTACGGCGATTTTCAGGAGCCCGAGGAGATGACGCCCATGCTGCCGGACAGCCAGCGGGACGAGGAGTTTTCCGATCGCTTCAATCGCCGTTTTATCGACGCCGTCCGCCAGATCAAGGATTTCTTCGACGCGCAGGGCATTCCCATCATGCTGCAGACGGCCGACGAGCCGCGCGAGCGCAACATCAATCAGTGGAACCGCAATCTTGCCGAGACCATCCGCTACGACAAGATGATTCGCGCCGCGATTCCACGCGCCAAGCTCTATATCGACCCGGAAGGGGATAAGGATTCGGGAGTGGATTATCTGCCGCTGCTCGATGATTTAGACCTGTTCTCCACGCATCCCTGGGACCAGTCGGCAAAGATGGTAGAGCGCGCGCACAGCGGCAAGCCCGTGCTCCGCTTCTACAACGGCATTGTGAACGACCGCTACGACTGGGGCTTTGAGGTCGCCGCTGCCAACAGCACCGGCTTCGCGCAATGGCACTTCGGATGGGAACTGCAGCCCTTCCAGCCCTTCCAGGCCACATGGCATTCGGGTTACACGGTGGCCGGTCCGGATGGTCCCCTGGACTCGCCCGGATACGAAGTGGCTGCCGCGGGCATCGACGATTATCGCTATATCGCCACGCTGCGCGCCCGCATCGCGGAAGCGAAGAAGGCCGGATTCAGCGGCCCCGCCGTCACTCAGGCGGAGGCCGCGCTGAGCCAGCTGCAAACCGGCTCGGAACCCTACGCCATGCATTCGGAGTATGCCGATGAGAGGCATTCGCAAGTGCGCAACACCATTGCCGGGAAGACTCTCGACGAGTGGAGAACCCGCCTGGCCGGGTGCATCGAGTCCATCGACCGGGCCCGATCGGCTGCTGGAAGATAAGTGCGTAGCCGCTGAGACGAAGATCGACTTCAGCAAATGGGATGCGGCACACTGCGAGTGTGCCGCATCACTCTCTGGGAAACCGCTCTTTCACCAGACGCAACGCCTCCTCCGCCGTCCCAATCGTCCCCTCCAACTGCGCATCCTCGACTGCCCTGAGCATCTCCTTGAACCCGGCTCCCGGCGCATACCCCGCCGCGATCAGCTCCCGCCCGGTAATCAGAGGCCGCGGCCGCACCGTCTCCTCCGGCATCGCGAGGTACCGCTCTCGCACATAGTCCCAGTGCTCCAGATTCCCGCTCCCCGCCAGGCAATCCATCCGGTGCAGCTCCAGATGCTGCTCGAACCCGGGGAGCCGGAAAAACCGCTTCAGCGTCGAAGCCTTCATCCGCTCCGCATCCGCAAACCGCATATGGTTCTCAATCAGCGCCAAAATCTGCTGCGTTTCGTCATTCGAAAACCGGAAGCGCCTGCAGATCTCCGTCCCCATCGCCATGCCCACCTCGACGTGCCCGTCAAAACGAATCCGATCCGGAGCCCTCCGGAACGTCGGCGGCTTGCCCACATCGTGCAGCAGAGCCCCCCACGCCAAGTTCACGGCGCATCCCGCCTCCAGTTGTGCCAGAAGCATTAGAGTATGCGTCCACACATCGCCCTCAGGATGAAATTGCGCCGGCTGTTCCACGCCCTTCATCCGCGCAACTTCGGGCAACACTTCGGCCAGTAATCCAGTCTCGTCCAGGAGCTCAAACGCCCTCCGTGCTCGTCCCTCGGTCAGCATCCTGGTCAACTCATCCCGCACCCGCTCCCGGCTCACCGCGGAAATCCTGCCCGTCAGCCGCCCCATCGCCGCAGCCGTTCCCGCCTCCAGCTCAAACCCGAATCGCGCCGCGAACCTCACCCCCCTGAGCATCCGCAGGTGGTCTTCCTCAAAGCGCGCTTCCGGCCTCCCGATCGCCCGCACCACCCCCGCATCCAGATCCGCCAGCCCGCCCACATAATCAATCACCGCCGGGTGCAGTTTTTCTTGGATTGTGATCGATCTGTCATCCTGAGCGCAGGTCGCCGCAGCGACCGGAGTCGAAGGACCTGCGTTTTGGAATAGCAGCGGATCAAGCAGCAGCCCATTGATGGTGAAATCCCTGCGCCGCACATCCTCCTCGGCGCTCCTCGTATACCGCACCCCATCGGGATGCCGCCCATCGGAATAAGACCCATCCGACCGGAAAGTCGCCACCTCGGTCGTCACGTAGCCGTCCTCATCGCCGTCGGCCACCAGCACCACTCCAAAGTGCGCCCCCACGGCAAAGGTTCGCTTGAAGAGTCCCAGCACTGCGTCCGGCGTCGCAGACGTGGCCACGTCATAATCCTTCGGTTCGCGTCCCAGCAGCAGGTCGCGCACGCATCCCCCCGCCAGGTAGGTCTCATACCCCGCCGCCCGCAGCTCCCCCACCACCCGTAAAGCCGCATCGAATTTTCTAGTAGTGGGCAACATAGCTGCTTCCATTCTCGCCCCATCCGCCCCAGCACGTCCTGTTCACTCGCCAATTCGCCGCTGGACGCGCAAGCGGCGTCTGCCCCACAGCAGGTGGCCCGCTAAACTACATAGATGAGCACGCGCGGTCTCATCCTCGGCATCGAATCCTCCTGCGACGAGACCGCCGCCGCTGTCGTCGAGCGGGGAGCACGCACGCTCTCCTCGGTGGTCGCCTCTCAGATCGCCACCCACGCCCGTTACGGCGGAGTGGTTCCCGAGCTGGCCAGCCGCGAGCATCTCCGCGCCATCGTTCCTGTCGTCCGCGCCGCCCTCGCCCAGGCCGGCGTCACCCTGGCCGACCTGGACGCCATCGCCGTCACCTCCGGTCCCGGCCTCGCCGGAGCTCTGCTGGTCGGCATCACCTACGCCAAAGCCCTGGCCTTCGCCAACGGCCTGCCTCTCATCGCCGTCAACCATCTCGAAGGCCACATCCACGCCGTTCTGTTGAATGAAAGAGAGGCCCAACCGCAGTCCTTGCCGGACGGGCAGCCAGTTTTGAAGGGGCGTGGCGGGGCACCCTCTGAGTCCCACGCCATCGATGGCCAAAAAGATGACGGGGCGGGTGCCCCAGGTCTCGCTTCTGAGACCTGGGATACCGCACAGCTAAATCCGCCCTCTACTGACCCCGAGCCAGCCTTAGCTTTGGTCGTCTCCGGCGGCCACACCCACCTCTATCTCGCCCGCCCCACTCCATCCGCCTGGCATTACACCCTCGTCGGCCGCACCCTCGACGACGCCGCCGGCGAAGCTTTTGACAAGGTTGCCAAGCTGCTCGGCCTCGGCTATCCCGGAGGCCCCTGGATCGACGCGCTCGCCCAGCACGGCAACCCGCATGCCGTGCCGTTTTCCTTCTCGCAGATCAAACCAAAGGTCCACCTCGGCGGTAAGGCCCCGCGCACCAAGGCGGCCCGCACCGCTCCCATCGCCAACCTCGACCCGCGTTTCCTTTTTTCGTTTTCGGGGATCAAGACAGCGGTCCTGCGCTACGTGGAACTCCACAACCTGCGCCCGGAGGCCGAATCGCGCCGCGACGCCCTCTTCACCGGCCCCGACGCGCCCGCGCGCCCCACGGTTGAAGACGCGCTGGCCCAATGCGATCCGCAGACCCTGGACCTGATCGCCAGCTTTCAGCACGCCGTCATCGGCGACCTGATGAAGAAGACCTTCGCCGCAGCCGAATCCCTGAGCGCCCGCCGCATTCTGGTTACGGGAGGGGTGGCCGCCAACCGTTCACTCCGCGCCCGCTTCCAGGCCGAAGCCGCCCGCCGCAATCTTCACGTGGCATTCCCCACGCTGGCGCTTTCCACGGACAATGCCGCCATGATCGCCGCCGCCGCCTGGCCACGGCTTGAAGCCAAAGACTTCGCCAAGCCAGACCTCTCTGCCGACCCGTCGCTGGCGCTGGGAGGGTGAATGCATTGGTCAAGATAGCCAGAGGCCGGGTGCCCCACTTCTCGCGTTTGAATGTGGAATTTCATAATTATCAAAAGCCACGCAACCGGGTCACTGCAAGTTATTTTGCCCCCGCTGCCCTGGCCGCCGCCAGCATCTCCCGCCGCAGAATCGCATTGATCCGCGACTGATAGCCCTTTCCCTGCGCCTTCAGCCACTCCAGCACATCGGCATTTACGTGTGCAGTAATCTATCGCTTTACTGGGCGATAGAAACGCCCGCGCTCGGCGTTCTTCCACTGCTCATCGGTCATCTCGGGAATATCGCTGAGATCAATCTCGCTGTCTGGACGCGCAGCGAGCGCCTTCAGATTCGCAATCTGCTCCTCGGTCAGTTTCGGGAGGGTTTCCGGCGTATAGCTAACTATCTTCATGTTCCAAGCCTACCCCAATTCTGGCTCACCCGTACTAGGGAGCCGGACCGGCCGATTTACTACTAGCCAGCAGCCACCCGACTCGCTGGCTTGCTACAATCGTAAGGGCCGCAAACCACGAATTTCATCGGCTTTTATGAGCAAGCAGTCCGATCAATGACCCTCCGCCTCTTCAATACCCTGTCAGGACAAATCGACGAGCTCCTGCCCATGGACGGCAAGGCCCTGCGCATGTACGCCTGCGGGCCTACGGTCTATGACTACGGCCACATCGGCAACTTCCGTACTTTCTTGCAGATAGACGTGCTGCGGCGGTTCCTGAAGCTCAGCGGCGTGAAAGTGAACCACGTTATGAACATCACAGACGTGGACGACCGGATTATTCAAAACGCGGCCAAGGCCGGCATCTCGATTCACGAGTACTCCGCGCCGTTCGAGCAGGCATTCCTTGAGGACCTAGAGTCGCTGCGCGTGGAGCGGCCCGAAGAGCTTGTGCGCGCCACTGAGCATATTCCGAAGATGGTGGAGCTGATAGAGAAGCTGGCCGCGGCCGGAGCCGCGTACAAGACGGAAGATGGAAGCTGGTACTTCCGGCTGGCCTCTTTTCCCGAGTACGGCAAGCTGAGCAAGAAGGATTTGAGCGGGATAGAGGACGGCGCACGCGTCGATCTGGACGAGTATGAGAAGGACTCCGCGCGCGACTTTGCCCTGTGGAAGGCAGCCAAGCCCGGCGAAACCTCGTGGGATACGGCCATTGGCCGCGGCCGCCCCGGCTGGCACATCGAGTGCTCGGCCATGGCCATGGAGTACCTGGGCGAGAGCTTCGATCTGCACGCCGGTGGCGAAGACCTGATGTTTCCGCACCACGAAAATGAGATTGCGCAGAGCGAGAGCGTGACCCAAAAGACCTTTGCACGGCACTGGATGCACGTGCGTTTTTTGCTGGTGGACGGGCGCAAAATGTCAAAGAGCGAGGGCAACTTTTTTACCCTCCGCGATTTGCTTTTGAAGGGCTACAAGGCTTCGGCCATTCGCCTGGCGCTGATCTCTGTGCCCTACCGCCATCAGCTCAACTTCACCTTCGACAGCCTGCAGGAAGCCACCAACGCCATCGACCGCCTGAGAATCTTTCACCAGCGGGTCACCCAAGGGGGCTTTGCACCCGGCAAAAATCCTCAACTTCAAGATGCGGCTGCCAAAGCGCGGGCCGATTACCTCGCCGCGCTTTCCAACGACCTGAACACCGCCGAAGCCCGCGCGCCCATCTTCGACCTGATCCGCGCAGCGAACACCTCCATCGACCAGGGGCAGTTTTTTTTGGCGGACCGGGATGCGATTCTGGCGGTTTTGGCTAGCTTCGACGCGGTCTTTGACGTGATCGAGGACCGCGACGCCGAATACACACGACGCGCCCTCAAGTGGGCCGAAGAGACCGGACGGATTGACCAGGTGGTGCTGTATCTGATGGAGCAACAGGCGCTGGACACCGAAGCCATCGATGCCCTGGTGGCCGAGCGTACGCTGGCCAAGAAGCAGCGCAACTTTGCCCGCGCCGACCAGATTCGCAAGGAGCTGGACGAGAAGGGCATCGTCATCGAAGATACGAAAGAAGGCGTGCGCTGGAAGCGCAGGTAATTTAAGATCGAGCATCACGATTTCCCGCGAGGTCCCCATGGAAGCCAACGAAGCCCAGGAGTTGCAGGAAAACGCCGAGCACGCCGAGCACGAATCCTCGCTGCGCCCGGTTGCCTTAACCATGACCGTGCTGGCCGTGCTGGTGGCCGTGACCACCGTGCTGGGCCATCGCACCCACACCGAGGCCATCCTCAACCAGGACAGGGCCACCGACCAGTGGAACTACTACCAGGCGCACAAGATTCGCGCCAACGATACGGCTCTGGCCTCGGATCTGCTCAGCGTGGTGACCATCGCCGACAAGGATGCCGCGAAAAAGCTGGCCAAGGGCTATGCAGACCACCAGGCCAAATGGACCGACAGCCTGAAAGAAGAGCAGGATCAGGCCGAGGCGCTGCAGACCAAAGTTGAGCAGGCCGAAGCCAAGGCCGTCCGCTTCGACCTGGGCGAGGCACTGCTGGAGATTGGCCTGGTGATCACCTCGGTCACGCTGCTCACCCACGCCCGCATATATTGGTATGTGGGAATGGTCTTCTCACTCGTCGGAATCGCTTCGGCGGTTTCGGGTTTGTTGCTCAAGTAGTAACGAGAGTTCGATCAGTCCTACTCCGCCGGCATCTGCTCCAGTTCCTCGATGGGGCGCGGTTTGGCCTGCACCTGCGCGGTGGTGAGCAGAAACACGGCCACCACGATGCCGGCCATGCCCGCGAACTCAGCAGCCTCCGGCCGCTCGTGAAGCAGGAAGATTCCCAGCAGCACCGCGACGACCGGATTCACATAGGCATAGGAAGAGACCTTGGCCACCGGCACGTGCTCAATGAGGTAGACGAAGGCGGAGTAGCCCAGCAGCGAGCCGCCGGTGATGAGATACGCCTGCGACCCAACCGATGCGGCGTTCACGTGAAACTCAGGCCACTGGCCCAGGGCCGTTCCCAGCGCGGTGCAGAAGGCGCCGGCGATGAGCATCTGCCAGGCCGCGGCTACAAAGCAATTTACCGGCAGCCGCGCGTGCCGGGCGAGCAGGCTGCCCACGGTCCAGGCCAGCGCTCCGGCCAGCAGCGTGGCGATGGCCCACAAAAGCGCGCGGTCGCCGGCCAAGCCGCTGCGCAGCGACGGCCACAGCAGCGCCGTCAGGCCGGCAAAACCCAGCGCCATGCCCAGCCAGCCGCGCGCGGGCAGCGGCTCTCCCCCCGGCAGCAGCATCTCGGCCAGCGCCACAAACAGTGGAAGCACCGCCAGCACCAGCGAGGCCAGCCCGCTGGGCACGGTCTTCTCTGCGTACACCAGGGAGACGTTGCTGACGCTCAAGAGGAAGAATCCGATCAGGCCCAGCGTCAGCATCGTCCTGGGCGGCCAGAAGAGGCGCAGCCCGCGCCATCGGCACCAGACCAGCAGAATCGCGCCCGCAATCAGAAAGCGCGTCCCTGACAGCAGCAGCGCCGGCATCTCAGCCGCTCCGATGCGAATGGCCGTATAGGTGGAACCCCAGAAAAAATAAACGCTGGCAAAGGACAGCACAATCGAGGTGGTGGTCGCTGCTTTCTTTTGCGGATGGCCTGGCTGGGAGGTGGAAGCGGGCATGGAGATAATTCCATCGTAGCCCCTGCCGGCTCAAGGTATCGCATGAACGGCGAACGACAGCCGAGGTCATTTCGTTTCTGCCCTACGGGGCGAGAATTTCTGCTGGGATTCGATTCCCAGGGCTACGCTTTGCTTCGCCCTGGGCTACTTTCGTCCCATCCCTCCGGGAGGAGGCACGGCTGCCGGCCGGCACGAACAGCAAAAAGAACCATCCCTGGAGACAAAAAAGCGTTCATGCGATGCCCTGCTACTGGGAGCGTGCGTGGAAATGTACTGGAGGTGCGTGCTATCCTCAGGCCAGAGGGTTCCCGTGCAAACGCGCGCTGTTAATCGACTGTTCGCGCCAGCCGCCAAGCGCTGGTCGCGGTCGCGCGCGCGCATCATTTGCCCGCGGAAGCATTTGCGTGTGCTGCCTATCCGCACCCGACCTAGCCTCTTCGCCAGCGATTAGCAGCGCTGCCGTCCGCCGCGGCGGACCTCGCCTGCCTTTTCTCGCCCCACCGGACGAGCAGAACTGGATGATCCCACCGCCATGGGTCCGTGGCCGCGCTACATCCATATTTGGGACAGCATAACCGAATCTGCCAAGGAGACCGGAAGATGACCAAGAAAGAGATCTACGAAAAATACGGACCGAAACTTCGCTGTCCCTTGCCAGGACCCAAGGCCCAGGCAGCCGTCGCGGCCGATGCCCGCCTGATCTCGCCCAGTTATACCCGCGCGTATCCGCTGGTGGCCAAGCGCGGCCGCGGCATCCGGGTGGAAGATCCGGACGGCAACGAGTTTCTCGACTTCGCCGCGGGCATTGCCGTGGTTTCCACCGGCCATTGCCATCCCGAGGTGGTCGAGGCCATCCGGAAGCAGGCAGGCGAACTGCTCCATATCTCCGGAACCGACTTTTACAACGAGTCTCTGACCGATCTGGCTGACCGGCTCTCCGCCATAGCGCCCATGCCCGGGCCGCACAGGTTTTTTTATGGCAACTCCGGTGCCGAGGCCATTGAGTGCGCACTCAAGCTGGCCCGCTACCACACCGGTCGCCAACAGGTGATCTCATTCTTTGGCGCCTTCCACGGCCGCACCATGGGGGCGCTCTCGCTCACCGGCTCCAAACCCCAGCAGAAACGCCGCTTCTCGCCGCTGGTTCCGGGCGTTACGCATGTGCGTTTTCCCTATACCTATCGCGGCTGCAGCGGCGGCCCGCAGGAGGAGGAAGCCTTCAGCCTGGGCTGCGCGCGCTATATCGAAGAGAAGCTCTTCAAGTCCATCCTGCCGCCCGAGGAGGTAGCCGCCATCTTTGTCGAGCCCATCCAGGGCGAGGGCGGCTTCATCGTGGCGCCCGATAACTTCCTGCGCGAGTTGCGCGCTATCTGCACGCGCCACGGCATCCTGCTGGTGGTGGATGAGATTCAGTGCGGCATGGGCCGCACCGGCAAGTGGTGGGCCATCGAGCACTCCGGCGTGGAGCCGGATATGGTCTGCATAGCCAAGGGCATCGCCAGCGGCATGCCGCTGGGCGTGTGCATGACTCGCGCCGAGATCATGGACTGGGTCCCCGGCTCCCACGCCTCCACCTTCGGCGGCAATCCCGTCTCCATCGCCGCCGCGCTGGCGACCATGGACATTATCGAGCGCGAGGCGATGGCCAACGCCGCCCGCGTGGGCGAATTGATGCTGGAGCGGCTGCGCCCCTGGGCTCATACCCACCCGCTGGTGGGCGAGGTGCGCGGACGCGGCCTGATGATCGGCATCGAGATCGTGAAGGACAAGGCTACACGCGAGCCGGCCGCCGCGCTGCGCAACCGCGTGGAGACCTTGGCCTTTGAACGGGGCCTGATGGTGCTCGGCTGCGGCGAAACCTCGCTGCGGCTCTCGCCTCCGCTCATCGTCAATGAGCACGAAGCCACCGTTGCACTGGATATTCTCGAGGAGGCGCTCACGCTGGTTGAGAAGGAACACGAGCACGCCACCGCGCTCGAGGTTGCGACGGCCTGAACGTTATCTGCCTTGCCGTGCCGCAGTAATTGGCGCCGGACTCACAGCTGGGGTTGTGGCGCGCGATTTGCGCCTTTCGCTTATCCAGACGAGAATGGTTTGCTATGGGTTGGCTGGAGCAGATGCGCATCGACTGGCTGGAGCGTACTCTGGCCGGACTGGACTGGGTGGCGAAACGGCGCGGCCGGCCGGAGAACCTGCCTGCCCACCTGGCCACCGGAATCGACGGCGAAAACGCGGCCTTCTTTTACCTTCGCCGCAAGGGCTACGTCGTAGTGGCGCGGCGCTGGTCGGCGGGCAACCTGCCCGGCGACCTGGACCTGATCGCCTGGGCTGGGCCGATGCTGTGTTTTGTCGAGGTGAAGACCCGCACCGCCCATGACATCGCTCCCGCCGAGGCGCGCGTCGACTCGCACAAGCGCACGATCCTGCGCCGTCTGGCCCGGCAGTACGTGCGCCAGTTGCCCCAGGAGACTGCTCCGCCGGTCCGCTTCGATGTGCTCAGCGTGTACCTTGTGCCGGGAGAGAAGAAGGAATTCCATCACTTTGAAGGTTCCTTCGGATGGAGCGAAGGGCGGGATTATGAATGGCAATGAACAGATCGGCTGGCTCGCTCATTAATTCCCAATGGCCCTCGGAGTATAATGCGACTAAGTTGGTCATATTATGGTAAAGTGATCCTATGCGGACTGCAAAAATCAGCGAATTGAAGGCCAAACTCAGCGCCCATATCGAATTCGTCAAGAACGGCGAGGAAGTGCTGATTCTTGACCGGAATACCCCGGTTGCCCGACTGGTCTCTCCCGGACCGGTCGAGGATGAAGACGCGCGAATGCGGCGTCTCATTGCCAAAGGTATCGTCACTCCGCCAAAAGTGCCTCGGGTAAAAGGGGAAAAATGGCCAGAGCCGCCCGGACCGATGGTATCGAGAGAGGTGATGGAGCAGGTCTGGCGTGAGGAGCGGGACGGTCGATGAATCCGCCAGACGCTTATTGGGATTCCAGCGCGCTCATCCCACTCTGCGTATCGCAGCCACAGTCGGCTAAGGCGAGATTGCTTTATGAAAGTTACGGCATCGTCGCCTGGTGGGCAACTCAGGTTGAGATAATGAGCGGATTGACCCGGCTTGAAAGGATGGGGCAGATATCCCATGACCGGTTCCTCGTCGGCAAGCAGTTGGCGCGGGATATTTTGCAACGCTGGATTCCCGTTGACTCGCCTCCGAGCATCGCGGGTGTTGCCTGTTCGATGCTTGAACTTTATCCGCTTCGCGCCGCCGATGCTCTTCAATTAGCGGTGGCTTTGGAGGTATGTGAGCAAAAGCCACAAGGCTACGTCTTCATCACGGCAGATCAGCGCCTCGCGGACGCCGCACGCCGAATCGGTTTTTCAGTCGAGTTCATCTGAGGAAGCATCCAGGCGCATCGGCCTGGAATTCACCCCCGCGCGTCCTTGAACTCCTCGTGCCAGGCCATCTGAATGGCTTCGAGGCGCGGCTCGTTCGACTTGGCCGGATCGTCGGCGAAACCCTCCAACTCGGTCACGTAGCGGTGCAGGTCGGTGAAGCGCACCGTCAAGGGGTCCAGGTCAGGGAATTTCTCTTGCAACTGGATGCCGATCTCTTCGGCGTCGGTCCAGTGAATCTCGCGCGGCATGGGGGCTCCTTATTTCTGTCCCGTGCTTTCCCAGGTCTTTCGCCGCGGCGAACGAGACCTGGAGCACCCATTTCCTTACTTTTCTTCCGCCAGCGTCAGCGGCTTGCCCTCGGAGACGTAGTTGCGGTTCCACTTGGGAATCTCGACCACGTAATTGCCTGGGCGGGTGATCACGGCCTGGCAGCCCAGACGCGAGTCCAACTGCTGGTCGGCGGCCATATCCATCCGGTCGATTTCATCATCTTCCGCCACGCTGATGCCCTCCTGGTCCTTGATCCACAGGTGGCAGGTGGTGCAGGCGCAAACGCCTCCGCAGGCATGATCGAGAAAGACGTTGAAGTTCTCCGCAACGTCGAGAAACGACATTGGTTTGCCGTGGTGCTCGTAGGGCAGGGCGCCGAACTCGAACTCTACCGTCCTGCCCTCGGGTAGAAATGTGACGCGGACGAGTTTATCGGCGGGTATATTTTTCTGATTTGCTTCACTCATAGAATTCGTCTCTTTCACGTTGTTGGATGTGTTTCATTGAACTGAAAAATTAATTCAACAAAACCTCCGAAAAAATCCCTCAGGGGTTAAAACCCAAAACTCAATTTACTGCTCTGCCACCGAGACAGAGGAGTCTGCTGTCTCGTCTAATTCAAAAAAGGCTACACGCGAATCAGAAACTGTCAGATCATAACGACTGACGAAATCGGGCCATCTTTCGGGGCTCTGATTATACGTTTCAATCCATTTGGACACTGCTTCGGAAACAACAACAATCAATGCTTTAAGGTTAATTCTTTTTGCTCCATTACGATAAGGTGGCAGTGGTTTTGATGAAATGCCCACAGAAATAATAAGAGGAACCGTCTCGCCTTTCGCTACAGCTCGTGACCGGAGATTCGTCATGTGCAATAAGCCGTTGCGGAATTCCCATAATTCTTTCGAAGTGATACCAAGCGAGGGAAGATCTGCAAAGGCATCAAGCCAGTTAACGAAGCCGTTTTTAACGTCGCCAGCATCTATAAAAGAAATCGTATCTATAAAGGACATCAGAAGTTTGGCGCTTGAAACGTAGTGCCTGTTATTGAATAGCAGCTTAATCGCATGAAAATAATCATCATTTAGCAGACGTGGCACATCAAAACCCTTGTCGGTCATGTAGGCTTCGAGATAGTCAACCATTCTTCCAGGTTCTTCCAACAGTGTGCCCTTCAAATCGTCGCGCATAAGTGGACCGAGTTTCGTTACCGCATCAAAGCGAGGCTTTTCGTTCAAGATCGGCGTAATGACAACCAGAGGTTGTTTAGGAGCATCAAGGAGGACGAATAACTCCTCAAATATCTCAAGCTCCCTTCCTAGGCGAATTAGACCTTCATAGTATTGCCACGTCATAGGACGCTTCAGCTTGTATCGCGTGGCTACCTGGAAATCGTTATCGACAAGATTCCTCATTGTTAAAAGATTTTCTTGGTCTGTGCCATTTAATTCATGAACAACTACGCCAAGTTCTTTGACCTCTGATGTATCGCAATAGACAAACAGATTGTAGCCTTGCTCAATCAATGCATCCTCCACGGCAAGCCGACAATGTTGTTAAGTGCAACTCTCACGCCTAGCCAAGGGAGCGGCTTGCACTTGCGGCACGACTAAAAATCGAGCCCTTTCAAGGTACTTCATTTGAACTCTGCCGGCGCCATGGCGTGGGGTGCGGTGACTGCTTCGCCCAACTCCTCGCCGGCTGTGTCCATGGTTTTGCCGCGAATGGCTGTGGTTACCGCAGCATCCATCACCAGCTCTGCAAAACGGCGTGTGGCCTGGTCGAGAGCCAGGGTTGCTTCGCGAATAGCTGCCAGGTCTGTTCCTTGTTTGATGACTACGAGCCGGTCGCGCGCTGCTTCGATGGCCGACTGCTCTTCGCCGGTCAACTGCTTCCACGCGGGGCTCTGAGGTGCGCGCTCGACTGCGGATAAAATCGTCTCCGCCTCGTTACGCGCTTCGATCAGCAGGCGCTTGGCAAAGTCCTCTTCGGCGTGGTCGAAGGAGTCGAGAATCATGCTTTCGACTTGCTCGTCGGTCAGGCCGTAGGTGGGCTTGACTTCAATTTTCGCGGCCTGCCCGCTGCGCTGCTCACGCGCTGATACCTTCAGGATGCCATCGGCGTCGATGAGGAAGCGAACTTCGATGCGCGGCAGCCCGGCGCTCATGGGGGGAATGCCTTTGAGGTCGAAGCGGGCCAGCGAGCGGCAGTCGACGGCTAGTTCTCTCTCGCCCTGCACCACATGAATGGCTACGTTGGTCTGCCCGTCCACGCCGGTAGTGAAGTGCTCGGTGGCCGAGGCGGGGATGGTGGAGTTGCGCTGGATGATGCGCGCCACCGTGCCGCCGAGGGCCTCGATGCCCAGCGAGAGCGGGGTTACGTCCAGCAGCAGCATCTCCCCGGTGGTCTTCGAGGCTCCGGCCAGAATATCGGCCTGCACCGCCGCGCCCAGCGCCACCACCTCATCGGGATTCAGCTCGATGTGCGGGCGTTTGCCACGCGGGCGGAGTTTGAATAGTTCATCTACCAGCTCGCGCACCGCGGGAATGCGCGTGGACCCGCCCACCAGCACTACTTCATCGATCTGCTCCAGCGTGATGCCGGCGTCGGCGAGGGCCTGTTTGCAGGGGCCGGCCGTGCGTGCCAGCACCGGCTCGATCAGCAGCTCAAAGACCGCGCGCGAAATCTCGCGCTGGTAGCGGTCGCCGTTGGGCAGTTCAATGTCGAAGTGCGCCGCCGGCTCGGTGGAAAGTTGGATCTTGGCTTCGATAGCGGCCTTCCGCAAGGCCTGCACCGCGCCCGGATGACCGCGCAGATCCACTCCGTGCTCGGCGTGAATCTCGTCCAGGGCAATGGCCAGCAGCAGATTGTCGATGTCGTCGCCGCCCAGGTGCGTGTCGCCGTTGGTGGACTGCACCTCGAAGATTCTGTCGCGCAGCTTGAGAATGGAGATATCGAAGGTGCCGCCGCCCAGATCGTAAACGGCAATGGTGCCCACTTTGGCGCGGTCGAGGCCATAGGCCAGCGCGGCCGCGGTGGGCTCATTGACCAGGCGAAGGACTTCAAGTCCGGCCATGCGGCCAGCGTCTTTGGTGGCCTGACGCTGCGCATCGTTGAAGTAGGCGGGCACGGTGATGACGGCCTGCGTGACGGGCGCCGAGAAAAACCGCTCCGCGTTGCGCTTGAGCTGGCGCAGAATGTAGGCCGAGATCTCCGGCGGCGTGAACTTCATTTCGCCCAGCTTGATGCGCGGCACTTCACCAGTTTCAACGTCCTCGGCCAGACGGAAGGGAAACAGCTTCAACTCGTCCTGAATTTCTTCAAGGCCGCGGCCCATCAGACGCTTGACGGAATAGATGACCCGCTCCGGAGTCTCGATGAGCGCCTTGCGCGCGGTGTTGCCCACGGTGACCGTAGGCCGGCCGCCGCCGGCCGGAACAGGGTCCAGCGCCACTACCGACGGCACCAGATTCGAGCCGTCCACGCCGGGAATCACCACCGGCGTATCGCCCTGCATATAAGCGACCAGGGAATTGGTGGTTCCCAGGTCGATTCCGACTACGCGTCCTTCCGCCATGATTTTTGTTTATGCTCCCAGGGTCTCGGTCACGTCGCGAACCAGATTGCTGAGGTAGCGCCTGCGGTGAAGCAGGGCCACCATCGTTCTCTGCGCCGCATGCCGGGCGGCTGCATCGCCCTCGTCCCACGCCTGCCACTGCACGCGCAGGTCCTGGTCCACCTCGTCCAGCAGGCCGTCGAACTTTCTCTTTGCCTGCTCCAGGCTTGCCTGTAATTCAGGTTCTTCTTCGCCCGTCTTGCGGGCCATGCGCATCTCTTCCAGTTGGATGTTCAGGTCGAAGACCTCTTCCAACAGGTCGGCGGGAACCCGCGAGGGGTCCTTGCGATCCTTGCCGTCCGCCTCGCCACGGCGAGCAGGCGCGGCGGATTCTGGACTCAGGTCTGGGCCAATCTCCGCGCCTTCCAGCTTGAGCAGGTATTCGGTGCGGTGGAGGGAGTCTTTGAGAGTCCGATAAGCATCGTTGAGCAGCGCGGTATCCGCCAGGCTCCATTGCCGTTCGTTCTCCCCGGCGCGGGCAAAGCGGTCGGGATGCACTTTGCGGCTCAGGCGGTGAAACTCGTGCTCCAGCGCGGACAGGTCGATGGCAAATCGGCGCTGCAAACCGAAGACCTGGAAAAAATCGCCGCCGGGAGGAGGCTGAATCTTGCTGCAATGCGGACAAAAGAGCGTGGAGTCGTTGTGGCCGATGGAACAGGACCAACAGGCAATAGGAACCGCGGTATCGAGAGCTTTCAACATGATTTCACCGAACCCTTTGACGTACACAAGCTACTACGAGAAGGACGAACCGCAGCCGCAGGAGTGCGAGGAATTCGGATTGATGAAGTTGAAGCCTTGCCGCATCAGCGTCTCCTCGTAATCCAGCGTCATGCCGTGCAGATAGAGGAACGACTTGGGATCGACGAAGACGCGTACGCCGTCGAACTCGTAGATGCGGTCGCGCTCGCGTGGCTGCGTATCGAACTTGATGGAATAAGAAAGCCCGGAGCAGCCGCCGCCCATCACGCCCAGCCGCAGTCCGCCCTCTTGCGGCGAGACGCCTTCCTTGGCCATGGCCATGCGGATGCGCTTGATGGCCCGCTCGGTCACCTGCAAGCCTTGACCAGGAGGCGCCTGCGGCGCGGCAGACTGCGGCTGCGCCGCAGATGCGCCTTCCGCAGGCTTCGATTCGATTGTCACCACGTTCGACATAGTTGCCTTTTTCTTACTGCGCCGCTGCCGCATTCGCGGCGTCAGCCGTTTTCGCCACGCCGTTCTTCTTCTTCCAGTCGCCGATGGCCGAGCGAATTGCATCTTCAGCCAGCACCGAACAGTGAATCTTCACCGGCGGCAGCGACAACTCCTTCACAATGTCGGTGTTCTTGATGCCCAGTGCGTCATCCACCGTCCGGCCCTTGATCCATTCGGTGGCCAGCGATGAGCTGGCGATCGCCGAACCGCAGCCGAAGGTCTTGAACTTGGCTTCCTCGATGACCTGCGTCGCGGGGTTCACACGAATCTGCAAGCGCATCACGTCGCCGCACTCCGGCGCGCCCACCAGACCCGTGCCCACTTCCGTCGAGCTCTTGTCCAGTTGGCCCACATTGCGCGGGTTGTTGTAGTGGTCGATTACCTTGTCGCTGTATGCCATTGGTCCAATCCTCCTGCGGGGGAAGCCGCTGAAAAACAGTTGTCAGTTGTCAGTGATCAGTGATCAGTTTTGAAACCTTGCCAGTTTGAGTGCGTGATGAGCAACGACTGATAACTGACAACTGATCACTGACCACTGTATTAATGCGCCGCCCATTGAATCTTGGTCAGGTCGATGCCTTCCTGCACCATCTCGTAGAGCGGTGAAAGCTGGCGCAGATGCTTGACGACGTCGATCACCTTGGCGGCCACGTAATCCACTTCGGCCTGGGTATTGAAGCGGCCCAATCCAAATCGAATGCTGCTGTGCGCCACATCGTCGCCCAGCCCCAGCGCCTTGAGCACATAGGAAGGCTCAAGCGTGGCCGAGGTGCAGGCCGAACCGCTCGATACCGCCACGTCGTTGATGCCCATCAGCAGCGACTCGCCCTCGACGTACACAAAACTCATATTCAGGTTGCCGGGCAATCTATGTTCCATAGACCCGTTCACGTGAACGTAGTCCAGTTCGGACTCGAGCTTCGTCTTCAGCCGGTCGCGCAATCCGCGCAGATAAGCCGCTTCGGAGTCCATCTCCTCCAGGGCGATCTCGCATGCCTTGCCCAGGCCCACGATGCCGGGCACATTCAACGTGCCGGACCTCATGCCGCGCTCATGGCCGCCGCCGTCGATCTGCGCGGCGATCTGCACGCGCGGATTGCGCCGGCGAACATAGAGCGCGCCCACCCCCTTGGGGCCGTAAATCTTGTGTGCGGAGAGCGAGAGCACGTCGATGTTGTCGGCAATCACGTTCACCGGAACCTTGCCCACCGCCTGCACGGCGTCGGTGTGGAAGATCACGTTCTTTTCATGGCAGAGCTTGCCGATTTCGGCGATAGGCTGCAAGACGCCGATCTCGTTGTTGGCCGCCATGATGGTGACCAGAATCGTCTTCTCGTCGATAGCCCGCTTCAGATCGTCCAGGTCGATCAGCCCATCGGCCTTCACGGGGAGATAGGTGACGCGGCAGCCGTTCTTCTCCAGGCGCTTGCAGGTGTCCAGCACCGCCTTGTGCTCGGTGACCTGGGTGATGATGTGGTTGCCGCGCTCGCGGTACATCTCGGCGATGCCCTTGATGGCCAGGTTGTTGCTCTCGGTGGCGCCGGAGGTGAAGATGATCTCCTTGGCGGTAGCCCCGATCAGCCGCGCAATCTGCTCCCGCGCCGTTTCGACGGCCTTCTCCGCCTCCCAACCAAAGGAGTGGTTGCGGCTGGCCGCGTTGCCGAACTTGGTGGTGAAATAGGGCAGCATCGCCTCCAGGACTCGAGGATCGAGCGGGCTGGTGGCGTGGTTATCCATATAAATCGGAAGGCTTACGCCTGCAGGCGCTTCCACTTGGCTGGCAACTGTGCTCATTTTCGTCTCCATCTTCCTCTTTGCTCTTCTCTGCGCCCGATCGATCTCCGGCGCGGAGGGGGAAATTTCGTCGTTACAGCGTCGTCAATGCAACCAAACCGCCCGCATCGTGTGCTCGCGCAGGAGAGTGTTCGTGCTCCGCCAGATCCTGAATGCTGATGCTCTTCAGCACTCCGGCGATGGTGTCGTTTACCCGCGCCAGCGGCTCCCTGATGGTGCAGCTCGGAGTCAGTTCGCAGCCCTTTGCGCCCTTGGTGCAGGAGGTAATGAAAAACGGCCCGTCGATGGCCAGAATCACCTCATAGGCCGAAATCCCGCGCGCAGCCCTGGCCAGCGCATAGCCGCCATTCATGCCGGCGTGCGAGCGCAGCAGCCCGGATTTGGTCAACTGCTGCAGAATCTTGGCCAGCAGTTGCGCCGGTATCCCGTAGGCGTCGGCCACGTCTTTGGCGCTGAGCGCAGTCGACTCCGGGTGCTCGGCGAGGTACTTGAGCGCCATGAGCCCGTAATCGGCTTTCTTGGTCAGCTTGAGCATGGATATCCGACTTCTTCGGTCCGTATTCAGTATACGACCATTTCTGTCGGGATTTCAAGTCCCGGTCTGAAATCGGCCCGCCCGCCTACAAAATCGGGAAGGGATGGGAAGATTCAACAAATATACGTTTTCAATTGTCGAAAAGCCCGCTACAATCTGGCGGAAAGAGTACTTTATTCCACAGATACCACGAACGATGGCAACCGCCTGCAAACATACCAGGGTACGAATCGTCTCCCGGCACGAAGACACCGAGTTTGTCGAGTGCCTGGATTGTGGCGAAGTCTTTGATTCCGAAGAGTTTCGCGATATGGAGATTGAAGACACCGTCGATACAGAGGACGTCCCGGACGACTTCTAAGGCCGGGAATTACGGCATTTTCCGAATTACCGGAGAGTCGCCAAGTGTGTACAGGGTGGATTTTACTTCCACCCCAGCGAGCAAAAATCACTCGCCGGGGACCCCGGTAAGGAAAAATCCACTCAGCAGCATTGGCCTCACTCTATGCAAATTCGGAAAATGCTTTCAAGGAGCCTCACCTGGCGCCGGGGCCGTTGGCCGCCGGAACACCCACCCGCCTCGCCGCAACCCATGCGTAATGCAGGCCCGATACCACGGTCAGCACCATCGTGGCACCGAGCGCCACCATGCGCACGTCCGCGACCCAACGGGCCGATGTGAGCTGATGCAGCAGCACGGCAGCCACCGCTCCGACCTGGGCCGCGGTATTGGCTTTGCCGAAGATGCTGGGGCTGAAGTCCCGCCGGCCCACGGCCGCGTAGAGAATGGCTGAGACCACCAGGATTCCCAGGTCCCTGCCGAAGACCAGCACCGTCACCCTGGCCGGGATCAACCCCATGTATGTGAGCACCAGGAAGAGCGTGCTCAACAGCAGCTTGTCGGCCACCGGGTCGAGGTATTGGCCCAGCATGGAGCGCTGTTTCAGCAGGCGGGCCAGCGTGCCATCCAGCGCATCGGTCAATCCAGCGGCCACAAACAGGCCGAAACTCAGCGCATAGTGGGCCTCCAGAGTGGAGGCGACCAGAAACGGCATCAGGCAAATGCGCAGTAGCGTGAGCAGATTCGGAGCGGTGCGGATTAGGTTCGATCGTGTATTCGCAATATCAGCCATGACAGTTTTTTCGAAGCAGCAGACCGAAGCGCCAAACCCCCCATCCCGGAGCGATCTCCCGGAGCGATTTCAAGAAACGGCAGCCTCCCGGCAAGAGCTTAAGGGGCCATGCCGCCTCAAAAAGCGCCGGTACGCGTTTCGCCGGCGGAGGAGAGTACGTCGTTCGTCAACGATGGTACAGCATGGCCCATGGGCGCGATAACCCCGCCAGCTTTTCCCGCCGCCCCGATCCTGCTAAACTACCAGCTATTGCATCGCAGGCGCGTAGCTCAGTTGGTTAGAGCGCTTCCTTGACACGGAAGAGGTCGCTGGTTCGAGTCCAGTCGTGCCTACCATATATATCAATAACTTAGACGGGTCGAACGGTCATTTCCCGATTATTTGTGTCACTGTTTGTGTCATAACCTCCCATTCTGCTGCTTTTCGAGAGGCATTCCATCGCCGTGCGCTTGGCTTCCATGCGGACGTGACTATACCGCTCCAGCATCCGGCGGCTGACGTGTCCGGCAATCGCCATGATGGTGCTGTCCGATGCCCCGCTCTCCGCAAGAGACGTAATCGCGCAATGCCTCAGATCGTGGAACCGGAAGCCGGGAAGCCCTGCCTTCTTTGTCAGAGTCCGCCATGCAGACCGCCAACTGTTGACGTGCTTTGTGGGGTCGAATTCCGTCAGGTTGCTGCCCACGACCGCCGTACCGTTGAAGACGCGCCGGGAGACGTAGGACGCAAAGACATAGTGCGCCGGGTCCACCGGGCCAAAGGATTCAGCCCTCGTCCGCAACCTTGCCAAGGCTGAGCAAGCAACGTCCGTCAGAGGGATTGCCCGGACTCCGGCATCCGTCTTCGACTTGCGAATCGTCACAGTGCGGTCGAACAGGTCCACATCGGACCATTGCAGCCCCTTCAATTCGCAGCCCCGCGCCGTGGTGTTCAGGCAGAGGATCGCGGCAAGGTAGGCTGTTTCCCACTCTGGCCGCATCATGGCGGTTTTGAGCAGCCGTTGCTTGTCTTCCTCGGTCAACGCCTTGCCGATGGTGGTTGGCTCTCTCAGGGGCCGTATATCGTCGGCAACACGCGCCCACAACTTCGCCCGCTTCAGGATGCGCCGCAAGATGCCTAGTTCCGCGTTCAGCGTTGCCGGTCCCACGCCTTGCTCTGCCCGCCATGCCCGGTACTCAGTGATCCTCTTCGCCGTGACCGCTTTCAGTGGTTCCTGCTTGAAGTAGACCCGCAACTGGACAAGCAACTGTTTCTCTTTCGCTTGGCTGGCCGGGGCCAGTTCCAGCTTCCGGGCGGTCACATAATCGTCTGCCGCCAGACCAAACGGCTGCCGGGTCACGGTGGCTGAGGTCTGGTGCAACTTGCCCTCTGAGGCTGCCGCTATCAATTCCTTTTCCTTGGCTTGCGCCTCTCGCCAGTCCGTTGTTTCGAGGCTCTGCCGGAATCGTTGCCCGTTGACAACGAAATGACAGTGCCATGTCTTACCGCGTTTTTTCAGCGCCATTTTGCTTCCCCTTCCTGTTCTTGTTCCACCATTCGAGCTTGACTCTCCGTTGCGCTGCTTGAGCGCAATCTTCGCTGCAATACTTCTCTCGCTTGTCGCTGGCAATGAAGTACGGTGACTTGCAGCCCTTACCGCGATTCGTGCAAACGCATAATAGGGGAGCGGGTACAGACGCCATTTCAAGGGCGACGAACGCGGGAAGAAAATCCGTTACGAACGTGATTCTGCCGTTGATAAATCGGAGCCGGGTCGAAAAGGGGCCGTCTCCGATGGAAAGCGGAATCCCCTTTCGCCTGCACTTGGAAATCCAAGCCCACATATCCTGCAACTGTCTCACGCTCACGCCCCAGTCGCGCACCGAGAATCGGAACGGCTCTCCGGCGCGATAGGGAAACTCAAGCGGCCCATATTTCCTTGTGAAATACAGTGCGGCCTTTTCGAGACGGCCCCGCCCAACGCCAGGGAGTGAGTCCAGCAGCTCCGCAACTTTTGGGAGACCGCCCTCAAGTGCGTTCAATAGCTCCGCAGGTTTTGGGAGACGTTCTGGCTCAGCCCCTTCGAGCGAATTCAATAGCTCAACAGCGACGGGACGGGATGCCCCAGCACGAATAACTTTGGGAGTGGCAAGCCACCTCCCCGCGATGTAGTCGTCTTGGAAATCCACGCTTTGGATTTCCACGTTGGAAACACCCGTCTCGACTGCAATTCCGAAATTTGTCGATCCTCTGTCTAGAGTACATTTCATATATTGCGCTCTAGGCAGGATAGTGCAATCCTATGCAAGAAGTAAAGGAGAATCGCAAATGGCAATCTGTTATTCGGTGAAGACTGCGGCAGAACAGTGCGCGTTGTCTGCGCGCACTCTCCATTCGGCCATCAAGCGGGGAGACTTGAACGCGTTGCGCGTCGGACGGCGCGTGCTCATCACCCCCGCTGCGTTGGAAGACTATCTGCATGGGAAGTCCGGCAAGAGCAAGGCGGGTGTCCAGTGACCACCGAACGGCTCTTGACTCTATTGGAAGTGGCGGACTTGCTTCGCGTCAGCCCGCACACAGTCCGCGCGTGGGTCCGCAAGGGCCGCTTGCAGCCTGTCCGTATCTGCCGCCGTTTGCTTTTCTCCCCGGATGTGGTGTCGCGCTTTGTCAGCGTTGCGGAGCCGCGCCGGTGACCGCCCAAGCCGTTGCCGATCTCATCCACGCGCGGCCATGCACGGCCCAATCCCAAGAGCAGGAATGGCCAGAGCCGGAACCTTTGGTGGAGTCCCTGCCCGATGTAATGCAGTTCGATCTGGAGTTGATGCCGGAGTCCTTCCGTCCGCTGGTGAAGGATGTAGCCGAGCGGATGCAGGTTCCGCTGGACTTTCCCGCCGTGGCTGCGATTGCCACGCTTGCGGGAGTAACCAATCGGCGGGCCATGATTCAGCCGAAACGAAATGACCACACTTGGACGGTAGTGCCCAATCTTTGGGGCGGAATCGTAGCGCCGCCAGGGATGCTTAAGAGTCCTGTTATTACCTGCATGACAGCCCCGGCGCGGTCAATCGAGAGCGAATGGCGCAATGCGCATCAACGGGCAGAGCAGGGCTACAAAACCGCGCTGGAATTGCACGAAGCGAAACTTAAGGCATGGAGCGCACAGTTGCAGATCGCCTTGAAGAAAAAGACCGAGCTACCCGGCAAGCCGGAATCGAATCTTGTACCGCCTTCACTTCGCCGTCTTATCACCAGCGATGCAACCTTTGAAAGCCTGCATCAGGTTCTATCGGAAAATCCAGCCGGGTTGTTCGTAATCCGGGATGAACTGACAGGGTGGATGGCAGGACTGGAGAGGCAGGGCCGGGAACAGGAAAGATCGTTCTATCTTGAATGCTGGAGTGGCGATGCGACTATCACCCTTGACCGAATAGGCCGTGGAAATATCCACGTTCCGAATGCTTGCATTTCTCTGTTTGGCGGAATCCAACCGGCCCCCTTGCAAGGCTATCTCGCCGATGCCTTGCGCGATGGACCGTCAAACGATGGACTGATGCAAAGGTTTCAGCTTTTGGTGTGGCCAGACAAACCGCCAGAACCCCGCTATATCGACCGCAAGCCAGACACAGTCGCTCTGGAGCGTACCGCTGAGGTCTATCGCCGCATAGCCGCGCTAGAAGCTACAAACCCGCTTCGGTTGCAATTTGACGATGAGGCTCAGGCCCTATTCGTTCAATGGCTGCCCGATCTGGATCAACGCATCCGGGACGATGGTTTGTCGTTAGCCATGCAAGCGCATCTTGCGAAATACCGTAGCCTGATGCCTTCCCTTGCGCTGCTCTTCGCTCTTGCCGACGGGCATTCGGACTGTGTTCCGCTCTCACAGGCACAGCTTGCGTGTGACTGGTGCGACTATCTGGAGACTCACGCAAACCGCGTGTACTCCGCTCAGGCGCGGCCAGAGCAACACGCTGCAATCGCCTTGAGCAAGCGACTGGCAAAGGGCTGGAAGCGTGAAGATGGGTTCTTCACCGTGCGGGACGTGTATCGGAGCGGCTGGACCGCGCTCGATTCACCGGAAGCGGCGCGGGGCGCGTTGCTGGTACTCGAAGAATACGGCTGGGTACGGCGGGAGACCGATGCACAGACAACCGGACGGCCCAGCGAAACCTATCGCATCAATCCGAGAATAGGGGGAACCCATGCTGGCAAGTAGACGCTGGAGAGACTGGAATCCACCTGCAATCTTTCAGGAATGCCCAGAGCGCGAAGTGCCAAAAGTGCCAGAACCCCAACCGGACCCCCTTTTGTCACTTTTGGCAGTTCCTACTCTGCCCGTTTCCAAAAGATTCACCCTATCGGCCAGCATCCCACCGCATGACCTGGAAGAGATTCCGCCAGTGGAAGGCCCGATAGATGAAGGCTGGGGGCTTTGGCTCCTGGAGCATTGTGCCTTCCGTGACCGCTGGTGGGGCGGAACTGGTGCGCTGTACCTTTCTCTTGCCCGCTGGTGCGCAAGCCACGGGCGGCCTGTGCCAGCGTCACGGCGGGCCTTTGTGACCGCGCTACAGGGCGAAGGCTTTCAGCCTACGTCAGACAGCCTTGTCTACGGACTGGTGTTGAAGGCGGACCTGGAGGCACACGAGCAATTCCAGACCGCTCCAAACCCGGCAAGAACGACAGTTCCCGCACGGCGGACCCGGAGGCCACTGTGAGCCGTGTGGAGAGTCCGCAATTCCCTGTCGGCCAGCGTCGTAAACATGAGGGAGCTATGAGCATTCAACGAACAGACCCGAAGAAAACCGCACACAAGAAAAGCGATGCGCTTGCGGTGAAGACACCAGCGCCCGCACCAGCTCCAACGCCGCTATTCTCGAAAGACAAAGACGGGGCTCTCCAACTTTCTGATGAGTGTTACATGCAGACCTTCAGCACTTTCATGGGACCACGCGAAGCCCGCAGGCGCCTAAACCTTAGATCCCCCCATAGCACCACACGTCTCAGCACCACACTTCTCAGTCAGGTGTCAGGCGCACTTCCATACGGAAAGGGCGAGTGTCAGAATCTAGATGCGTTGAACTTCGCGCTGGAGGCCGTGGCCTCACTTAAGCCCCGCGATGGCCTAGAAGTAATGCTGTGCTCTCAGATGGTCGCCCTTCACAGTCAGGGATTGGAATATCTGAGGCGCACGATGTTTCCCGAGCAGACAAACGACGGCGTAGATAGGAACGTCAACCGCGCGACCCGCTTGCTGAGGACGTTTGCGATCTTAGCGGAGAGCCTACGGGCGCATCGAAGCGGGGGAAAACAGACCGTGACTGTTGAGCACGTCACCGTGCAAGCTGGCGGTCAGGCGATTGTAGGGACGGTCAACCGGGGGGTGGGGGGTGGGGATGCACAACAAAACGGCGAATGAACCCCATGTAAAGCGGTGTGGATTGCTCAAGAACGGCAATCCTTCAGGGAATCCCAGCGCCGCGCCACGATGCGGAGCCCGCACACGCAAGGGAACCCCATGCGGCTGCCCGGCTATGCGGAGTAAGAAACGCTGTCGCCTGCATGGGGGATTATCGACCGGGCCGACCACGGCGGCGGGCCTTGCCCGTTCCAAGCGGGCTCGTTGGAAGCACGGCCAATTCTCGGCAGAGGCAAAGCAAGAGGCGGCACACTTCCGGCAATTGCTGCGAGAGTGCAGGGAACTGGCTAGGGGGCTGAGTGCTTACGATTGACAATCCGCGCGCACGCGAGGGATGTCTTTTTATCAAAATCCCTTGAACAACTCTTCCAGCTTCATATCGAGCGCCAGCGCCAGAGCATACAGGGTGTCAATTCTGACGGCAACGGCTCCATTCTCGATTTGGCTGAGGTGCGCTCTCCCAATCCCCGCCATATCCGCGAGTTGCGTCTGAGACAGGCCATGTTTTTCCCTCAATTCGCTCAAACGGCGACCGAGACGGACGGGAAAAGAGATTGCCATCTCCCCATCGTTGACTGTATCGCTGGGAGCATTGTTTGATATACCGAACAACGCGAGACTAGAATGGGCAAGAGAATTGATCGGGCAACTGGACTGGAGGAATGGCGGTGGTCTGCCGAGTGGCGATTCTACGCGCCGTTTCAGTGGCGGCAACACTACCTGACCTGTGGGCGCGCATATCTGGCACCTGACGAACAAAGAAAGCGAAGTCAGAAAGGACGGCTAAGGATGGGGATCAATTGCAGGCACATCACGGTCGTAGGTCTTGCGGCGCTATTCGCGCTGCCAATCGCCGCGCAGAGTCTCAGTCCGGTGAAAACCGAAACTTATCCTGGTGGAGTCATAGTCCAAACGCTATCCAATGGAAATAAAGTCAAATTCTTCCCGTATGGGAAGGTAGCATTTGGAAATGCGACCGTGATCTTCCCCAATGGAAGTACGATCAAAGGCACGTACAGCGTGTTGCCCACTGGAGAAAGGCGTGCAAACTTCCCTGATGTGAATGAACTCGACATCCTCCCTGAAGGGACAACGATTTCGCATCTCTCCAATGGGTATATAGCTGAATTCTTCCCGAACGGGGAGGTTACCTTGATCCTTCCCGGTGGGACAATCACCGTTCAATCCAAGAATCTCCCAAATGGAAACAAGATGTTGATGCTGCCCGGCGGAAACGAACTTGAAATCGATCCCGGCGGAAAAACGACGTTGATCCTCACCAGCGGGGAGAAGGTCGAAGGCATTTTCAACGTGGGGCTTGACGGAAGCGCGAGTGCAACTCTTCCCACCGGGAGCAAGATCGAATGGTTTCCAAACGGGGTAGAAGATGTCACCCTTAGCAATGGCTACCACATCGTGAAGTCGCTAGATGGAACGGTTTCGATGAACCTGGGAGAGCAAGGCATAGGCAGCTTTACACTTAGTCCGGGACTTTCCTCGGCCAGCGCACTCGGGAGGGAAGTCGTCATCTTCAACATCCCCTCATCTTGGATTATCAAGGATGGCACGGTATCCAATCACCTCGTGATTGTCTGCGGCTGCCGCTTCATGGACTTTCAGATCAGAGCTTTTGTACCCTATGACGGGAAGAACGGTGATGGTTTGCCCCAAATCGAAGGGGCATTTTTGCCCCACGAAGCGGTCAAATTCCTCTCTACACAAGGGACCGAGATTGGGACCACCCAGACTCCCGAAAGGCTGCGGTGGAACATACCGGACACCTTTCCTCAGGGATTCGAGCCTGGGATCACCCAGTCTGGGACAGCCGTACCTGGTTCGGCACTTGCAGCGCTACTCGATAAAAGCTGCAAGAAGCCGTTGATAGCGCCTACGCCTCAGCCTGCTATTGCCCCTGCTCCAGTTGCCTCTCAGCAAGAAACTTCCGGTTCCCTGTCCGCGTCCCAAATAGCCAAAGTTACTTCGGGGCAGACTCCAGATCAGGTAGTAGCGATCCTCGGACCGCCAGTCTCCATAGCACCAGGCCCAGTCACCGTCTATAGCTACCCGTATCTCGCAATTTCTTTCGTGAGGGGGAAGGTCTGGAAGATTCATCAGTTTCAGTAGCCGCCCTTCATGGGCGTGCGATTGGGGCAACCCGCCCCGGCCATGAAATGCGCCCTCACATTTGCCCCAGGGCGCGTCCGCGAGCAAGCGGTGATGGGTTCCCCTATGCCGGATTCGTGGGAGCGCGTCTGACGGCGAGTCCGAACCTGTACAGGCGGAAATCATACCGGGGAAAATACCGGGGACCGTTGGCATTCCCCGATGCGGCGCTCAGCGACCTTGTGTCATAGCTTGTGTCATAACCCTGCCATCCCTGCCCGTGTCGGGCCGTTTCTGGCAGTGTCGTTCGGGTACAGACAAGAGGCAGCGAACCTGCGTGAAACCCGCATGAACACTGCCTTTCCGTGTCGCTCTGGTTCACTCGGCTCTCTTCCGTATCAATGCACCCGGCGATTTGACACGGAAGAGGTCGCTGGTTCGAATCCAGTCGTGCCTACCATTTACAGATTCAGTCGTGTTCGCGGGTAATGCTTTCACCCTGCCTCCGGAATAATGAACAGCATAAGGAATGAATCCAGAAACATGCCCTCTTTTTAGCCTGCGACCAGGTATCGATCCATCCATTTAAGTATCAGCTCCCGCATTTCGGGTAGTTCCTGATGCGCGCAGTCGAAAAGCTCAATCCGCAGATCCTCTTCGCGTCCATAGCTACGATACAAAGGCATGAGTTCGTCCCGAATCTTCTCTACGCCCGCGGGAGGGGTGAGCGGGTCCTTGCGGCCGTTCACGCTCAGGTGGGCACGCGGCGCAATCAATGCATTGATCTGAGACGTATCGAAGTGCTTGAGCAGGGATGGAACAAAATAGTAGATGCCGTGACCGCTCAGTCCGTGAGCCTGGATAAGAGACTCAAAATCGGTCAGGCAGCAAACGTCGATGGTCAAACGCACGCGCGGATCGAGCGCCGCAAGCCACCAGGCCTTTGTGGCTCCCATGGACATACCGAAAGCGCCCAGCCGGGAGGGATCCACTTCAGGACGGCCGGTGAGAAAGTCGAGGGCGCGGAACTCGTCGAAGATCATCATTCCCCACAGCACTCTTCCCCGCCATAACATCTCCTTGAACGCATCTTCTTCACCCTGGTGCCCGTTGGCCTCGTGCTTGCGCTCTCCGAAGCACCAGCTATCGATGGCCAGCGTGACCAGCCCCTTTTCCGCGCAGACGGGCGCGTAAGCCGGCTGAGCGCTTACTCCCTGGAGCAGTTGCTCCTTGCCCAGATCATATTGGCCGGCGTGCCAGTGAATGAAGAGCAGCCCTGGAGCGGGGTTTTGCCGGTGGTCGGGAATCAGCAAGAGCGCGGGGACCGGCTCGATTCCATTCAGATCCAGGATCCATCGCTCCAGCGTGTACCCATCATGCTTCTCTGTCCGCACCCGTTGCGGTAGTGAGGGCTTGTGGGCCCAGGGCAGGTCGCCAAGCAAACTCCAGAGTTCCTGACGGCGATGCTGTTGATTCATGCCGAAGTCTCCGCCCGCGTCCCATGAGGCGACGGGATTGTTGTTCGCCTGCGCCGCCAGGCTTCTGGCCAATGCGGCCGATCCGATCATGAACTCACGGCGGGTGACCCCAGGCCTTGATTTTGCCACTTTTCCCCCATTCAACCGGGTTTACTCGAACAATGTATCACCAACCGGGCAGCGGGGAAGGGAGTGGCTTTGTCCATTGGCGGGAGGATTTCTATCCTCAGATGCGGTCAGTGGGGAAGCTGCCGACGGTTTCGCCGGGGGCTACGGTCTGTCCGGCGAGGACGATGGCGTGGCTGCCGATGCGGGCGCCGGGGCCGATGACGGTGGGCACCAGCGTCACCTGATCGTAGTTTTCCGAGTTGTGCATGTGGGAGTAGACGCGGGCGAAGGAGCCGATGACGGCGCCCTTGCCGATGGTGATGCCGCCGCGGTCGTTGAGCAGGGCGCGCTGACGGATGGTGACCCCGTCCCCGATGGAGAGGTTGTAGCCGTAGGTGAGATCGACGCCGTGGTAGATCTTGACCCCCGTGCCCATGTGGTCGAAGATGTGGCGGCCCAGCATGCAGCGGAAACGGATGCCCAGCCAGTGGTTGAGGCCTACGGGAGAGCGATCGAACATCTGCCAGAACCAGAGCAGCGGCTTGCGCGGATTGTATTTTTTCTGGTCGGCGTCGGCGAAGTGCTGGGCTTCGAGGGTCACGTTTTCCGGGTCCAGCGAGAGGCCGACGACGTTGCCGGGCAGCTCGGAGGTGAGGGTGAGGTTGAGCTTGCCCCCGTGCGGCCGGCCCAGGTAGAGCTGGTAGAGCTGATCGCGCACAATCTCAGAGCGGCGTTCCGGGGAGCTGTGCCGGATGAACTCGTCATCGAGAAACTGGAGCCAGCGGCGGTAGACCTCTTCCGCCTCGGGCGCGGGATGCGGGACGCTGTTCTCAGATGCCATACGGATTGGACGATACACCATGGGGGTGGGACGCTGCGAGTGAATAGGGACTGAGGGACTCGGGACTAAGGGACTAAGGGGCCGAGGACTGCTTTGCTCGAATGGACTTTATCAGTGCGCCGAGAAGCCTGCCGACGTCGTTACAGAGGGTCTCGGCAGATTGAAGATTTTGAATTGCGCCAAACCCAAGGTTTTTGGCAATTACGATTTGTGTTTCAAGCTCCGAGCTGGACCCGCGAGCATGTCCGAGAAACTGCACATACTCGCCCTTTGTTGAGCGACCATAACCCTCCGCGATGTTGCTCGCAATTGACACGGAAGCTCTGCGCATCTGGTTGGTTAAGCCAAATAGTTCGGATTCGGGAAACTTAGAGGTCAGCCTATAGACAGCGGTCGTGAGTTCGATGGATCGTTGCCAAACGACCAAATCTTTGAATGATAGCCCCATCGTCTTTCTCCTTAGTCCCTTAGACCCTAGTCCCTTAGTCCCTGTTTTTTTACCGCCGCCCCTGAATCGTCTTCGGATTAGCACCGAGTTTCTTGGCAGCGCGTTTGGCGGCGTGGGCGTGCATCTCCTTGCCCATGCTGGATTGATTGATGCCGATCTGGATGCCCAGGTTGATGATGTTGCCGGTGCCCCAGTAGAGCGCCAGTCCCGACGCAAAGTGCCACATGGAGAAGCCGAAGATGACCGGCATCATAATGGCCATCATGCGGCGCTGGGTCGGGTCCATGCCCGGCGAGGGCGTGATGTACTGCACCAGGAACATGCTGGCGATGATGAGGATGGGCAGGATGTGCAGCGGGTCGGGCGCGGAGAGATCGGTGAGCCAGAACCAGTGGGCCTGGCGCAGCTCAATGACGTTGGCCAGCACGCGATAGTAGGCGAAGAAGAGCGGCATCTGGATGAGCATGGGCAGGCAACTGCCGTACATATTCACGCCCTCGGTCTTGTAGAGGGCCATCATCTCGGTGTTCATCTCGGCCTTTTTGGGGTCGTTCATCTTGAGATGGGCGTAGCGCTTCTTGAGGGCCTCGACCTTGGGCTGGATGCGCATCATCTTCAGCGAAGACTTCATCATCGACAGGCGCGTGGGCAGCATGAGCAGGTTGAAGATCACGGTGACGACGATGATGGCCCATCCCCAGTTGGGAACGCCGTGCTCGTAGAGGAAACGCAGGGCCAGGTAGAGGGGCTTGGCGATGATGGTGAGCCAGCCGAATTGGATAAGCGGCTCGAGCGACTGTCCGTTCGGCTTGCCGTCCGCGCCGGTGGCATGGATGGAGGTGAGCACGTCCATGGCCTTGGGGCCGGCAAAGAGGCGCAGGCGGGTGAAACCGCTGGTGTCGCCCACGGCCAGGCCGAGCACATGCGCCGGCTTCTTCTGGCTGTTGGGGTCGCTCAGGTCGGTGGGCAGATCGATGGTGTTGTGCAGCGTGACCAGGGTGGTGCGCTCGGGCGAGTCAGGCAGGAAGACCGAGGCGAAGTAGAGATCGGTGATGGCCGCGTATGCGTAAGGCTGGTTTATCGTGTCGTTGCCGCCCACCTTAGCCGCCGCCTCCGAGTCCTGTTTGCCGTCCAGGGACCAGGCGAAGTAGGAAGGCGTGAACGCCTGGCTTCGCGTCAACGACGAAGGGAGGAACTCCTCCATATCGCCCAGGCCCGCGGGCCAGGCAACCAGAGCCCGCACCGGCGCGCCGTTGCGCTTGACCTCGGCCTCGACGACGACCACGTAGCTGGAGTCGAAGCGGATGATCTTCACCACGTCCAGGCCATTGGCGGCGTAATGGAAGGTGAGGGCATTGGGGGCCAGCACCAGGCCGGTGGCCGAGGGAGGCGCGCCCGAGGCCGAAACCTGATAGAGCGCCTGATTCAGCTGCGCGGTGAGGGCCGGCTCGTAGGTAAATAGCGAGAGCGGCAGACCGAAGCGCGCCGCGGCCTGGGGCTGAACCATATCCAGCGGCTTGCCGGCAGTATCAGTGTACTTTTTCAGGATCCAGTGCTTTACCTGAGCGCCGTGATTGGTGAGTACGATCTTGTACAGATCGTTTTCGACCGTGGTCTCTGTCTCAAGAGCGGCAGCGACAGTCGGGGTAGCCGCGGGAGCCTGCGCTTGCCCTGCGGCCGACTGCGGCGGGCCCGGTTGGTTCGGTACGGTCTGCGAGGCCGGCTGCGGCGCCTGCGATTCGGTTTGGGTGGTTGACGGAGTGGCGGCCGGCTTGGGCTTGAAAAAGTATTGGTAGCCCAGCAGGACGGCCAGCATCAGCAAGGCGAAAGCCATGGTGGAGCGCATATCGCCGCCACTGCCGCCGCCGGAACCCTGCGTCTGAAGATTGGGATTGCGAATTTCGGGCAAAGGGTACTTCCTGTCGATCAGAAAGGGCAACCCGCCGGGCCGCCGCTCTTCCTATGGTAACGGTTCGTGGGGAGAAATGGCTTGCCGTAGCGGCAGGCGGCGCCGGGGCGGCACTGGATCGAGTCCTCCGCGGCCGAAGGGGTTGCAGCGCAGCAGCCTCCACAGAGCCAGGGCCACGCCGCGCAGGGGGCCGTGCGTGGCGATGGCGATGGAGGCATACTCCGAGCAGGTGGGCAGATAGCGGCAGCCGTTGCCGGGGCTGAGCGAATGCAGGGCCGGCGAGAGCCAGCGGCGGTAAAAGGCGAGAGTGGCGAGCAGCAGGCGCGTCATCATGCGGACTTTGCCGGTAGAGATTTGTGCTTTGCCGGGGCGGGATGCGGATCGGGAGCTGCCGCGATGTGCGCCGCCTCGGCATTTGCCTGCTCAAGGATACGTACAATCTCCGCCTCAAGTTTCGCAAATTCGATGATGAGCACCGTGCGGCGGGGATGGAGGATCAGATCGCAGCCCAGGGGAAGCAGGTCCACGTGGCGTCGCACGGCCTCCCTCATGCGGCGCTTGATGCGGTTGCGTTCATGCGCCTTGCCCAGCACCTTGCCCGTGGTGAGACCCACACGCGGGCCTGGCGGCGGAGCCGCGCCGGGGTAAGCGGACTGTTGCGGGGCCAGAAACCAACTCATGGACGCGGACTGGCGCTTGCGGCTGGCCGCATAGGCACGCTGAAAGTCGGCGTGCTTGCGCAGGCGCGCGCCGGTTAAGGATTGGCGCTGGGCAGGATGGGGAGGGATGTTCATGGGGATGCCGGGGGGAGTTCTGGCCGAAACGGTGTGCAACCCATTCCGGCTCCAAGCAATGGCCGGGGGCAGAACGGCAGGCGAACGTTAGTCGCGGAAGCCGGCGCTGACGGACACGCGCTTGCGGCCGACGGCGCGGCGGCGGCTCAGAACGGCTGCGCCGGCCTTGGTTTTCATGCGCGCACGGAAACCGTGAGTCTTCACGCGTTTGCGGCGATTGGGTTGAAATGTGCGCTTGGGCATAAAAATGCGCTCCTGTTTCCTGTGGAGAATCTGTGCCTTACCGGCAAGATTCAAGTGTATCGCAGGTTGGGCCAGGAATCCAGCGGGATACGCGCCAAGGGGATAGGTCGCACCGGCAAACCGAGATGGGGGATCGCTCCGCCAGGGACAGAAGCAGGGCTAGACGATGCGTCCAAGCTGTTCAGGCATTCACCCTGGTATTTTTTTCTGAGAGTTTCACCATCAATGGTGCAACTCGCCGGGCAGGAACTAAAGTTATGTGAATAGGGGATTGCAACGACCGCGAAATGTGCTACTATCGGGACCGTTCCAGAATGTTTTTTAGCGTCCAACGGAACGGAATTCATCCACGGCCCCGAGGTCAAAGTTCAGGGGCAGACCAGCGGTAGCCAGGCAGTCGGCGAGCAGCATATTGACGGAAAGCCAGAGGCTTTTCGCCAAGAGAGCGTTGCTGTTTAAAAAACCGTGGATAAACCGGACCGGTAGTAGAGAGGCGCAGGCAAGGATCGGCACGATGGCATTCGCAACATCTCCGGCAACACCGCTCAATCCCTGGCTCCAGATTCTAGCGGCCCTCGAAAAGAAGGTCATCCGCCAGTCGTTCGAAACCTGGTTCAAACCCACGCGGTATAGCCACGTCGCGGGCCGCACGCTGTATGTGCGCGTGCCCTCGCCGGAGTTCCAGCACATTGGCGACAAGTACGGTGACCTGATTCAGGAGGCCATTGACCTGCAGTCGATGGAGCTTGACGACGTCAGCTTCGTGACCGCCGAGGAGGACCCCTCGATACCGCCGCAGCGCCGGGATGGGGGCTTCGGCCCGGTTCCGGCGCACGCGCCCACGGCGCCGCCTCCAGCGCCGGCGCGTACGCCGGAGCAGGCGCGCTTCGACTGGTCCTCCGCGGCGCAGCTTAACCCGCGTTACACCTTCGAAGCCTTTGTCATCGGCAACGGCAACCAGTTTGCCCGCGCCGCCGCGCTGGCCGTGGCCGAGCGCCCCTCCAAGGCCTACAATCCGCTCTTCCTCTACGGCGGCGTGGGCATGGGCAAGACCCACCTGATGCACGCTATCGGCCACGAGGTCAAGCGCCGCCAGCCCTCCTCCAGCATCTGCTACGCCTCGGCGGAAAAGTTCACCAACGAGATGATCACCTCGCTGCGCAACGACCGCATGACCAGCTTCCGCGATCGCTTCCGCACCGTGGACGTACTGCTGATCGACGATATCCAGTTCATCGCCCAAAAGGAGCGTACCCAGGAGGAGTTCTTTCACACCTTCAACGCGTTGCACGAGAGCATGAAGCAGATCGTGATCGCCTCGGACCGGCCGCCCAAGGAGCTGGCCGAGATCGAGGACCGGCTGCGGTCGCGCTTCGAGTGGGGCCTGATCGCCGACATTCAGCCGCCGGACCTTGAAACCAAGGTGGCCATTCTGCAGAAGAAGGCGGAGAGCGAGCAGGTGCAGTTGCCCACCGACGTGGCGCTTTTTGTGGCCTCCAACGTGCGCACCAACGTGCGCGAACTGGAGGGCGCGCTGGTGCGGCTCATCGCCTGGTGCCAGCTCAACCGCATGGAGATCACGCTTGCTTCGACCCAGCAGTGCCTGAAGCAGTTCATCGACATGCAGGTGCGCAAGATCACCATCGAGGCCATTCAGCGCGCCGTTAGCGAGCAGTTCGGCATGAGGGTCAGCGACCTGAAGCAGAAGAACAACTCGCGCAATGTGGTGGTGCCGCGGCAGATCGCCATGTACCTGGCCAAGCAGATGACCGAGGCCAGTCTGCCTGAGATTGGCCGCCAGTTCGGCAACAAGCACCACACCACAGTGATGCACTCGATCTCCAAGATCGACGAGCAGCGCCGCACCGACAAGGACCTGCACCGCACACTCAATAAGCTGCAGGAGCTGTTGAACTCTTAGCGAGTTGGCGAGTCAGCAAGTCAGCGAGTCAGCGAGTCAGCAAAGAACCTGGAAGCCCACGCCTCGATTTCAAGGTGTGGGCTTCTTTGTGTTCCGTTTGCCGGGTGCCCCAGGTCTCGCTTCTGAGACCTGGGATTTCACAAACTCAATCAGCGCTAACGCCGTGGGCGTCCGCGATCTCCAAAGCCCCTCGGCTTGAGCGGCGAGGCTATGGGCAAATTCGTCTTGCCTTCGGGATAGACCGCGAGAAAGCGGTCCTGGCCCTCGCCGGAACTGGCCGTCTCCACGCCTTCGATTCCGCGGAAGGCCATATGCAGCAGGCGGCGCTCGCGGCTGTTCATGGGCGGGAAGGCATAGGGGACGCCGGTCCTGAGAACCTTATCGGCGGCCGTTTCGGCCTGAAGACGCAACTCAGCGGCGCGCAGAGCCTTGAAGTTGGCGGCGTCGAAGCTGACCAGGTCGCCCTCGCGCTGATCGAGACGAAGCATCTGTCCGGCGATGGTTTCGAGCGCGCGCAGCAACTCGCCGTTGTGCTGCGTGACCAGCGGCACGTCAGGGCCGGCCAGCTCGACGTAGATGACGCGGCCCTCCAGACCTTCAGGGTCGCGCGCGCCGTCGCCCGCGGTGATGCGGTACTTGAGACGCATTCCACCCAGCTTGTTCAGGGTGGCGAGTAATCCGGCAATTTTCTGGGCAGCTTCTTGAAGGTCGGCGATTGGCATAACTGACTAGTATCGCAGAGCGGAGCCGGGGACGGGCGGGAAACTGGGGGTAGAAACAGGGCAATCGAATGAACGCGGATCGGCAGCGATGATGAGCTTCATCCCGGCCCTACGGGGCGGGGCAGGCGTAACATGACTGGCTTCCCAGGGTTGCGTCCGCCACGGCGGACTACACCCTGGGCTATTTTCCATCGTCCCTACGGGACGACAAACACTCAGTCCCTCCGCATCCTGGGGCTCAGGTACTCGGGGCCGACGGGATCGGTCACGGATTCTTCTACGATTCTGTCGATCTCGGCCATCGCGCTCGCATCGAGCTTCCAGCCCATTACGCCGGCCACGGCATCCAGTTGCTCGGGACGCCTGGCGCCCCACAGGGCTACGCTTACGCCGGGGCGGTCCAGCACCCAGCGCGCGGCCAGCTCCAGCACGCTTTTGCCGAAGTGCTCGCGGGCAAAGGCGGTGAGGCGTTCCACGGCCGTCATGTACTGGCTGAAACGCGGCTCCTGGAACTTGGGGTCGTAGTTGCGAATGTCCCTGGGGTCGAACTTCATGCCGCGATGCGCACGGCCGGCCAGCAGGCTGCGGCAGAGCGTGCTCCAGGTGAGCACGGCCACGCCGTTGGCCGCGCACCAAGGTAGAATTTCGCCATCGATCTGGCGCTCGAATAGGTTGTAGGGCGGCTGGTCCGAGGCCAGCGGGGTCACGGAACGAAACTCCTCCATCTGCGCCACGCTGAAGTTGCTCACACCCAGCGCGCGCACCTTGCCCTCGCGCTGGAACCCGGCCAGCAGGGCGGCGACCTCGGCGATGGGCACGAGAGCATCCGGCCAGTGCACCTGGTAGAGGTCAATGTACTCCGTGCCCAGGCGGCGCAGGCTAGCTTCGATCTCTCTGCGAATACGCGATTCCGTTGAGTTCGAGAACACCCCGAAGGGGTTCCACTCCAGGCCGGCCTTGGTGGCGATGTAGAAGTCTTCGCGGCGGCCGTGAGCGCGAATGGCCTTGCCGATGATCTCCTCGGAGCGGCCGCGGCCGTAGATGGGAGCGGTATCGATGAGGTTGATGCCGCGCTCGACGGCGCCCAGACAGGTGGCGACGGCCACATCCTCCGGAACAGCGCCCCATTCCCGTCCGCCCATGGGCCAGGTGCCCAGGCCGATGCGGGATACTCGAACGCCGGCAATCGTCGTTGTTTCCATGCACATCATCTTAAGCGCTGATGCGCGAAGGGAGTGTTACTTTTAAGCCAAGGGAATTCCGATTTATTTGCGACTTTCATCTCGACGGAGAAGGCCGGTCATTCGAGTGCGCAGGCTCATTCAACTGCTACTTCCGCTCATGGCGGCAATGGGCGCGTCCCTGGCGAGCGCGCAGGGCGGTCCGCCCTTTATTACCGACGACCCCGGCACGCCCGGCAACCGGCACTGGGAGATCAACCTGGGCTGGATCGGCGATCATAACCCCGGCCTCGCCTACTACCAGTTGCCGAACATCGACATCAACTACGGTTGGGGTGACCGGATTCAGCTAATGTTCTCGCCGTATTTGGCAGCGGCCACCGACGAGAACAACACCACGCGGACCGGTCTGGGCGAGACGGTCTTTGGCTTCAAGTGGCGCTACTTCGAGCATCACCGCGCCGGCGAGCCGAAGTCCGATGAAAATATGAACTTTTCGCTGGGCACCTACCCGCAGGTTTCCATCAACAACCCCTCCAGCAGTGTGCGGCGCGGGATTGTGGAGCCGGGGCCGCAATACTATCTGCCGGTGGAAGCGACGGCCAAGCTGGGGCCCATCGATTTCAACGGCGAGGTGGGGCACTCGTTCGGCAACCAGCTTATTCCCAGCCGCTGGGGCCGCGGGCTGATTGCAGGGCGCGAGTTCAGCCAGCGGCTGGAGCTTTACGGGGAAATCTACGACCTGCAGGACGCCAATCGCATCGGCAGCACGCCCAAGCAGCGCGAGCTTACGCTGGATATGGGCGGGCGGCAGACGCTGGACCGCGGCGGGCATCTGCGCCTGCTGTTTCTGGGGGGCCGCGCAATCCAGGCGGTGACCCGCCGGAACAGCGAGCCGAGTTGGATTGCTTATGTGGGTGTGCAGATTCTGCTGGGTCCGAAGGATGTGGACGCGGCAGTGGGGAAGTGATGAAAACGGGCTGGATGGAAGGTTGGGCTTCTATGCTCTCCCACCCTTTTCGCGTTCTATGCGAAAAGGGTGGGAGAGCACGAACCTCGACCGCCGGCAGTGGGAGAATAGTGATATGCCACCCATTGATCCAATCCTGCCTGAGCCGATTGTGCTGACCCGTGCCGAAGCCCGCGTCCTGGGCGCGCTGGTTGAAAAAGAAGTGACCACGCCGGACTACTATCCCCTGTCGCTGAACGCGCTTATCAACGCCTGCAACCAGCGCTCCAACCGCGAGCCGGTGATGGGCCTGGATGAGGAGGCAGTGCGCCAGGCCTTGCACGGCCTCGAAGATCGGCGCCTGGCCGGGCAGGCGCGAGGAGCCGATGGGCGCGTGACCAAATACGAGCACTGGCTGGGCGAGGTTTTCAACTTCAGCCGCGCGGAGACGGCGCTGATGTGCGTGCTACTGCTGCGCGGGCCGCAGACGCCCGGCGAGCTGCGCGGACGGACCGAGCGGATGCACCGCTTCGAGGAGATTGGCGAGGTGCTGGCCGGCCTCGAAAAGCTGATGGAGCGGGAGCCGCCGCTGGTGACGGTGCTGCCGCGCCAGCCGGGAACCAAGGAGTCGCGCTACGCGCATCTGCTCACGGTGCCCGTCGAATCGGTTGTGGCTGCTTTTGTGGCCGAGCCTGCATGCTCGCGTCGAGAAGCCGGACTGGATGCGGGGCCAGACACGGGCCACAAGGAACGCATCGCGCAGTTGGAAGCGACTGTGGCGGAACTCCGGCAGGAAGTTATCGCGCTACGGCAGAAGATCGACGATCTGTTTGGGGATTGTGGAGGCTAAATTTTCCTTCTCATGAGCCGACCCTGTTTTCAGTGCTCAGGATGCTTTCCTGGCCCGCTGCGGAAATATTAAAATGCACGCAATCACGAGCCCAACCAGCGCAGCGGAGGCGGAATAGCGGCTCAAATTGAGGCCGCCGTGCGCCAGTGGCTTATCGAGAAAATCGCCTACAACGGCTCCAAGCGGCCGCGTCAGGATAAAAGCTGCCCAGAAAAGCACGGTCTTCGAAATCTTTGTCCCAAAGTGGCATGCCGCCACGACGGCAAGAAGCAGGCTGAAGATAGCCACCCCGCCACCATACCCAATCCCGGCGCTATCGGCTGTCCAGTCCCCAAGGGCGGTTCCGAGGGTTTGCGAGAACATGATCGTCCCCCAGTAAAACATCTCAGCCTTGGGTGTACTGACGGTATTCACCGATACAGACCCTAGTGTCCAATACCATACGCCAAGCGATGCCAGCAAAAGCGCAAACAACGATAGACTTCCCCCCGCATAGCCTATGCCGAGAGAACGGTCGGCGAAGTCGGCCATGGTGGTTCCAACCGTAGTGGTAGCGATAATTGTCGTCCAATAGAGGAACGGATGAAACCCCTTGGCTTTTACCTGAGCAATAACTGCCACAAGAAAGATTGCGGCGAAGATCGCGGTGCCAACCAGATAGCCAAGATTCATCGACATGGTCACTGCATCGCCCCCGGTTTCCCCGAGGGTTGTGCAAAATACCTTGATGATCCAAAAGACGAGAGTGACTTCTGGGACCTTGCTGAGTTGGTTTTCGCCGGTCATTTCGGTGCTTTTTGCCGCGAATCGCATTTCAGTTCTCCAGGGAAACATACGGAAGTGTGGAGTGCTCAAGCCGCAGTTATCAGGTTGCAGCCTGTCGCATGTTCAATGGTGCATCCAGGATGCCAGCGATCGAAGAGGGTCTCTGGCAAATCTTCGACGCACCCCCAGTCGGATGGATAGCTAAATCAACTCGTACCCTGCGAACCAATAGCCGATCTCGAAGGCGGCGGTCTCCTCTGCGTCGGAGCCGTGGATGGCGTTCTCCTGCAGGGAGCCGGCGAACTTCTTGCGGATGGTTCCTGGGTCGGCGTTGGCGGGATTGGTGGCGCCCATCAGCTTGCGCAGGTCGGCGATGGCGTTCTCCTTTTCCAGAACCATCAAGACCAGTGGGCCGGAGGACACGAAATCGCAGAGCCCGTCGAAGAACGGCTTCCCGGCGTGGACGGCATAGAAGCCCTGGGCCTGTTCTTTGGAGATAGTCTGCTTTTTGATGGCTACGATCTGGAAGCCGGCCTTCTCGATCTCGGCCAGAATGGCCCCGGTGAACCCCTTGCGGACCGCGTCCGGTTTGACGATGCTGAAGGTGCGCTGCGGCACTTATTTGCTCCTGAAAAGATTTACTTCTGCGCCTTCTATTGTAATTGCCGCCGTTTGCGGCTGCCCGGCAGGGCCTCAAATCTGTTAGAGTTTCGGCATGTTTTGCTTCGCTGCTGCACACTTTCGTTCTTCGATCGCAGTCACTGCCGTTCTAGCCGCCGGATTAGCCTCCTTTCCGGCACTTTGCCAGAACGCCGCGCCAGCCGTGCCGCCCTCCGCGCCGGAATTGCGGGTCTTCGATCCCTCGCTGATCGACAAGACCGTAGACCCCTGCGATAACTTCTACCACTACAGTTGCAACGGCTGGTTCAAGCGCAACCCGCTGCCCGCCGACCAGGCCTCCTATGGCCGCTTTACTGAACTGTATGAGCTGAACCGCCTGCACCTGCGCCAGATTCTGGAAGAGACGGCTGTGCCCGCGGCCACACGCTCCGCCAACGAGCAGAAGATTGGCGACGACTACGCAAGTTGCATGGACGCGGCGGCCGTGAACAAGTTGGGGCTGGCGCCGCTCACCCCGGAGTTGGACCGCATTGCCGCGCTCCAATCTGCCGCGGAGCTGCCCGTTTTGCTGGCGCATCTGCACGCCATCGGCGTGAACGCCTTCTTCGGCATGGGATCGAACCAGGACTTTGCCGACTCGAGCGCGATGATCTCCTTCTATAACGCGGGCGGCCTGGGTTTGCCGGAGCGCGATTACTACACGCGCACCGACGCAAAATCAGTGGAGCAGCGCCAGCAGTATGTGGCCCACATGAGCAAGATTTTTACGCTGGCGGGCGAGCCGGAGGCGCAGGCCGCGAAAGATGCGGAGACCGTGCTGGCCATCGAAACCCGCCTGGCCAAGGCCTCGCTCACCATTACCGAACAGCGCGATCCGCAGAACCTGAACCATCCCACGGATGTGGCCGGCTTAGGAAAAGAGATGACTCACTTTTCGCTGGCCGATTATGCGGCCGCCGCGCACGCGCCCGCCGTGGGCAAGGTGAACGATACGGAGCCGAAGTTTATTGCGGAGTTCAACAGCCTGGTTGCCGATACGCCCATCGAGCAGATCAGGACTTACCTGCGCTGGCACCTGCTGCACGCCTATGCCGGCACCGGTTTGCCGGAGAGCTTCGATCACGAGAACTGGAACTTCTACTCGCACATTCTGAATGGCGCTGAAAAACAGCAGGAGCGGTGGAAGCGCTGCACCAGCCGCGTGGATCTTGAGTTGGGCGAGGCGCTGGGCCAGGCCTACGTGGCCAAATATTTTCCGCCCGCGGAGAAGCAGCGTACGCTGGAGATGACGCTGGCTATCGAGCAGGCCATGGAGAAGGACATCGATGGACTGAACTGGATGAGCGCCGCGACCAAGGTAAAGGCCAAGGAAAAGCTGCACGCGGTGATGAACAAGATCGGCTATCCCGATAAATGGCGCGACTACTCGACGCTCAAAATTGTGCGCGGGGATGGGCTGGGCAACCAGATGCGGGCGCGCGAGTTTGAACATGCGCGTGATTTGGCCAAGATCGGCAAGCCGGTGGACAAGGGCGAGTGGGAGATGACGCCGCCCACCGTGAACGCCTACTACGATCCGCAGATGAACAATGTGAACTTCCCCGCCGGGTACCTGCAGCCTCCCTTTTTCAGCGGCTTGGAGGACGACGCGGCCAACTACGGCGATATGGGTTCGACCATCGGGCACGAGCTGACGCACGGTTTCGACGACGAGGGACGGCAGTTCGACAAGGACGGCAACCTGAAGAACTGGTGGACGAAAAAAGACGAGAAGAAGTTCACCGAGCGCGCCGAATGCATGGTGAAACAATATGACGCCATCGAGGCCGTGCCCGGCGTTCACCTGAACGGCAAGTTAACGCTGGGCGAGAATCTGGCCGATCTGGGCGGGTTGTGGCTGGCATGGCTGGCCTGGCTCGACAAGGCGGAGAGCGTGCACGTAGATATGGCCGCGAAGACCGACGGCTACACTCCCGACCAGCGCTTCTGGATCGCCTATGCGCAGCAGTGGTGCACGCAGACGCGGCCCGAGCATTTGCGCAGTCAGGCGCAAGGCGATCCGCACGCACCGGACGAGTACCGCACCAACTCAGTTTTGCAGGATTTGCCGGAGTTTGCCAAAAGCTTCAGTTGCAGGAAGCACGAGCCGATGGTGAACCCGAAGCCTTGCCGGGTGTGGTGAGAAACAGCTATCAGCTTTTAGCTATTAGCTATTAGCTCTACTTGCTGGTGCACACTGCATAGGGTCACCACCATGGACTGCGACTCAGGCGCGAAAAACCAGGGGCTAGAAGCAAAAAGCTAATGGCTAATAGCTGAAAGCTAACTTTTCCCGATCACGCGCGCCAGGGTTGCGCCGATCTCGGCTGGCGAAACCACGACGTGGATACCGGCCGCGGTCATGGCCTTCATCTTGTCGGCGGCGGTGCCCTGGCCGCCGCTGATGATGGCGCCGGCGTGGCCCATGCGGCGGCCCGGAGGCGCGGTCTGCCCGGCGATGAAGCCGACCACCGGCTTATTCACGTACTGCTTGACGAACTCCGCCGCAGCCTCTTCCGCAGAGCCGCCGATTTCGCCGATCAGGACGATGGCTTCGGTCTCGGGATCATCATTGAAGAGGCGCAGCGCGTCGATATGCGTGGTGCCGATGATGGGGTCGCCGCCGATTCCAATCGCGGTCGATTGGCCGATGCCGCGCTGCGTGAGCTGGTAAACGGCCTCATAGGTCAGCGTGCCGGAGCGGGAGACGATGCCGATGGAACCCTCTTTGTGAATGTTGCCGGGCATGATGCCGATCTTGGCCTTGCCGGGCGAGATGACGCCGGGGCAGTTTGGGCCGATGAGCCGCGATTTTGAGTTCTTCAGCTTGGCCCATACCTTGATCATGTCCAGCGTGGGGATGCCCTCGGTGATGGCCACGATGAGAGGAATGCCCGCGTCCTCGGCTTCAAGGATTGCATCGGCGGCAAAGGGTGGAGGGACGAAGATTACGGTTGCGTTGGCGCCGGTCTTCTCCACGGCGTCGGCCACAGTGTTGAAGACAGGCCAGCCTTCGTGCGTGGTCCCGCCTTTGCCCGGAGTCACTCCGCCGACGACCTTGGTGCCGTACTCGGCAGCGCCTTTGGCGTGGAAAGTGCCTTCCTTGCCGGTGATTCCCTGAACAATGAGTCGAGTTTCTTTATTTACGAGTACGGCCATGTTATGCTCCCACGCTTGCAGCCGCGGCTACGACTAACTCCGCCGCATCTTTCATTGTTTCACCTACCTGGAAATTCAAGCCGGACTCCTTGAGAATTTTGCGGCCCTCTTCAACGTTTGTTCCTTCCAGGCGCAGGACGATGGGCAGGGTTACGTGCAGCTTGCGCGCTGCCGCGACTACGCCGGTGGCCAGGCGATCCACGCGCAGGATTCCGCCGAAGATGTTGATGAAGATGGCCTTCACGTGGGCGTCGGAGAGCAGGATTTCAAAGGCGTGCTCGATCTGCTCCTGGGTTGCTCCGCCGCCCACGTCGAGAAAGTTGGCCGGGCTGCCGCCGGCGTATTGAATGATGTCCATGGTGGCCATGGCCAGACCGGCGCCGTTGACCATGCAGGCGATGGAGCCGTCGAGCTTGATGTAGTTGAGCGCGTATTTGCTGGCCTCCACTTCGAGCGGGTCCTCTTCGGCGGTGTCGCGCATCGCCTTGAGGTCCGGATGGCGGAAGAGGGCGTTGTCGTCGAAGGTGATTTTGGCGTCGAGGGCGAGGAGCTTGTCGTCCTTGGTGGTGATGAAGGGATTGATCTCCACCAGCGAGGCGTCGGTTTCAACGAATGCCCGGTACAGGCTCTGCAGAAAGGCGACGGCGGGGTTGATCTGCGCGGGCTTGAGGCCCAGCGCAAAAGCCAGCTTGCGCGCCTGCCATGCGCCAAAACCCACGGCCGGATCGATCGTCTCCTTGAAGATGGCCTCCGGAGTCTTGGCGGCCACTTCTTCAATCTCCATGCCGCCGGCCTGCGAGGCCATGAACACCAACCTCCCTGTCACCCGGTCGAGGACGATGCCCAGATAGAGCTCGCGGTCGATGGCCGCGGTCTCCTCGATGAGCAGCCGCTGGACTTTTTGTCCGAGAGGGCCGGTCTGGTGGGTGACCAGCGTCATGCCGAGAATCTGCTTGGCGTAGAGCTCGGCCTCCTCGCGGGTGCGGGCAACTTTCACTCCGCCGCCCTTGCCGCGGCCTCCGGCGTGAATCTGCGCCTTGACGACGACGCCTGTGGCGCCCTCGGCAAAGAGCTTGCGGGCCACTGTCGAGGCCTCTTCCAGGGTGTTGGCCACTTCGCCTCTGGGCACGGCCACGCCGTATTTCGCCAGGATTTCTTTTGCCTGATATTCGTGAATCTTCATGTTTGTTGGGACCGCCCGCGTCCGCTTTGGTTGGTGGATTCGTATTCCGGCTCCGGTGAATGCCGGGCCAGCGATACCATGCCAGCAGCATCCAAATACTATCTTGTGCGGCGAAGGAGCGGCAAACGGGGAAGCGCAACCGAGTCGCGCCGTTATCATGAATAATATGGCCTCTCTGAAGGAACTCTTGAAGCCGCTGGCCGAGGACGGCACGGCTCTGACCCGCGAACAGGCGGCCCACGCGCTTGATGAGATCTTGTCCGGCGCGGTGCCGGAGGTGGAGACGGCGGCGCTTCTGACTGTGATGGCGACGCGCGGCGAACAGGCGCCGGAGCTGGCCGGCTTTGTCGAGGTGATGCGGGCACGCGCCACGCCGCTTCCCTTTACGGACGCGGAGCGGGACGAGCTGGTGGACGTGGTCGGCACCGGCGGCGGAGGGCCGCTGACCTTCAACATCTCCTCCGGCGCGGCTCTGGTAGCGGCGGCGGCGGGAGCAAAGGTGGCCAAGCACGGCAACCGCGCGGTCACCTCGCTGTGCGGCGCGGCAGACGTGCTGGAGGCGCTGGGCGTGCCCATTGCTCTCAAGCCGGAACTTGCCGTTCAGTGCCTGCGCGAAACCGGTTTCATGTTTCTGTTTGCGCCGCTCTATCACCCGGCCATGAAGGCTCTGGGGCCGCTGCGCAGGGCGCTGGGGTTTCGCACCATCTTCAATCTCTGCGGGCCGCTCACCAATCCAGCCGGGGCGCGGGTGCAGGTGATCGGCGTGCTGTCGCCCAGTAAGGTGCTGCTGGTGGGGCGCACGCTGGCGGCTCTGAAGGCGAAGCGAGCCTTTGTGGTGCATGGAACCGATGGCATCGACGAGCTGACCACGACCGGCGAGTCCATCGTGGCCCGCGTCGAGGAGCCGGAGACTGGCGGCGCGCCAACTTTGAAAGCCTCTCGCGTGACGCCGGAGATGGCCGGGCTGCCCCGCGCCACGCTGGATCAATTTACGGGTGGCGATGTGAAGACCAATACTGCCCTGCTTTACGACGTGCTTACCGGCATTCCCGGCGCGCGGCGGGATATTGTGCTGCTGAACGCAGCGGCGGCGCTAGTGGCTGCCGGGCTGGCCGCAGATTTGAAGGATGGCGTGGCTCAGGGCGCCGAGGCCATCGACTCCGGCCAGGCTGCCGCGACACTGGAAAAACTGAGGCGGTTTGGGGTTAAGTACGCGGGGGAAAACAAATGAGGTCGCCGCCCTCCGGGGCTAAAGCCCGCGTTGATTCTTTTTGGCTTTATGCGGGGGTTGAAACCCCCGCCTCCCTCCGGATCGAGTTTTTCCGCAGCCTGTAAAGCCCGTACCCTTCAAACTGACCCACTACCGGAAATCTTCCGGGAAAGACCTGCAAGTTTATGTATGCTTTACGTTCAAGGGATGAAGGAGACCGATTTATGCCTGTGAAACAAGCAATCGTGGTATTTGCCCTGCTGGCCGGCTGCGTGGCAATGAATGCGCAACAGACCAGCCAGGTCCAATTGAAGATCGAACCCGCCAACCGCACCCTCACCGTCAGCGCGGAGGGGCGGGTGACCGTCGACCCGGATGTGGCCATTCTGCACATCGGGTTCCAGACCCAACCCTCCGATGCCAAGGCAGCCTATGCCGCGGGCGCGAAGATCTCGAACGATATCGTCGCCGCGCTCAAGCAGGCCGGGATTGCTGAGAGCTCGATTCGCAGCGAGCGGCAGCGGCTGGATAGCGCCAGCGGCAAAGCGCACAAGTTCACGCTGGTGCAGGAATGGACGGTGAAGACCCCGCCGGAGCGCGCCGCGGAGATTCTGGATATTGCTGTGGCTGCGGGCGCCACCGACAGCGGCGAGATCGACTGGACGGTGCAGGACGAACGGGCGCTGGAAGACCAGGCTCTGGACCATGCCGCCGCGCGCGCCAGGGCAGACGCAGAGGTGCTGGCCAAGGGAATGGGCGTACACCTGGGCGCGCTGGTCTATGTGACCAACCAGATTTCCGCGCCGCAAGCTATGGAGTACGCCAACAACGCCGCTCCCGGAGCAGCCTTTGCCGCGCCGCCGATGACGCTGGCCATCGAGCCGCGCAAGGTGAGCCGGGAGGCCAGCGTTTACGCGGTTTTCGCCATCGAATAAATAGCGATTCGAGGGGCATCACGGTGTTTCGAGGGCATCCGTCCGTGTGCTAGAGTGTTCGCATCAGGCTATGAGTATTCCCAAAACCATCGGGCGGTACGAGATCATCGATGAGCTGGGCCACGGCGCCATGGGAAGCGTATTCCGCGCGCGAGACCCCGCCATGGACCGCGTCGTCGCGCTGAAGACCATCCTTACAACGGCCCTGGCCAGCGAGCAGGGCGGCGAATACCGCCAGCGCTTTTACCGCGAGGCGCGCGCCGCGGGCGCCCTGGCCCATCCCGGAATTGTGCCCGTCTTCGACGTCGGCGAGCACGAGGGCATGCCTTATCTGGTGATGGAGTTCGTCAATGGCCGAACCCTGGCCGCCGCGATGAAGACGGGCGAACGGGCATCCCTGGATCGCGTCTGCGAGATCGGACAGCAGATCGCGGACGCCCTCGGGTACGCTCACCGCAATGGCGTGATTCACCGCGATATCAAGCCCGCGAATATTCTGCTCACTTCGCGCGAGACATACGGAGACGAGCGGCCGAAGATCACGGATTTTGGCGTCGCCAAGCTCACCGCCGGAGAGATCACCACCACCGGTCAGCTACTGGGAACGCCCGCGTTCATGCCTCCCGAGCAGTTTACCGGCGCGACCATCGATGGCCGCACCGACCTGTTTTCGCTGGGCGTCATCCTCTATTGGATGGTCACGGGAGAGCAGCCGTTCGCCGGCGAAACCATGACGGCGGTCTCCTATAAGATCGTCCACACTGAGCCCATTCCGCCCGCAAAACTGAATCCCGCCATCCCCGCCCCGTTGGAGGCAGTGATTCTCAAGTGCCTGGCCAAGAGCCCCGCCGAACGCTATCAAACCGGAGATGAACTGGCCCAGGCCCTGGCGGAGTTGCGGACCAATGCAAAGACCTCAGGCATGCATACCGTGGTTCCGCAGGCGATGGCGGCTGGGGGCGATTCAGCTCCCACCAGCCTGCCGCCGAAGTCTGGCATGGCATCGGTTCACCCGTCAGCAGTTCAGCCGCCCAAGCAGACTCCACCAGCCAAACCGGCCAAGCCAGCAAAGCCGCTCGACAAGAAGCTGGTGCTGATCATCGCGGCGGTTGTTCTTGTCGCCGCCGTTGCCGCGGGCGGCGGGTATTTACTGACACATCGCAGCCAGCCTGCTCCGCAGCAACCGCCGCCGGCGCCTGTGGCGGCCACACCTCAAGCGCCCGCGCCTTCGCAGCCGGCGCCGTCCACACCTGAGAAAGCGGCGCCTGCCCCGCAAGCACAGGCCTCCGAGGCCGCGAAGGCCGCCAAACCAAAGCCTGGAAAGAATGTTGCCGCACAGCCCGCCGCGCAGCCCGCCCCGGCACCGGTCGCGCAGCCCGCCCCGGCACCCGTCGCACCGCCGGTCGCCGCCCCTGCTCCCAGCCCGCAATCGGCAGCCGTGGCGTTCGATCCCAAAAAGCTCGATCCAAAGCAGAACACCCGTTTGAAGTTTGATTTCGAGAACTTCCCGCCCAACTACACCTTCACCGTCGAAATGGGGGGTAAGACCTATTTCAAAGGTTCCTCGGCCAGCCCGTCGGACTATAGCAATCTGTTTGTTCCGCCCGGTGTGCATGAGTTTCGTGTATCGGTCAGCTCCGGCGGCGCGCAAAAGGCTTCGAATATCGTCAGCGCCGAATTCGTTGCCAGTAAGCGCATGACTCTGAAGGTTGAACTCAGGTCTCAATCGAATGGTACTGCGCCTCTCCCTGTCCTCGATGCCACTACGCAAATCGTTGCCACACTCAAGAAGGACCGCTTCTTTTTTTAGCGGAACTGAGCCAATCGGGCATTGCGACTTATTGCTCCGGCCCTTCATTAGTATTGTGGTTTCCCACCCTTTCCGCCGGAAATACAAAACGCAGGTCCTTCGACTGGCTGCGCTCGCTCAGGATGACAGGATGGGGCACGGAGTATCAGTATTTACGGGCCGGATCAATAGAAATAGCGCAAACAGCGAAGCTACAGCAGCCCGGAGCGCCCGGCCAGACGGCGCGACAGCAGCCAGGAGAGCAACGACGCTGCCAGCGCCAGCGCGACCCAGCCCGCTTGTTCGAGGGGCCGCTCGAGGGCGGCGTAGAGATGCGGCGGGGTAAGCGAAATCCGGCTCACAGCGGGCAGGGCGTGACGGGCAAGCTCGACCGCGGCCCAGGCGAATACTCCGCTGGCCAGTAGAATGCCGGGAACGGCCCGCTTCCACGGAAACGGGATGGGCTGAGGCAGCCTTGCCTCTTCATGGACGCTTTCCATCACCGAGGCCAGAAAGCCTGAAGAGGGAATAAGCGCCTCTTCCGTCGACAGAATGGTTTCGATCCTGCTATGGTCCGTCTCTTCGCGATTTGTTTTGGTCCGGTTCATCTTCAAGCCTCCTTTCCTGTATTGAGGGCGGCTAATTCCATCTCCGCGTGCTGGGCTTCGATGTGCGGGAAGCGCCGTCGCAACAAGGCCCGCGCTCTGGATAGGCGGGCTTTGAGGGTTCCCTCGGGCAGGCGCAAAGTGGCTGCCGCCCGGCTCAAGTCCATCTCATGAAAGTAGAACAGAATTACCGGTTCGCGGTAGCGCAGCGGCAGGGCGAGCACGGAGCGGCGGACCTCTTCGTTACTTAGCTTTTTGGAGAGAGTGCTCAGCTGAGCGGCGAGGCTGGAGGGCTCGGCGATCTCGTCCAGGGGCAGGTTGACGGTGGGAAACCGCTTGAGCTCGGAGCGGAAGACGTTGGCCGCCAGGGCAAATAGCCAGGTGGAGAAGCTGGACTCGCGCCGCCACCCGGCCAGCCCGCGCCAGGCGCGGAGGAAGGCATCCTGAGCCAGATCTTCGGCGCGGGCGCGGTCGCGGCAGTAGCGCCAGGCCATATTGATGAGCGGACCCTGCCAGCGGCGGACGATGCCCTCGAAGGCCTGCGCGTCGCCGGCCAGCACGCGGTCTACGTCGGCCAGGTCTTCTTCGGCGCTGATCGCGGCATTCATGCTGAAAAGCGCTCCTCTGCAACCGGTAAGACCGTTCCCGATCCGCCCAGGTTGCATTTTTTTAGAGAAAACCTTCTACCTGAAATTATGCAACCGGACGCAGACTCCTGCTGTCCTACCAAACGCATGGGGAGATACCCCGGCAAGGAGGAAGAGATGGGTCCAGGTGAAGCAGAGGTTGCAATGTTCGGCGTTCTGATTCCGATTGTGTCCGTTGTGTCGGTGTTTACGTTTATCACGTTTGCCGTTTGGTTCAAACATCGGAGCCAGGAGCGCGAGGCGTTTTACAAGGCGGAGACTCTGCGGCGGATCACCGAGGCATCGGGTGAGGGCGCCAAGGCCGCCCTTGAGCTGATGCGAGAGGATGATCGGCTCAAGCGGATCAAGGCCCGCGAAGGCATGAAGATCGGCGGCCTTATCAACATTGGCGTGGGCGTGGCGCTGGTCATTTTTCTGCGGGCGCTGGTGAGCAACGAACCCGTCTACCTTTGCGGGTTGATTCCCGGATTCGTCGGCATCGCCCTGCTGGTTTACGCTCTTTTCCTTGCTCCGCCTGTGGAGTAGGAGCTGAGGGGTTGATTCGCCTCCGGGCGCGGCCATTCTCTACAGTTCCTTGGATTGATACCACTGTCTCCTGCGCCCAATGCGCTGGCCGGAGTCGATGAGGACGGCCAGCAGGGCGAAGGCCATGCAGAAGTCGAGTCGCGTCTCGTGGAGAAAGCTCAACCAGCCGTAATGGGCCAGTTTGACCAGCGCAAACGGCCCCAGGGGCCGTCCCAGCAGGATGGGCAGCTTGGTGGTCACCAGCGCGGTCACAATGACCGGCAGCAACAGGATCGCGGCATCGCCGGCAAAAAAATTAAGAAAGACTGCAGCGCCGGCGATGATCTCAGTACCGCCCACCAGCGGGGCAAGCACTTGAGGATAGGGCAGACCGATGCCCGCAAAGCGTCCAATGCCAAACTCGTCGGGGCGCACGAACTTGAGAATGCCTTCAGTGAGGAATACCAGGCCGACAACCACCCGGATCAGGATCATGGGAAGAGCTCGGCGCATCGTTGCCTCCGGCGCTGGGATTTTGTGGGAAGGCCTGCCCGGTTTTCGGGAAAAGGCCGGCACACAAGCCAGATATGCAGAAAGCATACCTCAGGGGCCGGGCGGGGTGCGGCAAAAGGGGATATTGCAGGCGAATTCCTGAAGTGGCTCTCTCAGTGCAGTAGCAGGATGCGGACAAACGCCTCGCTCAGTTCCGGCTGTCCAGCAGCCCTTCAATGGGGATCGCCAGGGCCTTTGGCTTTGTCGAGGGGCCGAAGCGCCCCACCACGCTGCCCTTCCGGTCGACGAGGAACTTGGTAAAGTTCCATTTGATCCTTTGCATACCGAAGACCCCGAAGATGCCGGGCTTGCCTCGCTTGAGGAAGCGATAGAGGGGGTGGGCATGGGGGCCGTTCACGTCGATCCTGGCGAAGATGGGGAAGCTCACGCCATAATTTTTTTCGCAGAAGGCGCCGATCTCGGCTGCCGAGCCCGGTTCCTGGGCGCCAAACTGGTTCGAAGGGAAGCCCAGCACCAGGAAGCCGCGGTCTTTATAGGCGCGATAGAGCTCTTCCAGGCCTGCATATTGGGGGGTAAAGCCGCTCGCCGCGGCGAGCTGGCGGTATTGACGATAAGCAGGACCCGGCCCCGGCCCGCCGCGGCGGGCGGCCAGGCTGACTGTGCTCCCATCCAGCAGCGGGGCAGAAAATTCATAAACCGTCTCTTGTGATTCTTCCGTCACCCCAAAAAACCTCCACGCGGGGAGAATGTCCTGTGCGCCCGGTCTGCGTCAAAGAGAGATGCGGCGAGGGGCGGCGAGGATGCAAAGAGCCGGCCCAACCCGTTTGTTTCCGGTAGACTGTGGTTTGGGTTCCAAATAACCGGGATGGTAAATGGCCGGGGTGGTACATAACCGGGGCCCCCAACGACCGGGGTGGTAGCTATGCCCCGATTCTTGAAGGTACCCCGGCGCCCACTCCGCCGCTGGGATGGTAAAATCAGTCTTTCATCGAGCAGGGTCAGATTTTCAGCAGTGAGGGTGAGCATATTCTTCCCGTGAAGCCGAACTATGGACCGCACCAGTACGTTTGCTCGCCGCAGGGCTCCAGCCCGGTGAAGACAAAGCGCAATTGCATCCCCCGCGTCCTGTGGACTTCCAGCCTTCTGGCGCGCCCGGCGCGCGTCCTGTTGTTGCTGGCCCTGGCGCTGCTGGCCGGCGCTGCCCAGGCCCAGCAGCCGCAGACCATCGATTCGATTCGTGTCATCGGCAACCGGCGCATCCCCAAGGAGACCGTGCTGGCGCGGCTCTTTACCCACCCCGGCGACACCTACGACCCCATCTCCATCGAGCGCGACTTCAACTCGCTGTGGAACACCGGGTACTTCGAAAATCTGCGCATTGAGCGCGAGGACTCGGAGAGGGGCATCATCCTGGACATCTTCGTCAAGGAGAAGCCCACCATCCGCGAGATCAACTACAAGGGTCTCAATGCCGTCTCCGTGTCGGACGTGCTGGACCGGTTCAAGAAGGAAAAGGTCGGCCTCTCGGTGGAGAGCCAGTACGACCCGGCCAAGGTTTTGCGGGCCACCGCCGTTCTGAAGCAGATCCTGTCGGAGCACGGGCACCAGTTCGCCGTCATCAAGCTTGACATCAAGGACATTCCTCCCGCCTCAGTGCAGGTGAATTTCAACATCAAGGAAGGTCCCACCGTCAAGGTGGGCAACATCAAGTTCACCGGCAACCAGCACCTGAATTCGCTGCTACTGCGCCGCTCGATGAAGAACCTGAAGCCCATCGGCATCCCCTATTCGGTTATTTTCGAAAATCTATTTTCCCAGACCTTCGACTCTTCCAAGCTGGAGGAGGACACCGAGCGGGTGCGCCAGGCCTTCCGCGACAAGGGCTATTACAACGCCGCGGTCGAGGAGCCCAAGACGCAGATCCGCGACCAGGGCGGACTCAACTTGTTAACCTTCCGTCCCAACAAGGGCAAGCGCATCGACATTCTGATGCCCATTGAAGAGGGCGCCCGCTACCGGCTGGGCACCATCACCTTCACCGGCAACAAGGCGGTGACCAACGTCAAGGCCCTGCGCGCCACCTTCGCCGTGAAGGATGGCGAATGGTTCAACGCCACGCTGATCGGCAAAGGCCTGGAAAACCTGAAGAAGGCCTACGGACAGTTGGGCTACATCAACTTCGGCGCCATTCCCAAGCCCAGCTTTGACGACCAGAAGAAGACCGTCTCGCTGAACATCGATATCGACGAGGGCAAGCCCTTTTTCGTTTCGCGCATCGAGTTCCAGGGCAACACCACGACCCGCGACAAGGTCATTCGCCGCGAACTGATGCTCGACGAAGGATCGGTCTACAACTCCCAACTGTGGGAGTACAGCCTGCTGCGCCTCAACCAGTTGGAGTACTTCGAGCCGCTCAAGGTGGAGCAGGACTCCGAGGCCCACCAGGATGCCGATGCCGGCACCGTAGACCTGCTGCTCAAGGTGAAGGAGAAGGGCAAAAACTCGATTGGCCTGAACGGCGGCATCAGCGGCCTGTCGGGCGCGTTCCTGGGCGTGAACTACCAGACCAACAACTTTCTCGGCTTGGGCGAAACGCTCAGCCTGCAGGGCAACCTGGGCAACGTGAGCCGCCAGTTCATGTTCGGTTTTACGCAACCCTACTTTCGCAACCGCCCGTTCAACATAGGCTTCCAGCTCTTCAACAACAAGATGGACTACAACGCAGCCAAGAGCTACGGGGTCACCACTGGCCTGTCGGCCAACCTGACCGCGGCGCAGCAGTCGCTGACGCAAAACTACAATCAGGCATCCAAGGGCTTGACTCTTTCACTCAGCTATCCGCTGAGGAGGCACGCCTTCCAGCGCGTGGGCATGACCTACTCGTGGAACAGGTCGTCGATTACCGCGTTCAGCACCGCCTCGCAAACCTTTTTCCAGACCATCAGCTTCCGGTCGGGCATTCAGGGGACCAATGCTCTGGCGGGCATCATCAACAGTTCTGCCTCATTCAGCTATATCTACAACACCGTCAACAACCCCCTGCGCCCGCGCAGCGGCAAGGAATTCACGGCGGTGTTCCAGGTGGCCGGCATCGCCGGCAACGTGCGCTACATCTCGCCGCTGGTGGCCTACAAGCGCTTCATGCCCATCCACTACCTGATGCTGACGCCCAACGGACGCAACGTGCTGGGCCTGCGCGCGCAGTTGGGCTACGTGCAAGGCTGGGGCGGCGACGTGGCCCCGCCCAACAACCGCTTCTTCTCCGGCGGCGAGGGCGATTTGCGCGGATTCGATATCCGCGGAGCCACGCCTTACGGCTATGTTCCGAACCGCATCAACATCCAACTAACCAATCCCGACGGCAGTTGCGTTCCGCGCGACCCGACCAATCCGCAGGACAACCAGTGCATCCAGGTGCCGCTGCCCATCTACGGCATCGCCTCCATCGGCGGCGATACCAATCTCATTACCAATGCCGAGTATCGCATTCCCATCGCCGGTCCGGTTACCGTCTCGTTGTTCAACGACTTCGGCGTCGACGTGGCGCTGAACCACGGGCAGTTGAAGCAGAGCCCCGAGGGCTTTGCCTCGCTCACCGCGCCCCTCTATGGCTGCCCGGTCTACAACAACGGCTCCTGCCAGGGCGGCATACCGGGCTCCGAGGTCGGGTTCCGGCAGAATATCCGGCCCGTCGAAGGCACCAATTTTGTGCCGCGCATGTCCCTGGGCGGCGAGCTTTCGGTCATCATGCCGGTGATCAACGCGCCCATGCGCATCTACTATGCCTACAACCCGTTGCGCCTCTATGAGCAGCCCTTCTGCAACTCCGTTACCCTGGGGGGCGGCAAGCAAAGCTGCTCCTCGCAGCTGATTACCCGCGATCTCTTTCCGCCCGGCGGCGCGGGCGACTATACATATGCGGAGGCACAGGCAGGCTACGGAGCGCAATACCTGTTCCGGGAGCCGCGCAAGACCTTCCGTTTTACCGTTTCCACAACCTTCTAAAGGAGTTCTCGACCCATATGAAGCGTTTACTTGCAATCATCATTACGCTGGCCTCGGGCTTTGTCCTGAGCGCCGCCGCACAAACATCGCCCGCCCCCGCGGCGACTGCCGGCCCTGCCAAGGTTGCCGTCTTCTCCTTTCAGGCGGCTGTAGGTCAAACCAATGAATTCCAGCGCGACTTTGCCGACCTGCAAAAAAAATACGAACCCAGGCGCCAGCAGCTCAAATCCCTGGCAGATGAGATCGATAGCCTGGAGAAGCAGTTAAAGGCACAGGGCGACAAGTTGAGCGAAACCGAGCGCGCCCATCGCGCCAAGGCCATCGACGAAAAGAAAAAACATGCGCAGCGCTTCGCCGAGGACGCGCAGAACGACCTCCAGGGGGAGATGCAGGAGATCTACAATCGAGTGGCCGGCAAGGTTTATGACGTACTGTCAAACTACGCGCAGCAGCAGGGCTACACGCTGGTCCTGGACGAGACCGTGACCCGTCAACAGGCTCCTGTCATACTCTATTCGGATAGGAGTACCGACATCACCAAGACGGTCCTCGATGCTTACAACCTGAAGTCCGGCGTACCCGCTCCGCCGCCGCCGCCGGCCGCCACGGCGCCCAAACCGGCCGCCAAGCCTCCCGTCACGCACTAAGCCCAGGCTGTATCGCTCACAAAGGCCCCGCTACGCGGGGCCATTGTGCTTCCGGCGATTGGATGCGGACATCAAAACCCCGTCGCATACCGCGACAGAGCTCAAGGCCCTTTAGTTTCCAACCCAGCGACAAAATGAGCGCCGGGGTACTCTCCAGAGTCGGGGCATCGCTACCACCCCAGGAAGGAAAGGCCGCTTCCTGGGGATCCCGGGTTTGACGCTCCTGTTCCGGCCCTTTTATAATCCACCTTAGTTTCCGTTGACGTTTCCGTCCGCGTTTTTTCTGTCTCTGCCCTTGCGTGGACAACCGCACAGGAATTCCGAAGGAGTTTTCACTCAAATGAAGCGTTTGCTTGCACTAGCCGTTACGCTGGCCTCGGGCATCGTCCTGAGCGCAGCCGCCCAAACATCGCCTGCTCCCGCTGCGCCTGCCGCGCCTGCCGGCCCAGCCAAGATTGCCGTCATCGCCTTCCAGGTGGCCGTGGGCCAAACCAACGAGGGCCAGCGCAACTTCGCAGACCTGCAGAAGAAGTACGCGCCCAGGGAAGACCAACTCAAAAACCTCAATGACGACATCGAGACCCTGACCAAGCAATTGCAGACGCAGGGCGACAAACTGAGCGAGGTTGAGCGCGCCAGCCGCGCCAAGGCCATCGACGACAAGAAGAAGAAGTTGGATCGCGACGCCGAGGATGCCCGCAACGACTTTCAGCAGGAGATGCAGGATATGTACAACGGCCTGGCCTCCAAGGTCTATGACGTTCTGGAAGCCTACGCGCAACAGCAGGGATACACTATAGTTCTGGACGTGGCCCAGCAGCAGACTCCCGTACTCTACGCCACCGAGTCGACCAATATCACCAAGGCAGTCATCGACGCCTACAACCTGAAGTCGGGTGTGCCCGCTCCGCCGGCGCAACCGGCCGCCGCGGCGCCCAAGCCAGCCCCCCAGTCCGCGAAGCCTCCCGCCACGCACTAAGGCCGGGTTTGAACGCTCAACAGGGCCCCGCCGAACGGGGCCTTGTGCGTGCATTGGCGATTGTTAAAGAGCAAAGAAAATAGGTTGCTTGCCGGACAAGGGAAAAATCCACTGCTACCAGCGGTTTATTGTGGAAAAAAATGTGGAAACCTTCCCCCAATACCCCGCACAAATTCCGTTTTACCCTCTTGCCAACGTCGGCCGGCTTCTGCTAAGAAGAGTAACCCTTTATTTATCAATTAGAAACGGGCAGAGCTTCTCGTTCTTTAAGCGGGTTTGCAGGTGAGCAATAGCAGACGCCGGCTTAGGGCGGTTTCCACAATCTCCCATGAACATCCGGTGACTAAAGTATCTATTGAGTCAATGTACAGTAGCTACTTCTGCTGATCTTCGCCTACCCGCAATATAGCCAGGAAAGCCTCCTGCGGAATATCGACCTTGCCGATCCGCTTCATGCGCTTTTTGCCTTCCTTTTGCTTTTCCAATAATTTGCGCTTGCGGGTAATGTCGCCGCCATAGCACTTGGCCAGCACATTTTTGCGCAGCGGGCTCACCGTCTCGCGGGAGATGATTTTGGAGCCGATGGCGGCCTGTATGGCAACCTCGAACTGCTGGCGGGGGATGAGTTCGCGCATCTTGGAGACCAGCGCCCTTCCGCGCTCGTAAGCAACGTCGCGGTGCACGATGATGGAAAGCGCATCCACCGGCTCGCCCGAGACCAGGATGTCGAGCTTGACCATCGGCGACTCCCACTCGCCCGTAAGTTGATAATCCAGCGAGGCATAGCCGCGGGAGATGGATTTGAGGCGGTCGTAGAAGTCGAGCACGATCTCGTTCAGCGGAAGCTCGTAGGTGAGCATCACGCGGGTGGGGGTCACGTACTCGAAGTTCAACTGCTTGCCGCGCTTTTCCTCCACCAGTTTGAAGATGCCGCCCACATATTCCTCGTTGGTCAGGATCTTGGCGGTGATCACCGGCTCGCGGATCTCCTCGATGCTGCCGGGATCCGGCCAGCGCGAGGGATTGTCCACCTCGATCACGCTGCCGTCGGTGAGCGTGATATGGTGGCGCACGCCGGGGGCGGTGGTGATCAGGTCCAACTCGTACTCGCGCTCCAGCCGTTCCTGGATGATCTCCATGTGCAGCAGGCCGAGAAAGCCGCAGCGGAAGCCGAAGCCCAGGGCCACCGAGCTTTCCGGCTCGAAGAAGAACGAGGAGTCGTTGAGGCGCAGTTTCTCCAGAGCGTCGCGCAACAGCGTGTGTTCGTGCGAGTCCACGGTGTAGAGGCCGGCGAAGACCATGGGCTTGATGTCTTCAAAGCCGGGCAACTGGGCGGCCGCGGGCCTGGTATCGTCGGTAACGGTGTCGCCGATCTTGGTGTCGCCGACGTTCTTGATGGTGGCCGCGAAAAAGCCCACCTCGCCCGCCGAGAGCTGGCCGATCTCCACCGGTTTGGGCATGAGCACGCCCATGGACTCGACTTCAAAGGACTTCCCATTCGACATGAGGCGGATGCGCTGGCCCTTGCGCATGGTTCCCTGCATCACGCGCACCAGCACGATGACGCCGCGATAGGCATCGAACCAGGAGTCGAAGATGAGCGCCTGCAGCGGCGCATCGGGGTCGCCCGTGGGGGCCGGAAGCCGGTGGACGATAGCCTCCAGCACCTCGGCAACGCCCTGGCCGGTCTTGGCGCTCACCGGGATGGCGTCGGTGGCGTCCAGTCCCACCGCCTTCTCGATCGCCTCCTGGGTTCCGACGATGTCGGCCGAGGGCAGGTCGATTTTGTTGATTACGGGAATGATTTCGAGGCCGTGGTTGATAGCCAGGTAGGCGTTGGCCAGCGTCTGCGCCTCCACTCCCTGGCTGGCGTCCACCACCAGCAGCGCGCCTTCGCAGGAGGCCAGCGAGCGCGAAACCTCGTAGCTGAAGTCCACATGGCCGGGCGTGTCGATCAGGTTGAGCTGGTAGGTGTTGCCGTCCTGGGCCTTGTACATCATGCGCACGGCATGAGCCTTGATGGTGATGCCCCGTTCCCGCTCCAGGTCCATATCGTCCAGGATCTGGGCCTGCATATCGCGCCCGGTCACCGAGCCGGTGAGTTCCAGCAGACGGTCGCTCAAGGTCGACTTGCCGTGGTCGATGTGGGCGATGATAGCGAAGTTGCGAAGGAAGCGGGCGTCCATGCGGTGGCTGACGAAAGGAGGTATTGCGCCGTTCTTGCGCGTCCGCCGCGAAACCGGGGCCCCCGGCGACTGGTCTTCGTCGCTGGGGTGGAAGGCGGACCTCCAGGCCATAGCTTATCATCGGCATAGTGTCTTCCGCGGCAGCGTTCGAGCCGGGGCTGCCGCAACTTCTCATGCGCAATAGTTCGATCCGCTATCGTTTGCTCGGATTCGCCCTGCCGGTCCTCATTCTGGCCGGCTGCGATCCCTCACAGCCCAAGGGCGCTCTCGCGGGAGAGCAGCCGCAAGCTACCGCGCCTGCCCTGCCGGCGCCGCCGCCGCGTGCCGCAACTCCCGACTTGCCTCCGCCGCTCACCCTCGAGCAGAAGCGCGTTCGCCTGCTCATCCAGAAGGTGGAAGAGGCATACGCCAAAGGCCAGGCCGCCTATGCCAAAGGGAGATTGCCCGAGGCCAAGGTGGAGTTCGATCGCGCCGTGGATCTGATGCTATCCAGCGGCATCGACATCAGGGGCAGTTCCGAGTTGCAGGACGAATTCAACCGCATTGTGGATGGGGTGAACGCGCTGGAGATGGAGGCTCTGAAGCAGGGCAACGGCTTTGCGCCCAAGGAGGAGCCCACGCCGGCCGACGTGGCCAGCGAAGTGACCTTCGAGGTGGACCCCAACATCATGGCCAAGGCCCGGGCCGACCTGGCCACGACCAAGTCCGATCTTCCCCTGGTGGTCAACGACTATGTGGCCGGTTACATCAACTTTTTTGCCTACTCACTGCGCGGCCACAACACGCTGACGCACTCGTTTGAGCGCGCCGGCCGCTACAAGGCCATGATCCAGCGGGTGATGGCCGAAGAGGGCGTGCCCCAGGACCTGATCTACCTGGCGGTAGCCGAGTCCGGCTTCCAGCCCCAGGCCGTCAATCGCCGCTCCCGCGCCGGCGGCATGTGGCAGTTCATGCCCCATGGCAACTACGGCCTGGCCCGCAACGCTTATATGGACGAGCGCTTCGATCCGGAGAAGTCCACGCGCGCCTATGCCCGCTACATGAAGTTTCTTTACGACCAGTTGGGCGACTGGTACCTGGCCATGGCCGCCTACGACTGGGGCGCGGGCAACGTGCAGCACGCGGTGGAGAAGACCGGCTACGCCGATTTCTGGGAACTCTACAGGCGCAACAACCTGCCCGCGGAGACCAAGAACTACGTGCCGGAGATCCTGGCCGCCATCATCATTGCCAACCATCCCAAGCAGTATGGCTTCGACGAGCTCACGCTCGATCCGCCGGTGCTCACCGACACGGTTTCCGTCCACTATTCAGTGGCTTTGCGGCTGGTATCGGACATTGTGGGCGCGCCGGTGGATGAGTTGATGGCTCTGAACCCCAGCCTGCTGCGGCTTCTCACGCCGCCGGACGTCCCGTTCGATCTGCATCTTCCCGCCGGCACGGCCACTTTGTTCACAGAGCGCATTGCGGCGATTCCCGAGCCCAGGCGCAACGCCTGGCGCTACCACCGCGTTGCGACAGAGGACACGCTGGCCTCAGTGGCGCGGGAATATCGCGTGACGGAGCCGGAGTTGGCCGCGGCCAATCACCTGCGCTCGAGCGCGAGCCTGGAGGCTGTCGAGGCGCTGGTGGTGCCGGTTGCCCCTGCCGCCGCGCCGTCGGCGCACATGCTCTATACGGCGCGTAGGGGCGATACACTGGTCACTATTGCCGACCGTTTCGGCGTATCGCTCAATCAGTTGCGGCGCTGGAATAAGATCACCGGGATCAAGGTTGAGCCGGGCCGCCGCCTGCATGTGGCTGAGCCCGCGCATGTGCGGCCCTTCGCGCGCAGTGGTCGCCGCGGAGCCTCCGCCCAGAGTAGCGCAAATGCTCATAAAACACTCCCAGCAAAGGGTTTCGCCGCCAAACCAAGGGCGCCTGCGCCCCCAAAACACGGGGCAGTTGCCGAGAAAAATCGATACTCCCACAAGCCCGCCACCGCCGGCGGCACGAGGAAGAACGGGGCATCGGGCGCGAAAAAATCCCACCCGCAGAGGCCCTCCGCGCGCGCCAAATCTTCGACTCGACAACAAAAATAGACCGGGTAGCTCATTACGTGCTTGTGTTTTGCTAGTGTTTGCGTGCAAGCTATTGTTACAAAGGCTTCCGCACAAGGAACGCGTGCGTCCGTTGTGCGAAGAGGCAAACAAATACAATTGCAGCGGCTAGCCGCTGGAGGCGATGGGATGGAAGAATTGTTCAGGATGTATGCGATGAGTGATGGCAACCCCTATCGGGAGCCGAAAGATCTGGACCGCGATTACGACGAAGGCTTTGGAGCCGAAGAAGACGAAGAAGTCGAAACCTCCAGCATACTCACCTCCTCGGATGACGATGAGGGAGTGGTCGAAGAGGCTGTGATTGTGGTTGTGGACAAACCTGTAGCGAAGCCGGCCCCGAAGCCGGCCCCCAAGCCGGCCCCGAAGAAGGCCGCGAAAAAGAAGTCTTCCGCGAAGAAGGCTGTAAAGAAAGCCGTGGCGAAGAAGGCTCCGGCCAAGAAAGCAGCCGCGAAAAAGGCTTCGGCCAAAAAGGCCGCCAAGAAAGCCCCCGCAAAGAAAAAGAGCGCCGGCGCAAAGGGGAAAAAGGCCGCGGCCAAGAAAGCCGGGGAAAAGAAGTCTTCCGCGAAGAAGGCTGTGAAGAAAGCTACCGCCAAGAAGGCAGCAAAGAAGAAGGCAGTGGCCAAGAAGAAGGCGAAGAAAAAGGCAACCAGGAGATAACGGCAACAGGCTCCCAAGGCAAGCAAAAGAGCCCGGCTCAGCGCCGGGCTCTTTTTGCGTTTGGAATCGGATGCTTACTTTGTCAGTTGGTCAATTGCGGCCAGCACTTCAGTGGAGTGAACCTGTGGGTTCACCTTGGTCCATACCCTGGCGATATTGCCCTGGGGATCGATCAGGAAGGTGTTGCGGTTGGCGATCTTCATGGTCATGAAGCTGCCCAGCGAGCCGTAGGCATCCACAACTGTGTGATTCGGGTCGGCCAGCAGGCGGAAGGTAAGCCCTTCCTTGGCGCAGAACTGCTTGTGGCTGTCGGGAGTGTCCACGCTCACGCCCAGGATGACCGCGTTCCGGGCATCGAACTGGGCCAGGTCGCGCTGGAAGTTGTGGGCCTCGATGGTGCAGCCGGAGGTCATGTCCTTGGGATAGAAGTAGAGCACCACCCACTTGCCGCGGAAGCTATCGAGGGAGATCTGGGAGCCGTCCTGCGAGGGAAGGGTGAAGGTGGGCGCAACCTGCCCGGCGGCGGGCATGGTTTGTTGATCGGCCGCATGGACCGTGACAAACGCGACCGCGAGCACAAGGGCCGCGGCAAGGACGAAGAGAATGGGTTTTCTCATGGGGGAACCTCCAAAAACAGTGGTCAGTGGTCGGTGAACAGTGGTCAGTAGCCGGATCGCGCATTTGGCAGAACACTGAAAACGATCAACTCGAACAGCAACGGGGAACCACTGCTGGCAATCAGTATAGCCGTAAATCACTGACCACTGTTCACTGACCACTGACCACTGGCGTAGCCACAATGGCAATCCCTGCCTGCCGGGCGCGTTCGAGCAGGGAGTCGCGCTCGAACAGGAGCGTGCGTCCGGCCTCGACGGAAAGGCAACTGGCGCCGGCGCGGATCATCGTCTCCACCGTCGCGATGCCGATGACGGGCACGTCGAAGCGCATATCCTGCTCAGGCTTGGCCACCTTGACGACGGTCAGGCGGCGTTCGAGCAACGGGGTCCCCAGCGATGCCCCGACCCTGAAGGGTACCCCGGCGCCCACTTCGTCGCTGGGTTGCAGCGTAGAGGCGTCGCCGCCGAGCGAGCGCATCAGCTGGCCGGCGCGCTCGATGGCCGCGTCCGTGCCTTCCATGGCCTCCACGGCTACGCAGGCCTGCGCGGCTACCACTACCGTCTGGCCAATGTCGAAGCCGGCCAGGGCGCGCGCTACTCCCCGGCCGTATGCGATGTTTTTTTGCTCCTCGTCGTCCGGGGCGCGCGTGGTGAGCACTCCTGCCTGGGCCAGCAGCGGCTCCAGGAATGCCGTGGAGCTGATCAGCTCAATGCCCTCGTCGCCCAGCACCTTGGCCACTGCGCCCAACAGCATATCCGTCGAGCGGGTTGGCAGGTTGAGCAGCAGCTTGGCCAGGCGCCAGTCGGGGCGGATGCTGGAAAAAATCTGCTTGTGCCTCACCTGCCCGGCCATCACAGCCTTTTGAACGCCTTCCTTGTGGAAGAGCTCAATCAGCCGCGAGAGCTCGCCCAGCGAGAGCCAATGGACGGTGATGCCGTCGTCCTCGGCAGCGCGCCGGTCCATCTCCGGGTCGGTCTCCTCGCGAATCGCCGCAATCACCACGGACTGGCCCTGGGCACGCGCCGCGTCCAAAAGCAGAAACGGAAAGCGGCCGTTGCCGGCGATGAGGCCGAGGGTCATAGTTTGCTCCCGGGAAAGTGGCTATTAAGCAGTGAAATCCTGCCCTCATCATCAAGAGAGCGACTGGAATTCGACTGCTCATCACACAGTTGTCTCAAGGATAGGTTCTTAACTTGCCGTTTCGTCGGCTTCTTTTTGGCTAGAAGCGTAACTGGATATTGACCGTTGTAAATTTCACTAAAACCCGACTTGCGGTCTATCTTTAGGACGATTAAGAGGTCAGGATGATCTTGATAGTCTGCCAAGCTCACCGCATCACCAGCTGTCAACTTTATTTGAACCGATTTGCGGTTTTCGTCGAGGGTTAGCGCATCAAAGTTTTGATTACCAATAGGGAGTAGTTTGAGGTTATAAAAATACTTAGCTGCAATCTCGCCGATACTTCCGACAAGGTGTCCATCCAAGGTGAACCTTCTTTCCGGGAATAAAGTTTCCAACTCATCTACCAGTGCGTAGAGGCTAGTGATTATGGCCGGAATTCTCGACTCTGACATTGCATCCCTCTCTACTTGATCACCCCGCGCTCGCTGCGTTCTAGGAACGCGGCAAGTAGCGCAACGTCCTCGCCTTCCAGCTCCTTGATTTTTTCGAGCGCCTGCGTGGTGTTCAGCTTGGCGGCAAGCAGCAGGCGGAAGGCCTTTTGCAGCAGTTGCAGCCGCTCCGGCGAGAAGCCGCGCCGCTGGAGGCCGATTTTGTTGATGCCGAAGGCCTTGTTCTCGCGCTTGGAGGAGGTGAGCGAGAAAGGCAGCACGTCCTGGGTGACGATGGTGCCGCCGCCGATGAAGGCGTAGGTGCCCACGGTGCAATGCTGGTGGATGGGGCAGAAGGCGCCCACGGTGGCATAGTCTTCGATGATTACGTGGCCTGCGAGCGTGGCGGCGTTGGCCAGAATGCAGTGGCTGCCCACCTGGCTGTCATGGCCGATGTGCACGCAGGTCATGAGCAGGCAGTTTGAACCCAGGCGCGTTACGCCGCCGCCGCCCACCGTGCCGCGGCTGATGGTCACGCTCTCGCGGATGGTGTTGTCGTCGCCGATCTCAGTCTCAGTAGGCTCGCCGCTATACTTCAGATCCTGCGGCGCCACGCCGATGGAGCAGAAAGGGAAAAACGTATTGCGCGCGCCGATGCGGGTGCGCCCGTCCAGCACCACGTGGGAGACGAGGGTGCAATCTTCGCCCAGCACCACCTCGGGACCGATGGTGGAATAGGGGCCGACCGTGCAGGAGTCGGGAACTCGGGCTCCGGGCGCAACGACCGCGCTGGAGTGAATGCTCACTCCGCCGTCTCCGTTTCCGCTGCCGGCTCGGCTGATGCAGGTTCAGGCTCGCGCACGCGCGGTACTATCGCGCAGGTCAGCGTAGCCTGGCAGGCCAGCTTGCCATCGACGAAAGCCTTGGCCTCCATACGGCCGACACGGGTCTTGAACGCCAGTACGTCCACCTCGATGCGCAACTGGTCGCCGGGCGTGACTTGGCGGCGAAACTTGGCCCGCTCGATGCCTGTAAAGACGGCCAGCTTCTTCTCGCGATCGGGGAGTTCGATCAGCATGATGATGGCGCCGGCCTGGGCCATTGCCTCGATCACCAGCACCCCCGGCATGATGGGAGTGCCGGGAAAGTGGCCCTGGAAAAAGGGCTCGTTCATGGTTACATTCTTGATGGCGACCAATCGCTTGGCGGGCTCGAACTCCACGACTCTGTCGATCAACAGGAACGGGTAGCGGTGGGGAAGTAAATCCAGGATCTCCTGGATGGTTAAGGTCATTCTCTGGCTCCAGAAAGCGGTCGTTCGCGACCGCTAGGCGTTTGTCTGGATTATAAACAAGGCCGTGCCTCAGGATTCCTGCCGGTGACCGTCCGGCGCCCGCGCCGCTACTTTTTGATGCGGAGCTCGGCTGCGTCCACGCTCCAGAAATCGGGGTCCAACGGCTGGTTATACGTTACGTGAACCAGGAAGTACTGCCGGGTCATATCGTCGTTCTTGTAGCGGGTGACGGTAAACGGCGTGGAGATTCCGTCGATCGTGTGATAGTCGTCGTACTCCTCTGCGTCCGTATTCTTGTCCTTGTAGACCGGATCGCGCCACTCGAAGGTGCGCCGCAGCGGCAGGTGGGTCTCGACGTCCATCTGGATGGTCACGGACTCGTTCGCGGCAGAGATCAGGGTCACCTGGTTGGCCAGATGACGCTCGGCCAGCCGCTGGCCTTCATAAACCAGGATGGTCTTGGGATCGTTGAGCCAGGTCTTGACGACGGTCTCGATGGAGTGGTCGCGGCGACGCAGCCAGTCGTCCACCTGCTCCTGCGGCAGCGGCGCTTTGCCTTTGTAGGTCACTTCCATGCCGGCGCGCCCCAGGTAAAACTGCGCCACGTCGCGGTGCCTGCTGTAGTCGATGCGGTCCTGGTCAGGCCAAGCATGGCATTCCCAGTATTCTGTGGCGCCGCCCGAGGGCTGGCCATGGAAAAAGGCGGCCACCTTCCCCTGCCGCATCTGATTCTTCATGGTCAGCCAAGCTTGACCGCCCAGAGCCTGCACCATCGCGTCCAGAGCCGCGCGCGCCTGGGCTGCATTCTTCACGCTTGCCTCATCGGTGGTTTGTGACGGGGTAGTGAGCGGCAAGGCCAGCATCATCGCAGCCAGCATGACGAATCTCAAGGTGACCGCCGATCTGTTCCCTGTTCCCTGATCCCTGTTCCCTGATCCCTGTTCCCTGTTCCCTGTCTTACTCACGCCGCCCTCCCCGCTGCTACTGCGGAAGCCCACGCCCACTGGAAGTTGAACCCTCCCAGTTGCCCGGTCACGTCCACCGCTTCTCCGATGAAGAACAACCCCGGTACAGACCGCGCCTCCATCGTACGCGCCTGAAGATCACGAGTATCCACGCCCCCGGCGGTCACTTCGGCCTTCTCGAAGCCCTCGGTCCCCACCGGATGCAGCGCCCACTGGCGCAGTCCCCGCTCGCAAGCCTGCAAGGCTGCATTCGACCAGCCCTTGGGCGCGCCCGCCTTGGCTAAAAAGCCCGCCAGCCTCTGCGGCAACACATCACTCAATGCCCGCTTCAGCGCTCCCAAATCCCGCCGCGCTCCCGGCTCTCGTAAAGCTCCCAAAAGGTCCGCCCCAGCGACAAGCTGCGGCGCAAAATCAAGCACCAGCGTCTCGCCCGGCCGCCAATACGAAGACGCCTGCAAAATCGCCGGTCCGCTCAGCCCACGATGGGTCACCAGCATTTTTTCTCTGAACGTCGCTCCGCCGGCAGTAGCCTCGACCATCGCCGCCACCCCTGCCAGCTCTGTCCAGCCCGCCTCATCCCCGCCCAGAGTGAGCGGAACCAGCGCCAGCCGGGGAACAATTACCCTCAGCCCGAACTGCCGCGCCAGCTCATACCCCAGCCCCGTGGCTCCCAGCTTGGGAATCGACAATCCTCCGGTGGCCACCACCAGCGTCTCCGCGCTGAACTCGCCTTGCGAGCACGCAACCCGAAACCTGCCGCCGCTCTCGACTGCAATCCCGCGCGCGTTCAGCACCACTTCCACGCTGCCCCGCTCGCACTCGGCCAGCAGCATCTCCACAATCGCGCGAGACGAATGGTCGCAGAACAGTTGCCCCAGCGTCTTCTCATGCCAGGCGATCCCGTACCGCTCGACAAGCTCGATAAAGTGCCGTGGCCCATAAAGCGCCAGCGCCGACTTGGCAAAATGCTTATTTTCAGAGAAAAAGTTGTTGGGCCCGCAGTGCAGATTGGTGAAGTTGCAGCGCCCGCCCCCGGAGATAAGAATCTTCCGTCCCGGCTGCCCGTTGTGTTCCAGCAGCGCCACGCGCCGCCCGCGCTGCCCTGCTGCCGCGGCGCACATCAGCCCAGCCGCCCCCGCTCCCAAAACAATTACATCGAATTGGCGCGGAGTTGTTGGCATGACTATTGTTCAGAATAGCCGTATTGCGAAAGCCATCCCGCCAGACACGCGCGTGCCCATCAGCCCGCCACCGCTTCACCGCTTCTGAAACGAAGTAGAGAAGCGCACGCCCAGAATCAGCGCCCAGCTTAAAGACGAGCCTCTTCCGAGCTGTGGACGTTTTTCTACAGTTTTTCTTGCATTGTCTATTGACAAAATATTTAGACCGTGCAATTATGAACTGAGGTTAGACATGAGCGAGTCTCCGATCACCAAAACGATGGATGAGATGTTGGGGAAGCTGAAAGATGCCGTCAAGACCCGTAAGGAGGCTGAGAAGCAGATCACCGAATACACAAGTGCAATTAGGGCACTCGCCAAGGTAATCGAAGACAAGGAGATTGGGGACAGCTACCTTGCCAACCTTGATGAACTCAGTGGGAAGCCCGGATTCCTGGATTCGGTTCGATCTGTTCTCCGTTTCCGGAAGGAAGGAGCTACGCCTACGGAAATCAGGTCCTGGATTCATATAGGAAAGAAAATGGATCTGTCTGTCTACTCGAATCCTATGTCAAGCATTCACACGACGATTCGCCGAATGGTTGATTCTGGGGAAGTTGAGCCCTTCGAGAATGCAAAAGGCGAGAAGGCTTACCGCCTGAAAGCAGCAGGCGGAGGTATACCTCCACCGCCTGCCCCGATTAATGCACCGGCCCCTCCATCATCCGGCGGGATAACGCCCCCACCCCGAGCCTCCCGTACAAGTACGGAGGGTTAGAAAACAGTAGACATGGAACCAAATACGAGCCGACCAAGCCCCGAAGTTGTAGTCTTGATGGTTCTCCGCCCAAAGAGAGACGGCCGCCCGGAGGCGGCCGTCGGATCCTGCGCTACGCGCACAGGAGCTGTTAGTACTACAACTCAATCGTAGCGCATTTCAATCATTTGTCAAGCAATATGTCGGGAAGGGAAGCCGGAAAGGGAGCAAAATGGCACGACCTGCGAGTTCGAATAAATTCCGCGTTATCACATACATAGACGGATTCAATCTCTACTTCGGCCTCCGTGAGCAAGGGTGGCGCAAGTACATGTGGCTTGATCTGCCTGCCCTTTCCCGCTCGTTGCTCCGCGCCGACCAGACCCTTTTGTTGACCAAGTACTTCACCTCCCGCGTGAGCGGAAATCCCGGCAAGGAGCAGAGGCAAAGTGCTTGGCTGGACGCCATCGGTACGCTCCCCGATCTGTCCATTTATTGGGGAAAGTTTCAAACTGATCGCAAGGAATGCAAGAAGTGCCATAACGTGACCTTCGTGCCCCAGGAGAAGAAAACCGATGTGAACATTGCAACGGAACTTCTCTGCGATGCCTACTCCGATGCATTCGACACAGCGATCATCATTTCCGGGGATGCGGACCTGGTCCCTCCGATAGCTGCTATTCGTAGGCTGTTCCCACAGAAGAAGATTGTTGTTGCTTTTCCACCGTGCCGCTACTCGACAGAACTCGTTCTCACTGCAAATGCATCCATGCGAATCTTTGAATCGTACTTTAGAAAAAGCCGCCTCCCCGAGAACGTAACCTTGGCCTCAGGAACCGTTGTCACTCGTCCGCCGAAATGGGCCTAATCTCAGGCTGGAACTCTCCAGGTAACGAATTGCCCTCGTTCTCACAATGAGAACAAATGTTCTCATTGTGAGAACGAAAGTCAGTTACGATGGGCGCTTCGACCAAATAGCTAATCCCTGACCCCCTCACCCCTGATCTTTGTTTTCCGATCCTTTACATTCCCATAAATTCAGCGTTTGCGCATCGCTCGGGCCGCATATCTGAACAAAACGTGGAGTTAGCCGGGCTGGGTGGCGAAGTACTGGGCCACTTGATCCCAGTTATCGACGCGGACGAAGCCGGTAGCAGTGAGGTTATGCGGGGCGGTGTAGAGGATGCCCACGCCCTCAAAGCGGAGCAGGTTCTTGGGCAGGTCGTCGATCAGATAGTCGGCGCGGAGAATGGACTTGTTGCCGCAGAAGACGTAATGTGTGGGCGGGATGAAGGGAAAGTGGCGCTGCAGCCAGCGGTATTTGGGGCCCAGGGAGTTGGGGACGGTCATGGCCTGGGTGGCGATGAAAATTTCAAAGCGGGCGGATAGGTCTTTGAGCACCTGCTGCGCGCCGGGCATCAGTGCCAGGTCCTCGAAGAAATCCTCGGCGTCAAGGAAGGCGCGGAGCTGCTGCTGGCGGTCGAGGGGAGTGATCTCCCACAGGCCCTTGCCGGCCAGGTCCTGGGGAGTCACTTCCTCGTCGAAGGTCTGGTTGTAGCGGCGCAGGTGCTCGGCCAGAGTGTCGGCCATGACCTCATCCATGTCCACACAGATGCGCCGCATGGCTAGGCTCCGGCTTGGTGGGATTTGGGGATGCGGGGGCGCGCGGCGGGGGTGTGCTCGGGTTGCGGCTCTTTCGGGGCGGGAGCCATGGCCGGGTCCCAGTAGAGCAAGCGGCCGCAACTATCGCAGGTGAGCAGTTCGCCCTCGCGGAGCTGGTTCCACGTCTGGGGCCGGACGCCCATGCGGCAGCCAGTGCACTGCTGATTATCTACGCGGGCCAGGCCGGTGCCGCGGGAGCCGGCGAGGTGATCGAAGCGGGTGAGCAGGTCGGGCTCGATTAACTGGCGAAGACTTTCGCGCTCGGCGTTGAGGGTGGCCAGTTCGGCGCTGAACTCCTGTTGGCGGAGGGTGACGCGGGCGCGAATCTTGTCCAGGGCGGCGGCCAGGGATTCAACCTGGGCGCGGGCTGCGGCGAGTGTGGCCTCCTGGGCTTCAGAGCGCTCCAGGCTGGAGAACTCGTCGTTTTCCAGGCGGTCGGCTTCAGAAGATTCGAAGCGGATTTCGTGCTCGATGGCCTCGGCCTGGGCGGGGGTTTTTACCGAGTCGAGCTGGGTGCGGAAGCGGGCGGCTTTTTGGCGGTGGCCGGCGATCTCGCGCTCCAGGCGGGTGCGCAGTGTTTCCTCGCGGCTGAGCGCATCAGAGGCCTCGGCGGCCTGACGTTCGACTGCGGCGAGCGCGGCCTCGGCCTGGGCAATCTCCGCCGGCAGGTCGCGCGCGGCGAGGGTAATGCGGACGCGTTCCAGATCCGCTTCTTGCAGCTTTACGAGGTTTTCAATATGCGCTTGCATCCGTGTTATGAAGTCTACGGCATTTGCCGGCTATTAAGAAAATGAGGGCAGGCGAATCCTGCGACAATAGAGGTCAGTCGGGAGGCGGGTTTGGGTCGAGTTCAGTCATCTTTCTGGCGCAGGAAGCGGTGGCTGATGTGGGTTGCGGGCGGCTTGCTTGCGGCGGCGGCGGTGGCGGCGGGGATCGTGGCTGTGCTCCTGCACCGGGCCGAGCCGTTCATGCGCGCACGCATCCTGGAGGAGTTAGAGAGCCGCTTTCACGCCCGGGTGGAGCTGGACAGCTTTCATATGTCGCTGGTGAATGGGCTGTGGGCCGAGGGAAAAGGGCTGCGGATTTGGCCGCCAGTCAACCACCCCGAGGACGAATCCGCCGCGGCGGACTCAGGGACCCCAGTGCAAGTGGAGGGGGTTACGGTGCCGGGAACGGCGGGGCCGGATGAGCCGCTGATCCGGCTGGATGAGTTTCGCTTTCATGCGCCGTTGCGCTACGTGCCGGGCAAGCCGTTTCACATTTCGTTGGTGGAGTTGCAGGGGCTGGATATTCATTTTCCGCCCCTATCGCACTTTGGGCGAACTGCCGTGGACGCCGGCCAAAGCAAAGGCGGCCCATCGGGAGTTAGCGCGGGAGGCGGCGCGCGGTTGCTGCGATTCGAGGTGGATAGCATGGAGTGCAGCGGGGCGCGCCTGGTGCTGGAGACCAGCAAGCCCGCCGCGGCGGGCAAGCCGGGCAAGCTGCCGCTGGAGTTTGCCATTGCGCACTTCAAGCTGAATAACATCGCATCGGGCGGCGCGATGGACTTTGACGCCGAGCTGACCAATCCGCTGCCGGTGGGGACGATCCATTCGACGGGGAGCTTTGGGCCGTGGCTGACGGAGGACCCTGGTGGGAGTCCGGTCACCGGCGACTACCGTTTTGAGCACGCGGACCTGGCCGGTTTCAAGGGGATTGCGGGGATTCTTTCTTCCACCGGGCACTACCAGGGCACGCTGCGCAACCTCACGGTGGATGGGGAGGCGGATGTGCCCGACTTCCAGCTCTCGCACTTCGGCAACGCGCTGGCGCTCAACACGCGCTTCTACGCCCGGGTAGATGGGACCAACGGCGACACGTGGCTGGAACCCGTGGATGCCACGCTAGGGCACTCACACCTTACGGCGCAGGGGCAGATTGTGCGCGTGAGGGCCGCGGAGGCCGGCGAGCCTCCTCATAGCGGCGGGCACGATATTGCGCTCACGGTGAACGTGGACCGGGCGCGAATTGAGGATTTTCTGCGCCTGGCCAGCCACTCTGCCACGCCGCTGCTGACGGGCGCAGTGACCATGAAGACCAGGCTGCATATCCCGCCGGGGCCGGAGCCGGTGCAAAAGCGGATGCGGCTCAATGGGTCCTTCGTGCTTGATCAGGCGCGGTTTACCAGCGCCAAGATTCAGGGCCGCATCGAGGAACTGAGCCTGCGCGGGCAGGGGCGGCTCAAGGATATGAAGACCACCGATCTGGGGAGCATCGACTCGACGATGCAGGGAAATTTCCAGATTGCGGGCGGGGTGATTACGCTGCCCAGCCTGACCTACACCGTGCCGGGCGCCACGATCGATTTGAAGGGCGCCTATGGCCTGGACGGCGGCGCGCTGGACTTTACGGGAACCGCGAAGATGCAGGCCACGGTCTCAGAGATGGTGGGCGGATGGGTGGGATCGCTGCTCAAGCCGGCCGACCGCTTCTTCAAGAAAAACGGAGCGGGGACGGAGGTCCCGATTCGTATCCAGGGAACGCGTGAGCAGCCCAAGTTCGGGATCGATTTCGACCGGAAGAAGAGCAGCGGCGCGGTGCAGCCTGGGGAACAGCGGTAGGGTCGGGGCTCGCGATCTCCCGCCTTCTTGCCCAAACTCCGCCCTGCGTGTTTGACTGGGGTCCGAAGGCGGACGGCACTGATGGCTTATATCCTTGCGCTCGACCAGGGGACGACCAGTTCCCGCGCGATTTTGTTTGACGAGGCGGGGGCGATTGTTGCCACTGCGCAGCATGAGTTTGAGCAGTTCTATCCCCAGCAGGGATGGGTCGAGCACGATCCCACCGAAATTTTTACCAGCCAGTTAAGTTGCGCAGTTGAAGCGCTGGGAAGGACAGGCGCGCGGCCCCGTGACGTGGCGGCCATCGGCATCACCAACCAGCGCGAGACGGTAATTGTGTGGGATAAGGCGACGGGTAAGCCGGTTTATCCGGCGATTGTGTGGCAAGACCGGCGGACTGCTGCGCAGTGCAGCCTTTTGGTCGAGAGCGGGGTTGAGGAAGAGGTTTCTAACCGCACCGGCCTGGTGCTTGACCCGTATTTTTCCGCTACCAAGGTGGGGTGGATTCTGGATAACGTGGAAGGCGCGCGGGAGCAGGCCGAGCTAGGCAAGCTGGCCTTCGGCACCGTGGACAGTTGGCTCATCTGGCAACTGACCAACGGGCAGCGGCACGTGACGGATGTGACCAATGCCTCGCGGACGCTGCTCTTCAATATCGTCAAGGGCGAGTGGGATCCGGAGCTGCTGCGCATCTTTGGCGTTCCGGAAGGCCTCTTGCCTGAAGTGGTGTGGTCGAGCGAAAAGGTGGGCGAAGTGACCACCACGCTAGGCCTCGGCGGCGTGGCTATTGCGGGCATCGCTGGCGACCAGCAGGCGGCGCTCTTCGGGCAGTTGTGCTGGCAGGCGGGCGAGGCCAAGAACACCTACGGGACGGGCTGCTTCCTGTTGCAAAACATCGGCACGGAGTTTGTGCGCTCCAGGCACCGGCTCATCACCACGCTGGCGGCCAGTGCCGGAAAGCGCCTGGAATACGCCTTCGAGGGCAGCATCTTTATCGGCGGGGCTGTGGTGCAGTGGCTGCGCGACAACCTGAAGCTGATCGGCTCCTCGGCCGAGGTGGAGGCGCTGGCCGCCAGCGTGCCGGACACGGGCGGCGTGGTTTTTGTGCCGGCGTTTGTGGGCCTGGGCGCGCCGCACTGGGATGCGCACGCGGGCGGACTGCTGATCGGGCTGCGCCGCAGCACCACGCCGGGGCACATTGCGCGGGCGGCTCTGGAAAGCATCGCCTTCCAGGTGGCCGACGTGCTGGAGGCCGTGCAGAGCGAGACCACACCACTTGCTGCGCTACGCGTGGACGGTGGCGCCGCCGTGAACAATTTATTGATGCAGTTCCAGGCCGATGTGCTGGGCGTGCCGGTGGTGCGCCCGCAGGTGACGGAGACTACCGCGCTGGGCGCTGCCTACCTGGCCGGGCTGGCGACGGGCTTCTGGGCCAACCCGGAAGAGCTGCGCGCGAAACGGCAAAACGATGTGCGCTTCGAGCCGAAGATGGATGGGGCGGACCGGGCTGAGCGCCGCAGCCGCTGGCAGCGGGCCGTCGAGCGGGCAAAAAACTGGACCACCTGAGGCATCCGGCAGGTCAGCCGAAGAGTTCGCTGTGGGAGCCGAGACGGGCAAGGCGTAAGGTTTCCACATCGGTTTTCCGATAGATCAACAGCAGGTCCGGCTTGACGTGGCACTCACGATAGCCCTGCCAATCGCCGCTCAGATCATGGTCGCGGTGACGAGGCGCCAAAGGTTCGTCGTTTGCCAAAGCCAGCAAAACGGGCACCAGGTCGGCGTCGAGCGTTGCGCCGTGCCGGCCTCGGGCCTCACGCTTACTGTCGCGTTTGAAGGCCGAAGAACGCTCAATCGTCCGCATGCAAATCCGCCATCAGCGCCTCGACGCTGGCAAAACGCTTGCCCTTCCCGGCCTCCAGTTCGGCGATTGCCTTTCGGGTGGTTGCGTTGGGAACCTTGACCTCGAAGGGCAGGCGGCGCTCGTCGGCAATGCGCAGCATCAGCAGGCGGATGGCGTCGGAGATGGACAGGCCCATCGCCTCCAGTGCGTCGGCGGCGCGATCTTTGGTCTTCGTGTCAATGCGAGCGCGGACGTAGGTGTCGGCGGTGATCATGGGGCTCTCCTTACATATCAGCAACAGAGTTCAATTGTAGTCACATCGAGACTACATTGCAAATAGGACTCTCTTCCAATACAAGATGAGCCTGAAGGCGGGATCTGATTCCAACACAAGATGAGCCTGAAGGGGCGGTCGTGCTGGGTAGTGAACATCCGCATGGTTCGAGCAGAAGAGTTGAGTTTGGAGGCGATTGGCCGGTTTGTGGAGGCCAGCGAGGAGATCCGGTTTGAGGCTGAAAATCAGCAGCAGCGCTATGGCTGGGTGGAACAGGTGCTGGGCGTGCCGGTGGTGCGGCCGCAGGTGACGGAGACTACCGCTCTGGGCGCTGCTTACCTGGCGGGGCTGGCGACTGGTTTCTGGGCCAATCCGGAAGAGTTACGTGCGAAACGGCAAAACGATGTGCGCTTTGAACCGATGATGGATGTAGCTGAACGAGCCGAACGCCGCGGGCGCTGGCAGCGGGCCGTCGAGCGGGCTAAAGGTTGGGGTGGGTGAATGGGAATAACCCCGTAGGGTGTGGTTCTTGGTTCTCGATCTATGCGCCCAAAAAATGATACACACCGCTATTGGTCAAACGCTGCCTCAAAGTTTTGTCCGCCGTAGAAGATGCCGAGGATGGTCACTACTTCGTCTGTAATCTCGAAGGTGATGCTGACGCGGCGTCGAAAGCCAAAGACGCGCAAGCCGGGGCGAATATCGTCCCGGCGCGCACCCCGCATGGGGAAGGCCTTCAGGCTTTCGCATTGCTCTACGATGGCGCCGGTGTAGCGGGCTGCAATCTCGGGAGAGGCTGCGGCGGCAATATGGAAATACAGGGCCACCAGTTGAGTCTCTGCTTCCGGGGCGTACACGACGCTGTGCATCATCCGGTTCTGAGAGCGGATTTGTGGGCCGCCGCCAGCGAGGCGCGCACCTGGGCTGCCGAACGAGCGCGCGAAGGGTCGGCTTTCATGGCGTCATAGGCCGCGGCTACATCTTCGCGCAGCCATGCCTCAAGGGCTCGATCGTGCATCTCCAGGGCGCGCAGCCCGTCGCGGATGACCTCGCTCTCCGAGGCATATTCGCCGGACTCGACCCTGGTGCGGACCATTTCGGCCATTTCATGGGGCAGTGTAATGCTGAACTGCTGCGTGGTGCGCATAATTCCGCCTCCCATCGGGTAGGATTCAATCCTACCCTGTTTTGCCCAATATTCCAAGGCAAGAGTGATCGGGCGCCTGACCGTGCAATTAGTCTGCAAATCCGCGAACCACTACGCTAATTCCACATCAATCTTCTTGGCTTCCGGGTCCAGCTTGACGATTTTGAAGCTGCGGATCTGGTCCAGGCTCAGGGGCTCGGGCTTGGCGGAGGCGGCTGGGGCGTTGCCTTGCCAGCGGGCTTTGAGCATCGATGAGAGGCTCGACAGGTCGGGTTTGGATTCGGCTTTGGTTTTGGACTTCGACCTCGGCTTCGACTCGCCGGTCTCCGCGGCGGATGGTTCGGCAGCCGGAGCTTCAGGGGTGGAATTAGAGACAGCGATGCAGGTGGCGCGGATGCCGTCGCCCAGCTCGACGACGGTGAGCGTCGGCGACTGCTCGATGACGCGGCCGGAGACTGTATCGCCGGGTTTGTGCTCGGCGATGTATTCGTCGATGTCGTTGGGGATCAGCTGCTTGATGCTCAGCTTGATCTGGCGCTTTTCGGGGTCGATGGCCAGGACTTGCGCCTTCACTACTTGGCCGGCGCGTAACACGTCCGAGGGGTGGCCGAGACGGCGTTCGGCGGTGATCTCGCTGATGTGGACCAGGCCTTCGACGCCGTCGGCGAGCTGAACGAAGGCGCCGAAGTTCATCAGCTTGGTGACCGGGCCGGCGATCTGCGAGCCGACGGGGAATTTGCGCTCCACCTCGATCCATGGGTCGGCGAGGGCCTGCTTGAGGCCGAGGGAGATGCGGCCGGCTTCAGAATTGATGGGGGGCTTGATGGCCAGGATGACGGCATCCACGCGCTCGCCCTGCTTGAGCAGGTCGGAGGGGTGACGAACTTTTTTGCCCCAGGACATTTCAGAAATATGAATGAGGCCTTCGACGCCGGGCTCGATTTCGACAAAGGCGCCGAAGTCGGCCAGGCGGGTGATGGCGCCGGTGATGCGCTGGCCGACATGCAAGTGCTCAGACGCGGTTTGCCAGGGCTCGGGCTGGAGCTGCTTGAGGCCGAGAGAGATTTTTTGGGTCTCCGGGTCGATATTGAGGATTTTTACCTGGAGTTCCTGGCCTACGGTCAAAACGTCTTCGGGCTTGCTGACGCGGCTGTGGGCAATATCCGAAACATGAAGCAGGCCGTCGATGCCGCCCAGATCGATGAAAGCGCCGTAGGGCATGAGGCTGCGCACCGTGCCCTTGACCGAGTCGCCCTCCTTCATGGCTTCGTAGCGGGCCTGTGTGAGTCCGCGGGCCTGCTCTTCAAGAACCACGCGGCGATCGACGACAACATCTTCATCGGTAACGTCGAGCTTGGTGATGCGGCAGGTGATCTCGGTGCCGACCAGCTTTTCGAGCTCCGCGGCGTCCTTGGTTCCGCTGCGGCTGGCGGGCATGAAGGCGCGGACGCCGATATCCACGCTGAGGCCGCCCTTGATGACCTCGGTGACGGTGCCCACCACGGCCAGCTTCTCTTGAAAGGCGGCTTCCAGGGCCGACCAGTCGCGAGGCTGCGCCACCTTGAAGCGGGAGAGCACGTAGTAATGCTCTTCATTGCGGCCGGTAACGGAGACCGGGAAGCTGTCGCCGGGCTTTACTCCCTCGGCGTTGTTATTGAAGGCCGAGCGGGGCAGAACGCCCTCCGCCTTGTAGCCAATGTCCAGAAACACCTGGTCGGCGGAGACGGAGACGACCGTGCCCTGCAACTGTTTTGAACCGGGCTCGGCTTTGTGCGAGTGGCTGCGCTCAAACTCCTGGAGTAGATCGGCGAAGGATTCGGTGGGCTCTTCAATGGACTCCGGCGGTGTGATGACCTCGGGGACGGACGAAGGGGTGTTCTCGGGTGTGGGTAGGGTTTCTGGAAGGCTGTCGTTGGTCATGGCGGTGTACTGTTCCATTCTCCCATGATTGAACGGAGGGGTGGCGCGAGGTCCGCGGATCGGCCGTTCTGCCGTAGCCAGTGGACACCGGGCAGGCCGGGGAGCGAGAATTGCGGGTTCACCAGGAGAGAGCTATGAAGACGGCTGTAATGACAAGGCGGGATTTTGTGCGGTTGGGCGCGGGAGCGGTTGCGGCGGGGGCGGCGGTGAAGGCGACGCTGCTGGAGCCTGTGGCGCTGGCTGCCGAGACGGGGCGCAGGATTCGCTTTGCAATCGTGGGAACCGGGATTCGCGGCTGCGACCTGCTGCAGGCCGCGCGGCAGGTGCCGGCGGGGATTTGCGTGGGCGCGGCGGACCTGTACGAAACGCGGCACCAGGCGGCCAGGGAGGCGTGGGGCGGGGAGATCATCACCACGCGCGACTACCGGAGGCTGCTGGACCGCAAGGATGTGGATGCGGTGTTTGTGGCCACCTCAGACCACCACCACCGGCGCGTGACGCTGGACGCCATTGCGGCGGGAAAGGACGTCTACTGCGAGAAGCCGATCTCGCACAACGTGGCCGACGGGCTGGCCATGGTGGAGGCGGTCGAGGCAGGCAAGCGCATCTTCCAGGCCGGCAGCCAGCGGGTGAGCTCGATTCTCTTCAAGAAAGCCGCGGAGATTTACGCGTCGGGGCGGCTGGGCGAGGTGCATTCGATCGATGCGCATCTCAACCGCAACTCGCCGGGCGGAGCATGGGTGTATCCCATTGCGCCGGACGCCAGCCCGGAGACGATCGATTGGAATGGTTTTCTGGTGGATGCGCCCCAGCGGCCGTTCGACCCGGCGCGCTTCTTCCGCTGGCGGTGCTTTGCCGACTACGGCTCGGGGCTGGGCGGAGACTTATTCGTGCATCTGCTCTCGGGCATGCAGGCGATTACCGGAATCAACACCGTGGCCAGCCGGGCCTATTCGAGCGGTGGGCTCTACCACTACAAGGATGGGCGGGATTTTCCTGACTTGCTGGAGACGGTGTACGACTATCCTTCAGAAAATGGGGGTATCCAGGTACACCTTCACTGCAACCAGAACAATAACGACGGCGACGACACGATCAGCCTCTACGGCTCAACGGGAACGCTGGTGGTGACGGGGGACTCGGTGACTTTCATGCCCCAGGACACAACGCCGCGCTTTGAGGGCTACGGCTGGCACGGGATGACCGAGGCTCAGAAGAAGCAGGGTCTGGAGGCGTGGAACACGGCGCATCCGGCTCCGCCCGCGGCTCTGGGCGAGGTCGAAAGATTCGCGCTGCCGCAGGGTTATGACGACACCGTGGACCACATTGCCAACTTCTTCCGCGTCGTGGAGACGCGGGAGCACGTTATCGAGGACGAGGTTTTCGGCAACCACGCCGCCATCGGCTGCCACCTGGCCAACTACTCTTACTTTCACCGCACCGTGGCGACGTGGGATGCGGCGACCAAGACGATCAAGGGATGAGCTTCAGCATACCCATGGAGGACGAGAAAATGAGCTTTACTTCACGCAGGAGTTTTTTGAAGGCTAGCGGTGCGGTTGCCGCCGCGGCCTGTGCAGGCGCCGGGCATCTGGCTGCCAAGTCGCTTCGGATACCCATGGGGCTGCGGCTACCTATCGGGCTGCAGCTTTATAGCGTGCGCGAACTGCTGGCCAAGGACTTTGACGGTACGCTGCGCAAGGTGAAGGCGGCGGGCTATACGGAGGTAGAGGCCGCCGGCTACTACGACCGCACGGCGCAGGAATTTCGCCAGGCGATGGACAAGGCCGGGCTGCGCTGTACCAGCACGCACCATGGGCTGGACGTGCTGCGGGCACGGCTGGACGAGCTGATCGAGTATGGGCATCGGCTGGGCCTGGACTACATCGTCAGCCCCTCGGCCATGCACCGCGACCCGGCGGCCAAGGGTCCGATGACCATGGACGACTGGCACTTCAGCGCGGACGAGATGAACCGCATCGGCGAAAAAGTAAAGGCTGCCGGCATGACCTTCGGCTACCACAATCACGACGCGGAGTTCGATAACGAGGACGGCGTGGTCTTTTATGACGAGTTGCTGCGGCTCACCGATCCCAAGCTGGTGGTCTTTGAGATGGATTGCGGATGGGTGGTTGCGGCCGGGCGCAACCCGGTGGAGTTTCTGATCAAGTCGCCGGACCGCTTCCAGCTGCTGCACGTGAAAGACATGGTGCGTGGCGCGACGGGCGGCTTCCGCTCCACGGTGATGGGCCAGGGGATAGTGGATTACCAGGCGATCCTGCGCGCGGCCAAGGGGCTCAAGCGCTACTACATCGAGCAGGAGGATTTCGATATCGACCCCATCGCAGCTATCCGGCTGGATGCCGAGTACATGCGCAAGCTGAAGCTGTGAGCTAACTGACCCACAGAAAAGGCTGCAGAGATTTCGACAGAGTGATCGGTCAACGGTGTTCCAGCTTAAGCTGGCTAGCGTAACCAGCGGTCACGATGTTGCTTTGAACTGCTTCCATGGCATGGATGTTGGGCATTCCCCTGGTCATCACGCCCTCAAAGAAGTAACCTTTGGCCGAATTGCTGTTATCGCCGCCGATGCCGAGGATGATGGCTCCTTCCTGCAGCATGGGTTGATAGCGGTTGGGAAGAGGGACAGCGCCGGTAGTGGTCAGGGCTCCGGACTGGGCGTTGCCCTGGTAGATCGCGTATGTGTGCTGACCATCGCTGGCGCCCATATCGGTAACAAAGGTCGTGCCGGTGGGCACCTTGAGGTGGCCGTAAATGCCGTCCTCCATATCCAGACCTGCATAGGGACTGCATAGGTTGCCGTGACACATGATCATGATGTTGATAGCGTCCATATGACCGGCTTTGTTGTCGAGATCATTCGTTTCGGCATTGCCGAAGTCAAAGCAGCACTTGTCGTTGAGATTGAGGGCGGAGGTGACCATGTAGACACCTTCAGGTTGACCGTGGACGGCAGTGCTTGTAGGGGTGTCGTTCCGGTAGCCGGTGCCAGGGGAAATGGCGATGCCGTAGACCTTGTGTCCGCCTGCGGTTACCGGGAGAGCGTTGGCCACGGCGGGGAGATCGAAGCCGTTGGGGCCGGGGCCGTGTGCTGCGCCACCGGGAGGCGCGGGCGTGAGGTCGTTGTGGTTGGGTGACTGGTCGTAGAGCTTGGTGATGGTACAGGAAGAGTTGGCGCAGAATGTGTCTTGGGCGGCGACCTTGGCGTAGCCGTCTGGGAGGAGGCCGATGTCGGTGTAAGTCTTGTCTGACTGCCGTGTGACCTGGTAGAGCGGGCCGGTGTACTCGCTGTACAGCGCGCGGGTGGTGCTGAAGGCAGCAACACAGGGAGTCGTGGTTGCATAGAGGTCACACGGACGAGGTGTGACCGTTTGCGCTGAAGCGACGCCGATCGGGGTCACCGCGAAGGCGAAAATAACAACTGTGGGCGACAGGATTTTTCCGAATAATGACTGTGATTTGAGTTGCATGGATGTTCGTGAGCTCCTTTGCTTTGTTGGTTTCACTTTACTGCCTGATAGTTGGTCAGCGCAACGGACTTCTCGCATCGATTTCTCCCACTGTGGCCGGGAGGCCTGCGGGGAAGCCGATGAAACGTTAGTAGGAAAATTTAGGAGACACGCTGAGCGACGCATGCTCCGCCCCACAGTAGATTGTGGGCGAATGACGGTCAATCCGGAAACTGACCTGCGCCCGCTTTTCGAGTAGGCTTTGGGTATGAGCATTTTCGAAGAAAAGCGTGTGGAGCTGGAGCAGCATGAGTTCATGATGGGCGTGGAGCGGGGCAGGCTGGCGGTAGCCCTGGACCTATTGACCGATTCTCTGATTCTGGTGGGCCAGCACGGGGTCTATTGCGCCTCCAGCCGCAACCCTGCCACGCCGGCGCTCGACCTTCAGGCCGTTCTGGAAGGAATGGAAGGAGCCAAGGCGCTGATTCAGAGTGTGATGGAGGAGTTGAAGGGAAAAGCAGGGAACAGGGAATAGGGAACAGGGAACAGGGATTAAGGCGCAGTATGGCCTGACTGGCTAGACGCACCCATAACAATCTCAACTGCGGTATGCTGGTAGAGTGCGCCCGTAGCTCAGCTGGATAGAGCGAACGCCTCCGGAGCGTTAGGTCGGGAGTTCGAATCTCTCCGGGCGCACCATGTTTTTTATACCAACCCATAGTTTATTGACGGTTTCTATTTGTACTTCTTACTATGGGACATGACCCCAACATTTCAGACCATACGCTTGAGAAACCTTTCTGCATTTCTCTTCCTAATTTTTAGCGCTTTGGGTGCGCTGAGTCAGACTCTGGCGCGCGACCTGACCTCGCCGGAGCTATGGAGGCCGGAGCGCGTTCCATTTTCCTTCCAATACGGAGGCAAGGACTCCGCGCAACTGCTGACCACCTGGCAGTTCGCGCACGAAGTCAGGGAGGGAAAAGACGGCCAGGTTCAGCTTTACTCCTATACCGATCCGGCTACGCATCTGAAGATTACCGCCGAGGTTCGGCTTTACCCCGATTTTCCGGGCGTCGCCGATTGGGTGCTCAGGTTCCGCAACGACGGCGATTTCGATACGCCGATCATCGAAGATATTCTGCCTCTGCATTGGGCCATTCCGGCCTCGCCCGGCGACTGTTTCCTGCGCCATGCGCAAGGCAGCGACGCCGGCGCGGAGGATTTTACACCCCTGGCGGAGCACTTCGGTCCGGGCGGTGCCGATCATCTCGAATCCCGTGAGGGTAGGTCCTCCAGCGGGCCGACTCTGCCCTACTTCAATCTGCAAACCGGCGATCATGGACTGATTGGAGCGATTGGCTGGTCGGGAAATTGGAAGTCCGATTTCACTTATTCCAAGGATGGGAAAACCATCACCCTGGCGGGCGGAATGAAGGAGACGCATCTTCTGCTGCATCCCGGCGAGGAGATTCGCACGCCGCGCATTGTGCTGATGAGCTGGACGGGCGGCGACTGGCAAGAGGCGCAGAACCCGTGGCGGCGACTTTTGTTTGCGCACTATTCCCCGCAGGAAAACGGCAAGCCCATGCGCGGGCCGATCCTCTTCGGCAGTTGGGGTTCGGAGCCGATCGCCGACAAACTGGCCTATATCCAGTGGGTGCACGACCATAAAATTCCGGTGGAGCTGTATGCCGTGGATGCCGGCTGGTACGGCGATTCCGTCGGTTTGGAAGATGACCCAACCAATCCATTGTGGAATCCCTGGTGGAAGAATCGCGGCGACTGGTTTCCCAGCCCGCTGTACTATCCACACGGCATCAAGCCGCTCGGCGACGCTCTGAAGGCGGAAGGTTTTGGCTTTTCGCTCTGGATTGAGCCGGAAACGACCATGCCGGACAAGAAGATCGCCCAAGATCATCCCGACTGGTTTATTCGCAGGCCGCCGGCGCCATCTCATGTTTCGCTGTTGGCCAACCTTGGGAATCCGGCGGCGCGCCAGGGGCTTACCGATATGGTCTCCGATTTCATCACCGATTTCGGGATGACCTGGTACCGGCAGGATTTCAATCAGGGGCCAGAGAGCTTCTGGAAGGCGGCCGATGCGCCGGATCGCATCGGCATGACCGAGATCGGCCACATCGAGGGTCTTTACAAGATGTGGGACGAACTGCTGGCGCGGCATCCCGGCTTGCGCATCGACAACTGCGCCAGCGGAGGCCGGCGGCTGGATATCGAGATGCTGTCGCGCAGCTTCGCGGTCTGGCGGACCGATTATCGATTCTACGATACGCTCGCCGAACAGGCGCAGACGCAGGCTCTGGCGTTCTGGGTTCCGGAGAATATGGGATTCGAGACCTATTCCGGCTCCGCTCCATGGACCAGGCCCGGGCCCTACTCCACGCCGGAGAGCTTGTACCTGATGCGGCTCGGCTATGACGCGGGCTATGGCGTGGGTCCTGGGGCAGCGGGAGTGAACAACGACGAATGGGTCGCCTGGATCAAGCAGGCCATCGGCGAGTATCGCGAGGTGCAGCCCTACTTCTATGGGGATTTTTACCCGCTGCTGCCCTACAGCCGGGATGCGGAGGCCTGGACTGCCTGGCAGTGGGATCGGCCGGAGAGCAAAGACGGCCTGGTAATGGTCCTGCGACGGCCCGCGAGTCCCTTCATGCTCATGGAAGTGCGTCCTCGGCACTTGAATTCAGATGCCACGTACGAGGTCGAGATCCGAACCACTTACGACAAGGCTCCAGTCAGAGTGATGAAAGGAAGCGAACTGGCGCACCTTCAGATTCAATTGCCTGACGCACCCAGCTCCGCGATCATCTTCTACCGGCAGAGATAGCCGGCCGAGGCGTTTAAACTGAAAAGGGCTTGCAAAGCAGTCAATTTGCGGCCCGGACAGGGTTCACATGCACTTCAATTTTGGTTTTACCGCCGTCCAGATTCTCTGGACGCTGACGTTTGCGGCGCTCCTGGTTCTGCTGGTGGTATTGCTGGGGCGGGATCGGGCGCGCCGCTTTCCGTGGTTCACCGCGAGCATTGTGCTGCTGACCCTGCGCCTTCTGTCCAGCAGACTTCTGTATGGCAAGCTTCCGCCGCTCACGTTGAACACAATCTTTATTACGCTGGCCGATGTGATGGCGCTGGTTGGACTGCTGGTATTGGTGGAAATGGCGCGCCGGGCCTTTAGCGGGGCTCAGCGTTCGATCTGGATCGTGAATACCCTGGGGATGCTGGCTTTGGCGGGCGGCGTGGTCGCCGTGTGGGGACCGTGGCCGGCGTGGAAGACGCTCACAGCGAGCTCGCAACTGGCTGTGCTGGAGCTGATGCAACTGGCGGCGCAGAAGGCGAATTTGCTGCTGGAAGTGCTGACCGTGGAGCTGGGTCTGCTGGTGGTCGTGTTTGGCCGCCGCTTCAAGGCCGGCTGGCGCAGCCACACGCAGCAGATCGTGATCGGCCTTTCGACGGCGGCAATCGCGCACCTGGCGATGCAGGGGACTTGGCAGTTGATTGCGCTGAAGGCGGTGCCCCACACCCAGGCGGAATACGAGCGCATCCTCGGGCTGCGGGACAAGCTGTCCAACGCCAATGGTTCTGTGTACGTGGCCGTGCTGCTGTGGTGGATCGTGTGCCTGTGGATCGACGAGCCGGGGACGGAGGTTGCCGGCGAGGCGCCCGCGGAGATTCCGGCTGCTGCTGGCACGGTGGAAACGGCGGAAGAACCTGCTGGCGCTCACATGGAAGAAGAAGAAGAAGAACAGAAAAGCGAGCTGTAGTGGTTTCCCACCCTCGCATTTTTTCTGCACCCTGTTCCCTGACCACTGACCACTGACCACTAGATATGGCAGCTTGCCTGGCCGCGCTTTTCAAGGTAGCGCTGGTGGTATTCTTCGGCCCGCCAGAAGGTCTGGGCGGGCTCGACTTGCGTGACAATGCGCTTGGGTTTGAAGCGGCCTTCGGCGGTGAGCTGCTCGATCTTGGCGCGGGCCTGCGCAGCCTGCTCGGGGGAGTGGAAGAAGATGGAGGAGCGGTACTGCGTGCCCCAGTCCGGGCCCTGGCGGTTGAGGGTAGTGGGGTCGTGGAGGGCGAAGTAGGCGTCGAGGAGTTGCTCGTAGCTGACCTTGCCGGGGTCGAAGTCGAGTTCGACCACTTCGGCGTGGCCGGTCTGGTCGGTGCAGACGTCCTTGTAGCCGGGCCGGGCCAGAGAGCCGCCCTCATAGCCCACGGCGGTCGCCGTCACGCCGGGAAGGTCGGCAAATGCGGCTTCAACGCCCCAGAAACAGCCGGCTCCGAAGGTTGCTTTTTCCTGGCCCATCAGTTATGAGATGCGCGGGGCGCGGGTTCGGTAACAATTTTGCTTGCTTTAGCCGATCAGGTTGTAGATCAGGCCGTAGGGATCCTTGATGTAGCATCGCGGGAAATCCGGTTCATCCTTCACGACCTGGCACCCGTTATTGACCAGCCGGAGCCTGGCTGCTTGCACACTGTCAACCGTGACTTCCAGGACCGGTCCCAGCGCCGGGCCTCGCTCGATGAACAGGTTGATGCGCGGGCCATGAAGGCTGACCATCTGAGGTTCTTCGTCGGTGATCTCGAAGCCAAGATGCTCGACGTAGAAATTTGCCGCCTTTTTCGGGTCTGGCGCTTGAATCAGAATATCCGTTCCAAAGGTGTTTGCCATCTGCATTCCCTCGTGCCTGTGAGGCTATTCAAGATGCGCTTTTCAAAGCAATGGTGAATTGGCAACATTTTAGCCCTCTTGCGGCCCGGTGACAGAATACGCGGAATCAGCGACCCTGCCCAAGGCAAGGTCGCAGTTTTTAGCTACGCTTCTTTCCGCCCGGAGCGCCTGTCCGCCTGGGGCCGGAGGGTTTGCCCTTGTAGGCGGATTTGGAGAAGCCGCCGGGTTTCCACCCCACGGACCACCCAGAGGGTACCCGCCTGTCCGCGGGGGCCCCGGGTTTCCACCCCACGGACCACCCAGAGGGTACCCGCCTGTCCGCGGGGGCCCCGGGTTTGGAGCTGCCTCCTGAAGCCGGTTTGCCGGAGCCACCGTACCGAGTCTTGGGCTTCCAGCCGGGACCGGCCTTTCTTTCGGCGCGCGGTGCGGAGTTGGGATACGGTTTCGGGCCGCGGCTCGATCCCGCGCCATAGGAGCGGTTGGTAGCAGGCTTTCCGGGTTTGCTGCTGGGGCGCGCGCCGCCTGCACGGGGTTTGCCGCTGCTGGTGGTGAAAGGGCGCGCGAGGCCTCCTTCGCCGCGGAAGGGTCGGGCAGAACTGGAGCGGCCCGCGCCGGAATGGCCAGCGCTGTAATGGTCTGGGCCGGATCGGTCTGAAAAAGGACGGTCAGGACGAGGCCGGGGTGCGCTGGGCCGGTTGGGGCTGGGGCGATCCGATTGCAGGATCGGCTCAATGTGCAGGCGGGACGGCGTTTTGCGGCCCAGATCCACGATTTCGTCTGCGTCGCGCCGTGGCCTGGCGGAGCGGTCCACGGGGGAACGCTTAGAGGGCGCCCATTTCCGGGATTCCGGCTTCTTCCAGGCGGGTTTGGCTGGGAAGACACGGTCCGCGGAGGGTTTCTCCCCGTAGGGCTTGCCTGGGTAGGGGCGATCGTTCTTCTTCCATTTGGGCCGTGCGGAGCCGAAATCCTTGGCCGAGGGGTGGGATGGGCTGTCTGCTCCGAAGGATTTCTTAGGCCGATAGTCGCTGGGCCGTGCGGCGGAGGAGCGATCTTCAAAGCGCCTGGCCGCAAAAGGCTTGGCCGGTTGGGGACGGGTGGGGCGCGGAGCCAGCGTAGGCAACTGGGCATCGGCGGTCCGCCGCGGCGGACGGCGGCGGAGTTCCTTGGATTTTGGAGTGCGCAGCTTGCCCTCGGCGGCCTTGCGCAGGGCTGCGAGTTCTTCCGGCTCCAATTCGCGCAGGTTGCCCGGTTCCTGGTCGAGAACCAGCGGGCCGTAGCCGACGCGGCGGATCTTTTCCACGAAGTGGCCGATCTCCTCGAACATTTTGCGCAGCTCGCGGTTGCGGCCCTCGATGAGCACGACTTCGTACCAGGGATTGTCGCCCTGTCGGACCTGGCGGATGCGGGCCGGTGAGGTGCGGACCTGGCCCGAGCCGGGCTTTCCTCCACCCCGCAGACGAAGACCTGTCTGCGGGGGCCCCGGACTACCGCGCTCGATGGCTACGCCGCCGCGCAGCAGGTTCAGCTCGGCTTCTGTGGGTTGGCCGCTGACCTTGACCAGGTAGGTTTTTTCCACGCCTGCTGCGGCGCGGGTGAGGCGGTTGGCCAGTTCTCCGTCGTTGGTGACCACCAGCAGGCCCTCGCTCATGTAGTCCAGGCGGCCGACGGGATAGAGGCGCTCGTGCATCTTCGAAAAAAACTGCATGACCGTGGGCCGGCCCTCGGGGTCCTTGACGGTGGTGACGAAGCCCCTGGGCTTGTTGAGGACGAAGTAACGGTGGCGCTCGGCGCCCTGGAGCAGCTTGCCGTCCACGCGGATGTGGTCGCGGGCGGCGTCGGCCTTGGTGCCCAGCACGGTGACCACCTTGCCGTTCACCTGCACGCGGCCCTGCTCGATCATCTCCTCGGCCTTGCGGCGGCTGGCAACACCGGCCTTGGCCAGGATCTTTTGCAGGCGCTCCAATTGGACGGGGGGACGGGCATTGAATTCGGGCTCTGAGTCTTCGCTTGCGGGCCCGGCTTCTGTCCTGGATTCGATCGCGGGTTCGATGGCAACTGCGGCCTCGCCGTCGGTCTCGTCTCCGATGGGGTCCTCTATTTTTGCTTCGGGCCTGGCGTCTGGTTCGAGTTCGGTCGATACGGGCTGGAGATCATCGGACTTCCTGGTCTTTTTCGTCATGGGGAAAGGTCTCGGTTTCTGCCTGCTCTGTGGGGCGAGGCGCTGCAGGTGCGGCCTCTCCAGGGGAGTTCGTTGCCGGCCGCCGTCCCGGCGGTCACGATGGGTTAAGGGGTTTCCGGGGGAGCGTTCAGGAATTCGTCTCCAGGCTGATCGTCGCTTTCGTCCAGCTCCAGGCTCAGGTCCAGACTCGAATTCGAGGTTGTTGACGGAGACGTTCTTCCATCGGAGGAGAGTTCAGGCTCGTCGAGCTCGATGGCGGCCATCTTCTCGAACTCCTCCATGGAGGGCAGTTCGGCGACGTCTTTGAGGCCGAAGCGGAGCAGGAACTCCCTGGTGGTCTTGTAGAGGATGGGGCGGCCGATGACCTGCTTGCGGCCGGCGGTGGTAATGAGCTTGCGGGCCAGGAGCGAACCGAAGACTGCGGATGAATCCACGCCGCGAATCTCGTTCACCTCGGGCGCGGTGACCGGCTGCTTGTAGGCGATGACGGCCAGGGTTTCCAGGGCCGGCAGGGAGAGCTTGAGGGGCGGCTTGAGGCTCTTTACAAAGGAGCGGACCGCGTCGTGGCACTCGGGTTTGGTGGCCATGCGGTAGCCGCCGGCGATTTCGCGAATCTCGATACCGCGGGCGTCGGAGACGTAGGAGGCGATGAGCTCGTCAACCAGTTGCTGGATCACAATGCGAACCTCGCGGTCGCGCAGGCGGGCCTGGCGGCGGGCTTCGAGTTCAGCTTCTGCTGCCTCGGCGAGGTCTGAGCCGGCTGCCGGAGAAGTCGCCCGATCCGCTTCGGGGTCCGTTGCACTGTCCGAATTCGAGACAGTTTCGGCGGAGGAGTCAGCGGCAGCGGCTTCCTCATCCGGGCCTGGGTAGGCGAATTGTTCATCCAGGAACGATTGGGATGCGGCGGCTTCCGGCGTCCCTGGAGAATCGGAGGCAGACGCGGCTTCCTGCTCCGCCTTCCACTCCAGGGCGTCGGCGGCAAAGAGAACGGCGAGCTGGGCCAGGGTGACCGGCTCCTCCGCGGCGTAGATGACAGCTTCCAGCTTGGCTTTCAGGCTCATTCTGCAAAAGGTACTTCAAGTATGGTAACGGAATTGGAGGAGGCTTGCGTGGTTTCCTACCCTTTACGTAGGAAAAGCAAAACGCAGGTCCCCTTCGGTTCCGCTCAGGGCAGGCTTTCGACTCGGTCGCCGCGGCGACCTCGCTCAGGATGACAGCAAGGATGGGACACGGGACGAAAGGAAGACGAGAAAAAAGGGCGTCCGCCGTGGCGGACGCCCCTCTGATTCAGCTCCAATCGGCTTCAGGAAGCCTTGTTGTTCTTGGTATGCACGATGACTATCTTCGTTTTCCCTTCATTCTCCGACGGTTTGCCGGTAATCGTCACCATCACGGATTCCTTATCGCCCATGGGGAGAGTGATGACAGCGCCGTCGTTGGTATCGAAGGTGGATGCGGCGCTGCCAAACTTGGTCTTGTAAAAAGCGAGCACCTGGTCCTTCGAGTCGGAAGTGACGAATACGCCCGTCACCATCGAGCCAGTGGGCAACTCCATCCTCATGCCCCCGTGAACGCTCTGCGCGCCGGGATAGATGTCCGTGCCCAGATCGGATGCGCTGTAAGTCTCGGTGGTGTTGAGGTCGACTTTGCCTTCGGGGGTATTTAGCGTCACCTGGCCTCCGTTGTTGTTTACATGGATGGCCTGCGTGACGCGGTGGCAGGCGTACATAACGCCGGCCAGGGCGAGAAGGCCCAGGAACGCGACGATGGCGACGATAATCAGGATGATCTTGACCGCGCTGCCGCCGGATTTGGCCGGCGCGGCAGTTGGCTGCACAGCGGCAGGTTGGGCAGGCGCCGCTGCGCCACAGGATGTGCAGAATTGCTTGTCAGGGGATATTGCAGCCCCACATTTTGCGCAGAAGCTTGCCACGATGATCTCCTTGGGATTGAGTTTTCGTCCGGAGTTTCCAGTTTGCCTTCCAGACTATGAGCCAATATACCGCACCCTGCTCATGCCTGGTCCGATTTTTGCATCCATCTTCCTTGAACAGCCGGAAAGCCCACTAGAAACCAATCAGGAGATCGAACGGAAGAGCCAGAAGAGCAGGCCGGAGAGCAGGGCGGCGGCGGGAAGGGTGAAGACCCAGCCGGCGGCGATGTTGCGGATGGTGGAGATGCGCAGACCGCTGCCGTTGGCGGCCATGGTGCCGGCTACGCCGGAACTGAGAACGTGGGTAGTGCTCACCGGCAGGCCGAATGTATCGGCGGCGAAGATAGTGGCCATGGCCACCAGTTCGGCGCTGGCTCCCTGCGCATATGCAAGGTGCTCCTTGCCTATCTTTTCACCCACGGTGACGACGATGCGCTTCCAGCCCACCATGGTGCCCAGACCGAGAGCCAGGGCCACGGCGACTTTGACCCAGCCGGGAATGAACTTGGTGGCCTTATCCACTTGGCTTTTGTAGTTCGTGAGGGCGCTGTTTTCGGCGGGCGTGAAGGCAGGGTTGTGGCTCTTCTGCATCAGGCGGATGGCTTCGCCGGCCACGTACATGTCGTTGCGGACGTTGGTCTGGTCTTGCGCCGGAACCGATTTGAAGGCCTTGTAGAGGGCCACTTCGTGGTTCAGGTCTTCCACCAGTTCTCGAAGCGCCAGAACAGTGTCGGGCTGCAGCTCCTTGGTGCGGATGTAGTCAGTGACCTCGGCGCGGGCGTCGGGGCCGAGAGTGCCCTGCGGGTCCACATGCCGGTCGAGGATGTGCCCGGCCTGCTCGGAGGCGGCGATGAAGTCCTGAATATCATTGGCGGTGACGGCGTGGTTGAGGGCGTAAGCGGTGGGGACGGTGCCGATGAGGATGAGCATGATCAGACCCATGCCCTTCTGGCCGTCGTTGGAGCCGTGGAAGAAGCTGACCCCGGTGCAAGTGAGTACCATGAGGGCGCGGATGGGCCACGGCGGCGGCTGTTTGTCCTTGGGAGCTTCGTAGAGCGAGGGGTATTTGATGAGTTTTTTTGACAAGAGCAAGAGCAGAGCGGCAGCGCCAAAGCCCAGTATGGGCGAGATGAGCAGGACCTTGAGGACCTTGATGGCCTGCTCCCAATCCAGGCCGGAGGCGCCGACGTGGGGATTGAAGAGTTGGTTGGCCACGCCCACGCCGATGATAGAGCCGACCATGGTGTGGGAGCTGGAGGCCGGCAGACCAAACCACCAGGTGCCCAGATTCCACAGAATGGCTGCAATCAGCAGCGCAAAAACCATGGCGAAGCCAGCGCCGGTGCTGACCTGCAGGATGAGTTCGACCGGCAGCAGCGTGACCACCGCAAAGGCCACCGTGCCGCTGGAGGCGAGCACGCCGGCCAGGTTGCAGATTCCCGACCAGACCACGGCGATATTCGGTTCGAGCGAATGGGTATAAATGACCGTGGCCACGGCGTTGGCGGTGTCGTGGAAGCCGTTGACGAACTCAAAGCCGAGGGCGATCAGCAGGGCCAGGGCCAGCAGCAGATAGGGCCAGATGCTGGTGATGGTCACATTGTCGAGGTCTTTGGCTACATGAAAACCGATGAAACCGAGACCGCCCACGAGGGCAGTAAGAAAAGCCGCTATGCCCACTCGGCTCGTCGATCTCTTGACGGCTTTGCGGTCAAGGGTCGTTGTGCCCGCGGGCATGACTTCGACTAACGTTGCCATACCGGCCATCAGAGATTTCCAAAGCGGCCGGAATCGTTCCGGTAGCGCCTGGGCCTCCAGAAACCATATTTAATAAAGGGGTTGAAAAGCGAATACAAAGAAGATGGATTGTGGCGGGAGCGAGAAGATCGGGCTAAATTGGCGTCCATAAATCCCCAGCAACCACATACTTGCGCGGCTGCTTGCTCGGTGAACCAGGGGGAAGTCTGGTTCTGCTTTATTGATTCTACACCGGATGGGCGGTGCGGTTGTAAAGGGGTTTATTGGAGCGGTGGAAATCGGAGGCAGGATTGGGTCAGCGGATCATGAATCCGCCAGCTTTTGCAAGGTTTCGCTGTACCTTTCCATCACACGCTTCGCCACCTCAAGCTGTTCGGCGAGTTGAGGGTCATCCTTAGCCTTTTCCTGGATTTCTGCCCAAAGTCGGCTATGGCGATTATCGCTAGGTTTCGCTTTTTCTTCTATTTCTGGTTTTCTTTCTGACATCACACGATAGTTGCTCAGACAGCTAGCAGTTGCCGCTGAAAGCCCATCTCCTCCTCTATAGAAACCGGCTCATTCCGGAGTACGCTTGCGTAGAGCTCCTTCATTCTGGCGATGGGTAGCCCTTTGGGAATGAAGCGGAGCACGGAGGCCGCAACGTACTCGCGATTCAGTTCAAAAGCAAGCCAACGACGCCCTTCAGCTTCTGCAACCATGCCTGTTGTATTGGAACCGGCGAAGATGTCCACAACCAAGTCGCCAGGGTTGGTCAACAGGCGGATAAAGAACTCGGGTAGCTTGGAAGGAAAGCGTGCTGGATGTCCCTTTACTCCAATCTCCTTGCACGCCCCCAGGTACACGCCGTTGCTCTCGGAGTTCGGAATCTGCAAGAGGTTGGAGGGGATCGCTCCACCGTTATCGATTGCGAAGGCGAGGCCAATCTCGTGGCCGGACGGCCTTTGCCTGGGCGTATAAAAGGCGCCCGGGTCTTCCAGCAGCTTCTTCATGCGCGGGCTGTATTCAGCCAGTACATTGGAAACATTTGCTTTGGGCCATTCAGAACGAGAAAACCACCAGAGGGTATTGACGGTATCCTTGGCCCGCATCTTTCGCTTGTTCACCCACTCAATTGGGCTGGGCAGCTTGGACGGATTGTGCCAGAAAAACTCCTGGGCCAGGTGGAATCCCAACTCGTCGCAGAATCGCAGCAGCACCCGGAACTGGTAGAGGCTGCGCACCGGAACGCCCTTCCGATATGCTCCACCGAGATCGAGAACAAAGCTTCCGTCCTCAAGAAGTTTCCGGTGCACCAGCCGCCCAAACTCCAGCAACCAATCCACATATTCAGTCTGGTCAAGGTTGCCGTATTCCTTTTGCCGCTGTAGGGCAAAGGGAGGGCTGGTGATGACCAGATTGACGGAGCCGTCGGGCAATTCCGCGAGCAATTTCAGGGAATTGCCTACGTACGCAGCGCCGAGTTGCGTCGAGTAAGCGGGCGTCGCGGAGATGAGGGTAGCCGACATCGTTACCTCATTATTGTAGTAGCATATCCGTCAGGGCAGGTGATCTCAGAAGATGAACGACAGGCCCACAAAGAAGGTTAAGGCTTGGTTGGTCACTTGGGAGTGGTGTGGCGACCATGCGAAACAAGATGATAAGGTTGTTGCGGTCTTCAATCCTCGACTTGGGGACAACCACATCCGCGATCTTGTCGAGTTCCTATATATGACCCACTGCTACACAATAAGCGAACGTCTTGCATATTCCCTCCATCCCAAAAGTAATCCCTATAGAGCGCATTTCGGGGAGTTGGACGGTATGCCTTGGGGCGGTGAGATTATTTGCGGGCACAATCCCTATCTTCGAGCGCGGTTGGTTGATGATCTGACAATCGAACGCAACGACGACGGCAAGGAAGAGGTGAACTGGAAGGAGCGTCCAAAGCCGGATGTACAGTGGATGCGAGCGTGAAATCCCATGAGTGATGCGATGGTTTTCCCGCATTCGTCCACTCCCACGCGCAGATTGAGCCTTACTTCGAAAAATGGACCAAGAAGTGGGCCGACGACGGCAACAAGAACATCAATAATCCCAAGATTCCGCTAAAGTTCGTGCGGGAAACGGGAAAGTGTATCTATGCCACTGCCTAAACTTGGTAAATCAACCATGCTACTTCCAGTCGTCGCGGGCGTTGGCCAGGCCTTCGTTCATTGCGGCTTCGAAGCCGGTGTGCTTCTTGATGAAGATCTCGCTGAACTGGCGGTCCTGGCGGAGCAGGACGGCCTGTAAGCGAACCATCTCCAGCAGGGCCAGGAAGATGGCGATCAGCGCCCGTTCGGAGCGGGTGTGGCTGAGCAGTCGGCGCAGGGCCACGGGCTTGTCTTCCATGGTGAGGCGGCGGGCAAGAAACTGGATCATCTGGCCCACGGTCACCGCATCCTCATCGACGTCGAAGACGGGGCGGGAGCGGACGCGCTCCAGAATATCCCGGAAGATGCGGACCAGGTCCACCGTGTCGGCGGCGATCTCCGGCTCGGCGGCGTCATCATCCTGGAATTCGCGGAATCCGGGGTTGGTCCAGGTTGCGGCCTCCAGCATTTGCTTTTGTTGCAGCATCTGGGCGGCGTTTTTGAAGCGCTCATGCTCCAGCAGGCGCTCCACCAGCTCGCGGCGGGGGTCCTCGGCGGCCTCTTCGGGGCCGGCGGGCGAGCGCGGCAGCAGCATCTTGCTCTTGATGTGGATGAGCAGCGAGGCGATGTAGATGAACTCGCCCGCAACGTCCACGTCGCTGGCCTTGAGCTGGCTCACATAGGCCAGGAACTGGGCCGTGATTTTGGCGATGGGAATGTCGTAGATGTCGATGTCCTGCTTGCGGATCAGGTCCAGCAGCAGGTCGAGGGGGCCGTCGTAGACCTGGTCCACGACTACCGAGAAAGGAGAGAGATTGGCCTCGTCGTCCCGCGTCTCCAGCTTGATGAACGGCTTGGGGGTCGGCGCCAGTGGAGTTTCAGGGACAGGATCCGGCTCATTGGCCGTCGCTGCGGGAGTCTCTGCTGCAGGAGCGACGGGAGAAGTGGGTGCGGAGATCGGCGCCGATTCGGGTGCGGCTACAGGCTGCTCGGGGAGCGGCTCGGCAGCAGGAACAGGTTCGGGTTCAGGCACTGCTTCGGCGGCTGGGTGCTCCGGGACCGGTTCAGTCGAATCGCTCGCCAGTTCGACCTCTTCAGGAACCGGTTTAATGCTCTGCTCCGGGACTGGATCGGGCGCATCAGTGGCCAAAGGCTCCTCGGTGGGAGTAAGTTCGGCGGCGGGTTGAGGGTCGGCTGAGAAGAGAATTTCTGCAATGGATTCGGTCTCGGGCTCATGCTGCGGTTCCGACTCGGTTTCCGGCTCTGGCGCAGGAGCAATCTCTTGCGCTGGGGTTGGTTCGATGGCTGCGGCTACGGACGGTTTAGTCAGCGGAGCGTTGCTGGCGACAGGGGCAGCTTCGCCGGCAGGAGTGGGCGCGGCCACGGTCTCAGCGGCGGCGGGGATAATTTCCGGATTGGGCTGATCGGTCAATGCTGTTTCAACGTCCAGCGATTCTTCCGGCATGCGAAATAAACTGTTCTCTTCCAACGGCACGGCGGGTACGAATTCCGCGGGCCGGGGGAAAAGACCAAATCCCGAGCGAATTCCACCTAAAGCGTAATCCAGGGCCCTTCGCCACCACGGGACTATCTTTTCTTGCATTTCCATTCCCTCGGCGGTTCAAGCCGCCGGCGTGATTTGAGGGCCGTCTGCGATGCGTTCCGGATTGGCGGGCTTAGCTGTCAATGCGGCTTCTTCTTCAAGATTCTTCGATGCGGTTATTCACCAATACCCATGGCGGCGCGTACCTGTTGCATGGTCTCTTCGGCGCGGCGGCTGGCGCGGCGGGAACCGTCTTCGAGGATTTCCTTTACCTGCGGCTCTGTAAAGCCGGCCCGGCGCTGCTGAATCGGCTCTAAGATCTGCACCAGGGCGTCGGCGGCCCAGCTTTTGCACTCGATGCAGCCGATACCTGCGGATTGGCAGCCAAGACGAACTTTGGCCTGCGTTTCAAGTGTGGAAAAGACCTTATGCAGATCGTACACAGGACATACATCGGGATTGCCTGGGTCGCTGCGGCGAATGCGGGCCGGATCGGTGACCATGGTCTTGAGCTTCTGGCGCACCACCGGCTCGGGATCGGTCATCTGGATCGTGTTCCCATAACTCTTCGACATTTTGCGGCCATCAGTGCCGGGAAGCTTGGGTGAGACCGTGAGAAGTACCTTGGGCTCGGGCAGAACTTCGTCACCTTCCCACCAGGCAATCGTGACCGGTCGGATATCAGGGTGCTTCCCTGCGTCCCTTGCTTTTCTTCCACCAAGCGGAAAGAAAAAGTTGAAGCGCCGCGCAATTTCGCGGGTCAGCTCCACGTGCGCTTGCTGGTCCTGGCCAACGGGCACAAACTGCGGTTGGTAGAGCAGAATATCGGAGGCCATCAGCACCGGGTAACCCAGGAATCCGTAGGTGGTCAGGTCCTTGTTGACCAGGTTCTCCTGCATCTCCTTATAGCTGGGCACGCGCTCCAGCCAGCCTAGCGGCGTAATCATTCCCAGCAGCAGGGGCAGTTCGTAATGTTGCTTCACCTGGCTCTGCACGAAGATAGTGCACTTCTTCGGATCGAGTCCGGCAGCCAGAAAATCCAGCGTCACTTCAAGCGTATTGGGCGCGATGCCCGATGTGTCGGCGTAGTCGGTGGTCAGCGCGTGCAGATCGGCGATGAAGAAGTAGCACTCGTACTGGTCCTGCAGCTTGACCCAGTTGGCCAGGGCGCCCATGTAGTTGCCCAGGTGGAGCTTGCCGGTGGGGCGCATGCCGCTGAGGACGCGCGGACGGGAGGATGAAGTTGCTGTTTCAGGCATTTTGCTTATCGATTCCGTGATGGCGCCAAGAGAATGCAGCCGTCTTTCAGAAAATACTGAAATGGCTCATTCCATTGTAGCGGGAGGTGGACGGCGACGCCCTGCCTGGCCTAGATGCGTTCGAGGGCGAAATAAACCAACGCCAGCGCCGGACCGAGCAACGCCATCAGCAGATACCGGCCCACGAAGATCATAATCAGGTAGCTGGCCCAGATGGGAACCCGGTCGTAGACCTGTACGGCGCTGTAGGGAAGCATATTGCGCAGAACCCGGCTGCCGTCCAGAGGCGGGATGGGGAGCAGGTTAAAAAAGCAGAGCGAGAGGTTGATCAAAATGGCCAGGGTGCAGAGCAGAACCACTGCCTGCAGGCCGGAAGGCACGTTCTGGGGGATGCCGCCCAGGAAGGTGGACAGCACCAGCAGGCGGCCATCGGGGGCTGCAACGGAGAGGCCGGCCAGGGCGAGAAAGGCAACCAGAACGAGCAGCAGGTTGGAGGCGGGGCCGGCCAGCGTGGTCAGGTTGTCGTCGCGGACGATTTTCTTGAAGTTGCGGGTGATGACCGGGGTGGGTTTGGCCCAGCCGACCAGCATGCCGCTGAAAAAGTTGAGTCCGATGAAGGGGCCGAAGATGATCAGCGCGGGAAAGAGCAGGGTGCCGACGGGGTCCACGTGGTCCATGGGGTTGAGCGAGACGCGCCCCATCATGCGGGCGGTCTGGTCGCCCAGGCGGGAGGCCATCCAGGCGTGGGCGCACTCATGCACGCTGAGCGAAAAAAGGAGCAGGACGAACTCGAAGACGGCAATGATGAAGCGGCTGGATTGCAAACGAACTCTCCACGGGGTTGAACAATCAGGTTAGCATGGAGGGTCGTGGAGATTCGACGGCGGGACGGGAACAAAGCGAGGGCCGGCGCGGTCTAAGGGATTAAGTAGCCCAAATGTTCTGTGCGAAAGGGGAACGGTATGCGGAGATGGATTACGGGAATTTGCCTGTGCCTTGCGGTTTTGAGCATGGCGACGGTGGGATCGGCGCAGAACGATGAGGCGGCCAGGGCAAATGCCCTTTACCAGGCAGGCAAGCGGCCGGAGGCTTTGCCGCTCTATGAGGATTTGACCAGGGCGCATCCCAACGAGCAGCTCTACTTTGAGCGGCTGGCCGACTGCCTGGGAGCGCAAGCCGTCCAGTTGAGCGATCCGGCCCAGATCAAGGCGGTCAGGATGCGGGAGCGGGATGCGGCCAAGCGCGCCGTGGAGTTGGGCGATAAGGCCGAATTTGTGCGGCAGATGGCCATTCTCGATCCCGATAAACCGCTCTATGCGGGCATCGTTAGTCCGGGGAAGGCGCTGCTCGAGGAGGCGGAGAAGGCTTATACGGCGGGAGACTTTGCGGCGGCGATGGCCAAGTACGAGGCCGCGGCGGAGGCCGACGGCAAGCTGTACGAGGCGCCTCTCTTTGCCGGCGATACGGCCTATGTCGAGAAGGATCTGACGACCGCAACCCAGTGGTTCGCGCGGGCCATTGCCATCGATCCGAACCGCGAGACGGCTTACCGCTACTGGGGCGACGCGATCCTCAAGCTGGGCAACGACCCGGCGGCGGCCAAAGAGAAGTTCATTGACGCCATCGTGGCCGAGCCGTACAGCAAATTCGCCTGGCAGGGTTTGCGGCAGTGGGCGCAGATTGAGAAGGCCGTGGTGCAGGCCCCGAAGATCGATCGGCCTGCGGCTCCGGTGGCGGATGCCAGCAAGCCGAACAACATCTCCATCAACATCAATCCCAGCACGACCGACGACAAGCAGCATCCGGGAGCGTCATCGTGGATGATGTACTCCATCATCCGCGCCAGCTATCGCGGCGTTCTGTTCAAAAAGGATTTTCCCGATGAGAAGGAGTACCGGCACACGTTGAAGGAGGAGGATTCAGCGTTGAGCACGGTGGCTTCGACCGTCAAAGACAAAAAGATCAAGACGGAGGATCTGGACGAGAGCCTGCGCAACCTGGTGGAAGTAAGCAATGCCGGAATGCTGGACTGCTGGATTCTGATCAGCGGGGCAGACGAAGGCATTGCGAAGGATTACGATGCCTACCGCAGCGAGCATCGCCAGCTATTGCACGATTACATTGAGCGGTTTGTGGTGCACGCCGGAGCGAACTGAGAGCGTTTGGCACGAACGCAAGACTCGAGCGCGTTTTAAAAAAGCCGGACTTGCTTCAGGGCATGGTTTCCCTCCACGACGAGCGGAAAAGCTCGATGATTTGGTGCGGGAAACGTCCGTTTCCTCCCCGCGGGCTGACGAAATCTGGCGAAATACTAGTAGAAAAAGGCCGGAATTAAGCAATTTTAGCGCATTTTTACCCTTAGTTTTCAGATTATTTTCATTTATAATCAACAACTTACGCGCAAATAAGGGCGAACAGGTGGAGAATCGGACCCCCGGGGGGGGGCAGATTCTCCCGGCTTCCCAGGCTGATGAGCGGCTTTGCGCAGTTCTCATGCTTCTACCAGTGTGGGCCTGTTGAGGGTTATTTTCTGCAAAAGGAGGGGATGAGCAGCAAAAAAATATTCGACCGGGCGTGGGATCCTGGGATGATTTTCAAATTTGCCGCTTAAGGAGTGGTGGCCAGAGACGGGATTGAACCGCCGACGCCGGCCTTTTCAGGGCCGCGCTCTACCACTGAGCTATCTGGCCTCAGTGCATACTTCCAGTTGCAATTTTCCGCGCGGATTCCGGCGTCGCCGGAGAAGGTGGGCGAGTCCACGAACACTGCGCTCAAAAACAACTCCTGCCAGTATACCAACTCCCATTCACTGCGCCAAACCGCCGGTAGTGTCCTAAGACTGCATTGCTGGGATTTCATCAAAACTCCCCAAAATAAAACGCAATAATTCGACTTTTCCTCCTCTTTCGCCCTTGACAGAGGAGATAGAATGATTATTCTAAAATATAGATGTGTCCTTTTGAAGACCAATTCGAAGCCGAAAGAAAAGCTGTGGAGAGCTTGTCGAAGCTTCTAAACTTGGCGTCTGAGTGCAAACGGCTTCATGAGAACGCTGGATTGCCCTTGCATCCACTCCTTGTACGGATATTCAGCGACTCAAAGAGTGTAGCGAGTTTGCACCCTCAGTCAATCACAATCCCTGCAATTCAGCGTGATAGAACGCCCAAAGAGGCAAGGGAAGATTGGATTTCTATTGATGCCAAATCAGCTTCCCCGACCACAATAGCGATCGCTGTTATGAGAGAGAAAGCTAGACCGATACAGCCCAGAGAGCTAGTCGAGCTAGTGAGTAAAATCCTGCCAAATGTCGCGCCGGGAAGTATTTACAATCTGGGTGTTCGATTGGAACAGGAGGGAAGATTACTTAAAGGTGAGGAGGGATGGACACTTTCAGCGCCCGATAAGGCCCCGATATTGGACAGCGGGGTGCTATGGGGAGCAGTTGATACATTGGTCAAGCAGGACATTGCTGCCCATCGAAGAGAAGCAATTATTCACATTCTCAAGATGGACACGGCAGGACTCCAGACGGTGCAGTTAGTAGCAAAGTTGAATAGTTGTGCGTGGGTCAAAGCCCCCGCCAACAAGGACTTAGTGAAAATTGATATGCAGGTACTGGAGGAGAGCGGACTGGTTAGACAGCGAGGAAATTCTAGGAAATGGGAGGCAGTGCCAGGGGAGTGATGATGAAGGATGGGGAAAACCGCCTCTAACGGCTTCCCTCTTGACAAATGGAGCATCGCCTATGAGAACAACGCTCGTGGACGACACAAAATCGAATTGAATTTCTCTTGAATACTGTATCGGAGGCTGCGTAATGGGAAGACGACCGGGTACACGCGGTACACAGCATATCGACAAAGAAAAGGCGCGGAAGGAGCGAGAGGTGATGGATGCAATGCGTATGGCGATTGATTGTGGAGATGAAGAGGGCTTCCTGGAGCTTGTAAAACAGGCGAAACCAAACCTTACGCGTGCAGAACTTCTGTCCGTCCAGAATCAATTCCGATCGGTTCTTCGCAATCGTTAGAGCGGGCTTTAATCTTTGCTATCGTTTCTTTGCTTTTCCGGTCAAATTCCTCGAATTCTTCCTTCGACATACCAGATATGCCACTATGAACAATGGCGTTAACCCTTGTTAGCAATGCTTCAGGAGTTGCTAGATGTCTCTTCTTTGCCATTGTCTTCCCTTCCGAAATGTTCTGTTCCGCCAATATACATCTTCTGATACAACTTTCGTACCATATTTTGCTCTATTTGTTTAGAGTGCTCAAATCCCTAAAAGGAAGCACCCCCTGCCACTTTAGTAATCTTCGCATTTTCATCCCTATATCCATTTCAAACTGCACCACTACCGCCTAGCCGCGCAACCCTGCCCGCATTTGCAAATCCTGCACTACACTGAAAGGCAACTATGCGCTGCCCTGTTCGATTTCTCGCCCCGCTTGTTTTCGCCGCAACTTTCGTCCTTCATGCCCAGGCTCCCACGGTCCGCGCTCCTGAGCCGGAAACCCGCGCCGCACGGGCCTACCAGGAGGCGGTAAAGGCTGGACCGCTGGCTCTGCACGCGTTTCTTGCCGGATTCCCCAAAGGCGCCGACCTGCACGTGCACCTTGTGGGGGCAGTGTATGCGGAGAGTTTTATCCGCGCCGCGGGGGAGGACGGGCTGTGCGTGGACCCCACGGCGCTCAGCTTCGCCAAGCCGCCCTGCCAGGGACGGCTGGTACCGGCGGCCGAGCTCCCGGCCAACCAGGAGCTCTACGACCGCCTGGTCGACGCCTTCTCCATGCGCAGCTTTGTGCCCACCTCCGGCATCAGCGGTCACGACCAGTTCTTCGCTACCTTTGAGCACTTTGCAGGGCTGAGCAAGCGGCATACGGGCGAGTGGGTGGACGAGGTAGCCAGCCGCGCCGCGGCGCAAAACCAGCAATACCTCGAACTGATGCAGACGCCGCCCTTCACGCACGCGGCACAAATCGCCCACGAGGTGGGCTGGAATCCGGAGCTGGCCCAGTTCCGGCAGGCGCTGCTGGACCACGGTCTGCGGGAGGAAGTGGCTGCCGACCGCGACGACGTGCGCACAGCCGAGGCCCAGCGCTGGCAGATGGAGCATTGCGGAACTCCGCAAGCTACGCCCGCCTGCCAGGTGGAGGTTCGCTATATTTACCAGATTATGCGCGGTTTCCCGCCGGAGCAGGTCTTCGCGCAGACGCTGCTTGGCTTTGAAACTATTGAGGAGAGCCTGAAAGCGGAGCGCCAGGGCCGCCACGAGGGCGGCTTTGTGGGCATCAACTTCGTCATGCCCGAGGACGGCTTTATCTCCATGCGGGACTATAACTTGCAGATGAAGATGCTGGATTACCTGCACTCCGTCTATCCGCAGGTCCACATCAGCCTGCACGCCGGCGAACTGGCTCCCGGCCTGGTTCCGCCCGAGGGCCTGCGCTTCCACATCCGCCAGGCCGTGGAGCTGGGCCACGCCGAGCGCATCGGCCACGGCGTGGACGTGATGTACGAGGACGACGCCCCGGCCCTGCTCAAGGAACTGGCCCAAAAGCACGTGATGATCGAGATCAACCTCAGCTCCAACGAAGGCATCCTGGGCATCAAGGGGGCAGATCACCCCTTCGCCAACTACCGCGCCGCCCACGTTCCCGTCGCGCTCTCCACGGATGATGAAGGGGTGAGCCGCATCGACCTCACTCACGAGTACGTCCGCGCCGCGCTGGACTATCACCTCAGCTACCTGGATCTGAAGCAACTGGCCCGCACCGGCATGGAACACAGTTTCCTGCCCGGCAAGAGCTTATGGGCCGCGGCGGACGACTTCACCCAACCCGCCGCCCCCTGCAAGGCCCAACCCCTGGGCGGGGAAAAGCCCACCGGCGCCTGCAGAAGCTTTCTCGAAGGCAGCGAAAAAGCCTCAGCGCAGTGGGAACTGGAGCGGCGGTTGCGGGCATTCGAGGCCCGGTGGTGAGGTTGCCGGGAAAAGCATACCTCAGGGCCTAAAGGCCACATTTTTTTGGAGGTAGTTTGATGCCGGGGCTAAAGCCCGGGCCTACCGCTCCCTAGACGGCCTTGAGCAGCAGGAGAGTGATGTCGTCGTGTTGCGGGGCGTCGCCGACAAAGCGATCGAGATCCAGCATGATGGCGTTCAACAGTACCTGCGGCGCCGCCGCCAGGTTGGCGAGAAGCACAACCATCAGACGCGTTTCTCCGTACTCTTCGCCGCGGGCGTTTTCCGCCTCGGTTACGCCATCGGTGAAGATGACCAGCCAATCGCCGTTTTTGAGCGTGACCGTTCCCGATTCGTAAGCAGCGTACAGCTCGATTCCGAGCGGAATGCCGCCCGCCTCCAGGCGCTCGACGGCTCCTGTCTGTCGGCGCAGGATGGGCGGATTGTGTCCGGCGTTGACGTAGTTCAATCCGTGCGATGCAGGGTCATATTCGGCGATGAATGTGGTGGTGAAGCGGCGGCCATTCTGGCTGTTGCCGCAGGCGTAGTTGTTCATGCGGGCCACCAGCTCGGTCAACGAGCTGGCGGTGCCGGCGAGCGTCTTCAGGCTGGCCTGGTAGGTGGCCATCAACATGGCCGCGGGCACGCTCTTGCCGGCTACATCGGCGATGGTCACCAGGTACGCGCCGCCGGGCGAGTTTGTAGCGGAACGGGGGAAAACGTCGTAGAAATCTCCGGCCACGGTATTGGCGGGACGAGTGGCAAAGGCGATCTCGAGGCCCGGCACCGGCGGTGGGTTTGCCGGAAGCAGCCAGGACTGAATCTCCTTGGCGATCTGCAAGTCGCGTTTCATGACCACGCGGTCGGAGATTTCAAGCGCGAGCAGCACAAAGAGCAGAATGCCGCCCCAGAAGGCGCCGCCTAAATGGAAGCTCATCAACTCGCCTTCGCTGTTCTGCCAATTTGCCTCCATGTTGACGAAGAGCAGGAACAGGGCAATCACCAGGAAGACGCGGCGCGCGGGAGACAGCTTTTCAACGATGGCCCAGAGAAACTGTTTGAATACGCGAATGAAGTGCTTGACCTTTCCCACTCCGGGCGGGCGGGTGGTATCGACTTCGAGCGAATAGAGCCGGTAGCTGGAACGAGCGTCGGCCCGGAAATGCTTCCAGAGCTCGCTGAGTGCTATGCCCTCGGTGATGCGCTGCCAGAATTTCCGTTTGCGCGTCATGATGTGCCGGTCCCGAACAGCGCATTTCTCGCGCGCCGGCGGCACAGATTCTGCGATTTGGTCGAGTCGATGCGCGGCATGGCGGGATTATACGTGAAACCGGAAGCAGAAAACGAAACTTCGAAGTGCACCTTCGCTTAAGACAGATCAGGCCTGGAGGCTCAAAGCCTACTCAGGTTTTCCCGTGTAATGTTCGTGGTGGTGGACTTCGGCGTGATCTTCCAATGACTCCAGGTGGGTTACAACTTCCGCGGGAATTCCCAGCTCGGCCGGCAAGCGCTCCTCCAACATCGTGGCCAGGGCGTGAGCCTCGCTCACCGATGTCAGGCGCGGGAACAACAGGTGCACCTCGATGATCTGGCGGTATCCGGTGGTTCGAAAACGCACGCCATGGTATTGAATGCTCAGCTCGGCGCAGAGGGCATCCAGCCGGTCGCGAATTTTGCGGCCCGCCTGCGGATCGGAGTAGTCCAGCAGTCCGACAGCGGAACGCCAGACCAGGCGGCCACCGGACCAGAGAATGTTTGCAGCGACGACGATGGCCACCAGAGGATCGAAGGGCTTCCAATGCGTCAGCAACACCAGGCCCAGGCCTGCCACGACGCTGAAGCTGGTCCAACTGTCGGTCAGGACGTGTTTGCCGTTGGCTTCGAGAATGAGGGAGTTGGTGCGGCGGCCGGTGCGGACGAGATAGTAGCCGAGACCCGCGTTGACGAGTCCAGCCACGAGGATCAGCACCACCCCGGCTCCCAGGTGCTGCAGCTTGAGCCCGCCAATCCACTCGCGAATCGACTGCGTGAGAATCGCGATCGCGGCCACGACGATCAGGGCCCCTTCGAACCCGGCGGAGAAGAAGGTGATTCGTTCGTACCCGTAGAGGAAGTGGCCTGAAGCCGGCCGCGTGCTGAGACGAAGACTGAAACTGGCAAAGCCCACGGCGATGACATGAATGACCGATTCGGCCGCGTCAGAGAAAACGGCCGCCGAATGGGTCATGAAATAGGCTGCCGTCTTGCCAATCAGCATGGCAAAACCAACGATCAGCGACAGGCGCATGGCGAAATGCGCGTCGCGCAACTGCGCATTGGCCTGCTGTGGCGCGGAATTGGATGCGGCTCGCGTACGCATGCTGCCTTCTCTGGTCAAGAAGCTTAGCACCCGGCATAGAGTCACACAAGAAATATGGGTCTGCTGTGAGGTTGGCGGAGATGGAGGGGTGGATGCCGTGATTGATAGCTGACTTTTCGTGACCGGGGGCCGATTTCGTCTTACACTGTCGGCATGGACAACGAGCGCATCCGGGAGATTTGCCTGGGGCTGCCGCACGCGGCGGAGACGTTGAACTGGGGGCATCACCTGGTCTATTGGGTGGGCGACCGGGAGATCGGCGGCAAGATGTTCGCCATGACCGACCTGGAGGGCACGGGATTCGGCGTGCTGTGGTTCCACTGCGGGGCGGAACGGGTTCATGAACTGCTGGAGAAGGAGGGAATCAGCGCCGCGCCTCACCTGGCCAAGGCCTTTTGGGTGGCCGTGGAGCGTTGGGATGTGCTCAGGCCGCGGGAAGTGGAAGACGAGCTGCGGCGGGCTCATGCGCTGATCTATGAAAAGCTGCCCAAGCGCACCAAAGCCGTGCTGGCCATGCCGGAGAAGGAACGGGCCAGAGTTGCGAAAACGACGGCAGATGCCCGTAAGATATAGGGGTCACGAGTATAAATGGGGTACGCATTTCAAAGTGGAGGCAACACGATGCCTAAAAGGTCGATGGCTGTATTCCTGATTCTCTTCGCTATGGGAGCAAATGCTCAGATTGGGATGAGGAATTCACTCATTATTCCCGGCAGCGGGGCTGGTGGGATCACCCTCGGCATGTCAGCGGGCGACGTTTTTCGAATCATGGGCGATCCGCCTCACACCGGCACGACGGACGACTTTCCGGGAGCGATCGTTTACTACTACGATGGGCTCGGAGTCGCGGTGCAGCGGTCGAATGTGGTTCAGTTTTTAGTGACCGGGAGCCAATACGCAACCGGCAATGGCATTGGAGTCGGCGTAAGCGAACTCCGCGTAAAGGCCATGATGGGCGAACCGAACCGGGTTGGCCGATATAAGAAGGGTAGCTGCACAGGACGGATTTCCGGCTATCAATACAGCGGTATCTGGCTCCATTTCGACTGCGATGGGCATGTGACGGAGATTCGAATACCCTGAGCCCATTTCCGTGCCGTGGGCCGGGATTAGAGTTCTCTTCCACTTTGTGATGACAGTTGTACACGTAAAAACTACGTGGATAGCCTGCCTTGGGTGGAGTCGAAGGAGTAGGCGCCCGTGCGTCTTCTGCTTCTTACGTGGTTGGTGTGGCTTGTGTGGGTGGGGCCTGGGTGGGCGGGGCGTCTGTAGGTGGTGGTGTGGGCGGGGCGCCGGGTTTGGCGGGGGGAGTGAGGACGAAGCCGTTGCGGACCAATGCGAACCCCTGGTAGGGGAGTTCGGCCTGGAGAAGCTGGTTATCGGGGCCGGAGAAGAGGTGGGTATCGTTGCCGGCGATGGTGGCGACTAGGTGATGGACGTCGATGGGCTTGCCGTCGATGGTTCCCTTTTCGTCGGCGTAGGTGGCGAGCTGGATGGGGGCGATGGAGCCGGATTGCTTGGGGACGATGGCCCAGAGGCCGCGATTGTTATTGGTTACGGCGAGGGCCAGGAGGGTTTCCAGGGCGCCGGGGTCGAAGTCGGGAAGGAAGACGGCGGCGGGGTGGAGGTCGAGGCGGGTGGTGGAGCTGTGGCCGTTGGCGGAGATGTTGAGCAGGAACTGGGCGGCGTCTGGCGCGCCGGTCACGTTGACGGCCGTGTTGTTGACGGTGGCGCTCAACTGGACGTGCTGGAGGTGGTTGGACGAGGTGAGTTCTTCAGTTTTAGAGAGGTTGTAGTTGAGGTCCTGCATGGCGACGCGGACGACGGAGGTGGAGTCGTAGCCGCCGGGGGTAAAGACGAAGTTGAAGGAGGCCGTACCGACGGTCTTGCCGTGCTGGGCGACGATAAAGCTGCCGGTTTGGGCTGGTGCTGCGGCTGCAAGCAAGGCAAACAGTCCGGCGAGGGGGATAAGGGCGAAATTAGGCACGTGTTTCTGCATGGCTTTGAGTGGTTAGACACGGGATATGGGAAAGAGTTGCGGAAAGACAGTTTTCAGTGGTCAGTGGTCAGTTGTCAGTGAACCGGGGTAGGTTTGTGGTTTCCCACCTTTTCCGCAGAAAAAAGCGGAAAAGATGGGGCACGGGAGATTTGCGGCGCCAGCCACGTTTCTGACCACTGACCACTGTTCTTCAGCCTTTGGCGACGGCAAAGCGCTTGTTCACTTCGGCCCAGTTGACGACGTTCCACCATGCGGCGAGGTATTCGGGGCGGCGGTTCTGGTATTTGAGGTAGTAGGCGTGCTCCCAGACGTCGTTGCCGAGGATGGGGTAGAGGCCGTGGGTGAGGGGCGAGTCCTGGTTGGCGGTGGTGAGGACCTTGAGCTTGCCGGCGGCGAGGACCAGCCAACCCCAGCCGGAGCCGAACTGCTTGGCGGTGGTCTCGTTGAAGGTTTTCTTGAAGGCTTCGAAGTCGCCGAAGTCGGCGGAGATCTGGGCGGCAATGGGGCCGGTGGGCGCGCCGCCGATGCCGGCGGAGCCCGCGGGGCCCATGAGACGCCAGAAGGCGGTGTGGTTGGAGTGGCCGCCGCCGTTGTTGCGAACCGCGCCGCGAATCTCCTCGGGGACCTCCGCCAGGTCGCGGACCAGGTCGTCGACGGACTTGGCGGCCAGTGTGGGGTGGCCGGCCAGGGCGGCGTTGAGGTTGTTGATGTAGGCCTGGTGGTGCTTGTCGTGGTGGATCTTCATGGTCTCGGCGTCGATGAACGGTTCGAGGGCGGCGTAGTCGTAGGGAAGGGGTGCAAGTTCGTAAGCCATAGGCGAAATCTCCTCCGATTGAATTGTACCGTTCTGACTGGATGGATGCCTGAGGGGGCGGTCAGGGTTCGGGAAAGTTACGGCATCAGCTGTTTCTCCAGGTCCGTGCTGCCGGATGCAACAATACGCATAGACACTTGATCGGCGGGGGCAGGACCGTCGGCTTGGTTACAATGTGGAGGTGAAGGTTGACGTCAAGTAACAATGAATGCCCGATGAACAGCTTGATCGGCGCCACGGCCTTTTCACCTTGTTCTACACCGGATATCAGAAGCAGCCCGGTACCAATGAGATGGGTTTCTGGGCGGTCGGTTTTGTTACCGTAAAGCTCCAACCGCGAAATTGAAAGGGAGCATCCTGATGTGGAGATTCCATGCTCGCTCGGCTGCGTTTACAACGATCTTTCCGATTCTTATCGCCTTCCCGGCCGTTGTTCTTGCCCAGGAGAACCGCCCACCCGCGGGCGTTCATGAACAGGGGCTTGTGCTGGTGGAGCAGTATCCCTCGCCGGTGCTCACCGTGAAGTCGCCTGGAGCGGAAGAGAACAAGTACGGATTCGAAGGCGGCAATGTCGTCAAACTGCAAGGGACCTACCACCTCGTCACGACCGAGATGACGGGCGATCCGTTCTGGGTGAAAACCAAGCTCGCGCACTGGAGCAGCAACGACCGCATTCATTGGAAGAGGGTCTCGACCCTGTACGAGTCGAGCGGGGAACATGCCGGCAAAGACCCGCGCGCGGCCCTCTGGGGTCCCATGTTTATCTATGATGAACAGTCTCAAGAGTGGAATCTCGTTTATGTCGCCTATCGTTCCGCCCCGAACACCGCGACGGAGTTCCGCACCGACTATGAGGGCGTCATCTGGAGGGCGGTTTCAAAGGTAAAGGGTCCCGCCGGCATCGACGGTCCCTACACCGACGCCGGCGTGCTCCTGCGCCCCGATAAGGATTCCCAGCCGTGGGAGGGTCTGCTGGGCACCGACTCGTTCTTCGCATACCAGGCGGGAGATCGTTGGCTGGGTTTCTATGGCAGCGCCAACACAGAAGTGACAATCCCCGCGCTCCAGCATACGCTGTTTGGACTGGCCGAGGCACCCCGGCTCGCCGGCCCCTGGAAGCGCAGCGCGGGCACGAATCCGGTGAACGTCGAGAAGCAATTTGCCGAGAATCCCATCGTCAGCAGGCTGGAGGATGGAAGTTACTTGGCGGTGTTTGACAACAACTATCCCAATGCCATTGGATATACGTGGTCAGCCGACGGCCTTCACTGGATGCCGGGCAGGAGCCTTGTGGTTCAGACCAAGGGTAAGGGTTTCTGGGCGGATGATGTTCGCACACCACTCGGCCTCGTTGCCGAAGGCAACGGCCTTTTCACCCTGTTCTACACTGGATATCAGAAACCGCCCGGCTCCAGTGAGAAGAATATGCCCGGCACTCCTGAGATGGGTTTCGGAGCGATTGGTTTTGTCACCGTAAGGCTCCAGACACAGAATTGAAGAGCATCGCGCATAAGGCGGTTAAGATTTACGCCGGGCCTCAAGCAACGGCAGGCGCAACGCGATGGCAAGTGAACGAATCTATCGACGCATTCCGGCGCTTCCACGAAAGGATATCTAACAAGAACATGACTTCCAGCCTCGCGGATCAATCTCTCGACCAACTGTCCATCAATACGTTGCGGCTGCTTGCCGTGGATGCGGTGGAGAAGGCCAAGAGCGGCCATCCCGGCGCACCGCTGGGCTGCGCGCCTATCGCCTACCTGCTGTTTCACAAGCTGATGAAGCACAATCCTTCGCACTCGAAGTGGGCGGACCGGGACCGGTTTGTGCTTTCGAACGGGCATGCCTCCATGCTGCTGTATGGGACGCTGTTCCTCACCGGGTACGATATGACGCTGGACGATCTGAAGGGCTTTCGCCAATGGGGTTCGCGGACGCCGGGGCACCCCGAGTACGGCCACACGGACGGCGTGGAAGCGACGACCGGACCGCTGGGCCAGGGGATTGCGATGGCTGTGGGCATGGCCATTGCGGAGAAGCATCTGGCGGCGGTTTACAACCGGCCCGGCTTTGCGGTGGTGGATCACCACACATTCGCGCTGCTGGGCGACGGCGACCTGATGGAAGGGGTTTCGCACGAGGCTGCCTCGCTGGCCGGAACGCTGGGGCTGGGCAAGCTGATCTTCATTTACGACGACAATTTGATTTCGCTGGACGGGCCCACCGAGCTGAGCTACACGGAGGACGCGCTGGAGCGGTTCAAGGCCTACCACTGGCATGTGCAGCGGGTGAAGGACGGCAACGATCTGGCAGCCATTGAGGAGGCCATCAAGGCGGCCAAGGAGGAGACCGGGAAGCCGTCGATCATCGCGGTGCGGACGGTGATCGGCTACGGCAGCCCCAAGGCGGGGACCAACAAGGTGCACGGCGAGGCGATGGGCGCTGAAGCCGCGGCGGCGACCAAGAAGTTTTTCGGATTTCCCGAGGATCAGAGCTTTGTTGTTCCACCGCAAGCACTGGAGAACTGGCGCAAGGCGGCCGATCGCGGCGCGGAGCTGGAGGCCAGGTGGAAGAAGCTCTTCGAAGGCTACCGCGCGGCCAATCCGGAGTTGGCGGCGGAGTTTGAGCGGACCCAGAAGGGCGTGCTCAAGGCCGGGTGGGAGAAGGCGATTCCGAGTTTTGCGAAGGACGCGCCTCAAGCTACGCGCAACGCAGGCGGAGCGGTGATGAACGCCATTGCCGGCGTGGTGCCGGAGCTGTTTGGCGGAGCCGCGGACCTGACCTCCTCGACCAGGACGATCTTCAAGCCGGGGGAGAGCTTCCACGTGGACCCGGCCGCCCGCAATGTTTACTTCGGGGTGCGCGAGTTTGGCATGTGCGCAGAGGTAAACGGGATGGCCGCTCACGGGGGATTGATTCCATTCGGGTCAACCTTCTTTGTGTTTTCGGATTATGCCAAGCCTGCCATCCGTATGGCGGCGCTGATGAAGGTCCATTCGCTGTTTGTTTTTACCCACGACTCGATCGCCCTGGGCGAGGACGGGCCGACCCACCAGCCGGTTGAGCACCTGATGGCGCTGCGGGCGGTTCCGGGACTCACCGACTTTCGTCCGGCGGACGCCAATGAGACGGCCGCGGCGTGGAGGCTGGCTCTGGAACGCAAGGGGCCGTGCTTCTTTGCGCTCAGCCGGCAGAATCTTCCGGTGATCGATCCGGCGGCGCACGATCTTTATGCCGGAGTGAGCAAGGGAGCGTATGTGCTGGAAGATGCATCCAATCCCCAGGTGGTGCTGATCGGCACCGGCGCCGAGGTGTGGCCGGCGCTCGAAGCTGCCAAGCTGCTGGCGGCCGATGGGATTCAGGCGCGGGTGGTCAGCTTCCCCAGCTGGAAGATCTTCGAGGAGCAGACGGCGGAGTACAAGGCCAGCGTGCTGCCGGCAGGCGTGCCGAAACTGGCGGTCGAGGCCGGAGCCACGCTGGGCTGGTGGAAGTATGTGGGCCTGGACGGCGACGTAATCGGGCTGGACCGGTTTGGCGCTTCGTCGCCGGGGCCGATTGCGATGAAGGAATTGGGATTTTCTGCAGAGAATGTGGCGGCGCGGGCGAAGAAGCTGGTAAAGTAGCGAGTCAGCGAGTCGGCAAGTCAGCGTGTTAGCAAGTCAGCAAGTCAGCAAGTCAGCGAGTCAGCGGGTAAGTGCCAACTTTATACGTGGACCATTTTTAAAGCGAGCAGCAATTGATTCTCGGCGCTGACTCGCTGACTTGCTGACTCGCCGACTTGCTTAGTCCGAAGGAGTGCACATTGAAGTTAGTAATCGCTTCCGACCACGCGGGATTTCCTCTGAAAGAGGAGGTTCGCGCCTATCTGGCCCAGGCCGGCCATGAGGTGATCGACCTGGGGGCTTATAACACGGAGCCGTCGGACTATCCCGACTATGCCGAGAAGGTGGGTTTGGCGCTGCGCCGGGGCGATGCGCCGCGCGGGATTCTCATCTGCGGGTCGGGAGTGGGGGTGTGCGTGGCGGCGAACAAGATACCGGGGATTCGCGCCGGGATGTGCCACGATACTTACTCGGCGCACCAGGGCGTGGAGCACGACCAGATGAACGTGATCGTGCTGGGCGCGCGCATCATCGGATCGGCGCTGGCCTTCGAAGTTGTGAATGCCTTCATCGGCGCTAATTTTATCGCCACGGAAGAGCGCTATGTGCGGCGGTTCAAGAAAGTTCTGGCCATCGAGCGAAAATACCAGTGCGGAGACGGCGGGGCGAACCCGGCATAGCGGCGCAGGATTCAAATGCCGGCGATTGATGGGGAGGTCCACTGATTCCGGCTGGCTATGAGGAAAAACTTCTTCAAGCATTCATAACAGAAACGGATACTGAAAGGCGTTGATGTTCCCCTTCGACGTAATCCTTTTTGATATAGGCGGAGTCCTGCTGACCAATAGCTGGGACAAACGCGAGCGCGCCGCGGCGCTGGAACATTTCCACCTCGATCCGGCGGCCTTCGAGGCCAGGCACCCGGCGCCCTACGACGCCTGGGAGCGGGGCATACTCCCGTTGAAGGCCTACCTGGACGCGACCGTATTCTACGAGCCGCGCAACTTTTCCCACGACGAATTCTTCGCTTTTATGCTCACCCAGTCGAAGCCGCAGCCGGATGGGGCGTTGGGAATCCTTGGCGAGATTGCGGCATCGGATAAGTGCATGCTGGGCGCGCTGAACAACGAGGCGCGGGAGACGAACAAGTACCGGCTGGAGCATTTCGGACTGCGCAAGTACTTTCAGGTTGCACTGAGTTCCTGCTACCTGGGGCTACGCAAGCCGGAGCCGGCGATCTATCACCGCGCGCTGGATATTCTGGGCCGGCCGGCGGAGCGGATTTTGTTTATCGACGACCGGGAGGAGAATGTGGCCGGCGGCGCGGCTGCCGGGATGAAGGCCATGCGGTTTGAGGGCGCGGAGAGTTTGCGGCGAGAGTTAGTGAGTTTGGGAGTTTTATAAACAACCATATCGGAGGTTTTATGCAACTGGGATTGATTGGCCTGGGTAAGATGGGCGGTAACATGGCGGAGCGGCTGCGGCTGGGCGGGCACCAGGTGGTGGGCTTCGACTTCAACGCCGAGGCGGTGGCCAAGTTGACGGCCTCAGGCAACGTGGGCGCGCCAACGCTGGATGAGTTAGCCAGGAAGTTAATAGGTCGAAGAGCTATATGGATCATGGTGCCGCAGGGCGACCCGGTGGACCAGACGATCGCAAAGCTGGTGCCGCTGCTGAAGCCCGGCGACATATTGATCGACGGGGGTAACTCGAATTACAAGGATTCGATGCGGCGGTACAAGGAAGTTACAGCCAAGGGCTTCCATTTTGTGGACGTGGGCACCTCGGGCGGGGTGTGGGGACTGAAGGAGGGTTACAGCATGATGATCGGCGGCGATAAGGAGCCGGTCGAATATCTGCGGCCGATCTTCAAGACGTTTGCGCCGGCGGCCGACAAGGGCTGGGGACACGTAGGTCCGGCGGGATCAGGCCACTTTGTGAAGATGATTCACAACGGGATCGAGTACGGCATGATGCAGGCCTATGCGGAGGGGTTTACGATTCTGGAGAAAAAAGAGGAGATGAGCCTGAACCTGCCGCAGATCGCCCAGATCTGGCGTTACGGCAGCGTGGTGCGCAGTTGGCTGCTGGATCTGGCCGCCGATGCGCTGGGCAAAAATCCTACGCTGGAGGGGCTGGAGGCATTTGTCGAGGACTCCGGCGAGGGGCGCTGGACGGTCATCGAGGCCATCGACCTGAATGTTTCCGCGCCGGTGATTACCGAATCGCTGATGCGGCGTATCCGCTCGCGGGAAGAGAACAACTTTACCGACCGGATGCTGGCCATCATGCGCAATGAGTTTGGCGGACATGCGGTGAAGAAAGACTAGCGAGTTAGCGAGTCAGCAAGTTAGCGAGTCAGCAATTCAGCGACCGGAGGTTAGGCAGAATGGCGACAATACAGATGAGCGTGCGGCCGGAGGATCTATCCCAGGTCCCTAAGGGCGAGGAGAGGATTCCCGAGCCGGGGATTCTGGTGATTTTTGGCGCATCGGGCGACCTGACCAAGCGCAAGCTGCTGCCGGCGCTCTTTCACCTTCGACAGAACGATCTGCTGCCAAAGCAGTTTGCGATTGTGGGTGTGGCGCGGCGGCCGCTGGGTGATGAGTTTGCGGCGGATATGCGCGCGGGCATCGTCGAGTTTGGGAGCGTGGAGGCGAACGACCCCAAGCTGGATGAGTTTGTGCAGCATATCAGCTACTTTGCGCTGAACTTCGACGATCCGGCCAGTTACGCGGGGTTGAAGGCGGAGTTGGACCGCATCGACAAGGAGAAAGGCATCGGCGGCAAGCGGATGTTCTACCTGGCTACGGCGCCGGAGTTTATTGCCGGGATCATCGAGAACCTGGGCGCGCAAGGGATGGCGCAACCGGAGCAGGGTCATGCGTCGGTGGTGATTGAAAAGCCGTTTGGCCACGATCTGGACTCGGCGCGCGAACTGAACCGGCAGGTGAACGCGGTCTTTGAGGAGAGCCAGATCTTCCGCATCGACCACTACCTGGGCAAGGAGACGGTGCAGAATATTTTGGTTTTCCGGTTTGCCAACGGGATTTTTGAGCCGGTGTGGAACCGGAATTATATCGACCACGTGCAGATTACAGCGGCTGAGACGCTGGGCATCGAGGGGCGCGGGCCGTTCTACGAGAAAGCGGGCGCGCTGCGCGACGTGGTGCAGAACCACATGATGGAACTGCTGAGCTTTGTGGCCATGGAGCCGCCATCGAGCTTTGACGCCGATGCCGTGCGGCGGGAAAAAGTGAAGGTGTGGCGTGCGATTCCGCCCATACCGATCCTGAACACGGTGCGCGGGCAGTACGGGCCGGGCATTGTGGACGGGCAGCACGTGGCGGGTTATCGCGACGAGGAGCGGGTCAATCCCGAGTCGGGCACGGAGACCTATGCGGCGTTGCGGCTGGAGATCGAGAACTGGCGCTGGGCGGGGGTTCCGTTTTTTCTGCGCGCGGGCAAGCGGATGAAGAAGCGGGCCACCGAGATCAGCATCCAGTTCAAGCAGCCGCCGCTGTTGATCTTCAACCGCATGGCCGCTGCCGGACCGTGCCCGGAGATCCTTCCCAATCTGCTCACCATCCGCATCCAGCCGGACGAGGGGATTGCGCTGCGCTTCGGGGCCAAGGTGCCGACCACGCCGAATATGGACGTGTGCCCGGTGATCATGGACTTCGACTATGCGGCGGCCTTTGGCAAGTCGAGCGCCAACGGCTACGAGCGGCTGCTGCTGGACGCCATGCTGGGCGACCAGACGCTGTTTTCGCACCGCGATGGGGTGGAGATCACCTGGGCGCTCTATACGCCGATCCTGCAGGCCTGGGCGGCGAAGAACCCGGAGGTCTTTCCTAATTACTTTGCCGGGAGCTGGGGGCCGGAGTGCTCGGACCACTTATTGGAACGCGAGGGAAAAGCGTGGAGGAACGATTTGGGGCGAAAGGCGTAAAAAGCAGGGAACAGAGAACAGGGAATAGTTGGCCATGGGAAGGTTCGTGGTCTCCCACGCTTTCGCCAAGTACGCGAAAGGATGGGGCACCCGGCGCTGGGCTCCATGCAAAAAGATGACGATTTTGCTTGACAGGCTTATAACCGATAGGTTATAAATGTATCCTATGATGCGTGAGTTTGTCCCTTTCCATGAGGACACCATCCGAAAAGAACTGGACGAGCTGCCGCCGAAGGACGCGGCAAAACTCGCATCGCTCATGGATCATTATGAGCAATGCGGATTGGGAAATCCATCTCCTGCTCAGGTAGATGATTACGGCGATGGGCTTTATCGGCTGAGACATATCAAACCTGCTTATCAGGGGCGATTGTTATTTTTTGCAACGGATTGTTCGGCAGGTTTTGAGCGGTTGGTGATGTTGGTGGTCTACAAAAAGCAAGGGCAAAAGGCGCCCCAGCATATCCTGGAAACCGCGAAAAGACGGAAGAAACAATGGGAAGATAAAAGGAGGAAGACATGACATGGATCAAACAATACGCTGAGAAACGTTCAGCCAAAGACCCAAAATTCAAGGCCGCTTACGAAGAAGAAGCGGCCCTGCTTGGGCTTATTCGTGCGCGTCAAATGGCAAATCTGACGCAGCAAAATCTCGCAAAAACGCTTCGTGTCTCCCAACCCTACATCGCTCAGATTGAACGTGGCAGCAAACCGATTAGTCTGTCTTTCATGGTGCGTTACGCCAACGCGGTGGGCGCAACCATTCAAATTACACCGCAACATAAGAACGCAGTCCCCGCCTAGAGCGGAATCAGAGTACACGTGCCCTTACAAAGTGTATTGAAGGTGGCTTTTTCTTGAGGAAAAAGCCACTGCGCGGTAGTGCTTTCGGGGTACAGCTACTCTGATTCCGCTATAGCCGCCCCAAGGCGGGGAAGTAGCGAAGTTGGCCTGGAAAATCAGCACTTGCACAAATCTAAACCACTGTTTAGATTCCCTGCATGGGGGAATTTGTCGCCTACTACTACGTTTCGACCGAGCGCCAGCGAGTTAGCGGTCTAGGACTTGAAGCCCAGCGCGAGGCCGAGGCCATCCACCCGCTCATCGCGAAAAGACCGCGATGAACGGGGCACAGCTTTTCAAAGCTCAGGGTGACTCTTCGGGGCTGATGAGCGGGCCACCTGCCACCCGGGACTCAGGCATGAACTTCTTCGACTCGCTCAAGAGGCATAATCCGCACCACGCGTTTCATGATTTTCTTGTCTTGTTCAGCCATCTTCAGATCGTAAGTTGCCTGCAATCGCATCCACATTTCCGGAGAGCTGCCCAACAGTCGAGATAGCTTCATGCACATGATGGCGGAAAGGGGTTTGCGCTCCGACAGGATGTCGTGAAGCATCTGGCGGGAGACGCCGAGTGCCTTCGCCGCCGCCGTTACAGTCAGGCCCACAGAAGGCAAAATATCTTCCTTAAGAATCTCGCCCGGATGAACGGGTGGCAGTCTACTCCTTCTCTCCATAACGTCCTCCCTTATCGCAGACAGCTAATGGTAATCCTCGAAATCGATATCCATGGCGGTTTCGCCAAACCAGCCGAATGTGACCCGGTAATTCCCGCTCACCCGCACCGACCATCGTTTCGGTTTCCCTTGCAGGCTGTGGAAGTGAAAGCCGGCAATGTTCAACTCCTCCGGCAGGCTCGCGACTTCCATCAATTGCAAAATGCGAATGCACTTCCTGATGTGATCGGCGCCAATCCGGCGTGTCTTGCCGGTGAGGTAAATCTCTTCAAGCCCCTTGTGCCTGAACGTGCCGATCATTTTCGAAGTGTAGACAATTTAGTTTACAGTGTCAACCACCTGCGGTGAGGCCTGCCACAGCTTCTCAAGTGATTCTTCGGGGCCTATGAGCGGGCCACCCGCCGTACATCGAATCACAACAGATGTCGAGTAAGAGCAAAACCGGACTGCCAAGATCTGTGCTCTCCCAGGTGCCCAAATGCGAGGCACCTGGGGCACCCATCTTCGGTCGTTGTGCTTACTGCTCCCGGCACCTGGGCTACCCGCCATGGTGGTTCTTCGGAGTTAATGATCGGGCCACTTGCCCTGGTAGATTTTGAAAATCACGGCGTACACTGTGTATGCTCGAATAATGAGGAGGTTAAACAATGGATGGAACGACAATTGCGGCCATATACGGTGCAGTTGTATCAACATTCGCTGTTGCATGGAACATATACAGAGATTCCCATGATCGGGCGCGACTTGAATTGTCAACAATGGTGGGGTATGAAACAAAGGGCGGGGGCAAACACAACATCGTGTCCCACGCGTTTGCTCTTCAGAAGTGGCCAGAACAATTCAGAAATTCCTCTCCCGAGCTTTTTCTCACCATTACAAACGTAGGAAGAAGACCGGTTGTTGTTCAGGGATGGGCAATTCGGGCCGACAGCAAAAAAACCGGAAACGACAATTTCATATATCCGTTTACCGTCCTTCCCGCGATCTTAAAAGAAGGGGAATATGTAGTGGAGCGCACAGGCGATCTGTCCTTATTGGTAGACGGCGGAAAGTGCATTTATGCCTGGGACTCAGCCGGGAGAAAATGGTCGCTACCACATCGCAAGTTTAGTGGGCTCCGGCGAGAAACCCAGAATTCTCAGGCTTCCGGAACGCTTGATATAAAGCCCTTCAAAACCATCTAACAAGCGCCGGGTGTCCTAGGTCTCGACTTTACTCCACAGGACAGAAGATGCGGTGAATCCGCTCGCGGATTCTGAATGCAAGCCCAACGTTTCCGGGAGCAGCAAGGAGCATCGTAAGCTGAACTGTGTGTAGGGCATCCCATTTGCACTTCCCTTCGGCGAAAATTCGACGCGTTAGGCGGTCCAATACTTGCTTTTCTTTATCGCTTTTGATCTCCTTAATTCTCTTTGCGAGACCATGTTGTAGAAAGTCAAGCGATTCGTGGGCTTGAAGATACTCCAAATTTGTCCGTTGACCATCAGGTCCAAGACTATCCGCGTGCGCGACTCGTAGGAGATTGTCGATGGCATCGGCCGGAATTCGTTCGATACCCTCGTCATTCATCCATCGCACTTCAAGGTATTCAGGTGTGTGATTTAGCACAAAGCAGTTTTTCTCAAATCCTAACGTGCATACGTCACCTCTTTTCCAGGGACTTTTTCGAGGATCGAGAGACGGAGGAGTCGCCATATAAAAACCACCTTTCGAGCCGAGTGCTCCATGACTCTATTTTGAAACTCGGGGAATCACAACGGCAACATCCGTCACAAACCCCTACGGTTTGGGGGCGGAGTCGTCTCGATGTGATGTACCTTCTTCCACTTGAGGAAAGACTCTCTCGCATCCATCAGCCACTGATCATGGGACATATCTGACTCGGTTTCCTCAAGTACGTACTCGCCCAAGGCTACATATCGACCAAACCCGCTAGTCCATCCGTACCAAGCACCATACTCGTCTGCTAGTTGATTGGCTATCGAAGTTACTTTTTGCTGATGTTGCTTCTTTTCGTCCGCAGTTTTCTTCATATATCCATCATAAGCTGGATGCTCCAAGTCTCGACTTTGAGACCTGAGAGACTTCTCTATTCGCGGATGATTTTTACGAAGATATTGTCGGGGAGTTCGTCTTTCAACGGGCGGACTACGCCATTCTGCCCATGCCTTTATCCATGGCCTCGTTGGCGAGGCGGTCGGCTTCTTTGTTGCCGCCGCGGAGGGTGTGGCGCATCTCGAAGCGGTCGAGGCGGGAGGCGCGGCGTTTGGCTTCTTCCCATAGGGGGCGCAGGACGGGGCTGGCGACCTTGTACTGGCCCTTCATCTGCTTGACCATCAGTTCGGAGTCGGAGACGACGCGGAGGCGCTTCGCGTTGTGCTCGATGGCCCATTGCAGCACCGCCAAAAGGCCGGAGTACTCGGCGAAGTTGTTGGTCTGGACGCCAAGGAACTCGCTGAGGCGGGCCACGACGCGGCCGTGGGGGTCTTCAACGACGGCGCCGTAGCCGGAGGGGCCGGGATTGCCGCGGGAGCCGCCGTCGCAGTGGGCGGTGAACCATTTGGCGGTCTCGGCGGGAGGGTCGGGAGATTCAAAGAGATTTCCGGTCATTGAGTTCTAGTGTAGCGGGCGAAAACGGACGATTGGGAATTGTGCTATCCCACCCTTGCGCCCGACCACCCCACGGACGAAGACCTGTCCGCGGGGACCCCGGCAAGCCGCAAGGATGGGGCACGGAGCTTTTGTGGGCGGGGGGCGAAACGCTCACCAAAGCGGGCTTATCGCGTCTGTTGGAGTGCGGACGCTTCTCTATCCCCGGAGCAGAGATTCTGATGGCGACGGATGCGGTGAGCTACCCCACTTTCCCGGTTGCGGTTCCGGCTGCTTTGGCGTGGCCGGCAGCGCGGAAGGTACAATCCTTCCCAGGTATGGCTGCGACGGCAATGGACGGAGCGAAGAAAGCGCAGGAACGCTTGCAGGCGCGCGCGCCGGAGATGGAACTGATTCGCGAGGCGCAGGCGGGATCGCGGGCGGCCTTCGACGCGCTGGTGCGGCAGTATGAGCACCAGGTTCTGCGGCTGGCTCTGCACCTGACGGGCAGCGAGCACGATGCGGAGGATATTTACCAGGAGGCTTTTCTGAAGGCCTTCCGGTATCTAGGGAATTTTCGTTTTGAGTGCTCGTTTTATACGTGGATTTACCGCATTGTGACCAACCTCTGCCTGGACCAATTGCGGCGAAAGAAGACCCGCCGCGAAGACCGCGCGGTGATGGTGGATCACTCCGGAGGCGAGATCGATCTGCTGGCTTCGGTCTCCGACGACCGGTCGTTTTCAAACCCAGCGAAAGAGCTGGACCGCAAGGTGCTGGGAGAGAAGATTCAGTTGGCGCTGGACAAGCTGACGCCGCGGGAGCGGATGGTTTTTGAGTTGAAGCACTACCAGGGACTGCGGCTGCGCGCGATCGGAGAGATGCTGAACACGACGGAAGAGACGGCCAAGAATACGCTCTTCCGGGCGACGAAAAAGTTGAGGTTGCAATTGGCGGGGTTGCGATAGAAGACCTCCGGCAATCCCTTGAAGGGATGCGGATTGATGGGGGGCCGAATGAAGAACTTTTCGAGGCTGGAAGGACGTACCGATGAATTGCGAAATTGCACGTGAGCGGATTGTGACGGCGGCGTACGGGGAGCTTGGCGACGAGCAGACGCATGAGCTGGAGCGGCACATAGCCGGTTGCCCGAATTGCGCGAAGGAGCGGGAACAGTTGCTGGCGCTGAGAGTGCTGGCCGAGGCGCACCCGGTGGAGGAGCCGTCTGCCAACCTTGTAGCGCGGTCGCGGCTGAAATTAGAGGAAGCGCTGGATGCTCGCCGCGGCGAGCCGCCCCGCCGCTGGTATGAACGTCTGGGCCAGTGGATGATGAACAACGTTGCCAGCTTGCAGGCCGCGCCGGTGGCCGCCTGCCTGTTGCTTGTGGTTGGAGCCGGGGCGGGTAGCCTGGGCGGCTACCAGTTTGCGCGCAACCGCGCGGCGCACACGGCGGCGACCGCCCAGGCGTCGAAGGTCCAGCCGCAACCGGCTTCATTGGCGGGGGCGGAGACGCCGGCGCCGGCGGAGATTGCCAACGTCTCCAGCATTGTGCGGCAGCCGAACAGCCATATGGTGGAAGTGCGCTACAACCAGCTGGTGCCGCAGCAGATCACTGGCTCTCTAGACGATCCTGCGATACGGCAGTTGCTGATGATGGCCAGCCAGAACTCGGCCTCGGCCAGGGTGCGGGACGACTCGGTGGGCCTGCTGGCGGCCGAGTGCAAGGCCGGGCACAGTTGCAAGGAAATGGGGATTCGCGATGCGCTGATGGTGACGCTGCGCTATGACAAGAATGCCGGGGTGCGGGAGAAGGCGCTTGAGGGTCTGGAGCCTTACGTGGTCCAGGATGTGCGGGTGCGGGATGCGGTGCTGGAGGCGCTGATGAACGATGCCGAGCCGAAGATTCGCACCGCTGCCATCAACATACTGGAGCCGGTGGAAGGCGATACCAGCGTGCGGCAGGTGCTGCACTCGGTTGCCGATACGGACGTGAATCCGTATATCCGGACCGTTTCGAGACAGGTTCTAAGCCGGGAGCCGGAGATTCAATAACACTGCCAACCCTTCCGGCTGACGCGCCGTCTGATAAGAGCGCGGGGCCGGGATGGGTTGGAGCCGGCGGGAGAAGAAGAGATGAAGCATTTATTGAGGCCGTACCGGAGTTGTTCATATCGCAGTCTTGGATTCGCCGTGCTGCTGGGTTTAGGGGCGCTGATGGCGCTGCCAGTGGCCTCGGCGCAGGCGGCGAAGATCACGCAAATTCTGCGCGGGTCCAGTCCGCTGCTGTTGCTCTCGAGCTCGCAGGGCTACCTGGGGGTGGACCTGACGGACGTGGACCAGGAGAAGGCGCAGTCGTTGAAGCTCAAAGAGGTCCGCGGAGCGGTGATCACGCTGATCGACCACGACGCTCCGGCGGGGCAGATCGGGCTGAGGGTCAACGACGTGGTGCTCAAGCTGAACGGGCAGACCGTGGAGGGCGCCGAGCAACTGCGCAGGATGCTGAGGGAGATTCCGGCGGGGCGCACGGTCAGCCTTGAAATCAGCCGCGACGGGAACATACAGACGCTGGCGGTGGAACTGGCGGATCGCAGGGTGATGGAGCACGACGTCTGGAACAAGATCGGCAACAACGGGGAAGTGTTTACGCAGCAGGCGCCGGGGATGGGGATTCTGGGCGACGGGGGCGACGGATCGCTGCCCGGAGGGTTCCACATGCCGTTCTTCGGCTGCAGCCTGAACGTGGGAGCCATGGTGGAGCCGCTGACCTCGCAGATGGCCGAGTACCTGGGCGTGCCCAGCGGGGTGATGGTGAAGCAGGTGGCGCGCAAGAGCGAGGCCGCAGCCGCCGGGCTGCAGGCCTTTGACGTGATTCTCAAGGTGGGGAATGAAGCCATCACGAACCTCGCCGGCTGGGACCGCGCGCTGAGGGCCAACCAGGGCAAGCCGGTGCAGGTGACCATCCTGCGGGACAAGAAGCAACAGACGCTGACGCTGCAGGTGGATTCGAAGCACCACCAGGGCGAGCTGGAGATTGAGGATTTCTTTCCCGGGGAAGATTGGCCGGTGGTAGCGGAGATTGACCCGGAGTTGGCTCAGGAGTTGGCCGGGGACGCCGAGGGAGCGGCCGAGGCGCTGCGCGATCAGGCCCAGGCGCTCAAAGATCAATTGCAAGCCGGCGGGATGGAGCACTTTGCGCTCAGTCTCGAAGAGGTTGAGGCGCTCGAGAAGCAGGCTGAGAAGCTCGGCGAGAGTTTGAAATCGGATGAATTCAAGATCGACCCGAAGGAGATGGAGCAACTGAAGCAGCAGATGGACGAGCTGCGCAAAAGCTTCAAGGGAGAGAACTTCAAGATCGATCCGAAGCAGATGGACGAGTTCAGGCGGCAGATGGAGCAGTGGAAGCGGCAGATGGAAGAGATGAAGGCGCTGCGGTTCGGCAACTACGTCTGAGAGGGTGCGATTTTTGGGGTGCAGAGGGCGCCGCCGGGGTTCCGGCTGGCGCCCTTGTTGTTTTTGCCGGCGGGCGAACAGATTCACAGTTTGTGTGCTTCTATGCGGTTGGACGGAGGAATTGACTGATTCTGCCTGGTTAGGTGCGTCTTCACAGTTTCACGTCCGAAAAATGACGTGATTGGGCGGGCAAGGCGAAGAAACGGAGAATCGCACCCCGGGGGGAGGGGTGTCATTCGGCGGGTATGGACCGGGGACATACCTGACAGATTAAACCGGGGACATCTCCGACACTGCGGGCAATCCGGGCGGCGTGGTGTTTTTCTCATCTCGTCCTCTATTTCCATTTTGCGCCGGCGGAGGGTTATTTTCCGCAAAGAGCAGGAGTGAAAATGGGGTTGCGCAAAAGTGGTCTTGCCCCAAAACTCCTGCCTGTAGTACAATTAGTATATACGCAATGCGCTACGAATGGGACGAACGGAAGAACCGGCAGAACCAGCGCAAGCACGGCGGAATCTCATTCGAGCTGGCGGCACTGGTCTTTGAGGATGAGCACCGCCTGATCGGACTGGACCGGGTGAACGAGACCGGAGAGCAGCGATGGCATGCTCTCGGCGCTGTCTCCATCGAGTCCGGAATTTCTGCCGTTCTGCTGGTGGTGCATGCATACAAACACCCCAGCGACGTAGACCTGTCGCCGGGGACCCCGAAGGAGGATCTTCATGGTGAAGAAATCATCCGCATCATCTCGGCCCGCAGGGCTGACAACAATGAATACAGAAGATATCAGGAACAGGCAGTGGACTGAAGATGAGAAACAGGCACTGCGCAAGGCAAGCGAGGCACGGGCTGCAGGGCGGGATTTGCCGGAGAAGGAATACGAAGATATTCCGCGGCTGACAGAGGAGCAGCTTGCGCGCATGGTCCGGCTCCGGGACGTGAAGCGGAAGGTGCCGGTGAGCGTGCGTCTCGATCCGCAGGTGCTCGATTGGCTACGCGGCAAGGGCGAGGGACACCTGACCCGCATCAACGATATTTTGATCAACCTGATGGAGGCGGAGCGGCGGGCGGGCCGGCAGCCTTAGTGACGGCGAAGACGCATGCCGAGCGGTGCATTTGCAGTTCGCTTCTGGCGCGCTCCATCTCGACATTGTCATAGGCAGCAAGCCTGGTGCTGACGCTGCAATACAAAGAAGAGCGAGCCCTGATGCACTCGCTGTTCCAACCCTCGAAAGTTCGTTCCAGACGCTTACAGACTGGGCAACCCACAACATCCCCCTCCGGCCTTCGGCCAGACCTGCGATAGCTGAGATAGGACTGCTTTAGCGCTCCAGGACTTGATGCTCGGCGTGGAGCCAGTCCTGCATGTCGTAGCCGGGTTCGCTGCCGCGGCTCTCATAGATTTGGAATGCCCGTTCCCTGATCCTGTCTTGCGAAGCGGAGATTTCCGGCGCCGCCGGCTTGCCGGCAGGCGAGATTTTGGCTTTTGGCCGTTTTTTAACTTTGGAAACTACCATTGGGGACCCTCACGGATATCAAGGGCTAAGAGGTAAGATACTTCAGAGTAACTGCCTTAGTTCAGAGAACCTGAAAGGGGAGATATATAATTCAACCCTAACTTCAAGTTATTCCTATTTATCCCGGGAGTCAAGCGCTGATTGGACAATACCTACAGAATGTCTTTTTTGAGCTTTGAACTGTTCAACTTACGCGGCGTGCTCTATTTTCATTTGCTGCCTCCGGGAGCGCGGCGGGCCCGCATCGATTCCTGGTCCCAGAGACAAGGCATGGGTCATACGGCGAAGGTGCCGCGGGCCGGGTCGGGGAGATAGTGCAAACAAAGGTTTCGGAAGTGAGACCTAAACGCGGGCCAAATAGCTTAAACTTGATATTAGGATCAATATCTTGAGTGTCGAAATTAAGCCGAGACGATTGCAGGGCGGACCGTGGACTGAGGGCTATGCTCTTCATATTCACATGTTGAGCAGCACTTTCGTGGGCTACGATCAAAACGGCCACCCGCGCTTCGATAGTCTCAGATCGCCGATTGGAGAATTGCTTTACAAGCTGAAATATCAACAGGATAAGACGGCGGTTGACCAATTGGCCGAAGCCGCCGAAGGCTTTTTGAATACATGGAAGCCGCCCATCGATGCGATTGTCCCGGTTCCTCCGTCCCTTGCCCGCAGGAATCAACCGGTTCTGGCGGTAGCCGAGGCTCTGGCTGAACGTGTTCATATTCCGCTTTGGACCACTTGCCTTTCGAAAATAAAGAAAACGCCGCAACTGAAAGACATTTTTGAGTACGATAAAAGAACGGAGGCGTTAAAGGACGCCTTCACCGTGGCGCCGGAACAGACGGCAGGCAAGACACTGCTCCTGTTCGACGATTTTTACGGCTCCGGCGCAACGGTCAGCCACATCGCGGAAGTGTTGAAAAACCAAGGCGGCGCGAAGGTGGTTTACCTTCTCACGCTGACAACAAAATAGGCGCGTCATGAATGTGTTTTTTGGCGGATCGCGGGCGGTTTCAAAGCTGAATGACGCGTTGCGCGCGCGCATCGACGACTTCATGCGGCGCGGCGACACGATTCTGATCGGCGACGCCAATGGCGCGGATAAAGCCGTGCAGCAGTATCTGGCGGAATCCGGTTATCGCAAGGTGATCGTGTTTTGCATGACAGATTGCCGCAACAATATCGGCGCGTGGCCTACGCGCAACGTCAAATCGCCAAACGGACGGAAAGATTTCAGCTACTATGCCGCCAAAGACCTGGTGATGGCCCAGGAAGCCAAATGCGGCGTGATGTTGTGGGACGCCAAGAGCAAAGGCACGCTGCAGAACATGCTGAATCTTGTGGGGACCGGGAAACGGACGCTCGTATACTTCGCGCCGACGAAGGATTTTCACGTGCTGGCGACCGAGCAGGATTTACAGGCGCTGCTGGCCCGGTGCGAGAGACGCGATCTTGAAACCGCGGCCCGCGGGCTGGGGCTGAAAACGCCGCTCAACCAGCCGCATTTGCCCCTGTCCGTTTCCGGACTTTAACGTGCGTCTCGATCCGCAGGTGCTCGATTGGCTGCGTTCCAAAGGCGAAGGGCGCCTGACCCGCATCAACGATATTTTGAGCAATCTGATGGAGGCGGAAGGGCGGATTGGGGCGGGGAGATAGTGCAATCCCAGGTCCAAAGGCGGGACCTGGAGTACCCAGTATTTGTACTTTTAGACGTGAGACAACCGCCCGCATCCCTCTCGTTCAAACTCTCTTGCTTATATATATGTTCTCGAAATTGGACCATGTTCTGAATACTTGAACGTAGAGCGAACTGTCCAATAGACTATACCGATCGACGTCTTTTCTCGTTGGCATCCGGTTGAGTTTATGCCCGAGTTGTTCAAACTGATAAATCAGGATGCGCCCTATACTATGCCTAGTGGCGTTTTTCGGATCAAGAGCTTGGGATGAGAAAATGTCAATGATCCGCTGGTCGAACTCAACCTTGCATTTCAGGGGAAGATTCAGGACATCCTTCATCGACCGTGCTGTTCTAAAGTCTGGCAATACGTCATCTTGTTCTAACGCACCTAAAGTATGATACTCAACGATCTTGTAGGCGTTCTTGAAGTTGCCAATAAAATCGATCACAGTACAGTGCGTCTTGCCGGCAAACAATCTCAGACCCCGTCCTAGTTGTTGATAGAATATTCGTTTACTCTCGGTCGGACGAAGAAACAAAAGACACTCGACAAAGGGAATATCGGCTCCTTCATTTAACACATCAACCGCACATAGAATCTTAAGGTCGCCGTTCGCGAGCTCTTGGAGGAGCCTGTGCCGTTCTGTCGCCAGAGTTGTGGAAATATAGACGTCCGAGCTAATACCTAAGTTTCTAAAGGCGGCTGATGCCCTTTGGGCATGCACGTGGGAGCAGCAGAACGCGATGGTACTCTTATCCTCCGCAAGCTCCCTCCATTTTGCTATCACCGCGCTATCTCTCTGTGGGATAACGAGGGCACGTTCCAGGTCCCGAATATCATAACGCTGGCCATTATGCTTGATCTTTGTATAATCAATGTCGTCGAAGCATCCGAAGTAGTGATACGGGCTCAGGATTCCTGCATCGATTCCGGCTCTAAGCTCAAAGCTTGCCAGTACATTATCTCCACAGAGTTCATGAATATCTTGCCGATCGCCACGGAATGGCGTGGCAGTGAGCCCTAATAGGAACTTGGGCCGGCATGTTTGTAGGGTTTCGCGATAGGTTCTTGCGGCGGCATGATGAAATTCGTCCACCACAACATAGTCATACTCATGAAATACAGATTTGTTGATGTTCTTAGAGATCAACTGAATGGTAGCAATGTTGACATGATTCGGATTAGACAGGGTCTTCAACGCGGTATGTCGCGTTACCTCGCTAGTTGAAAACACCGCTTCAAATTCTGATTGTGCTACATCCAGAATCTCTTTTGTATGGGCTATGTATAGAACGTGCTTTGCTCCATATTCTTTCGCATTCTCAGCAGCAATTCTTGTTTTACCGCTACCAGGAGGGAGGATGATTAAACCGGCAGATTCCCCCCTTTTGTTTGATTCCCTGAGCGCACGTAGTGAATCCTTTTGAAATAGGTTCAACAATCTGTGTTTTGGCGAATATCCGCAGCTACAGCGTCCTGAAACGGTCCTTTTGGCATCTCTTGGGCAAATGAACCCATACGCGATTAGAAGACGAGAAATATCTATGGCGTCGAATATTGCGTATTGACAATTAATTTCTCTAGCGGTTGCGCAAAACTGTTCCTTTGCTGCGTCCAAAATAATCCCAGGGGCGGCGAATACGGCAATCTTGAGGTCGGCGATTTTCTTAAGCCTATAAATCTGATGGGACACATGGGAAGGCCGAACTGTTGGAAACGATTTTCCTTTCAAAATAAATGCTGCTAGCCCCGTTGTATGGCGGATAGTCACTTTGTGTGTCAAAATGTCTGCTAACTCAGCCGGTCCGTGTGGTGTGTCATTTGGATCATGCAGAATTGCCCTAAAGTAAGGTTCAAGCTCCTCACGCTCATCCAAACTTCTGACGGCCTGGAGGTGTTTTTGGCCAATCTGGGTTGAGGGGACGTCTCGGACCTCAATGAAATTATCGAAGTCGTCAATGCGCAGGAGGTTGCTGAGCTCTATTTGGATACTGCTCGCATCGGCATTGCTTTCATTTCGGCTCATGTGAATTGACTTTGATATTAGGGCGTGTTCACACTACCCTCAATGCCCCGACGATTAAGGCGAAGTTGATGAAGGCGAGGAATACGACGTCGAGTTTTTCAAATCGGGAAAAGATGCGCCGGAAGCCTTTGAGCCGCCTGAAGAGCCGTTCCACTTCGTTGCGCTTCTTGT
>Ga0187866_1000031_pt1 | contig 204462 bp, 180 predicted proteins | sample June2016WEW_11_1_3_FD_133013 | JGI IMG/M metagenome (GOLD analysis project Ga0187866, IMG submission 133013) | Peatland microbial communities from SPRUCE experiment site at the Marcell Experimental Forest, Minnesota, USA - June2016WEW_11_150 | ecosystem: Environmental > Terrestrial > Soil >... | reverse complement strand
TATCCATTCTCGTTGATAAAGTTGCCATCGCTGCAATCTAAATTGCTGCCTATCCCCGCTCCCAAAAAACGAACCCCTCCTTCTGTCTTAAAACCATTATTCAAAAACACACTGCCCTTTACATCCATTCTGTCTGCCAAAATCGTATATCCATGCTCGTTGATAAAGTTGCCATCACTACAATCGAAATCACCGCCTATCACCGCTCCCAGAAAATGAAACTCTCCATTAGCCTTAAAACCATTATTCAAAAACACACTGCCCTTTACAGCCATTCCGTCTGCCGAAATCGCATATCCATTCTCGTTGATAAAGTTGCCATCGCTGCAATCGAAATTTCCGCCTATCGCCGCTCCCGGAAAACGAACCTCTCCGTTAGACTTAAAACCATCTCTCAAAAATACAGCACCCTTTACATTCATTCCGTCTGCCAAAATCGCTCTGCCGCCTTTATTAATAAACTTTCCATTTATGCATTCAAAATTTCCGCCTATTGCCGCTCCCAGAAAATGAACCTCCCCATTGGCCTTAAAACCATTTTTCAAAAACACACTACCCTTTATATCCATTCCGTCTGCAAAAATCGCTCTGCCATCTACATTATTAAACTCACCATTGTTACAATCAAAATCTCCACCTATCGTCGCTCCCGGAAAACGAACCTCCCCATTAGCCTTAAAACCATTATTCAATAATATACTACCCTTTACAGATATGCCGTCTGCCGAAATCGCTTCTTTGCCTTTATTAATAAATTCACCATTATGGCAATCAAAATCTCCGCCTATCTCCACCTTCCGAAATGCAGCCTCTCCTTCAGCCCTAAAACCTTCACGCAAAAACACACTGTCATCTACCTTCATTCCATCTGCCAGAATCGAACCTGTGCGAGAGCCATCCATAGCAAGAAACTTTATCTTCGAATGTTCAATATCTATCTTTTCTGTAAAAGCACTTTCCCAAAAAGCAAGCGGAAACGGAACCTCTGCAAAACTAAGGTCAACCGTCCCCTCAATCTTTGCTCCTGTAACCCATATTCCCTTATCTGCAACAAGTTCTTTTGCCTGTTTGTCACGGCACAGCCATTCAATTCGATTTGCGTTTATAGTCCGTTTCTCTGGCCAGCTATTTGCATCTTCAGGTTTATCTTTATCTGCTCCTTCGCTATAATTCGCCTGATGACCATCCGCCACCGCAGCAAATAAAATCTTATCTGCCTCAGTTAGTTTCCCAAATTTCTTCTCAGCCATTTTTATAAGTTTATTCCCATCGTCCAGAGAATAGAGCAAATCCCCAGGTTCTTTGTAACTTCTTTCGGAAATTGCCTCTGCATTGCTTGTTAACAGATATGCTGCAACAAAAATTATGAAAAGGTTTGATTTCATATGCTTCCTTGCTCAGAGTAATAATATATCACATCTTTTGTCAGCAATTTAGTGCGTTGGAGAGAACGTGTCAAGAAAGAAGCGGCGAAGCGGAATTGTCGGGGCAAGCCCCGACCTACAACTCTATGACCCGCAGGCAGGCCTGCGGGCTAAACATAAAAAATCCGTGTAATCCCTTCGACTTGGTTCGACTTCGCTCACCACAGGTCGCTCAGGGCAGGCCGTGTTCTCCCTTCGACCTTGCTCAAGGCGTACTTTGTGGTAGAATCTTCGCAATCGATAAGCAATAAATTTCTGGAGTCAGATATGAATGAGTTTGAGAAATCGGGCGGTAAAGGACAATCGTTAATCAATCACAAGAGGCAGTTGATGTATGTTCTTATCCTGCTGCTGATAATGAATATCGGCTGCTCTTCAAGGCAGCAATCGGCAACAAAGGCAACGGGCCTAAGTGATAATTTTTACAATGTAAAATTTTACGGAACAAAAGGCGACGGAACGGCGGTCGAATCCAACGCTATAAATAAGGCGATTGAGGCCGCATCGAAGGCGGGAGGCGGAACGGTGTATTTCCCGCCGGGAAATTACCTGACGGGTTCTATCCGGCTTAAAAGCAATATCTGCCTGTTTATTGACCAGGGAGCAACTATTATCGCCGCGGCGGTAAGCAAAGAAAACGGATACGATGACGAAGAGACAGGCAGCAATAACCAATTTCAGGATTACGGTCACAGCCACTGGCACAACAGCTTGATATGGGGCGAAGATATTAATAACGTGTCCATTATGGGCACGGGGAGAATATGGGCAAAGGCATTATATAAGGACTGGATTGACAGCAACGAAAACAAACAATCCGCGAATAAAGCAATCTCGCTGGTGCGATGCAGAAACGTGATTATCCGGGACATAACCATTTTGCAGGGCGGCTGGTTCGCTATCCTTGCGACCGGAGTTGATAATTTCACTATTGATAACATCAAGATAGACACCAACCGCGACGGTATCGATATCGACTGCTGCAAAAACGTGCGCATCTCCAATTGCCTTGTTAATTCGCCATACGACGACGGTATCTGCCCGAAAAGCTCATTTGCCCTGGGCTATGCGAGAGCGACTGAAAACGTAACCATCACAAACTGCCAGGTAAGCGGCTATGATGAAGGGACGCTGCTGGACGGCACTTTTAAACGCACGGAAAATCCGCACTATAAAAATCGTCCCACCGGAAGAATCAAGTTCGGGACGGAATCCAACGGCGGATTTAAAAATATCACGATTTCCAATTGTGTTTTTGATTATTGCAAGGGGTTTGCGCTGGAAACGGTGGACGGCGGCCTGCTGGAAGACGTTACCATAACAAATATAACCATGCGGGACATCGTAAATGACCCCATATTCCTGCGCCTCGGTTCACGGATGCGAGGCCCGGCAGGGACACCTGTCGGACAGCTGCGCCGGGTTATTATAAGCAATGTAATTGTTTATAACGCCCACCCGTCGAACGCATGCACAATAAGCGGCATCCCGGGCCATTACATCGAGGATATTCGCTTAAGCAATATTCGCATTCTTTATAAAGGGGGCGGGGCAGCGCCCGAACCCAACCGGCTGATACCAGAGCAGGAAAATAAATATCCAGAGCCCGGAATGTTCGGGCCGCCCCCTGCTTACGGCTTTTTTATAAGGCACGCCAAAAATATAAAAATGAACGACGTTGAAATCAGTTTCATGAATGAAGATGCGAGGCCCCCTTTTGTGTTCGAAGACGTCAACGGGATTTATATGAGCCGGGTAACATCGCAGAAGAAGGAAGATGTGAGCCGGTTTGTATTGAAAAATGTAAGCGATTTTCAAATATATAAAAGCCGGGACGTAAACGAGCAATACATTAAAAATATCGCACAGGGCGTCGTTGACTAAAAAAAGAAATAAGAATGAACGAATTTGAGCAACAGCCAAACAGGCATCAGAGGCGACGCAGATACAGCGGGACGCACCCCAAGCATTTCAATGAGAAATACAAGGAGCATAATCTCGCGGCCCACCCGGAAATCAAAGAGCATTTGCGAGCCAAAGGCAAAACGCCCGCGGGCACACACGTGCCGGTGCTGGTCGAAGATGTAATGGCGTGCCTGAGTCCGAAGCCCGGCGAAATTGTCGCTGACTGCACCGTGGGTTACGGCGGCCACGCATCCGAATTCCTCAAACGCATAGGGCCAACAGGAAAACTGATTGCGATAGACGCAGACAACACAGAATTAGAACGCACACGCAATCGACTGAGCAAAGACAACGCACCGATTAGTTTTCATCACAGCAATTTCGCGGGGTTAGCAAAGGTGCTGAAAAAAGAAGGACTTGCGGGGTGCGATATAATTTTCGCGGATTTGGGCGTTTCGAGTATGCAGATAGATAATCCCGAACGTGGGATGAGCTATAAGCACGAGGGGCCAATCGATATGCGAATGGATAGCCGGCTAAAAAAGACCGGCGCGGATTTGCTCAATACCCTTTCCGAAGAAGAATTGTCGAAGGCGTTTTTGGAATTAGCGGATGAGCCGGACCACAAGAAAATCGCAGAGTTTATTGTCAACCAGCGGAAGGTTACGCCAATTACGCAGACCGACCAGCTCATCCGGATAATTTTCAGCGTCAAGGGCCTGACCGAAAAACTCTGGAAAAAGCAGAATAAGGCAGGATTCGGCAAGCTGCACCCGGCGGCGCGGACGTTTCAGGCGCTACGCATCTTAGTCAATGACGAGCTTGGCTCATTGAAAGAGCTATTGAGAATCGCACAATACTGCCTGAAGCCCGGCGGGCGAATCGGGATAATAAGTTTTCACAGCGGCGAGGACCGGCTTGTAAAACGGTGGTTTCGAGACAACGTCCGGGCGGGCATATACCAGACGGCTTCACCGGACGCGATTGTGCCGAGAACAAAAGAGATTATGTCGAACCCGCGCAGTTCGTCGGCCAAATTCCGCTGGGCGGTAATAAAATCGCAGGAGGGCGCAACCCCTTCGACTGCGCTCAGGGCAGGCAAAACCGTGGCAACCGAAGAAAATCAAATGTGAATAACCCGTAAGATTTTGCAATTTTGGTCTTGACGGGCGGGGTAAAAATGGTTCTATTTGTGCAGTAGTCCCGGAACGCCGGGAGATGATAAAATGGATTTGTCAGTCAATATCGCTTGAAAGGATGATAAGATGCGACTCGCCACAGTTTTAGTAATCAGTATCGTATGTTCCGCAATGATATTTACCACCGGCTGTGCTGACCAGATCAAGGACCTCAAACTGCAAAACTCCGCGCAGGAAAGACGCATAAAAGAGCTTGAAAGCCAGGTGCAGGCGGCGAATCTGGAGCTTGAGCAGGCCAAGAGGCAAATAGAGGCGCTGGGCGGCAAGGGTAACGTTGAAATGCAGGCCCTGCAGCAGAAAGTCGCGGCTTTGGAAGAGGAACTGGCAAAGAAGAAGGCCCTGATTGAGACAATGCAAAAACAACTGCTTGGCGCGACGCAACTGCCCGCCGAGCTATCTTCAATGCTTGAAGATTGGGCGAAGGGAAGCGACTTGGTCAGCTTCGACGCGGCGAGGGGTATCGTAAAATTCAAGAGCGATTTGCTCTTCGAGAAAGGCAGCGACGAGGTAGCACCATCAGCGATGGAGGCAGTGAAGGCGCTTTGCGGGATTCTTAATACCGAACAGGCCAAGGCATTTGACATTATAATCGCGGGACATACCGACGATTTGCGTATCTCGCAACCCGAGACAAAGGCAAAACACCCGAGCAACTGGTATTTGTCGGCACACAGGGCAATCGCGGTTCTGGACGTTATGACGGCTAACGGTATCGTGTCGGAACGCGCCAGTATCAGGGGATTCGGCGAATTCAGGCCAGTCGTGCCAAACGAGCTGAACAAGAAGGGCAATCCGCAGAACAGGCGAGTTGAGATTTACATCGTCCCCAAGGGCGTGTAACACGATAACGGTCGAGATTCGCAATGGCTGACAGGACGCTGATAATTATCAAGCCGGATGGGGTGCAGCGGCATCTTATCGGGGAAATCATAGGCCGATTCGAGAAGAAGGGCTTGAAACTTGTCGCAGCTAAATTCTTAAAGCCCGACAATACCATCGCGACCAAACTCTACGCGGTTCATAAAGGCAAACCGTTTTACGATGGTCTGGTGAAATTCCTCTGTTCGTCGCCTGTGCTGGCGATGGTATGGGAAGCCCCTTCGACTGGTTCGACCCATTCGACTGGTTCGACAAGCTCACCACAGGCAAGCTCAGGGCAAGGCCAGGGGGCAATCGAAATCGCACGCAGGATGCTTGGTTCGACATTTGGTTATGAGGCCGTTCCGGGGACAATTCGCGGCGATTTGGGCTGTTCGAGAGGATTCAATCTTGTTCACGGTTCAGACAGCGTGCAATCAGCCGATTATGAAATCCCGATATTTTTCCGGCCTGAAGAAATCGTGAACTACGAATTCGCGGACGAACACTGGCTATACGGCAAAAACGAGTAGAACTGAACCGGTCTTCGCAAAATAAAAGGCCGTCGTCTCCACAAGGAAACGACGGCCTTTAAAATTTAAAACTCAACAATATGGTTACAAGCCCGATTTTTTAGTCGCCCCTTGTTGCCCCTCGTTTCCGAAGCGGGCCGCTGCGCTACGAGAGGGCAAGTTGCCCATATTAACACGGATTTTAGCTGTTGAAAAAGACGAAGGTTGGGGTATTGGGAATATTCTTTTCTATTGGTAAACCGTGTGTTATCCTATTGCCTAAATACAAAAAAGACCAATTATTGGTATGTGAACAGCGATAGACAGGAGAACCACGCTAAAAATGCAGAAGATTCAGGCCATAGACCTGTTCTGTGGAGCCGGCGGTTTTACTTTGGCGGCCAAGCAATTGAAAATCGATGTTATCGCCGCGATAGAATACGATAAACACGCCTGTGAAACCTACCGCGATAATTTCATCAAAAATAAACGTCAAAAACCGTTGTTATATGAAAGTGACGTTTTAGATATCTCCCCCGAAAAGCTTTTATCAGCTTTGAACATTTCCCCCGGACGATTAGACATCCTCATGGGCGGCCCTCCTTGTCAGGGCTTTTCGACTCATAGAATTAAAAACGCAGGAGTCAACGACCCCAGAAATCAACTGTTAACCAGATATTTTGATTTTGTCCGAGTCCTTAAACCTAAAACATTTATAGTTGAAAACGTCTCCGGCCTATTATGGGACCGCCACAAAGAACATCTTGATAGGTTTTATAAGTTGGCTCGTAGTGCCGGCTATGATGTCTTTGAGCATGTGCTCTTGAATGCCAAAGATTTCGGTGTCCCGCAGCATCGTAAAAGAGTTTTCATTCTCGGAACAAGAAAAGAATTGAATCTTGAAATTAACTGGCCTCCTTCTCCGACACATTTTTCTCCTAAAAGCATCGAGGTCAAAGAAAAAGGTAAACCGCCTTGGCTGCCCGCCTCAGCGGTATTTGAAAAATCGCTTAAACGAGATGACCCTAATAATATTCATATGAATCACTCAAAAAAGTTGCTTGAGGTATTCAATAGCACGCCCATAAACGGCGGCAGTAGAGCTCAATCGAAAAGACAATTACCCTGCCATAAAAATCATAACGGCCATAAAGATGTTTATGGCCGTATTGATCCTAAAAAGCCCGGCCCCACAATAACAACCGGCTGCGTAAATCCATCCAAAGGACGATTTCTCCATCCGACAAGAAATCACGGGATTACAGTCCGCCACGCAGCAAGATTCCAAACCTTCCCTGATGATTTTGTATTCAGTGGCGGTCTTATGGCATCTGCGGTTCAGATTGGAAATGCCGTGCCTATTCGATTAGGCAAAAGAGTTATTGCATCAGTTTATGATGCTTTATCGGTCGAATCATTGCATCAACACACGAATTTAAAAGGATACTAATATGTCAGAAGAAGGATATTTTTGTTGCTTTTTCTGTCCTGCTGAAACAAAAGCGAAAAATAAACTTAACGATCTTTGTCCGCATTGTCAAAGACCATACGGATTTCCTCTATATAATGCCCCTAAGCAAATAGGTGATTATAAAATTATAGAAGTCTTACGACGAGGCTTTTTTGCATGTACCTATCTGGCTGAATGGGGTAATCTTAGGCAAAAGCGTGTTCTTAAAGTTATCCCAAAAAAGATATATGTATTCTTTAAGAAAAATTTTGTTGATGAGTGCGAGCACCACACCAAAGTCGCAGAAGGTTCAGAGCATATTGTTGATATAGAAAATTACTTTGACGAAGATATAACTTTTAAAGATGTGACAATTCCTTGTCATGTTGTGGTTATGAGATATATAGACGGAACGCCATTAGCACAGATACTCAAAGGAAAAGATATCTTAAAAGCACGTACAGTAGCACAAATAGCGATAGATCTTTACGATATATTGGAAGAATTGAAAAATAAGTCTTCTCGCCACAATGACCTCCATGCGGGGAATATTATAATCCAGAATTTAAGTGAAGGCAAAAGACGCTTGGACGCTCTTGATGAGAATATTCGAGCAGTAGCGGTAGACCTTGGCTCTGTTGCAAGTGACAACAGAAGTGGTAGCATCGAAGGATGTCTTGGTGATGTACATTATATCGCAGCACACATAAGTATGCTGGCTAGACAATTAACTAAATCTCCAGACATAATATCAGACTTAGACTACCGTATCGCAGATTTGTTGGATGTCCACTCTTCACTATTATCCCCTCGTGATGAAAATCAACGAATACCAAAAGCGAGAGATTTAAAAAAAGAAATCGAATTATCTTATCATCAAATAAGATCTCCGTGGCTTGAAACATTAACACTGCAACGTTTTGATGATACATATAATGCTCAATCATTATCGCCATGGTTTGTTCCACATCTACTGGTTGATCCTGATGGCCAATGGGTATCTCGTATAAGTAGTAAGGGGCCGCAAATTATTGTCGGAATGAGAGGTTGCGGCAAAACTATGCTTCTAAGGGCCTTGCAGTTACATGCGCGTGCTACAAAAAGAGACGACGAGAAGGATACGAATGTTAAGAATAGATTAGAGGGAGATGGATTTGTAGGGCTATACGTGTCTTGCACAAGACTTCTGGATACACTCGGAGTTCCTTCTAGAGAAGCGTATAAACCATTTGAAAGATTGCTCATTGATTATGCAAGGCAGGCTATTCAGGCAATTAGGCATATGGATGAAATTGCTCCTGACTCGGTTTCGCCCATATATCACAAATTTATTGCGGAAACTCTTGATAGTTGTCTAGATACCGATCAGAAATGGTCGGAAGCAACATCTGTGGTTCAACTCGAAAATATATTAGTAAATAAGCTTGTGTCAATGAGATATGGAGATAATAAGTGCTCGCTCAAGACAAGTCATCCTTCACATGCCTTCGAGTTTTTGGCTGAAACAATTAAAAAATCCTGTAAATATTGGAATAATGCTTATGTTTTATTCCTTCTTGATGACGTGTCGACAAGGTTTCTGCAACACAACCTAATAGAAAAAATTATCTCATCACTTCTTTTTCAAAGTTCTACTTGTGCATTTAAATTAACAACAGAAGCGCAGACATTAGAGTTGGCGTTAAAATCTCCTGGTGAAATAGAATTTGCAAGACAAGGACGAGATTATGAAATATTTGACTTAGGACTCGAAGTATACGAAGCAATAAGTGGAAAAAACAAAAACAAAGCAAAAGAATTCGTGTCCCAAATTTTGTCTCAAAGGGCAAAGTATTATGCTGAACACCCAAAGAATGTCAGCCCTACAAGCATAATTGGTGATTGCACATTAATATCTATTGCGAGAAAAATTGCTTCTACGAGTGACAATTCTGCTCAAAAAAAAGAGGTGTATTATGGAATATCAGCTTTGTCCAATGTGTGTGTTGGTGACATAGGAGATGTCATTAGCATTTATGAGTTTATACTCAGAAAAGCGGCAGGGCAGTCTTTCCCAATAGCCCCTCGAATACAGTCGGAATGTTTTCAGGACTTTTGTACTCGACGTCTTTTTGATCTAAATCGAAGAAAGAGTGACTTGAAAGACTTTGCCCTATCATTCGCAGAGGCATCACACCAATTGCTTGTTGAATCATATCAAAAAGTTAAGAGTGGTGATAAAAAGAAAGAACGATTACGGCAATACAACAAAATTTATTTCCGTGTAACTACAGGCGACACAGAATCCCAATTCAAACAACTTCGAGAACTCATTGATGCAGGAGTATTTGTCCTTCACGGGGGTAGCCAGACACCCCGAATTAGGACAAGAGATTCAGATCCTATGCAACAATTCATTCTAACATATCGAAAACTGTTTGGTCTTTCAAATTTCATCGGACTTGCTGAAAGAGACAGATTTGAGCTTTCAGGTCAACACCTTGAAAGGTGGTTGAACAATCCATCTGAAGGAAATGAAATCCTACCAAGAAATACTGCCTCTGACTTAGACACTGAGGATGTAGACGAAGACGAAACACTAGAAGCTGCTGATAAAAAAATCCCAGATGACCATCCATTACTATTCAAAGACTTAAATATTATCGATGAAATTCCTTCTGACGGTTCATCCTCGTGGCGAAAAACCCCTGAAAATACTAAATCGCTGGTTACAATAACACAACTTACACCCGAAATATTCAGAAAAAAAACAATTAATGTATTGGTGGCGGGTCTCGGATTTGAAGAAAGAACGATGGAATCTCTTGTACGGATTTTGGGGGCAGCAAAACCCCAAAGAGGCATGTTTATTGAATACCCTACGAAGGGGAAAAAAGATGATATTCTGCGTATATGCAAGGAAAACTCTTTTAATTATGATTGTATTGATTATTCTAAAATACTAACCGAAGGTATTGAATCTCCTAAGGGTACGATGTTAGTGGATGTGACAGGATTGGCAAAGCCTGCTATATTCTATGCAATCAGATCGGCATTAAAAACAAATAGAAGAGTTATAATTTGTCACACTCGAGCAAAAGATTATTATCCCCAAAACGAAGCTATTGAAGAGGTACTTAGGGCTGAAAGAGAAAAAAACCATTATGTATTGATAGAGAAATTGAAAGAAATATTGACCGGAGAAAAAGGTCCTTATCGTATTATGCCATTAATAAAATCTGATGCCGACGAATCAAGGAGACGAACATTATTTGCTTTTTCATCACCAAAATATGAAAGACTGCTTACGTTGTTAGATAAAAGAGAATATGACCGTATTGAAATAGCCGTTTCAGAAAGGCAAAATCCTCGCAGTAAATTGGCGCAAATTGTAGGGCATATTTCTGAAAGCAACTACGGCGCTAAAATAACTCCTGACAATCCAGATGATTTAGAAAAAATATTGGAATTGATCTTAAGAACATATCGATATTGGTACACTAATAGAGGATTCAATTTTGAGTGTGGCTTAACAGGCTCTAAAATTGAAGCAATAGCGTGTTCAATAGCGAGCACTCTATGCAAATTCTCGCAATGTTGGTATGTGTGCCCAGACGAACTTGACCCCAACAAATTCAGTACCGGAGTTGGTGACTCTACCTATTATGAATTAGTTTTGCAAGACACCGAAAATATTCCTCCAACTTAAAGATGGCACCTGATACATTAACAAAGTCGCAGCGAATATTATGCATGTCACAAAACAAGGGGAAAGACACAAGCCCTGAAATTTATGTTCGCGGCTTAGTGCATTCTCTCGGGTATAGATATCGTTTGCACAGAAGAGATTTGCCGGGTTGTCCTGATATGGTTTTCCCGGGCAAAAAGAAGGTGATATTTATTAACGGCTGCTATTGGCATCGCCACAACTGCAAAAAAGGCCGTTCAATGCCGCAAACTCGAAAAAACTTCTGGCAATCAAAATTCAAGAAAACCATCGAAAGAGACAAGAAGAATCACAAGGGATTAAAAAAACTCGGCTGGCAAATCCTTATCGTTTGGGAATGTCAGATACAAGATGCCGAAAAACTTACTCGGCGATTGCGGGCGTTTTTGGAATAACAGAATGCGCTAATTTTTAATTGCGCGAAGCGAAATTCTGATGAAGGAATATGGCTTTGGCAGGTTTTGATTCCTCAAAATGCTTCTCATCATCATATTCGCAGACGGCCTCATCGGATATCACAACCAGTTTGGCATTTGCCTGTCTTAGAAGAACGAGCCAGATTCCGCCGCCTGACTGCCAGGTTTCACCTGAAAGGGCTTCCGCGATTTGTTTTGCCTGTAATTCGTTCATTCTTTTCAATTCCTTATGCTGAACGGAGTGATATTTTACTGTACTTATGACTTTTAATCAAAGAAAACATGGCAAAATCAGCGAATATCACCTTTGTAACTGACCTGTGTCTGAGTGCAAGCCACAACCACGTTTAGCGTTCAGCGTTCAGTATTGTAACTAACCCGTGCGACGAACACTGGCTATACGAGTAGAACTGAACCGGTCTTCGCAAAACAAAAGGCCGTCGTCTCCGAAAGGGAAACGACGGCCTTTAAAATTTAAAACTCAACAATACGTTTACAAGCCCGATTTTTTAGTCGCCCCATGCGTTGGCGAAAATCGCGAAATCCGTAAAGTTAACAGTTCCGTCGGCATCGAAATCGCCTGGGATAGGTGTCTTTGAACCGGTCGTTAGCCAGTTATCACACATCACTTTAACATCGCCAAGGTCGATATAACCATCGCAATCAAGGTCGTAGATGTTGTCCGCTGTGTAGTTTTGCTCGACCTGGTCAACCAGCACACCGACATAGCTCAACCCCACAGGGTTAAACGTGTAATACAGTTTTTCCGGCGTAACTGTTCCGGACCAGGCGTAACTGACCCAGACATCATAGAAACCATTGGCATCGGTCATGGCCTGCCCGCCGCCGTTGTCCGCGCTAACCAGCACATCACTGATGGGCACGTTGCATTCGTTCGTGATGTAACCGGTGATTTTGAACGTGAGCAGAGTGCCGGCATAGTCCTGGCCTGCGAAATCCGCATTGACATCTTCGTAGCTTATGCCGTTCGGTTCGAAGACATAGGCATACTTAGCGGGTGTTACTTTTCCCGACCAGTTGTAATCAACCCAGACCTCATAGTAACCGCCTGAATCCGTCAGCGAGGAACCGCCGCCGTACTTGCTCGTCCATGGTCCGCCGCCATTTTCGGCGGAGACATTAACGTCGCTTATAGGCGTGATAAGGTCGGGCCCGAACACGTAGCCCGCAATATTAAAGGTCATCAGTGTGGCTGTGTAATCATTTACTTCATCTGCGACAACATTGTTGTACGATATGTTGTTTGGTTCAAAGGTATAACCTTCCTTTATCGGTGTAGCGGTGCCTGACCAGTTGTATGGCACCACTATTTTGTAGTAGCCATTGGCATCTGTAGTGTCTGTGCCTCCACCATTATTATTGGCGTCTACGAGGACACCTTCAACTGGTATGTTGACATCAGGTTCGGTAACATAGCCGGAGATGGTCCGTAAACATGGGCCGCTTGATACGACCAGATTAACTACTGTTCCGCAGCTAACTGTACCTGTAGCGGACTGGCTTATTACATTACCTGTCGCCACGGTGTCGTTGCACTCTGTAGCGCTTGAACCGTAGCTTATATTGGCAACAGCACCGATTGCAGCTATTGCATTGGCCTCAGTCGAGCCGACTACGCTTGGCACTGAAGGCTGGCCGCTGGATACGACCAGGTTAACTACTGTTCCGCAGCTAACTGTACCTGTAGCGGACTGGCTTATTACATTGCCTGCCGCAACCGCGCTGCACTGGGTAGTGCTTGAGCCGTAGCTTATATTAGCAACAGCACCGATTGCAGCTATTGCGGCAGCCTGTGTCTGGCCGACTACATTCGGCACTGAAGGCTGGCCGCTTGATACAACCAGGTTAACTGCCGAGCCGACGTTTACCTGTGTGCCGCCTATAGGATCCTGACTTATTACGTTACCTGCTGCCACAGTATCGCTGCACTGCTGTGTTACAGTACCAACAACAAGACCGGCGCCTGTAATAGCTGAACCGGCAGCGGCCTGAGTCATGTTGAGAACGTTCGGTACTTGCGCTTTTGTAGTAAAACTCCAGACGTCGCCTGTGGTCGTGCCGCCGGCATTCTCCTCATCGATGCGCCAATAGTATGTTGTGCCATTCGCCATTGTTCCGGTATCATAAGTATTGCTCGCCTGGTTGCTGCTCACTAATGGTGGGGTACTTGTGGTGCCGAAGTAAACATCGTGTGATGTTGCGCCAGTACCCGCTGCCCAGCTAAGGTCGGTTGTAACAACAACGTTTGTCGCCAGATTGGCTGGAGTCGGGCTTATCGCTTTACCAGGGGGCGAAACAGAAGAGTCGTTGCCGGTTATCTTCACGTTATCAATATAGGCATAGTGGCTGCCGGTGCCGGTTGTAGTGATAAATTGAAGGAGGAAGTTTGGATCGTTGTCGGCGGAAGAGGGCAAAGTCCAATTCTCAGATGCCCAACCGGCTGAAGCGTTGACGGTTTCAAGGTTTGTCCAGGTAGAGCCGCCGTCCGAAGACCATCGGACAACCAGAACTATATCTCCGTAGGTGGTTTTCCTGTCATATAATACGTGAATGGTATTATACCCCTGAGTGCTTTCGCTCTTTGTTAGCCAGCTAGATGAGGCGCTCGCAGTAATTCTTGCACCATAGGTTCCAGTGTAGTTAGAATCAGTTGTGACAGAGACCTTGGTTGAATGGCTTGGTTTTGTCCAGCCGCCTGCGGTGAAATCGCCGCTTTCGAATCCATCGCTGAATAGCGTAGTAGAGGATTGTGCTGTCCCTGCGAATACTGACAGGGCGCATAAAACAAGCATAACAGTTATTACTTTTGTTGTTAATAACGCTTTCATCACTTTGCCCTCCAACAAAAAATGTGTAAACGATGACCCTGTATTTACGCCAGGCGCGCAATATGCGCACACCTGGCACATACATCCTTGTGGAGGGTAACTGGATTTGGGCAGACAACATAATCTACCCGTTGCTTTTCACCATCCGCCTACCCGTGCTTCTCCATCCGTGGCAGTAAAGTAAAAAACCAAAGCCAGAAATGACTTTGGTTTTTTGTATTCGCCAGCAATTTAAAGAGAAGGTATGATGTGAGAAAATTGTGTGCTGTTAGAGCTACAGCCCGAGACCTTGCTCCAAGGGGGCCCTCTACGCACCTGTCATTGTGACAGTTTTCCTTCACCAAACCTCCCGAAAAACAACCACTGCAAGGCAACATTTTATCAGATAAGAATCACCATAGTCAAGAGAATTCGCGTTAAAATTACGTCCTATAACAAAAACGTAATGCTTAACATGGCTATTATTCGCTCTAAAAACGCATATTTCGGTATTGCCCGGCTAACTTTAGGTCTGGCGGGCAAAGCGGCGTCTGTCGGATTCTTTGAGCTGGCGTTTGCGCAGCCGAATCGTACTGGGGCAGACCTCGACCAGCTCGTCTTCCTGGATATATTCCATCGCGACCTCAAGAGACATTATGCGTGCGGGTCTGATTTTGGCGGCTTCGTCCTTGCTGGTCGTACGCATGTTGGAAAGCTGCTTGAGCTTTGCGACGTTTACCGCTATGTCATCGTCTTTGCAGTGTTCGCCGACGACCTGGCCATCATATACGACTTCGCCCGGCTCGACGAAGAACAAGCCCCGGTCATACAAGGCATCGAGGGCATAGGCGGTAACGGGGCCAGTGGTAGTAGCAATCATAACGCCCGCTTTTCGCTGAGGTATCGCACCCCGCATCGGCTCATATCTTTCGAAGGTATGGTGCATAACGGCCCTGCCTTGAGTGGCGTTCATCATTCGGGCGTGGAGACCGAAGAGGCCGCGGGAGGGAATTAAAAATTCCATGTGAATAAAAGTGTTTGCGCCGCTTTTGGCGTCCATTTTAATCATTTCACTTCTTCGGTCGCCAACCAAGCTCATAACCGCACTCTGGCAATCCATCGGGCAATCAATCGCGAGCAATTCTATCGGCTCGTGGTCTATGCCGTCTATTTTCCTGATAATAACGCTGGGTTTTCCGACACAAACCTCATAACCTTCGCGTCTCATATTTTCGAGAAGGATACCGAGGTGCATAAGCCCCCTGCCTGATACGTTGAATTCTTCGGGCGTTTTGCCCGGCTCGACCCTCAGTGCGACGTTATGCTGAAGCTCTTTTTCGAGACGTTCGCCTATGTGCCTGCTGGTAACGTATTTGCCGTCCCTGCCGGCGAAAGGTCCGTCGTTGACCCGGAAGGTCATAGTCATCGTTGGCTCATCGACAGGAATAACCGGAAGCTGGGTGGGGTTATCGGGGCAGGCGATGGTGTCGCCTATACTAATAGGGTCAAGTCCGGACACGGCGCAAATATCGCCTGCCTGAACGCTTGAAACAACCTTGCGTGTAAGCCCCTGGAACTGGTAAATCTGCATAATTTGCTGCTGAGTATGAACACCAGCAGTGTCGATTACGGTAACATTTTGGCCTTCACTGAGTTGACCCGCGAAAACCCTTCCAATGGCGATTTTGCCTACGTAATCGGAATACTCCTGATTTGTCACAAGCATTTGCAGCGGAGCATCGGGAATTGCCTCCGGCGGCGGGACGTATTTTATGATGGCATCGTAAACGGCCTTCATATTGTCTGTTTTAATTTTGAGGTCGTTCGACGCCCAGCCCTGCCTGGCCGAGGCGTAAATAATGGGAAAATCAAGCGCCTTGTCACCGGCGCCGAGCTGAACGAGCAAATCAAATACTTCATTGACGACATCGTCGGGGCGGCTGTTTTCGCGGTCAACTTTATTGATAACCACTATTGGCCTGAGCTTATTTTCGAGCGCCTTGGTCAATACGAACCGCGTTTGGGGCATTGGCCCTTCAAAGGCATCGACCAGAAGGAGGACGCCATCCGCCATTTTGAGGACTCGTTCGACCTCGCCGCCGAAATCGGCGTGGCCCGGGGTGTCGATGATGTTGATTTTGTATTCGTCGTCCTGCGAATCGGTATAAAAAATAGAGCAATTTTTGCTGAGGATTGTAATGCCCCGCTCCTGCTCGAGGGGGTTGGAGTCCATAATGAGTTTGTTTTCGCCGCCCTGGAGCTTATCAAGCTCTTCTGCGCGGAACATTCCGGACTGGTAGAGAAGCTGGTCAACCAGGGTTGTTTTGCCGTGGTCAACGTGAGCAATTACAGCAACATTACGAATATAATCTGAATACATCGAAGACCCTTACAAGGAATAATCAAAGTTCGAGATTCGGCTTAATCACTTTCGCGTGAGCAAAATAGTTTATACTATTTTTCACCCGTGTCAATATAAAAGTGCGGAAGAAGCCCGATGGAAGGCAAATTTGCGTGATTTTCAATCATTTCGAGGGCGACGATTGACAAACACGGCGGAATTATCGATAATCCTGCAGAAATAGCCGAAGTGGCGGAACTGGCAGACGCGCAGGATTCAAAATCCTGTCCTGGCAACAGGGTGTGGGTTCAAGTCCCTCCTTCGGCATTTTTTGTTGCTCGTCCGCCGAAGGCGAGACCTCGCTGAAAGCGGGTCGCCAGTATCACGATATAAATTTTCACTTTCGTCCGCCGTAATGATGGATTCAACTAAAACACGATTTACGACAAGTCCGTGGGTAAAGGCGCTTTTGATTTGCGCCGGATTTACAGCGTTATATCTGCTGATAGCGGGCAGCAGCACGCTGTGGGACCGGGATGAGCCGCGATACGCGAGAGTAACGGCGGAGATGGTTGAGAGCGGCAATTATCTTGTGCCGACTTTTAACGGCCAGGCGTGGTTCGATAAGCCGATTCTGCTTTACTGGCTGATGTCTGTCCCGGTTAGATTGCTCGGGCAAAGCGAAATAGCGTGCAGATTCTCGGGGGTTATGGGGACGGCGGTAACTTTGCTTTTGACGTTTTTCATCGGGAGGAAACTTTTCGACGCAAAAGCGGGATTATGGGCCGAGGCGATTTTAGGCACGACACTGCTGATGCTTTTTGTGGGAAGCTCGGCACTGGTGGACGGCATAGCATTGCCATTTATCGTCGGGGCGATGGCGATTTTCGTCAGTCGGCTGGGAGAAAAAATACGGGCTATTGACGCAGGGGCAATGGGAGTTTTGATCGGGCTTGGGATGCTGGCAAAAGGACCGTTAGGATTGCTGCCTGTGTTCGTGATTATTGTCGTTATATGGTTCGGGCGGGAAAATACCGGGGGCTTTATTCGCAATTTCCTATGGGTCTGTCTTGCGGTGGTTATCGCAGCGGGGATATTTTCACTATGGGCAATTCCGGCCAACAGGGCAGCCGACGGGGAACTATACCGGGTATTTTTCGGAAGGCATATTGTCGGGCGTGCGCTTTCGCCGATGGAAGGCCACGGGGGAAATTTTCTTTTATACCTGCCATATTACCCGGCGATTATGGTCGCGGGATTTTTCCCGTGGGTTATTTTTCTGCCCGGCGCATTTTCGGCAAGCTTGGGAAAAAGAATCGGGAACGCCGGGGCAAGAAATATTTTGTTGAGCTGGATAATAGTAACGGTCGTCCTGATGACATTAGCGGCGACGAAGCTGCCGCATTATATACTGTTCGCCTGGCCCGCGATGGCGGTGATAACAGGAGCAACAATTGTCGCATCGGGACAAAACGTTTTAAATGAGCGTGACCGCAAATGGCTTCGAGGCGGGGTGTGGTTTTTTGGGCCGATTGGATTAGGCATTGCAGCAAGTTTAATCGGCATCGGGTATTTTACAAAAAGCAACGGACTTATAATGCCGGGGTTTATCTGCGGAACAATCTCGCTGGTAATTACAATAATCTGCTGTTATTTACAGGTACGGGAAAAATTCAACGGCACGGCAAAAGTTATTCTCGCCGGCGTACTGATTCTCATTATACCGTTACTATTCGTATTGCTGCCCGCGGTTGAGTCGATTAAAATCAGTCCTCATATAGCAAAGGCAATCAGGGAAAAAACAGGCAAAGACGTGCCCGTCGCGATGTATAAATACGCTGAGCCAACACTGAATTTTTACGTTGGAAGAAAAATTACGCAACTGCGCAAAACAGACGACGTCATTGAGTGGCTTAAAAGCACAGGAAACCGCGTGCTGATAATTCCGAGAAATGACTTCGAGAGTATCAGGCAAAACGCAGGTGATATCGCTTTTGAAGAGATAGCGTCAAAAACAGGCATTAACTATTCCAAGGGCAAGGAAGTCGAGGTTGTCGCATTATTAGTCAAGACACAAACCGGGCCGTGACCGCTGAAACCGGAAAAACAAACCGGGGAACGGTTGTGCTCCTTTTGCTTGCAGGCCTTCTGCTGGCCGCGGCGGCGGTTTGCTTTTTTGTTGTGGATGAGCGATTGTTCTCATATCTGCGGGAAAATCCGCAGAAGTGGGACAGGGCTCTCTGGGCTCAGGCGTTAAAACTGTTAGGGAGAGGTTACCCTTTAATCTGGCTTCTGCTGGCGTGGGTGTGGCTTACGGGAAAGCACAAGACGGTAATTGTGTGCCTGCTGGCGTTATTGATAACATTAGCCGCAGTAACGGTAATAAAAGAGACGGTCAGGAGACCCAGGCCGAGGGACGTTATAACCGCGGAAACAAAAGTCGAGAACAAAAGGGATATTTTTAAAAGCTGGTCGTTTCCATCCGGTGACATAGCGGGCGTATTCGCGGCGGGAGCGGTTCTGGCGTTTGCGATGCCCTGGCCGGCCACGATAGTTTTCGTCGCCTGCTGCTGCGGGGTCGCTATTTTGCGAGTCGTGGTGCTCGCGCACTATCCTTCAGACGCACTGGGAGGAGCAGCAACCGGAATTTTATCCGGGTGGTTGGCAATCAGTATAAGAAACCGATACCCGGAAATTGAAAACATTTTCAAGGGGCGAGAAAGGATTCTTTCTTTCATAGGTGTCATCCTTACTCTTATATTAATATGGCTGCTACAAGGCCGTGATAAGCTTATTATACTGCTGGAGTTTTACGCCCCCATCGTGTTAATTATCGCCGTTGTTGACCGGCTGCAGCAGTCAAAGCAAACCTGAACAGCGGACATGATTTATATTGACGAACTGGAGGGACAAGTGCTGCGAGTAGTGACACTGGAAGATAAACTGACAATACGCAACGCTTTTCCCGACAGATGATACAAATTATGAAACTCAACTACTATCCTGAAGGGTCATCTATATTTATTTCTTAGCGACAAACGGCGAGAGTTCGCGGAGGCGGGCGATTATTGGTGGGATTTTTTCGACGGTGAAATTTACCTCTTCTTCGGTGTTGTATCGGCTTAAGCTGAAACGGATGGAGCCGTGGGCCGCGGTAAAGGGAACGCCCATAGCACGAAGGACGTGAGATGGTTCGAGCGAACCGGAAGTGCAGGCGGAGCCGCTGGAAGCGCAAATGCCGAATCTGTCGAGCATAAGCAGAATTGATTCCCCCTCGATAAATTCAAAGCTGATGTTACTGGTATTGGGCAGCCGGCTTTCGGTATCACCGTTGACCATACAGTCGGGACATTTTGCGAGAATGCCCTTTTCGAGCTTATCGCGGAGGGACTTGACCTTTTTATTTTCCTGGTCGAAATTCTGCATCGCCAGTTCGCAGGCCTTGCCAAGACCTAATATACCGGGGACGTTCTCAGTGCCGGCCCGACGGCCTCCTTCCTGATGACCGCCGAGCATAAAAGGAGCAAGACGAGTACCCTTGCGGACATACAAAATGCCGACGCCTTTGGGGGCGTGCAGTTTGTGACCCGATAAGCTGAGCAAATCGATATTGCTTTTAGAGAGATTGATTGGGATTTTGCCGACCGCCTGAACTGCGTCGGTATGAAAGACGACACCTTTACTTTTCACTATCTCGGCGATTTTCTCGACGGGGAATACCACGCCTGTTTCGTTATTGGCGAACATAATCGTTACGATTGCGGTGTTATCGTCGAGATGTGATTTCAACTCCGACAAATCGAGCCGGCCTTTTTTATCGACCGATAATTCGACAACGGTATAACCCTGGTTTTCGAGGTCGCGGCAGACCGACAAGACGGCCGGATGTTCGACGCGAGTCGTAATCACCTTTCGCCTGTTTGGATGAGCGGCGAGTGTTCCTTTTATGGCGGTGTTGTCGCTTTCGGTGCCGCAGCCGGTGAAAATGATTTCGCCGGGGTCGCAACCGAGGAGAGCGGCCGTTTTTTCGCGTGCCTCTCGGATTTTAATGCCAATCTGACCGCCAAAAGTGTGCATGCTCGAAGGGTTGCCGTAGAGGTCGCAGAAATACGGTTTGATTTCTTCGAGAACCTCATCAGCGACTTTTGTGGTGGCGTTGTTGTCGAAGTATATTGTTTTCATTTTTATTTCCTTTGGTCGTCTGCCAAATCCTTTGCCTCTTCGACGTAGATTTCGGGGCTTACAAACTCTCTTATTTTGGCCTCAACGAGGTCTTTCATCGTGATATTCGCCAAGGCGCATTGTGCGCACATACCGCGAAGAGCGACAACGACCTTGTTGCCGTCAACATCTATCAGGTCGATATTTCCGCCATCCGCACGCAGCGCGGGCCTAATCTGTTCGTTGATTGTCTGCTGAATGAGCTGAATTTTCTGGATGTTGGTCAGCTTCTGGCCTTTTACGGGAGCGGGCATGGTTTTTTGTTTTGCTCTTTCGCCCTTGATGCGTTCGATTATTTTTTCGATTTCGCCCTTGCAGCCGCCGCAGCCGCCCCCTGCTTTGCAGTAATTGGTAACCTGCTCGACGGCGTCGAGGTTATTCTCGCGAATAACTCTTTCGATTTCTTTTTCGGTAACGCCAAAACAGGTGCAGACGACCCTGCCTTCAAGTTCATGTTTCTTTTTGCTGCCGCCCTTATAGTTTTCTATTGCCGCTTCCAATGCTTCTCTGCCCATAACCGAGCAGTGCATTTTCTGTTCCGGGAGACCGCCGAGATAATCAGCGATATCCTTGTTTGTAACTTTGGCGGCCTCTTCAAGGGGCATTCCCTTGATTATCTCGGTCAAGGCGGAAGAGCTGGCGATTGCGCTGGCACAGCCGAAGGTTTTGAATTTGGCGTCTTTTATTCTGCCTTTATCGTCGAGTTTGAAAGTCAGTTTCAGCGCATCACCGCACGCAAGCGAACCGACCTCGCCGACGCCGTCGGCATCCGGTATTTCGCCTACGTTTCGCGGATTGAAAAAGTGTTCTCTAACTTTATCCGTATATTCCCACATAATTTTCTACCTTTGACTTGTCTTAAGCGATTGTTCAAAGTCAGCCATTATATCATCGATATGTCCAGTGCCAACCGAGACGCGTATATAATCGGGCGTTACACCGGCTAACGTTTCGAGACGAAGTTTTTTTATCGCTCATTATTTATGACCTTTCTATTTAGCAGGCCCGCCTCGACTCGCGTCGGGCGAGGCAGGTAAAATCGCGACCATTTTTTCCAGCGCTTTTTTCGCCCTTGCAACAATATCGGCAGGCACTGTGATTTTATAGTGCATATCTTCAAGAGACCAGAGCACCTTATCAAGGGTTATGCGTTTCATATTCGGGCAAAGGGCTCGAGTGCTCGCCGGGTAGAATTCTTTGCCCGGGTTTTCTTTTTTCAGCGTATGAATTATTCCTGTCTCAGTAGCAATAATAAATCGTTTGGCGTCGCTTTGCTTAGCGAATTTAAGCATCTGGCCCGTGCTGAGGAGTTTATCGCTGACGGCCTTCACCGGCTCGGTGCACTCGGGATGCGCCATCACAATAGCGCCGGGATGGGCATCTCTGGCTTTTTTTATGTCGTCTTCGGTAATAAACGCGTGCGTCGGGCAATATCCGGGCCACAAAATCATTTCTCGTCCGGTCTTTTCAATCACAAACCTGCCCAAATGCTGGTCGGGGACAAAAATTATTTTGCTGTTTTTCGGCAGCGACTCGACCACTTCGACGGCGTTTGCGCTCGTGCAGCAATAATCGCTTTCGGCTTTTACCTCCGCGGAGCTGTTTACATAGCAGACCACCAAAGCGCCGGGGTTTTTGCGTTTCAATTCTCTCAACTGCTCGCTGGCAATCATATCCGCCATCGGGCAGCCGGCGTTTTTATCCGGTAAAAGGACAGTTTTGCCGGGCGACAAAATCGCAGCGGTCTCCGCCATAAATTTAACGCCGCAGAAAACGATAACGTCGGCATTCGTCGCCGCCGCCTTGACGCTCAGCGCAAGCGAATCGCCCGTGAAATCCGCAATATCCTGGATTTCGCCGGGCTGGTAATTATGGGCAAGTATGACGGCGTTGCGCTCGGCCTTCAATTGCCCGATTTTCTCAATCAACCGTTCGTTCATTTCTTTGCTTTTCTTTTGCCGCTCTTTTTGGCGGAGTGTTTTTTATACACAAGCTCGGCGTTGGGAGTTGTAACGGTAACGCCCGGCGGAACGGAGTCCTTAATCCAGACGTTTCCGCCTACGACAGCGCCTTTTCCTATTGTTATATCACCAAGAATCGTCGCCTCGGCGTATATTGTTACGTTATCCTCAATCGTCGGGTGGCGTTTGCCTCCCTTAATAATCCTGCCTTTCTCATCTTTCTGGAAACTTAATGCTCCCAGCGTCGTGCCCTGGTAAATTTTAACGTTATCGCCAATAATGCTCGTTTCGCCAATCACGACGCCGGTGCCGTGGTCGATAAAGAAGTTTTTGCCGATTGTGGCGCCGGGGTGAATATCGATACCCGTCCTGGTATGGGCGCACTCAGTCATAATTCGCGGAATCAGCGGCACCTCTTTTATGAACAGCTCGTGGGCAATGCGATATATGGCTATCGCTATTATGCAGGGATAGCTTATGACAATCTCTTCGGGAGATTTCGCGGCCGGGTCGCCGTCAAACGCCGCTTTGACGTCTCCTTTCAGCATTTCCCGGATATGAGGCAGTTGCGTCAGGAGATGAATGGTAGCGTCTTCGGCCATTTTATGGCAGCCGCCCGTTTCGCAATTTTCCAGCCGGCAGCGGTATTTTAGCGCACGTTCTATCTGTGTGGAAAGCTCGGTGTAAATGTGGCAAAGAACATCTATCACAACAAAGTTGACGTTCGATTTTGTTACCATTCTTTTGCCGGTAAAACCGGGGAAAAGGACCTCGAAAATCATATCAAGCACTTCGAGGATTTTGTCCCGCACAGGCAGATTGGTCGCGTCGATAAAATTTATCCCCAAATCGCCCTGGTAGGTCCCGACGATTTCAGCGACTAATTGTTCAAGCTTTTTGTCTGTCAAATCAGCTTTGGCCATATAAAGTCCTCTTCCATAACCACCACGCGGCTTCTATGTGACGGCGGCAAACATTTCAGTGGATATATAACGCTCGCCGGTATCGGGCAGAATCACAACTATCGTTTTGCCCTGGTTTTCGGGACGCTGCGAGACCTGGATTGCAGCCCACATCGCCGCACCGCAGCTTATTCCAGCTAATATTCCTTCTTTGGATGCCAGTTGATGAGCGGTCTCCATCGCATCCTGGTTTGTAACCTGAATTATTTCATCAATTATCTCACGGTTTAGCACATCCGGCAAAAAACCGGCGCCGATACCCTGAATTTTATGCGGGCCTGGTTTGCCGCCTGAAAGCACAGGCGAATCCTTCGGCTCAACCGCAATTACTTTGAGATTTTTGTTTCGGCTTTTTAACACCTCGCCGCAACCGGTAATCGTTCCCCCCGTCCCGACGCCGGCCACAAAAAAATCAACCTTGCCGTCGGTATCCGCCCATATTTCCTCGGCTGTCGTCTCGCGGTGAACCTGGGGATTGGCAGGATTATTGAACTGCTGCGGCATAAAGGTGTTCGGGGTTTGGGCCATAAGCTCTTCGGCTTTTTTTATCGCGCCTCTCATTCCTTCGGCGGCAGGAGTGAGAACAAGTTTTGCGCCAAACATAGCCAGTATCTTGCGACGTTCTATGCTCATCGACTCCGGCATCGTAAGAATCAGATGATACCCCCTTGCCGCACATACAAAGGCAAGGCCTATACCCGTGTTGCCGCTTGTCGGCTCGATGATTACTGTGTCCGGCTTTATCAATCCCTTCTTTTCAGCATCCTCAATCATTGAGAACGCAATCCTGTCCTTAACGCTGCCGCAGGGATTCCTGGACTCAAGTTTCGCAAGTATTGTCGCCCCGCCCGGACTCAATTTGTTAATCCGGACAAGAGGAGTAAAACCAATCGATGCAGTTATATCATCAAATATTGCGCTCATATAAAATCCTTATATCTGGTAATCCGACTTGTTGTTTTTTGCCTTTTCAATTACGTCTTTCAGGGTCGTTGCCTGTAAAACATTTCTTACTGCTCGCTGGACCTCGGCCCATATTTGCCTCGCTATACAATTTCCTGACCTATTACAGTATTTATCATTGGCTACACATTCGACAGTCACAACCGGCCCCTCAAAGACATCGAAAACATCGCTTAGTTTAATCTTTTCCGGCGGATTAGCCAGAATATATCCCCCCTTTGCGCCGCGCTGACTTCGTATAAGACCCGCTGATTTAAGGGCTGCCATCAATTGCTCAAGGTATTTAACTGAAATCTCCTGATTTTTGGCAATTACCCTTGTCTGGAGAGGCCCTTTTCCGAAGTGTTCCGCCAACTCCAAAACCGCCCGCATCGCATATCTTGTTCTCGTTGATAGTTTCATCGTTTATCTCCATTATTCCTACTACCTTGGTAGTATATTATACGAACAAATCCTAAACTGGCATTAAAAAAATATGTAAAATTTTAAAAAAAGTGTTTAAAACAGGTTTTTCAATATGATGCTATCGCTTATATCAGGTAGTATTAGTGGGATATTGCCATACAATACATACTATCGACTGTGTATTTCGACATAGCTGTTCCAAGAGTCATAGTATATAGCGATACCGTTACGGATAACCTTGACGCAGGTTCGGCGTAACAATAAGATTGGCGTATGGCAAAACAATCTCTGCCCAAACCGTCGCTGGAGCATCTTCATCGGCTGACCGATGATACGGGTCTGTTTCAGCACGCCAAGTTCACAATACCGCTTCGCAGCGAGGGCTACACAACCGACGACAACGCAAGGGCTTTAATCGTGGCAGCAAAATACTATGCCCTTTACCACGAACGGGAAATGCTGCAACTAATCGACAAGTATCTGTCTTTTGTTCTGCACGCGCACAATGACGATGGCACCGTGAAGAATTTTATGGATTTCGACAGGACATGGCACAAAGCAGAGCCGGTTCACGATGCGCTTGGGCGGGTAATCTGGGCATTCGGGGCTGTTTTGGCTCACCCCCCTTCCGATATTTATATCCAGATAGCTCAAGAGCGAATCGATATAGCGATGCCACTGATTGAAAAGCAATACCCGCGAGGACTGTCTTATTCGATACTGGGTTTGGCTGGTTATCTGAAACGGTTCCCGGATGCGGAAAATGCTAAACACTGTATGGCGACCGCGGCGGATTTGATTGTGTCACGGTTTGAGGAAAATATGAGGCCTGATTGGCCCTGGTTCGAGAACATACTCACTTATGACAATGCTATGCTGCCCTGTGCGCTTTTCACGGCGGCAATTACGCTTGGTGAAAAAAAATATCTACAAACTGCGCAGAGGGTCTGTGATTTTCTGTTGGCCAATACTTTTACAGGCGCTCACTTCAGTTTCATTGGTTGTAACGGCTGGTTTCGGCGTGGAGGTAAAAAAGCACAGTTTGACCAGCAGCCAATCGAAGCGGCGGGGACAATTCTGATGTTAGACACCGGATATAAGGCGACAAAGGACAAAAAGTATTCGATGCTGCGGCAAAAAGCATTTAACTGGTTTTTGGGTGAGAATGATTTGGGGATTCCGCTTTACGATTCGAAGAGCAAGGGCTGCGGCGACGGGCTTGGCGCCGAAGGCGTCAGTTTAAATGAGGGGGCGGAAAGCACATTGAGTTTTCTGCTTGGTCTGCTGACAATGTGCGAAGGTAAACACTGATGATTGTGGCAAGTTTCAACGTCAATTCACTGCGGGCGAGAATGCCTATTGTACTCGACTGGCTGAACGAAAAACGGCCCGACGTCCTGTGCGTACAGGAAACAAAAGTTCAGGATAAGGATTTCCCGGCTGAAGTGTTCGATGAGGCAGGATACAACTATGCCTTTGCGGGTCAGAAAAGTTACAACGGCGTGGCAATTTTAGCGAAAAGCAGAATCGCGGACGTGCAGGCCGGCTTCGATGATGAACCAAAAGACCAACCCCGGCTGATAAAGGCCGAAATCAATGGCGTCATAATTGTTAACACTTATGTCCCGCAGGGTTATCTTCCCGAATCAGACAAATTTCAATATAAACTCGAATGGTTCAGACGATTGCGCCGGTTCTTTGAAGAACACTTCAAACCAACTGACCCGGTTCTGTGGGTTGGCGATTTGAATATCGCACCGGAACCGATTGACGTTTACGACCCCGAAGGGTTATTGGGAAATGTTTGTTATCATCCTGACGTTCAAAAAGAATTGAAAAACGTGATGAACTGGGGATTTGTGGACGCATTTCGGCTGCATTGCAAAGAGCCGGGGCAATATACTTTTTGGGATTACAGGCCGATTAATGCCGTGAAACGAAATCTCGGCTGGCGATTGGACCATATTATGGCAGCTAAACCATTGGCCGAAAAATGCACCGCCTGTTACATCGACAAGGCCCCACGGTTATTGCCTCGTCCCAGCGACCACACGCCAATCGTCGCAGAGTTCAATTGGTGAACACAAACACGCTGGCCAATGCTCAAAAGACCAAATGTCCACTGCACACCGATCAGTCTTTCATTCCCGCACAATCCGGGCGCAGACCCGGCTATAAGACGGTATCCGCCTGCAAGGCGGAAAGTTCCCCACGACGATCATGATGTGAGCGGTCTTCTGAGTCGCACTCCGCGCGTTTGTTAGCTGTGGGAATTGCAACTTATTCTCATGGGGAAACAAATACCAGCAAACCTACGGTCTTTAGAGGTAATTTCTCGGGCCATTTCACAAACTCCGAATTTGTCGGTGAAGTGCTGTTGAATTTCTCGATCCTTTTACCTTTGGTTCGTGCCAATTCAAAATTGGGTGTGAGATTCTTCAGTGCATCATAAGTTTCCTTGAATTCTTTAACCGAACTTAATCCGTTCGGGTCGTCACCCAGTTTCTTAACTGCTGCTGGAAGTTCTATCGCCAAAGGCATGAATGCGCCGATACTTCCATCTTTTTCCAAGAAAACTATCCCCAAAGCACCGCTTAAAAGGTCTGAAGGCTCCGCTTGGACCCCTTCCAGTTTCTTTGGATATGCAACAGGAAGACCAGGAAATAAGGGCGGACCGCAGAACAGTGCATTGGGTTTTACAAAAAGCAATCTTTGAAAGGGAATAACGTTCTCCTTGTTTGCGTAAGGAAGCTCGTATTGTGCCCCTATACCAAAGTGACCGCCCTGAAAATCGAGATTTTCGAACTGAGTGAGAGGGAAAGGTTCTCCATTTATCATATCTACTTTAAGAATCTTGCCTTTCGTCTTGCAGAAATTTCGTTTCTGGACAGGGTCGGAAAAGGCGGCGGCGAATAGTTTGTCGTATTCCCCTTTTTCGAATAGCTCACATACTGTCTTCTTAAGCTTTGCTTCTTCCGGCGAGGTTTGGCTAAACAATAAACAGGTACCCAGGAAGAGAATCAGCCAAGATGAAATCACCACTTTGAGTATTTTCATAAACGTACTTCCTCTTAGCTAACTATGTAAATGTAATGTATTATATGGTTCTATATAAGACGCCTGATGCTATATTAGCAGATATCCTACCATGCTCACAGGAACACATCAAATGGAATCTGTCTATTTTTCCCGGCAGACGGAACACTTTGAGTGCTGGTGATATTGGTATTTGGGCCGGTTTCCGCCCCGCCCCAGCGACCACACGCCAATCATCACGGAACTTGACTGGTAAAGAAATTGATATACCGCAAGTCCAACCTGCTAATGCGCATCGTCGGCATATTATTAAAATCTTTATGGTTTTGCCTGTTGCTGAGTCGCAAGGTTTCGCTGAGTTTGTCCCAAAGCCGCTATGCCGCCGAGATTCATCGTATCGAGAACGGAACTCGGCACAATCATAAGCGAGCCGCCTGCCCGTATGCCCTCATAGACGATATTCATTGCGCGAAGCTGCAAAGCAACAGGGTTATCCTGGTATCCTTTGGACGCCATGGCGAACTTCTCGGCAATTTCCATTTCCGCCGTTCCGAGTATTCCCCGGGCCTGCCGTTCTCTTTCGGCCTGGGCCTGCTTGGAAAGAACGTCCTTGAGGTTCTCAGGAATGGCTATGTCGCGGATTTCGATTGAGGTAACGCTGATACCCCAGGCCTCGGTCTTTGCCTCGAGCACCTTCTGAAGCGTCTTAGCCACCTTTTCCCGGTCGGAAAGAATCTCAGCAAGGGAATGGATGCCTACTATATCCCGAAGCGCGGTCTGAACAGCCAGCGAAATTGCCTGATAGTAGCTTTCGACCTCAAGCAGGGCTTTTTGGCTATCCCAGACATGCCAAAACGCGATTGCGTCGATATTCACAGGCACGGTATCACTGGTAAGCATCGACTCGCTGTAAAAAGTTGTGGTGCGAACTCGCATATCCACAATACGGATAACGCTTTCGAAGATGGGTAAAATCATAAAAAAGCCCGGCCCTCTGACAGAACTAAAACGACCTAATCGCAGCACAAGGGCTTTATCCCATTCGGCCAGAAGATGTGCGGACAACGACCACAGTGCCGCGAGAATTCCGCCGACTATGAACGTAGCAACAGCAGGAGCCGTTTTGTCTGCCCGTAACAGAAATATGCCGCCAATAATTGTCCCTACAGCTATAATAACCGTAAGGAGGGTAATTGGTGCATAAGTTTTCATTCGCTGAATCTGGCGGACAGCATGGTCTTTGTTAAGTTGTGTCATAGCATCATACATAGGGTTCTCCTTTTTGCGAATAGTTTCAGTTAGTTCTGACGATACTTTCTTTGAAATGGCTTGTATAAGATTGAAAAGCATAATATTTTCCTTTCCGCCGAAAGTATCGGCCACTTATTCGGGTTGTTGTTTCTGCATACTCCGCAAGTATTCGACTATTTCATCGATGGTGAGGTTTTGCAAATGGGCTCTTGAAATAAAATCTCTGCAAAGCTCTTCCAGCGCCCGCAGATTTTCACGATTCTTTTCCGCGGGAATGGACGGCTGCGGCCGGACAAATACGCCTGTTCCCTGCTGCGTATCGAGAAAGCCGAGAAGCTGAAGTTGCGAATAGGCCTTTACCACAGTATTAGGATTGACTTCCAATTTTACAGCCATGTCGCGGATAGTCGGCAATCTTTCGCCGGGCAGGATTGTGCCGGCAGCGATGCTGGATAATATAATATCCACGAGTTGGCGATAAAAAGGTATGTAGCTTTGTTTGTCTAACTTAAAGTTTATCATTGTATTAGTATTATAGTACAGTGGGTAACCGAGTCAAGAAAAATCTTTTCAAAATTATGATTTAAATTCGGGAGCTGTGCTTTTAACCTGAATATTTCACAGAATTTGCCATGAAATGCGGTCTAACTGCTTGTTAAGTAAGAAGTTACGATAACAACCCCGCCCCATCATCACAGAATTCAACTGGCGATAAAAACTTCCCCGCCTTGAATCTATAGTCCTATTTCTTTCGCTGAAAGTTAAACAGACATTCATCGCCGTTATATGTAATACCAAGATTCCAGCCCGCTTTACTCGCCCTGTCCTGCCAGATAGTTTCAAAAAGTCGAAGGTAGTCTTCAAAAGAAATCTGTGTTTTCAGATGTCCCGTTTGTTTATAAAGCTGCAAATACATCGGCTTCATTCGCACTACGGCTTCATTACTATCAAATTTTTCCAGCGTGATTTTGTTTCCTCTCAAGTTTGCCTGTTCCCAGCATAAATACAGGATAAATGCCTTCTCAGGCGGATAAAACGGCACCCAAGTTTTTGCCGCCAGTAGGAACCCATCGCCATCTTTGAACCAGTTGAATGCAAAATCCTTCCCTTTTTCCTTAGCAAAGAAATTGAACAGCCGCACCTGCTCGGTCCAAAACACTTCCTCCCTCGTCCAGGCCTTCTTCTCCTCCGGCAAATCAGGAAACTCCGAAGTCGGGGGCGCTGCTATTTTGTCGAGACGAATGGTTATATTTTCCAAGTGGCGAAAATACCATTTGTCATCTTCGATGAGAAATGTGTGACAGAAGGTGCTTTTCCAGTTGTCCTTGGCGAACGTCACAATATAATGAACGTGTTCCCCCACTTTGTGAACTTCCGGCGTCCCCTGGATTTGCTCCCAAAGTTTTCCCTCTTTGAACATTTTGCTCCATTGCAGGAGCATATCTTTCGGCAGGTTGTTGTAGGTGCGAATTCTATCAGGTGTCACCTGGTCATTTTTGACGGCCTCGACGAACTCATTCCAGATTTTGAGGTCGTCTTGGGCAAGGCCGGTGTTATACGCCGACGAAATGAATATACCGACAGTTATGATAATTAACGTTAATTTTCTCATAAACAGGCCTCCAATCATTTCCGCAAAATCCGGGTCGCAGAGACGGCTATAAGACGGAAGCCGACTGCAAAACGGAAAGACCCAACGCCACGCATCAGCGGACGCATTTTGGCGGATGCAAAACGGTCGGCGACGCGCGCTCCGCTGCATGTGCTGGTTGGGTCATCCTCCATCTTGCCTGTGTGATTATGAAGATGGCAGCCGACAGAACAAACAACAACATGCATAGAAGGGGGTTAAACCGGAATCGAAAAGCCAACCAGGTCAGCGCTCCACACGTATTGCCAATGACCAGCGTGAGAGACAGGATTTGGGAAAAAATATCCGGAAGAACCACGATAAGAGTGGAGAAAACGAAAATCCAAAGCAGACTCATAAACAGGAAAAGGATAGGTCCATGGCGCAGGACCAAAGCGAAGAGAGGGAACCACTCCCCTACTGCACTATAATTCCCCTGCCAATAAGCTGGAGACTGCCCCGCGAGGGTCAGACCAAAATCCACGACGCATAATGCCGCAAATGGCACACAAAGCCAGAGCTTCTTTCTCATCTATTCACTCTCCCAACTATGTGTTATATGGTTTCCTGATAAAATAGCCTTATAGGCCTTCTTCCGCATAATATTCCAAACCAGAATGGCAATAAGTCAAATTATATCAATATATTAAGTGGATATCCTAACCTGCCCGCCGGAACACATCAAAAGAAATCCTGTCGATCTTTTCCGGCAGGCGAAACGCTTTGAGTGATTGGTGATATTGGCCTTTGGGCCGATTATTTCATTAGTCCCGACAACATTTTGCAGATATTTTCAAGGCTTGGCTTCAATGAGCTATGAAAATCTGCATTGATTAACCCTTTTTACCGGCATTTACCCAAAAACAAAAAACCTCTACCGATTCGGTAGAGGTCATCAGCTTAATCATTCTTTAAGCGGTTCAGGCGAACCCCATCGCCTTTATCAATATGAGCGATATTTTATGTTTTCCCTGGCGTTTTGGCAATATAATTAGGTTTACACTTTAGAAAAATACCGTTGCCATCCTGCCTTCAGTCGGCATACGCCCTTTATCACGGGATTTGACTGATAAAATCAAAAGCTCCCGGTGCAAACTTTACAATCTCATCGCATGGAACTTTTAAGTGTCACCATCAGGATGACCGCCAGCAAGCTCACAATGACCCCGACTATCAGTGCCGCAAGGCCGGAGCCGATTGCCGGCGCAAGGAGCATATAAAAGCCGGCTATAATCAGCCCTATCCCGGCCAGCAAAACAAGCATAATCATCGCCAGAAAGCTGCACCAGATGTAATTACGCCTGAAACAGCATTCCATCGCTTTGGCTTGTTCATCAATTTTAAGCAACAGAGATTTCGTCTGGTATTTAACGACACTCTGGAGCAGGTCTCCGGCGGTACACACAATATCCGTTAACAAGCTCATTAGCTCCTCCGCCCAATCAGAATGCCAACAAGTAACCCCACTCCAAGCGCTGTAAAGACAGCCGTAAGAGGCCTTTCTTCTATTTTCTTCCTGCTCAGCTCGACAGCCTCTTTGCTGTGCTCACGCAAGCTGTCATAAGCTTCTCCGAGCTTCTCTTTTGCTTCTCCTCGAAGGGCTTTAATGGCGGATTCAAGCCGTTCTTTGCTTTCTTGCAGTTTTTCTTTTCCTTGTGCCCCGGCAGCATGAAGCACGTCCTTGAGGTCGTTAGCCAGTTTCGCAACATCGCCTTTGAGCGTCTCCAGTTCGATGGCTGATTCCCCTCTCTTGTTCGGTTCCATGTTCATAATGTTCCCCTTTCATTACATAATAAAGTTTTTCCATCTCCGTTTTACAATTCCCGACTCTTCAGAGTCGCAGGAAAAAGCTAAACTATCAAAACCTTTTACCCGTAATCACTCAGCCAAGTTGTAGTCATTTCAGAAAAACGCATATACTTGTTTTATATTGCGCTTTCTTCCTAATCTCGCGTCTTAATTCATACCAAGGTTCAGGTGATTATACTATTAAACACATTCGATGTTCAAGAGCAATTGCTATTTATCATTAGAAAAGCCCCATCCTTATCTCGCCCCCGGCAATCACGCGCTCATGATTGCGGAATTCGAGCAGGTCGAAATGAAACGGCACAAAGTGCATACCATCCGGAAATAGTTAATGTATCTTGTCGCTTTCGCGACTAAGCAGGTAACGCCAAAGGGGAAATTCCGTATATGGGTAGTTATCAGTAATAATTGATGCGGTTTTTGTAAGGTCATCCAAATCTTTTCCATCCCGCAGCACAAACAGCTTCAGCAACTGCTCGCTTGTCACGCAGACATTGTCATATTCACTCAAATCTTTAACAAGCTGCGGGTTTGTAAAAGCAAGTTCTATCTTTGATCTGTCAACATTAGTCGGCGAAGGAGTACCGAATAAGTAGAAACCCCAGCCGCGCGGGCCATTCCAGACAGTCGTATTCCTGAAAACGGAATAGAAAGTTTTGCATATATACAGATTATCCTGCCGGCTGCTTCCCAGAAACCACAGGCACATAACTCCGCCTGGCGTCAGGTGCTCCCTGCACAGCGTAAAGAATTCCCGTGTATAAAGATTTACCGTGCCGGCATTGTAAACGGGAGGCGAAGGGTCAACAATAATTACGTCGTATTTGTCGGGACTCAGCAGCAGGAAGTTACGACCATCGTTGGCAATGAAACGGACACTCGGACGGCTTATAACTTTTTGTGCATCACTGTGATAATAAGGAAAACATTTATAAACCTCGGGCACCAGTTCAACACACGTAATATTCAAATCGTCATAAATACACGCAGACGTTGGTGTGGTACCCATACCAAAACATATCACGAGCATTTTTTTTGGTTTATCCGCCAGCATAACCGAAAGATGCGCCATAAGTTTTGTCTCTGTGCACAAAACGGTCTGCCCGTAGCCGTTAATCCAGAGTTGCTTAGTGCCGTTTTTGACAAAGCTGGTTACGGTACCTTCCACGGTCTCCCGGTTGTGATATATCTCATAGTGGTTTGCGCCTTTTGCAATTCTGTTTTCAATGACGGCCAGAAACGGGTCTCTGCCTTTAAATCCAAGCGCAAGCAATACAGCAACGGGAACTACCAGCAGAAACTTCAGTTTGTAACCCCTCGACGTGCGGGGTTCGAGCCACAAAAGAACCAATCCGAGCATGATATTTACGAAACCCAGTATAATTACGGTTTTGCTGGAGCCCAGCAGGCTGATGAAAAGAAAGCCCGTTAAAAGAGAGCCGGCAACATTGCCCACCGCATTAAATGTATACAGGATACCCACGGAAGTGCCGGTAAGGTCCGTGCTTTTGGCATAGCATAATGAGGCAATAGGAAATATGACGCCAAAAAGAAGGGTAAGCGGCAGCACCAGCACAACCGGCGAAAGCACCCTGGTTAACATGGTGCTATCCAACGGGCCGAAAAGATAAAGGTTGGAAATCGACAAAGCGCCGATGGCCAACTCCAGGATCCCAAAAATTAACAGGGGAGTCCTGAGACGGTCCACATACCTGTTCATAAACATACTGCCAAGCGCCACTCCTACAAGGAATATCGCCAACATACCAGAAAACGCGTATATCGAGGTCTGTAGAAACAGAATTAGCTGTCGCGTCCATACCACCTCGTAGGCCAGGGCAGTAAAGCCGCTTATCATAAACGCAATGAGCACCATCTTTCGCACCGTATCCGAGTACATCGAAATGCGCTTATCCACAGCTTTGACAGCCACATTGCGCGTGACGCCGGTTTGTCCGGCGAATCGCAATTTCCTGCGGTAAACAACAAATGCTACGAAACCGACCCAAAGGTTTATTGCCACCCCAATGAATACGGTATTCCATTCGCCGACTGCGCCGATAGTAATGAAACCGCTCAGGACAACACCCAAAACAGCCCCTAACGTGTTCAATCCATACAGCAAGCTGAAGTTCTTCCCGAACATCCCGCCTTGTCTGACAAGGTAGCTGGTCAGAGCAGGAAGTGTGCCGCCCATCAGCACAGTAGGGACCAGCAGCGAGAGAAAGGACACAACCACTTTTGACAATGAAATCGCGGTGGCGCTTTGATGAGTGATTATAGAAACGAATTTGTAAACATTGACCGAGCCAATCAGGATGAGGGGCGTGACAATGGCAAAAACTGCGAGCCATATCTGCAACAGAGCAAAAATTCTCAACTGGTCATTGCGTTTATCAACAAGCCGGCCGAATATAAAGCTGCCCAGGGCTAACCCAGCCATAAAGGCAGCCAATGTTACGGCTGTGGCATAAGCGGTTACGCCAATTGTTCTTGAAAGGATTCTAAGATAGACAACCTCATAGATAAGGCCGCTGATTCCTGACGCGAAAAACAACAAAAAAACAATCTTTTGTGATACCGCCTGTCTGCTTGTTTTCACTTCTCCCATTTTTAATTCCTTCACTGATTGGGATTTTGCAAAGAATTGGCCATATCAACTTACGCTGAGCGAGGCCACAGACCATATCGATGCACTACAGTTTTTTCAACAACTCCAAATCTCCGCGGATTAATGCCAATTTCTTTTTTCTTGTCCAACCCTTCAGTTGCCTTTCCCTCTTGAATGCCTCAATACGAATAAAATACTTTTCGTAATAAAGCAACCTTTGCACTCCAAATCTATTTGTGAAACTGCCTCCTTCCCCATTTTTATGCCGCTGAAATTTTTGTTCGACATTATCTGTTATCCCCGTGTAGAAGCGGCCATCAGAGCATTCGATAATATAGACAAACCATAATTTCGACATCCTTCGACTCCCTCGCTGCTGCTCGGTCGCTCAGGATACTTCTCCTCGTTCGCTCCAATGCTTTATATCGAACCACTCGTACTGAGCGAGTAAGCCCTTGCAAAAGGGCGAACGAGTCGAAGTACTGGGGTACTAGGATTCGGACCTAGACTAACTGATCCAGAGTCAGTTGTGCTACCATTACACTATACCCCAATAAAAGTATTGACCGCAGGTGCGCATCTAATTTACACTGATTGCTATGGATTTGCAACTATTTTCAACCGACGTCAAAAGCGTAACAGATGTTCTCAGGAACATCCTTCTGTCATTCATACCGTTGTTCGTGGCGGTGGACGCAATCGGGGTACTGCCGATATTTGTTTCGCTGACGGACGGCCTTGACAAACAGCAAAAAAACAAAATCATAGTCCAGTCGATGGCAACCGCATTTTTGTTAGCGGTCAGCTTTATCCTCGTCGGCAAACTGGTATTTAAGCTGCTTGGTATTACCATCGGGGATTTTATGGTCGCAGGCGGCGCGCTTCTTTTCTGCATAGCAATCATAGACCTTGTGAGTCATACCAAAGAAAGACGTATTCCTGTCAAAGACCTCGGCGCTGTGCCAATCGGCACCCCGTTGATTGTGGGGCCGGCGGTTTTGACAACCTCGCTCGTTATAATTTCCGAATATGGTTTGCTGCCTACTATCATCGCGGTGATTGGGAACATTCTTTTCGCGGGGCTTATTTTTAGCGGCTCATACTGGCTGATAAAAGTACTGGGCGAAGCAGGGACAAAGGCGCTTTCAAAGATAATGAGCTTGCTTCTGGCGGCGATTGCGGTGATGCTGATGAGAAAGGGCATCCTGCTGTTTATAGGTCATGCCTAACGAACCATCAGGCATTGACGAACACATCGGGATTGAAGATGATATTGCCAAACGGAGACAAATACTATGGCGATTTCAAAAGCAGGACAGTCGTGGGAATTTAACAGTTGTCTTTTAATCGTCGCTCATCCCGATGATGAAATACTGTGGGCGGGAGGACTGATGCTGCTGCACCCGCAGACACGCTGGACGGTGGTTACGCTTTGCCGAAAAAGCGACCCTGACCGCTCCGCCAAATTCAATCGTGTAATGGAATTTCTCGGCACAAAGGGAGTTATGGGCAACCTCGATGACGGCCCGGAACAAAAGCCCCTTGCCGAAAAGGAAATCAGGAAAACAATCCAAGGGTTGCTGCCTATGGACAAATTCGACCTGATTCTTACGCACAGCCGATGGGGTGAATACACCCGGCATTTGAGGCATGAGGAGGTAAGCAGAGCCGTCCTGGCATTGCACACAACGGGCGAGCTTCCGAGCAAACTGATATGGATGTTCGCGTATGAGGACGGAGGCGGCAAATACCTGCCAAAACCCAGCCGGGACGCTGATATACAGATTTGGCTGCCCGACCCAATCTGGCAGGAGAAATACAGAATCATTACGGAAATGTATGGTTTCGGAGCCGACAGCTTCGAGGCCAAATGCTGCCCGAAACAGGAAGGATTCTGGCAATTCGGCACAACTGTTACGCCCAATCGAGGAGATAAAAAATGAAGGTGCTGCTGCTTTATGATTATCCGCCTTCGCCGGCGGGCCTTGCAACACAGGGGCATTTGCTGCACCGGGGCCTGACGGAGCTTGGCGTGGACGTGCATTCGGTGAATTTCGAATCGGCACAGGAAAAGGAATGGTATTACCGCTGGTTCGAGCCGGATATTGTTGTGGGCGTGGGATACTGGGGGCATACGCCTAACTTAGTGCTTCACCCGCAAAGATACGGTGTTGTTGCCGTGCCGTGGTTAGTCGCGGATGGCTATATGGGCGATTATCACGAGATACTTGAAAAACTGCCTTTGATACTTGTTACAAGCAAATGGGTAAAAAGCGTTTATGTTCGCGACGGCCTGAGCGGCAAGAACATCGAGGTGCTGCCCGTCGGCTGCGATACAGACGCCTTCATACCGCGAGACAAGAATGACCCCAAGGTTACGGCGGTTCGCGAATCGCTCGGCGTCGCGCCCGACCAGATAATGATTATGACTGTGGGCGGCGATGCAACATCAAAAGGCGCGCAGGAGGTTATGCAGGCGCTTGCCCTGATTGACACAAAGGCACCGGACTGGAAATACGTCTGCAAGGTCTGGCCCCAGCCGAGGACTGAAAAGCAGAATGGTATTGATATGCAACTGGCTACCGACCTGGGAATCGAAAAAAATGTAACATATACGACGAACGTTACGAGCCGAAATTTTATGCCCTACCTTCTGGCTGCCTGCGATATTTACGCGGCGCCATCCCGGCTGGAAGGATTCGGGATGATTCAGGTTGAGGCGGGCGCCTGTGGTAAGCCCGTCATAGGCATAAAAGCAATGGGAATGTTAGACACAATAGTTGATGGCGAAACCGGCTTTTTGGCGGAAGTCGCCACGGAAATCCGGCTCAGGGAAACAATTCTCAACGACGAATCAGGGCACAAAATAAGCCGCAAAGTGGTCTTCAAAGAGCCGCGAATCGTCGATTACAGGGCCAGTGTGCACGACATCGCCAAATACCTGATGAAGCTTATGACCAACGCCGAATTACGAAAAAAAATGGGCGAGGCAGGCAGGAAGCGGGTAGTCGAGAAATTCGATTACCGCGTAGTCGCCAAAAGATTCGTCGAGATAATCTCAAAACGGCTGGGAATTTCGTAACGTGAATAAATCTGATAAAGCGTTGATTACCAGAGCAAAAGAGGCGGCTGTAAAAGTCCTGCTTCACAATGCTCACGGCCCATATAAGGGTCTGCCTCGAACAGCCGGCTGGGGCTACCCCGAACCATATACGCGCGACCTGATGGTATCGTCGCTGGGTGTCCTGTTGACGAAAAACACCAAGTTAATAAAGTCCCTGCAAAAGACGCTCGAAACCACCGCCCGCAATCAAAGTCCGCAGGGTCATATCCCGTCATTAGTTCATGACCGCGAAGACCGCGGGTCAAGCGACTGCACCCCCCTGTTTTTGACAGCCGTCGTTCTGTTCAGGCAGGTAACGGGAAAGAAAAATTTTCTCGAGCAGACAATCCGCAAGGCGATGCTCTGGATGGAACATCAAAGCCCCACAAACCGCGTCCTCGTCGCTCAACTGCCGACAAGTGACTGGCGTGACGAGCAATGGGTTCTTGGATACGGGTTGTATGTGAATACGCTTGTGTATGCTTATCTGCATTTGTTCGGGCAGCACAGACGGGCAGCAGAGCTTAAAGAACAAATGGGGCAATTTTTCGTGCGTGGCGACAAGCAAAACAAGCACATACACGAAGGACTTATCCTGCCGAATAAACCCTACTATGCTTTGTGGGCTTACAAGATTTACAGAAGCGAACGCTTTGACCTGTTGGGCAACACTATTGCGATTCTTACGGGGCTGGCATCGACCTCAAGGGCAAGAAAAATAATATCGTGGGTCGAGGCGGAATGCCGGTCAATGAGAAAAAATGGTGAGCTGGCGGTGAATCTGCCGCCGAATTTCTTTCCGTATATCAGGCCCGGAGACCCTGACTGGGTTGCCAGATATGCGAGATACAACAAGCCGGGGGACTACCATAACGGAGGAATATGGCCTTTTGTTTGCGGGTTTTACATAGCAGCGCTTGTGGCAGCAGGCAAATACGAGCTTGCTGAGAAGAAACTCCTGGCGTTAACAGAACTTGTGAGGCCTGCCCGCAAGGCAAAGGTTGAGTTTGGATTTAACGAATGGTTCAAGGCACAGGACGGCATCCCTCGCGGCGAGGATTGGCAAAGCTGGTCGGCTGCGATGTACTTTTACGCCGCCCAGTGTGTAGAGCAAAAACGAACGCCTTTTTTTGACCGGATTCGGCAATTCGCCCGAAAATAATCCCTGTGTCCTTTCGATTGACAGATATTTCCTGACCGGCTAACCTATACTTATGGCTCGTCTGTTACAAATCTTGTTTGTCTGCTCAGTACTGTTGCCTGCCGGCTGCGACAACACTCATAAAAGTGCAGATACCAAGGGTATTAAAATAGGCGACCTTGCGCCAACCGGCAAGCACGTTCAATCAAAGGCCCTGCGAACGACCAATATCAAAATCATAAGTTATGAGCTGTCTGTGGATAACATCACATCAATGGAAGGCATCTGGCAGATTCTGAACCCGGGGACACTGCGATACAACGACCTTGGCGGTTTTGCAGCAAACGGGTTGCGAGCCGCTATGGGCAATTTCGCCGCGTTTAATAAAGTTACCGAGATATTAAAAACCGCAAACGCGAAGAAACTGCCCACAAACTCGCTGTTAATGTCGGACAACCAGCCGGAAATGATCAATATCACCAGAATGCCGCACAAGACCATTTCCTTCATAGGTCGGCAGGGTGTCGTCAAAAACGCAGATGTCGGGCCTGGAATTGTCGGGCTACAGGTGCTCTCGAGGCAAATCATCGGCAATTCAACTTCACCCAGGACAAGCAAGCCGCCTGAATCCAACGTTGAGGTACAGGCGAACAGGCCGCAATTAGCGAGCATCCAGGTAACACCTGTAATTTTTTCCTCGACCGAAGGCGCTGCGCCTGCGCTGGCGGAACGAATCAGGGAAAACGACTTACGGATTTACTCGGCGGGATTTTCCGCGATGATGAAACCGGGCGATTTTGTCCTGCTAAGCCCGCGAGAATACAATCCGGATGAAACCACGGCATCGGGCCGATTCTTTACCAAAAGCAGGCCCAGGCCGACAATTACGGTTTATTTGCTGGTCTGCGTATCGATTTTTTAGCCATGCCGATAAAACCGATAGTAGCGCTGACACACTGCACCGAATACAGAGAACCTGTCGTTGCCGAGGCAATCGCCAGACAATTTGAGCTGTTAGGCGGAATCGAACAATTTATTACAAAGGGTGACAGCGTCCTGTTGAAGCCCAACCTCATCGCCCCGAAACCCCGCCGCTGCGCCACGCAAACCGACCCAGCGGTCATAATAGAAATCGCCAGGATACTTAAGGATTTGGGCGCAAGGCCATTTGTCGGCGATTCGCCGGCGTGGGGAGATGTTTTTAAATGCGTCAGCGTACTGGGACTCGAAGAGCCGCTGAAAAAACTGGGTGTCCCCATCAGGCAATTAGATAAGCCGGTGAAACGTCAGATAGCCGGCGTCGATGTCGGTATAAGCTCGGCTGCCCTCGATGCCGATAAAATTATCAACCTGCCGAAATTCAAGTCGCATCAGCAGCTTGTGGCGACGTTCGCGGTAAAAAATATGTTCGGCTGTGTAAGCGGCAAGTGGAAAGCGTACTGGCATTTCGCAAAAGGCAGCAATGAAAAGAAATTCTGTAAGCTGCTCATCGAAATATACAAACTGCTAAGCCCCGCCCTGACCATTATCGACGGCGTAATCGTGATGGACGGCCCGGGGCCAATCAGCGGCAGAGCAAGGCCGCTTGGCTGGCTAATCGGAGGAACAGAGCCGATTGCCTGTGAAATAGTATGCAGCACGCTGATAAATTTATCGCCGGAATCACTGCCCATCGTCAAAACCGCCAAACAAATCGGCTTTGGCTGTACAAATTTTGACGACATCGAAATCGCAGGCGACACATTTCCTGAAACCATCTGCACCGATTTTGTTCCGGCTAAACCGATTCCAATCAGGTTTTCGCTTTTTCACGTTTGCAAAAGCGTCTGTAAACAAATTATACTGCTTGCCAAATCCGGTTTTGTTTCACCACGAGGTCGCAAGGACATAAAGGATTTTTAACCAAAGCTATTATGGTAAATCGAGTACGGATAATTCTGGTTTGTGCGGGGCTTGTGCTGGCAACGGCGGCAGCATATCAGCCGATGTTTAAAAACGGGTTTGTAAACTTCGATGACGACGTATATGTGACCGAAAACTCCAATATCAAAAACGGATTCACATTGCAATCGATTTTATGGGCATTGACAAGTCCGTATGCGGAAAACTGGCACCCGCTGACGTGGTTCAGCCATATTCTGGATTACAAACTTTTCGGCCTCAATCCCGCCGGGCATCACCTCACAAACCTGATGCTTCATATCATAAACACACTGCTCTTATTTTTAATTCTTCAAAAAATGACAGGTTCAACCTGGCCAAGCGCCTTTGTCGCGGCGATTTTTGCTATTCATCCTTTGCACGTTGAATCGGTGGCATGGATTGCCGAGCGAAAAGACGTTTTGAGCGCATTATTCTGGCTTCTTACAATGCTGGCATATTGGCATTACGTCCAAAGACCAACGCTGCTTCGATACTCAGGCACCCTTATATTATTTTCCTTAGGCCTTATGGCAAAACCGATGCTTGTAACGCTGCCCTTTGTTTTACTGCTTCTCGATTACTGGCCACTAAAACGAGCCGTCGATTCCAAACGTTCGATTTTGAAACTAGTTCTTGAAAAGCTCCCATTTATTGTTATTGCGGCGATTTCGTCGGTGATTACATACAGTTTGCAGACGAAAACCAGTATTGATATTTTGCCTTTGAGCACACGCATATCGAATGCCGCCGTGTCATATTTCAGTTACATCGGGAAAATGATTTACCCCGCAGGTCTATCGGTTTTTTATCCGTATCCGCCTGGAGGAACCACCGCGTGGAAAATCACCCTTGCGGCTATTTTACTTGTGGTCATAACAATAACCGTAATCTTAGCCAGGCGGCGATATATGCTTGTCGGCTGGCTGTGGTATCTGGGAACATTAGTGCCCGTCATCGGTTTTGTGCAGGTGGGTGACCAGGCGATGGCGGACCGATACACATATTTGCCTTTGACGGGCATATTTATAATGCTCGCCTGGTCAGCGAAGGAAATTATCAACAGGATTCATGCGAGGACATTTGTGCCGGCAATAATGTCAGGGTTAATCATCATTGCCCTCTTGATATGCACGAGGATTCAATTAAGTTATTGGCAAAACAGCGTCACTTTGTTTGAACGAGCACTGGCGGTAACGAAAAATAATTACATGATACATTATAATCTCGGTTATGAGCTTATATCACAGGGATACCCGGATGAGGGGATTAGTCACTATCGCCGGGCGACGGAGATTGCGCCTGAAAACACAAATATCCGTTATAATCTTGCCAATGCACTTTGCAGTCAGGGGAAAAACGACGAAGCCATCGCGGAATATCGCAAGGTAATAGGATATGATAAGAATTACGCGGACGCGTATAACAATCTGGGTTATGCGCTTTTGCCGCAGGGAAAATTGGATGAAGCGATGACTTGTTTCGGCGAGGCACTGAAAATTAAGCCGGACATGGTCAACGCCTTAGTCGGCCTGGCGCGGGTCATGGCGATACATCCGAATCCGAATACGCGGGACACAGCATTGGCGGTCGAACTGTCCGAGCGAGCGGCAAAGCTGACAAATAATCAGAACGCAAAGGTCCTCGATACGCTTGCGGTATCATACGCAGCCATCGGGCGATTCGATGAAGCGGTTAAAACGGAAGAGGCGGCCTTGAATCTGGCCATCGCAGAGAATAATGTTCAGCTTGCCGATAATATTCGTAAACTTATCGCGTTATTCAAAGAGCGAAAACCATATTCGATAACCCCGCCGGCGAACAATGAACCTGGGCCGGATACTAAAAAAATCAAAGAGCAGACTGGCATAAAGCAACCAGTTATTGATAATTAATTATTATGCAAAATAAAACGGTTAACATTCTGGGTATAGAAACAAGCTGCGATGAGACAGCCGCAGCGGTTGTCGCCGACGGCAAAACCGTCAAATCATCGATTGTAACCTCGCAGGCCAAACTGCACGAAAAATATGGCGGGGTCGTTCCTGAAATCGCCTCTCGTGCCCATATTGAGAATATCTACCCCGTGATAACCGAGGCACTCAAAACGGCCAACGTCGCTAAAGACGATATCGCCGCAATCGCGGTCGCAAACCAGCCGGGGCTGGCTGTCGCGCTGGTTGTGGGCGTAACGGCGGCAAAGACACTGAGCATGGCCTGGAATAAACCATTGATAGCGGTCAATCATCTTCACGCACATCTGCAATCGGCGATGATAGCGGAGCAGGATTTGCAGTTGCCGGCAATAGCGCTGATTGTATCGGGCGGGCACACATGTCTTTACGAATGTGAATCGCCCCTCGAATTGAAATTGATTGGCCGATGTATCGATGACGCAGCGGGCGAAGCATTTGATAAGGTCGCCACGATTCTGAGACTGCCCTACCCAGGCGGCCCATCGATTGAAAATGCGTCGCAAACGGGCAACCCACACGCGATAGCTTTTCCGCGTTCGATGCTGGGAGCGGATTCTCTGGATTTTTCGTTCAGCGGCCTGAAGACGGCTGTGCTTTATCACTGCCGGGGACAGAAAATGAAGGGACAATCCAAAGTTGATTCGATGAGCAAACAGGAAATAGCCGATATCGCTGCATCTTTTCAATCGGCGGTGGTTGACGTGCTGATAGAAAAAACCCAAAGGGCAATCGACGGGGTAAGGGCAAAGACCGTTTTATTGGGCGGAGGCGTCGCGGCAAACAGCTCGCTGCGAGCCGCCCTTGCGAAGATGTGCGAATCATATACGCCTGCGAAAAAGCTGCTGGTCGCCCCGAAAGCATATTGCACCGACAACGCTGTTATGGTAGCTTCGCTTGCGTATCATAAATATAAAGCGGGTCTGTTCGCGGACCTGACGCTTGAACCAAAGGCAAATGGTTAAGGAGTAATCATATTCAGCCGGAACAGTTAAAAAAGTTGCTACAACAGGTTAAAACCAACGATGTAACCATCGATGAGGCGGTCGAAAAACTTCGGCATTTACCTTATGAAGACCTTGGCTTTGCCCGCGTTGACCACCATCGTCATATTCGCCAAGGGTTTCCTGAGGTTATTTACTGCCCCGGCAAGACAATCGAACAGATAATCAAGATTTTCACTGCGCTTGCGGCAAATGGCAATAACGTTTTGGCCACAAGGGCCGGGGAAGACGTCTTTGAGGCAATCGCAAAAACAGGGCAATTCCCCCTCGCCCGATATGAAAAAGCAGCGAGAGCAATAGTTCTCGAACAAAAGAAGCTTACGCCATCGAAATCCGTTCTTCCGATAGTAACCGCGGGCACGGCTGATTTGCCCGTCGCCAGCGAGGCCAAGGTTACCGCGGAGATTATGGGCCAGCGAACGGAACTGGTTTGCGACGTGGGCGTCGCGGGCCTGCATCGATTGCTTGCTCACGTGCCAAAACTCCAGCAAGCCAACGTCATAATCGTAGTGGCTGGAATGGAAGGCGCGCTTGCCAGCGTTGTGGGCGGACTTGTGAGCTGCCCGGTAATAGCCGTGCCAACAAGCGTCGGTTACGGCGCGAGTTTCGAGGGGCTTTCCGCCCTTTTGACGATGCTCAATAGTTGCTCTTCAGGCGTTACCGTTGTAAATATCGATAATGGCTTTTCCGCGGCGGTTACCGCCACACTAATAAACAAAAAAATCGACGCAGGAAAGTAAGGATAGGTGCGATATTATCCCTAACTCACATCGGGCTGCCCTGACGAGTTTTGGCAAAGTTGCTAACGATGAGGATCATGCTCGCGCGGGTAGCGCGTCAACCTGCACCCTCCGGTTAATTTCTATAGCAAACCCATCTTCACAAGAAGAAACCCTCCAATTCCGAGAACGAGGAAGAACACGATTAAAGGTATGATGCCCTTAAGCAGGCTTTCATCCTTTCCAGGAAGCACATTGAACACTTTGCCCGCCGCAATAAAGGCCAGAGAACCGAAGATTCCTATGAAGAGAATCAGGCCGAGTGGTTTTATGCCCAAGGATTGGCACAGACGTTCAAACATCTGACACATCCTTTCTTTCGTTCGTCATCGCAGATAACTATATCATAGAATCAGCCGGTCTGCGCACACCGCAGCCACAGGATAATTCCGAACCAATTGAACCTGGCTACTCTGTTCAGATGTATCATTTGCTACTGATTCCACACAAGCTCTCCAATCTATTTATGATTATAAATCCTCATATTTGCTCGTCAAATCTTTTATTGACCGTATCCTGCGTTATTTGTAACATACGAATCTGTATGCACTTAATAAAAACGATACCGAAGCTAAAACCTCGTGCGGCTGACGCACATAAGGGCGATTTCGGCAAGGTTTGTATCATTGCCGGCAGTATTGGTATGAGCGGTGCTGCTGCTCTTGCCGGAAGGGCTGCATTGCGAGCCGGCGCAGGATTGGTGCGAGTGGCAACACCTAAAAGTGTCCTGCCGATTGTAGCATCAATCGAACCATCTTTCACAACCATCCCTTTGCCCGAAGATAACGCGGGCAGAATCGCCGCAAGCACCGCTAATACAATTCTCAATTTAATCCCCGATAATGATTGCATCGCCTTCGGACCGGGGCTTGGCATTACGCAGGGCGTATCCTCGGTACTTCAACGGCTGCTGGAACAAAAAGGGTTGCGTCTGATTATCGATGCCGACGGGTTGAATAACCTGAGTAAAATAAATGATTGGCCTCGTCAAAATAAAGCTGACATTATTTTGACGCCTCACCCGGGTGAAATGAACCGGCTATGGGCAGGACTTTTCAGAACCCCCCTGCCCACGGACAGAAAAATACAGGCAATACAAATGGCAAACAAAACCGGAACGACCGTCGTATTAAAGGGGAAAGGCACGATAGTTACTGACGGCAGAAAATTATATGTGAATAAAACGGGCAACCCCGGTATGGCCACGGGCGGGACAGGCGATGTCCTGACAGGAATAATAACCGCCCTGGTTGGTCAGGGGTTGAGCAATTTTGACGCTGCGGTGCTTGGCGTTTATGTTCACGGGCTGGCCGGAGACATCGCGGCAAATAAATTCGGGCAAATAAGCTTAATCGCCACGGATGTTGTTGAATCGCTTGGCGAGGCGTTTAAAAAGATTTAATTACTAACCGCTACAAGGATTAGAATGGACAAGACAAGAGAATATTTCGCGAAGTTCAAAACGGATATCGACAAATTAAAAACCGAAATTCCTGAAACATTGCAGGGTTTCGGCGGACTATTTCAAAAAGTAATGAAAGACGGCGCATTGACCATGAAGGAAAAGGAGCTAATTGCGCTCGGTATAGGTGTGGCGGTACATTGTCCGCCCTGTATCCGTTCACACGTGCAAAAATGTCTGGAAGCCGGGGCAACAAGGCAGCAAATTCTCGAAGCGGCCTCGGTATCAGTTGTGATGGCAGGCGGCCCTGCTTATGTTCACATACCAATGGTTCTTGATACGCTCGACGATTTGGCAAATAGCGGTTCCGATAAGAAATAGGGTTTCAGCCGCACACACCCCGTTATCTGAGCATTGAGCAAATAACCCGTACATCGTCTATTTGCCGAGCCGGTTTTTTCTGGTAATTTTCACTTGTCGCTGGTAGATTATCGTTACTTATATGGCCACATGCTGTAAGTCGGAAAGTATGGATAATAACCAGTCAAATTCGCGTTCAAAGCCGGATAAAGAAATGACCGGAAGCGGTACGGCCGTGCAGAAAGCCGAGTCGTCTTCGCATTTCAAACGGAATCTCGTCCCTCTCGATGAATACGCCACACGACAGGGAATCTCCAACGACATTGTCGAACAGCAGGGTCAGCTCGGCGTAATCCAGATAAGAAAATTCAAGGGGCAAAAATTCGTCGTGGATGTTTCCCCTGAGCAGTTGAGCGAATTTGAAAATGAGAACGCTGTAGAAACTCTCCCTAAAAAACCCGTTGCACCTCGCGCAACAACCTCCTCCAAAATTTTCACCATAGTTCTGGCCGCTGTTACTATGGTCATCATAGTCGGCCTCTTTTGGCTTTATATGTCCACAAAAACCAGGCTGGACGACCTTAACGCCGAATACAAAAGCATCCAGAACAGATACAACGAAATGACCAGCACAAACCAAAGCTTAAAAGAGATGCAGGAAAAGCTTGTCGGCGCAAAAGCGGAATTTACCCGCATCCAGAATCGAATCGCCGCGTCGAAAACCGATATGGAAAAAATCCAGGGCGACCTGAACAAAACAAGAAAGAACCTCGACACCATTCAGTCGGAACTGACAACCATCCAGGGACAGATGTCGCTGTCCAAAGTCGAATTAGAAGGCGTCCAGAACAGCTTGAACGAAAGCAAAAACCAACTGGATACCCTGTATCGGCAAAACTCCGACGCAGTGGCAAAGTAGTCGATTTATCGTTTACCGCCTGTTATTGCTTGCTTTTGATTTTCAGGTAATTCAGCAGTTTCCAGCCGGCCGGCAAAACAGCCGCGGCAAGAACCACCTTGAGAATATCCCCAACAATAAAAGGATAAAGGCCGACCGCTAACGCAATCCTGATATTAGTCATAATCGCAAGCCAGCATACGCCAAATGCGTATAACACGATTTCGCCCGCGAGCATCGCGGCTACGGTCGTGCTGACCCGCTTGTCCCAGCCCATTTCGGCTAATCTGCCGACAACATACGCCACAGCAACAAAGCCGACAAGATAACCGCCCGTCGGGCCAATCAAAGTCGCCGGCCCCATTCCGCCGGCAAAGACGGGCAGCCCCAAAATCCCTTCGACAAGATAAGCAATAATCGCCAGAACGCCCCGCTTAGAGCCGAGTAACGCAGCCAGCATCAAAACAGCAAAGGTTTGGCCAGTAATAGGAACCGGGCTAATCGGGAGATACACTTTTATCTGCGAGCTGAAACCAAGTATCAATGAGCCGCAAATAATAACAATCGCGTCATACAGAACCGCCGAAATCTTTTCATCAGGCCGAAAAACATCAACAACCGTATTTTTAATCATAATTCAATGCGCCTTCAAAATGTAAATTACTATGTGTTAGCGTTAACGCCGCTGGGATTATAACTGATGAAACCGGTCGCGTCAAACACCGCAGTTTGTGCTTGATTCAGGACTACGAAAATGTATAATGTTACAGCAATGCCGTTCAAACACAGGTGAGATTCAACAATGAAAAAGACAGTTATTATTCTATACCTGCTGATAATCGCCGGCTGCAAAACGCCGAGCAATCCTCCGCCTGTTTCACGATTTGATATCGCCATTGAAAACCTGAGCATAACGAGCCAGAAGTTGGAAGACCTGCGAATGGAAAAGGACATTTTCGTCAGGTTGTTGGATGACTTTGAAAAGCAAAAGACAGAACACGCCGGCATATTAGACGCCAACGAAATTGATAAGCAGACCAGGGTCTTCGCCGAATGGCACAGAGATATTGCCCAGCGGGAAAAAGACCTGACTATCGAACACGCTATGAACGTCCTCGCCGCTCACAGAGAGGTTGCAAAACGCAGAGCCGCCGAGCCAAACGAAATCACACTTGCCGGCCCGGCCGGAAAACCATGAGCAGCCCGCCGAGAAGCGGGCGGGATGAATACTGGGCGGTACAGGACTTGAACCTGTGACATCGTGCGTGTAAGGCACGCGCTCTGGCCAACTGAGCTAACCGCCCGATTCAATTAGGGTCAGGATACCCTTCCCGAACGCTTGCGTCAATATCCTTGATGGCTTATACTCGTATCCGATATTGAAAACAATTATTCGGAGACACATTATGACTGTGTTCGAGGTAATTAAAAAGAGATACTCATGCAGGGCTTATCTGGATAAGCCGGTGGAGCAGGACAAGCTCGACCAGATTTTTGAGGCGGCCGGAGAGGCGCCTTCGGCCAAAAACCTGCAGGACTGGCGATTTGTTGTCGTAACCGACAAAAAAATAAAGCAGCAGGTTGCCGGCTGCACGAATCATCAGGATACATTTGGACAGACCGGCGCGATTATCGCGGCCTGCAGCGTCTGCAAAGAAATTATGAAATGCGGCCAGCAAATTGCCCCGATTGACGTCTCAATCGCGCTGGAACATATCGCCCTGATGGCGACCGAACTTGGCCTTGCGACCTGCTGGATTGGCTCATTTGACACCGAAAAGGTCAAACAGATTCTGGCAATTCCAAAAGATATTGCTATAATTGAACTGATGGCACTTGGCTATCCCGAGAAGGGCTACAGGCAAACGACACGGGAGCCGGTTAAGAATATAGTTTGCTATGATAAGTGGCAGTTTTAGCGAACAGTAATGGGGACGTGGTGTAACGGGAGCACACCGCGGTCGCATCGCGGGAATGAGGGTTCGATTCCCTTCGTCTCCATTTTTTTGTTTTCTTCGGCAAGCCCTCGATATTACATAGTTACGCGTTAAGAAACGGGCAACGGTATGGCAACTTGCGGCGTATGCTCAGGTCGTGCTATACTGACGGTATGACTATCAAGGATGAAGGTCATTTTGCCAAGTCAGTGGTTCCGGTAAAGAAGATTGGTCTTCGGAAAGGGTTTTTCCGCTGGCCCGGTCGGCCGGTCTTTGCCTGTTCAAATATGGCCGACGCAATCGGCCTCAAACAGCTTACCCGTGATTTATCAAAGCATCATCTTATCGCGAACATAACCAGCGATTCCTCCAGGCAGGCAGCGTTAAGAATATATCGCGATAAAAACATTACCAACAGCGAGGCATACCGTCTGACGATTATTCAGACAGGTATCGAAATCTACGCCAAAACAGATGCAGGCGCATATTATGCCCTGCAAACATTGCGTGAGATGATGGCGATACACGGGAAGGTTCTGCCCCTGTGCAAAATAGAAGATGAGCCGGATTTTCACAGGCGGGGCGTATATCTCGATTGTTCAAGAGGGAAAGTGCCCAAACTTGACACGCTGAAAGAGCTGGCAACGTGGCTTTCGCACTGGAAAATAAACGAAATACAGCTTTATGTTGAAAACGTATTCACTTTTAAACGACACCCGGAAATCGGAAAGGGTTACAGCCCGTTTACGCCTGAGGAAATTCTTTCTCTTCAGGAACATTGCAAAAAACACCATATTCGACTTGTCGGTTCGCTTTCAAGTTTCGGGCATTTTGAGAAAATCCTTTCCTTGCCGAAATACAGACGATTAGGTGAAAAGCCGGGGTTTCGCGGCTTTCCGGGAGGCACAACCCTTTGCCCCATCGACCCGAACGCAATCAAGCTTGTCGCGGAACTTTACAGCGAGTTTGTGCCGCTCTTCGAGGCGGAGGATTTCAACGTTTGCTGCGATGAAACATGGGAGCTTGGAAAAGGCCGCAGCGAGAAAAAAGCACTTCGCATCGGAACAGGACAGGTTTACCTCGATTTTCTGCTGAAGATTCATCGTCTTTGTGAAAAACACGGCAAACGAATGAACGCCTGGGCAGACATTATATTGAACCATCCGGAATTGTTAGGCAAATTGCCGCGAGACATAGTCCTGCTTAACTGGGAGTATGAACAGAACGGGGCAAACATCGCCAGGACCAAAGAAATAGCAAATTCAGGATTATCGTTTATGGTTTGTCCGGGAACGAGCGGCTGGCTGACGCACGGAACACGCCTGCCCAACTCGATGGGGAACGTAACTAACTTTGCCGCTGCGGGCCGAAAATATCACGCGGAAGGACTGCTTAATACCGACTGGGGCGATAATGGACATCGTAATTTTCTGGGAGTCAGTTTGCATAGTTTCGCACACGGGGCAGCCAACGCGTGGAATGGTAAAGCTGTTGATAACACCAGGTTCACCGAAAATTTCTGCTATCACGCCTTCGGCCAGAAAGACAAGCGTATGGCCGAGGCAATAAGATTGCTTGGCAGCACCTATATCACCTGCGGCAGAACTTCGCCGAATAAATCGTTGCTGTTTCAGTCGTTTTTTGAGTCGATATCGCGGGACAAAACAATAGAATGCAGCGCAATTGATTCGATGAGCAAAGAAGGTCTGCGTCAAATAGAAATTGAGTTATCCGGTGATAATCTATGGCCGGCGGATATAAAACCAATGGGGGATTTTGAGCAACTGGCCTTGCGGGAATTGAAGCTGGCCTCGCGTATGGATTGCTTAGCAGGCAAAAGGGCGTTGGCGGTAAAGGCGCTGCGCGCGGGGCAAAACGTGAAAAATTCCGAGCTGCGACAGTTGCGCAGGCAAATGCACGATATCGGAACAGCTTTCAAAGAACTATGGCTGGCACGCAATAAGCTTTCCCGGCTGAATGATAATATGCGATTATTTAATCTCGCCGAAGATGATTTGAAAAAGAGATTATGATGAAGACAAAGAGCCGAATAGTTGAGCTTTCACAAAAATCGAGAATGCGCATCGCAGGTTTGATGTCGGGCACGTCTGTTGACGGCGTTGATGTGGCGATTATTGATATCGATAATGAAAAAGTGAGTGTGCAGGCGTTTGATACGTTTCCTTATTTGGCCGAGTTACGTCGCGGCATCCTTCAGCTTTGCGGGTCGCAACCGTGCAATGTGGCAGATGTTTGTCATTTGAATTTTGTGCTTGGCGAGGTCTTCGCCGAATCGGTTCTAAAACTATGCAAAAAAAACGGTATCGGCCTCGATACGATTGATTTGATTGGTTCTCACGGCCAGACCATTTATCATAATCCCAAAGGCAGGCGTTTCGGCAAAAAGACCGTTCGGTCAACCCTGCAAATAGGCGAGCCATCTATAATCGCCCAGCGAACAGGCATAACAACAGTGGCGGATTTTCGGCCCAGGGATATGGCCGCCGGCGGACAGGGTGCGCCGTTAGTGCCATTTGCGGATTATTTTCTGTTTCGCGATAAACGTCGCAATCGAGCCATCCAGAATATCGGAGGCATCGCAAATGTTACCTCCCTGCCGGCGGGTTGCCTGCCAGGTGACATAATCGCCTTCGATACAGGCCCCGGCAATATGATAATAGACGGAATCGTTTCAATCATAAGCAAAGGTAAACAAAAGTTTGACCGCGGAGGCAAAATCGCGGCACGAGGCACAATCGACAAAACAATCCTCGATTGTTTGCTGAAACATTCATTTTTGGGCCTGCGCCCGCCAAAATCAACAGGCAGAGAAGAATTCGGCAGCAGGTATTGCGACGCGTTATATCGAAAGATGAAGAAAAAATCGATACCCGCCGAAGACATTATAGCGACTGTTACCGCATTTACCGCCGAGAGCATCGTCCGGGCATATCGAAATTTATTGCCTCAAATGCCTGACGAAGTAATATTGTGCGGAGGCGGCGCACATAATTCGACCCTGGTAAAAATGCTGCGGCAGGGTCTTGGCAAAAGCAGGATTTTGACAAGTGATGATTTTGGAATCAGTTGCGACGCCAAAGAGGCGATTTCATTTGCGATTCTCGCATACGCGACCATTAAAGGCGAACCAAACAACGTTCCCGGCGCAACGGGAGCAACACAACCATTGGTTTTAGGAAAGATTATACCCGCATAATGAAAAAGCACAGACCACTTCCGACGACGGAGCACAGCAACCCGCGAAGTAAAAATATCGACCGGCTATCGACAATCGGGATAGTTGAGCTAATCAACAGCGAAGATATGCTGGTTGCTGAGGCCGTCGGCAAAGAACGCAAAAAAATAGCCGAGGCGGTTGATGTGATAGTCGAGCATTTCCGGAAAGGAGGCCGATTATTTTACGTCGGCGCGGGGACAAGCGGCCGGCTGGGCGTTCTCGACGCCTCGGAATGCCCCCCTACTTTCGGTGTCAGGCCGACATTGGTGCAGGGAATTATCGCGGGAGGCAAACGCGCACTTGTTCGGTCAATCGAGGGAGCCGAAGATAAAGTTAATGAAGGAGCCAAAGCAATAATTAAACGCGGGGTTTGCAACAGGGACACAGTTGTCGGAATTGCCGCCTGCGGGCTGACTCCTTATGTACGAGGCGCACTGAAACAGGCAATGCAAATCGAGGCGGGCACAATCTTTATTACCTGCTCAGCGGAAGGCATCAGGGATATTCCTGCAAAAATAATTATCAATCCGGTTGTCGGCCCGGAGATTATTACCGGCTCAACCAGGATGAAGGCGGGCACTGCAACCAAGCTCATGCTCAATATCCTCACAACAGCCGCAATGATAAAAATGGGCAAGGTGTACGGGAATTTAATGGTTGACCTTAACGCGACAAATCAGAAACTGCGCGACAGGTCTCAAAGAATCGTTGTTCAACTGACGGGACTTTCCCGCGCGAAAGCTGTCAAACTTCTTGAACGTGCCGGGGGTAAAGTCAAAGCCGCAATCGTAATGCATTTTCGCAAAGTTAATCTGCAACAGGCCCTTGCTATCCTCGACGAATGCGGACAGTCGTTAAGGAAAGCCATTAAGGAAGGCGAATGAGCGATTTTCTTACAGTACACCAAATCTCAGGAACACTTGGTCGGATTGATTTAATAGAGGTAGGTCTGGCGATTATCCTGCTTTTTGTTATTTCCTATATCTTCGGACGCGAAGAAAAAAATACAAAAGATTTTTTTGTCGGCGGACGCAAAGTCCCCTCAATAGTGGCCTGTCTGTCTTTTGTCGCAACGGAAGTAAGTGCGCTTACGATTATCGGCGTACCCGCAACCGCCTACAGCGAAAACTGGCAGTATCTTCAGTTTTTTATCGGTTCAGCAGCCGCAAGAATTATGGTGGCGTTTCTGTTCATCCCTGTATTTTACCGGTATAACTGCACGAGCATTTACGAGTTTCTCAGGCACCGCTTCGGGCCCCAGACACAGTATGCCGGCTCTATTTTCTTTTTTATCACACGTTTAATAGCATCCGGCGTCAGATTATATGCCGCGTGTCTGGGGGTGGGGATAATCCTGGGCTGGCCTTTGGCGACAACGCTATTGGTGTTTACGATGGTAAGCATCGCCTTCATCGCGTTCGGCGGGATAAAAGCGGTGGTTTGGGCAGGAGCGTATCAAACTCTGGTTTTCTTTTTGGCGGGCGGTGTGTTATTTATTTATCTTCTGCTTAAAATTCAGGGAGGCCTGTCATCCGCCTGGCACATTGCCAATGAGGCCGGCCGGCTGAGTGTCTTCAAATTCGATTTCGACCTCAATAACCCGACAACCTTCTGGGCAGGTACCGCCAACGCGTTTTTCATAGGCCTGGCCATATTCGGAACCGACCAGGAGCTGATGCAGCGATTGCTTACAGTGAAAACCCGCAAGGCAAGTCAAAAGACAATCATTTCTACTATACTGGTAGGTCTGCCGATTCTATGCCTGTACCTGGGAATCGGGACACTGCTTTATGTTTTCTACAAGCAAAACCCCGGCGTGCCCGCACCGGAAAAAGCCAAGGAGGTCTTCTCTCACTTCGTAACATATTCCCTTCCCGTCGGATTAAAAGGATTGATGCTCTCGGCAATTGTATTAGCCAGCATTGATTCGCCGTTAAACTCACTGTCCTCGTCGTTTGTAACGGATATTTATCGCCCGCTGATTAAGAAGTCCGCGACGGAGGGACATTATCTGTTCGTTTCACGAATAGGAGTGGTTACATTCGGCCTGATACTGGCGATTATCGCTTTCGCGTGCCAGCCGGTGAAAAATATTCTCTGGTTTGCTTTTGAAATAATGTCTTTGACGGGCGGCGCCACGCTTGGCATTTTCCTGCTGGGCGTATTAACAAAACGCAAAGCCAACATAAGCAATGCAGCGGCAATGATTATCAGCGCATTATCTATGACGGCCCTTCTGCTGCTGTCTCATGGCGGATACATCAAGCTGGCATGGAGCTGGCTGATAGTGGCAGGCACGGTAATGACGTTCGTCCTGGGCTATCTGTTCAGCTGTTTCGGGACAAGATTTAATAACAAAAGCCGGGCGTTTTAGAATTATCACTTTAGGGGAGATATCAGATGATTCCGGCTAAGCCTGCTTATGCGCAATCCTGATTTCTTCGGCAATTATTTTCAGGCCCGCTTCGACTTTATCAACATCCTGGGCATAGCTTATGCGGATGCACTGTTGTTTGTGCTCCCAGTCGTCATCGAGTCCGGGGAAAAAGTAATGACCTGGAACTATGAGAACGCCGCGCTTTTTCAATCGCCGATATAATTCGGCATCGGTAATCTTCAATCCGGGCAGCCAGAGCCACAAGAAGAACGCCCCTTCCGGCTTGTGAATATGAAAATCAATCCCATCGAGCAGTCCGCATATTTTGGCAACCGCCCATTTTGCCTTGTCCTGGTAATAGGGCCTTATCACTTCTTTACTCAGCCGAACCAGCTCGCCTGTCCGCACAAGCTCGGTCCCAATCGCGGCACCGATGCTGGCTGTGCTCAAGCTCATCACCGCATTCATCTCCGAGACCATTTCGATAATTTCTTCGCGAGCGATGACAATACCCGTCCGCGTCGCAGGCAGACCGAACTTCGACAAGCTCATACATACAATAGTATTTTCATTCCAAAGAGGTTTTGCCTCGGTGAAGATTATATTAGGGAAAGGCGAGCCGTATGCGTTGTCGATAATCAGCGGGATATCTTTGGCCCGCGCAAGCGAATCGAGCTTGGCAACTTCGACGTCGGTCAGCACGTTGGCCGTGGGATTGGTAGGCCTTGAAATACATATCGCGCCAATATCCTCACCCACATTAAGCCGGTCAAAATCCACATGATATTTGAAAATATGCTCATCGACGTGCTCGATATCGGGCTTGTTCGCCACAAACAATTCGTCAGTAAAACCCACGTCGCAATAGCCGGTGTATTCGGGAGCAAGAGGAAGTAAAATTTTCTTTTTTGAACCGTCTTCAAACTCGCCCGCGAAGATATTGAAGAGTATGAAAAACGCCGACTGACTGCCGGCCGTAAGAGCGATATTGCCCGGCTTGAGATTCCACCCGCACTCGGCCCGCAATAATTCGCGGATTGCTTCAATAAATTCCTTGTTGCCCTGAGGCGGGTCATAATCTCCGACCGCTTTTTCGAATGCGCCTTCTTTCGCAAGAAGCCCGCTCATACACCATCGAAAGACCCGGTCCACTTCAGGTATATGCGACGGATTGCCCCCTCCGAGCATCAGGACATCAACGCCTGCCTTTAGCCCCTCGCCCATATCAACCATCAACTGGCTGATTCCAGACCTGCGTTTTATCTTTTGACCAAACCTCGATACTTTCATTTCGCCGAAGTTTAATTCACTTTAATTTTCGCGAATTTACGTTTGCCCACCTGTATTGTCATCCCGTTTGCTGGAGTAATTTGAGCATTCGGGTCAGTAACTTTCTGACCATCAATTGTTACGGCTGATTGCGCACACATACGCTTGGCGTCGCCGCCCGATTCGACAAGTTTGCAGTTGATAAGCAATTGCTTGACTGAAATCGGCTCAGCAGGTAATTTGAATTCCGGCATTTCATCGGGCAGTTGCTTTTGCGCGAAGACCTTTTCAAACTGCTCCGCAGCCGAATCCGCTGCTGCTGCATCGTAAAACTGCGAGATAATTGTCTTTGCCAACAGAACCTTTGCCTCTTTGGGGTGGGTCTTCTGCGAATTAGTCAGTTCGGCGATTTTTTCAGCGGGCAAATCGGTAAGAAGCGTAAAGTAATTTGCCATCATATCATCGGATATGCTCATAACCTTGCCGAACATGTCGTTGGGCTGGTCGGTAACGCCTATGTAGTTGCCCTTCGATTTGCTCATCTTCTCTTTGCCGTCCAGACCGACGAGAATGGGGCAGGTAATAACAATCTGCGGGGACTGATTATTGACTCGCTGAAGGTCTCTGCCCACGAGATTGTTGAAGGTCTGGTCTGTGCCGCCCAATTCAACATCGCTTTTTATAGCAACCGAATCATAGCCCTGCATAAGCGGATACAAAAATTCGTGGACGCCTATCGCGTCGCCCTTCTTATAACGAATCTCAAACGTATCGCGTTCGAGCATCCGCGCAACGGTCATATTGCCGGCAAGTTTAATTACGTCGGCAAGATGAAGGGACGCGAGCCATTCGGAATTATGCCGGACCTCAAGTTTGTCGGATGAGGTATCGAGAATTTTGCCCGCCTGCTCGAAATATGTCTTTGCGTTTTTATCGATTTGCTCAGGCGAAAGCATCGGGCGGGTAGTGTTCTGGCCCGTCGGGTCGCCAATGCGGGCGGTGTAGTCGCCGATAATCAAAACGGCTTTGTGGCCCAGGTCCTGGAACTGGCGCATCTTGCGAAGCACAACAGTATGGCCAAGATGAATATCGGGGCTTGTGGGGTCAAGGCCGAGTTTTATGCGGAGCTGGCGTTTGTCTTTGGCGGCATTAGTAAGTTTTTCAGCCAATTCGGTCTCGGTGAAAATCTCAGCCGTGCCGCGTTTGAGCAATTTCAACTGTTCCGGAATCTGCATCGCAAAAAATCCTCATAAAAATAAATAAAACGTAGCGATTATACGCCTGCCAAGGGGGATTTGCAACGCTTATACTTGTTATGACTGACCGCCGCTTGAATCGATAAGTAAATCGTCTTAGCCAGGGGCGGTGGCAAAGTATTTGACTGGTATCCTGAGGCAATCAATCTTGACCAATTCTATGTCGGCGATACAATAGCGGCCGGAATCAGAATTGAAAAATTAATTTGGTGTAATAGATTTCGGGAGAAGAGTATGCTTGAAGGCCAATCGGAACAGGAAGTATCCTCGATAACAACAGTAAGAATAGGGCTGGCGGTGATTTTTATCGTTCTTGCGATACCGTTAGGCCTCTGGGTGCTCACTATCGTTAACACATCCATCCACGATACGAACACGCCGGCGATAGTGCAAAAAATAGTTCCCGCAACAGGCATTTCCTGCGATATAAACACCCCGGCGGGCAAATTCGAGCTGCCCAAGCCGATGTTCACGGGTATGTCTTATTTCATCCTTTATTTGTTCCTGCTCATACCAACGGCAATAACAATAGCCCTCATCAAAGGCAGTGCTGTGCTGCTTAATCCCGATTTGAAAAGACAATTACGTCAACTCACCGAATCGATACGAAAATCAATTGCCCCAAAACAGTGATGACGCAGGATGCGACTATCTACAATCCGATTTCGGCATCGGTGAGGTAGCAGCCGGGTTCTAATCGCCAATTTTTGATGTCGGGGTCGGGACCGAGGAAGCGAAAGTTGCCTTTGCATAAATCGAACCATTTGCATTTGAGGCAGCGTTTGTCGGCGAATTTCGATTTATTGCGAAGTTTTTGCAGCACGGGGTCATTTTCATTTGTCCAGATCTGTTTGAAGGTTTTCTGCGTAACGTTGCCTAAGGGGTAATTTCGCCAGAACTGGTCGGCGTAAACGCTGCCATCCCAGCCGACCGAGGAGATTTTTTCGCCTATGCGGTTGCCGCCATTGGAGAGAAGAAGCTGCTTTTGCTGGTCGATATTTTTCCCCTGCTGCTGCATTTTTACAAGCAGATATGGCCCATCGGCGTGATTGCCGACTGTGAGTACCTCATCGAGAAGGCCTTTGGCAACAAAATCGGCGGCGCGTTCCAGAATCACGTCCATAACTTTTCGGGTGTCGGTCGAAGAAACAACCTGCGACTCAATATCTTTTCCCCTGCCGGACCTGATGAGGTGATAAAAACAAACTCGTCTTACGCCGTTGTCCCTGCAGATATCGAAAACGGCGGGGACCTGCTCTTTATTGGAATTGCTGATTGTAAAACGCAGGCCCATTCGCAGATTCGCTTTTCTGCAGTTTTCGAAGCCGGTCATAGTCGCTTTGAAACAGCCGCTTGTCTGGCGGAAACGGTTGTGAAATTCTTCGGGGCCGTCGATTGAAATCCCGACGTAACCGACGTTCGCCTCGGCAATTTTTTTGGCTGTGTCACCGTCGATAAGTGTGCCGTTGGTGGAGATGACCGTTCGCAAGCCGATGCGTTTGGCTTCGGCGAGCAATTCAAACAAATCAGGACGAAGGAGCGGCTCACCGCCTGAGAACAATACCACGGGAGCGTTCACCTCAAGAGTATCATTCAGAAGCTTTTTCGCCTGGTCGGTGGTAAGTTCGGTATCACTGCGGGTCGAATCGGAGGCGGCATAGCAGTGAAGGCAGCGAAGATTGCAGCGGGAGGTGCAGTTATAGACAACGATAGGGCCGACGGAATCTCTGTTGCCGTAACGCAAATGGTCGGATTGTCCCGCGAGGCCGCAATATAGCTTTGAGATATTTATCATTTAGTCGTTCGCAACTCGTATTGTTCGATAGCGGCAAGCAAGCCGTCGAAAGTATGCTCAGACGCCTCGATATCGACTTTTACGCCAAGCCCGGCAAGTTTTTTCGATGTAACCGGGCCTATTGAGGCGACTTTGGCATCTTTGGATTTTACGAAATCAGGGGGAACCTGTTCAAAGAAGCACGTCGCGGCAAAAGGACTCGCGAAGGTCAGCCAGTGAATTGCCTTATCGGACAGTGATTTCATATCGCATAAGTTCTTTTCGTGGGTATAGACAGGGACATTATCTACCAATGCACCGGCAGCTTCGAGCAATTGCGTCAGGTCGTCGGAGGCAATTTGTGAACGCAAAAGCAGAACTTTTTTGCCGCGGAGGTTTGTAAAGTCGATAAGCCCCCTGGCAAGGTCTTTGCTGGTAAAGGCGCTGGGAACAAAGTCAGCTTTGATGCCAAATCTCGCGAGTGTTTCGGCGGTCCTGACACCGATGGCGGCGATTTGGGCTGAGCCGAAGGCACGGGCGTCCTTACCGAGTTTTGCCAGCGCAGCGAAAAAGGTCTCGACGCCATTGCAACTGGTGAAGATTATCCAGTCATAAGCGTGAATCCGGGCGAGTGTTTTTATAAAGTCACTTGAGTCAGTAAGCGTTTTGATTTTGGTAACTGGTATTTCAATGGTAACAGCCATCCTGCCTGCGATTTTTTCGGCGAATTCGGCGCTTCCTTCAGCATCGCGTGTAACTACCACTGTTTTTCCGAACAAGGGTAATTCAGCAAGCCATTCAAGTCGCGAGTCGCCCGTCGCGGTTGGGCCAATGAAAACAAGCGCGGGTGGCGTGATTTTATTTTTGGTACAGCTATCGGCGATTGTTGCCAGGGTTGCTTTGACGAATTTCTGCGTTGGCAATGTCGCATCGGCAACGACGGCCGACGGTGTTTCAGGAGACATACCGTTTTCGATGAGCCGGCGGGTAATATCGTCGAGGTTTTCCATTCCCATATAAAAGACGATTGTGCCGGCGAATTTAGCGAGCAACTGCCAGTCGATGCCGGTCTGCTGTTTGCCTTCGGCTTCGTGGCCCGTAACAAATATAACTTCGGACGCAAACGCCCTGTCGGTAAGAGCTATACCAGAATAACAGCTTGCGGCAAGCGCGGCAGTAACACCCGGCACGACCTCGAAGTCGATTCCTGCTTCTGCGAGAACAGCCGCCTCTTCAGTTCCCCTGCCGAAAATATACGGGTCGCCCCCTTTGAGACGAACAACGGATTTACCTTCGCCGGCTTTTTGGACGAGCATATTATTAATCTGCTCCTGCCTGAAGGACTCAGGCCCCACGCGTTTGGGGACGGCAAACAGCTCAGCATCCGGACGGGCGTAATTCAAAAGGCCCGGATTAGCAAGCTTGTCGTAAATAATACAATCGGCGCATTTGAGCAATTCCAGGCCGCGGACCGTAATCAGGTCCGGCCGACCAGGCCCGGCGCCAACCAAATAAACTTTACCTTTTCTATTCGTCACATTCATAAGATTCGTAATGATTGTATTATATCCCTTTGGGCAGTAGAATATAATCCCTAAATATAATGCGGAGGCACAATGGAAAACCAGATTGATATGTCGGTTGAGTTCGCGGGTTTGAAAACGGCTAATCCCATATGGACGGCCTCGGGAACATGCGGCTACGCCGATGAGCTGGGCGATTTTATGGACGTCGGCAAGCTCGGCGGGTTCATCACCAAAAGCGTTACAATAAAACCCCGGCAGGGAAATCCGACGCCGAGAATAGTCGAAACCGACAGCGGTATGCTCAACGCCATAGGGCTCGCCAACATCGGTGTCGATGAATTTATCGCTGAAAAACTGCCCGCGATTGAAAAAATGTCCTGCGCGGTATTTGTGAATATCGCGGGCGAGACAATCGAGGACTACGTCGCAGTCGCACAACGGCTTTGCGAGCAGAAAGCGATAGCGGGTTTCGAGCTTAATATCAGTTGTCCAAATGTGAAACAAGGAGGAATCACCTTTGGGACTCAACCGGCTTTGGTCAAAGAAATCACCTCTGCTGTCAAATCGGCCTGTGGAAGTAAAATACTGATGGTCAAGCTCACGCCCAGCGTTACAGATATAGCCGTAACCGCAAAGGCCGCCGTCGAAGGCGGCGCCGATGCGCTCAGCTTAATCAATACCTTTACCGCTATGGTCATAGACATTGAAACGCGCAAACCCGTGCTGGCGAATCGCACGGGCGGTCTGTCAGGCCCGGCGATAAAGCCGATTGCCGTCTATATGGTCAACAAGGTCTTTAACGAGGTAACAAAGGGCACTCAAGTGCCGATTCTGGGTATGGGCGGGATAAGGACTGCCTCGGACGCGATTGAATTTATCCTGGCGGGCGCAACCGCCGTCGCGGTCGGGACATCGAATTTCGTCGAGCCGAACTGTGCCGTGAAAATTATCGACGGAATTCACAAATATTGCGACAGCCACGGGATAGCGGCCGTCAGGGACCTGATTGGTAAAGTTGAATGATAAAGATGACTAAAATCATCGCAACTCTGGTAACAGGACTGGCCCTGGTTTGCGGCACAAGCGAAGCAACCGAGAAAATTACCCTGACCGACTTATCGGCGTGGCAGCAAAATGGCGAATGGAACGTCGTCGGGGACGCCTTCGAGCATCCGCGCAACGAAAATCTGTTATCGACCAGAGAAGGCACAGGAGCAATAGTCAATAGCCGAAAAGCCAAAAGCCCCCCGCTTGTGAGCAGGGAAGAATTCGGCGACGCGAGGATACACGTTGAGTTTGTGATACCGAAAAACTCGAATTCCGGCGTGTACATCCAGGGCCAATACGAAATCCAGATACTTGACAGCTGGACCGACGCCAACATCCTGTATGCAGGCGGGGAATGCGGCGGGATATACCCTCGCTGGGATGAAACCAGGCCCGGAAAATCATACGACGGCCATTCGACTTTAGTGAACGCCTCACGCCCGCCCGGACAGTGGCAAACCTTTGATATTATCTTTCGCGCGGCCAGGTTCGACAAAGAAGGAAGAAAAATCGCCAACGCAAAAGTAATAAGAATATGGCAAAATGGAACGCTTATACAAAAAGACGTGGAACTGACCGGCCCCACCAGAGGCAGTTTCAAACCCAATGACCTGCCCAAAGGACCGCTTGCCCTTCAGGGCGACCACGGGCCGGTGGCATTTAGAAATATATGGGTCGTCCCTCTCGATTTTGACAATACGGGATTGACGAACCAGTTTTTCGCGATGGATACGGGAACGATTGATGAAACGCACAAGTCCGCCCATGCCCAGGTCGAGATGCTTAAAGAACTGGGATACGCAGGGATAGGATACTGGGAAAGAAACCCCGCACAGGGTACAGCCGGCATTGTTGAAATGCTTGGCGAACTCGATAAATCAAACCTCAAAATGTTCGGGGCATATTTCGCGATAAAACTCGAAGACCCGCCCGAAAAATACACGGCATTGATTGAGAACAGCATCAGGGCTTTGGCAGGCCGCAAGACAACGATATGGCTGGCAATGACCAGCGATGTTCATCAAAAATCATCGGTCAACGGCGATGAGCAGGCGGTCGCGATAATCAGCCGGATAGCTGACATCGCGAATAAGAACGATATCGCGGTCGCCCTGTATCCGCATGAGAACTTCTGGCTTGAAAAAGTCGAGGATGCCGTTCGCCTCGCGGAAAAAAGCAACAGGCGCAACGTCGGCGTCATTTTTAACCTCTATCACTGGCTAAAAACCGATAAATCCGCGAATCTGCAAACAATCCTGGCTAAAGCGTCGCCCTACCTGCTTATCGTAACGATAAACGGCACAACCGAAGCCGGGTCAATAGAAACGCTGGATAAAGGGACCTATGACGTTTACTCGTTCCTGCAATTGCTGAAACAGGTCGGCTTCAAAGGCCCCGTAGGCCTGCAGGGATATGGTTTAAGCGGCGATATCCGCGAAAATCTAAGACGCTCGATGCTGGCCTGGCGCGAGTTTTCACAACGGCTGGCAGTCCAGGACGCCGAAAAACTTTAGAACCCCCCCCCGCAAACGCCCCGAATTAAGGCCCAAAATCCTGGGGACGAATTTAACACTCAAAAAGGTTGACAAGGTGCGTCTCATAAACTATACTGATTATGTGTCGGAAGTGTTGTTTCCGTACTTAACGTTATGATATTTAAATTGTTAAGGAGAATCAAATGACCTCTAAAAAAACAAAAGGGTTTACCATTGTCGAACTGCTAACGGTGATGAGCATTATAATTATCCTGATGAGCGTCCTTATGCCGGGCCTGCAGAGGACCCGCAGATACGCCAGGGTCGTTGTCCAGAAGGGCCAGTTCCACGAAATCACCAAAGGTCTCGAATTATATCGCAACGACCATCAGGAAACCTACCCCGATTCGGGTCCCGCCGATACCACCTCTCCAACGCCTTATGGTTACTGCGGGGCAATGAAACTATGCGAGGCATTGCTCGGCCAGGATGGTATGGGCAATCATCAATTGTCCAATTTCCAGGCACAACAACCTAACACTTATCTTTTTGACCTTTGTAACATAAGAGATCCCGGGGTTACTGCTTATGACTCATGTGAAATGGCGAATTTGCGCGACAGAACTAAATATACCGACGCTGAGAATATCAAGGCCTACCGTCTTCAGGATATATACACTTGGCCTATTACCTCTGGTGTGAGCTTCTATACCACAACGAGAACCTTCACTAATGCTACCATGGGCAATGGAAAACCCACTCCCAATGCCGTTATTGGCGATGTCTTCCAGCGTGCTACTATAAACAGCACATATTGTGCGGCGAGAGCGGGTCAAAAAGTAGGTATGCCGGTGCTTTATTACAAGGCCGACTCGTCAAAACTCGGGCATGATACTACGACCACACCTGTCGCTGCTACTCCTAACACAAACATTTACAACTTTGACGATAACTATGCAATCACCTCCCTTGGCCTACCGTGGGAAAGTACGCATACAAACGACCACCCGATGTACAAACCGGATTCCTCATCCTCACCAACTGGTCCAGGCCCATTGTTGTTCCTCAAGGCAATAACTAATGATAAGATTACATCGACTCCCCGGCCACATAATGAAGATGGTTATATCCTTTTGTCCGCCGGTTGGGATGGCTTGTACGGAACACAGGACGACGTGTATAACTTCGCCAAGTAAAAACGTTTTACCGCATGGCTTGGCCATCCCTTCCGGGAGAGCACGCGGAGAACGCAGGGATAAAATTTGCTGCCGCGAGGTAGAAGGGCCTCGCGGCAGTTTTATTTTAAAGACACCAATTAACACCCGCCCTTAACGGGCGTAATCCGCGGTTAAAATACTTTGAGTTTTAGCGTCTCGGTGGTAAAATTTCGGTTTAAATCAGTGAAACAAACGGTTATAATTTGAACCTACCGGGTAGGTAGCTCAGGTGGTAGAGCAGTGGACTGAAAATCCACGTGTCGCCGGTTCAACTCCGGCCCTGCCCATTAAATTATCGCTATGGATTTAACCCACAGTTACCTTCAAACCCGTTCGGTTCACTTATTGAGCAGAGAAATGGAGCAGAAGAATATTATTAAGCGGCATAAGCACAAACAACAGCCGTCGCGAATAATACGCCCACAACAAACCATTCCCACCATTTGGCTCTCGATGTTTCGCTAACGGCTTTCATCATTTTGCCTCCGGGTCACCCTGATAAAACTCACAAGATTCCATTTTATTCCTGTCTTTTCGTAAGATCCCACTATATCGGGCAATCGCCTCTCCTCATATAGTATAGGAATGGACATAGTGATATAAAAATGCGTATTTAACAGACCAACACAATAAAACGCGAGGCATTTAACGATTGTATTGACTGTGCCGGACAGATTCCCTCCGCAGAAAACAAAAACCAGCTTTTCAGTATTAAAGAGAGCGTAAAGAAAAAACATACTTTTTTTGCCAATCAAGGCATAATTTCTTGACAGGCCTATGGGGAATTGTGTAAATTGCTTCTATGCTACTTTGTGAATGTGAACACAAGCACTAACTGGGCATAATATATATTGTGAGATACAGCAAGATACCAAATGAGACAGTCCGTCGCCTGCCGGTTTACCTGCGGGGGCTGGCCCTTATGTCCCGGCAGGGACTCAGCAGCGTCTCCAGCAGCAAACTGGCGGATTTTGTCAGCGTGAATCCCTGGCAGATAAGGAAGGACTTCTCCTACTTCGGCGACTTCGGCACCCGCGGCGTCGGCTACGACATTGAAAACCTCGCTAAGCAAATCAAAAAGATATTAAAGCTCGATACGACGCGGAAAACCGCCCTGGTGGGCGTCGGCAACCTCGGTTCGGCAATAATGGCATACACGGGCTTCGGAACATACGGTTTTCAAATTACCGCCGCGTTTGACAATGACCCAGCCAAAATCGGCCTCAAGATGAACGATGTCACGGTTGAAAACATCTCAATGCTCGATACACTTAGCAAGAGACAGGTGGATATGGCTATTATCGCTGTGCCCGAACAGGCGGCGCAGGATGTGGCGGATGCACTGGTCGGGGCGGGCATAAAGGGAATATTGAATTTCTCCCCGCGAAGAATTATCGTCCCCAAAAAGATAAAGGTGATAACAATAGATATAGCGACGGACCTTGCCCGTCTGCCCTACTATATATGAAAACCGAGGCGTTCGGGTTTTGACTAATAACGTTTGAGAACATTTTTAACAGAGGCGTAAAATGAAAACAGTAACAATCGACAAAAACGCTTTCAGGCGGTTTGTGGATGAAATTATAAAACAGCAGCGGGTCATCGGCGTCTGTGCCAAGGGCGACCGTTTCGATTTTGAGCAGCTTGAATCCGCCGACCAGCTTCGACTGGATTATGACGTAACGCTTCAGCCGCCGAAAAAATACTTCCTGCCGCCGGTTGAAACGCTGCTGACTTACGAAGTCGGCGACGGCTACAAGTCCGTTTACGATGATACCGAATTTGTCCTGCTGGGCGTTCATCCTTACGATATGGTGGCGTTAAACCAGCTTGACAAACTTTTCACCCAGGATAATTACGATACCCACTATATGAAAAGACGTCACAACGCCACGATAGTCGCCTGCGATGTGATTTCACCATCCAAAAACGTATTTGCCTCCTCGATGGGCACGGCAACAGTCAAAGACGGCTTTGACGTTCTGCTGACCGATATAGGCAACGCGTTCGTTATGGAAAGCGGCTCGAAGAAAGGTGATAGCTTTATCGCCAAGGCCAAAGACGCGGCTGATTCAAGCAAAAATGACCTGCAGGCAAGGCATAAAATTCAGGCAGAAAACGAAAAACGGCTTAATAATCACAAATTGAAATGCAAGGCATCCTATCTGCCCAAACTGCTCGAAGAGGCATACGACCATCCTGTCTGGGAAGAAAAGGCCAAAACCTGTTTTAGCTGCGGCTCCTGCAACCTCGTCTGCCCGACATGCTACTGCTTCAACGTGCAGGACGACGTAAACTGGGACTTCATATCGGGCAAAAGACAGCGGGCCTGGGACGGCTGCCTGCTCGATGGTTTCACGAAAGTGGCGGGCGAGCACGAATTCAGGAAAAAACGAGCCGACCGCTTCAGGCACCGCCTGTATCGAAAATGCAAATACGTGCCCGAAAAAATAAGCAGCCAGATAATGTCATGCGTCGGGTGCGGGCGATGCGTGGGCGCGTGCCTGCCGGATATCGCAAACCCGGTCAAGGTTTACAACAGGTTAGTTGACGATTTGGGAATAAAGTAATTCAAGTCGAGCGATTCGACATTAAAATATAGGAGCGTTAACAATGTGCGAACGTTGTGCTGTTGAAAAAGACATTTACCTGCCCCGGCTGGCAACCCTCGAAAAAAAGCGGCTGATGAACCCGACCGAGATGTATCTCCGGCTGTCAATCGATGACAGCGAGCCGTTTGACTTTATCCCGGGCCAGTTCGTCGAGGTATCAATCGCGGGCGTAGGCGAGGTGCCGATTACAATCTCGTCATCGCCCACGCAGAAGGGCTACTTCGAGCTGGTCGTCCGCAGAATCGGCAACGTTACCAACGCGATTCACCGGCTGAGAATCGGCGACAAAATCGGGATACGCGGGCCCTTCGGAAAAGGCACATACCCGGTTGAAGAGGCAAAGGGCAAAAACATCATATTTATCTGCGGCGGCATCGGGCTTGTGCCCCAGAGGTCCTTTATCAACTACATCCTCGACAACCGCGCCGACTACAAGGAGCTTGCTGTCCTGCTCGGAACAAAATGTATGGCGCAAAGGTTCTTCCATTCGGAAATTGACGGCTGGTCACACAGGAACGATATACGCTTTATGGAAACGGTTGACCAGGCCGACGACTGCTGGCTCGGCAACGTCGGCGTCGTTACCACTCTTATTCCCAAAATTGAAACCGAGCTTCAGTCGGCGCTGGTGTTTATCTGCGGGCCGCCGGTGATGTATAAATTCGTGCTGATGGCCCTGCAGGAAGCGGAAGTGCCCAGAGAAAGAATATTCCTGAACCTCGAAAGAAAAATGAAATGCGGCGTAGGCAAGTGCGGGCACTGCCAGATTAACAACTATTACGTCTGCATAGACGGGCCGGTATTCCGTTATTCCGACCTGCGTATAGCCCCGGAGGCAATCTGATATGGACAGACCAAGAGTAGCGATTTTCGACTTCGCCTGCTGCGAAGGATGCCAGCTGCAAATCGTCAACCTCGAAGAGGAGCTGCTTGACCTCATCGATAACGTCGAAGTGGTCGAATGGCGAGAGGCAATGAGCGAGCAAAGCAGGGAATATGACATCGCCATAATAGAAGGTTCAATTACCAGACCCGAAGACGAGAAACGATTAGAGATTATAAGGACAAGGGCAAAAACGCTCATCGCTCTTGGCGCCTGCGCAACAATCGGCGGAATCAACAAGCTTAAGAACAACTTTGAGATGAGCGACGTTAAAAAGTGCGTTTACGGCAAGTCGGCTGATATGCCTCATCTTGAAACCATGCCGACAAAAGCGGTGGATGAGGTGGTCAAGGTAGATTACAAAATTCACGGCTGCCCGATAGACAGAAAAGAATTCACATACGTGATTCGCTGCCTGCTTATGGGTAAACGGCCTGAGATACCCGAATGGCCTGTATGCGTAGAATGCAAATCGAAAGGCAATCCGTGTCTTTGGGACTACGGGCAGGTTTGCCTGGGGCCTGTTATCAGGGCCGGCTGCGGCGCAAGATGTCCGTCATCGGGCTTCAGGTGCTTCGGCTGTCGCGGCTACATCGATAATCCGAACATCAATGGCGCAAAAGATGTTATTGAACGATATGGTTTGAGCGTCGATGCGCTCAAGGCAAAGATGGTTCTTTTTGGAATCGGTCAGGGGCCAACAAATGCATAACAATCTCGATATCAACGTTCATCATATAACCCGCGTCGAAGGACACGGCAACATAGTCGTAAACGTCAAAAACGGCAAAATCGAAAAGCTCCAGTGGCAGGTGCCCGAGGCGCCGCGTTTCTTCGAGGCGATGGTCCGCGGCCACAGCTACCAGGACATACAAACGATTGTCTCGCGAATCTGCGGGATATGCTCAATCACACATTCGCTGGCCGCGACCAAGGCGGTGGAATCCGCGCTGGGTATCAATGTCTCCGAACAGGCGGACAAACTGAGAATACTGATGCACTACTCCGAGCAACTGCAAAGCCATACTCTGCACATCGGATACCTGGCTGCGCCGGATTTCTTCGGCACGCCATCCGTTGTGCCTCTTGTCGCCAGGGCAGCGGACGCCGTAAAAACGATTGTCAAGGCACACAGAATCGCGAATACCTGGTCCGACCTCATCGCGGGCAGAACGACTCACCCGGTAACGCTCATCCCCGGCGGCTTGACCCGAATACCAACTGAAAAACAGTTGCGCGAGTTGCAGCAGACGCTCAAGGATGCTGTGCCCGACCTCAAAAAAATCGCCGAGGTGGTTTTAAGCGTCGCGGCAAACGTCCCCAAATTTGAACGCCCCACCGAATATGTGTCGCTTAAGCAGACCACCCCGCCGACATACACCTTCTATCACGGCGGCGTAACATCCAATGACAACAAAGGCGCGGCTGTGCCAATTGAGAAATGGCATGATGTCGCAAATGAATATATGGTTGAGCAATCGACGGCAAAATGGGCAAAGTGGCATCGTGACGCATACGCGGTCGGCGCACTGGCAAGATTCAACAACAACGCCGAATTGCTTAGCCCGATGGCCAAAAACGCCGCGAAAACATTCGGACTCCAAAAGGGCTGCTGCAACCCGTTTATGAACACTGTAGCCCAGCTTGTCGAGTGCTTCCACGTCGTTGAAACAAGCATTGAGATTATCGACCAGTTGCTGACTAAAGGCCTGAAGACAGAAAAAGTTACATCCTCGCCTAAAGCAGGCAAAGGCGCCGGCTGCGTCGAGGCGCCTCGCGGAATACTGTTCCACGAATATGAATTTGACAAGAACGGCAAATGCGCCGCCGCCGATATTTGCATCCCGACGAACCAGAACCACGCCAACATCCAGAAGGATTTCGAAAAGCTGCTGCCCGAAATTCTGGACCAGAGCGAAAAGGACATTCGACTGAAACTGGAAATGCTTGTCCGCTCTTATGACCCGTGCATCTCCTGCTCAACGCATTTCCTCAACGTGCAGTTTGTAAGGTGATGGACCAAACGCCCCGAAAAGATACAGTCGTCATAGGACTTGGCAATCTGCTGATGTCCGATGAGGGCATCGGCGTCCATTTAATCCGAAAATTTTCTGAGCATCAGGACAAATTCCCCTCCGTTGAATTCATCGACGCGGGCACAGGCGGAATGAATGTTCTGCATTTAATCGCAAACCGCAAAAAGGCCGTAATCATCGACTGTGTTAAAATGGGTAAGAAACCGGGAACAATCAAACGATTTGAGCCGGCTGACGTCCAAACCACAAAAAAGATGATGCACTTTTCCCTTCACGAGGCGGATATCCTGCGGATTATCGAGCTTTCCGGACAACTCGGCGAATGTCCGGACAAAATAGTAATTTTCGGTATTGAGCCGGAATCGCTTGATTTGGGCCAAAAACTGAGCAAAACGCTCTCTGACGGAATTGACGCTTACTCACTCGACATCTGCAAAGAACTTTGTTAGGATTTCTGCAATATACTACTATTATAAACCGTCATAAATTGTGATATGAAACCTGCAGGCAATGAAAAACTGGGCCGGGCCTTTACGCTCGTGGAGTTACTTGTGGTTATCAGTGTAATCGCGCTTTTAATGGGAATACTGCTTCCTGCGCTCGGCAAGGCCAGGGCTGCGGCCAATCGAACATACTGCGCGGCAAATCTGCGACAAATCGGCGTCGCAATGCGGTCATATCTCGACGACAACCGCGATATATTTCCCCTTTGCTGTGCCTATCCCTGGCTTATCACTGATGCAAACGACCCTCTTTATTTGTCGCCTATAACAAAGGTTTTAGGCCCTCTCCTGAAACAACCAAAGGTCTTTATATGCAAGTCGGATAACATCGTTACGCCTCCCTACCACTTAAGGGTGGGTAATACCAGCTATTTGTACAATGGAACAACATTAGCTGGGTCTGGCTTGGCCGGAATAACGATAAGAGAATACCCCGCTGTGCAGGCGGGCACCAAAGAAAGAAACATACAAGTTATGAGTGATTTCACTTCGACTCCCCCTCCTCACCCGGCAATTGGCAGTGGCAGGAGCGGGGGTGTAAACTATTTGTACGCCGACTGGCACGTAAGCAACTATAAAAAACAGGAGTAAAAATATGACAAAGAAAAATAAAACAATTCTGATAGTAGCAATTGTTCTGGCTGCCGGCACGGCGATTGCGGTAACGATGACCGTCCGTCATTACAACAGCAAACCTGATTTCACAAAAATGACCCCACAGCAGATTCGACAATTTGTTGACTCAAATCAGTTCCGCGATGCCAACGAAGATAAAAGACGCGAAATACGCGATGAAATGGGCGAGGCGATGATGGCAAGAATGGAAACCCAGGCAAATGAGTATGCCGCATTGCGTGACGACGCAAAAACGGTTTACTTGGATAAAATCATCGACGAAATGCAGGCCCGGCGGGCGGAATTTCTCGCAAGAGACGCCAATGACGCCAACGGCCCACCAGACCCGAATAGATTCAGGAGATTCGGCCAGCGAGACCCCAATTCCCCGCGGCGACAGATGGGACAGCAAGCCCGGCAGTTCCGTATGCCTGAGCCATCGAGAATGAGGGAAAGGTCTGAAAGAATAAGCGCCGATACGAGAGTAAAAATGATGCAATTCCGTCGGGATATGCAGAACCGTATGCAGGAACGAGGCATACAGATGGGACCCGGCGGTAGAGGTTTCGGCGGTCCGGGCGGCGGTTTCGGTGGACCAGGTGGTCCGGGCGCTCCAGGCGGCAGATAACCGAACTAATATCGCGCTACAACAAGTAACATTCAGCCGGGCCGAGAACGGTTTTGTAAAGGCCTTTATCAAAAAAGAACCGGCGGATACTTGTGCAAAGATGACACTTGCCCGCATACAGCTTCGATTGCGTGTAACCGGCTTTAATCGCCTCATCTAATAATCCCGCCGGGCCTGAATTAAACAGCGTTTCAATTATTTTATCGTTACTCGGCTGCCAGTTTTTCCAGATTTCAGCTAAAGGCCGTTTAGTGATATTTCCAACGATTATCCCGCTGCAGGTCCCGCTGAAGATATTGCCATACGGGTCAATATGCACGCCTTTAGAATCGAGAAATGCGTTTGAGCAATTTCGCGCTGCAATTTGTTCAACTGTCTGCGACGCAACCAGTTCAGCAATCCCGTCGGCCGCCCTGCCTGTGAACCGGCAGGGATAATCCTTCAATGCTTCAACATAGAATTTGTTCCGCTCATCTGTTGTAATATTCTTCATCTCAACCGGCTTATCAAGATACTTTTCCCACCGAACCAGAACACTGGCATGCTCAAGTAACTCTTTCGCTACGCTCGCCAGTCGTTTTACCAGCTCGATATCGACGTATTCCTGATGAAACGGGTCGCAACTTATCTTGAGCCGGCTCATACCGAATTCATCGAGCACCCTCATTCGCTCTTTGATAATATTTTCATCAACCGCCCAAAAACCGTTGGTCTCAATCATATCAACAGGGCCAAGATTGTTCTTTTTAGCTTCCCGCAGAATCTCCACTAAGTGTTCCCAGTATAAAAATGGTTCGCCCCCCGTGATATGAACCTTTGCCGAATCGCCCGCCAATTCCCGCAGCGACCGCCAGACATTTATCGCCATATCGACAGGCATCAAGCCCCCCTGCTGCGGCGAACAGTTATAATAACAGAATTCGCATTTAGCGTTGCATTTATAAGTCAGCAAAAGACCGGCATTACGCCAAATTTTGAACTTCGGCTCATCCCGCCCCACTTGCTTATTATAAATGTTATCTGAAAGCAAACTCATAACCAACGATTACCTGATTTCCTGATAATATTTTTTTAGATGTATCTGAATGACGGTAACGTCGGCTGGTGTGATGCCGGAGATTCGTCCCGCCTGACCCAGCGTTTGAGGCCTGAACAGCGTTAATTTCTCTTTCGCCTCAGGTCTCAGGTGCGTTATCGCACTATAATCCAAATCCGCCGGTATTTGTTTCTTGTCCCACGCCTGCAAACCAGCGGCAAGACGCTCCTGTTTGACAAGATACCCCTCGTATTTGGCGTCGATAACAGCAGCATCAATTACTTCTCTGCTGAAGCCGGCGTCTTTAATTTCGGGCATTTCCGCCAGCGCCGGCGCAAGAGGACTATTCGGCCTGCGAAGCTGCTCCCACAAAACAATTCCGTCCCGCTTATTTTTCGTCAGATATTCTCTGAGTCGTTCGATATCGCTTAATTTCTTCCGAAATCTTTCCCATCGGTTCCTATCGACCAAGCCAACCGCCCTGCCAACCTCCGTCAGGCGTCTGTCCGCGTTGTCCGACCGCAAACTTAACCGGAACTCCGCGCGGGAAGTAAACATCCTATATGGCTCATCCGGGATACCAACCCCCTCGATACCAAGTCCCTTGGTAAGCAAATCATCAATCATCACGCCGATGTACGCCTGGTCACGTCCCAACACAATCGGTTCAGCCCCCCGTAAAAATCTCGCTGCGTTTATCCCTGCGATGATTCCCTGTCCCTCCGCCTCTTCATAGCCGCTTGTACCGTTGATTTGCCCCGCAAGGAAAAGCCCCGCGATTTTCTTTGTCTCAAGATTACTCTTCAACTGCACGGGCGGACAGTAATCATACTCAATCGCGTAGCCATAATGCACAATACGAGCGTTCTCGCAGCCGGGCAGGTTTCTGATAATCTCATCCTGAACGTCTTTGGGCAGCGACGTGCTTACACCATTACAGTAAATAACCTTTTGCTCCAATTCCTCCGGCTCGAGAAATACCTGGTGACGCTCCCTGTCCGCGAAACGAATAATCTTGGTCTCGATGCTCGGACAGTATCGCGGCCCAGTCGATTTTATCTGGCCCGTATAAAGCGGCGCACGGTCGAGATTATCACGAATTATCTTATGAATCTTCTCATTGGTATAGGTAATCCAGCAGGGTATTTGCGGCCTGTCAATCCTGTCGTTCATAAACGAAAACGGCGCCGGCTCCTTATCACCCTGCTGTGCTTCGAGCTTGCCATAATCAATCGTGCTCGCATCCAGCCGGGGCGGCGTGCCGGTTTTCAGCCGTTTGACAACAAGACCAAGTCGCTCAAGACAACCCGAAAGGTCATCAGACGCCGGCTCACCTCGCCTGCCCCCCTCGAAACTCTCCTGCCCTATGTGCATAAGCCCGCGCAAAAATGTCCCCGTCGCAACTATCACCGTTTTTGTATCACAAATCCACCCGTCTTTACATCTCACACCAACAACTCGACCATCCTCAACAATAATCTCGACAGCCATTTGCTCGATGATGGTCAGGTTCGGCGTCTGCTCAAGTGCGTTTATCATATACCGCTGATACCTGTATTTGTCCGCCTGGGCGCGGGGAGATTGCACAGCAGGCCCTTTTGAGCGATTGAGCATCCTGAACTGAATCCCCGTCGCATCGGTCGCCAGCCCCATAAGTCCGCCGAGGGCGTCAACCTCGCGGACAATCTGCCCCTTGGCCAGCCCGCCTATCGCGGGGTTGCAGCTCATCGCCCCGATTTGATTTTTATCGATAGTGATAAGGGCCGTCTTTGCGCCGATTTTCGCAGCCGCGTGCGCGGCCTCTATACCGGCGTGCCCCGCCCCGATTACCACGCAGTCAAACTCGTTTATTTTAGTTCTGTTAAACATATCCAGCCAGTATAGCACAATCTTTTGAACTTTTTAATCAATCTTGACAACCGATACCATTTCTCATAATATAAGGCTGTGCTACAGTGAATATTTCGGATTCTTATACAGAAACCATATAAGAAATAGCTTAGTGTCCAAAATATGGAATCGGAAAATCAGACTGAAAAAGGCAAAACATACTATGAGTTTAGCCTCTATCCACATGCCTATTGCTTTGCCCGAATACCAGCTGATGAACCGATAAAAATTCTTGATATTACGCAAGCCGAAGCGGACTCTCTGGATGCTCCGGTTTGTTGTTCCCAAGGAAAAGATTTGTGGCGGTTGCGATCATCGCAACCCGGTTTTTTCGAGATAGGTTGGAGTCTTTTCCTATTCTGGTCACAGCGGCGCTGTCAATGGTTTGCCTTCCGCGTCGTCCACATACTGGTGGACCTCATGTATGATGAAACGTACTACTCATACGCCAACGAACTCAATTCCTTTGCTCGCCGGAAGCTTCTCGATGCGTTTAGAAAACCTACGACCGAAGTCTTTATTCAGAGAGTCGACAGAATGAGCCCAGAAGAACTTAGCAAAGATGAGACATTATAAAATGGATAGTGAGTTAAAAGAAACCATTTCGTTATACAAAACCGCTTGTTGTCTCAAGAATCTTCCGCGACAAGGTTGGATACAAGAAGGCGCTCTTGCGGCAGAGGCCGACTCTGTGGCGGGTCATTCATTCTGCGTTACACTCATTGCTTTCATGATTGCACAGGTGCTTAAAAACCGTGGGCATGAGATCAACGTTGATCGAGTATTGGCGATTGCAGCTTTTCATGATCTTCCGGAGTGTGCAACAGGTGAGATAGCGAGTGGCGTCAAAAATTGTATGGGTTCTGAAGCGGACAGGATTGAAGAGAAATTATTTGTACAACTCCTTAACGGTCTTGAAGTGAAGGATGTTTTTCTGGGATTGGTAAGAGAGTTTAACGCAGGAGAGACGAACGAAGCACTGGTCGTCAAGTTTGCGGATATCCTCGACGCTCATGGCCATGCAAGAGACCGGCTACATAAAACATTTCCCAAATATCTCCAACGACAATGCAAAAAGTTAAAAAGCAAGAATACTGAGATTGGTTCATTACTAGCGGACTGGATTGAACAAACATGCCGAGATTATGACAAGGTATCGAAACGCGAACCTTGGTTGTGAATAAAAGATTCCAAACAATATGTGAAAACGTAATGTCACATCGCAGTACCGAAAGCTCGGTATGAGTTTTTTGTGTTTCGAGAGATTGAAATTGCGGGTAATCCAGTCCGCCTAAGTCAAATATATTAATATCTTGGCGTTCTTTGCGAACTCTGCGGTTAATGTTTTTCTGCCAGAGCCACCGCGGAGGCGATGGCGAAATTGGCGGTATGAGTAATGCTGACGCTTATTTGCGTGATGCCAAGTTTGTCGGCGATTATTTTGACCTCGCCGGACAATCTCACCTCCGGTTGCCCCGTCTCCGTATTAACCACCTCGATATCCGTCCAGGCGATTTTGCCCCGCCAGCCCGTGCCTACAAGTTTCAGCACCGCCTCTTTGGCGGCAAACCGGCCGGCTAATTTCTCAATCCCGTTTTTGTTGGAATTCGCGTATTGCTGTTCCGAGGCGGTAAAGACCCTATCCAAAAACCGCTCCCCGTGGCGTTTGACCATATCCTCTATACGAGGAAAATCAACCAAATCTATGCCATGTGCGATTATTCCCATCCGATGATTCCAGACACTGAACTAATGTTATCTATTGGCGTCCCTGTAAATTTCGCGCACACAAAAATCCACAAATTTTGCCCTGTCCGCCGCCGAGGCCTGCTCAACAAGTTCCTCATTTATCTTATCAATCGCCCGACGCATACGCTCGACCGATATCCTCGCCTTAACCTGGTTCTGGACCTTCTCGAACGGCTCGACATTCTTCGGCTGATATTCAACAAGCTGCATAACGAAAATGTGCCCTTCCACTTCGATAGGCCCCGCCGTCTCTCCCGGTTTCATCGTCGCCGCCTTTTGGGCCAGAACATCATACGGCACAACAAGAGAATCCGGGGCGGCATTCACCTCCCCGGCAGTTAAGGCATTGTTTGGCTTTGAATATTCCTTCGCTACTTGCTCAAAATCCTCGCCCTGCTTGATACGTTTCACAATACCACCGATAAGCTCCATCGCCTGCTCCTGGCGAGGCCTGCTCGCGTCGATATCCCGCATTTTCGCCGGCTCAAGGTCGATAAGACGAAACCGCAATACCCCCGGCGTTGCGTACAACTGCTCTTTGGTTGCATTATACGCCGATGTCATCTCGCTATACATAATCGGCTGGTCTTTCGGCATCTTCTGGGCCAGATAACTCTGACTCAATATGTACCGCTTTTTATATTGCTCAAACTTGCTCCAGTCCATCCCCATCTGGTTTAGCGACTGCTCCGCCTTGGCATAATCCCCGCCGAAATCCATCACGTATTTTCTGACTTCCGCAGTGGTTACCTTATCAAGCTCATCATCAATCTTATCGCCTGCATCTTTTTTCGCCCTGCTGTAAAGCAGCGCATTAACTATCTTTTCCATAAGCTGCTGCTCAATCACCGGCCCCGCGACACTTCTGAATTTCTCAAAATCGGTCCTCTGCGCCGCCGCAGCCAGCTTTTCAAAAACAGGACCAATAACTTCCTCCGATGTAATTGTCTGGTCGCCCACAGCCAGAGTAAAACCGCCGCTGACCTCAGGAAGCCCCTCGCGTTTGGCAAGCGGCAGCTTTGCCATCTCTTCCTGTGTAAACTGGGGCTTGTCCTCGCAACCCGCCAGAATCAAACCGGCCGCCAATATCAATAACGTCGCTTTGCGCATATAACAAACATCCAATCCTTTTTAAGAACCCGCCCGCGGTGAGCAAGTCGAATCCGTTACAAACGGGTAGATTCTACGGCAAAACCCCGGCCAAATCCACAAAAAGCTTTGCAGACCAATACCCCTCCTACCGATAAATATTTACGATTGAGTCGTAGAATGCACCAAGCCAAATTCAAATTAAAATAAACTTAGTGTCTTGGTGTCTTAGTGGCAAAGGCGGAGTTCTTTTTTGCGACTTCTTTTGCCTGAGTGGCTTTGAGCTGGGATAATTTACCAGCCAGGTTCTTATCCGATAAAGCCAATATCTGGACCGCCAAAACAGCGGCATTCTTCGCGCCCGCCTTGCCGATTGCGACCGTCGCGACCGGAACCCCTCCCGGCATCTGAACCGTGCTAAGTAAGGCATCTAATCCAGCCAGCCCTTCTTTAGCGGCAAGCGGCACGCCGATAACGGGCAGTGTCGTCTGGGCAGCGATAGCCCCCGCCAGATGGGCAGCCATACCAGCGGCTGCAATTATCACTTTTATCCCCTTTTTGGCAGCCCCGGCGGCAAACTGCGATGCGGCCTTAGGCGTCCGATGAGCCGAGATTATACGCACAAACGGCTGTATCCCGAAATCCTTTAGCGTATCGATACAGGTCTGCATTATCGCGAGGTCGCTATCCGAACCCATTATTACCGCTACCGATGATTTGCTGTTCTTATTAGCTGCCATTTATCTTTCTCTCCATTAACCCCGTGAGATATCACAAGTTCTTTTTTACTCCGCAGGACAATAAACAATTTATCTCACGGGGTAAAAATTGCCTATACCACCATTGCTATAATAGTATAATCGTAGCTTGACAGGTGCACAATATGCAAAAGAGAAAACCCATAGTGGCAGGCCAATTTTACCCCGGCCGACCGGACGAGTGCGCTGATGAGATAAAGCAGTATCTTAAAGAATCGCCTTTGAATATGCCTCTTCCTGAAGTAATCGTTGCGGGTATTGTCCCTCACGCGGGCTGGACTTTCAGCGGCTCAACCGCTGCGATTGTCTTTGCCGCAATAAAAAAGAAACACCCGAAGGTCGATACCTTTGTAATTTTCGGCGCAGCACACAGCTACATCGGCCATCCCCCTGCCATTTACGACAAAGGCAGTTGGCTGACACCATTCGGTGAAGTTGCTATCGATGAGGCGCTTGCAGGTGCCATAATAGAAAGCAAAACCGCGATAAGCGACCGCAACGCACACGACAGCGAACACAGTATGGAAGTCCATGTCCCGTTCATTCAACATCTGTTTCCCGGCGCGAAAATATTGCCTATTCTCACACCGCCGGATGACGACGCAATTCGTTTAGGCGAAATCGTCGGCAGCATCATTGCCAGCGACGACGAGAGAAAAATCGTATGTCTCGGCTCAACCGACCTGACTCACTATGGGCCTCGCTATGGTTTCGCGCCAATGGGGACGGGCAAAGACGCGTTAAAATGGGCGATGGAAGTCAACGACAAGCAGTTTATTGATTATTCGCTGAAGATGCAGCCGGATAAGATGCTCGAAAGCGCAAATGAAAATTATAATGCCTGCGGCGCGGGCGCAGCCGCTGCAACCGTAGCCGCCGCCAAAACACTCGGCAAGAAAAAAGGCGTTCTCCTCGCCCATACTAACAGCAACGAGGTATTGCTCCGCAAAATGGGCGAAACCAGCCGGGAATCCGTCGGCTATGCCGCCATTGTTTTCTGATTGCAATCTATTCCCCTGTTCTAACTGCCAGGTTGGCAGTAAATCTTTGGCGGGCTGCAAGGTTGTCAAGATATTATTACCTGTTACAATCCTTCCTAACCCGTTTATTGCCAACAAGTTACGCAACAAAACAACCGCAACTGCTTTACTGGCACGGGGTTTGCAACTCTAAGGTCGCTATGGTAGCGGACTTGCGACAATTCGATGAGTTAAACGTGCTGGCTATACGGTCGGACTGGGACTGGCCGGGGGCTTTGCGAGATATATTCAGGCCAAGAGGCATAAATCTGTTGGTCGCGGAGCGCACCAATGATATAGTTAACGTCCTGCGGCATCGGCGGATATGCACAACGATTATCGATACCGACCTCGACGAGCCGGAGGCGGGGCTGTGGACGCTGAAGATTATCCGAATGGAACAGCCGCTTATGCCCTGTATATTACTGGCAAAGCGCGCGACTAATATGATGCTCGAAAAGGCGCTGCAGTTGGACGCCTTCAGCGTTATGAGTAAGCCGGTGGATATGAGTATTTTGAGAGACCAGCTGAACCGGCTGTTCGTGAAAAGATACGGCAGCCATATTTTTTCGTCATAAAAAATAAAGCAAAATGAAGGTAGAATTTTTGAAAGGAGTAGCAGGAAATGAAAGTAAGACCATTGGCCGATAAGGTCCTCGTTCAAAGAGTGGAAGCGGAAACTAAAACAGCAGGTGGAATCGTCCTGCCCGACAGCGCAAAAGAAAAACCTCAGAAAGGCAAAGTCGTCGCGGTAGGCGACGGCAAAATCCTCGACGACGGCTCACGCCAGAAACCACAGGTCAAAAAAGGCGACACGGTGCTGTTCACCAGCTACGCAGGCAGCGAACTGAAAATGGACGGCAAAGAATATCTGATTATGGCCGAGTCGGACATTATGGCGGTCATCGAAGATTAAGCCGGAATTGATAATTGAAATTAAAACCCAGAAGGAGAAGTAAGATATGGCAGCGAAAAAGATAGCGTTTGGAACAGAGGCAAGAGCAGCGATACGAGAAGGCGTAAGGAAACTTGCCGCCGCCGTTAAAGTAACATTAGGCCCCTGCGGCAGGGTTGTCGTTCTTGAAAAATCGTTCGGCTCGCCCACCGTCACAAAAGACGGCGTCTCGGTCGCGAAGGAAATCGAGCTTGAAGACCCATACGAGAATATGGGCGCACAAATGGTCAAGGAAGTCGCGTCAAAAACGTCAACCGTCGCGGGCGACGGAACAACCACCGCGACCATCCTGGCTGAAAGCATATTCGAAGAGGGACTGAAAAACATCACAGCCGGCGCAAATCCGATGCAGGTAAAACGCGGCATCGACACGGCGGTTGACACAATCGTCAAAGAGCTGCAGAAAATGAGCACAGCCGTCGCCTCCAGCAAACAGATTGAGCAGGTCGCGACGTGCTCCGCAAACCAAGACGCGGAAATAGGCAAGAAATTAGCCGAGGCGATGGACAAAGTAGGCAAAGACGGCGTCATCACCGTTGAGGAAGGCCAGTCGCTCGAAACCGTAGTTGACCTAGTTGAAGGTATGCAGTTCGACAAAGGGTATCTCAGCCCGCACTTCATCAACAAGCTGGAAAATATGACGGTCGTTTTAGATAAGCCGTATATCCTCATCCACGAAAAGAAAATCAGCTCGATAAAATCGCTTGTGCCGCTGCTTGAAAAGGTCGCAAAACAGGGTAAGCCCCTGCTGATTGTCGCTGAGGAAGTCGAAGGCGAAGCGCTGGCGACACTAGTAGTCAATAAGCTCCGCGGCGTTTTACAGTGCGCGGCGGTCAAGGCGCCGGGATTCGGCGACAGACGCAAGGCGCTGTTGAGTGATATCGCTGTGCTGACAGGCGGTCAGGCCATATTCGAAGACCTCGGCATCGATATCGAAAACCTCGAACTGAATATGTTAGGCAGGGCAAAACAGGTTACTGTCGATAAGGACAACACAACGATTATCGAAGGCGCAGGCAAAACGGAAGAAATCAAAGGCAGAATCGAGCAGATAAAGGCCGAAATCGAAAAGTCAACCAGCGATTACGATATCGAAAAGCTCCAGGAACGCCTTGCGAAACTCTCCGGCGGCGTTGCGATGATAAAGGTAGGCGCAGCGACGGAAGCCGAGATGAAAGAAAAGAAGGCGCGCGTCGAGGACGCGCTGCACGCCTGCAGGGCCGCGGTAGAAGAAGGCATCCTGCCGGGCGGCGGAGTCGCTATGCTGCGAACAATTCCCGCTTTGGAAAAAATCAAGGCACAGGGCGATGAGAAAGTCGGCATCGATATCGTCCGCAGGGCGATTGTTGCCCCAATCAAGCAGATTGCCCTCAACGCAGGTCTCGACGGCTCAATCGTGGCGCAGAAGGTTATGGAAAACTCCGACAAGAACTTCGGCTACGACGCGCTGCGAAAAGAATACGGCAATATGATTGACTTCGGCGTCATCGTCCCCACAAAGGTCGAACGCATCGCGCTGCAAAACGGCGCATCAATCGCGTCACTATTACTGACAACCGACGCGATAGTAAGTGAAATTCCTGAAAAGAAAGAATCGCCCGCTATGCCTCCCGGCGGCGGAATGTACTAAAAAACGCTGACAACAAGGCGGGCCTGAAAAACCCGCCTTGTTGCTTTTTAAAGGAGTTCTCAAATGTCGTTTCAGTTTTACAGCAACGTAATCTCGCAGGCGTCCCGCCGAATTGCCGGGGGCATATTCGCCACGGGACTTATGCTGATTGGTTTCGGTCTGCTGATTTACCTGATGCCAAAATTTTTCGCGACACTGGCGGCAATAGTGTTCTTCGTCGCGGGTATCGGCACTTGCACAACCGCTCTGAAAATATTCGCAGCACAACACCGGATAAACAAAGAAATCAACAACGAGCCAGATGAATACCGAAAAAACGTGCGAATTCACACCGAAGAACAACAAGACAATTTAATGTAACAGCATCCGGTTAAACTTCCCGTCGGCCGTTAATACTCATACACCCTGTCCTGTATTATAAGCTTTGTTATAGCAGCATTGCCGTAGGAATCGACCTTGACTTCGGCCTTTGCTTCCCTGGAATTATTGCGAAGGTCCTGTGCAACTTTGTCCCTGGCACCTTCCGGGATAAAATAGGATTCTATGCCATACTCTATTCTCTGACCGGATATTTTACCTTTGATGGCAACGCAATCATCCGGAACCGACGGCTGCTTGTCGTGAATCGATACGGCATTCCAGATGCCATTGGAATCTGCTTTCAAAATAACCCATACCGGCACCGGCTTTTCCTCCGACCATTTATGCCATTCCGTCGATATTTTCGGATTTGATATCTCGTAACCAAGAGTAACAGAGTAACCGCTCATTATGGAATACGGGGCAACGGGAGCCATCCTGAGAAAGATTGTTTTGCCTGTGACTCGCGTATAGATTTTCTGAGCGGGAACAGCCGCAATGATGAATAATTGCGCCGCGACGGCAACGACAAACAAAATCAAACGTTTATTCATTTGTCATTCTCCTTTGCTTGAGGTAATTTTCAAACCCAACGCCCGCGAGAATCAGGCCGATGCCGCAGGTAATAAAGACGACCGCCTTTATAAGTAGGCCGGTTTCGTACTCGAAGAAACGACTGGCGATAACCAGAGCAACAAAGAGCACACCGGCCCAGAAAAACTGTCTGTCTTCGGCGCGGAAACTATTCGCGATAAGAGCCGCCGAAAGGACAAGGCACGCCACATTCGAAAACACAACAACCAAAAAGGAATCCGGCGAGCTTACCAGCACCTGTGTCAACACAATTGGTGCGGCCACCAGCACACAGGAAAAAAATACGCCAAGGTCAAACCAGCTAATTCGTTGTCCGGCAAAAATCGCTTTAAACACAAAACCCCACATTAAAAGAGCCGGTGCATAAAGACAAATTGTCGGCACCAGCCACATTCGATGCTCAAATAAATCCGAATAACTCATGCCGTAATAATGGAATGATGACAAATAGGCCCCGAATGCGATGAAGACAGCCGCCACCACCATCGCCGGAGAAGCAAATGCCTTGAAGCCAACAGAGCGATTCAAAAGCAGCCCGAAGGCAAAAAATAGCAATGCTGCGCCTGGTGCAGCCAGCCCAAAAGAGGCAAGCTCCTCAGCACCAACACCGGCACATACGACAACCGAGGCGCCTATCGCAAACAGCGACAGTGAGAATGCCGGCACCGAACGACAAAGACAGGCAAAAGGCAAGAACACCGCAGCGACTACGAACGGGTAATAGCAAAAGGATTGAGGGTTATCACCAGCCCAGCCGCAGAAACCTATGAATGAGACAATTATTGCGATAACGGCATTAGGAACGCTTTCGACGGCGTAAGCCATTATGATTGCCCCAATCGCCCACGCATAAAGGCCGTTGTAGAAATTTGATTTGATGTGAAAGATTTGCGCCATCAGGCCGATGTTTGCGCCGAAGACGAGCGTTCCCAGCACGACCAGTGCGTGGCCGAGCCGGGGGCTTATGGCAGAGATACGCCACAGATAATAGCCGATAAGATGGCAGGCAAGCATAAAAGCAACTATCATTGCCACTTTGGCCGCGGCCGGAATGCTTTCCCAGTTGGCCGCGACAAAACTTATGACGCCCGCACCGACCAGAGCTGTCCCGATGATGTAAATTACAAAGAGCAATAAGTGCGTGGATTCTTTGGCCATTTGGTCAAGCCGGTATCGTTGTGAAATAGCAGATGACTGCTCTGTGCTTATCAACCCGTCCGCCTGCCAGAGTTGAATTTCCTGTTTTAACAGCTCTCTGAACCGGTTTGAGATTTTGAGATGTGTCTTCATTTTATCCTCTTCAAAAATGTCGACTTTAATCCCTCGGTGCGTGCTTTTTATTATATCGGCCAAATCGAAATTCGTTCAACAACAAAACTTTATTCGCCGGTAAACTGCCGGAGCATATTTACCGCGGTTTTGATATCGCCAAGCCGGTCATCGCCGCCCTCACGTTCCACGGCCAACGCCCCTGCAAAACCAGCACTCTTCAGTGCCTTCAAAAATTTATCAGCATCAACCTCACCCGCCCCCCAGACAACTTCGCTTCCCCATGCACCCGGCGTTTTGGTTTGCAGGGCATCTTTAATATGAACGTGTTTTATCCAGGGGCCGAGAATACCAACCGCTTCTACGGGATTGCCCTTGCCATAAAGAATCATATTCGCCGGGTCAAAGTTCACGCCCAAAGCGGGATGATGTAATTTTTCAAGGAAATCGCGAAGCTCCCCCGCCGACTCCTGCCCGGTCTCCATCAGCAGCGTAATATTATGCTCATCGGCTTTATCCGCGAGCATCCTTGTCCGCTCAATCAGCGTCTTGGCCTTTGCTGGGTTGTGCATATCAACGAAACCAAAGTGCATCGAAAGAAACCGCACCTTCAGCTCGGCGGTCAGCTCAATGGCTCTTAATGCCAACTCACTATTGTCCCGCCAGCAATCATCAGGCACTATACCGCCTGTGGCTTTTATCGATTCGAGCGTCGAATAATCCTCCTGCGGAAAATTAATCATCGCAGCAGTAATCTTCAGTTTGCTTTTGGCGACTTTGGCAAAATATTGACTGCCGTTGTTGGCCAGCGCGGGCGCAATCGCTAAATGAACGCTATCGACCCCCGTCTCGGCGATTTTCTCAAAGTCATTGCCGAGCGACCAACTGCAAACCCCTACAGGCCAATCGAGACATCTCATCGAATTGCAATCTCCTTTTTGCTTTCAGCGGACTGTTTCTCCGCCAGAATTATTTTTACCGCGTTGAGGGAATCGGCCGGACTGATTATCAGGGGCACTTTTGTGCCTTTGACTTTTTTTACGAAGTGCGAGATTTCACGCGACCAGCCGTCGCCCGATTCAATCTTAGGCGTTAAACAATCACCGCCGGACAGACATACCTGAAGCGTCGGCGTGTGCCTGCAATCATATATAATCGTCGCCTTTTCGAGCGAGATAACAAAACTCATTTCAAATTTGAAATCGGGCGACATAACAAAGCCGCCCTCCGCCGAGACAACCTTGTTGTTTTTATAAACATATTGCGTCGTGACATAATCGAACCCACCGCTTGGCCCGACGACCGCCTCCGACCTCACCGCTTCGGGCAATCCGAACAGATACTGAATATAATCGGCGTCGTGGATATGCAGGTCCATAATCGCCCCGCCGCTTTGTTTCGCGTGGATTAGCCAGTTCTTCCAGCTCCACTCCGGCACCGTGCTGACCCGCCGAAAAGACGCGGCCAACACATCGCCGTATTTTCCTGAATCAACAATCTGTTTCGCTTTCGCGTACTCAGGCCAAAAGCGGATACAATGACCGATTTGCAGTATTCTTTTATTCGTCTTTGCGGCAGCAATCATATCCTCACACTGCTCGACATTCATCGCCATTGGCTTTTCGCACAAAACGTGCGCACCCGCATCGAGGGTCTTCACGGTAAAATCCCTGTGCATAAACGTCGGCAGCGTAATCGAAACAGCATCAAGCTGCTCTTCAGCAAGCATTTTTTCAAAACCCGTATAAAGCGCAATATCCCTAAGGTCCAAAGCTGCGTCATCGCCTCCGATATTGCCCTCGATTTTTTCACTGCCCTTCAGGCGTGCCCTGTCGCTGTCGCAAATCGCAGCCACCCGCACGCCGCGTAAGCCGTGATAGCAATGCAAATGCTGCCTGCCCATAAAACCAAATCCGACTATTCCTACCCGCACCGCCTTCACTTTGTTACCCCTTGAACAACATGACCAGTGCAATAATTGATGCGAACATAATCACCGCGGGCACTGAGAAAATAGCCCGCCAGTTAAACCGGTCTTCTTTTCTGAAAATATCCATCACAACACCAGCGAACTGTGTCCCCAAAAATAACCCCACCCCGGTCGTCGCCGCGAACACAAGCGCCTGCACCGAACTGCGGATTTCAGGCGGAGAGGTAATGTTGGCAAAAATCTGGCCTGCGATGATAAACAGGACATAAGCAAGCCCATGAAGTGATTGCGAGATAACTATCAGCGCACGCGGCTTTGAGATGATGTAAACAAGATACAATAAAAACCAGGCCGCCGCGCCAATCGTCAGCGTCCATTTGAATCCGAATGAGCCGATAAATTTGTTCAGCAGGTAATATGTGGCTACGGCCTGCACAACTTGCGCAATCGCCATCGCAGCCGGCACGTTTTTGCCGGTTATTCCCGTGTCCATCATAAATCGCGCGCTGCCCAAAAAATAAAACTGCATCAGCCCCCCTGCCACAAGCGAGACAATCATAAAGACCAGGAAATTTGTATTCTGCAGCATAGTCATCGCCTTCAAAACAGGCGTCCCGCCGGCCCCGGCAGGCGGCGTCGAAGGTAATGCCAGGCAACTGGCCGCCATAATAACTGAAAGCGCCGCGGCCAGGAAAAGACAATCACGCCCCTTCTCAGCGGTCTTGAACGTCCAGCGCCAACCCGTCAGGAAATACCCCGCAATCGCCCAGGCAATCGGCGCCCACATAAAGACCTTTCCCTGCCAGGCGGCATTGGTAACATTGGCAAAAAGCACCGCGTTGACCAGAGGAAGCGTCGCAGCGTAAAACACCGAATATAAAAACATTACGACGAACAACACCGTAAACCTCGTTTGCACCGCCGCAATCAGCAACAGGACAGCCCCAATTAAATGCGCCCCCGCGAGAATCCATTCAGCGTTGAGCCACTTATCCGCAATCTGCCCTGAAATCAAAGGAGAGATAATGCACGCGAGAGGCAAAGTGGCATATATCCACCCCGTCTGTTTGCCGCTGAAACGCAAAGGCCCCAGCAATCTCGCCGCCAATACCGGCATCCAAGCCCCCCAAATCGCGTATTCCAGCGCCATCACCGCACTTAACTTTATGTAAAGCAACGTGCTCATTTTTGTCTCCAAAAAAATTGTGTCCACATTGTCAGTACCCGCACGCGTTAAATCCAGTATAATCTAAAGAAGCCCCTGAGAAAATGGCGTGCAATCCGCAAAATCAGAGGTTAAAATAGGGCGATATGAAACTGCCAAAGCTTCAAAAACCGGATAGTTACGTCGGCCTGTATATTGTCGATTTCGGCGATAATACGGGAGTGGGATTCACCGCGCAGGAAGTCGCTGAGCTTTTTGAAAGCGAACGGTTCGGCCATTGCAAAGCGTATAAGATACACAAGGCATATCCCGACGGCCGACTGGAGTTGAAAGGCGTTCAAAAAGAAACTTTCCAGCTTGAGACAGGCATGTTCTTCTTCTCCACTTGTCTCGATACCGCCCGCAACGATTACAAGCGATTAGTCAAACTCGGCGTTGAGACCAATCTGCCCTGCAAAGCAATCGTTCATCTTGCCAGGTACAGCGACGACAAATTCGCGGTATCGCTTATTTATCCCGCCGAATATGATGATGAGATAAGCGGCTGGCTGCTTGAGCACGAGTATAAAACATCGGGCATTGTCGAGGGAGGCGTAAGTGCGGTAACGAGGTACTACGACGCAAAACCAGAAATACTGGAAAGACACCAGTTGTGGGGCCGGTCATCCGTCGAAAGCAGAACAGGCGAAGAACTCCTGGCCTCGACAAAAATCGCCGTGCAAAGATAACCACGTTTTGAAAAATGGTCCTTCATCGAAAAACTAATACCGTTCTCGGTTTTTTAGCGGGATTAATGGCGGCTGTCTTCAGAACCAAAGCCGCGAAGCCATCAGTAAAGGACTTTAAGCGGGCGGAATTCACAACCAGCACACAGCGACTCGGCATCCGATTCACAGACCGCATAAGAGACGTTTTTCGATTCAAATGGCTTAAAAAAATGTAATTCTCTGCAGGACCGATTCGTATAAATATTATGCGAGAAACAGATAGCATAATTCAGCCGACAGGCGGTGAGCCGGTGCTTAGCGAAAACGCGATGACCGTGCTTGAAAATCGCTATTTAATCAAGGACGAACACGGAAAAATTATCGAGACGCCGGGGCAGCTTTTAAGCAGGGTTGCCCGGCTTGTCGCGTCAATCGAGGCAAATTACGGCTGTAACGAAGCCGAAGTTGCCCAGTGGCATAAAAAATATTATGACATTATGGCCTCGCTGAAGTTTTTGCCCAATTCACCAACGCTAATGAACGCGGGCAGACCTTCGGGAATGTTGAGCGCCTGTTTTGTTTTGCCGATTGAAGACAGCATCGAAGATATATTCGAGACAATCAAAGATACCGCCCTGATTCAAAAGGCAGGCGGCGGAACAGGTTTTTCACTCGACCGCCTGCGTCCCACCGGCGACCGGGTCGCGTCGAGTGGCGGAACAACGTCAGGCCCGATTTCATTCTGGCGGGTATTTTCCCAGACAACCGACGCGATTCAGCAGGGCGCATTCCGCAGAGGCGCAAATATGGGGATGATGAGCGTTACCCATCCCGATATCATCAGGTTCCTGCATGCCAAACAGGACTTAAAGGCCTTCACCAATTTCAACATCTCTGTAAAAATCACCGATGCTTGGATGAACGCCCTCGAAACAAAGCCGAACGCACTGCACGTAGTCGAAAATCCGCGGACAAGCCAAAAATACCTTCTCCCCAAACAAATCGACATCAACAACTACACGATACAGGACCTGTTCGCGCTACCCGGCGACAACATTGACGGTATCGAAAATAAAGACAGGTTCTACACCATCGGCGATTTGTGGAATATGATTATCACCTGCGCCCATAAGACAGGTGACCCGGGCGTGGCGTTCATTGACCGCATTAACAATGATAACCCGACGCCCGCACTTGGCGATATTGAAGCGACAAACCCCTGTGGCGAACAGCCGTTGTTGCCATACGAGGCCTGCACATTAGGCAGCATCAACCTCGCAAAATTCGTTACCGACAAATCCGAAATCGACTGGCCTGCGCTGGCTGAAACAACGAAACTGAGCGTCCGATTCCTCGATAATATCATTGATGCCTGCCACTATCCTGTTACCCAGACAGCCGAAATCGCCCGCGCAAACCGTAAAATCGGACTGGGCGTTATGGGTTTCGCGGACTGCCTTTTTATGCTCGGCAAACCATATGACAGCAACGAAGGTGTCGCTGCCGCGGAATCAATTATGAAATTCATCAACGAAAACGCCATGCAGGCAAGCAGTGAATTGGCTGAAAAGCGAGGATGCTTCCCCAACTGGCCCGACAGTATCTGGAACAAGCAGAGAAATTTGAAGGTGCGAAACGCCGCGATTACCTGTGTCGCGCCAACAGGCACAATAAGCATCATCGCCAACTGCTCATCAGGTATTGAGCCGCTTTATTCGCTCGTTTTTGTGCGACAAGTTTTGTCGGGCAAAAAATTACTCCAGACAAACCCTGTTTTCAGTGAAATTGCCGCAAACAGGGGCATTTGCAGTGAAGATATAGCCCGGCAGGCGCTTCAAACAGGCAGTATTCAAACAATATCCTCGATCCCCGCTGAAATCCGCAAAATCTTCAAATGTGCCTATGATATCAGCCCCGAATGGCACATTCGTATGCAGGCCGCATTCCAAAAGCACTGCGACGCAGCCGTCAGCAAAACGATAAACTTCACTGAAAAGGCCAAAATCGCCAGCGTTGACAAGGCCTACCGGCTCGCGTATCACCTTGGCTGCAAAGGAATTACGATATACCGCCGGAAAAGCAGACCCGATGAGCCAATGACGCTTTGTTAGCACAGCCCCGCCACGCCGTTTTAACCCCCAAATCGAACACGGAACCCCAAAAACCGTATGTTTTGTAAGGTAAACGAAATGGGGTAATTTTGGGATTAAAGCACAAATTATGTATTTGCCGATAACTGGAGCAGCAGAACAGAGTTTTTCTCCCCTCCGGAAAACATCGGGTAGCGAGGCGTTATCCGATGTTTTCTTTTTTTATATAGACGACAACTACACTCAAATCGCTTAAAATTCGACAAATGGCTTGAAAACTAATGGGACAACGAATGAATTCCGGGCAATGTAGCCGATATAGTTATATCGGAATAACGAATAAGAAAAGTGGTATGTGTTTTTTGGATTAAGGAGAAACCAAAAATGAAGAAGCAGTTAATGGCGCTGGTTGGGGTGGTCGCGGTTTGTATGATGCTCGCGGTTGTGAGCAATGTGATGGCAGCAGACGCGAACCAGCCCAAAGGAACCCCGAAAGAAAAATCAAAAGACATCAGCCTGGTCATAGGTGTCGTCACCGCAGTGAAAGACAACGACGGCAATATCGCCGAAATAAAAGTGACCGTCCACAGGAGCCTCATATACAAAGTAGTTCTCGATGAAAAAGGCATAGAGCTGGGAAAGACAATGGCTGACAAAAGAGTCAAAATCGAAGGAACCCTGGAGAAAAAAGGCGATGTTCAATGGGTTACCGTAAAACTGTTCAGTGAGCTTAAGCCCAGGACGGACGCCAAGCCAAAAGATAAATCAGCCGCAAAGCCAAAACAAAATCAGTAACGTGATTAAATAACGAGCACTAAGAGCCGCATAGTAACGCGGCTCTTTTTTTGCGCCGGGGCAGATTTGCTATGCGTTTTGGCCGTGGCATTTTTTGTATTTTTTGCCTGAGCCGCAGGGACAGGGGTCATTGCGGCCGACCTTGGGGCCTTCAAGCTTAATCTGCTTGACCTTTATCTCACCCTGAGGCGCCTGCGCCGCAGCACGCTGACGCTCGGCCATAGCAAATTGCCCGACCTGGTCGTGCGCGGTCTGGCTCACCTGCCAAACACTTCTGGCCCTTGCGCCGGCTTCGAGATGCACCTTGAAGACGATATCCGTAACCCGCTCATCGATGTTGGACAGCATCTCGCTGAACATCCGGTGGCCTTCCCGCTTGTATTCGGTCTTCGGGTCCTTCTCGGCCCAGGAACGCATCCAGATACTGTCCTTGAGATGGTCCATATTATAAAGATGGTCTTTCCAGGCGGTGTCATAAACCTGGAGCAGGACGTATCTTTCAAGCTCGCTTAATTCCCTTCGCAGAAACTCCCTGCCCGCATAAAGGATTATATCTCTTCGTTGCTCGATATCGCCAAGCTGTTCAGGCGTAAACGCCGTCCCGAAGCGGTTATTGGTCCATTCGGTAATCGCCTGCGTATCAGGCAGGCGAAGCGCATCTTCGACTTCCTTTGTCAGTTGACCGTTGCTGTAGGACTCGCTCAATTCCAGAAGCTGTTTGTGCAATGTCTGCGGCTGGATTTGCTGTATGCCCTCGGCGGTAAACTGTGCGTTATATTTTCTGTTCGCCCAGTTCGCCAGCGATTCAAAGCCATATACATTTGCCCCCTGAGGCCCATACACCATATTCATCGCGAACTCGACGGGGTATTCGATTTCACGCCTTTTATATCTTTCCCTGATTCGCTCCGCGATGAGTCCCTCAATCTGCTCCGGCTTTAACGCTTTCAGCTCATCAACGCTTAGCTTTATATCGAACTTCGTGCGAATCCATTCCACAAGCCGGCGAATCGCGAATTCCGGTTTCAACGGCTCAGCAACGGGCGAGCAGTCCTTTTTCTCAATCTGCTCCTGTGCCGCGGCAATCAATTGCTCTTCGAGCTGCTCAGGGGTCATCTGTTTGACCTTGTTTATGCTCAAGCTGACACTGAACGCGCTCATCGCCCATTTGCACAGGCCCGGAATATCCCACGTTGACTGGTCTTCGTAATCCTCGAGGTATTCGCCAATCGACAGCGATATATCGTTGCCCGCGCTTTCCTTGGCCTTGTTCTTGATGATTCGCTCAATCTCTTCGGCCGACAATTCCTCTATTTCAGATGGTTTCAGCTCAACGCCAAACTGGCTCGACGCCCATTCACAGATGCACTTGGCAGGATACGCCTCCTCCAGCATTATCTGACAGCTTTTGGCGGTCGTGCCCCCTATCATTTCATCGATAATTTCTTTAAGACCTTGGCCCGCAAGAATTTTGCGCCTGCGGGAATAAAATATCTTGCGCTGATAATCCATCACTTCGTCGTAATCGAGCAAGCTCTTGCGGGTCTCGAAATTTCGTTCCTCGACCTTTTTCTGCGCCTTGGCGATGCCCTTGCTGATTCTTTTGTGGTAAATCGGCTGCCCTTCTTCCCAGCCAATCCACGACAACGCCTTTACCGTCCATTCCGGCGCAAACGTTCGCATCAATTCATCATCGAAGCTGAGGAAAAACTGGCTCGACCCCTTGTCGCCCTGTCTGCCGCAGCGACCGCGAAGCTGGTTATCGATACGCCTTGCCTCGTGACGTTCGGTGCCGAGAACGTGAAGCCCGCCTATATCAGCGACGCCCTCTCCGAGCTTGATATCCGTTCCCCGACCTGCCATATTCGTCGCAATCGTAACGTTGCCGTGCATTTTGCCGTCACGGCCCTGGTGCTGATGGCCCGCCTTTGCGACGATTTGCGCCTCGCGTTCGTGCTGCTTGGCGTTAAGCACCTCGTGCTCAAGGCCGAATCTCCTGTTAAGCGCCTCCGATAGCACTTCATTTTTCTCAACGCTCACCGTTCCAACCAGCACGGGCCTTCCCGAAATGCTGATATTGTTCAACTCCTCTAATATCGCGGTGAATTTTTCGGGCATCGACTTATAAATCACGTCTTCCATATCATTCCTGATACAGGGGCGATTCGTCGGCATAACAACGACTTCGAGTCTATATATTTTCATAAACTCTTCGGCTTCGGTCATTGCGGTTCCGGTCATACCGGCAATCTGGCCGTAGAGTTTGAAAAAATTCTGTAACGTAATCGTGGCAAGCGTCTGGCTTTCCTCTTTGACCTGCACGGCCTCTTTCGCCTCGACCGCCTGGTGCAGACCATCCGACCACTGCCTGCCGTGCATCAGTCGCCCCGTGAATTCATCGACGATGACGACCTTGCCTTCCATTACGACGTAATCTTTTTCCTTCTCGAAAACTACATGCGCACGCAGCGACTGCTCAAGCATGTGAGGCCATTCCATATTCGAGCCGGTGAAAAACGAACCGACTCCCGCCGCATCCTGTGCCGCTCCGATTCCCTCGTGCGTCAAATGCACTGCCTTGTGGTCTTGCTCAACCTCGTAATACTGGGTTGCGCTGCCGACTTTGCTCTGCGCCTCTTCAAGCTCCTTTTCGAGCCGTTCTATCGTGCCCTGCGTCTTTTCGATACGACTTTTATCTTTTGATTTTTTGGCCTCGCCCAATTCGCCATAAGCATTGGCAAGCGTCTTTTCCGACGTGTCAATCTGCTTTTTGACCCGGTCGTAACCCCCCTGCAATCCGATAAGTTTTCTCGCTACGTCGTCGGCCCTTTTGTATCTGCTCACGTCATCGAAAGCAGGTCCAGATATAATCAAAGGCGTTCTCGCCTCATCTATCAGAATCGAGTCAACCTCGTCGATGATTCCGTATTGCAAATCCCCCTGCACCATATGCTCAATCGACAGTTTCATATTATCGCGCAGATAATCGAAGCCGAATTCGTTGTTGGTGCCGTAGGTAATGTCGCTTTCGTATTGGTTTTTTCTCTCCTCGCCTGCGGTATCCATATCCGCCTGTATCGCGCCGACGGTTAATCCAAGCGCTTTATAAATAGGCCCCATCCATTCGGAGTCACGCTTCGCGAGATAATCATTAACGGTAACGACGTGAACGTGCCTGCCAGTCAAATGCACAAGATACGCGGCTAACGTCGCGACCAATGTTTTACCTTCGCCGGTCGCCATTTCCGCGATTTTGCCTTCGTAGAGGACGTTGCCGCCTACCAATTGCACGTCGAAATGCCGCATATTGACGTTGCGTCTGGCCGCCTCACGAACAACAGCGAACGCCTCGGGCAATATATCCTCCGCCCTGCCGCCATTTTTGAGCTTATCTTTGAATTCGGCTGTCTTTGCCTTCAACTGCTCATCGGTCAACTGCTTAACCTGTTCTTCAAAGACGCCTGCCTCGCGTGCGACAGTCATATACGTCTTGACCAATCGCTCGCTGCGTGAGCCGAATAGCTTTACAATCTTTTTACCGAAATTTTTCAACATAAGCAGTGAAGTATCGTAAAAGCGGTCACGTTTGTCAAGAACGGGCAGGAGAAAAGGGGATTATGTCTTTTCTGACCGCTGCTTGCCACGGCGTAGCTCTTAGGCGAAGCCGGGTCCGCTATACTCACTCTGCATCCCTTGTTTTTTATTATGAGGAGGTTCTGCGTCTATTCCTGTCTTTTTGCTTTCGAATCTTTTCTATCCTTTTGGCGTCTGTGCTTTGTTTTCCCAAAAGTTTATTCTCAAGCAATTCACACATTTTTTTTCTGGCATAATAACGATTAAGCCCCTGGCTGCGGCTCTTTTGAATTTTTACTGATAAGCCGCTGGTGATATGTTTCAGATAAACACAGGTAGAGCTTTTATTTACTTTCTGGCCCCCTGAACCGCTGCTCCTGACGAACTTTTCCGCTATATCCTTTTCGAACAAATTGCATTTCTGCATACGTTGTTCGAGCTCTTCTTTTTTTCGTTCTGTAATTCCAAAGTTAATCATAGGTTGTCAGCGTTTTTTGAACTTTGATATATCATCTATTTCAATAACAGGACGGAAACCAATGAAATCTATAGAACGCCATGACTTTCGATAATCTCGGCTTGCAGAACGACAATCTTCAGGAGATGATTCCCATCCGCCACCACGAATAACGGTAGATAACGAAGTACCTATTCCGAGAGGGTCTTGTAAAGAACTAAATTCATAAGATTTTTTAGAGTATCTATCACCGCACCATTCACAAACATTACCATACATGTCGTACAAACCAAAAGGATTAGGCGGATAACTTCCAACTTTTGTCGGTCTCATTAAAGCCTTACCCTTAAGGCCCTTACCATAAACCTTTGATGAATTATAATTTGCTTGATATGGGTTCAAAATCTCACCTGTGTAAAATGTGGTATCTGTTCCTGCCCTGCAAGCGTATTCCCATTCAGCTTCGGTGGGCAAACGAAATCGCATACCTGTTTCATCAGATAATTTGTTCGTAAATTCATTGGCCCGATTCCATGATACCCCATCCGCAGGAAAATCAAATCCCACAAAATAAAATGCTTTATAATTACCCAAAACCGCCCTGTATTGCCTCTGAGTCACTTCAAATTTAGCCATATAGAACGGCTTGCTTATTACAACCTGATGTAAGGGGCTTTCATCGATATTTCTTTTCAATTCAGTTTCCGGTGAGCCCATATGAAATGAACCCGCTGGAATCAGCACAAAATCCATAAAAACGTTATTAGCATCTGATATTTTTATAGATAGTTGCTTAGGCAAATTCATATCTTTCGCAGTTTGTTCTTGTAAAATCCGGGCGGCTTCCGGCGTATCTGGGTTTCTTGCTCCAAGATGTACTTCTGGCTTTGTGGTTGTGGTTTGCTGTTCGTTGCACCCAACATAAAATATCAAAAATAAAGATATAAATAACCTCTCCCTGATTTTTGACCTTTTCATTTTCCGCCCTTTCAAATTTCACCCGAAGTTGATTTAGAGAAATACTATGTTTTTACCTTCGGTAAATCAATGAAAAAGGGGATGTAAAATTGCCTTTTAAGCCGAGTGAAAAAGGGGTCAAGAGATGTTTTGAACTATCTTCGCCGTTTCCCGCGTTTTTGTTTTCGGCGGACAGCGAATCTTCCGCCGCCGTGTTTTGCGCGTTTGCCTTTGGCCTTTGGTATTAACTGTTCACGGCGGGGATGAATTCCGCCTTCCCCGCCTCGCCCGACGAGCGGGCGAGTCGAGGCGGGGAGGACAGCCATAACAGGCGTAACATTTAATTGTCTTGCGGCGACATTTACGGAGACGATGCGGACTTTCATCGGCTGGCCTAAGCAAACAATCCGGCCTGAGTGCCTGCCGACGATGGAGCCATGTTTGGGGTTGTATTGCCACTGGTCAGGGCCTAAATCCGCAAGTTGCACAAGACCCTCGATACCGAGTTTACGCGACTGGACAAATATGCCGAAATTCGTCAGGCCCGTAACGACGCAATCTAATTCCTGCCCGACTTTGTCGGCCAGCATTTGCAGAATCAAAACCGCCTTCAATTCGCGCTCCGCGTCGTCAGCACGCTCCTCGGTAAACGTGATGTGTCTGCCGATATCGGCCAACTGCTGATTATCAGGCATCCAGTCATGCCCGGCTTCGAGGTCGCCACGCAGGTAACAATCCAGCGCACGATGAACAAGCAAATCGGCGTATCGCCTTATGGGGCTTGTGAAATGCCCATACAATTCCGAAGCAAGCGCGTAATGGCCTATATGCAGGGGCGAATACTGCGCCTTTTCCATACTTCGCAAAACGACGAGATTTATCGCAAGAGAGCTGTCCGTCCCTTTGACGGAATTAAGAAGCTGTTGCAAAGAAGCCCTGTCTGGCAAACGGGGCAAGCTCAGTCCCAATGACCGGACAAGCTCGGCAAGATTTCGCATAGTAAAAGCATCCGGGTCAGGGTGAACCCGCCGCATAACCGGTATATTATTGCGGTCCAGAACCGTCGCCACGGCCTCGTTGGCCTCGACCATAAACATCTCGATTATCGTATGCGGATAACTATTATCCGCTGGCTGGCCATCGATAACCCTGCCCGCTTCGTCGAACACAAGCTCCGTCTCAGGCAAATCCAAATGAAGCATCCCCTGCCTGTCGCGGCGTTTCTCGATGAGCCGCGCAAGCGTATTCATATCATTTAATAAAGGCATCACTTCGGGTTTTATATCTTTGGTATGTCCCTTTAGAAAACGGTCAACCTGCTGATATGTCAGCCGTTGAGTTGAGCGGATGATGCTGTTGCGATAATCGCGATTTACAACGTTACCATCATTGTCGTAAGCAATGTATGCGCTTTTGACTAATCGCAATTGGTCGGGCTGCAAACTGCATACGCCATTGCTCAGCATTTCGGGCAGCATCGGGATGACCCTGCCCGGCAGATATATGCTGTTGCCCCGCTCTTTGGCCTCTTTATCCAAAGGCGTTCCGGGCGGGACAAAAAATGTAACATCGGCGATGTGAACGCCCAACAGCCAATTGCCATTCGCATCTCGCTCCAAGCTAATCGCGTCGTCAAAATCCTTCGCATCGGGCGGGTCAATCGTTACGATGATTTTATTTGTTATATCATCCCTATCGCGTATATTTTCCGGCTTATATTCGGTCGCGGCCTTATGCGCCTGAAAAATACAGGAGTCGTTGAATTCACCCGGAAGCTGGAACTGATGAGCAATCGAGGCGATTTCGCTTTCGTATCTACCCGCCTTTCCCAGCACCTCGACAATTACCCCGCGAGCGAGACGTCTTTCCGTGGGATAAGACAATATCTCGATGACCACCTTGTCCTTTTCTTTTGCGTTTTTGGCGGTAACGTCATCTACGGTTATGGGGTCGGTCGCTCCCGAACCATCGGGCTGGACGAGCCAGCCCTCGGGTTTTCGCATCAGCGTGCCTACGAACCGGTTGCGTCCCCGCTGGACGATTTCGATGATTCTGCCGCTGTAACGGATTTGCTCTCCCCTCGTGGATTTTTCGACGACCTTGGCGGCAACGACGTCGCCCGTCATCGCCTCCATCGTCTCACCCGGCGGGATAAATAAATCGACGTGGGCCGCTGATTCCAAAGGCGTAACAAAGCCGAAGCCCCTTGGATTTGCGCGGAAGGTCCCGATGATTCGCCCCGCAAGACCGGCAAGCCCGACTACACTTCCGTCGCCTAATACGACGTGGCCCGCGTGATGAAGCTCATCGAACGCTCGCTTGAACTCGGGATAATCGGCCTGTTCGATACCCAACGCCCTGGCCAGCTCGCTGACCTTGACCGGTTTGTAGTCGGCGTGCTTTAGTAGCTTGATGATTTTCTTTTTGTAAACTTCCCGCATGACTCGTCATCCGTGACTCGCCTCTCGTGACCCGAGCCCCCGACCTGTCCTGAGCAAAGTCGAAGGAGTCACGGGGCACGAGTTACGTTTTTGCTTTCAGCGCGTTGAGCTTTTTGGCAAGACGTGATTTTTTGCGAGCGGCTGTTTTTTTGTGCATAGTGCTGGTCGATGCGACTTTGTCCAGCCGTTTGGCCGTCAGGCGGAACTGCTCCGCCGCCGCCTTGATATCGCCACTGGCAAGCGCCTCCTCAAAACGCTTAATCTGCGTCTTGACGCTGCTCTTTCTTGCGCGATTAATTGCCCTTCTTTTTTCGTTCTGCCTTACTCTCTTTTTTGCCGACAACGAATGAGCCACTTCTGTCTCCTAAAAAATACTTCTGTTAACAATTTTCCTGTACACAGTTATTTTCAATACCTGCTATTTTGCTTCTTTTCTCAGCCGGTCAACCCGCTGGGAAACATCTTTGAACCCAAAGTCAATCTGGGCTATTTTACGATATATGTCAAGGGCCTCGGTCTTTTTGCCCTGCTCCTCGAAGGAGCGGGCAAGATTATACCGCAATTCCTTCGCAATGTCGTCATCTTTTATTTCATAAGATTCGATTGCCCTGGTGAAAATGTCCTCCGCGTCGGCATACCAGCCCTTCATAAAAAAGCAAAGGCCTATCTTGCTCATCGCCGCGATTTTGTGCCTCAGGTCTTTCTGTGCCTCCTGAAGCATCGGAATCGCCTCATCGTACCTCTTGTTGTGGACTAAGCGCAGGCCGTATTCGTATTTCGCCTTGAGGTCGGTAGGATAGTTTTTGACGCAAAGCCCGTAATGTTCCATTTCCGCCTTGTTCAACTGCGCGATTAAACCCGCGTGCTTTGATTTTGCGATGCTGTCTTCGGGATTCGCGTCAATTGCCTCGTCCGCCTCTCGTATCTTGCGTTTTACCTGCCCGATTCGAATCAGGCCCGCTCGTTCCTTGAAGCTGAAATCCTGTCTCTTTTTGTACGCATCCTCAAGCAGTTTTATCGCTTCTTCTTCCGCCTGGTCGGTCCTCATATCCGCCAGGACGCCTGCCAGTCCGAATATGCTATGTGCCGACTCAGGGTTTTGCTCGTATGTCTTTCTCGCCGTCTCTACCGCAAGAACCCGGTAATCCTTGCTCTTGACCACCCCCTGCTGCGACTGAAATACTTCCTGCTCCTCGCGATTTTTGATTGATTTGCGGAAGTCGCCCGCCTGGTCATATTTGCCGCGAGAGACAGTCAGCTCTGCGGATAATCTCTTCGCCTCGTCGGCTATTTCGCCGTCATCGGGACGCAATTTCGCCGCATACTGGCAGGCGGCAAGGGACCTATCCCACAACCCAATGGCAGCGTACGAGTCCTTCAGCAGCAAATACGCATGCGCCGACGGCGATTGTGAAGCGTTGTTGGCCGCGAACAGCAAATCCGCTATCCATTTTGCCGTTTGATTGTATCCGCCGGCCACAGCCGCTTTTAACATCGCCTCGATGTATGGCAAATGTTCCGGGTCCATAGCCATCAGATATTCGGCGTTAAGCAACTGTTCGAGGGGGGTCTTGCCGCGGGAATATTTCATCTTTTCCATTATTGAGGGTTTCTTGCCGCCCTTGACCTGTCGCCTAAGGGCAAGCTCCCTAAGCTGCAAGTGGCCGTCCTGAAGCGCATCAGGGTTGCATCGCAATCCGTCGAGGTATAACCCTATAGCATAATCAAAATTGAGGTTTGCAGCCGCTTCATCGGCCTTGTCAAAAAACTGCTTCGCTTTTGCATTTATTCCATTGTCTTCAGGCATCAATTTCCTCAAAAAACCACCTTATGAACGGTCCCACCCCTACAATCGTATTCTTCGGCCATATTCTGTCAACAAATAAATCCGCCACGGACGTATAAATGCTTGTATTGAAATCCCGACTTTGCTATAAAACCGTGGTACCTTAAACCTGATATTTATGGAGAATATGATATGCTTACGGCTCTTGAGCAGTATGACCCGCAAATATATGAACTTATAAGGCAGGAAGGCGCACGCCAAAGTGCCTGCGTCCGGCTGATTCCGTCCGAAAACTACGTTTCCAAGGCGGTAATGCTGGCAAGCGGCAGTTGCCTGACCAATAAATACGCCGAGGGATACCCAGGCAAACGGTATTATGAGGGCCAGCAGATTACCGACCTCATCGAAACCATCGCCAGACAGCGAGCCATAAAGATTTTCAAGGCCGACCACGCCAATGTCCAGCCATATTCCGGCTCAATTGCGAACCTTGCGGCTTATATCGCGCTGGCAAAGCCGGGCGATACGATTATGGGACTTGCTTTGCCCCACGGCGGGCACCTCACCCACGGCTGGAAAGTCAGCATGACCGGCAAAATCTTCAACTCAATGCAATATACCGTCAGCGCTGAAACGGGCAGGTTCGACTATGACCAGATTCGGGACCTGGCAAAGAAAAACAAACCCAAAATCATAATCTCCGGCTGCACAGCTTACCCGCGAGAAATCAACTTCGAGATTTTCGGCGACATCGCCAAAGAGGTCGGCGCATATCACGTCAGTGATATCGCCCATATCTCCGGCTTAGTCGTCGCGGGTGTCCACAAAAGCCCGGTTCCCTACGCCGACATCGTTTCAACAACAACACACAAGACGCTTCGAGGCCCGCGAGGCGGAATGCTGCTCTGCAAAGCCGAATACGCTGAAAAGGTTGATAAAGCAGTATTCCCCGGACTCCAGGGCGGCCCGCACATGCACACGATTACCGCTGTTGCCGTCGCGCTGGCGGAAGCCGACACGACTGAGTTTGTCGCTTATGCCAAACAGATTGTCAAAAACGCAAAGGCGATGGCCGAGAAACTGCTCGAATGCGGATTCAACCTCGTATCTGGCGGCACCGATAACCACCTGATTCTCATCGACTTGAGAAACAAAAACATTCCCGGCAAAAAATTCGCCAAGGCGCTCGACCGGGCCAGACTCGAAACCAATTATAACACCGTGCCCAACGACCCGGCCCCGCCGGCAAACCCAAGCGGCCTGCGAATCGGAACGCCCGCGATTACCACGCGCGGCATGAAGGAAGAACAGGCCCGGCTAATCGCGGAATACATAGGCAAGGTCGCCGAGAACATCGATAATGAATCGGTCATCGAGCAGGTCGCCAAAGACGTTCTGCTTTTGTGCTCGCAGTTCCCGGTGCCGGACCACTTTATTATCCCGAACAGGAAATAATCACGGGTAGTTGCAGCCGTTTGTTTTTCGCTGCGATTTGTGTGCAGGGATGCGAGAAAGTCCTCTGAAAATAGCCGTCCTGGGCCTCAATGACGCGGGCAGGTCGCTGCTCGACGCGGCCAAAGGTCTCGACTGCTTTACCATCGCGGCTGTGGGTGATAATGACGCAAACCTTGCGCAGCAAGTCGCCAAAAATTACAACTGCGCGGCATACGACGATTATCGCCGGCTGATAATACAGAACCAGCTCGACTGCCTGCTCGTCGCCGCACCGATTCATAGTTGCGCCGAATATCTCAAGCTGGCGATAAAAAAGAAATTTCACATTCTCAAGCTGCCGCCGTTAGCGAGAAATTTCAGCGAGGCGGCGGAATTCGTAAGGATGGCACAAAACGAGGGTGTTACCCTGGCGGCGGCCAACCCGGGAAGATTCGCTCAAAGCGCACTTGCGGCGAGGGGATATTTCCTGCAAAACCCGGCGCAACAGCCCTTTCTTGTCCTTGCCGCGGCAGGCGAGCCGACATCGGGCACGCCAAGAGCAAAATGGCGCGATGACCCGGTGCTGGCCGGAGGCGGCGCGATTCTTTACGACTGCTGGGAGATAATCGACCAGATAATTCTGAACTTCGGCCTGCCACAGCAGGTGTATTGCGTCGCGGGAAGCACCGCAGGCGACAGACAGCAACGATTATACAGAACAGAAGACAGCGCTATCATAACGATGAAATTCGGCGACGCGATGTCGGGCAATCTCCTCGCGGGTCACGCGGCTGTCGGGCAATCACTCGCAAACCAGCGGCAAAAATGGTTAATTGCGCAGTGCCAGGATACGATTGTAAGATGCGACGACAAGATGTTTGAAATCGCTGATTTGCGGGGACAGCGGCTCAGGCAGGACGAATTCGTGGACGATTCGCCCGCCCGGATGAAAATGGTGCTGGAGAATTTCGGCTCTCATTTGCTGTGGCCTGACAAAAACCCGCTCGTAAGCCCCGCAGCCGACAATCTGAAGATTATGGCATTTATAGAAGCTGTTTATCTTTCCGCACGCACCGGTATGCCCGAAGAGCCGGCAAGAATACTGAAAATTGCGTAATGTTTCCACGTTTGCAGCAGGCCGACTCCAATTTTTGAGGCACAATCGCCCCCCTGTCATTCAGTTATTTGCCCGGCGAGTCAGGCAGATTTTTTATCCTGTCCAGGACATTCTGCCGGTAATCTTCCTCCCCCGTTTTTGTCCCCGCGGTACCACCCAAATAATGCGACTGGATTCTCGCCCTGAGATAATCGATGCGGTTTTCGGGCGAAGGATGCGTTGAAAAGAAATCACAGGGTCTGCTTGCCTCCTCCTTTTGCAGTATCTGCATCGTCTCGACCATACCGTTAGGGTTGTAGCCGGCCCTGAACATATAATCCATACCGCCGAGGTCTGCGGTTCTTTCATCTTCCCTGCTGTATTTGAGCGCCACAAGCTGCATCGCTATATCGGCAGCAGCCACCTCACCCTGCGTTCGGGCCTGAGACATCGCCAAGACAAACAACGCACCCATGCCGACTTGTTTGCTCATCATATTCTCCGCATCTCTTGCTACAACGTGGACGGTCTCATGCGCCAATACGCCCGCGAGCTGCGATTCGTTTTCGAGCTTGGCAAGCATCCCTTTGGTAATGAAAATATACCCGCCGGGAAGCGATACGGCGTTTATCGACTTGTCGTTTACGGCGACAAAATTAAAATCGAAATCCGGATTGTGGCTGAATCTGGCAATTTTATGGCCGACGCCGTTTATGTAATCCTGCAATACCTGGTCTTTGATTCTGCCTTTAAGCTCTTTTTCAACCTTTGGGGCAATCTCTTTACCAAGCTTTATATCGTTATGGTAGTCACGGTCGAGCATCAGTTCGTCTTCGCCGGTAATCGGGTTTGCGGCGCAGCCAAAGAAAAAGCACAAACCAGATACCAACAAAAAAAGCAAAACAAACTTATGCATTTTCAGTTTCCCCTTTATAATTTACTATTTATGACTTATCATTTTCAAATTGTAAATCAAAAACAATAAATCGAAAATAGAAAATAGACATGAATGAAACACTTGTAACGGGCGGATTGGTCTTTATTGTCGGGCTGGTTCTTGTTGGGCCTTTCTTATCCAAACGGGTCGAAAAGCAGCTTGAGGCCTTCCTTTTTGTTATGGGATGCCTTGCAGTCACAATCTCCGGGTTGTGGTCGTGGCATCTGGTAAAATAGGCGCTTGTTGACCCGGTTAAAATCACGCTGGCGGTGCTTTTTGCGGGCCTGATTTTCAAATTCATCCGGCCTAAAATTGGTAAATGGGCTCACGCCTTCGCCAGAAAGTTTGGATACTCCACGCTTTTCTTTATAATCGTCGTCGGCCTTGGTTTGTCTTCAAGCATCATCACCGCCATTATTGCCGCATTGATTCTCGCTGAAGTCATAAGTGTGTTAAAACTTCCCAGGGCTCTCGAAGTGCGACTCGTAATCATCGCCTGTTTTTCGATTGGTCTGGGCGCAGTTCTTACGCCCATAGGCGAGCCGTTGTCCACGATAGCGGTTTCCAAACTAAGAGGTGAACCCTATCACGCCGATTTTTTCTTCCTGCTGAAACTGCTTGGCAAATGGGTAATACCTTTGGTTGTCCTGCTTGGAATAGTACCCTTATTTCTGACACACAAACACGAGGGAAAAGGCCCCACTCTAACAGAAGACAAACCCGAGCAAGCAAAGGATATGTTCATAAGGGCGGGCAAGGTCTATCTGTTCGTCCTCGCGCTTGTTTTCCTGGGGACAGGCCTTACGCCGGTCATTGACAAATATATTGTGCATATCCCGTCAGCGGCAATTTACTGGGTGAATACCACATCAGCAATTCTCGATAACGCGACCCTCACGGCTGCGGAAATATCCCCAGCTATGCCCATCGACACAATCAAAGACGCTCTTATGGGCCTGCTAATCGCGGGCGGTATGCTTATCCCCGGGAACATCCCTAACATCATCTGCGCAAGCAAACTCTCGATAAAAAGCAAAGAATGGGCCGTATTCGGCGTCCCCCTCGGTATGGTCATTATGCTCGGCTGTTTTATACTCCTGCTTTTGACGTAATCTCGCCTGGGCACTTGCTAAATTACCTCATTTTCAGTATAATCCTGCCGATATAGAACTTACGCCAACGTAGCTCAATGGTAGAGCTCCGGTTTTGTAAACCGGAGGTTATCGGTTCGAATCCGATCGTTGGCTTTGATTCCCCCAAAATAGCCCTAAAAGGGCAAATAAAGCCGTTTCGACAAAAATGTTCTGGACTTACCCCCCTTTTTCAGGATATAATGATAATGAAGTGCTATTGTGCTTGTGACACCACACTCATATCGAGAGGAATCGAAAAGGGGGTAAGCAGCGATGAAAAGATTGACGTGTATTTTGGCCGCATGCCTAATCGCAACCCTGGCATTCGGAATCAACCAGGCAAACGCAACCACAATAAGCGGCATCTCACAAAACTCATCCACCATCGGCAGATACACCAAATACGAACTGACATTCGCGCTTTCACGAACATACACAAATCCATTCGACCCCTGCGAAGTTGACGTTATGGTAACTTTTCATCAGCCCAACGGAACCGACGTGAACATCCCCGGGTTTTATTACAAGGCATATACAGCATCAGGAAGCAATCCTGAAACTTATCCCGACTCTGGCGCTGGCGCAATATCCTGGAAGGCGCGATTCTCGCCGTCAATACTTGGCTCATATACCTGCGATATCAAAGTCAAAGATGTGGATGGAACGGCAACCGCGATAAACGCCGGCTCTTTCACCTGCCAGGAAAGCGGCAAAAAAGGGTTCATCAAAGTTGACCCCAACCAGCACGATTTCCTGAAATACGACAATGGCGACACGCGCATCAACATCGGCCAGAACATCGGCTGGAACAACGGCTCACTCCCCGGCGGCGGAATCTATGGCTGGGATTATTTCCTCAAAAAACTGCACAACGCAGGCGCAAACTGGGTGCGATTATGGAGCTGCCACTACGGCGCTGATATGGGAGTTGCACTCGAATGGAGACCCGGCCTCTGGGGCACCACTTACTTCCAGGGAGCGGGGAAACCGTCTTTGCAAACATCGCTGCGGATGGATAGATACGTCGAAATAGCAGAACAAAACAATATTGCTATTCAGTTTGCCCTCCAGCATCACGGTCAGTTCAGCACAACTACCGATGCCGACTGGAACGATAATCCTTATAACGTTGTGGCGGGCGGATTCCTTCCAGACCCCTGCAAATACTTCACCGATGCCAACGCCATTAAACTTACAAAAAATAAATATCGCTACATCGTCTCGCGATGGGGCTATTCGCCCTCAATCTATGCCTGGGAATTATTCAACGAAGTCCAGTGGACCAACGCATGGAACTACGACCAGTCAACCGTCGTAAGCTGGCACAATACTATGGCATCTTACATTCGCAGCATCGACGCATTCAAACACCCCGTCACTACCAGCAGTCATGGCCCCGGCTTTGAAAACCTCTGGAACCTCCCCGATATCAATCTGGTTGAGAATCATTACTATGGAAACGACACCATTCGCACATTCGAGCAAACAGCTTTAAGCTTGGCGGACTTTAACAAGCCGGTACTTATGGCCGAATTCGGGTTAGGCGGTAACCCGGAAACCAGCACCAGCACCCAGCCGGAACCTTACGCGACACAGTTAAAAGAAGGCCTGGAAATGCACAACGGCATCTGGGCCGCTTTTTTCGCCAAAAGCAGTGCGCATCTGTGGTGGTGGGACTATTACATCGACCCCTGTAATCTTTATAGCGTATATACACCGCTTTCGATTTACGACGCCAATGAAAACCTTGCCGACTGCAATCTGACCAGGGCGCAGCGTGCCGCTTCCGGAAGCGAGGCATACTTTGCAAACCCGGTACTCACTGATTTCTGGGCGATTTCGACTCAAACGGTATTTTATCTGCAAGTGGATTACTTCCCCGGCATGGAAAACCTCTCTCAGTGGCTTCATGGTTCCACCAAATCAGATTACAAGTCGGACCCCAATTTCAATTTGAATATGCCGGTTTCAGGCGCCTTGAAAATACACGTGCAAAGTACCGCCAACTGGTGTGATAACAGTTTGCGTGTGCTTGTTAATGGCATCCAGACCTTCTCAGGAACATATCCCGCAGATTCAAACAATTTTATAATCTCGGTACCGCTTTCGGCAGGTCAGCAGTCGGTGAAAATAGAAAACACCGGTCTGGACTGGTTTAATATAACCGGCTATGAATTCGCTCCCAATAACGTCTCGCTTCTGGGCTCTATGGGCCTTGTAGGCAAACAGCGGGGTTATTTCTGGATTTATGACACCAACAGCCAATACGGGCTGATAAATAACGGAACATTCCACAATGAACCGGTTATCGCCAAAGGGCTTAGCGACGGTCTTTACAATGTCTATGTTTACGCGACCCGCGGCAGTGGCGGCATTATCAGCTCAGGCACAGCCAATTCCATCAACGGGCAGCTTACCTATACGCTTCCCGACTTCACAAAAGACATCGCTGTCAAAGTTATCGGCATTGTCGAGCTTTACGACCTCGACGCGTTTTCCAACTACTGGCTGCAGACGGGTTCGAACATCGGCGCAGACCTTAACCACGACGGAAAAGTTGATTTTGTTGACTTTAGTATTCTGGCCGGCTATTGGATGAACAGCAGTCCCGCGAACTGGCCTTTTTAAATTGAATCTTACTTCATAATTTCAAAATATCTCGGGCCGTCTTTTGCTGACGGCCCTTTTTCTAATGTAGTCCGCAAAAAAAGGACTACAGGTTTAAATGTAGTTACAGTTGCCGCAAGGTGTCATAAAAACCCTCTTTTTCGCTACCTGTAACCCGTGAAAAAAATGGTCAAAATTACTCTTTCTTAGTCCTTAAAAAAGTCCTGTAAAATGCCGATATATAAGAATACAGAGAAAGTTCTCGGTCATAAAAAGTATTGCTGATATTTATCGCCAGCGGATTTGATAAGGAGCAGGCGTGATAACATTTTTTTCAGTAAAAAAAAGAATATCGTCAGCTTGTCCCAAAGCATCCGGGCCGGCGAAACATCGCTGGCTGTTCTGGCTGCCTTCAATAACAGGATTTGCCGCACTTATATGGTTTCTCATCAGGGTAGTTCCAAAACCATCACGCGCTACGTATCCCTGCCAGCGTGTTGCGTTCCCGCTGGCGTCAGGTTTCATAATCTGGCTGATGGGGCTGGCCGGCTCGGTTGTCGCATTTCATAAGGCAAGGCATTATTTCCTGCGGGCGAGATACATCGTCGGGATAATGTTTGTTTCCCTCAGTATCGGCTTCATCTGGATGGCGATGAGCCATACGACGCCTAAAATCGTCCTGGCAGAGTCGCAGCCGGCTAACGAGCCGATGGGCACTGCGCAAGGCATTTACCCCGGTCGTGTCGTCTGGGTTCACGACGCCAACGCCACCAATGAAAATTGCACCAACACCTATACCCCCGTTGAAGACGGCTGGTTCCTTCCCAAAAACAACAACCAGGCGGTGATAGACAAAATGGTCTCCCAAATTATTCGCAGCTTGACGGGAGAAAATTCAGATGAGGCCGCATGGGACGCCCTGTTCAAAAATTTCAACCAGACAAAGGGCAGGGGAAACGCCGGCTATATCCCTGGCCAGAAGATTATGATAAAAGCAAACTTCACAAGCGCCTGGGGCTGGGGCACTCCCTGGCCTAACATTAACTCAACCGATTATTCAATCGTGAAAAACAGTTGGTATGGCACAGCGGAAACATCGCCGGAGGTGGTGCTCGCTTTTTTAAGGCAATTAGTGAACGTTTACGGCGTGCGCCAGCAGGATATTTCAGTCGGCGACCCGCTTAAGCATCTATACAAACATACCTATGACCTTCTGCACACGGAATTCCCAAACGTCGTCTATATCGACCACCAGTCCAGCACCTTGGGAAGAACACCGATTGTCGCAAGCGCCGCTCCCGTGATTTTTTATTCCGACCGAGGCACCATATTACACGAGGACAAGGATGAGGGTGACGGCAACTCGGCCCCTGTCTATAACGATTACCTGCCCACCTGCATTACAGAAGCCAACTACATGATTAACATCGCATCCCTCAAAGGTCACGCCAGAGCAGGCATTACCCTTTGCGCCAAGAATCATTTCGGCTCACACTGCCGTGAGGAGTCCAATCATCTCCACCAAGGCCTGGTAAATCCCGATGGAACCAGTGGAACCGACCCAAGCAGGGCCGGGATGGGGTTATATAGGGTCCAGGTGGATTTGATGGGACATAAATTCCTGGGCGGCAATACAGTACTAAACGTGGTGGACGGTCTTTGGGGCGGGTTTGAATCCCTCGAAAAACCAGAAAAATGGATAACGGCCCCGTTTAACAATGGCTATCCATCAAGCATTTTCGCGTCCCAGGACCAAGTCGCGCTGGAATCGGTTTGCTTCGACTTCTTAAAGACAGAATGCACTCCGGCAAATCATCCCGACAACTGCTGGCCCCAGATGGCTGGCGTGGACGATTATCTTCACCAGGCGGCAGACCCGAACAACTGGCCGGCGGATATCAACTATGACCCCGAAAACGACGGCACTCTTATCGGAAGTTTAGGTGTTCACGAACACTGGAATGACGCCAACAATAAGCAATACACCCGCAACCTCGACCCGGTGAACGGTAAGGGCATTGAGTTGGTTAATCCCGCATTAGACCACTATTGGGTCTCAATTACGAAATGCACCGTTTCCGCCGGCAAAAACAACATCGGTGCGATTTCAATTTCGGGCACAATGGACGTTAACGACAATGACCTGATTGACGCGAACAGCATCACAATCACCGTCGATTCAAATGATTTGCTTACGTTATGCACAAAAACGTTCCCCGGAAATAGCTATTCATTCAGGAACGGCACATACAGCTATGCCGGAACCGAAAGCGGAACAAAAAAATCCTTCAAATATGTTCCGGCAACCGGCAAATTTTCCTTCACCACTAAAAATGTTGACCTGTCGGGTTTGTCTTGTCCCGTAACAATGCGAATCACAATCGGCAATTTCGCAGGCGCCGGCCATGCGGGTGAAAGAATAGTCAACGGCCTCAAACCGTCTCCCATAAAACTTATGCTGGGGGTCAAAAACGCCCTGAGAATTGACAATTTCAAAGTTACGAAGGGTAAAAATAAATTATCCGTTAATGCGGCTATCGCAGTCGAACACACAAATGTAAATCTTGCTGATGTCAACGTCACAGTTACTCTTGATTCGCAAACCTTCACCATTCCCGCCGGCAGCTTTATCGCAAAGAAAAATAAATTCGTCTGCACAAATGCCGCTGTTAACGAGGGCGGCTTCGCCACCGGCACTTTTGACGCAAACAACTGCTCCTTTACTCTCACTATAAAACAAACGAATATCATCTCGCCATCGGGCTATGTAAACCTCGGCATCAAATTCGCCGATTTTAACGAATCAGGGCTGGTTTACCTGCCTTAATCGCAGCCCTGAATAACCGCGAACCCCTTTTATTGTCTCAAAAACGCGGCAAATCTACTTTACCTTGACGTCCGGCTCGCACAATCTATAATTGCAATCGTATTCTGTTGGCAAGTAGTTTCATTATTTTCACTGCAATATATTTGCCGTGAAAGACGTTCTTAAATATGAGATGTGATTGATATTCCATTTTTTTTATGAAAGGGGAAAAATTATGAAAACAGCAATTGCGCTTGTGATAATAATGGTTTTTGCGACCGGCCCGCTGTACGGCGAGGACGCGACGCAGCCGCCGCCAACTCCGGCTGAAGAGCAGCCCGAGGTATTGACTCGCGGCCCGGTGCATGAGGCCTTCGCCGAACCGGTTGACTTAAACACACAAGCCCCCCTTGTTGCCCCTACTCAGCCGCCTGCCAACATAACGGAAAACCCGCCGACTGATAAACCCTCCGGCGACCAGTTCGTATGGGTGCCTGGCTATTGGGCCTGGGATGCGGAGAGGAACGACTATATATGGGTCAGCGGCTGCTGGCGAGCGGCGCCGCCGAACAGGTACTGGGTGCCGGGATACTGGTCTAAAACAGGCCTAGGCTGGCAATGGGTCCCCGGTTTCTGGGGTTCAACAAGTAATGTTCAGCAACTTGAGTATTTGCCCGCCCCGCCGGCAATTGCGGACGTGGAGCCGCCGGGACCTCCGCCGACTGAGGACAATATATGGGTACCACCCTGCTGGTACTGGTATCAGAGCCATTATATCTGGCGGCCCGGTTACTGGGTAGTGGCCCAAGATGGCTGGGTATGGGGGCCGTCGCATTACGTTTGCACGCCGCGAGGGTATGTTTTTGTCGCAGGGCACTGGGATTATTCACTGAGACGTCGAGGCGTGTTGTTCGCGCCGGTCTATTTCCCGAGGCACTATTATGAACGGCCCGGATTTTCTTACTCGCTCAGCGTTGCCGTCGATATCGGCAATCTCGAGTTCGGCCTGTTCACCTGTCCGCGATACAACCACTATTACTTCGGCGACTACTACGATAACCTCTATATCGGCATAGGTATCTTCCCGTGGTATGAGTGCAGGACTCGTCATTCATGGTATGACCCTATTTATGAGCATGACCGCTGGCGCCACCACAAAGTTGACCGCGACTGGGATAACCACGAACGGCAGGAATATGACCGCCGCAGGGACGACAAAGAGCTTCGCCCGCCAAGGACATATCGAGAACTGGAGCAGCGAGAAGCAAAGTTGCCGGAGGCAAAACGAAATGATATTCGGATGGCTGAATCGTTTGACAAGGTTGTTGCGAACAAGAAGTCAACGATGAAGTTTGAGCCGGTAAAAAAAGACGAAATGCAGAAAATCTCCAAACAATCTACCGACTTGCGCAAATTCGGCGACAATCGAAGCAAATGGGAATCCTCATCTGCAGCACGGTCGCCTTCGGAACAAAAAACCATTGCGACACAACCACAGACACAACCGCAGACACGGCCACAGACACAACCGCAGACACAACCACAGACACGGCCGCAGCCACAACCGCAGACGCAGCCACAGACACAGACACAGCCGACAGGGCAAAAACCCGTCCCCGCAGTCGATAACAAGACCCGAAATGTGTCTGTCCAGGAAACCAAACGCGGTCAGTCGGAACAGGTAAAGATTCCGCCTCCGCCGATTGTCGGCAAACAGGAAGGAATCTTCAATAAAACCTCACCGTCTCAGCCGGCTGACGAACGAAAAACCGACGTCAAACGTACGCCCAACAGCGATGATTCGCCGCGTGATAGAGACACATCCAGGCGCAGCGACACACCCAAGGATAGCGATTCGTCCAAAGACAAAGGTCAGCAAAGAGGCGGGCGCAACTAAAACAACCGGCTGGTTTATTTATCCGGCCATGAAAATTTGATTGCGATAGAACAAACGCGGCAGTAATGGGAAACAAACCATTACTGCCGCTTTGCTTTTTGCCGCCTGCACGATTACGCCGATTTCTCCGGGAATCACCGTAACAGGGTTTAAATCTTTCCGTTTTCCCTTGACTGTCTGCCCGCAAAACCTATGATTAAAATCGTCTTGTGCGAAGGTACACGCAGCAGGACCAGCCGCATTTTGTGGAACGAAAAAATCAAAAGAATACGGGTTATATGTTGTGAACGCGAAACATCACGAAAAGCGGGCAAAACTGCTCATATACATCGGCCTTATGGCAGCCACATTTGCCGCGTATGAGCCGACACTGCATAACGGCTTCGTCAACTACGACGACGATGTTTATATAACCGAAAATCCAAGCGTAACCGGCGGGATAACGCCGAATTCCGTCACCTGGGTACTTACACAGCCGCACGCCTATATGTGGCATCCTCTCACCACGCTAAGCCATATGCTGGATTGTCAGCTTTTTGGGCTGAATGCCTCCTGGCATCATCTTGTCAGCTTGCTGTTTCATATTACCAACACCCTGCTTGTTTTTTGGATTTTCACCAATTTGACGGGGTCAATCTGGCCCGGCGCATTCATCGCGGCGGTATTCGCACTGCACCCGGTGCAGGTGGAGTCGGTGGCGTGGGCAGCCGAGCGAAAGACGGTGCTAAGCGGACTGTTCTGGTTTCTCACAATATCTGTTTATATCTGGTACGCAAAACGGCCGGCCATAGGACGATATATATTGCTGTTTGTGGTCTTTGGCCTTTGCATAATGACCAAACCCGTTGTTGTAACGCTTCCATTTGCCCTGCTTTTGCTGGACTACTGGCCTCTTGAACGGGTCAAATGGCAACTCAGCATTAAACCTTTAACTCAAAACGGCGAATCCCCGCGAAAGATATCGGCTGCGCTATTGATAATAGAAAAAATACCTCTGCTTCTGCTGTCCGCTGTGCTGGCCGTGGTAACATTCATCTCGCAACAAAGCGGAGAAGTGGTCAACTCGCTTGAAACACTGCCTCTCAACCTCAGAATCGCCAACACGTTTATTTCCTACATAAAGTATATCGGCAAAATAATTTGGCCGAGCGGACTGGCAGTTATTTATCCGTATTTTAACTTAAATCTTACAGACACCGCGGTGATTATCTGCGCCCTGTTGTTTGTCCTGGCAACAGTTTTCTGCATCTATATAGGCCGTCGCAGAAAGTATGTACTGGTCGGCTGGCTGTGGTATATCGGAACGCTCGTCCCGATGATCGGACTTGTTCAGGTCGGTTCGCAGTCGATGGCCAACCGGTATATGTATATATCGATTCTGGGTCTGTTTATCATTGCCGTCTTCGCCGTCAAAGAGTTTGTCGCCGACAAAGCTCGCCGGAAAATTTTCATCGCCGTATCGGCTGCGGTTTTGCTGTTTGCCCTGGGGATTCTCACCCACATACAGGTCAAACACTGGCAGAATGGCTTCACACTGTTCGGATATGCCCTTAAGGTTACCGAAAATAACATTATCGCGGAGAACAATTTTGGAATCGCTTTCTTTAAAGCGGGCCGACTCAACGAAGCCGTGCAGCATCTGACCAAAGTTACACGACTATCCCCGACATTTTTCAACGCCCGCAACGACCTCGGGAAGGTTTACCTGAAACAGGGAAAGCTTAACGAGGCCAAAGCATGTTTTGATGAGCTTATAAAACAAAAACAGGATTTCCCGGAGGCGTATGTAAATCTGGCTATAGTTTACTCTCAACAGGGCAAGTTTGACCTGGCGATGCAAAATTGCGCCAAAGCTGAACAACTGAAACTCAAAAACGCCGTAGTGTTCAATAACCTGGCTTGGATTTTGGCCACAGTCGGCGACCTGTCCGCCGACGACGCCAACAGGGCGATAGGTTACGCCCGGCGTGCCTGTGAGCTGACGGCTTACAATAGCGCGGACTATCTGGATACTCTGGCTGTCGCCTATGCCGCTGCGGGCAAATTCAACGACGCGATAATGACCGCCGAAAAAGCTTTGAACGTCGCTAAAGCCGCGGGGCAGGAAAATACGGCTCGTGAAACCCAGAACCGGCTTGAGCTTTACAAAGCAGGCAAACCATACCGCGAAAAATAACACCTTGCGTTCGGCTATTTGAACAGCAAAATCAAAATTAAAGCTAACCGGTAACGGCTTTAACCCCGCCTGCGATGCCTATGGCCCTTTATGTTTTATAAATGTGCCGTTGTCGAACTCTTCAAAGGCAATCCGCAGTTCTTCCTGAGTGTTCATTACAATAGGGCCATACCAGGCAACAGGTTCACCGAGCGGCCTGCCGGAAATGAGCAGAAATCTGACTGGCTGGTCTTCCGTTGATACCATTATTTGTTCGCCATCTTCAAACAGGACAAGGGTTCCGTTGCTGATAAATGGCTCTCTCTGGATATCGAAATAATTAGCGCCTTCGGCCTCGTATGAAAACGGCTTCTTCTCCTTGCAAAAGTATCCCTTACCGTCGATAACATAAGCAAGAACTGTGTGACCTTTTCGAGTGGGATGAACAAATTCGGAGCGGGGCGGAATGGTGACATCAATATACTCCGGGTCGGTTACTATATCGCGGGCAGGCCCCTGCACGTCGTGAACCCTGCCGCAGATAACCCTTATCTTTGTGCCGTCATCCAGCTTTACCTCCGGCACCTGGTTATTTTTGATATCGCGATATCGCGGGTCCATCATTTTTTGTGATTTCGGAAGATTCGCCCAGAGCTGAAATCCATACATAGCACCATTGGAATCGCCTTTGGGCATTTCCTGATGTATAATTCCGCTGCCTGCCGTCATCCACTGTATATCGCCCGATGATATGACACCCTTGTTTCCCATGCTGTCACCATGCTCAACATCGCCCTTCAGGACGTATGTAATTGTCTCTATGCCGCGGTGCGGGTGCCAGGGAAAACCCCTCAGATAATGCTCCGGAACATCCGGGCGGAAATCATCAAGCAGTAAAAACGGGTCGAACATCCCAACCTCGCTGAATCCGAACGCCCTTTTGAGATGAACGCCTGCTCCTTCTATGGTTGGCTTGCTCCTGAAAACCTTGCGAATTTTTCTCGTTTTTGCCATAGCATTTCCCTTCCGAATTTTACTTATTTAGTAAGGATACGAATATGCTCCGGCAAATGTTCATCATTCTCGGTTTGGAATTGCTGATGAGAAGGAATCAATGCTTTTTGTGGCCGAATAAATCAGCTAATTGCTTTGTGATTTGAGACCTGCGGACTTTCCGGCGGATATCCTTGAACTGAGGGTGGTCGCCCACAATGAGCGTGCCTCTCTCGATGGTTTCAGTCGCGTCGGCAAGCCGATTCATCGCAAGATAAACAACCGCCGAATCACGAATCGCCAAAACGTGCTGCGGATTTATCTCCATAGCGCAGGTGAAAAACTCAATAGCGTCGTCGAGCCGGCCTTTAATCGCATTGGCCAGCCCAAGGTAATAGTGTGCATCCGCGTCGCTTGAATCAATATCGAGCGCCCGTAACAGGCAATTCGCCGCACAATCGAGAGTATCGTCCTTGTCTTCGCCCTCGGCTTTCTCAGCGATAGCCAAAAACATCGACGCCATCGACACAAGCACGTCCGCGTCGTCGTTCGCCAGCTTTATCTCCGAAGCCAGAAACGTCTTTGCCTTTTCAAGCTCGCCTCGCTCAAGTGCGTACTGCCCCAGCCGATATCGAGGACCGGCCAGCATCGCGTCTCGCTCGAGCGCCTGGGTAAAATATTTCACCGCGTTGGCCTTGTCCCCCGCGTCCAGAGCAACATCGCCCAGGTAAAACAACGCCATTGCCGTGTCGGGCCTCAGCTCAAGGGCACGGTGAAATTTCTCCTTCGCCGACTCTACATCGCCTCTTTCGAGCAGGAAGAATCCGAAATCGACGATTACCTCCACGTCTCCGGGATTTATACGCAGCTCTTTAAGAAAGTGCTCTCTGCTGCGTTCGGTTTCACCTTCCGCCCACAGCGCCTGCGCTATATGGTAATTGATTTGCGGATGCGATGGTTCCATATCCGCGGTCTTCATCCAGCAGTGAATTGCCTTTTTGAACTGCCCGCGGGCAAATAAACTGTTGCCTATGTTATAATAGCAAAGAGCGCAATCCGGATTTATCTGCTGCGCCAGATAAAACATCTGCTCGGCCTGCTCGTGCAGTCCCATTTCCGTATAGGTGATTATCCTGTTGCAGTAACACGGCTCGAAGCTCGCGTCCAGCCCCTCGATGTGCTCAAAGGTCTGGATGGCAAGGTCATAATTTCCTACCCGCGTGTAATCAACCGCCAGCGAATTGAGAATCTCAAGGTCGCACGGATTCAAAGCAAGGGCCGCCTCGTAATCCGCTATTGCTTCATCGAATTTGCCAAGCGAATCAAGCGAAAGCGCCTTGTTGAAATGAAGTGCGCAATTCGCAGGATTTGTTTCAATGGCGTCGTTAAGCTCTGTGATGGCCTGAGTTATCTTGCCGTCCTCATAAAGCTCGAACGCCTTTTGCGCCTTCTGCTCACCGCCGTCAAAAGATTCGTATGGCTGCTCATCGAAAATCATAACTGCTCCGCTTAAATTAGAATTTGGAATGTAGAATTGAGAATCGAATTAAGCGGCCTTATTCCTAAATTCCGAAATCTTCATTCCTAATTGCTTATCGCCAGTCCAACGCCCACGGTTAACCGGTTTTTGGCCACTGCCTTATGACGGCAAACGAACGGAAATTTCACTGGCAATATCGCCTGTAACATCTTATAATTGAACAAGTTAGCTAAATTCGGCGGACTTTATATGCCGGTATGATTTGGCTGACGCGGTTGTTTTTATGGAAAGCAGGCCATAATGGTCTTATAATGTACGTGGTAGTCGCTCGATGCGCGCGAGTATCGCATATCGAGAAACAGGTACCGAGTTTGGAGATTTGCAAGTATGATTAAGGAAATAAAAGGTCAACTCACGGCGGGCAAGGGAAATTACGCCATTATCGTCAGCAGGTTCAATGAGTTCATCACTTCTCGCCTGCTTTCGGGCGCAATTGATTGCCTTAAACGCCACGGGGCAAAAGAGGAGCAGATAACCGTCGTCTGGGTGCCCGGCGCCTGCGAGATTGTTGTCCCCGCGAAGAAACTCGCTGCGGCCGGCAAATTCGACGCGGTGCTTTGCCTCGGCGCGGTGATACGGGGACAGACCCAGCATTACGAGGCCGTATGCCAGCAGGTGGTTCGCGGCATAGGCCAGATTAACTACGATTCGAAAACCCCTGCGGTCTTCGGAGTGCTGACCTGTGAAACGCTCGAAGAAGCCGTGGACAGAGCCGGGGCAAAGAAAGGCAACGCCGGCGCAGACGCCGCTATGACGGCTATGGAAATGGCCAGCGTAATGGGACAGCTTTAACACATCGATGCTCGTATGAGTGTCGAAGAATAAGTATTGAAAAAATGGCAGGGTGTGCTGTGCACACCAGTCAGGAGAGGTTGACGCTTGGATCCGAGGACAAAGGCACGCCAGCTCGCAATGCAGGCCTTGTTTCAGCTCGATGTTCAGGGCGCGTCATTGCTTGCTGATTTGGACGACTTTTTCAGGGAAAATGCCCCTGAGCTGCCCGTTCGCATTCTCGCTTCGGACTGGACAAGAGGCGCCTGGACTAATATCTCCGCCTGCGATGAACTGATAACCGGTGCGGCTCTTAAATGGAAACTTTCCCGCCTTTCGCAGGTCGATAAAAGCATACTGCGTCTGGCGGTTTACCACCTGAAGTTCTGCCCCGACATCCCGCCCAAAGTTACAATCAACGAGGCAATCGAGCTTGCGAAAAAATTCGGCACAGATAAATCGCCCTCGTTTGTCAACGGTGTCCTCGACGGCGTCCTGAGAAAAATGATGGAAGTAAAACAGGAGGCCCCAAAATGAGAAAAATCGCGGTCCTCAACCAGAAAGGAGGCGTCGGCAAAACCACCACTGTCGTTAATACCGCCGCCGCTCTGGCAAATATGGGCCAGCGCACCCTGGCCATCGACCTCGACCCGCAGGGACATCTGACCACTCATTTGGGCATCAACACCGACTTGGTTCATGCCGGCTCATATCGTGTCCTCACCCAGTCCGCAAACGTCGAAGCGGAAATGATGCTCGTCAGGCCAAACCTATGGCTGCTTCCCGCCAATATCGACCTCGTCGGAGCGGAATCCGAGCTTGTCAGCGTCGTAGGCAGAGAAACAATCCTTCGCGAAGCATTAGTAATTCTGGAAGACAAACTCGATTACATAATTATCGACTGCGCCCCGTCGCTTGGTCTTTTGACCCTGAACGCGTTAGCCGCTGTTGATGAGATTTTGATACCGCTTCAGCCGCATTTCCTGGCGCTTCAGGGTTTAGGCAAATTGCTTCAAACCGTCTCACTCGTCAACAAGCGAATCAATCCCGCCCTGAAAGTAAAATGGGTTTTGCTTTGTATGTTCGAAGCACGAGCATCGCTGCCCAACGAGGTCAAAGCCGATATCGAAAATTTCCTCATCAGTGCACGCAATACAAACTGTGCCTGGTCCGAAGCGCAGATTCTGCCCGTCTATGTCCGCAGGAATATCACATTGGCCGAAGCCCCGAGTTATGGCCAAACTATTTTCGAATACGACCCCTCCTGCCACGGCTCAACCGACTACAAACAAGTAGCAGAACTTATTCATAACCAGATGCGAGCACCAATACTCTCCGTCGAAACACAGCAGCCCCCCATAAAAATTGTTGAAATAGCGCCGGCAAGTTCACAAACTGCTGTCACAGAAACTGTATCATCAAATCCTTTGCCTCAGACAGAACAACCGCAAAATCCTACGATATAAGCTGTTCCGGCCTTTGCAGAAGGTCTCCGATACGTGCGATAAATTTCGCGGCATAATGGTCGGGGACGACTCTCGAATCAACAGCAATTGTTAAATCGGTGATTTTGCGGATAAGAATTTGGCCATCCTTCGGCACAGCGGTTCGCAAAGTGTTGCCCACATTTAGAATTGTCGTCGCGGGAGGCGGGACAATACCGATAAATGAATCGATATCGTAAACGCCAAGGTTACTCAGCCCAATTGTCTCGCCGGAAATCTCATCGAGCGTTAATTTATTACTTCGGGCCTTGTCGGTTAGTTCCTTTTCGAGAGTAGCTATCTGGGCAAGCGTCTTTTTGTCGGCTTCCTTGACTACGGGCACAACCAATCCGTGCGGCGCGCTCACGGCAAAACCCACGTTGACTGAGTCAGCGATTTTTATCGAATCACCCTGCCCGCCAAAAGGCGAGCCGCAGGCCTCGCGGCCTTCGAGCCGAGGGGTCTCGCCGCAGGCGGACAATGAGCCGACCATTAGGGGAAATTCCTTAACCGCAAGGCCAAGGGCCTTGATATAAAAAGCATTGGACGTGATTTTGACGCCTAATTGCTTTTTCAGCTCGTGGCGCCTATCCATAAGCTCAGTCGTGTCGGCATCTATCCCTATATAATAACAGGGCTTGGTTTGCTTGCTCTCAAGCATCCTTTCGCCTATGAGCTTTTGTATCCTGCTCATAGGAATACGCGTTTGGGGTTTTGTAGTCATATATTACAGTTTTTCATTTGCGATTTATTACTTCCGATTTACGACTGAAAGGTATAAAATAGCAGATAGCAAAGCGAAAATCAAACAATGTAATTACGGGAGGCAAATATGCCTGAAGAATATTCAATAACCACCAAGGTATATCCCACCGAAAATATGGGCATGCTCAGCATGCAGGACCTGCTTGCCTATTTCGAGAAAAGAGGGGCGATGCGCGTCTCGGACCTTCATATCAAGGTCGGCACCACTCCGGCGTACCGAATCGACGGCGACATAACATATCTCAAGGGCCAGCCAGTAACTCCTGAAATCGCCAAAAAGCTCATATATCCGCTGCTAAGCGAAGATAACCTTCACAAGTTTCATCAGGATTTTGACGTCGATTGCTCATACCGCGTCGAGTCATTGCAGTTCCGCATAAACATCTTCCGCGAAAATGACGGGATGAGCGCCGCGATACGGGCATTGTCGATGGATATCCCGAAGGTCGAGTCAATCGGCTTTCCTAATAACGTCTGGGAGGACATCGTCGAGTGCAAGCAGGGACTCGTTCTTGTGACAGGTATTACGGGAGCCGGCAAATCAACAACAATATCGTCCATAATAGACCGGATAAGCGAGAAAAAGGCCTGCCGGATTATAACGCTCGAAGACCCGATCGAGTACCTTCTCCCTAACAAGCACAGTATGGTATCGCAGCGAGAGGTGGGCAGGGACGTAAAATCATTCAGCCACGGCCTGCGGGCAATGCTGCGTGAAGACCCCGACGTCATATTCGTGGGCGAAATGCGCGACTCCGAGACAATATCGATGACGCTTATGGCCGCCGAAACCGGACACCTGGTCTTTTCAACCCTGCACACAAGAGACGCCATAGGCACAATAACCCGCATCCTGGATTATTTCCCTACCGGCAGGCAAAGCGAAGTACGCAACCAGCTCTCACTCGGACTTGCGTACATCATTTGTCAGAAACTCATCCCCAAAAAAGACGGCACCGGCCGCATTGCCGCAATCGAATTGCTCAATAACAACAATTACGCCTGCGCAAACCTCATAAGGACGGGCAAAGTCGAGCAGATATACTCCCAGCTTCAGACAAAGACACGTCTCAATCCAGACGAAAAAATGACGACGATGGAAAGACACCTTGCCCAGCTGGTGAAGCAGGACAAAATCGACCTGCTCGAAGCGAAAAAATGGGCCAACGACCAGAAATCATTCGTTGATGCAATGAAAATGATAGAATCCGTCCCAGGCGAATAAAAAAAAAGATGACGATTCAGTTTCACTGTCCAAAATGCGGCGCACTCATCGCCTTCACCGACAAACACGCCGGCCAGTCCGCGAAATGTATGACCTGCGGCCAGCGGCAGATAATACCCGAAAAATCAGACCAAACACCCCAAAAAATCGAGCCGAAAGTCGAGCCGGAATTTCCCCTGCCAGGATTTTACCGTGCCGTGTTCGTCGATAGCTGGAAAATATTTATCGACAAGGACAATCTAACATCCCTTGTGTTCGTTATTGCCGCGATATGCTTTAAGTTCTTCTCTGCCGGCGTCTGCTGCATGGCGGTTATTGCATATTTCGCCGTCTGGGGCTATTTTTTCGGATTCTACCTCCAAATCATTCGTGAAACCGCCGCGGGCGAAGACAAGCTGCCCGAAATAGAAATGGGGACAAGCATCACGTTTCTGGGATACATCTTCAAACCTATTTTCATCTTTGGATTCGCCGTCTTCATAGTCCAGCTACCATTCATCGCCGCCCTTGCGTTTTTCAGAGATAAAGGCGTCACCTGGGAAAATATATGGGAAACAAAAACAGCCCTGAATCTGGTTCTGCGGGGATTGTTTGTCGCGGGGCTTTTCCTGTTCCCGATGGCCATACTGGTCGCCGCCGTCCTTGAAGACCTTCCCGAGCTGCTCCGTTTTGACCGCCTGTTCGTCCCCGTCATCCGGGCGTTTGTTCCCTATCTGGTCGTTGTCGGCCTTCTCGCCGCCGCCTGCTTCATCGAAAATAAAGCTGAACAAGATGCGACGCCATCAATGCTGCAAAACGCCGGAATCCTTGCGATAAACCTGGCCGTCCAGGTCGTCGCAATTATTGCTATGCGCTCGATAGGACTTTTTTACAGACACTACGCCTGCTATTTTAGCCACTAAATCTGCGACGTTCGGCGGACAGACTCGGGCAACGTATGTCCCGATGGCATCCTCAACTTTGCGGCTCCTCTTCGGAAGGCGCTCTTTGCTGATGTATTTTCTTTCGCATCTCGCCGGCGTCGTGCGAATAATTTATCGCGGTATCGTAAGTTATCTCGCCCGCCTCGTATAGCTCCATAAGCGAATCGTCCATCAGGTGCATTCCCGACTTTCTACCCATTTGAATAACATTGACAAGCATGTGGAGCTGGCGGTCTCGTATGTGTTTTCTTGCAACCGCGTTTACGATGAGCAACTCCGTTGCGATGATACGACGCTTTTTATCGGCAGACGGCACAAGCCGCTGGGCAATGACCCCCTGGAGCGAATTGGCCAATTGAGCGTAAATCTGCGGCTGCTGGTTTTCAGAGAATATCGAAACGATACGTTCGACGGTCTGCAATGTATTGGAAGTGTGGCAGGTGGCGATAACAAGATGGCCGGTCTCCGCAGCAACAAGGGCCGTGGCGGTGGTGTCCATATCACGCATCTCGCCTACGCAGATAACATCGGGGTCCTGGCGCAGAACGTGGAATAAGGCGCTGTCAAACGACTTCACATCAGTGTAGAGTTCCTGCTGGATTATGATGGCCTTTTTGGACCTGTGGACATACTCGACGGGGTCTTCTATGGCGATAATCTTGCACCGTCGTTCACTGTTGATAAGGTCTATCATAAAGTTCATCGTGGTGGTTTTACCCGTGCCCGTTGGCCCGGTTACCAGTACCAGGCCGCTCGACAGCCGCGTAAAATCCTCCACCTGTTCCGGCAGCCGAAGCTCGGTCCGCGTTTTGACATGGTCCATAACAGGACGAATGGACATCTCAGGATTGCTGACCCGGTAATAAACTGAGACGCGAAACCTGCCCAGCTTTTCGTCGTAAACCGAGCAGCACAGTTTCCAGTCACGTTCAAAAATCTTCTGTTGTTCATCGTTTAGCAGACCATAGCTCAGCCGCTTTGTGTCCTCTCTGGAAAGCGGGGGCATATCGGCAAGCACAATCTCGCCGCTTATCCGAAACAGAGGCGGCAGACCTGCAACGATATGAATGTCGGATGCGTTTTCGCGTCGTGCTACGGCCAATATACGCTGAATCTCACCGGATACCACCATAAGTTATCTTCCAAACAATCTCGTAAAAAATCCTCGGTTTTCAAATTTTCGCAGCGCCTCCTCGGCAGGCGGCCAGGTCGGGTGGAACTTAAGCGCCTGCTCAAAGCTAATGGCGGCCTCGGGCCTGCCGAGACGTGCCTGGGCAAACCCAAGCTCATACCAGACAAGCGCAGATTTGGGCAGCTCGTCTGAAGCCGTCCGCAGATACTGCAAAGCGGCAGCATAGTCGCCCTTCTGGTTGAGCAATCGCCCCGCCTGTAGCTTCACCATTGCCCCATCTTCGCCCGCAATGCTTAACGCCTTACTGATACAGTTTTGAGCTATATTACTTTTGCGATTGAGCAATACCTCGGCCCTGGCAAGCCACACGGCTGAGGTAACGTTGTCCTTGGCGATAGAGTTATCCGAATAAACAATCGCCTTTTCCATTCTGCCGTCGCGCGCACAGGCGACCGCCTTGGCCGCCAGCAACTCTGGGTGCTCGGGGAACATTTCCAGCGCCTTATCTACCCACACAGCCGCCTCCTTGTATTCGCCCAGTTCGATAAGCATCAGCACCTGTCCCACCCAGCCGGGATAAAATACGCTGTTTTTCTCCAGTGATCTTGAGTAATTTCTCAACGCCAGCTCAAAATCACCCGCGAGCTGATATCGCAAGGCCTGTTTTTGGAAATACTCGGCATTACGCATCTCCTCACCGTCGGGAGCGGGTTTCGCTGCCCCTCCGTCGCCTTTGTCACCAAATTCAAGCCGCGAAAAACGTCTCATTCGCCTTCCTTTAAAAATCCTCGCCTGGCCAGCGGAAACCATCGTATAACTGCCTTGGCCTCAATATCGTAAGACCGCACCATGCAAGCTTGTCCGACAAGGCCGGCATTCAACACCACTCCATGACCATTAACATTATACACTGTACTCACAAAAAACGAAGCGTCAGGAACACTAATCGGCCCAATATTATTTCCTCGCAGCCATTCGGGAACAGGATATTTTTTTGCATCCAGCGTTTTGCCGTCAACAACAAACGAACTATTTACAATTTCAACCTGTTCGCCGGTAAGACCCACTATCTCGCTCGCCATAATAGGCCCTTGTCTCAATGCCTGCCCCTGATGGCCATATCCACCATAAATATCTCCTGCCACAGGTGCCAAAACAATGTCACCCCGGTTCAGCTTTGCCGCTTGCGTTAAACCTCGCCGGGCCAAAAGTAAATCCCCCGCCTTAATATTCTGGTAAGGAATTGTCATATCGGCATAACCAAAGACAAAACCCCTGAACACGGTGTTTCGAATACCCGTGTAAATGATTCCGAGGACAAAAAGCATCACAATTAAAGTGCGGATTTTTTCTGATGGTTCGTTCAACTCCTTTGAAAATGCGTAGTTGTAGGCAATCCAGCTATGAATACCTACCGCAAGACCGAGCAGCAAAAGCCCCGGATTACTGCCGTAAATAAATATCCCGGCAGTCAGGCTCAAAAACCAAACAAGCACGAACCAGCGAACCTCGCGAAACCGGCCATCGACATAGTGCGCCAACCCGGGAATTATCGACAGGATACAACCAAACAAGGCGTGCTCGGACATTATCTTCAAAAAATCCGGCACTCGGGGTCTTGGCACCGCCTCAGGGATTGTCCTTTGCAGACGGAGCCATCGCAAAACCATCCGCATCGGTCCTTTCCACGGGGGCATTCGCGGCGGGTGAATATCAATCACGGCATTCTTCACATCCAGTATCGAACCGCAGCGAAGGCATCTGTCCTGTCCCGGTATGTTCTCAAATTGGCACCGCGGACATCGCATAACGGCTTACTCTTTGTCCTGCACCTGCTGGCGAAGATCAATTCGCGATTTGACGTCCGGCTCATAATGCTCGCTGGTCATCGTCTGGGCCTTGACCTTGCCGACGATTTGTTGAAGCCATTTTGCGTAATCGAGGCAGGCCTTGCCCTTGGCGCCTTTTATGTGCGCCTTCACCTCGCCGGTCTTGGATATCGTAATCTCGACTTCGTGCTGTGCCATTTTAGTCCTCCCACCGTCGTACGTGTATTCGAATCGTCTCGTCCTTCATAACTTCTTCGTTGACCATTTGAAAGCCCTTGTTCTTAAGCTCGCTGGCCACGCGGTTATAAATGAAACACTGAGTCATTTTCTGCACAAACTGTTCGGTCATCTGTTTAAGCTCGGCATGGCTGTGGCCCTTGCCTTTGGCGGAAACCTTGCATCGCCCGCGCTCATCCCGGCTGACGCGAAGCTCTATGTCGCCTTTGGTCAGGACAATTTCCTTTTCAGTAGCAATGTTTTTTGCGAGGACTTCACTGTCAGCAAGTTCCATCTCGACCTTCTGTTCGGCCTTTTCCTCCTGATACGCCGCATCCTTTACCGAATTCTTGACGGCCCCGCCCACCGCCAGTCCAACCGCCGACGCCGCACCGACCACTGCCGCCGCAAGAGCAGGCCATGCGGCTATCACAACCGGAGTCAAAATTATAATTGCGCCCATATCTATCTCCTTTCCCGCCGCACCTCCTGCGGACTTATATGCCAGACCTCGACGTTGCCAGCCGGGTCACGGCTAACTATATTTCAAGGTTTCGTTTATCAACGCTTTCCTGACTTGTTTCGGGGCTGGTGGCCTGTCTGGCCCGACCCTCGGCCCATTTGCGAAGCGCATCGATATCCTCGCTCATTGTCTTCGACAACGGCACCGTCTGCCGGACACTCTCCAGCAGCCGTTCCGTCGTCATATTCTGTTTTTCGTAAAACATATCGAACATCGCGCTGATGACCGCCTCCTCGATTTCGGCGCCGCTGTAACCCGCCGATGCACGCGATATCGCATCGATATCAAACAAGGCAGGGTCAATTCGACGCTTTTTCAGATGAATCTCGAATATCGCCTTTCGCTCGGCGAACGCCGGCAGGTCCACGAAGAAAATCTCATCGAATCGCCCTTTGCGCAACAACTCCGGCGGCAACGCTGAAACATCGTTGGCCGTGGCGACGACGAAGACGGGCTTGTCTTTTTCGGACAGCCACGTAAGAAACGTGCCGAACACTCGTGCGCTTGTGCCGCTGTCGGTGCTGGAGCCGCTGCCGCGTGAGCCGCGAAACGCCTTGTCTATTTCGTCCACCCAGAATACGACCGGCGCGACGGATTCAGCAACTTTTATCGCCCTGCGGATATTCTGCTCGGATGACCCGACCAGCGAGCCGAAAACCTTACCCACGTCGAACCGCAAAAGAGGCAGTTGCCATGTGTTGCTGATTGTCTTGGCCATTAAGCTTTTTCCGCAACCCTGCACGCCCAAAAGCAACACTCCCTTTGGCGATGGCAGGCCAAACTGTCTCGCCTGGTCGGTGAAACCGGCCGCACGTTTAACCAGCCATTTTTTCAATGCATCCAATCCACCAACCGAAGCAAGATCCACCTCGGCATCGTAATACTCCAAAAGGCCGCTTTTGCGAATAATTTGCTTCTTCTCGCCGTTTATGACTTTTATGCTCTTTTCGCCCAAACTTCGATGCTCAACAAGCGTCTTGGCAAGGACGTTTTCCGCCTCACTGACGGTAAGCCCCAAAAGCGAATGGATTATTCTCTCGCGGGTCTTCGTATCCATTTTGACGTCGAGCTTGGGGTTATCCTTGACCTCATCCACGATTCTGCTCAGAAGCGCCGCAAAATCATTCTCAACAGGTAAATCGAAATCAATAACCGTAAGGTCTTTTTCAAGCTCAGGCGGCATTTCAAAGGAAGGACTGACTATGACTATCGTTTTGTAGGTATTCTGCATCGTCGCCGATACCTCTCGCAGGCGTCGAATAATCGACATATTCTGTCCCTTGAGGAACGGGTGAAAATCCTTGAAAACATACAGGGCCGGCTCGACATGCTCAATAACGTTATCGAGCGCAACAAGCGGGTCCTGCGTAGCGGTATCCTTGTGCTTCTGGGATTGAATCGATGCCCCCGCCGGAACAAGCCCCGTAGTAACAGACCATTCGAAGACACGCTTGCCAAGTCGGGACGCTATCCCTGAAACACGATGGACCAATCGCTGCTCCTCCCAGGTAATAACGTATATTATCGGATATCGAGCGCGAATCAGGACCTCAAGCTCGCTCATTTTTTCCGCCGCGACTTGCGCGGTTTCTTTGTTTGGCCCTGCTGATTTTTGCTCGCCCATTTCTTGCTCTCTTTCTCCACGCGACGTTTCCTGACACCGGGCCGGTTCAGAACACCCACCAGTTCCAGCAACGCACCATCCGGCGCCGGCACAAGCACTCTGCCGTCGGGTAGTATGCGAATCTCAAATTCGCCCGGCTTTTGCTTATACGGTTTCATATCTATTTTACCAAATTAAGTCGATATTGCGCTGCAAATTGCCTCGCCTTTTGAAATTCGTCCCCGCTCAAATACCCTGCCGGCGACGCTCCGGCATTCGCGGGAGGAAAATAATTGCCCCGCAAGCTGACCTCAACTGCGGGCAATGTTTCTGCCAGCCATCTCAAAATCGGTTTCAGACAGCATTCCGTATGGCCCGGCAGAATCACGTGCCTGACAATTACTCGCCCATGAGTACCCGCCTTAATTATATTTTTCTTTACGACTTCAAGATAATCAGCAGCTCCGAGTATCGACTCAGCACATCGCTTTTCGCCAACTTTAAAATCCGCCAGATAAACATCAACCAGCCCCGCCATAAGCTCGTCAACAATCCCGTTATAATACATATTCGAGTTCCAGACCACCTTCGTTTCTGCTGCAAGGCACGAAAACAGCTTTAATATGCCGTAAACATTTACCGCCGGCTCACCGCCCAGCAAATTAAGCGTCCGGGCACCCTGTCTGGCACGTTGGTTGATGACTTTTTTAAGGTTGTCCATATCGGCAACGTCCGCGGCGTCGGGCCGTTCGTTCCACTCGGCTACAGTGCAAAATTCGCACCTCAAATTACATCCGGCAAAATAAATATGATGGGACGGGTTCAAATCCGCTTCTTCACCGCTGTATAAAACTTCCCTGTAGAACCTAACTGAATCATCAAGTTTACAATATCCCTTTTGACCCGCCGTCCGGTCAACGCCGCAATTTCGCGGACATAATCGGCAATTTCGCATCGCCTCCTTCGCAAGTTTAGCCCGCGAACAGGCCTGTTTATGGACGACTGGATTCATAAATTCAATCTATATCCACAAAACTTCCGGGGGTGTACCGACCTGTCGGGGCATTCCTGCCGGATGATGCCGCACGCCAGCGAATTTTGACATACAGATACGCCACTAATGCGCCGGATACCCAAATCCACGTTATTGGCTGTTGGATACCGAGCACAATACCGATAACGACAAGCCCCAATGCAATATACTGGGCCTCCACAGCCCAGAAAAGGGTAAGAAACCGCTTTTTACGGTAAAGCAGGCCTAATACCGCAATCAACCCATAGGCACAGGACGCCGAACCCATACCTACGAAGTTTCGGCCCAATAAGGCACTGACGGCAACCCAGATAAGCCCGCAAACCACCGACACAATCAGCCATAGCAAAATAAACGCACCCGTCCGCCATTCACGCTCTATGGAGCTGCCGATAAACAGCACCAGCAGGCCATTGAAGACCAGCGTTGTACTGCATGAATCAATAAACGGGTATGTTACTAATTGCCATATTCTGCCCTGCGATAAACCTCCCACGGACAGAGCCAGATAACTAATTGTGAATTCCGGCACATAGGAAATCATCGCAAAACCCGCGACAAGCAAAATGAGGATAATGGTAACGGCGGGAGTAAAAAGCTTTCTCGGAGATGGTATTGCCCATTCGATACGTTGTTCAAAGTCAACCATTGGCGGTCGCCCTCTGCGTTTTTCAATTCGTTCGTCGGCCCTCGTTCCATTGTTTAGTATAGCGTCAGTGGGCGCATCAGTCAACGCCGTTGAATTGAAAAAAAGGAGGTACTACACAAAACAAAAAAGGACCTTTGCGCAGGCAGCACAAAGGCCCCAACTCGGAAAGAAACTTATATGGCTCCCCCCAACCTTTCACCCGTATGCCTTAACACAGGGCGAAAGTTGTTCTATTTGCCGGTCCTGACTCGGCCCGGAAAAATGGTGCCGGCAGGAACGATATTGGATGAGCGATCTATTTTTATTTGGACGGCCATTGTGCCACATTTAAGTGGTGGCTCTGTCCGCTTTATCCGCTCTCCCCATTAAACAATAGGAAATAAAACCCCCCGTGCCAAATCGCCGGATGACAGAAAACAGATGACAGATGACGGAAAAACAGGGCGTCTGCCCTCCGTCCTCAGTCCGCCTGTCCTGAGCAAAGTCGAAGGGCTGTCTTCTATTATTATTCCCTCGGTTTTGCGAACCAGTCAGGGTCTTTTGCGAGCTTTTCGCGGGCGTCGTTTGTCATCATCATAAACGCCGGATGTGTGCTCTCCCAGGCACGTCCGGTAAACGGGCTGCTCCGCATCTTTTCAATCTCGCGTACAACGTCGTTAAAATAGCTGCCGTAAATATGAAGTGAGTCGCTTATATCGACGTATCTGCCGACAGCGACGGACTTGTTTATCTTCTCCGAAATCTTGCCTGCTATTGTCCTTTGCAGGTCCGTCAGCGCGTAAACATTCATAAACCACGCCTTATACAGGTCCCTGCTTCGCCAGTGTGTGTTCATATTCAGCACATAACCGCCCGCGTTATCCGCCACCAGCCGGCACCATATCCGCTGCAAACATGGCGGGTCGTCGGTCGCCGGGTCCGCCGTAGGCATCCAGGTTATCGCCTGCGCCCTTCGGGTATGCGCGACCTTCGACAAGGCGTCGATAATATACTGAATCTGGTTTACTTTTTTGAATGGCTTTTTGGCCTTCGGGTTTCGTATGTCCTCAACCGGCGAATACGCGAACACACGCTCATGATAAGTATATGTCCATTTGCCCGCCGCGGGGTCTATCCAGTGGTCGTGAATACCGTCAACCACCTCCTGCCTGTATGCCTCAAGCTCCTCGGGGCCGCCCGGAAAATTCTTGTGTATCCTCGGCTCGCTGAACGGCTCTGTTACCGCTATCATCACCGTCGCGTCCTTGCTCGGCGGGTCGTCGGGCTTGTCGTATTGCGTCTTCATATCAAGCCCCTGGTCCCATACCGCCAATACCGCCTTCTCCCACGCCTCAGGCAAACACTTAGCCGCCACTGAAATCACCGGGAGATTCGCATTACTCATCTATGGCTCCTCCTTAAGCACAAAAAATGAAATTTATTTGCTGAGGTCTAATTCGTCAGCGGTAATGTGGAAGAACTCTCGTTTATCCGCCGGAATATCCGCCAGCATACGTTTGGCCTTGTATGCGTATTCACTGCCAGGATACCTCTCAATTATCTCCCGGCAGTATTGCACCATCGCCCCGTAGGTAATCCCGGGCAGCCGCCCCATCTTACGCTGGGCAATAGCAAGCTCAAATAATTGGCTGGCCCCGGCATTTTCGGCCTCGGTCAGCTCTCTGAACTTCCGCGGTTGAGCAACAGTTGCCGGCTGCCCCGCTCCCGGCTGAGCAGGCACATTCGACTCTGCCACGTTCGGCTCTACCATGTTCGGCTCGGCACGCAAACGCTTCTCATCATTACGCCAGGTATCCGCGACCGTCTTTTCCGGTTCCGCCGGCTTTGACGACGGTCTATTGGATATCTTGTTGACAAGAACAATAAATACCACAATCAGCACCACCACCGCCGCTATTTTCAACCAGATAGTATTCATAACAATCATACCTCCAAATCTTCCCGGCGATTGATTATTCGCGCCGGATTGCCTACAATTAACTTGTTATACTATGTATTCTACACTGAATCGTAAATTGAAAATACGGAATAGTCAATTGCTATGTTTACAGGAATAATCCAGCAGGTTTGCACGGTGAAGGCGCTTTCCAAAAGCGGCGATTCCGCTGCGCTCACTATTGACCTCGGTCAATTGGCTAATCAGGCCAAAACCGGCGACAGCATAGCCATAAACGGCGCCTGCCTGACCGTCTCGAAACTGGCAGGGACGCAGGCAACCTTCGACGTCAGCGGCGAAACACTCGCCAAATCCGCCATTGGTAAACTCACCCCCGGTGCAAAAGTTAATATCGAGCTTGCCCTGCGTGCCGACGACCGATTCGGAGGCCATTTCGTCCTGGGCCACGTCGATGGCTCCGCAACAATAAAAAAAATCGATAAAAAAACCGATTTCGCAACCTTCACCTTCACCGCCCCAAAAGACCTGCTCGACCAGATGATTCCCAAGGGGTCGGTTGCTATCGATGGCATCTCACTGACAATAGCCGAATTAAATCCCGATGGTTTTACTGTAGCGGTCATCCCGCAAACGCTTAAAGAAACCTCCCTCGGACAAGCCAAAATAGCTGCGCAGGTCAACATAGAAATTGATATAATAACCAAGACGGTCAGAAAGTACCTGCAGCAGCTCTCGCCGGAGAAATCTGGCCTGACCCTTGAAGACCTCAGGCAACAAGGTTTTTGAGCACCCCATGAAAGTAAACAATCGTATAAATATAGGTATGAGCAATAGCATAAACCACAACTCGATAGCCGAAGAGCCGGTAATCGGCATAACTATGGGCGACCCCGCCGGCATCGGGCCGGAAGTCGTCGTAAAGGCGCTCGCCGACCCGGCTATAAGACGTTGTGCCAAGTTCATCGTCTTCGGGATGGATGAGCAGTTGCGCTACGCCGCGGATAAGGCCGAAATCGAACCATTCTGGGGCAGGCATCAACACGAAAAAATCAGCAGGGACTATCCGCATAAGGTTGTAGTGGCTGACTATGACGAGTTTTCAGTGCCACCCTGGATAAGAGAACCAACAGAAATTGCCGGTGCCGCCTCGTTGAAATTCTGCACCGACGCAATTGATGCCGCGCAAAGGGACATTATCGACGCGGTGGTAACAGCGCCGATAAACAAGACAAGCTGGAAATTAGCCGGCTCGCACTGGCCCGGACATACCGAAATGTTCGCCAAACTCTGCAAATCGCCCCGGAAGGCGATGATGTTTGTCGCGGGGCCGTTGAAACTGGCGCTGGCGACAATTCACGAGGCGTTATTCGAGGTGCGTCATAAATTCACAATAGGCCGGGTATTCGAACCGATTGACCTGCTCAACATTGCCCTCAAGGAATACTTCGACATTGAAAACCCCAAAATCGGCGTCGCCGCCCTAAATCCTCACGCCGGCGAAAACGGCCAGTTCGGCGACGAGGAGCAGCGCATCATTTCCCCGGCAATCCTGATGGCACAGGGACAAGGCATCGATTGCTTCGGGCCGATTCCCGCGGACACGCTTTTCCTGCGGGCCGTCCAGGGCGAATTCGACGGCGTCGTCGCAATGTATCACGACCAGGGTATGATACCGGTAAAGTTGCTCGCCTTCGACAAAGCGGTAAATGTTACGATAGGCCTTCCTATTATCCGCACATCCCCCGCTCACGGTACCGCCTTCGACATCGCGGGCAAAAATATTGCCGACCCATCCAGTATGATGGAAGCCATAAAAGTTGCAGTTCAGATGGTGCAGACAAAAAAGGCACATCATCGTCCCCGTGCAAAGGCACCGGCCAATGCAAAGTAAGCACCAAATTCGTGAATTGCTCGATTCCGCGGGCGTAAGACCCAACAAGCGATTCGGCCAGAATTTCCTCATCGACCTCAACCTGATGCGACTGCTCATCGACACCGCAAACATTCAGAATAACGACGTCGTCCTCGAAGTTGGGCCCGGTACCGGCTCGCTCACCCAAGCAATCACCGAAAAAGCGGGTTTCTGTGTCTCAGTTGAAATCGACGGCGTCCTCGCCAATATCGCCAAAGGGCAACTCGCCGACAAATCAAACGTCGAAATCATCGCGGCTGACGTTCTTAAAAATAAATTTGAAATCAATCCAGTCGTAATAGACGCTTTGAACCGCGCTCGCGCAATTCACAACGGACGATTGCTTCTCGTCGCTAATTTGCCCTATATCGCCGCGACACCGCTGATTATCAACCTCGTAACCGGCCCGATTATCGCCGATGCAATGTTCGTTACCGTCCAGAAGGAAGTCGCAGACAGAATGCTCTCACAGGCGGGCATCAAAGATTATGGAATCCTAAGCATTCTTATGGCCGCGACAGGCGAGGTCAAACACATCAGGACTTTGAAACCGACTGTCTTCTGGCCCCAGCCGCAGGTCAATTCGGCCTTTATATCCTATGTCCGCGACCCTGAAAAAATAAAAGCGGTAAAAAGCGTCGAAATGCTCAGCCGCGTCGCAGGCGCACTTTTGCAGCACCGCCGCAAGATGCTCAAAAGCTGCTGCAAACTTACAGCCGACCAACTTGGGGAAATCAAGAACTGGCCCGAAATTTTTGAACAACTCGGCATCGACCCGGAAATCAGACCCGACAACCTCAGCCCGGAACAATTCGTCGCAATCGCTAACCTGTGCTGTTAGCACAACAGATGCTAATACTACTATAAGAAAGTTTTTAGTTGTCCCTACTTGCCCCTTGTTGCCCCTCCTTTTTGTGTGTGGGGGTCAAAGGGCAAGTTGATTTTTAAGCTAAAAATGGGGAGCCACGAAAAGGCACAAAAGGTTTAGACGCGGATTACGCTGATTCCGCCAAAGGTGGAAAGAAACAGTTGCTAACCCTGGTTTTTCCCCCATCAATATATTCCTTCTTCTAACCAGTAGCTGACAAAATCCGCGAGGTCGCTAATATCCACGTACCCGTCGAAATTCATATCTGCCCATTCGCAGTAGTCGTTGTAAATTGCGCAATCTTCTCTCAGCCAGTATTTAGCGAATATCGCCCAGTCCCTGAAGTTGTTTTTTCCGTCTGTATAAAGGTCCGCCGGCGATATCTGCCATGTTAAAATCGGATACTCATCTATTGGCATAAACCAATCCGCAGGGTCGCCATCAGTATAAGAAAAATCCCACCCCGCCGAGGTAAAGGTCGAAAGCGTTTTCATTTCTGCTGTGGTTTTGCCTGTCCCGCCGGAACTGGTCGGTTGTCCGCTGGTATTGATGTCCCAGAAGCAGGAGGTTAACGCTCCATCATCATTCAAACCCACCAGCCCGCCGACAAGGGATGTTCCGTTGACCGAACCGGTCGCATAGCAGGAGGTTAGCGAACCAGAAGCAATATTCCCTACCAGCCCACCGACAAAGCTTATTCCGCTGACCGCACCGGTCGCATAGCAGGAGGTTAGTGTACTATGATAATTATATCCCACCAGCCCGCCGACTCTGACTGTTCCGCTGACCGTACAGGTCGCATAGCAGGAGGTTAGCGTACCATAATAATTACTCCCCACCATCCCGCCGACATAATATGTTCCACTGACTGAACCAGTTGCATAGCAAGACGTGATAGCAGCACCACCAATACTCCAATCACCATTACTCCCCACCAGCCCGCCGACATATTGACTGCCGGTTGTATTGACATCCTTGACGCCTAAGTTGCGGATTTGACCGCTTGAGCCGACATAGCCAAACAAACCGATGTACTCTTTTGTCGATGCGGTTATGGTCAGTTTGGATATCGTATGGCTGTTGCCGTCAAAAATGCCGGTGAACGGCGTGCCCTGAAAACCGTAAGTTGTACTTGTATCCGGAGCAATGGGGGCTTTGGTGAAGGTCCGACCGGTTAGATTGATATCAGCCGTAAGAATAAAGGCCTTAGTCCAATCGGTTGGTGTGGAGGTTAATTGATTGAAATCAGCGACATTCGCAATTTGGTAGGGGTTGTTCGGCTCGCCTGAGCCGCCGCTATATGAGCCGAAAGCACTACATATTGTGAGGGTTAATATGGCCGCAAGGGACAGAGTAAATGTTGTTCTGGCTTTCATCTTTGCTCTCCTACAGGTTCTTTTCAGACAGCACATTAAATGCGGCCTTCTATACCCGTCAACCACAATATAGTAGTGTATAATAGGCCGACAAAAAAGACAAGTTTTTCGTATCCAAAAGAATCTGTGAAATCAGTGCAATCTGCGTAGCGCAGCAGAGTCCCGCTTTTCGGGGCGGGGCGAAGCCCTGCGTAGCCCCCGCGCTTAGTTTTGCGACCTGTCCAGCGAAGTCGGAAGCAAAACTGCGGGGGGTATCATTTCCCATCACTTTTTAATAACTTTCCCCCACTTTCTATTATTCTTTTACGAAAATTTATACTTTTCCATACTTTTCGCTACTTTTCCTTACTTTGGCCTATAACGTATCCGGCAGCCCATTTTGACCGCTTATAAGTCAATTAACCCTCTCCCCCCACTCTCATTTTTACCCAAAATACCCCCATTCCTAAAAATACGCCTTTTTTAAAATTTTAAAAAATCCGCGGAAATTTTGGTTCGACAGGTTCACCATCCCGAGTAAAGTCGAGGGAGTGGTTACAATTGCGGTTAGATGATAATCTCGCCGTGGCGATGGCTGTGGCATTCGATATTCACGGCCACGGGAAGCGAAGCGATATGACAGGGTGCGGTTTCAATCAGAACAGCTAAAGCAGTCGTATCCCCGCCAAGCCCCTGCGGCCCGACTCCCAGCCGATTGATTCTGGTAAGCAAATCTTTCTCTAATCCGGCATAAAACAAATCGGCGTTTGGCTTATCTATGCTGCGAACAAGCGCCTTTTTACTCAACAGGCAGCTAACCTCGAAATTTCCCCCGATGCCGACCCCAACAACAAAAGGCGGGCAGGCATCTGCGCCGGCGTTTTTAACAACCTCAACCGCCCAGTCGGTTATTTCCTCCACCCCAGCCGTCGGCTTGAACATTCTAAACGCGCTTTTGTTTTCGCAGCCGCCGCCTTTGGCCATAAAAGTTATCTTGAGCTTGTCGCCCGGCACAATCGACCAGTGAATCACCGCAGGGCAGTTGTTGCCCGTATTTTTGCGGTGCTGCATCGGCTCACTGACAACGCTTTTACGCAGGAAACCTTTTTCATAACCCTGTATAACACCGGCGTTAATCGCATCGACCGCCGTCTTGTCCGCGGGACATTCGATAACCACCTCGCCCCCCTGCTCAATAAAAACCACCGCAAGTCCCGTATCCTGGCAAAGCGGTATCCGCTCCACCGAAGCCAGACGCGCATTTTCGACAAGCTGCTGAAGTATTTTGGCTGCCAGAGTATTCGATTCCTTTTTGGCCGCCGCGGTAAGAGCCGACAGGACATCAGCAGGCAGCTCGTAAGCCGATTTTATGCAAAGCTCTTTTACCGCCTCAACAATTTTTGAATACGCAATATGCCGCACGATACGTTTACTTATCCTCTATATTGACCTCGTAGGTCTTGTAGGTCGTATTGCCGACCGCGTCAGCCAGTTTTAGCGAAATTATGTGCTGACCCGCCGACAGTTTTCCCACCACAATCGTAAAGTCCTCGCTTGTAGAATCATAAATAAGGTCATCCGGCACAGTCCCAATCCAGTTGGCATCGCTATCGACCGTGTATTCGACTTTGCCTATCGCGCTTAGCTCGTCATTGACTGTAAACCTGATTGTAACTTTCTTGCCCGTCTTTTCGAGTTTATATTTCACTATCGAAGGCGGTGTATTATCAACAACTACCGCATCGCTCACCCTGCTGCCGGTTAGTTTGGTCTCAGGCGTATTACTTCTCTCGTCGCTTGCCGTAACTCTGATTTCGTATCTGCCGTCCTCGACTGTTTTGCTGTCCCACTCAATGCTGCCTGCCTCAACCGCATCCTTCATCTCAATCCAGCCGGTCCTGCCGACCTTTCTGAAATCTATTTTGTAAATCAGCTTGTCGCCGTTGTCGTCTTTGGCGTCGTAGTTGATTTTGAACAAACCGTTTTTACCCGGCATCTCCATCCGTGTAACATTCACCGATTCAACCCTCGGCGCCAGGTTCGGAACCGCCGATGCCACAGCAACCTCGCGCACAACCGGGCTGACTTTGCCGTCGCTGCCACGCAGCACAAGTTTATACTGACAGAACCTGTTCACGGGACAATCCAGCTGCACAGGGCCGGTAACTTCCTTCGGCTCCGTCCACTTTGAAAAACTCTTGTCGTTTATGTCTTTCACATTCCCGCTGCGACAGGCCATCAGCACCCTGCATCCCTGCGGCACGTCGGCTTCAATCTGAAGCTTGCCCCACTTCGCCGGCTGGCCCGCGTCAACAAGCTTCGACATATATACGCCCTCACTCGCAAAAACCTTTCCCAGCTTTACCAGCCGGGCAGGATTCGCCATCCCGACATACGCGTTATCGCCAACCACAGCGACCGCCGTAATCTGCGACGCCTGCCGGTCTTCAAAAACAACCGCCTGTTCCTCTGAATTTGGTTCCACAGCAAAAAGCTGGGCGTTGTTGCCAGTTCCAACCAAAAGCTCCTTACCCTGCGCCGCCAAGCAGAAAAATACCGCTGATTCATTGAATATGTCCGTAACGAAGCCGTCTCTTGTAACCTTGTAAATATAGCTCGCCTGCGTGGGCATCGGCGGCCTGGGAACAGGCATTTTATGCTCCGCCGGCTGTTCGCCCGCCGACTCCTTTGTGTTGGCAATCTGAAGTTTTGTCCCGCCTGCGGTGAGCATAGTCGAACCGCCGCTGCTTTCCTCTTCTTCGTCCCCATCTTCTTCACGTTGTTCCGGACGACCCGCCTGTGGCGGCTGCTGAGCGGCAAATTTCGCCTCGGCCCCAACCGCGTTGGCTGAAGTCGCTGCCGCGTACAGTTCCTCACCAATGAACACCAAAGCCGTTATTTCCTGCTGCTCACTGTCATACAAAATCGCAGTGTCTTTTGTCTTCGGGTTTATCCTGTAAATAATCCCCCGGCTGTCGCTGCCCGCGTAAATCTGCCCATCAGGCCCCTGCGCAAGCGAAACTATGTTCTTGTCGGGACTGTCATACAGCACCTCGCCTCGCTTTCCCGAAGAATCAATGCGATAAATCTTGCCTTTCGGCCCTGTTCCAAGATAAATATCCCCGCCCTTATCCGCCGATATTGCGAATATGTAATTCGCGTCGTTCGGCTCATAAATCGTCTTCAGCTCGCCGCCCTCCAGCCGGCACAATGCGCACCTCTGCCCGCTTATGCCCACTAAAAGACGACCCGAAGCATCTGCCGCCATCGCGAAAATATGCTCATTGGCAAAATGCTTGTCCTGCTTAACCGCATTTGGGTCATTGGGTTCATTGACTTCACGGTCGTTACTGTCTTTGGGACGCTCCTTCTTTGTCAATTTCGCCGCGTAAATCTTTTTCAGCCCGCCCGCACCGAATGAGTAAACACCGCCGTTCGGGCTTGTCCCTACATACACGGTATCCCCGATTGAAACGATACTGTTGATTGACCAGACGTCATCGAACTGCTTCACAAGGATTTCGGCACGCCTGCCTAACTGTATCGTCCCGCGGGAGCTGATTACCACGTCGTTCGCCTCGCCTTTTTCAAATTCCCGGCTGCTGTTATGACGGGTAACCTTGCTCGTCACCGCGCCGCAAAAAGAAGCCGACAGGCACACCAAAAACATTATCGCTAAAACATATTTTGACTGCATTTTCTTAATCACTGTTCCACCGTAACGTTCATAATTTTTTTGTCTATTATTATCGTTGACGTCCGCACGCTTTTATCAATCCAGCCGGGAAATACCTGCATTGTATTGGCCCTCCTCGAATCGCCAAGAACCATCGCTTTTGTCGCAGGCAGCTCGGGCAGCTCCGCCTGCTCCAGCGCAACCCCCCCCGCGGGCAAAACCAGGACACAATGAAGCTCATTCCTGCCCGCCGACAAAACCCTGTTTATCACCCCGACCAGCGTATCTAAATTCTCAGGAGTAAACCTGTGCGGGACCGCCTTCCTCAAAAATTCCTCATAGTCAAAACCGCCGCAGATAATCAATTGATATGTCCCCGCAGGGGTGTTCTCAGGCACGGTAAAATTGAAATTGTATTTTTGTTTCTGCGACCGGACCGACTCCGTAACAACTTCCACGTCCAGGTTATCGCCTCGTTTGACGCGGGAGCCGGACAGCCCGACAGACCATATAGCCGAAGTAATATCCTTTCCGCGTATGTCCAAATCCACGTTAATTGATTTTATCCGAACCTGCCTGTAGGGATTATTCATCAGCAAACCCAGCGGGCTTATCGTGTCACGCACTGCACCGTTCAAACCTTCGCCCGTCGAGACATTATCAAAAACCACGGTTCCAGTGCCGTCCGTTTCGATAGTACCCTTGTAGAAAACCGTATTATCAGGCGGCATCTCTCCCTGAAAAACCCCTGCGCTCATAACAACTGCCCGCAGCAGTCGCGGCGTCAGTACTCGGTTATCCGCAATCCGGCAGTTGTATTTCCTCGGCTGACTGTCGTTATACCGGCTCACGCTCACCGTCAGCGGAATCATCCTCGCCTCAGCCCCGATTCTGCCCCGAACAGCCGTTGCCTCATCCGCTCTCAACGCGCCTATCACGTTCGTCGATGCCCCCACCTTAAACGACCGCATCACGCTCGACACCACCGTATGCACCTCACCCATCGCCATCGGCAAATCCACAGGCCCATAACCCAAAAACGAATGTCCGAAGGCGTAAATATCATCGCCCCTCACCTCGGTAATCGTCCCGATAACCTCGATGGTAATATCGCCGGCGACCAATGGCACAGTCAGACATCCCCCCGGCGCCGGCTTAATATCGCAAACATCGCGCGACTTGCCCCCGCCCGCGCCCGATACAACCATAAATCCTAAAGGCCGTAGCGTTTCATCCAAATCATTCGTCACCGACTCCGGCACACCCGAAACCACTATCGGACAGGGCAGCATCGACGCCCCCGCGAATTCCCCATGCGATGACGTTATTGGCGACAAAATCTTCTTTTCAACCTGGGCAAAATCAATCGGCCTCGAAAAATCCAACGCAAAGCCAGGCCCGTTGCTCAAAGATTCACCACCTGATTGGTTAAACGCGGCCCCGCCCACGCAAAGCATATCCGCAATCGGCGTTACGCCATAAAGCGGGTCCTTGCTGAATACCCACCCCATCGCCAGCGCCCCAGCCAGCCGGCCATTTATATAAACAGGCGAACCGCTGCAACCCCCGACAGGCCCCGTATGAATGAATCGCTCGTCGGTCCCCCGAACTAATATGGCATCCCGACCGGGCACAAAATCGTGAACAACACTCAGAACCTCCAGACCGAACTTCTCGACCGCCGTTCCTTTATAAACCGTCAGGCAATACGCCTCCATACCCGGCTTAATCTCATCAATGCTGATATACCTGGTGGGGTCCCAAATTCCCTCCAATCCCTTCACAACTCCTGCTTGCGGCTTTTCCGCTGCCCCGCAAATAGCAACAACGCACATCGCTGTGCAAACCAAAAAACCTGCCTTAAATCGCGGCATATTTTGAGCCATCGCCAACCCTTGAAATCCGTTTCTAATGTAAAACTTTAATATTACCCCCCCCATACCACCATTGCAACATAAAACGACCTCTGGTAGAATAGGGTTTTCGTTGCTTCGCTGTTCGTAAATAACAGGGTTTTTGTAAGATATTTTAACGGAGAATAAATATGAAGGCCGAACATCGCCACGAACTGAAAACCAATGATCTGGCCATATGGCTGAATAATTTTCCCGCCTGGGCAAACCAGAATCTCAGTACAATAATATATGTTCTCGTTGTTGTCGTTATCGTGCTCGCATCGTCTTTCTACTACCGCTATCAAAAGACGTCTGTGGCCGAACGCGAACAAAATAATCTGACCGCACTTGTATCACAACTGCCGCAGCAAAAGGCCTATATCGCCCAGAAACAACTGGAGGGCCAGGATAACGCCTACATGCTTTTCCAGCTCAACGACCAACTCGATAGCATCGCCAAAAACGCGTCCAGCGACGCGATTGCCGCGACGGCCCTGATTAAAAACGCCGAAGTCCTGAGAACGGAACTTCATTTCCGTTTCGGCGCTGTCAGCCAGCAGGATATCACTACGCAGATAGGCAAGGCGAAAGATTACTACACCAAAGCGCTCGACACATATCTTAAACGAAGCCCCAATCCTGCCCTCGAAGCCGTCGCCAAAATAGGCCTTGGTTTATGCGAAGAAGAACTTGGTAATCCCGATGCGGCCAGAAAACTTTATCAGGAAGTGGCAACCGGTACCGCCTATGAAGGCACCGCACCGGCAGTAGCCGCAAAACAACGGCTCGTCGCGATGGACTCCTTCCCTGAAAAAATCGTCCTCAAACCGATGCCAAGACCGGCGATAAAGATACAGCCGCCGGTAGTCGGCGAGCCAAACGCGCCGGTCCAGAATTAATTATCGCGCGAAATGCCGAACAAAGATACGAACCTCACACTTCGAGTCGGTCGTGCCCTCCAGGAACGCCGGCTCGATAAATATCTCCACGGGCGATACTCCAACTACAGCAGGGTTATGCTCCAGGAAGTCATCAAAGCTGGCGGCGTAAAAGTCAACGGCAAACAGGCCAAACCGAGTTTGAAACTCAACCCCAACGACCTCATCGAAATCACCCTGCCCGAACTGCCCACTAATGAAATCCCGCCCGAAAATATACCCCTCAATATCCTCCACGAAGACGACGACATAATCGTCATCAATAAATCAGCCGATATCATCGTCCACCCCGCGAGAGGCAACACCAGCGGCACTATCGCAAACGCCCTCGCGTTTCACCTCGCTGCGGCGGAAGCAGAAGCTGAAGAAGATAAAGATGAAGATGATGAGCCCGAAATCGACGACCCCAATTTCCCAATTGCACTCGGCGAATTTCGCCCGGGCATCGTCCATCGGCTCGACAGAAACACTACGGGCGTAATGATTCTCGCCAAAAATGCAATCGCCCAGTGGAAAATCTCAAGGCAATTCCACGACCGAAAGGTCGAAAAAAGCTACATCGCCATCGTCCACGGCACCCCCGAACTCACGCGCGACCGCATCAACGCCCCGCTCGGCGTCAATCTCAAATTCAGGTACAAATACGCAGTCCGCCCCGAAACAGGCAAAGAGGCAATCACCTTCTACGAAGTCCTCGAAACCTTCCGCGGCTTCTCACTCTTGAAGCTCACCCCCAAAACGGGCCGGACCCACCAGATTCGCGTCCACCTCGCCCATATCAAGCACCCTATCGTCGCAGATGATATGTATGGCGGCAAACCCGTCTATCCCTGGCAATTAAAAGACGCCGAACTGACCCCCGAAGCTCCCGTTATTTCCCGCTGCGCCCTCCACGCATGGACAATTTCATTCACACATCCAACAACCGGAAAAATTGTCTCCTTTGAAGCCCCCCTGCCAGATGATATGCAAAACCTCCTCGATTTGCTGAGAAAATACAGAAAAAAGTAATCCTACTTAATGTAACTCCCGCGAAACCTGGGTCGCAGAGTTGGCTACAAGACGAAATCTGGTAGCAAGACGGAAAAGTCCTACGTCCGCGCTCAACCTCAATGGTGAACGCACAGTGAACACCGGCTCAGTGTTGCAGTGCGTCGTTCTGCCAAATACTACTTCCCTATAGATCTGAGAAAGTTGGCTACCTCGGTGTGTTCCTGTTCTTCCGCGTTTGACAAGGCAGTCTTACCGTCCTCGTCCTTGGCATTAACTTCAGCGCCTTTCTCCACCAAGAGCTTCACTATTTCTAAATGCCCCTCGCGGGCAGCCCGCATTAGAGCAGTAATGCCTTTGACTCCCGCTGTAGACTTAAGGTTCGCATCGGCTCTTTTCTCGACGAGATATTTCACGACCTCCATATGTCCGTTTTGCGCGGCATACATCAAGCCCGACCAACCGAAGTTGTTCACAATGTTTACATTCGCTCCGCTTTCTACAAGACACTTGACCACGTCGAGGCAGCCATATTGTGCAGCGAGCACCAAGGGAGACCAGCCGAAAGATGCATCCTTAGTGTCAAGGTCTGCACCTTTGCCGACAAGGTACCGTACCATCTCGATATTCCCCTTCTGAGAGGGAGACATCAGAGGCGTAACGCCATAGGCGTTCTTGTTATTCACGTCACCTCCCTTTTCGCAGAGGAAGAGCACTATCTGCAAATTGCCTTTTGAGGCTGCAATCGACAGAGCGTTGTTACCTTTCTTGTCTTTTGCATTGACTTGGGCACCACTGCTAATGGCATTCTTTACTCCATCCATATCGTTATTTTCGGCCGAGGAGATAAGCACGGTGTCCGGCGATTGAGCACAAACCGGCCAAGTAGCGGATACCATAAAGGCCACGATCAAGACTCCGAACTTCCACATTTCCGGCTTCATATCATCTCCTTTCTCTGCCTGTAATTGGCATAACAGTGATTATACAGTCTGTATAAAACAGCAAAAGAATCCTCTCCTTTGCTGCCTGAACCTGTGAGCTTCAATATGATTCTACCATACTTGCCAAGACACATCAAATGGAACCTTCGGCCTATGCAACGTCCGCCAATCCGAGCGAGTCGCCGAATTTGGTTATCAATGCCTGGCGGATATTCCTGTGCGTCGGAACAGTAAGCATAGGGTCTGCCGAAACAAGTTCAAATGCGCAGCGTCGCGCCATAACTAATAAATCATAATCGTCGATGATATTGGCGATTTTCAAATCCGGTAGCCCGTGCTGCCGCGTGCTGAAAAGCTCTCCCGGCCCGCGCAGTTTCAAATCGTGCTCCGCTATCTCAAAGCCGTCGTTACTGCGTTCCATCATTTCAAGCCGGCTTTTTGCAACTTCGTTCTCCGTCTCTTTGTCCGCAAACAAAAAACAAAACGACTTATCGGTCCCCCTGCCTATCCTGCCCCGCAACTGGTGCAGTTGTGCCAGGCCGAACCTGTCCGCACCCTCGATAACCATTATCGTCGCGTTGGGAATATCCACACCAACCTCTATCACCACCGTCGCTACCAGTGCCTTTATTTTTCCTTTGCGAAACTCCGCCATTACCTGTTGTTTTTTCTCCGAGGCCATCCGTCCGTGCAGCAATTCGACCTTAAATTCACTGAACACCTTCGATAATTCTCGCCACCCGTCGGTCGCCGCCTTTATGTCCCCTTCCTCCTCGATGCCCGTTATACGCGGATATACGAAATACGCCTGCTTTCCCGCCCGCAATCGCTCGCGAATAAATTCGTATGCCTTGGCCCTGTCATCTGGCGAAACCCATCGCGTAACCACCGCCCCCCTTCCGGGCGGACTGTGCTTGATTATCGACACATCCAAATCCCCGAAAACCGTCATCGCCAAAGTCCTCGGAATGGGAGTAGCAGTCATAACAAGGCAATGAGGCGTCCCGTCCTTGCGCAACTCCGCTCGCTGATGAACGCCGAATTTGTGCTGCTCGTCAATCACAACCAAACCAAGTTTTTTGAATTCGATATCCTTCTCCAATAGCGCGACCGTCCCCACAACGATATCTATCCCGCCTGCTTTTATCTCTTTGAGAACATCATCCCTCTTTTTGCCCGCCAGCCCGCCCGTAATCAGCACTCGTTTCACGTCGCTATTGCGCAGATACCTCTCGATGCTTATAAAATGCTGGTTCGCCAATATCTCCGTCGGCGCCATAATCGCAACCTGCGTCTTGTTCGCCACCGCCAATAGCGTCGCATAAAGCGCAACCACCGTCTTGCCCGACCCGACGTCCCCCTGTAAAAGCCGATTCATCGGTATAGGCCTTTGCATATCAGCAACTATTTCAGCTATCGTCGTATCCTGGTCTTCAGTCAGTAAAAACGGGAATCGCTTTCGGATCCGCCTGTCGATTTCCTCTGATGATTTCATCGCAACCGCCGACGCAAATTCACTGTGCCTGTGCCTGCGAAGCGCAAGACCTAATTGCATCAAAAACAATTCATCGAATTTCAGCCGGCGTTTCGCCTTGCCCAATTTACCCTCATCGGGAGGCAAATGAATCCACCCAAACGCGTCTTTGCGCTTTATCAGTTCAGCTTTTTTAAGAAATTCATCGTCATAGAATTCGCCGACGAGTCCGCCGAGATTATCCAGCACGGGCCTGATTATCTTCTTAATCTGCATACTGCTCAGCCCGCCGCTCGCCGGATACACCCCCCCGCTGAAATACTCCGCGGGCTTCGACGCCTCTTTCTCCATCACGCGAAACTTCGGGTTCGTCAACTGCAGCTGGTGCTTATATTCCCCGACCTTCCCCCACGCCATAACCGCTTGTCCTGGCCTCAACTGGTCCCGCAGATATCCGCCGTTAAACCATATTATCCGGCAAATCCCCGTCTCATCGCTCACCATTGCCTCGAATATCGCCGGCCTGCGGTAATTCTGAAAATCCGTTGACTCAACCAGCCCCACAATCGCTGCCGTCTCACCAATCTCCAATTGCCCTATTCTTTTCGGCTCCGGCGCAAAGACCCAGTCACGCGGAAAATATTCCAGCAAATCACCGACGGTAACAACCCCCAGCTTGGCGAAAACTTGTGCCCTTGCCGGTCCCACACCCTTCAAAAACTGCACCGGCATCGACAGCTTAATCTCACCACTCGGTTTTACGCCCAATTCACCCATTTGCTATTCACACGCCTATCTGTCATATCCGTGTTATCTTGTCATTCCCGCGCACCCGTCCTGAGCTTGTCGAAGGAAGCAGGAATCCATATTGCTCTCTTGTCATTCTCGCGTTTTCTTGTCATTCCCACGCACGCGGAAATTCATATTGTCCTCTTGTCATTCCTGCGCAAGCAGGAATCCAGTTTTTTCTCTTCTGTCATTCCTGCGCAAGCAGGAATCCAGTCACATAGTAAGGCCATTATACAAGTCCTGCCATTCAGGATTCGACTTTTCTATCAATTCCATTTTCCACGCACGTTTCTACTTTTTAATTCTTTTTTACCTCGCAATGGCAGCGTAAATATCAGCATATCTCTCATAGCACACTAAATTATGAACGCCATATTTGCTTGTAAATCCGGGAATGAGATTATTCTTATGCTCATGAACTCTTTTTAGTAAATCATTAGTAACGCCTATATAAAGCGTACCGTTCTTCTTGCTCGCTAATATGTAAACAAAATACTCTCCCATACTATGCCTTTTTCTCACTCCCGCATTTTCTTGTCATTCCCTTGCTGTTTTGTCATTCCCGCGCAAGCGGGAATCCAGTATCCCTTATATAAATTCTGGACTCCTGCTTTCGCAGGAGTGACAATATGTCATTCCTCGAACGCGTGTTTGCCGACGAGTTTGACAAACCGGACATCGCACACCACACGCTCAATAAGTTTCCCTTCTTTTTTTGTCCCCACGATAAGCTCCTGCACGCCGCCTTCACCGACCGGCGCGACAATCAGCCCCCCCGCGCCCAGCTGGTCAATCAATTGCTCCGGCACCTCAGGCACAGCCGCCGTAACGATAATCCTGTCAAATGTTCTTTTTTCAGGTTTACCCTTCGTAGCGTCAGCGAAGAAGGGCCATCCTCCGCTTCCGTCACCGACATAAAACTCAACATTATCAATTCCCAGCCGGCCAAGAACCGCCTGTGCTTTCGCCGATAACTCCGCGAACCGCTCAACCGTATAAACCCGTTTCGCTAATTTCGCCAGGACCGCCGTCTGATACCCGCTGCCCGTCCCAATCTCCAGCACCTCGCAATAATTATTCAGCCGAAGCTCCTGCGTCATCAGCGCAACGATATATGGCTGCGAAATCGTCTGCCCCATCCCAATCGGCAAAGGGTAATCCGCGTATGCCCGCGACTCATACGACTCGGGCACAAACTCCTCACGCAATAGCCATCCCATCGCCGAAAGCACCCCCGCCTCGGTTATACCCCGCCCCTTGAGGTCATGCTCGACCATCCGCTCGCGTTCATTGGCAAATTTACTGTTCTGGTACCCTGATATCATATCCCTAATAATCCTGTCTAAACCGTAACTTTGCAACCTAATTCACTGGCGCTCATCGGCTAAAACACCAGCTTAACTGTTGCCGCTGTAAGTTTTTTAATATCCCATCATATCCCCTTTTCCGTCTCAACTTCATATATCCTTACAATGTGATAGGATGCCATTCTGCTATCCCAGGAAATTTTCGTGTTTCTCTTGACAAAAGGAGTGTTTGTATGTTAAAAGTTAAATTGGACAGAAACGGAAACGCTCTTTGGGGAGGAGCGGTATTTGCGCCTTCCCGGGAATGAGACTGTATCAATAGTCATACAGGAATCGGCTTCTTTTGTGTACAAAGAAATCAAAAGAACAAGAGGGCGAGAAAATGAATATTCCTGGTTTCGAGGGTAATTACAAAACATCTAATTACGCATCAAAAAACAGGCCCTTTTCATCCCGTAGCGGTTTCAATCTGACTAAGTATATCTTTCTGTTGTTTTTATGCTGTGGGGTAATCACCGTTCGAGCGGCGCAAGCACCGTTTTTTTCTCCGCCTGCGTCACCACAAATAGCGCCATTTATCAGCGAGGCATATCCGAATGACCTGAACCGAAACTTAATCGACGACGGATTGGAAACCAGGGCCGCGACAGCAAAGGCTCGGTTAAGTTCGGCAGTAACGTCAAAAGACATAACAGACGCAGAATCTGTGCTGGCGGGGACAGTGGAGGTGGAATTAATCTTCAAGCAGCAGATAACACAGCGGCAAATCGACGATTTTTTATCTCATGGCGGCGAAATAAATCACATTTACAAGGCGGTATCTTACGGCTGGAACGGTCGAATCGCTTTGAAAGACGTCAATACCCTGCCGGGGTTGATGGGTGCGACGTTAGTGCTGGTCCAGGAGGCAAAACCTGTTATTTTGAATCTCGACGTGGCCACACGGAATGGGCGAGTCAGGCCGGTGTGGGCGGCAGGATTTGCAGGCAATCCTTCCGGATTTGATGGCTCAAGCACAATCACAATCGCGATTGTGGATACCGGTATCGACGCGTCGCATCCGGATTTCGCGGGCAGGCAGGTGTATTGGCACGATTATTCGACCGATGGCCTGGCTAATCCAGTAGATATCATTCAACACGGCTCACACGTGTCGGGTATAGCGTTCGGTACAGGTGCTGCCGGGGGCTCGGCAACCGGGACGCTTTACTATACCGATGCCGGAGACCTGACCGGTGTGGCTTCCGGGTCATTTTACCCATTTGTAATCGGCCTTCCTGCAACGTCGATAACCTACACTTCGACGGCTCGATGGATGGGAGGCGGCTCGACAACACTTTACCAGGTTTATCATACCACAGGAGTTTCCGGCGGATGGACGGCTTTTTCATCGGCAAGCGGAAGCTCGCCACTGACGGTAACTAGTACCTTTACCGGTTCGACCGGCAGGGAATATTCTACGGCGCTTTTGAGCAATGGCGCGATGCAGCAATTTGTCATTACCAACTCAGTAACAAATTATCCCGGAGTTGGTGACGGGTTTAACAAATTCAGAGGGGTTGCGCCGGGTTGTAACTGGGCCGCTGCCAAGGTATTCACGAATAGCGACTCCGGTATCAGCACGTGGATATCAGCGGCCCTCGATGACCTGACGGCTACGCGAGTCGCGAACAACATAAAAGTTATAAATATGAGTTTAGGTATCAACGGCAACCCCGGTATAGACACCGCTTTGCGAGCAAAGGTAAATACTACGGTTAATAACGGTATAGTCGTTGTTGTCGCAGCGGGCAACGACGGCACGCAAACGGGTTCATCAGGTTCCCGTGAGATAGACGACCCCGGCAGAGCAGCTATGGCTCTTACGGTAGCGGCAGGTAATGACAATGACCAATTGACGGATTATACAAGCATCGGATTCAGCAGTCCCGGTTCAGGAGAAGATTACAAGCCGGATATAATGGCGCCAGGCGGTTCAGCATCTTATTATACCGATATTCTTTCGGTGGACAGCGGCTCAGGGGATGGCTCGAGTTTCGCCGACCAGCAAAGCAACGACTATACCTCTATGCAGGGAACCTCCATGGCAAGCCCGTTTGCGGCTGGGGCAGCGGCACTTGTAATCGACGCCTTGCAGCAGCAGGGAATTACCTGGGACTTCTACTCGAATCAGCACGCCAGATACGTCAAAATGGTGTTATGCGCGACCGCCTCCGAAACTAACATTGGCCGCGAAGGAGGCAGTTATAATCCGACGCTTCAGCGAGCCGGTGGCGGGCCAAGCGGCTTTCCCGCAGGCAAGGACCAATACGAAGGTTATGGCATATTAAATCCTGACGCAGCGGTCGAAGCTGTAACTTTGACCTACACATTGGGCTCATCTGCCGGCGACACATTGGGGCCGGGTGCTTTTGACCGGCGAGTCTGGGCACGCAAAATAGGATTGCAGCACGGGGTACAGGTGGCTGCAACGCTGACGGTGCCTTCAGGCGGCGATTTTGACCTCTATCTTTACAGTAACACGCCCAGCTCAACCGGCACGCCGACGATACTCGCATCGAGCACACAGGCGGGAAACAATATCAACGAAGCCATTAATTATACCCCGCCTGGGGATGCCAACGCATTGATTGTGGTCAAGAGGGTATCGGGTTTCGGCGCTTTTGTGCTCACCACACAGGGGCCGCTAATGCGGACTTTGACAGTTACAACTTCAGCCGACGGAACGGTAACCACACCTGGCATAGGGGACTTCAATTACACCGATGGCAATATCGCCCCTCTCATCGCGTCGGCAAATGCAAATTATCACTTTGTTAACTGGACGGGATCGGCGGTAACGGCGGGTAAAGTAGCCGACCCCAACTCACCTGCCACAACTGTTACTATGAATGGTAATTACACCGTTCAGGCCAATTTCGCCATTGACCAGAAGTCATTGACAACTTCAACGACAACGGGCGGGACCATAACAACTCCCGGCATAGGCACCTATTCGTATGACTATGGCACAAATGCGAGTATCGTAGCATCAGCCGGTACAGGTTATCATTTCGTCAGCTGGACAGGTTCAGCGGTAACGGCAGGCAAGGTAGCTGACCCGAATTCCGCCGGCACAACCGTTACTATGGATGCCAACTATACCGTCCAGGCAAACTTCGGAATAACTCAGTTTATAATACACGCTTCAGCAGGCGCTAACGGAAGCATCTCGCCGAACGGTGATATCACGAAAGATTACGGCTCAAGCCAGCAGTTCACGGCCTCGCCAAATATCGGCTATGAGGTCAATGAATGGACTGTTGACGGCAACAGCGTCCAGTCAGGCGGAACCACTTATACATTGAGCAACATCACAGCTACCCATACGGTTCACGTAACATTCAAAATTTTGACCTACACCGTAACCGCTTCAGCAGGCGCTAACGGAAGCATCTCGCCGAACGGTGATATCACGAAAGATTACGGTTCAAGCCAGCAGTTCACGGCCTCACCAAATATCGGCTATGAAGTCAACGAGTGGACTGTTGACGGCAACAACGTCCAGACAGGCGGAACCACTTATACGCTATCTGATATTACGGCCACTCATACGGTTGCTGTGACATTCAGACAAATTATCCTGTCCATTTCAGGTTACGTAGTCGAACTGGATGGCAACACACCGGTCGAAGGCGTACTGATACAGAGCGATAATAACGACATCAATTTTGTGACTGACGCCAATGGCTATTACAAGCTTTTGGTGGATTACGGCTGGTCGGGCGCGGTTACGCCCCAAAAGGAAGGATACGTTTTTGAGCCGAACAATTTGCCATACGCCGATGTGAATAACGATTACAACGATATGAATTATACGGCCACGCTGACAACCTTTAAAATCGCGGGCTACGTGCTTGAGTCGGACCTTGTAACGCCAGTAAGTGACGTCAATGTATCCGCCGAAAACGGCGGAGGAGCATGGACGAGCAGGTATGGCGGAGGGGCGACGATTGCGGACGCGAACGGTTACTATGAAGTCATTGTGGATTACAACTGGTCGGGTAAAGTAACGCCCGCCAAGTATGCCTATGCTTTCGAGCCGAACGGCATCATCTACGCGGACGTCAACCAGGATTATGTCACAGGGCAGAATTACACGGGGATTTTGCTGACGTTTAGAATCACAGGCCACATACAGAACGAATGTAATGTGCCCATAGAAGGGGTGGCGGTCGATGCCAATAATGGCGGAGGCAGCGCGGTTACCGATGCCAACGGTTACTATGAGGCCTGGGTTGATTACGCCTGGTCAGGCACTGTAACACCTGAAAAACTGCATTACACATTTAACCCCGTGAGATTGAGCTATGTTGATGTGCTGGCAGACCAGGCCGACCAGAACTACGCGGCAAATAACATCTACGACCTTGACTGCGACGGCTCCATCGGAATAGGCGATCTAAGCGTAATGGCTGAAAACTGGCTGATGACCGGCCCGCAAATCAAGGGCGATTTTGTTCCGGATGAAATTATTAACTTCCTCGATTTTGCGGAGTTTGGCCTGGTTTGGTAAGCTTTACAAAAGCCCTGTTTATTCGATTGTATTGTAAACATCAGGCACGGCATAGACGGCCTAAATAAACAGCTTTATAGCCGCCGCCAATGCCAAAACCTGTATCGTAATCTCGAATACCCGTTGCGGCATCTTCTTCAACGCTACTATCCCCAAAACCGCACCCGTTATAATAAAAGGCAGCATAATAAAACCAAGCTTTATCGACTCAACGTTAATCAGCCCCAGGTGCATACTGAACGGCACCTTCAGCCAGTTAACAATAAAGAAAAACCACGCGCTCGTCCCCACAAACTCGACCTTTGGCAGCCGCATCGCCAGCAGATACACAATCATCACAGGCCCCGCGGCGTTCGCCATCATCGTCGTAACACCGGCGAAAAATCCCATCACCTCCGCGAACCACCATTGCGTCGGAACATGCTCACCTTTTCGATTGCGCCACCAGTTGACCACCAGCATCAATACAACAATCACGCCGATTATCGGCTTCAACTGCGCATCGCTGATTACCTTCATCGCAAAGTATCCCGCTACTATGCCAACGAGCGTCGCAGGAATCAGCCGGATAATATGACGCCACTTCGCGGATTTGTGGTAATAACTCACCGCAAAAACATCCGCCAGGACCAATATCCCCAGCACCATTCCTGTCGATTGTTTCGCTGGTATCACCATTGCCATCAGCGGCACAAACAGTATTCCCATCCCCGGCAATCCCGTCTTGCTGATGCCGACCATCACCGCGCACAACGCCACTACCACCCAGCCGAATAAATCCAGCCCAATCATTACTTATTCCTTTATTGCCATAACTTATGGAATCGTTACAATACCATAATTCCAAACGAATTTAATATAGGTAACCGTTAAAAACTTAACTTTAGTAATGTTTGGATTCTTTGAAAAAAGGTGATTACTCGATGCTCCAGTCGGATTTCAGACGCTATCTCGTTGATATTGACTCCGTTACCACGCACCAGCAATCGACCGACTACCTGGTAATCGGCGCCGGCGTTGCAGGCCTTCGCGCTGCAATCGAGGCCTCGCAGCACAACTCCGTAACCGTCGTTACAAAAGGAACCGTCGAAGACAGCAATACCTGGCACGCCCAGGGAGGCATCGCCTCGGTCCTCGAAAAAACCGACAAATTCGAATCGCACATCGCTGATACCCTGCGCACAGGCGGCGGACTCAGCGATGAAAAAACCGTTGACCTCGTCGTCCGTCAGGGGCCTGGGCTTATCCGGCAATTGCTCGACTGGGGCTGCGCTTTCGATATGGTCAATGGCAATATCGCCACCACCCTCGAAGGAGGCCACAGCCACCCGCGCATCGCCCACGCCCACGGCGACGAAACTGGCAGAATCATCGCCCAGACCCTCATCGCAAAAGCAAGACAACAGCGAAATATCACCATCATCGAAAATTTCTTCTCAATAGACCTCCTAACCACCGACAACAAATGCCTTGGCGTCATCGGCTGGCACAGCGAAAAAGGCGCACGCATAATCTGGGGCCTTAACACAATCCTCGCCACGGGCGGCGCGGGACAGCTCTATCGCGAAACCACAAACCCATCCTGCGCGACAGCCGACGGACTCGCTATGGCATATCGTGCCGGCGCAACCTTGCAGGATATGGAATTTGTACAGTTCCACCCAACAACGTTATACATCGCAGGCGCATCACGAGCGCTCATCACCGAAACTCTCCGCGGCGAAGGTGCCGTCCTGCGCGACACCAAAGGCCGGGCGTTTATGAAGGATTACAACCCCGCCGCAGAACTCGCCCCCCGCGATGTCGTCAGCAGGGCCATCCTCACACAAATGCTCAAAACCAAATCCACCCATGTCTATCTCGACATCCGCCACTTCGATAAGCAGCACTTCACCAAAAGATTCCCCGTCATAAGCGAACTCTGCGACAGTTTCGATATCGATATCAGCAAAGACCTCATCCCCGTCCGCCCCAGCGCACACTATATGGTCGGCGGCGTCAAAACCGACATCGCCGCGAAAACAAATATCGAAAACCTCTACGCCTGCGGCGAAGTTACCTCAACAGGTCTCCACGGCGCTAACCGCCTCGGCAGCAACTCGCTGCTCGAAGGTCTCGTCTTCGGCAGAATCGCGGGCCAAACAAACCTCGCCCCAAAATCCGCCGGCTTCGGTCAATCTATAATCAAATACCAAATCCCGCACTCCGAACTCAGGCACCTCGATACCTCCGACGTCAAAAACTCCCTCCGGGCGCTTATGTGGCGAAACGTCGGCATCACCAGAAAATCCTCCGAAATGAGACAGGCCATCGACCAGATTCGATTCTGGCAGCGATATGTTATGGATAAGGCCTTCGATAACTCCCAGGGCTGGGAGCTCCAGAATATGCTCACCGTCTGCCTCCTCATTACGCAATCCGCCCTCGCTCGCAAAGAAAGCCGCGGCGTCCACTTCCGAAGCGATTTCCCCGACACCGACGACCAGAATTTCAAAAAACACTCCGAAATTAAACGCACATAATAACCCCCTTTCTGCTATAATATCACCCGTCGTTTTGAATAAAATAATAAATAGAAAATAATAAATGGAAAATTGAAAGAGCGGGTCAGACAGCCGCTGGCTCTTCGGGGCCGGAGGAAAGTCCGAGCAGGACAGGGCACGGTGATGGCTAACAGCCACCTCCACACTGCTTGCGAAAGCAAGAAGCGGGGACGGGATAGTGCCACAGAAAATACACAGCCGACGTCCCGAGCAATCGGGGCAGGCAATGGTGAAATGGTGCGGTAAGAGCGCACCGCGGAGTTGGCGACAATTCCGGCAAGGCAAACCCCACCGCCTGAAAGACCAAGCAGCCGGTGCTCGGCCCGGGCATTACCGGCGGGTAGGTCGCTTGAGCCAACTGGTAACGGTTGGCCTAGATAAATGGCTGTCCAAGACAAAACTCGGCTTACAGACCCGCTCTTTTGATTTTCCTTCTATGCGCAGGCCCGCAAACTTCAAAAATAATCTTATTGATCCATCGCGTTCAGATCTTCAAAGCTGACTTTAAATTCCTTCCCGAACGACCCAAGACGCATCTTCACCGTCACTATGTCATTATCGATAACCATCCGCAGCTTGCCCTTGTCTAAGTTGATATGGTCGAACTCCAGGCCGTTCGGCTCGCTAAGACGCGCAGCAAGCGCGGGCGAAGCGTTTAATTTGACCAGAAGTGATTCCATACCCTGACCCGCCATCATTCCGCTCAAGCTCAGCGTTGCGTTGTCCGCCCCAATATCCATTGTGTCCTTGCGGGTATCCGCATCAACCTTCTTTAATACCGCGATGCGCCTCGCGTTTTCATCCGCGTATGGCTGCTCAAGAGTTTCTTTCGACAAAACCATCTGGCAGCCGAAATCCACTCCCTCCCACGGTTCAACGAACAACTGCTTCGGCCTCTCATGCGAAATAAAATAGTATTTCCGCTTGGCTATAAGCTCGCTCTCGTCGAACGTCACTATATTAAACCACATCTTATGGCCAAATTTCGTAGTCCCCGCAATGGCCGCTATGCTTTTGCTCTGGCTCAACAACGCATCCTTGGGCGTCAAGGTCACGAACCGCGAAAGCACTTCAGCGCTTGTGCTCTGTTTAAGAGTCGTCTGCTGATACTGTGCATATATCTGCTTGTTTATCGGCGGCCCTTCCCGTACTAAAAATACAAAAGGATCTCCCGCATTACAACCCGCTGCCAGACAACACAACACCAAAACCGCCGCCCTTAACGTTTTCATGTTTTCGCCCTTATATTTCTGGTTCGACTATTACGAGCCGCAAACCTGTCCTCCATCGCCTTGGCGAAGGAGGAAGCAAAGGAGGAACCGCCGCCTTTTAACGAGGTTTCACGCCTTCCTTTACATCAATCCACTTCATCATCTTACGCAATTTGCGTCCGACGTTTTCGAGCTTGCTGTTGTAATCCTTCGCATAGAGCTTGTTGAATTTCTTCAGCCCCGTCGCGTTTTCCTTCATCCACTCTTTTGCGAACTTGCCGCTGGTGATTTCCTTGAGGATTTTCTTCATCTCCGCCCTCGTCTTGGCAGGGATAATCCTTGGCCCGCGTGTCAGGTCGCCATATTCAGCCGTATCCGAAATACTATATCGCATATAGCTCAGCCCGCCCTGGTACATCAAATCGACGATGAGCTTCACCTCATGCATACACTCGAAATACGCAATCTCCGGCTGATAGCCCGCCGCCACGAGCGTATCAAACCCGGCTTTAATCAGCGATGACAACCCGCCGCAAAGCACGCACTGCTCGCCGAACAGGTCTGTCTCGGTCTCTTCCTTGAACGTCGTCTTGATGATGCCCGCTCTCGCTCCGCCTATGCCGTTGCCCCAGGCAAGCGCAATCTTCAGAGCATCGCCCGTCGCGTCCTTCTCTACCGCCACGATACAAGGCACGCCGCCGCCCTTCTGGTATTCGCTTCTGACCAAATGTCCCGGCCCCTTCGGCGCAATCATCACAACATTATTGCCCTTGGGCGGAACAATGTATTTGAAATGAATATTGAACCCGTGACAGAAACCAAGCGTCTGCCCCGGCACAAGATTCGGCTTAATATACTTTTCGTAAAGCTTACCCTGCACAACGTCAGGCAGCGTAACGATTATCAGCGACGCGCCTTTCATTGCCGTCTTGATATCGCTCGGCTTAAATCCGTGCTTTATCGCTATCTTGTAATTCGGCGTCCCCGGTAACTCCGCAACCGACACCTCGATGCCGCTGTCCCGCAGATTCAAACTGTGAGCATGACCCTGACTGCCGTAACCAATCGTCGCCACTTTCTTGCCCTTCAACGGGGCAAGCGGCGCGTCCTTCTCATAAAACATCTTCAACGCCATTGTCTTTTTCTCCTTAATCTTTCTATCTTACGGCTGCATATTAACCGACGATTAACACTCGACTCAACCGATACGAGCCGCGTAACCGCAACCGCTTTACGATATTTGCCTTACTTCATGGTTTTTCGCACGTTCACCGACCGGCCAGCCCGACGCTTGCGGTTTATCATCTTCCTGCCTTTACTCGTCCGCATCCGAACCAGAAATCCGCTCTTGCGCCTCCTCTTAATCTTACTCTTGCGATGATTTTCCACGCCTTGTCTCCTATTCTAAAAAACCAATCAATTTCACAACCAAAATACCAGCCGGAATTATACACCAACCCCCTTAAAAAGGAAACAAAAACTGACACACCGCAGGATTCTTCCATTTCGTCATTCCGACCGAGACCACAAGGCCAAGTGGAGAAACCTATCCTATTTCCGGCTCCTGTGGTTTTATAATTGCTTCTCTTTCTCTCCTAAGGATTTCATTCCGAGAATTGGTTTGCTTCATGAATTGCTGCAAAGCTTCTATATCTTGATGCAACTCTCCTGGTGATGGCCTGTTGATATCCAATCCCTTTGCCTTGTCATGTCCAAACATCCAATTCGAACATTTCGACATTCCTTCATAAACAGCATTGTAATCCTCATTGGTTACTGTCACATATCGCAGTTTTTGAGTATGAACTTCGCTTGAATGTCGTCTTACCGTTTCGCTGAGCAGAACTTCTTCAACAGCGGCCTCCCAAGTTTCTCTAAGTAGTCCATACAAATGTGCTGCTTCTTTGTTGTATGTGCTGAGGTCGCTATCATAAAGTTTAGAAATTTTCCCCCATTCATCGAGCAGAAAACTAATTCGTCGTTTAATGTTCATTGTTTCCCAAGGAACCCCTTCATCGCATCGCCCCGGTTGGTTCTCAAATCTAATGGTCTGAACAATGACTTTAGCTCTGTGCAGTCCTGCTTTTCTTTCAAGCTCCAAAAGGAATGCAATATCGTGCGTAAAAATTATGACTTGGCGCCGACAACCTTCCATCGCTAATCGCTCCGCAACTTTATCCCGATATTTATGGTCAAGTGAGCAAACCGGGTCGTCCAAAACAATTGGAGAACTGTTACCTCCTAGACTCAATTCTGCCAAAAATCCGGCTAAGGCCACAACATTTTGTTCACCCTCACTTAAAATTTCGGTCAATTTCACTCCTTTCAGATTCTCCGTTCCTGCCAATTCAATTTTGTGTGAGGTTTCGCCGTATTGGCCAGAATCTTTCAAAATTATATTAAGACGGCGTACGTTTAGATCGGAGAGTTCTTTTCTCAAGGCCTTATCTAATTCTTCGGTCAATGATGCAGAAACAATTTCATTGCCTCTTTGAGTAATACCTTTATGTGATGTCTCGCTAATGCAAGCTTCATATTTTTGTGCCTTTTGTATTAAATCACATTGCTTTAGAACCGTGTCTTTTCTCTGTGTGAGAAGTTTCCTCCCTAATAGTTCGTCTCTTTGAGCTTCCAATTTGCCAATTTCATCTGTGCCAGCAAGCTTCTCGAACTCACTCGCTTCGTTTTCCAGTTTCTCTGTGACCTTCACTATGCGCCCTGCAGGGTTGTCTGGCCTTGAACCAAACTCGATAGCATTAACTGCGTTTACCATATCACTGGCCCTCTTTGCCATGACTGCGCAGTATTCTGCAAGGTATTTTGGGAGTTCATCGTCATACCGGCGTATCTCTTCAATAGCATCACCGTATGTTTCCACTATCGTAAAGTCCAAACCAGAGATTTCGTCAATTTTATCCTTAATCGCGCGGTGGAGCATTTTGACCTCTGTTTGGAATTTTTGCTCCATAAATCTCTCGAACCTTTGGAAACGAGCTATTGCTTCTTCTGAGAGTGGCTGCATGCACAATGGGCATAGGCTCCCTGAACCTGTGTATGGAAACTCTTCCTTTGGATAAGCATGTAGCACTGAATATTCTTTTGCGGCGTCATACATTTTGCGCCATGTTTCGCCACCAACGATTGGTAGCGGCTCATCGGCAAGGGATTCGGAAGAAGCTTGTTTCAAGGCCTTTTCTGCGGCATCCAAGTTTGTGATTGTTTGCTTGAGAGATTCCACTCTTTCATCTGACAGTGTAGAATGAATAAAATCTATTTTTTGCGATAGCCCAATCAGACGACCTTTCACCGCACGGATCTTCGCAGCTCCTCTTATCGGGTCTTCCATCCTAGATTTTGCTATCTGTCTCTCTATTTCAATAAGTACCTTTTCATCAGATGATGCCCATTTTGCGAACTTCTCTATTGCATACGATGTTTTTGGGAGGTTGATCTGCAATAGTAATTGCCCTGCCTCAGTTTGAGATGGGATATCGTTGTATTCAATTGCTTGGATTTCGGGTTTTTCTTGGTTGAGCCTTTCTCTGAACTCTCTCAGTAAATTAACAAGATCAGTAAATATGTGTGCTCCGTATGGGAGGTATTCGGCTTTGTTGTTTTCATCCACGATGACACGTGCACACTTCCTGTCAAAAACTGCGATGTTGGTCAGCACATCGGGTCCACCTTCTCCATCCACCCATTTTTCTTCTTTATCTTCTCCGTCATTGATAGAGAATTTGAATGTCGCACTTGCTGGACCGTGTGTCTTATTGGAATTCACATTAGGTAAGATTCGTTCTTTTGTATCGCGCGCCCTGCACGCCCTTTTTAGAACGCGAGCATAACCCGACTTTCCTGCTGCGTTCTCGCCATAGATGATTGTCAGTCCCTCATGACCAAATAATAACTTCGACCCATCTTCTATGGCATTTACATTAGATAAGTCCTTCATAGCTTTGAGTTTTACTTTCGCCGTTACCTCAGGCGCACCCGATATATCGCCCCTCTGAGGCGGTCGGGGTTTTAACTCCAAAGATTCAATGCTGGCAAGTCCATGCTGGGCTTTTAACATCGATAGAAGTTCGCCCTTGTCTTTCTCGGACAAAGCATCTTGCGTTAATAGTCGGCGAACAGCATCTGCCTGCCAACCTGGCAACTCTCGGGCAAATTCTATTACTGCGTCAAGTACTGTCATAATTATTCCAACCGATTGAAAATCCAAACTAAATCACGGTAAAACTCAGATGTAAATGATAAGCAACAAATCCCAAAATAGCAAATAAACCGTTCCTAAACCGGATAATAAAAAACCATTTTGAACTAGCACGCTCGGAAACATTCTTTCCCGCCAAACCCACTATAGATTTTCACAAACGAGGTGTCAAATTAAAATCCATCGCGCAGCGAATCCACAACTAAACACTCAAAACTAAACACTCAAAACTATTTGCTGTCCTCAGTCCTCTGTCTTCTTACTCCGCAGCTTCTTCCTGTGCTCCGGCAACCGTCTTTTCCTGTCTCGGCATCGCTATCGTCCCCGTCCGCGCAACGTTCTTTATCCCGTATGGCCTGCACATCTCGATAAACGCCTCGATTTTCTCCTCAGGCCCGCTTATCTCAACCATCATCGTCTTCTGTCCAATATCAACAACGTTGCCCTTGAAGGTCTCTACCAGCGCCAGTATCTCAGGCCTCTTTTCCGCAGGCGCAGCGAAAGTTATCAGCATCAAATCACGCGCAACCACCGCCTGTCCCGCGAAATCCTGGACCTTCACAACGGGTATAATCTTCGCAAGCTGTTTACGGACCTGCTCAAGCACCCTGTCATCGCCAACCACAACAATCGTCATCCGGCTAAGTTGCGGGTCCTCCGTCCGCCCAACGACTAACGAATCGATATTAAACGCCCTCGCCGCGAACATCCCCGAAACATGTGCCAAAACTCCCGGCTTATTCTCAACCAACGCGCTTATTATATGCTTCATACTTGATCCTCGATTCTCGATACTTGATTTTCGCTTTTTGATTCTGAATACTCGTTATGACTGTTCTCCACCGACTTAATGAAATTATTTATCATTTTGCCAAGATGGTCATACTCTTCACAAAAATAGTTATAACTACTCTCGTCGCTGAATGATTTAGTTTCATACAACGTCTTTAAATGGTCCGCAGTTTCATCACAGGAAGCAAGAGAGTATATTAGGAATTTGAGGAATTCCTGTTTATATTTCCGTCTTCCAAAACCTTCTACTATATTACTTTTGATAGACTTACTTGACCTTCTTATCTGGCTGCCTTCTTCATACGTCTCGAATTTTGGCAACTTTAAGCTCATCTGGTGAACTTCAACGGCTAACTTGTGAGCTTTTTTGTAAATATCCAAATCTTCATAGCTCTGGTAGGCCATTTATCTTTCCTTTCCGATGAGCCGTTATCTTCGAGTATCGAGCATCCAGCATCGAGTATCAAGTTACGCCATACTTTCCAGCATGTCTAATCCGTCCATTTCGTGCAAACCCTTGCCCGCTGGAACCATAGGCCAGACGTTCTCTTCCGGCTCAACGTGAAAATCCACAACGCAGGGCATCTTCTCGCCTAACATCTTCTTAATCGCCTTCGGCACATCCGCCTTTTTCTCAACCGTTATTCCGACCGCGCCCAGCGCCTCAGCCACTTTCGAATAATCCGGATTCGCAAGATAGCTCTTCGAATATCGCTTGTTATAGAAAAGCTCCTGCCACTGCCTCACCATTCCCATATACCCGTTATTCAAAATACAGACCTTTATCGGCAGCTCATACTGAACCGCCGTCCTCAGCTCCGTCAGCGTCATATTGAAACTGTGGTCTCCGTCAATATCGACAACCGTCGCCTCCGGCATTGCTATCTGCGCACCTATCGCCGCGGGCAACCCGTAGCCCATAGTCCCCAGACCGCCCGAAGTGATAAACTGCCTCGGCCTCTTGAACCGGTAGAACTGCGCCGTCCACATTTGGTTTTGTCCGACGCCCGTCGTAACTATCGCGTCGCCGCCCGTCAATTCGCAAACCTGCTCAATCACGTATTGCGGCTTTATATGTGTCGAGTTCCTGTCGTATCCCAGCGGATACTTTTTTTTCCACTGCGCAATCTTCGTAAACCATTCCTTGCGCTCGCGGTGCTCAACCATCTTGGCCATTTCACCCAGTATATATTTCGCGTCGCCCACAACCGGTATGTCCGCCCGAACGTTCTTCGCTATGCTCGCCGGGTCAATATCTATATGTATCACCTTCGCGTGCGGCGCAAATGCCTTGACCTTGCCCGTCACCCTGTCATCGAACCTCGCGCCGACCGCTATCAGCAAATCGCACTCCTGCACCGCGTAATTCGCAAAAGCGGTTCCGTGCATCCCGAGCATATCAAGCGATTCAGCGTTGTTCTGGTCGTAACTTCCCAGGCCCAATAGCGTCATCGTAACAGGCAGATGCGCCTTATTCGCAAGGGCGCGCAGCTCCTCGCCGGCATTGGCGCTGATTATTCCGCCGCCGACGTAAAGCACCGGCTTCTCCGATTTGTTTATCGCCTCGGCTGCCATTTCTATCTGCCTGTGATGCCCTTTTATCCTCGGCTTATACCCCGGCAGGCGCATCTCAACCCCGGCGTCATACTCCGTTTTCGCAAGCTGCACGTCAACCGGTAAATCAACCACCACCGGCCCGGGCCTGCCCGTCGAGGCGATAAAGAACGCCTCTTTTATTGTCCGCGCCAAGTCCTTAACATCCTTGACTATGCAATTGTATTTCGTAACAGGCCGCGTGATACCAGTCGTATCCGCTTCCTGAAAAGCATCGTTACCGATTAGCTCCGTGCGAACCTGTCCCGTTATGGCGACCATCGGAACCGAATCCATCATCGCCGTCCCCAAACCCGTAACCAGATTGCACGCCCCCGGCCCGCTCGTCGCGACTATCACCCCGACCTTTCCGCTTGCCCGCGCATACCCGTCCGCCATATGTGCCCCGCCCTGCTCATGTCGTGGAATTATAAATCGAATCGGTGCATCATACAGCTTATCAAACAGGGGCAATACCACTCCGCCTGGGTAGCCGAACATTGTGTCAACGCCCAGGTCGATAAGCGATTGGACGGTTATCTCAGCGCCGGACCTGAGCGCAGTCGAAGGGCCTGACCTTTGAATCGGGGATTTTCCAGCCAAATCGGCTGACTGTGAAGAATCGGACTTCATTACATACTCCTTTCGCAGCATATTCCGGTAAATTACAGCTTTTCGGGCCTCTTTTGTCAGGCCAGTCGTTACCACCACAGCAACAACCCGCCTTAAGGGTCGAGGTCTCGCCAAAGGCGGACCCGCCCATACAAAGTTTATAGCCCTGCTATAATCCCGTAATTCTGCTCAATTGTAGTGCTTACGCACTACCCTGTCAATTGTTTTCGGCAAATTTTAACCACAGATTAACCCCGTGAGATAGGCAAAGCCGCCATCTAACGGGGTAAACACAGATTATCACTGATTCTTAATATAAAAACACCCCCTGCCGCCTTCGAAATTCGTATAAAATTATGTGGGCAGAACAATAAATAGAGCTATAATAACACCCTTCCTTTAATAAGAATTTGGAGACCGACTATGTGCGAACAATGCGGCTGCAACCACGATAAAACCCAGGATGCCTTCGAGACAAAGGTCAAAGCGATAATCGAAGCCATCAGGCCGAATTTGCAAAGCCACGGCGGTGACGTCGAACTCGTCGCCACCGAAAACGGCAAAATAGTTAAGGTCCGCCTTCAGGGCGCCTGTTCCGGCTGCCCGGGCGCAAGAATGACCCTCAAAATGGGAATCGAACGCCTCCTAAAAGAAAAAATCCCACAGGTCAAAGAAGTCATCGCGGTTGACTAAAAACCTTAGACACGAATATGAAGAAGCTTTCTCCCGGTTCGCAGACGCCCCGGCTGCCAGGGCCTTTGGGCTCGGCAGGCACGCGTTGTTCATATTGCTCAAAGCCCTCGATGTAAATCCCGGCGACAAAATTGGCGTCTGTGCCTTTACCTGCCTGGCTGTCGTAGAAGCCATCAAAGTTTGCCAAGCTGTCCCCGTATATTTGGACATCGATGAATACCTCTGTATAGACCCGCAGGAAATCCTTTGCCATAATGGACTTGGCCATCCCTTTCGGGAGGCATCCCAAATGGGAATACAGAATAAAGGTTCTCTCAAAGTTGTGATTTTACAGCACACCTTCGGCAACCCCGGGCGATTCGAGCAGCTTCTCGCGGCCTGCAATAAAATAGACGCTAAAATTATCGAAGATTGTGCCCACGCGCTGAATTGCACGTGGAAAAATCAGAAATTAGGCAAATGGGGCGAAGGAGCCGTGGGCCAGGGAGGAATGTTAACCGTCAATTCAAGCAGCTTACTCGAAAAAGTTGACCGCCAAATCGAGCGGTTCGCTGCGCCCGCGTCTCAAAAATCGGAATTTATTCTGTCTTCCCTTAGGCGAGCGTATCACCCATTCAGTCAGTCGCGGCTCGATTGTTATCTCGGATATAACTACTCCCGGCTGCGTAGTATGTTACATTTCAGGGGGAAATCTTTTCTGAAAAACGGCTTTCCCTCCTGCACGGGATACCCCCGTTTAATGGGGGAAATGACGGCAAAGGCAAAATTAAAACAAATCGAAAGCTGGCCCAAATTGCGGCAGATTCGCCTTCAAAATACCGCGATGATAGAGGATGCCTTCAGCAATGCAGGAATATCTCTTTGGCCCGTAGAACCGCAGGCAAAAATTACAATGATGAGATACCCCTTGCGGGTATATAAGAAGTGGGAAATAGTCCATCGGGCAGGCATTCGAGGCCTCGACATCGCCGGCTGGTATGTCAGCCCGGTCCATCCGCTCAGTGACAAAGACCTTGCCAAAGTTGATTACCGCCGTGGCTGCTGCCCAAGGGCCGAAGGCACAATTGAACGTTTAGTCCACCTCCCGACCGGCCCATCGCTCAATAAACACAAATTGGATGCTATGATTAATGTGATAACCTCCATACACTGACTGACACTGACTAAAACACTGACTCACACCGACTTCTTTCGGTTTTCCGTCTTCGGTCTGTGTCGGTCCGTGTAACTTAAAAGTCCGTGTCTGTCCGTGTTTCTGGAAAGTTTAACCTGGCGAATTCCCCGTGATATTTCTTCGCCGCTATATCGCGGGCCTTGGCGGCATCTATTTCATTGTCAAAATAGCCCAATGATATTTTTTTCCTGTTATGGTGAATGTAAGCACACCATTTCTTATATATTATGTGAAAACTAACGCCGATAAACCGTGATGAGGTGTTTTTTCTTTTTGGAACGTTTCGGCAATTTTGCGACCGCGTGGCCAAACGGAGATTGGCTCTTCGATTATCGAGGGGATTGCAATTTTTATGGTCAACAAGAAAGCCCTTTGGCTGATTCATTATTTCCCTGTGCAAACTCAAGAGTTTTGTCAGGCCGGGGCCTGTTTTGACGTCCCTGACAGCATATAATCTTTTTCCGTTTCCTTCGACGTGCCATTTGAAATGGCCGAGGCGGTAGAAATCCGCCGGCTCAACTGTCGTCCATTCCCCTTCGCCAAGATATATCCTGCGATAGGCATAACCATATTTGCGCCTGCGATACAGCATCAAAGGCCAAGTGAAGATACGGTCTAACCAATTAGGTATACTTATGTGAATCGTTGACATTTTCTCGCCCTCCTTTTCAAACGATACTCGATATTCGATACTCGATACAATTTTTATGACCCCGCCCACAGGAGGCGGGGCTACCCGAGGAACACAGTTCCTCTACCCTATGGCGCAAACTTGCGCGCTTTTGACGAAAACGAGGGATTTCCTGATGGGGTCAAAATCGATAAGTCCTTATTGCGTAAGGAGTAAAAATTTTTTAAGATTTTTGAATCTAAGGGTTTTCGACCTGCGCGAAAATGGATAACAACTGTATCATACAACTGTTTGATACAAGTGTTTTATACGACTGTTAGTGTCCAGAATTTAAGCCGTTGTGTTTGAAGGGGTTACAGCAAAAATGGCATTAGGAAAACACGTCAAAAACAGGCCTAAAAATGACCGAAAAACCACGCAAAAAGCCCCTCTTCTCTGACAGACAATTATTGATAACTGCTTAATAATAATGAAGTTGCATCAGTTTTTAATGTCCCCATCCCCCCGTTTTTTATGCCGAAAATTTGCGATTGAGTGAACAAATTTAGAAGTAAGAAGGCAGAAAGAAAAAACCCGTCCTACGCCGGGGGCTACGGAGGGCAGGAGCCGGAGTTAATTTTATCGGAAACAGGAAGCAGGAAAAACGGTAACTGTCCCCATTATTCCATCTTGCCCAGAGATATTACGTATTTCACCTTCGAGCCAATCGCAACCGCCTTGCCGGCAGCAGGACTCTGGCTGATAACCTTACCTGCATCCACAGTATTGCTGTATTTGGTAGTTACGGTGCCAACAACAAGATTGGCGTCAACAATCGCCGTATTTGCATCGGGAGCTACCATACCCACAACATTCGGCACAATCGGCTTCTTGCCCAGAGATATTATGTATTTCACCTTCGAACCAATCGCAACCGCCCTGCCGGCAGCAGGACTCTGGCTGATAACCTTACCAGCATCCACAGTATTGCTGTATTTGGTAGTTACGGTGCCAACAACAAGATTGGCGTCAACAATCGCCGTATTCGCATCGCTTGCTGTCATACCCACAACATTCGGCACAATCGGCTTGGTGCCCAGAGATATTATGTATTTCACCTTCGAGCCAATCGCAACCATCTTGCCAGCAGCAGGACTCTGGCTGATAACCTTACCTGAATCCACAGTATCGCTGTATTTGGTAGTTACGGCGCCAACAACAAGATTGGCATTAATAATGGCCGTATTCGCATCGCTTGCTGCCATACCCACGACATTGGGTACTGTCGGCTTGCCCAACAAAGAAGACACTTTGTAGGTTACCGTCGAGCCAATGTTAACCTCTGTACTGCCCGCCGGAATCTGACTGCTAACCAAACCTGCTGCCACAGTGCTGCTGAATTCATTGCCGCCATTTACGGGCTTCAGACCGACAGATGTGATAGCGGCATTCGCATCAGCCGCTGTCATACCCACAACATTCGGCACAGTGGTTGATTCACCTAATGATATAACCAAATTGATGGATGAGCCGACATCAGCGGCTGTTCCAGCGACCGGGTCTTGGCTGATAACATTTCCAGCAGCCACAGTATCACTGTAGTGTTGAGTAACCGTACCAACTGTAAGACCAGCACCAATAATAGTTGTTTCCGCCGCACTTTGGGTCATACCTACGACGTTAGGCACGTTGAGTTTGGCTAATGATATAATAACCTGCTTTGTCGGCATAACTGTGCCCGTAATCTTGTTCCAACTGAGGTCAAAGAATGAGTTCTCAAGTAAACTTATGGTCACCTTATTGCCAGCCGGGACAACACTCGGGGCTGTCAGGACAATCGAAAACAGAGGAGAACCCAAATCAGTGGCTGCTACGTCATTCATAATGGCCACTTCATAATTACTGCTGGCGATGTTTATACCTGTAAAATCGAGACCGGAGTTTCTGTTGGTCGTGAGAATTACCCCACCACCGATTGAACCGAAATCGACGACAATATCAACATCGGCCGCAAGCATCGTAGCGCCGCTGTAACTTACGGTGTATGTCCCTGTAGCGTTGGTCACCAGGGAATCCGGCCCTGAAATCGACAGCCCTAGCTGTGCATTGACCGTTGAAGCCATTCCAAGAACCATCACCAGAACTAAAAACTTTTTCATTGTCCACCCTTTTCATTATACGGGGTTTCCCATATTAAACGCCTGGCTATGCAACCAATCCTTCTAATGGACGGCAATATTGAAAGCCAAAGGTGCGTTTCTCTCCAATTTTAACCACCAAGTCCCTGATAAGACAACAAGTTTTAATTAACCCCGTTAGATGGCAGCTTCGCCTATCTCACGGGGTGAATCCGTGGTTAAAAATTCTTCGTGTTTTTCGTGTCTTCGTGGTGACTCTTTATCTTTTTCGCATTCGGCTTTTCAATCACTCCTCTTTCCGTGATAATTGCCGTGATGTTTTCCGCAGGCGTTACATCAAACGCGGGATTGTAAATATCAACGCCATCGGGCACTATCTTTTTAGTGCCCGTCCTGAGCGACCTGTGGTGAGCGGAGTCGAACCAAGTCGAAGGGCTGACTCCACCTATAAACCGAATCTCATCCGCTGACCGTTGCTCGATAGGAATATCTTTACCTGTCTTTGTTTTCAAATCGAATGTGCTCGATGGGGCAGCAATATAAAACGGAATTTTATGCGCTTTAGCGAGAACGCTAAGACCATAAGTACCAGTTTTATTGGCTGCATCGCCGTTGGCAGCGATTCTGTCTGCGCCGGTGATGACCAGATTTATTCTGCCATCCCTCATCAAAGCAGCCGCCATATTATCGCAGATGACCGTCGTATCGATTTTGGCGCGTTTCAATTCCCAGGCGGTCAATCGCGAACCCTGTAACAAAGGCCTTGTCTCATCAACATATACCCTGAACTTTTTGCCTCGTTTTTTCGCCTCATACAGAACCGAAACGGCTGTCCCCTGACCAGCCGTAGCCAATGCCCCCGCGTTGCAATGCGTCAGCACCCCCATCCCATTCTTAATAAACCTCGCGCCGTTAGCGCCGATTTTACGGCACATCTCGACATCTTCCCGGCAAAGAACATTGGCCTCTTTCAAAACCGCTTTGCGAAGCTCATATATTGTCTCTCTCGTATTTTTTTCCGCGCATTTTACAACCCTGTCAATCGCCCATCGCAGATTTACAGCCGTAGGTCTGCTGCTCGCTAAGTATTCACAATCCCGTTTCAAAACCGTCAATACCTGCTTTGGTGATGCGTTTGCCGATACACTTTGCAAGCTCAAAACCGCCCCATACCCCCCTGCTACCCCGATTGCCGGCGCTCCCCGAACCGCCAATGTCTTAATCGCATCATATAACTGCTTAACATTAGAACAGCGAATGATTTTATACTCCCCCGGCAGCTTCCTCTGGTCGATAATCTCCAAACAGCCATCGACCCCGCCAACCCATTTTAATGTTTTTACAATCATATTTCTTTCTCTTCTGCCTTGGCATCCTCTTCGAGTTTTTTGCGGAGGTATTTGCCCGTATAGCTAAGCTCATTTTTGGTAATTTCCTCGGGTGTTCCTGTCGCGACAACCGCCCCGCCCCTTTCGCCGCCTTCAGGTCCAAGGTCGATTATGTAATCCGCAAGCTTTACCACGTCGAGGTTATGCTCGATAACGACCACGGTATTGCCCAAATCAACAAGTCGCTGCAGGACGCTGAGCAGATTGTGAATATCGGCAAAGTGCAGCCCTGTTGTCGGCTCATCGAGAACATACAGCGTATGACCCGTGGCCGCCTTACCTAATTCCGCCGCGAGTTTCACCCGCTGCGCCTCGCCCCCTGACAGCGTTGTTGACGCCTGACCGAGTTTGATATATCCAAGACCTACGTCATTGAGCATTTTCAGCAGGCGGATGACCGTCGGGAAATTCGCGAAAAACTCCAGCGACTCCTCAATCCGCATATCGAGAACATCCGCTATATTTTTGCCCTTATAAGTTACCTCCAGCGTCTCCGGATTATATCTTTTGCCCTTGCATTGCTGGCAAGTTACATACACATCAGGAAGGAAGTGCATCTCAATGAGCATTGTACCCTGGCCTTTGCAGTATTCGCAGCGGCCGCCTTTGGTGTTGAAGCTGAAACGGCCCGCTTTGTAGCCGCGAATCTTGGCCTCGCGGGTTTTGGCGAAGAGCTTACGAATCTCATCAAGAGCGCCGGTATAAGTCGCGGGGTTGCTGCGGGGGGTCTTGCCAATAGGCGACTGGTCAATCTGGATAACCTTGTCGATTTGCGTTATGCCGAGGATGCTTTTGTGTTTGCCTGGGTGCTCGCGGGAGCCATAAAGGCGACGGCGTAACGCGGCCAAAAGCACCTGATTTACGAGCGTGCTTTTGCCAGAGCCGGAAACGCCGGTAACGCAGACGAAAACGCCGAGGGGGAATTTGACGTCGATATCCTTGAGATTGTGCTCCGCAGCACCCCTTACCTCGACGCATTTGCGAAGATTGTATTTTCGTCTTCTCGAACCCAGGCCGATTCGCTTCCTGCCACCGAGGTAATCGCCCGTAAGCGACCTTGTGCAATTTATTATGTCCTGCAATTTGCCTTCGACCACCAGCTCACCGCCATGCGCGCCAGCTGCGGGGCCAATATCAATAATGTGGTCGGCACTCCTCATAATGTCTTCATCGTGCTCGACCACGATGACGGTGTTGCCTATCTTGACAAGCCGCTGCAATATGCCAAGCAGGCGGTCATTGTCGCGCTTGTGAAGTCCGATTGTCGGTTCATCGAGAACATAGCAAACCCCGACAAGGCCGCTTCCGACCTGGGTCGCTAATCGTATTCGCTGCGCCTCGCCGCCTGCAAGGGTGCCACTTCTGCGGTCAAGCGTGAGGTAACCGAGGCCAACGTCAAACATAAAACCAAGACGCGCTTTTATCTCTTTCAAAATCTGTTCGGCTATTACGGCCTTTTCGTTTTCGAGCTTGAGCTTGTTGAAAAATACCTGCGCCTTTTCGATGCTCATCGATGACAGCTCGTGAATGTTTTTATTTCCGACCGTTACCGCTATTGCCTCGGGACGTAATCTTGCGCCGTTGCACGCAGTGCAGTGCTGCTCGCTGAAATAGCTGTGTAATTTTTCTTTGACGTATTCGCTTTCGGTCGCCTTCCACCTGCGCATCAGGTTCGGGATGACGCCTTCGAACCATATACCGTATTTGTCTTCATCTTCTTTATTCGTGCCGTTCATCAGGAGCCGTCTTATCTCATCGGGCAAATTCCCGAAAGGCACCGTCTTATCAATGCCGAAGTCCCGACAAAACCGGTTGACCAAGCGGTTATAAAAAATATTCATCCGCTTGCCGCCTTTGCGCCAGGCGTCAATCGCGCCGTTTTCGAGCGACTTGGTTTTATCAGGGACAATCAGTTCCGGGTCAAATTCAAGAATCGTTCCTAAGCCGTCGCAGCTTTTGCACGCGCCATAGGGGCTGTTAAAGCTGAATAACCGCGGTGACAATTCTTCGAGCGATGCTTCGGGGTGCTGCGGACAGGCGAACTTTTCACTATATATCGTCTCGCTCCATTTGCCATCGCCTTCCTTGCCACCCGGCTCCTGGCTCAAAACCACAATCGCCCCATCGCCGAGTTTCAACGCCGTCTCAACTGAGTCGGCCAGGCGGATTCGCACCGCCTCGTTTATAACGAGCCGGTCAACGACGGCGGCGATATCGTGCTTTTTGTTCTTATCGAGCACGGGCGTGCCGCGAATATCGTAAATCCCACCATCGACGCGCACACGCACGAAACCTTCGCGCTGAATCGACGCGAAGATGTCCTTGTGCTCGCCCTTTTTGCCGCGAATCAGCGGTGCGCAAATCTGCACCTTCGTCCCTTTGGGCTTGCTGATTAGCCAATCGACAATCTGAGACGAATGCTGGCTGGCAATTTCTTTACCGCAAACCCGGCAGTGTGGCGTGCCGACCCTGGCGAAAAGCAATCGAAAGTAATCGTAAATCTCCGTCGTCGTCGCAACCGTCGAACGAGGATTAGCGGATGCGCTACGCTGTTCAATCGCGATTGTCGGAGGCAGCCCGGTGATTTCGCCAACCGCGGGCTTTTGCATCTGCTCAAGGAATTGCCTGGCGTAGGAGCTTAGGGACTCGACGTATTTGCGTCTGCCCTCGGCGTAAATGGTATCGAAGGCGAGGGAGCTTTTGCCTGAGCCGGAGATGCCTGTGATGACGACCATTTTATCGCGGGGGATGCTCAGGTTGATGTTTTTGAGGTTATGCTCCGCCGCACCGGTTATTTTGATGAACTTTCCCGTCTGCTCGCTCATTAAGATACCTTCGCAACTATAATGCCAAAATTCATTGATAATCCAAACTTGTTATTGTAGCAAAAACAAACCACAGATTACACAGATTTTTTCACCACCAAAACGCAAAGACACAAAGAATTTTTAACCACTCTCGTAAGGGACGTCTTTCGGCGAGATTAACACAGATGGACACGTCGTAGGCGGGGCAGATTGGGAGGCAAGTAAAAAGTTGACAAGGAACTAACAGGTAACTGTTTTCCCCGTCTTTAACAACTATCAAGGAATTGTGTAATACTTCTTTACTACTTCTGACGCTGGTTTCTTATATACTGTGAATTCCTGAGTATGCCAAATTGTATTAACCGCCCCCGGAGTCATCATCATCGGTGTTATTTGCCAAAGACTTACTCCCTTGAGCCAGTTGCCTTTATGTCCATAAAGAACATTCAGATAAGCCTCCAGCCCACGAGATTGCAAGTCGTTATTGACCATTTTGCCAGGGCTCGGAGGGTCGTTTACAGCATATAATCCGCCGCTTACGCTTTGATAACCGCCCTCAAGAGCCATTAATTCTTTATTATAGCGTTTTGAGATATTTCTAAGATAAGTAATCACATTTCCAATTGAACCGACTGAATTGTTTGCCCATTGCATCTTCAGCGATTCTATTGAAGCATTATCGTTACGGGTAAGCGGAACATATAACGAGCAGCCGATGAAATCCAGCTTGTCCCAGAAAATGACCTCATTAACATCTTTTACGTTATCCCATACACTAAAAATCGCATCATATGTCAACTGACCGGAAAAACGAAGTCGAACTTCGTCAATTAAATTAATCCATTCATCTCTGAACCGCCAGTCAACATGATTCAATTCGGTGCCGATACATATTGCATCAACTTTATTCAGGGCGGCGAATGCAGCAAGTTCGGCCAGGTATGTCTTCCATGCGGGAAAGAAATTTGAAGGCCTGAACTCGTTAACGTCGGTATTCCAGATATTTCTGTTTTGAGCTGTAGCCGCCATTGTGACATGCGGTTTAAGCATAACATAGAATTTCATAGCTTTGGCTTTATCAATGACAGTTTTAATATCTGACATACAGGGATGCAGGGGACCGCCTTGTTTCACAATAGTGCCGTCATTATTAAAGTTAACGGGCCAATCCATTGCCAGGAAATTTGCTCCTTCATCTAATGCAAATCGCAATCCTTCATCTACAGGCGCTTTTGGTCCCCACCAGTCCTTCTCCCACGCGGTAAAATTGAATCCGTGAAGACTAAGATTGGTGATTTGCGGCGTTTGAGGTTTTGTCGCGATGTCTTCTCCTCCGTTCGCCAATGTCCCTTTTATAATTACCAATATAGAAATTAACGCTAACTGAATAGAAAGGTTTCTCTTGAACATCTCTTTTCCTTTTTGACTGGTTGAATTAACAATTTTACTTCGGATAGCCGATGGTCTGGGCGACTATTATTTGTTCGGGCTTTACGTTGATTGCCTCGCCGAATTTTTTCTGGTCAACCATTCCCCGCACTACCGCCGCCAGGCCCTGCGACGCACAATACAAATAGACGTTCTGAACCATACAACCCACCTCAACATCTCCCCAGATTTTTCGCTTTTCTTCGGGGACGGGGGCGGGGCCGTGACTTTCCTTTGGATTCCTTAAGGTAAAGACATAAACGAGGTTGAGCGGCGCGATGAATACGAAATCCTGCATTCCTGCCGCTTTTCTAAAATCGCCTTTCGCGACGGTTTTAAGCTGGTGCTTTGCCGCGTCATATAAATAAATGCCCTCAGGAAGCACCACATAAATATCAACACAATATATGCCCATCGCCGCGGGCGAAGTGCGTTTGCCGTCGGCCCTGTTTGTGCCATCAGCCGCCCAAAGCAGGTCCGACAACTGCTGCGAGGTGAGCTTTTTATCCGAGATATCGCGGGTTGATTTTCTTTTCTTGAGCGCCTGCATCAAGGAAATTCCGCCATTCAAATCGGGCGGAATGAGTTTAATGACCTCACCTGCTGCAATCGGTTGTATCTGCTGAACTGTCACGGCTGTGGTATTGGCATCCTCTGCGAAACTCAAACTTGCGATACCCAGCACACCAATAGCCGGCACGGCCTTCAAAAACATTCTGCGATTCATACGATTCTCCAAATCCTGGTTTTTAATATTAGAAACTTTCGGCACTATTCACTGCCTACGTTTGTTCACCGATTCTATTCTCAAAACCGTCCAACTTTCAACACAAAATTTGACACGACATTGCCCTTTCGGCCTTTTTACCCTTGCCATTTTGGCAAATCCACACCAGACATTTTTTTGCGCGCAAAAAACCAATTTGCGAATATCACCTATTGTATTCCGCCGGCAAATTTGATATTATGATTTGTGTTAATAGCCTGCATAACCGCATAATATATATGGAGTTTAATTATGCAAAAGCAAAAAACGCTCGTACTTCGTAAAAAAGGGCCTACCCATCATAGCACAAGCAAAGATGGGTTTACACTCGTTGAACTGTTAGTCGTTATCTCTATTATCGCCCTTCTGATGGCCATACTGCTGCCCGCATTAGCCAAGGCACGCGAACAGGGCAAACGTATCGTCTGCCTGAGCAACCTTAAGCAGTTGACCCTCGCCTGGATGAATTACGCCTCGGCCTACAACGACAAGCTCGTAAACGGTGCAAACGGCGATACTCCCGGCAATGGCGGTGCTTGTTCGTCCGAGATGGGCTGCGCGGCCGGAACTAATTGTGCGGCTAAACTACCAAGTACAGATCCATGGAATAGGATTGATCTGCACCAAAACGAGCTACCATGGGTCGGAGTCGCCTATATAAACGGCCCCACGGGATTTGCACCTGCCGATGAATGTTGCCAGAGATGTGCTATTCAGACCGGGGCATTGTGGAGATTTGCCCAAAACGAAAAAATCTACCGTTGCCCCGTAGGCGACAAAAAAGCTTTAATAGCATACCCAATTGTCGATTCAATGAACGGCAAATGGAAATGGAATTTAGGCACAGGCAGTGGGGACAACGCTACAACTGTAATGATAAAGAACCTCAACCAGATTAAAGGCGCCTCAACGAGAATGGTATTTATCGACGAGGGCCATCCAAGCCCGGACAGTTACGCGGTTTATAACGGGGTCGGAAGGTGGTATGACCCCCCGATGGCAAGGCACGGCAGCGGAACAGACTTATCTTACGCCGACGGCCACGCAGGTCGCATAATGTGGTCGTCTAAATGGACAGTGGACCTTGCCAAGACAGCAGAAACCAGAATAACTACAGACCCAGAAAGAACACCGCCTTCTACTGACTGCGCGGCCATAACCGACCTTTATAAGATACAGATAGCTTGCTGGGGTCAACTCCTCTATACACCCACGGGCCCTGCGGGCTGTAGGCCCTCTTCAGATTGATGAATAAACTCGCTTAAAACAGCCCAAGCCGGCGACGGCGTTTGAAATCGGCTTAAAGAGCCGTTGCGGCTGCGGCCTGGCCTTTGCCCTTTCGGACTTCGGCTTTTTTAGTGCCTTTTTACCACTGTCATTTTGGCAAAGTCATACAAGATATCCTTCGCGGGCTGCGGGCTATTGTTTCTGCCGATTGATAACATAATTCGCTTAGGTCACATAAAAATCGGCAAAAAGCGGTAATTCTCACGAAAATTCCCTATTGCAAAATGGTGGTCAATATGATATTATTGGTGGCGATAAAGAACCTCACACTATAATATAAAGGGTCCGTTTATGAACAGACGTAAAGCGTACGCCCAATGTAAGGGAAACATAACTGGGTTTACACTTGTTGAACTGCTCGTTGTTATATCTATTATCGCCCTTTTGATGGCCATATTGCTGCCCGCATTAGCCAAGGCACGCACACAGGCCAAACGTATCGTTTGCCTGAGCGGTCTCAAACAGTTGACCCTCGGCTGGATGAACTACGCCTCGGCCAACAATGATAAACTCGTAAACGGCGCTCCTGAATCGCCTTTCGCTGCATGCTCGGGCTGTCCAACCGGAGAGCTTTGCGGAGCTACTGTGCCAACCACTGCTTCAGATCTTTATCATGTAAATGAGCTGCCTTGGATCGGAAGCTATAATATCGCAACGACTTCGGATTGCGGCAAGAAATGCGCTATTGACTCAGGCGCACTATGGAGATTCATAAAGGACTACAAACTTTACCATTGTCCAACAGGTATGAAAGGCGAAACAATTACATACTCGATTGTCGATGGAGTGAATGGTCGCCCCGATGGAAGAGCAACCACAGTCGTCCCGGCAGGACCATGGAAAAAAAATCTCGGTCAGATAAGAAGGTCCGCATCACAGGTTGTCTTCGTCGATGAAGGCCGTATCACAGCAGATAGTTTTGCAGTTACTTACGCCACCGGCAGCTGGAGTACCCTTGGGAACTGGTTTGACGGCCCTGATGCCCGGCACGGTAACGGGACGACCGTTTCAATGGCTGATGGCCACGCCGAATACTGGCTATGGTGCCTAGAGACAGCTAACTATGCCCGACTGGTAGAAGCCCCAGTCCCCCCCACTTGGGATTTCCCACTTGGTCCACTACCAACAGGCATGCCGGCAGCGCCTGATGCCGCATTTCAGGACCTGTACAAAATGACGATTGGCTGCTGGGGGCGAGTAGATTCCAGTATCACTGCCGCCACGGGGCATCCGTCCAAAGTTGAGTGAAAAACCCGGCTGAATCGGCAAGCCGTGACTTGTCCGCCGAAGGCGAGATCTCGCTAAATGGCGGATAACTTGTGATTCGTCGTTTCGTTAAAACGAGTCACGGGGGCCGAGGCATTGGTCATCAATTTGCATTCTCCCACCGTTAGGCGTCCCTTTCGGGAGCAGTGAAAAGGCCTGGAAATTTCTGCTTGCATACATCCCCCGCTTTAGATAATCTGTGGTTTTTCTACGCGGTCGGGGTTTCGATGAATCAGGCCCCGGCACGGCAGTAAAGACCTTTAATATATTAAAAATGACACTGATGATATTAGAACCCGTTAGATAGGCAAGGCCGCCATCTAACGGGTTTAACACGGAGATGACCTATGTTCAAAATCAGTGGAATTGACCTTGCCATCATTATCGTTTATTTCTGCACCGTGATTGTGGCGGGTCTGTGGGTTTCAAGGCGAGGGGCAAAGAACCTCGAATCCTATTTCCTCGGCGGCAAGTCGCTGCCGTGGTATATCCTCGGCATTTCCGATGCATCGGGTATGTTCGACATAAGCGGCACGATGGTGCTCGTTACCTGGCTGTTTATGTATGGTCTCAAGAGTATCTGGCTGCCCTGGGTATGGCCGACGTTCAATCAAATCTTCCTGATGATGTTCCTCAGCGGCTGGTTGCGGCGGTCCAACGTCCTGACCGGCGCTGAATGGATTAAGACGCGGTTCGGCGCGGACAAAGGAGCAAATCTCGCTCACATCAGCGTGGTGGCTTTCGCGCTGGTAGCCGTCGTGGGTATGCTGGCCTACGCATTCAAGGGCATCGGCAAATTTGCTGTAGTGATGCTGCCCTGGCGTTTTACAAATACCACCGAAGGTATTTTTTCCGACGCGAACATCTACGCACTGATACTAATGGGGCTAACGTCGCTGTACACCATCAAGGGGGGGATGATAAGCGTGGTCATCACCGAGGTTATGCAGTTCACCATTCTGACCGTCACCGCCCTTGTCATCGGAGGAATCGCCATTTACTCGGTCAGTCCGGCCGAGATACAGAATTTGATACCGGCGGGCTGGACAAGCCCGTTCTTCGGGTACAAGTTAGGCCTGGACTGGACGGGCGTCTTTGACAAGGTGAATCTGGCCATACAGGCCGAAGGCAATGAGCTTTTCGGCATCATTTTCGGCCTGATGTTGTGCAAAGGCGTGCTGGCGAGTTTGGCAGGCCCGATGCCCAACTACGATATGCAGAGAATCCTGGCTACTCGTAACTCTCGCGAGGCCTGTATGATGAACGGCTGGGTGACGACGGTCCTGATGTTCCCGCGCTATATGATGGTCGCAGGCCTGACAGTCATGGCGTTAAAGTTTTGCACGCCGGAACTCAAAGCAATGGCTAAGCCGGACCTGGAGGGAATTCTGCCGGTTGTCCTGTTCAACTATATGCCACATGGTGTAGTCGGATTCCTGCTCGCGGGCCTACTGGCGGCTTTTATGTCCAATTTCGCCGCGACCGTCAACGCCGCACCGGCGTATGTCGTCAACGACATATATAAACGATACATCAATCCCAATGCGCCAGCACGAACAGAGATACTGATGAGCCGCCTTTCGTCGCTGGTGATCCTTGGCATGGGCCTTACTCTCGGCCTGCTGACCAAAAACCTCTTCAGCATTATGTGGTGGATTGTGGGCGCCCTCAACGGCGCCTATGTCATTGCCAATGTCCTCAAGTGGATATGGTGGCGATTCAACGGCTACGGCTATTTCTGGGGTATGATAACAGGCATCCTCAGCGCAATGTTTGTGCCTGGGCTGATGAATTTCGCATTCGGCCGTGACATCAATGCCCTTTACACCTTCCCCATCATTTTCGCGGTTTCGGCTGTGGGTTGCTTTGTGGGCACCTTCCTGACCAGGGCCGAAGACGATGCTGTCCTCAAGAAATTCTACAAGACCGTCAATCCCTGGGGCTTCTGGGGACCCATTAGGGAAAAGGTCGTGCGGGAAGACCCGACATTCATGCCGAATCGAAACTTTGGCCGAGATATGACCAATGTTGTGGTAGGCATTGTCTGGCAGTTGTGCCTTGTCACGCTGCCAATCTTCATCGTCCTGCGCGACTGGCCGTGGGTTACCAAGATTGCTATCACCCTCGCGGCAACATGTGTATTCCTGAAATTCAACTGGTATAACAAACTTGAAAAGATATAAAAACCAACAGGAAGAAAAAATATGAATGAAACCGCCTCCGATAAGGAAAATACTAGGTTTCGGTTTATATGTTAGGGTACGAGCAGTTAAGGAATTAAAAAAAAGACGCTAGCCCGCATTTTCTGCAAGACTAGCGCCAAAAAACATGTATTAGGCGTAAATCTATTACCAGTGTGATTAGTTTTCAATAAAAAAATGGTAGACCTCAAAAGTAACTTATAGCATACAATGACTCGTAAGTCCTTTCTTTACAAGAAGTTAAGTATTAATAAGTCGCACATTTTTTTTTATAAAAAATATTAAAAATAAGTATTGACAGATGTAAAAATATAAATAGGTTGTATATTGAACGACTGGGACGTGCAATAGTGCGAGACCAGCGCCAAAAAACATGTATTGACCGTAACTTCTTTACGGTCCTTAAGGCCATGCGACTCCTCTATAACACGTCCTATCGAAAACATTGGAAAGGAGCGTACAATGGCTGAGGAAAAAAATCACTCGGGTTCTGGTCCACCAGAAAATCGACAAGGAGAGAAAGGACATTTAAAAATTATCTTCGAAATCGGTTGTCAAAAAATAAACTTAACAATTGAATGGGCCGGAAGTATATTTGGGTGGATTAGGCGACTGCTGTCTCGCTTTATACTTTAGCATAACTCATATTTGTATTGAGCAATAAGAACGAGTTAAAGGGCCGAGAGATAATGAATAAGAAGACATTCGCCGCAAAGGTCAAGAAACTGTTCGCGGACCATAAGCGTTTCATCTCACGCAAAAACACCAAAGTCAAAGAAACCAACGGTATTTATTATCGATATAAATACCCGGTCCTGACCGCCGAACACACGCCCGTCTTCTGGCGTTATGACCTCGACTACAAGAGCAACCCGAACCTTATGGAACGGCTAAGTATGAACTGCGCGTTCAACCCAGGCGCTATCGAGTTCGACGGTAAAATCTGCCTCGTTGCCCGCGTCGAAGGCGTTGACAGAAAATCATTCTTCGCAATCGCGGAAAGCAAAACAGGCGTCGATAATTTCAAATTCTGGGATTACCCCATCTTGCTCCCTGAAACAAGCGACCCGGATATCAACGTTTACGATATGCGATTGGTCAGGCACGAGGACGGCTGGATTTACGGCCTGTTCTGCACCGAACGCAAAGACCCGAATGCGCCACGCGGCGACCTCTCCAGCGCGACCGCTCAATGCGGCATCGTGCGAACAAAAGACCTCAAAAACTGGGAACGATTGGACGATTTGAAAACCACATCGCCCCAGCAGCGAAATGTTGTGCTGCATCCCGAATTCATCAACGGCAAATACGCCCTTTATACACGCCCGCAGGATGGTTTTATTTCCGCGGGTTCAGGCGGCGGCATCGGCTGGGGACTCTGCGACAATATGGAACACGCTGTAATTACAGCCCCCGAAACAATCGTCGATGACAGGCAATACCACACAATCAAAGAGGTCAAAAACGGTCTCGGCCCCGCGCCAATCAAAACCGAAAAGGGCTGGCTACAATTAGCTCATGGCGTCCGCGCCTGTGCAGCAGGATTGCGCTATGTCGTTTATGCGTTTCTCACCAAGCTCGACCAGCCGAACAAGCTCATCGCTGAACCGGGCGGCTATTTGATTGCCCCGCAGGGTGAGGAACGTATTGGCGACGTATCGAACGTCGTTTTCACCAATGGCTGGGTCGCTCGCAAAAACGGACAACTGTTTATTTATTATGCTTCTTCGGATACCCGCTGCCACGTCGCGGAAACGACCGTTGATTTGATGCTGGATTACGTTTTGAATACTCCGCCCGAAGCAGGCAGGTCTTTCGCCTGCGTCCAGCAGAGATATAAACTGATTTCCAAAAACCTGCCGATTATGAAGGCAATGAATATTAAATCATGAAAGTGTTATCAACTTTAGATTACGTTTATTAAAGGTAACAGATTCTTTCGAATTAGTTTGTCATATCAACTGGAGGTAGTATGACTATGGAATCTATAAATTTAGCCCAATGGATAACGATTGGGATCGGCTTGGCAACACTTCTTTTTGGGGGAGGATTGATTAAGCATTTCTTTTTCAGGCATCCTGCAAAAATAGACAGCCCAAAGGATACCAACCAAGATAATGAAAGGCAAGTACCGGTAACCATAATAAAAACAAACCCCTGTTTAATCAAGGCTAAGATCAAAGTTGGAGATTATCAAGAATTTAAATGGGGCGACTCATCGATCAAAATATCTGTTATGGACATAGTTAACGAACCATTTAAAACTATAGTAGGTGAACAGCAAGTATTGGGGGTTGAGTTGGGGATAGACTCCGGTGGAGGACTAGTTTATGGCGGCAATTACACCAAAGAATCTGGTGTTAATAAGTATAAAGCACCTCAGGTCTTTTCTAACCATGAAGAGCCCTATTCATTGTATTTTTTCCATACATGGGAGAAACACTGCAAGTTGTTTAGAGTATTAGTGGAACATATAAATCCTCGTTCAGAAGATGTTACATTAAACATTTTCTTTTTTAAAACATAAGCTTTAGCGATAGCTTGGAACTGATTCTACATGACTTACGCTTTCACGTTTCCAGCTAAATCTTGACATTATTTCACCGCTAAGCTAAATTGCTGACTAATAGGACTTTACAGTACTCAGGTTGGCCAAAAAAATGAACATTGATAGTCTAAAACATATATCGCAAATACACCGGCAACAATATATTGAAAGACGCGGATGGGAATGGCGCGTTTTTCTTACAGAAATCACGGCATTAGTTCTTGCAGTCCCCTTCATTATAAAGGAAAAACAAGCTTTGCAGGGGACAGGGTGTCTTTTTGTCATTTTCTTTTGTTTTTCGGCATTTTTATCTATCTGGTATCTAAGTTGGATTCACGCTGCCTCAAACAAAGATAAAAACTACGCGCAGGAAGCTGAAAATCTTCTTTGGAAAACTCAACAAGAACTCGACGAATACATAACAAAGTACAAAAGTGTTTATAATAAAGCTAATAAAGAACCGGCTAATCCAATATCTTGGAAATATCAATTTATTGGAGCTCTTAATGGGACATGGTCTTTCAAGTTCCAAGCAGGAATAATATTAAGCATAACTTTTATTGTCTCAGTTGCAGCGATTGTTCTAATATAAGTATAAAATATTGCTGCAATTAAAGGCCCTGCTGGGCCGCCCATGAGTTGCATTGTTATAATCTATTGTTTGTTCTAATCAGTTCGGCGACAAAAATATATCTTGCTTCGCAACAATGGCACAATATCCAGGCAATCTGTGAAATCTGTGACTAAAAATTTTTCTGCCTTCTCCCGAACAGGGATGGCCGAGCCATAACTTCTTACTTTTGCCTTATGCTTTTTTCTTACGGCATTCTTCCATAATGGCCGCGGTTGCGGTTGCGCCGAAGCGAGTGCAGCCGACTTCGCGGACTTTTAACGCCATATCGAGGTCTCGCACGCCCCCTGCTGCCTTGACCTGCACCTTTTTTGAGACAGCCTTTCTCATCAGTTTCAAATCCTCAATCGTCGCGCCGCCGCCTGCAAAGCCGGTCGATGTCTTCACCCAGTCGGCACCCGCCTCCTCGCAAAGCCGACACGCAATCTTCTTCAGTTCATCCGTCAGGTAGAAATTCTCAAGGATGACCTTCACAAGCACTTTATTCTTATGCGCGGTATCGACGACGGCTTTTATATCATTGCGGACGTAATCAAAGTCCCTGCTTTTGAGTTTGCCGATATTAAGCACCATATCAAGCTCAACAGCGCCGTCTTTAATTGCTTGCTCGGCCTCGAAGACCTTTGTTTCGGTTTTGTTGTACCCATGCGGAAAGCCGATTACGGTCGTGGGCTTGATATCCGTCCCTTTCAACAGCATAGCCACCAGGGACAGCACCGAAGGCGAACAGCAGACGCTTGCCACACCGTATTTTTTTGCGACTTCGCAGCCCTTTCTAATGTCCTCGGTCGTAAACTCCGGCTTCAAAAGCGAGTGGTCTATCATTTTCGCTATGTCTCTGCTCGTCCATTCCATTGCTGTTCTCCAAATAAAAATAAGATATCAAATCTAATTATCAATTATCATTTATCAATCATCATTTATCAATCCCGAAGCTGTCATTTTAAAATTTGCAATCTGCAATCCGAAATCCGCAATCAGAAACCTCTTTCCACCGCTTTTCCACAATCAGCACTTACGATGTGCATAAACTGTTAAACGTAAAAAAAATTCAGTCACAACTCCATTGTCCGCCGAGAGATGGAACAAGTTGAAAAGAAAATCAAAGAAACTCGATTGATTCAATTCGCATCCTCCCAATAATTGCAGTTGTTCTGCCTGCGGTGAGTAAAATTAAACCGCTTAATATAGTGCGGATTCCAGCGTATGGAGACGCGAGAAAAACTTAAAAACGATTAGCTGCTTTGCCCGTCCTTCGTCGCCTGTAATGGCGAATGGGGACGGTGGCGGAGAGGTAAAAATGCAAGGTATTGTCAAGGAGGACATCCGCACCTCGACTAAGTGCGTGGAAGTCCGCTCGAAAGAAAACGTGATTAGCGCGATTAACGACGCTATCGCGGAGAAAATCGGGCAGCAAAAGTTCAGAATATGGTTTAAGAACTCGACTCGACTGACACTTTCGGATGGTCTCTTGAAGATTGGCGTTATAAATCCGTTTATCGCGAACTGGCTCGAAAGCCACTTCAGCTCGCAGGTTACAGAATCGGCGCGTGCGGTCGTTGGCGCAAGCTGCCAGGTCAGTTTCATCGTTGACCCGCAGCTTTGCGACAGCCACAGGACTGCCACATTCGACTGGCAGGCAAAGGCGGCCCTGAATTCCCCGATTACAGTTGAATCAGGCAGGACCAAAACGCAAAGGCCGACATACGCCGGTCAGAAGCTCAAGCTCACCTTCGATACTTTCGTTGTCGGCCAATCCAACGAACTCGCATATAACGCCGCGAAAGCGGTCATCAACGATAAGCAGAGTCCTTTCAACCCGCTATTTATCCATGGAGGGTATGGTCTTGGCAAAACGCACCTGCTGCAAGGGATATGCACGGAACTGCGTCGAGCCAAACCGACAGCCAACTGGCTGTATATGTCGGCGGAGGACTTTGCGAATCAATTTGTGCTGGCCTTGAAGACGAGAAAGCTGGATGCTTTTCGCAGTCGCATACGACAAACGGACTTGTTGGCTATTGACGACATACACTTCCTGGCCAGCAAACCAGCAACGCAGGAAGAGTTCCTGCATACATTTAATACGTTGGATTTGGCCGGCAGGCAGGTTATTCTTGCCTCTGACTCTCATCCTAAAATGATTACCCAGATTTCGGAAAAGCTCATCAGCCGATTTGTTTCGGGGATGGTGGTGAAGATTGACCAGCCGGATTTCAAAACCCGCTGCGAAATCTGCAGGCGCTATGCCCGCGGCATGAAGAAACCCATCTCCGAAGACGTAATCGCCTACGTCGCCGAGCATCTCCGCAGCAATATCCGCGAACTTCAGGGGGCAATCCTCAAGATTGCCGCCTTCGCCTCGCTGCAGAACGCCAAAATCGGCTTGGGCTTAGCGCAGGAGATTCTCGCCGAGCATATCGGACGCTGCGACCCGATGGTGCATATATCCGATATCGAGTCAGCCGTTGCCGACTTCTTCGGCGTCAGCTCTTCGGCGATTCATTCTTCAAAAAAGGACCGCACCGTGGCCCTGGCAAGGCATTTCAGTATGTATCTGGCGAGAAAGCATACGAAGATGTCAAGCTCGGAGATTGGGCGACTGCTGGGAGACAAGAATCACGCAACGGTTCTTGTGGCATGCAAAAAGGTCGAAGAGCGACTCGCCCACAATGCCCAGCTTAACTGGCAGGATTCAACGGGCAATCGCGTTGCCAACGCAACGACTATCCTCGAACAACTGGAAAAAAGCATCAGATAAGACACGCAGACACCCCTTCGACAAGCTCAGGGCAGGCAAGACCATAGACATAAGACCTCAGACCTAAGACGCAAGCTAGGATTACTTTTTCTTCGGCTGGTCTTTTTTGTCGGAGAGACCGAGTTCGGCCAAAGCTGCCTTACGGGAAAGTTTGAACCTGCCCTGGTCATCAACAAGCAAAAGCTTGACTGGTATTATATCGCCGAGTTTGACTACGGCATCAACGCTCTTGACGTAGCTATCGCTAAGCTCGCTGACGTGGCAAAGGCCCTCTAAGCCGGGGATGAACTCGACAAACGCGCCGAATTCCTTGATAGAAACGACTTTGGAATTGGGATAAAGGGTGCCTACCTTGGGAGCCTGGGTCATCGACTCAATAATTGCCTTTGCCTTGAGGTGGCCGTCGCCGCCGATGCAACTAATGAAGACGGTGCCGTCTTCCTCGATTTCGATTGTGGTATCGGTCTGTTCCTGGAGCGCCTTGATGTTCTTGCCGCCCGGACCGATGATTTTGCCGATAAATTCAGGGTCGATTTGAACGGTAACGAGTTTCGGCGCGTAAACGCTAAGCTCCGCCCTTGGCTTATCGATTGTCTGCAACATAGTGGCGAGGATTTTGAGGCGGGCCTGCCTGGCCTTTTCCATTGCCTCGACCATAATGTTATGCGGAAGGCCGTCGGCTTTTATATCGAGCTGGACGGCAGTAACGCCCTCGGTAGTTCCCGCGACTTTGAAATCCATATCGCCGTGGTGGTCCTCGTCGCCAATAATATCGGTAAGCAAGACGTATTTGCCGTTATCGGCGGTAACAAGACCGATTGAAATACCGGCAACGGGTTTCTTTATAGGGACACCAGCGTCCATAAGCGCCAGTGAACCGCCGCAGACCGAGGCCATTGAACTTGAGCCGTTGGATTCGGTAATATCGGAGATGATTCTTATCGTATAGGCAAATTCTTCTTCGGGAGGCCTGACCATTTCGAGTGCGCGTTCCGCGAGTGCGCCGTGGCCTATTTCGCGACGGCCAGGGCCTCGCATCGGCTTTACTTCACCCACTGAAAACGGCGGGAAGTTATAATGCAGGGCAAAGCTCTGGGCATATTCATCCTGGAGGCCGTCAATAATCTGGGCATCCTGAATTGTGCCCAGGGTGATATTGACAAGGGCCTGGGTTTCGCCTCGCGTGAATAACGCTGAGCCGTGGACGCGGGGAAGAATCCCGACTTCGCAGGTAATGGGGCGAACATCGTCATAACTTCGGCCGTCAAGACGTTTGCCTTTGAGGGCAAGGTCGCGGATGATTTCGCCTTCGATTTTATCGAAAATCCGTTTGACCATTGTCTCATTCGGTTTTTCATCGGCTGACTCTGGCTCGCAGTACTGTTCGATGAGGCGGTCGAGCAACTCGCTGACGGCAATTCTTCGCTGCTGCTTGGCCGGTATAAGCTTGAGGCCACGAAGCTCATCGGCAATTTGTGAGCGGATTTTTGAGCAGAGCTCTTCGTCGATTTCGAAAAGCTCGCCCGTTTCCTTCGGAACGCCGACTTTCTTCTGAAGCTCCTCGATGAGTTCGCAGACAACCTTCACCGTCTCGTGCCCGGCTTTGATTGATTCTGTGATAACTGCTTCGGGTAATTCCTTGGCGGCGACCTCAATCATATTGATAGCGTCTTTTCTGCCGCCCACGAGGACATTCAAATCGCTCTGGTCCATCTGCTCATGGGTAGGATTGATAACGAACTCGCCATTAACGCGCCCGACCCGGCAGGCGCCTGTGGGGCCATTGAATGGTATTTTGCTGATTGATAAAGCCGCGCTTGCGCCAATCATCGCGGGGACATCGGGGTCGTTTTCCTTGTCGGCGCTGAGGACGGAAGCGATAATCTGAACTTCGTTAAAATAACCATCGGGGAACAGAGGCCTCAGAGGCCGGTCAATCATACGCGAGGTGAGAGTTTCCTTTGTTGAGGGTCTGCCCTCACGCTTGATGAAGCCGCCGGGGAATTTGCCGGCTGCGCTGTGCCTTTCACGATATTCTACTGAGAGCGGGAAAAAATCAATGTCTTCGGAACGAGGCGGAGCGACAACCGCGCAAACAAGGACAACTGTTTCGCCGTAACGGACGATGACTGCGCCGTCTGCCTGCCTGGCGATTTTGCCCGTTTCGATGGATAATGTTCGACCCGCTATTTCTCTTTCAACTTTTACAATGTTAAACATAAGCTACCTCATAAACAGCCAAGTCGCATCGCGTAGGGGCGAAGTGCGGCCAAAACAATGGGTTTAGTGTTATTTCCGCAAGCCAAGGCGTGAGATGACGTCGCGATATCGCTTTGGGTCTTTTTTGCCCACATATTTGAGCAGTGAAGCCCTTGTGGCGACCATTTTGAGCAGCCCGCGACGAGAGGAATGGTCCTTGCGGTGGCTCTTGAGGTGTTCGGTAAGCTCGGTGATTCGCTCGGTAAGAATCGCAATCTGGACCTCCGGAGAGCCGGTGTCACCCTTATGGATTTCGAAATTGTGAACGATACCTTCCTTTTTTGTTTTTGCCAGCATTTTTCCAATAAACCTTTCTGATATTCCCGGCGGACCAAAACCCGCCCTACATTAAGACCCAAAAGTCACAAACAGGGCATTTTAGCAGTTTTTTTGCGGTCTGCAAGGGTAAAAAGCGGAAATAAAGAGGTGATTTGCGTCCGGAGGAAACCTGTCAGGTAATCAGAGTGCCGATGGCTGCTGAGCCATACTGGGTGAAATCATCAGTGCCGTATGTCTTGACCGCGCCTTCCTGCATAAGGTCCCAAAGGTGCAAAATGTCGCTTTTGAGGAAAGCAGCGGCGACTTTTTCGTCGAACTGTGTACCGAGACGATTTTCAATTTCCGCGATGGCCTTATCGACGCTCACAGTATCCTTATAGACGCGTTCGGAGGTCATGGCGTCAAAGCAGTCGGCAAGCCCGACAATTTTACCCATAAGCGGGATCTGGTCGCCCTTAAGCCCGGCGGGATAACCTTTGCCGTCAACGCGTTCGTGGTGATTAAGAACGCCTGGAATGATGTCTCGCATTTGCCTGATGCCGCTGAGGATATTGGCGCCAATGGACGGGTGCATCCTGAGGCGGTTTTTCTCCTTTGCGGTGAGCCGGCCTACTTTGCAGAGCAGTTTTTCATCGATACCGATTTTGCCTATGTCGTGAAGCAAACCGGCGAGATAAATTTTCTGGATTTGCTCCTGGTCGAGTCCTTCGTCTTCGGCAAGATGTTCGGCTATCCACTTGGAAATGAAGCCGACACGTTCCGAATGACCCCGTGTATAGCGGTCTTTGGCGTCGATGCTGCGGGTCAGCGCCTTGAGTGAGCCGATGAATAATTCCTTGAGGTCGCCAAACAGACGATTGTTCTCGACGAAAACGGCACATTCGCTGGCGACGGAGGTGAACAGCTTGGCGTCGGTGGAATCGAAGTCGGGCTTGCCTAAGCGGTTTATGGCGACAAGCATACCGATAATGCGGGCTTTGCTGCCTGTGTCCTGAGACGGGTGCGTTTTAACCTTGCTCGTAAGAGGAACAACAATGATATTGTGAATATTTTTTGGCCATTCATATTTGAACGAAGCATCGAAGTCGCTGTCTAAGAGTACCTCTTTACCCTTGTTCAATTCCTCCTGGAGGCGGTTATGAAGAAGCAGGATTGTGCGGTCGTCGATATCGATGACGCCCGCGCCCGCTACAAGGACAAAGCGTGATTTATCATCGACGGTTTTTTCCTGGAGAATAGCGATGCCCTCGACACCGACGATTTCGGTCAAACTGTCGCAGGCCATCTGGAGGAAATTGGCGTCCGGCTCGACGATTTCCATATTGGTGCTTATTTTATAGAGCAGGACAAGCTCCTCGTATGTCTGCGCCAGCTCGGAGCTAATCATATCCATCTGCTCAACGGACTTTCGCCCGGCAGTGAATTTCCCGACGAAAAGACGCAACAGCTCAGAAAACAGATGCGACTGCTGCTGGTTGTTCATATCGGGAGTATTGCCGAGGTCAATAACAACGGCGACGCCGGTTTGCTTTTTTCCGCCCGTCAGGGGGACAAGAACGGATGAAACATACCTGCTGGCCACTGAAGAATCGTCCTGTGGTTTGTCTTTTTTATCAGGATACTTGAGGCAGTCGTGGGCGATTTTGGCAAGCCGGACGGGGTCGGTTTCAAACTCGCCCGTTTTGCAGAGCAGCAGAGGTTTGCCCTCGAAATCACAGACGGCAAAATTGACGCCCAGCGCAGTCAGCCGGCCGCCGAAATTCTTCAGCTCATGAATTTCTGATGCTATCAACCCTGTTGCAATTGTATCAGGCATAAACTGCTCCGTTTAGGGGTGAGGCCAGGCAAACGCGACAATTCCTTAAATCCCTCCCCCCCTGCCAATCATTACGTTTGACCAATCAGCTCCTTTTGGTAAAGGATGTCCTCTATGTTTCTAAGCAGCTCTTTCGGGCTGAAGGGCTTCGTCAGGCACAGTGACACATTCAGCCGCTGCTGGTCGGCGTCACTTATCGCGAAATTTCTGGCGGTAAGAAGAACAAAGGGAATATCGCGGGTCTCTTCATTTGCGCGGAGTTTTTCGAGAAGCTCCAGGCCGCTCATAATCGGCATCATATAATCAGCGATAATAATGTCCGGTTTTTCATTACAGGCAAGCTCGTATGCCTCCTGCCCGTTGCCGGCGGTTATGGGTTCGTAATCGTTATTGCGAAGTTTTATCGCAACGACGTGAACAATATGCACTTCGTCATCGACGACCAGGACTTTTCTTGATGCCATTCGTTGTTCCTTTCCGTTCCCGGCTGACATACAGAGCGGTCAGCAAATAGTTTATCTAACAATTTTTCGGCCTGCCGGGGGAGGTCCTTAACCTGCGTAAATATAAGGAAATTAGCCGTAAAATAAGGTTTAAAGGCCTAAAACCCGCCCGGTAAACCTATAAGCCACAATGGCTTAAACCAGTCCCAGAGCAAATAGCGATTTTAAAATTGGCAAGGACCGATAAAAAAGGCCGGCGGAGTTTTTTATGAGACGATGCAGGCAGTTAAGAAACCGGTGGACAACCAGGGTGTGCCATAAAAAAGAATGACTCGCTGAGAGATTTGAAATCAGCGAGTTCATATTTTCCCGTCGCTCGAAAATAGGATAAGTGGCGGGTTGTTAATGGGTGTTATTTTACAAAGCCGCGTGTACGGCAGAATCGTCGGGCTTTATAGCCCCCGTTGCGAGATTGATGACCCAGCCCGCCTTACCCGAGCCGGCGGTGCTTGGGCCGTTTTCAAACCGCACTGCGCTGCTGCCGTTAAACGGATTAACAGGCATCGACGACAGATAAGGCCCGCGATTATCGTCGCCCTTCGTTGTCAGGGCATGCTCGAAACTCACAAGGGTCTCGGTGGGAGGGAGCTGCTCGTTGTGCTGGATTTTGTAGAGTTCGAGCTGACAACGAACTGTCTGCAGGTCCGCGAGGAAGCGTGCCTCTTGGACGCCTGTGCCTCGTGCACTGAAGTCAGGTGATAAAATACCAGCGCCGACACTGCAAATTGCTCCCACCAGAGAAACCTGAATCATTACGAAACCGATTCTCGCTTTCGTCATTAAAAATCACCCTCTAAGCTGTTGGAACAACAGCTTACCTCGTAAATAACCCGGTCCTGAACACCCGGTTTATCCGCCGCCTTTGCGGCAAGCGGGTCGGTCCCTCCTGATACGGCCCCCCAGCCGGTCCCTTAATATAATAGCTATATCCCCCTGTTTACTTAGATGTAGCCAGTGTTCATCTTAAGTATATGGAATTTAACGGAAAATGCCAAATTTCGGAGGGCACAATATAGGACATTATGCAGATTTTTTTTGCCGCAAGGGCCTAAAATATCGCCAAAATGCAACATTTCGCCTGTCTTTGCAGAATTTTGTCATTCCGAGCGAACGTAGCGAGTCGAGGAATCTGTTTAATTATATCAGCAGAGCAATCATATTTAATTTTTCACTCATACCAATCAGCCGCAAGGTCAACCCACCGGGGATTAGTTGAATCGATTAGCAATACTTTCTTTTCTCTTCGCCAGCGTTTGATTTGTTTTTCGCGAGCAATAGCAGACAGAGCATCACCAAATGTCTCAATATAAACCAGACGATCAACGTTATATTTATCAGTAAAGCCGGGGATAAGATGTTTTTTGTGCTCGTAAATTCGTTTCTTGATATCACTTGTGATACCAGCGTAAAGGGTACCTGTTTTGCTCGACATTATATAAACGTAATAGGTTTTCATTGCCTATATTCTATCACCCTAAAGGCATATTGTCACCCCGAGCGAAGTCGATGGGCCTGTTTATTTTAGCAGATTTCTCGACTCGGCCTTCGGCCTCGCTCGAAATGACAATATTAGAGACGTATGCAATCGGGGGCGTTGGTAATGCGGATTCTTCTGGCTGTCGGGCCAAGATGAGACAATTCTATTTTGATATAGTTGATTCCCGCCAGGGCCTGCTCAACTTTGTCTGCCCATTCGATAAGAACAACCGAGCCGGGATGGCAATAATCGTCGAAGCCGATTTGCTCGAACTGGGCAATTGAATCGAGGCGGTAAGCGTCAAGATGATAAACTTCGAGCCGCCCTGCGTATTCATTTACAAGAACGAATGTCGGACTGGTAACTTCGTTGGCTGCGTCTTCAGCGCCGAGTCCTGCGACGATTCCCTTGATGAGATGTGTTTTGCCGCTGGCTAAGTTGCCGTAAAGCGCGATGACCTCCCCACCCTTCAGTTGCGAGCCGAACCTTTGACCAAACTTAACGGTCTCGTTGGCGGAATTTGTCGTTACATCAATAGTCATCTTAAATAATCAATCACTTCAAATGGTCGTAGCCGGAGGGTTTTAAATCGGTGATACCGCCGTCGGGCATTTTTATCTGCATTTTGCCGGCATCGGTAATCGTTCCGACTCTCGTAATCGGCACAGAATCATTCCACTGTTTCAATAACTTAACACAATTGCCTTCGGCCAGCGTGAAAAGCAATTCAAAATCCTCGCCGTCGTTGATAGCTGAAGATAATGGAACTGAGGACTTTTTAGCGTCGGGCGATATCGGGATTAAGTTAGCATCAAGAACCGCGCCGACATTGCTTTGGATGCAGATACGATTCAGGTCGCTGCTCAGACCATCGCTCAGGTCCATCATTGAATTGAGCTTGACAAGCGATGTGATTTTGAGTGCCTCTTTTACTCGCGGCGTAAAACTGAGGTGCTTGCCGAGCAACGCCCCGCCAAGTGAACCCGTAACGCAGATTGCGTCGCCGACTTTTGCGCCATTTCTGCGAACAGGCGGATTAGTCCCTGGTCTCGAAAGCATCGCGACGTTAATTACGAATTTACTGCTATCCGACCATTTCGTGATATCGCCGCCTATAAGCGGACAATTGAATTTATCGCAAACCACGATAATTCCTGAGTGAAGTTCCTTAAGCTGGGCTTGGCCAAAACCAGTGGGCAAACCGACACTAACCACTGCTGCAACGGGAATAGTCGCCATCGCGGCACAATCGCTCAAACTCGCCGCCATTGCCTTATAACCGACCTGCTGAAGAGTTGCGGTTTTCAAATCAAAATGAACACCGTCGAGGAGCATATCGGTTGTGATAAGAACCGAAACACCATCGGCAAGACGGATTTGGGCCATATCGTCGCCGATACCAATGGGGAAACCGCGAGCGGGCAGGTTTCGCTGCCGGGCAAACCAACCTGTAATGATGTCTTCGCCGTTACTCATCGCTTGGACAACTGTTTTTGCCAATAGGCGATTTGCTCTTTGGCCTGTTTCGGGCCTGCTGAGCCAATCGTAACGTATTTCGCGACAACATTGGCGGCGCCGAGCGATTTATAAACGTCGGCCTTTATTTCCGGAGAGAACTTTTTGAGCGCGGCAAGTTTCAGGTCAGCGAGGTTAATCCCCTGCTTTTCACAATGCGCGACCAGAGAGCCGACGATGCCGTGTGCCTGCCGGAACGGGATACCTTTACGAACGAGATATTCCGCCAGCGAGGTCGCATCCAAAAAGCCGGCGTCAAGACCTGAGACGATGCGTTTGGTATCGAAGGTCGTATGCGCAATAACCGCGGAGACCATATCAAGACACTGGCTAATGGTATCGGCTGCAGAGAAGATATGAGTTTTGTCTTCCTGCAAATCGCGGTTGTAGCCGGTAGGCTGCGCCTTTAATAAGGTGAGCATTCCCATAAGTGCGCCGTATGTCCGGCCGGATTTGCCACGAACAAGCTCAAGGGCATCGGCGTTTCGCTTCTGCGGCATCATACTCGACGACGTGCAGAAACTGTCGGCTATATGAACAAAGCCGAATTCGTTAGAACAGAAAATTATCAGGTCCTCGCTCAAACGTGACAGGTGCGTTGATATAAGCGCACAATCGAAAATGAATTCCGCGCAGAAGTCCCGGTCGCCAACGGCGTCAATTGAGTTATAAGCCATATCATAGAAACCCAATAGTTTGGCGGTGTCTTTTCTGTCCAAAGGCAAAGTCGAGCCGGCAATCGCACCCGCGCCAAGAGGCGATATACTAACCAACTGTTGACAATTACCCAGGCGGATGAAATCCCGCTGAAGCTGCTCGACGAAATTCAGTAGATACGACGCGATAACAATGGGTTGTGCCCGCTGGAGATGGGTATATGCTGGCATCACGTCATCGGTATATTTAGCAGCTTTTGCGACAAGCGATTTTTGCAGGCCTGATATTTTGACCTGGATTGCATCAATCTCGTCGCGCAGCCAGAGCCGCAAATCCGTAGCAACCTGGTCATTCCGGCTTCGGCCCGTGTGTAGCTTCTTGGCGGCATTACCTGCTTTTTTGACAAGAGCATTTTCAATCGCCATGTGTATGTCTTCGTATGTCTTGTCGAATTTGAATTTGCCCTCGGCGATTTCACGCCCGATTCGTTCAAGCCCGCGTTTTATTTTCGCGAACTCGGATTTGGTAATGAGCTTGCGCTTCGCCAGCATCTGCGCATGCGCTATCGACCCGGCGATATCGTATTTGTAAAGCCGTTTATCGATACTGAGGGACTCAACGAAATCGACCATAAGTCGGTCGGGTGCGCCCGCGAGGCGGTGTTCCCAGCTTTTTTGCTTTGCCATAGGTTTGCTCCCAAAAATTGGACCGGCGGGACAAGTCCCGCCCTACATATTACGCAGATGATACGCCCCCCTGCCGAATGTGTCAAGCCGCGGGAAACACCATTGCGGGCTTTATATAGGGAAGGGAAAATGGTAAATTAGAGGGCTATATGAAAAGCAGATGTCCAGTATGTCGCAAGGTTATGGATGAGACCGGCCTACAGAACAGCCGGGAGGGCGGATTTTATCCTTTCTGCGGCGACCGATGCAGGATGATAGATTTGGGCAAATGGTTTGACGGGGATTACAGGATACCGGTGGAAGTAAAACCAGAGGAAGAAGCCGGCGAAGAGGCGACAAACGGGGATAAGGCCGAAAACGGTTGACAAGCCGCAACTATCCGCCAATAATACGGTTGTGGTATTGCAGCATTGATTCGGAGCGTGTTGCAGGTCAATCGAAGCTGTTTGAAAGGAATCGAAATGAACGGCGAAAACCAGGCGGGCATAATTCTCGACAGCTTGCTGTTTCCGAGGATATTCCGCAGCTTCCGGATGGCGATACAGCCGAGCAAACTGATAATCGCGTTTTGTATGATAGCGATGACGGGACTTGTCGGCTGGCTTATGGATTTGCCGAAGACAGTGGTAACAACGCCGGGGACAAACGGGATTGAAACGGAGCTTAACCTCTTCCTCAACGCACCGGAACGGCTCGATTCCTATATCGAAAGAAACGCCTATACCGAAAACCACAGGGGCGTATTTTCGACGATGTGGGGTTTCGGTATTTCTAAATTTCACGGCTCACTAAAAGCGATTTTCAGGTTCGACCTGTTCGGCGTTCTGGATAACGCCGTTGAGTTCCTATACGCGGTAAAATGGGCAATTCGGTATCACTTCCTTTACTGCCTGATTTTCGCGGTGATAAATCTGAGCATCGCCTCGGTTGGCGGCGGCGCGATTTGTCGAATCGCCGCGCTACAATTCGCGCAAAACGAAAAACCCGGCATCATTGAGTCGCTGCGATTCAGCACAAAAAGATTCACAAGCTTCTTCGGAACGCCCATAGTGCCTATGATAATAATCGCAATTGCCTCCATCTGCGTAGTGTCGGTTGGGCTGATAAGTAATATCCCGTTTGGCCTGGGAGAGATTGGCACGGGGATTTTAATGCTGCCCGCCCTTGCCGCCGGGGCAATCATAGCCGCCGTCCTGCTGGGCGTTATCGGCGGACTGAATTTGGCATTCCCCGCCGTCGCGTATGATGGCTCCGACGGCCTCGACGCCATCAGCCGCTCATTCAACTACGTTTACGCCAAACCTTGGCGACTGGGTTTTTACACCGCAATGGCCGTAATCTACGGTGCGATTTGTTATATCTTCGTCAGGTTCTTCGCGTTTTTGCTTTTGTGGTCAACATACAGGGGACTTCGCGTGGGGGCTATTACGCAAAGCGCCCGCGGCCTGCCGGATAAAATTGTCGCGATTTGGCCCGAACCGACTTTCCACCGCCTGCTGGCATACTCTCAGGCAACCGGCAGCAGTTCGGAATCAATAGCGGCGTTTCTGGTATATCTTTCCGCTCTTGTAATCGTCGGGCTGGTGGCATCATTCATAATCAGCTTTTATTTCTCGTCGAACACCGTGATATACGCGTTAATGCGAAATCAGGTGGATGAGACGCCGCTGGAGACGGTTTATACCGAGACAGCGGAAATAAAAAGCCCGTCCGCCTGAGTTGACCGCCGACTATTAAAGCTGTAAGATAACGCCAAAACTGTTATGATATGATGTCTTAAAATGCCACACAAACTGTCCGATAAACATGCCGGCGGCGTTTCCGGGCAGCCGTTTAAGTGACAATGGAAGAGTATATCTTTATAATGCAGGCGGCTTGGCCTGCCGATACTAAGTTATGACCGAACCAAACTCTGATAAACAGACAAATTATAAAACCGCAAATCCGGCGGCTTCCCAATCCGCGTCTAATGCGATTCTGAAGTTTCGCAGGCCTCTTATAGTGCTGGCGCATCTTGCCGCGTTCGCGGTGTCACTACTGCTGTCCTTCCTGGCAACATCGAATATGCAGCTACAGGCAGAGTGGCTGACAAAACAATATCCGGCCCTGCTGGTATTGGTCATTATCATCAAAATAGTGATTTTCGGGCTCTTCAAGCAATATCGCGGGTGGTGGCGGTACGTCGGTATATCGGATTTGACGGGCATAGTGCGGGCGTCGTTGGTCAGCACAATGCTGATTTTTGGGCTGTGGGTGGCGGGGCTGTATATCGACCCTCTCCGAAAAAACATTCCGAATGCATTTGACGTCAGCCAGGCGGTATTTGTGGTGGATATGTTCTGCACCATATTACTCCTCGCCGGGCTTCGTATGGCCATCCGGCTGTATTACGAGGAATTCCGCACGGTCGAAGCGGGCAAACTAAAGCGATTTTTGATTGTGGGAGCAGGCAACACCGGCGAATCACTTCTGCGGGAAATTCATCGAATGACCGTGGCCGAATATGACGTGGTGGGTTTCATCGATGACGACCCCGCCAAACAGGGCATACACATACATGATATACCGGTCCTGGGGACAGTTGAGCAGCTTCCTGAGATATGCAGCGAGAAAAACATCGAGGAGGTAGCCATCGCGATGCCGTCGGCGACGGTCCCCCAGCGAAGACGCGTTGTGCAGGTCTGCCAGGGGACAAAGGTCCGCTTCAGGACGGTCCCGTCGATGACGGATATCGCAGGGGGCAAATTCAGGGTTTCGCAGATTCGCGACGTGGATATTAACGACCTGCTGGGCCGCGAGGCAATCCAGCTTGACACGGATTCGATAGAGGCATTTATAAAAAGTAAAACGATTTTAGTCACCGGCGCGGGCGGCTCAATCGGCTCGGAGATGTGCCGGCAGATTTGCCGTTTCGGGCCTAAACTGCTGCTGCTCGTCGAGCAGGCGGAGAACCCGCTGTTTTATATCGAGCGAGAGCTTCGTGAAAGATTCCCGGATATCGCTATGACTGCGGTTGTGTGCGATATTACTGACCAGAGTCGAGTTGAGAGTATTTTCGAGAAATACAGGCCTGAAATAATCATACACGCTGCGGCACACAAACATGTGCCTTTGATGGAAGGCAACCCAGGCGAGGCGATCAAAAATAACGTCGTGGGCAGCCGCACGGTCGCAGACGCCGCGGACAAGTTCGGCGCAGGCAGTTTCGTAATGATAAGCACCGACAAAGCGGTCAATCCCACAAGCATAATGGGGTCATCCAAGCGAATCGCGGAAACTTATGTGCAGGACCTCAACAGGACAAGCAAAACGCATTTTGTTACGGTACGGTTCGGCAACGTGCTCGGCTCAGAGGGCTCAGTTGTCCCCATCTTCAAAAAACAGATTGCACAGGGCGGCCCCGTAACGGTAACGCATCCGGAAATGAAACGCTATTTTATGACAATACCCGAAGCCAGCCAGCTCGTCCTTCAGGCGGCTTCGATGGGTAAAGGCGGCGAGATTTTTCTGCTCGATATGGGCGAACCGGTGAAGATTGTGGATTTGGCGACGGAATTGATTACCTTAAGCGGCTTCAGGCCAGGCGTTGATATCGAGATAATTTTCACGGGATTACGCCCCGGCGAAAAGCTCTTCGAAGAGCTTTCGATAAAAGGCGAGGATATGCAGGAAACCAGGCACCCCAAAATCGGTATCTGGAAGAATATCCCGATGGACCGCGACCGCCTGCGGGCGAAAATCGAGGAGCTTGTGGCAATCGCTAAAATCGGCGAATACGCCGGTATAGTAGCGAAGATTAAAGAGCTTGTCCCCGAATACATCGGCGACAACGGCAACAAGGCAAATTAATCCGACATATCCAACTGAAAAGCAAAAGGGCCGGTTTTAAAGCCGGCCCTTGTTTTTTTAGCACTGTAAAATCTGATTAGTTTTCAGATTTCGGCTGGGCGTTTTTATCCTCCGTAGCTTTAGCGAAGGAGGACTCCCTCGGATGCGCTGCGGAGTAAACTTCCTTTATCTTTCCGGTCGTCAGATGCGTGTATATCTGGGTGGTTGAAAGCGATTGATGGCCTAACAATTCCTGAACGCTGCGGAGGTCAGCACCGCGATTGAGCATATGTGTGGCGAAGCTGTGCCGCAGGGTATGCGGGCTGATTGCGGGGTCGAGGCCTGCCATTTTGAGGTATTTATCCATTTTTCGGCGGACGCTTCGAGTGCTGAGGCGTTTGCCGTGCTTATTGACGAACAGGACCTTGCCGTCGAAATTGCCGTTGAGCTGGGCGCGTTTGTTTCTGAACTCCATATAATGCTGTACGATTTGCAGTACCGAGGAGCTGATGGGGCAGATTCTTTCTTTTTTGCCCTTGCCCCTGATATGAACGACTTCGCCGAGGAAGTCGATATCTTCGAGGTTAAGCGCGACAATTTCGCTGACCCGCATGCCGGTGCTGTAAAGCGTTTCCATAATCGCCCTGTCGCGAGCGCCGAGCCAGCTATCTGACGGCGGCGTTTCAAGCAGGCGTTTTACCTGTTCATATTCGAGGAAACGCGGAAGGCGTTTGTCCTGCTTCGGCGTGCGTATGCCGACGACCGGGTTTGAGCTTACGCGGTTTCTTTTGACCAGGAACTTATAGAAACTGCGAAGGGTCGCGAGCTTTCGTGCGATTGTGGCCTTCGAGTACTGCTTTTCATTCAGCGACGCCATATACGACCTTATGGCATTAACATCGGCTGATGCGAGCAACTGGTCGATATCGACCTTGGGCTGGGTTGCGACCGCGGTAGCCGTGCCGGAGTCGTGAGAGCCAAGCCCGTCGTCGTGGCCGTGTATATCGGAGCCGCCTGCGTCGCCGTGGCCGGTGAGAAACGCACCGAACTGGAGCAGGTCAACGCCGTAGCACTTGGCCGTATGGGGGCTGAAACGTTTTTCGAACTGGAGGTAGTTGAGAAAGTCCTGGATAATTATGCTGTCTTCCATAACTTGTCCGCCTTTATTCTAAACAAAAAATTGCGAGCCCCCTGGGAGGCCTCGCGGTCTTTGGTTATTGTTTAACTTTCACTTTATCAGCGATTAGTTCGTCGGCCTGACCTATAAGGGACTGCGTAAGCTTGAAACTCAGGACGGCAGCGTCGAACCAGTCAAAATCGGTCCGGCCGCTTCTGGCCTGGTCAACAAGAACATCCAGCAATTTATCCTCTGAGCCGGTTTCGTACCGGAAGATAAACTTCTGTTTGCCCTTTTTGAGAATAAGTTGTTTGCTTGCTTTACTCACAGCGACCAGATTCCTTCATTTCTTCTAAATTCCACCGGGGACGGCATTCCCCTTTTCTTTATCGGTCGTAATACGGAACACTTAAGCGGCCTGGCATAATTTTTTTCACCGGAGGCGATAATATCGCCGTTGGCTAAAAGGCCACAGGAGTTTTATCGGCCAATAGGCCGCAGGTCTTTACAAATTGAAGGGGATTGTTATGAGATTTTTAGAGGATTTTCACGGTCGCAATAGCTTACGGACGCTGCGGTTAAAACGCCCCAAAGAACGTTTTACCCTGCTTGTTTTCGGACCATATTACCCCCTGGTTTTTAAGCTCGTCGAGATAGACCAGCGCATCGGCGGCATCGAGGCCGAGGACCGAGCAGACGTCGTTTAGCGAACAAGGTCTGCGTTTCAGCATTGATAACAGAGTTTGAGGAACATCGGAGGCAGTTTTTCGGCAGTGTGCGGATACGAAATCAGCTATGACCTCGCAATTGGGCGAGAGCCGGCGGGCTATCTCTTGGAGCTTGTCGGGGGCCACTTTTTCGACATTTTTTTCGGCGGTCGGCCTGACGGCGGTGTTCAAATGAACCTTGTCGGGACGAATTTTTTTTATCGCCTCGGAAATTTTGGCAATCTGGGCGTCGTCGGTGTTCAATTTATCAACAAAGAAAACCTCCAGCCAGATTTGGCCTGGATAATCCTTTTTCAAGGCGCACAAACCCTCAACAAGCATGTCAAAAGTAAGCTGTTTGACCGGGCGATTGATGGCCTCATAGGTTTGCTGGTCGCCGGCGTCCAGTGAAGGCAAAATCACGTCGGCACCGGCACAATCTTTCCTAACCTCGGGCAGGTAAAAAAGCGTGCTGTTCGTAAGGACGGCCACGGGAATAGAGGTTATTTTTTTGATACCCGCTATGAGCCAGCCGATACCTGAGTGCAGGGTGGGTTCTCCTGAACCGCCAAGGGTTATGTAGTCGGCCGCAAGACCGGCATCCAGAACCTCCTGTAATTCTACGAGAATGTCATTTACCGGAACATATTCTTTCCGTTCAAGCGTTTTGCAGGTGGTTTTGCCGAGCTGGCAATAAACGCAATCAAGGGTGCAGGTCTTGAAAGGGACGATATCTACGCCCAAACTGAGTCCCAGCCGGCGAGAGGGCACCGGCCCGTAGAGGTGTTTGCCTGTATTAGCCATTTTTTGCTCCGCTGGTTATTTCGAAGATTTTTCTGCAATCCGTTAGCAGTTCCTCAACCCATTCAATGGGCATAACAACAGCGGAATCGGATTTGGCTTTTTGAGGATTGGTATGGACTTCAAGAAACAGGGCATTCGCGCCTGCTGCAATAGCGGCTTTTGCGAGGATAGGGGCGAATTGCCGTCTGCCTCCCGTGGCATTGCCCAGGCCCCCCGGCTGCTGAGTGCTGTGGGTCGCGTCGAAGACAACGGGGCAGCCAAGACCCTTCATAATACTGATAGCGGTCATATCGTTGACAAGTCGATTGTAGCCAAAGAACGTGCCTCGCTCGGTGAGCATTATTTTGTCGTTGCCGCACGAGCGAATCTTCTCGACGACATTAGTCATCTCTTCGGGCGAAAGGAACTGCCCTTTTTTGACATTTACCGGCTTGCCTGTTTCGGCGCAGGCGCAGAGCAAATCGGTCTGCCTGCACAAAAAAGCGGGAATCTGAAGGGCATCGACAACCTTGGCGACCTTTTCGGCCTGCTCGGGCAGGTGAACGTCGGTCATAACGGGCAATTTAACCTTATGCCTCACAGCAGCTAAGATTTCGAGACCCTTTTTCAGCCCGGGACCCCGGAAACTGGAAACGCTGCTGCGATTACCCTTGTCGAAACTTGCCTTGTAAATAACACCTATACCTGTGCGTGAGGAAATATCCGCGAGTCGATTAGCGATATCAAGGCAGATTTGCTTCGTCTCGATTACGCAGGGGCCTGCGATTAGAAACATCGGGGCCTTGAGGCCGACCTTGACAGAACCAATCTGGAAACTTTTCGTTCGCATATCTATCACCTCATTATCAACATTATGCGGTTGGTTGTCAAACCCCTATTACTGCGTTTTGTAAGTTCCTCGGCTATTATCTGTTAAAAAAAGGATGCGAGCATTTTTTATGAAGCTTACCGTGTTTTTTAGACCGTAATGGGGGATTCCGAAGAGATGGCCATAAAAAACCTGCCAATTTTGCCAAGTTTAACCTTGACAATATAGATTGAGAGGGTAAATTTCCAATAGTTAAATTCAGAGTTGTTTTAGCCCTATAGAAAAGGGAGTAGGGTAACGATGAGGAGAAGAAGAGAGGGTGATAAAGGTCCTGAGATTGTACGTGCATTTCTCTTTGCTCCCCATTGCCGAAGCGTTTTTTAGCTAAATCAATTGAAGGCCCTTTTTGTTATTGGAGGAGGTGAAGTGAATGAGAAAATTAAATGCAAAACAGTAGCGTTACGTATTGAGGAGAGTGGGTGAGAAAGACTCTATGAAGGGTTCTACGCGTCTTTCTGCGCCAGGAATTAATCTGTGTGTAAATTTGTGTGGATAATGTTTAAAGGAGAGAGATTATGAAAAGATTAATAACAATTTGTTGTGTGGTCGCGGCAGTAATGGCAACTACGACCGTCAATGCCATTGTGGTTGACTTTACGGGCGGCACGGCAACACTAAGCAACGGCGCCACCGTCGTTCCTAATAATAATGCCGTTTGGACTAATGTAGATTACTACGTGGAAAATGGATTCAAGTTTGATTTCATTGGTGGCAACGGGATAGGGATAATCGGAACTTATGAAGACCCCAATAACGACGACCTGCACGGACATTGGGCAACCGGTAATTACGGCACTTTAACCAGTATTCTCGTAACCCAATCGGATGGAAATCCATTTACCATGCTTAGCTTCGATCTTGTTACTAACACGGATTCAGGTGGTGGGCCGGCATCTGGTAACGAGCGCACCTGGGTAAAATCCTCAAATGGCGGCTCACAGCTATTGCCTCCAGAGAATTGGGGGGGAGCAAGCACACTAATAACTTTAGGCGCTGGTTTTTCTAACGTAACATGGGTTTCGTTTACGGTATCAAATCGTGTAGATTGCTTCGGAATGGACAATGTCGAGATTGTCCCCATCCCCGAGCCGGCGACGCTTTGTCTTCTTGGGCTTGGTGCATTGGGTCTATTGAGAAACCGAAGGTTCAGCTAAAGCGAAAACGCAGGGCATAAAAAGCTCGAAAAGATAACTTGTGTTACAAACCAAAGGGCTGTGCGAACAACACAGCCCTTTTTCTATATCGGATTACCACCCCCACCAGCCGAGATATTTACGAAACGCTACACTATCGTAACGCCCTTAAAATTTGTGCCCTGATACCCGCGGGCTTTGCGCCTTCGGGGACCATTACCCGAACCGCTTTGGGAATAATCGTTATCTGGACAGGCACGGCCGGGCCTGGGTCGCCATCAATTTCGGTGGCCAGTTTCGGATTTGTGGAATTGACGGTGATATTTTTGCTCTGGCGATAGATGACGTCGCCACAGCGATGGTGCTGCTGAAAGATGGTCATCACGGAATGTTTGACTAAATGCGTCCGGTGGGAGCACTTGTAAACGCAGATGTCAAGAAGGCCGTCGCTGTAGTCGGCGCGGTCGAGAATGTTAAGACCTAAGGCATACCTGGAGATGTTGCCGACAAAAACAAGTCCCCGCCCCTCAAAAATCCGTTCGCCATCGACCTCGACGGTAATTGGGTCAAAGCGGTATCGCCAGAATGTCCGCCAGAGCGGCCAGAAGTAATCGAAATAATTGATGTGCCCGATACGATTGCTGCTGACCTCGGCGACAACCTCGCCGTCAAAGCCGAAACCGGCTATCGAGGTAAAACACCTGCCGTTGGCGTTGCCCAAATCGAAATCGCGTGTAAAACCCGCCTCGAATGTCCGCGTCAGCGTCTCAAGCGATTTTTCGAGGCCTAATTCGTTTGCAAGGAGATTTTCGGTGCCGCCTGGGACAATCAGCAACGGCTTATCACTGCCCGAAAGCCCGTGCGCTATTTCTCTGATAGTGCCATCGCCCCCCACCGCGACGACCATCGCGCAATTGGCGTCAGCAGCGGCGTCCGATGCAAGCTCGCAGGCGTGCTCCAGCGAACGCGTCAGATTCATACGAACCTCAAACCCTTTGCCCGTCAGGTATTCCTCGAATTGCCGGCCGGGGAGCTTCTCGCCGGTGCTCGCGCCGGACTTGGGATTGATTATATAAGCAATATAGCCATCATCAGGTTTCATATTTTTTTATCGCTGATTGTTCTGTGTTAATCTGTGTAATCTGTGGTTTCTAAAAGAAAACCCTGTTGTTTTTTCTTCCGCGTCGCCGGATCTGCTTTTGCATCAATGCGGCGTAACTTTGGTGTATGTGCGGCAAATCTTCCAGACCCAGTTTTTTCTGAACGGCGGCGATTTTCTTTTCGCCAGGCCCTTCTATTTCCACAAACCTGCCTAAAAGAGGCAGCTCATCGAGCGCGACTTCACATTCGCCATAATGCCACACCCGACGCTTCTTTTGATACACAATCATCTTTTTATACCCAATCGCACCCAAAAACATCTCCGCCAGGCGAGCGTCGCTGACCTCGAACTGTATTTCCTGTCTCTGCTTGAATCGCCCTTCTCGCCTCGGGCCTTTGAATGTTATCACTATCTGGTCCCTTCGGCCGATTAACTGGTGGCGAAGACGCAACGCACTGTCGGCTTTTCGCAGGGATAATTTGGCATCGTCGAAATAAGCGTCAGTATGTAATCGTTCCCGCAAAAATTCCGCGTCAAGGGCCTTCAACCTTTTTTCAATGCCCTTAAACGAATCAACCTTCAGCTTTGCTTCAATTTCGATATGCATCAGCAATCACAAAATACAAAATGACTTTTTATAGCCGGGCTTTTATCTCGTCCAATCGCTTTTTGGCATCCGGCTCGGTGGCAAAGTACTTATCAAGCTCTGCACAGGAATACCTGTCGCAATGTGCGCAATTCTCAACGCCCTTTACCATCGCGCATTTCCTGATTTGGCAATTTTCGCAGCTGGAAAATAATCTTCCGCCTTTCATCGTGCAGCCATCGCAATCAGTAACATCTTCCACGCGTGTTTCCACGCCATAATATTTCTTAATATAACGAGCTATCTGCTCCCTCATTTGCCTTTGTCTCTCAGCGTTTTTCTCTCTTGTCGCCAGGTAAATGCGGCACTTGATACAATTTAATCCGCAATACGCAATCATT